>Ga0065721_10003572_pt1 | contig 248628 bp, 236 predicted proteins | sample Mesricmetagenome_FD_59108 | JGI IMG/M metagenome (GOLD analysis project Ga0065721, IMG submission 59108) | Mesophilic microbial community from rice straw/compost enrichment Sample: eDNA_1 v2 (version 2) | ecosystem: Engineered > Solid waste > Grass > Composting > Bioreactor | place: USA...
GGGAGGCGGCAACAATGCCGCCTCCCGCCTCGATTGCGAGCCCGGCCATTATTGGGCGTCGAAGCTGAGATTATAGGGGCGCAGGTCCATGTAGTAGAACGTGTAGGGCTGCCAGTTCACGTCCTTGGCCACGCCATAGGTTTCGAGCGGCTGGTAGAGCACGGTGCCCGGCGCGTCCTCTTTCCAGATGTCGAGCATTTCCCAGGCCGCCTGCTGGCGCGGCTCCAGCGCGACCGTGCTTTCGAGGATGGCGCCCAATTCGTTGAAGCGCTCCAGATTCTCGGTGCCGATCCAGCTCTGATTGGTGCGCTGCGGGCTGCCGAACGGACCCCAGAGGTTCCACAGGCCCCCGACGGGATCGGGATAGCGGGTGGAATTGGACCAGGTGCGCACCTGCAGCGTCTTGAAATCGACGCCCGAGAAGCTTTCCACCACGTTGAGCTCGACATTGAGCCCCACGTCCTTCCACATCTCGATGATGGCCTGCGCCGCCGGCAGCGCGTTGAGGTAGTAATGCGGCTGGGTGGTGTAGCGGATCAGCGCGCCGTCATAGCCGGCTTCCTCGAGCAGCGCCCTGGCGCGCTCCGGATCGTATTCGACCCCGACATGGTCGGGATTATACATGTCGCCGAACTCGGGATATTGGTGCCCGTTCGGCACCACGGCCTGGCCGCCCCACAGGGCCTGGTTCAACAGGTCGCGATCGATGGCCAGGTTCATCGCCTGGCGCACGCGCGCATCGCTCAGCGCCGGATCGGTGACGTTGTAGACCAGCACGTGGGAATTGGCGAGCACCACCGAGCGGGTCTCGATATCGTCATAGGAATTGATCTGGTCGATCTGGTCCGGCGCCACATTGGTGATGATGTCGAATTCGCCCGAGACCAGGCCCGCGACGCGGGTGGAGGGTTCCGGCACTTCGCGGAAGGTCACCGAGGCGGCGGTGGGCGTGCCGCCGAAATAGGCATCATTGGCCACCAGGCGAATGGCCTCGTCGGCGCGATAGCTGTCCAGCATATAGGGGCCGGTGCCCACCGGGAACATCGGCACGCCGCCATCTTCCGCTGCCTTGGCTTCCCAATCCGCCTTGTTGACGATCCAGGAGGCCCAGGAGGCCAGGCGCTGTTCCAGCAGCGGATCGGGGCCCTTGGTGATGAAATGCAGGGTGGTGTCGTCGATCGCCTTGACCGCTTCGAGCACCGAGAAATAGGCCGGCCCCTCGGGCAGCAGCGCATTTTCCCCGCTCAGCCGTTCCGGCGAGAAGGTGAAGACCACGTCTTCGGCGGTGAGCTTGGCGCCATTGTGGAAGGTGACGTCGTCGCGCAGCTTCACCTCCAGGGTGCGGTCGTCGATGCGGCTCCAGCTCGTCGCCAGGCTCGGCACCAGGGTCGAACCGCCGCCGCCCTCGTCCGAGAGGAAGTCGCGGCGGATCAGCGTGTCGAAGATGCTGTAATTGACGCGGGTGCCGACATTGGACAGCTCCTTGCCGGGCTCCAGCGTGGCCGGCAGATCGGCGACGCCGACCACCAGGTCGGGACGCTCCTGCGCCATGGCCAGCGACGAGCTCGTCGCCAGCAGCAGCGCGAGCGCGGCCTTGGTGAAGCGGGTGGTGAAAGTGCGAGAGATCGACATAAGAGTGCCCCGTTGGTGCAAGAACGAGGGGCTGCTACGGCATCCATGTGGCGCTCCGACTACACTTCGATGTCAGTTCGGCGACAATCCCCGCTGGTCGGGTCGCGACGCGTTCACTTCGCGCTCGGTCCGGGCGTCGGGCTCCGTGGCGCCCCCGCCCGCTCCGCTGCCGCGGGCCTTCACCCCGCGCCGCGCCTGTTCTGCCGGAATTGCAGCGGCGCTGTGCCGCGGGCGCGGCGGAAGGTCTTGGCGAGGTAATTGGCGCTGGAAAATCCGGTGAGCCGGGCGATCGCGGCGACGCTCATATCGGTGGCGACCAGCAGGCGCTCGATGCGGTCCAGCCTTTGCCTGAGCACCCATTCGGACGGCGGCATGCCGAAACCGGCGCTGAATTGCCGGACGAAATGCGCCCGGCTCATGCCGGCAATGGCAGCCAATTGCTCCACCTGCAGGGCGGCCGACAGATTGGCCTCCACATGCAGCGCCACCCGCTGCAGGGCGGCCGGGCGCTCCGGCCCCCTCTCCACCGCATCGGCAAAGGCGCCGTCATAGAGCGCAGCCACCGCCGCATAGGCGGCGCTGGAGGCCTCGCCCCTCCCGATCTGCGGCCTGTCGATCAGGGCCAGGCAGGCCCCGGCCAGCCGGTCGATGATCGCCGGCGGCAGGCGCAGGATCGGCCCGCGCGCCGCGATGATCTCGCGCACCAGCCGCAGGGTCTCCTGGCCGTTGAGCACCATCCAGAAATATTCCCAATGCCCGCCCCGCTCCAGCCAGTAGCGATGCGCGTGGGGCATGGTCAAAACCATGGTCTGGCCCGGCAGCAGCCGATGGCGCGTGCCGGCGAAATCCAGCCGTCCCTCGCCGAACAGCGTGTGCTGGATGACCACGAAGGGCGAGGTGCCGCGCTGCAATCCGTCCCAGGAATAGACCTCGTTCCGGCGCTGCTCATAGCCGGCGCTCACCGCCATGCAATGCAGCGGCACCGGGGCCTTGGCGAGGTCCAGCACGCGAATGTCATGGCCATGGTCGAGGAGCTGGGAGAGCACAAAATTACCCGATGTCGCACAAGCTTTCTCTACCATCCTCCGGCCGGCCCGCGCTAGCAATGGATCAGCGCCCTTTCCCCGCGGCGCATCGGGAGGATTTGATGTCATTCAAAGTCGCAATCATCGGCGCCGGCTCGATCGGCTTCACCAAAACGCTCATTTCCGACCTGCTGATGGTGCCCGAATTCGCCGATGTCGAATTCGCCCTGACCGATATCAATCCGCATAATCTCGACATGGTCCGCCAGGTGATCGAGACCATCGTGGCGGTCAACAAATTGCCCGCCAGGGTCAGCGCCACCACCGATCGCCGCGCCGCCATTGCCGGGGCGCGCTACATCATGAGCTGCGTGCGGGTCGGGGGGCTGGAAGCCTTCGCCACCGACATTTCCATTCCGCTCAGATATGGCGTCGATCAATGCGTGGGCGACACGATCTGCGCCGGCGGCATTCTCTATGGCCAGCGCAACATCCCGGTCATTCTCGATTTCTGCAAGGATATCCGCGAGGTGGCCGAGCCGGGCGCGCTGTTCCTCAATTATGCCAATCCCATGGCCATGAACACCTGGGCGGCCGATCTCTATGGCGGGGTCAATGTCGTCGGCCTCTGCCATGGCGTCCAGCATGGCGCGCACCAGATCGCCCAGGTGCTGGGCGTGGCCGATAGCGAGCTCGATTATGTCTGCTCCGGCATCAATCACCAGACCTGGTATATCGATATCCGCGCCAAGGGCCGCAAGATCGAGGCCGATGAGCTGATCGCGGGCTTCGAGGCCCATCCGGTCTATTCCAAGACCGAGAAGGTCCGCATCGACGTGCTCAAGCGCTTCGGCATCTATTCCACCGAAAGCAATGGCCACCTCTCCGAATACCTGCCCTGGTATCGCAAGCGTCCCGAGGAAATCGACCGCTGGATCGACATGAGCGACTGGATCCATGGCGAGACCGGCGGCTATCTGCGCTATTCCACCGAGCGACGGAACTGGTTCGAAACCGACTTTCCCATGTTCAAGGAACAGGCGGCCAAGCCGCTCGACCAGTACAAGCGCACCAGCGAGCATGCCAGCTACATCATCGAGGCGATGGAAACCGGCCGCACCTATCGCGGCCATTTCAACCGCCGCAACAATGGCATCATCACCAATCTGCCCGACGACGCCATCATCGAGAGCCCCGGTTATGTCGATCGCTTCGGCATCAACATGATCGAGGGCATCACCCTGCCCACCGCATGCGCCGCCACCTGCTCGGTCTCGGTGAGTGTGCAGCGCCTCTCGGTCGAAGCGGCCATGAAGGGCGATATCGATATTCTGAAGCTCGCCGTGCTGCACGATCCGCTGGTCGGGGCCATCTGCACCCCCGACGAGGTCTGGGCCATGGTCGATGAAATGGTCGTCGCTCAGGCGCAATGGCTGCCCCAATATGCCCATGCCGTGCCGGCGGCCAGGGAACGGATCGCCAAATCCACGGTCAAGACCCGCGACTGGGACGGCGCCGCCCGCAAGCGCGTGCGCTCGGTCGAGGAATTGCGCGAATTGTCCGGCGCGCATCGCTGACAAGGGGCGTCCTCCCGCGCCTCTGCTGCGGCCTCCAGTGTCCATGCTGGAGGCCGTTTCCGTTGGCGCGCCCTCTCAGGCCGCGATGTCGAAGGCGGCGCGGACCAGGCGGGCCGCATATTCGGTCCGCGGATTGCTGAGCACCTCCGTCACCGGCCCCTCTTCGACGATCCTGCCCTGCTGCATGACGATGACGCGGTGACAGAGCGCCCGCACCACCTTGAGGTCGTGGCTGATGAACAGATAGCTCAGCCCGCGCTCGTCCTGCAGCTTGCGCAGGAGGTCGATGATCTGCGCCTGCACCGACAGGTCCAGCGCCGAGGTCGGCTCGTCGAGCAGGATGAATTCGGGCTCCAGCGCGATGGCCCGGGCAATGGCGATGCGCTGGCGCTGCCCGCCGGAAAATTCGTGCGGAAAGCGTTGCAGGATATTGTCGGGCAGGCCGGCATCGCGCAGCGCCTGGCGCACCCGCTCCAGGCGGTCCCGCCCATTGGCGCCGATATTGTTGACCACCAGGCCCTCCTCGATGATCTGGCGGATCGACATGCGCGGATTGAGGCTGGCAAAGGGATCCTGGAACACGATCTGCATGCGGCTGCGCAGCGGCCGCATGGCCTTGCGGTCCTTGCCGTCGATCCGCTCGCCATCGAACCAGATCTGCCCGCCCTGGTTGCCGATCAGCCGCACCAGCGCCTGCCCGAACGTGGTCTTGCCCGAGCCGCTCTCGCCCACAATGCCCAGCGTCTCGTGTCGCATCAGCTTGATGTCGAGATTGTCCACCGCCTTGAGGTCGAAGAAGTCCGGCTTGAAGAAGCCGCCGCGCCGCAGCGTGAAGGTGACATTGACATTCCTGCCCTCCAGCACCGTCTCATGGGCGCCGTCCTCGAGCGGCAGCGCCTGTCCGCGCGGTTCGGACGCGAGCAGGTGCCTTGTATAGGCATGCCGGGGATTGCCGAACAGCGCCTCGGTCTCGTTGTGCTCCTGCACCACCCCGTTCTGCATCACATAGACATAGTCGGAGAACTGCCGGACGATGGTCAGGTCATGGGTGATCAGGATCACCGCCATGCCGTATTTGTCCTTGAGGTCCTTGATCAGGTTGAGGATTTGCGCCTGCACCGTCACGTCGAGCGCGGTGGTCGGCTCGTCGGCGATCAGCACGTCCGGCCGATTGGCCAGCGCCATGGCGATCATCACCCGCTGCCGCTGCCCGCCCGACAGCTGGTGCGGATAATTGTTGAGCCGGGCCCGCGGCTCGGGGATCTGCACCTCTTCGAGCAGTTTTTCGGCGCGGTTCATCGCCTCCTGCCGCGAGACGCGATTGTGCAGGTGGATGATCTCGCAGATTTGCTGGCCGATCGTATAGACCGGGTTGAGCGAGCTCATCGGCTCCTGGAAGATCATGGCGATGTCATTGCCGCGCAGCTTGCGCATGTCGCGGTCGCTCATCGCCACCACGTCCTTGCCGGCCAGGCTGATGCGGGTCTGCGGCAGGATGCTGGCGCGCTTGGTGAGAAGCTTCATCAAGGCCCGCGCCGTCACCGACTTGCCCGAACCGCTCTCGCCCACCAGCGCGATGGTCTCGCCCTTGTGGAGCTGGAAGGACACGTCGCGCACCGCATGCACCACGCCGCCCTCGACCTTGAAATCCACGCCCACATTGCGCGCGTCCAGGATCAGTTCGCGCCCATGCTGGCCCAGGTCGTGCCGTTCGGCGGGCGCAAGATTGGCTTGTGTCATCGTCCGCTCCTCAATAGGGGTCGACGGCGTCGCGCAGCCCGTCGCCGAGCGCGTTGAACGCGAAAACGGTGATCAGCACGAACACGACCGGCGAGAGAATCCAGGGATAGGACCCGATCACCGAGAACGTGCCGGTATCCTGCAGCATCAGCCCCCAGGAGATCAGCGGCGGCTTCACCGCGAAGCCCAGGAAGCCGAGAAAGCTTTCCAGCAGCACCACGGCCGGAATGGCCAGGCTCACCGCCACGATGATGTGGCTGAGCACATTGGGCAGGATATGCCGCAGGATGATGCGGCGGTCCGAGGCGCCCACGGCGATGGCGGCCCGCACATATTCGATCCGCGCCAGCGACAGCGTTTTCGAGCGCACTTCCCGGCTGAGTTGGGCCCAGCCCAGGGCCGCCATGACGAAGATCACGAAGGTGAGGAACACGTTCGAAGGCGCCGTCACCGGGATCAGCGAGGTCAGCGCCAGATAGAGCGGCAATTGCGGAAAGGCCAGCACGAAGTCCACGAAGCGCTGCACCCAGGCGTCCAGCGCCCCCCCGATATAGCCCGAGGAAATGCCCACCAGCGTGCCGATAATGGTGGTGAGCGACACCACGGCCAGCGCGATCATCAGGCTGATGCGTGCGCCCACAATGCCGCGCGAGAGGATGTCGCGCCCGAATTTGTCGGTGCCCAGCAATTGCAGCGGCCGGCCGTCGGTGGCGCCGAAGAAATGGATATTGGCCGGAATGACCCAGAAGATGCGGTAATCGTAGCCCCGGACGAAAAAGCCCGTCGGCGTCGGATCGTCCAGCACCGGCCCGGTCAGCGGCTGGAAGGTCACCGGGTCGAATTCGCCGGTATCCCCGATGGGATAGACATGGGGTATGAGGCTGAAATTGCCCTCCGGATCGTGGAAGGCGATCATGTCCGGCGGCGCGAAGGGCAGGTGGGTGGCCCTGGGATCCATTGGCGCGAAGAAATCGGCGAAGATGGTCACCACCAGGAGCATGACGACCAGGACCAGGCCGATCATGCCCATGGTGGAGCGGCGGAACCGGCGCCAGACCAGCGCGCCATAGGTCTCGTTGCCGGAGCCGTGCCGGGTCGCGGCGGGGGCGGCATCGGCCTCCTCGGCCGGGGTCGGGGCAGGGCCGGCCTGCAGGTCGGTCGGCAGCGGCACGGATGAGGGATTGTCGTTGCGGCTCATTCCTTGTTGCCTCCCAGGCGGATGCGCGGATCGAGCGCGACCAGCAGCAGGTCGGCGATGATGTTGCCGATGATCAGGGTGGCGGCGAGCACCAGCATGAAGCTGGCGGTGACGAAGACGTCGCCCACGCCCATCGAGCCCACGATGGCCGGGCCGACCGTGGCGAGGCCGAACACGATCGCCACCTCGATTTCGCCGGTCAGCATATAGGGCAGCACCACGCCCTGATAGGCGATGAGCGGATGCAGCGCATTGGGCACGGCATGCTTCATGATCACCGCGCCCTCGGGCAGGCCCTTGGCGCGGGCGGTCTCCACATATTGGCTGTTCAGCACGTCGAGCAGATTGGCGCGCATCACGCGCATATTATAGGCCAGCCCGCCGAAAGTGGCGATGAACACCACCGGCCAGACATGGGCGACCAGGTCCACGAACCGTCCCCAGCCCCAGGGCTGCCCGCCCCAATAGGCGGAATTGAAATTGCCGATCTCGTTGACGCCCATGCGGAACACCAGGACGTAGAGAATGACGATGGCCAACAGGAACCGCGGGATCGTCATGCCCATGAAGGAGATGATGCCCAAGATCGTGTCGGTCCAGCTATATTGGCGGGTGGCGGCGATGATGCCCAGGGTGATCCCCAGCAGCGAGGCCAGGATATGGCAGGTCAGCGCCAGGAGGATCGTCGCCGGCAGCCGCTCGGCGATCACATTGCCCACCGGCTTGTTGTAATAGAGCGAATGGCCGAAATCGAACCGGGTGAGGATGCCGGTGATCCAGCGGAAATATTGTACGATCAGCGGATCGTTGAGGCCATGGGCCTGCCGATAGGCCTCGGCCTGTATCTCGGCCAGGTCCGGCCGCACCCCGCCCATATTGATGAGCATGGAGCGGATATAGTCGGCATAATCGCCCGGCGGCGCCTGGATGATGGCGAAGGTTACCACGCTGAGCAGGAACAGCAGCGGTATGGCGCCGAGAATGCGGAAAACAAGAAATCGAAGCATCGGGCCTCACCGGGAGATATTTGCGCGGACCTAGGGCCCTTTCGTCCCCTCGCCCCTCCGGGGAGAGGGCTAGGGTGAGGGGCGGCGACCACCGCCCCTCAAGGTCTTCACGTCACACCGGGCCCGCGCCGCCGGGCTCGCCCGGCAGGGTTTCGGGGTGCAGCTCGTAAGCGCCCTGCTGGTCTTCCGGCACGAAGACCCGTTCGCGGATGATGTTGTCCTCGGCCCAGTTGAACTGGAAGATCGGGGCACCCGCCGGGATATTGGCGAAACGCTTGTTGATGATCAGCGCGCCCGGATATTGGGTCAGGCCCACCGAATAGATATTCTCGGTGAAGATGCGCTGATATTGCTTCATCAGTTCGGCCCGCTCCTCGACATCGCTGGTGGTCACGAACTGATTGACCAGCGATACCAGCTCTTCTTCGAAGGGCAGGAGGTCGAGTTCGCCTTCGGCATTGGCCCGGTGGAAGCTATGGATGCGCGGGCCGGTCGGGGCCAGGGCGGCGGTATTCTGGACGATGGAGACCATTTCGGCGCCCTGGCGGACGACCTGCCAGTCGAACTGGCCGGCCGCGGCCCTGTCGTCGCGGGCATTGCCTTGCAGGAAATTGGCGATGACACGCAGGCCGAGCGGTTCGAGCTGGGCCATCACGCCTTCGGCCAGGTTGGTATCGGTGCCGTAATCGGAATTGGCCAGCACCGTGATTTCCACATCGGCGCCGCCGGCCGTGCCCTCGGGGAAGTTGCGGACGCCATTGCCGTCCGTATCCACCAGGCCCAGCCCGTCCAGCAATGCATTGGCTGCATCGAGGTCGAAGGGATAATAGACCGTCGAATCCTTGTCGTAGAAGGCCGTGCCGGCATAGAGACCGCCCGGATAGATGGCGGTGAAGGGGCCGCGCACCAGCGATTCACCCAGGCGCTGGCGATCCAGCGCGATGCTGACCGCCTTGCGGAAGTCGAGATTGCGGTTGAGGTCGCGCACGGCCTGGCCGCGCTCGTCGGGTTCGCCCCAGCCATTGCCGGACAGGTTCATCTGCAGGGCATAGCCGATGGTGCGGGCGCCGAATTGCAGGCGGGCGGGCGCGCTGTCCTCGGAGGAGCGGCGCAGCGATTCCACATAGCTTTCGGCCTGTTCCAGGTTGGAGAAGTCGCCCGAGCCGGCCACGGCCTGCACGTCGCGATCCGCCCAGGACGAGAGCCGGTAATGCATCTCGTTGAGATAGGGGAGCTGGTTGCCCGCCTCGTCGACCTTCCAGTAATAGGGATTGCGGCGCATCACGATGATGTCGTCCGGCCGGTATTCCACCGGCACCCAGGCGCCCATCACCGGCATGTTCATGAATTCGGGCGGGAAGGCGTTCTTGTACTGGTCGTAGGTATTGTCCGAATATTTCGGATGTTCGGGCTTGAGGATATGGCTCGGCCCCGGACAGAACGTGCCATAGGCCATGGTATAGAGATATTGGGTGGGGAAGGCCTCCTGGAAGGTCCACTTGATCGTATAGGGATCGAGCGCTTCCAGCGTCGTGCCCACGCCGAAGCTTTCCGGCGTCGCCCCGTTCAGCGGCGACACATTGGGATCGAGGACATTGTCCTCCCAGTAGAACATCACGTCATCGGCGTCGAAGGGGTCGCCGTCGGACCATTTGGCGCCCTCGATCAGGTGCATGGTCAATTCGCGTCCGTCCTCGGACCATTCCCAGCTCTTGGCCAGGTTCGGCAGCGGCTCGAGCTCGTCGGCCTTGACCATGAAGAGCGGGCCGGTGCGCGTCAGGCATTCGGAAAGGCCGATATCGATGCCGCCCCAGCCCTGGCTCTGGCCGCCGATATAGTTCCAGCCTTCGGGCCGGCCGCCGATGACATGGCGCATCGTGTCGCCATAGACGCCGATCCCGTCCGGCATATTGCCCGTCTTGAACACCAGCGGTTCCTTGGGCAGGCGTTCAGCCACGGGCGGCAGGGTGCCGGCCTCGACATATTTCGCCGTCACCCAGTCGGGTTCGTGATATTCGGGCAGCGCCTTATATTCCTGGATATCGGAAACGCTGACGAAGATCGGTTCGCTCTGCGCGGCGAATTCCGGTGGGTCGGGCAGCGTGCCGGTCAATTCCTGCGCCGGCAGCGCCAGCATGGATACGGACAGCAAAAGTCCTGCCCCGCCAAGGGCATAGATATGCTTTGTCATAGAACCTCCCATCGCGCATCGGGGCATCGGCGAATGCGCCCGGGCCGGATTTCTCCTCTCCGGCATGCCTCCGTGCAGGATGAAGCCTAACTCTTGCAGGGGCGGATGCAATCCGGAATGATAGGGAAGAATTCCGGATTTCTAAGAGCCTGGGGGAAAAGTATGATTGTTGATGCCGATGCGCCCCGCCCCCGTCCGGCCCGCGAGAAGGCGCCGCGCCCCACCCCGCGGCCCGACCGCTCCTTCTATGCCTCCGGCAAGGCCTTCGGCCGCTTCGGCATCCGCGCTTTCCCGCCCCAGATCATGGCCGCGCCCCATAGTCACGGCCATATCGAGTTCAACTGGCTGACGGCGGGGCGCATGGATTACGTCTTCGATGGCGGCCCGCTCACCGTGGGCGCCAATCGGCTCGTGGCCTTCTGGGCCGGCATTCCGCACCAGACGGTCGGGCTGCAGGGTGCCGAACAGGCCCGCCAGCTCAATATCTACCTGCCCATGGATGCCTTTCTCGAAATGCCCCAGCTCGGCCGGCTCACAGAGACGCTGATGGGCGGGGGTGTGGTCCAGCTCAGTCCCGAATGTATCGGCCTCGAAACCCTGGAGCGCTGGCACGGCGATTATCGCAGCGGCAATTCGCTTCGCTCCGACCTGGTGCGCGCCGAGATCGGCACCATGTTCCGCCGCGCCGCCATTACCGGCTGGGACACGCTGCTGCCCGCCTGGGTCGAAAAGAGCGCCGCCCGCAGCCGCACCGCCAGCCCCGTCCGCTATGTGGTCCGCATGGTGCGCCACATCGTCGAGAACATCGCCGATCCCCTCACCGTCGAGGACATCGCCAGCGTGGTCAGCCTGCACCCCAATTACGCCACCAATATCTTCACCAAGGTGATGCATATCTCGATCCAGAAATTCGTCACCCGCATGCGCCTCATCCGCGCCCGCAGCCTTCTGTTCGACAGCAATCTGACCGTGGCCAATGTCGCCTTCCAGGCCGGCTTCTCCAGCCAGAGCCAGTTCTACGAACATTTCCGCAAGGCCTATGGCCTGACCCCGTCGCAATTGCGCCGCGATACGATCGGTTGAACCTGCTCACTCACCGATAGTCACGCTCAACGTTAACAGTCTGCTAACCGCAAAGGCCGAAAGGCGGGCGTTGACAGGGGCGGGCGCGTGCTGCGATTTCAATGCAGCAGGAGGGAAACATGCAGCAGGCCTTTGCAGGAAAAGTCGCGGTGATCACCGGCGGCGCGGGCGGTATCGGCCTCGCCGTCGCCCGGCGGCTGGCGCGGGATGGGGCGACGATTTCCCTTTGGGATCTAAGCTCTAAGGCCCTGGAAGCGGCCCGGCAGGTGCTCCCCGACGCCCATGTCGTGGTCACCGACATCGCCGACTACGCCGCGGTCGAAGCCGCCCGCCAGGCCACCGAACAGGCCTTCGGCCGCATTGACATCCTGGTTCATTCGGCCGGAATCGCCGGCAAGAACGCGCCGCTCGACGAGTATGACCTCGACGAATGGAAGCGCGTCATCGACATCGATCTCAACGGCACTTTCTACGTCAATCGCGCCGTGCTGCCGGGCATGAAGGCCCGCAATTACGGGCGCATCGTCAATATCGCCTCGATCGCCGGCAAGGAAGGCAATCCCAATGCCAGCGCCTATGCCGCCGCCAAGGCCGGCGTCATCGGCATGACCAAGGCGGTCGGCAAGGAATGCGCCAAATATGATATCGCCATCAATGCAGTGACCCCCGCCACCGCCAAGACCGCCATTCTCAACGAGCTCAAGCCCGAATTCATCGACTACATGCTCAGCCGCATCCCGCGCGGCCGCTTCCTGGAAGTAGAAGAGGCGGCCAACATGATCGCCTGGCTGGTCAGCGCCGAAAACAGCTTCACCACCGCCTCGGTCTTCGACCTGTCGGGCGGCCGCGCAACCTATTGAGCCGGGTGCTTCGGAGTAGAAGATGAGCAATGTGACATTGGCAGAGAATGAGGTTCTGCTGGTCGCCTCGCGCGGTATCGAGGATCGTCACGGCCTCTGGCTATGGCGCCCGCAGGACGGTCGATGGCAGGGCCGGCAGGTCGGCGCCGTGCGGCAATTGTCGGCCCTGACCGGACATCCTTCCCTGCCGGTTGTCTATGGAACGGCCGGCATCGGCCAGGAGGGCAGCCTGCATGCCTGGCGCATCGACGCTGCCGGTGAGACCAAGCTCTCCGAAGGTTCGAGCCAGGGCGCCGAACCCTGCGACCTCGAAGTCGATCCCTCGGGGCGCGTGCTGATCACCACCAATTACACCTCCAGCACGCTGACCCTGCAGCGCCTGGACGAGCGCGGCGCCTTCACCGGCAAGCCCCTGTCGCTCAAGCTGAGCGGCGGCGGACCCGAGGCCGACCGGCAGGATGACGCCCACCCGCACCAGGCCTTCTTCATCGGCGAGACATTGGTGGTCATCGATCTCGGCTCGGACCGCATTCGCGAATTCGCCCTCGCTCCGGACGCCGACGACGCCGGCCTGATCACCGAGATACGCGCGACCGCCGTGCCGCCCGGCACCGGGCCCCGTCATGGTGTCGTGCTGCCGGACGGTCGCCTGGCCGTCAGCGGCGAATTGAGCGAGAGCCTGATCGTAGGTCATCTGGGCGCGGCGCCGGAGCAATGGGCCAATGTGCGCAGCACCCGCCTGACCGGCCCTGCCAAAACCCGCTGGGAACGCAATTATCCCGGCGATATCCGCTCGTCGCCGGATGGCCGCCAGGTCTATGTCGCCAATCGCAGCTACGATTCCCTGGCGACATTCGATGTCGGCGGTCCCATGCCCATCCTGGTGTCCGAGATCGATACCGGCGTGCATTGGCCCCAGCACATCCTGGTCCGGCCCGGCCATGTCCTGGTCGCGGGCTGGGATTCCTCGCGCGTCATTGCCCTGTCGCTCGAAGCGGGCATTCCCCAGGGCGTCGAAACGCTTTTCGATTGCGACGACGCCGGCTGGCTGCATGTGCACAAGCTGGCGTGATCGCGCTCTCGCGGGGTCGGGCTCGCCCGGTCGCACGCTCGGCGCCTTGGGAGCCTTGGTTGGGATCGCCGCCTGACCATGTGCGCCCAAAACCAAAACGACCCCGCGCAATATTTCGCGCGAGGCCGTCCCTTTGGAGTCTGTGCGTCTTAGTAGACGTAAACGGTCAGCCGGCCGAAATTGTTGGCCACCGCAAACACGTTGCGGGCGCTGAAGCCGGCGCGGTTGAGAGCGGTGGTCACGGCCGGCGCGGTCATCACCGAGGTCTGCATCACACCCAGCTTCGGGCTCGCCGAAATCGTGGCGGCCAGCTGGTTGCGTTGCGGCCCGCACAGCTTGACCGGGAAGATCTGCACGTCGCTGGCATTGTGCCAGTGCGACATGGCTCGATCGGTCACAGCAGTGCTGTTGAACAGGGCGAGCGCAGCCTGGGGATCGGCGCCGATACAGGCCGCCGGGCCGACGCCGCCGAGTGCGGCCATGCCGCTACCGCCGCCGCCACCACCGCCGCCGCCGGGACCGCCCGGATTACCCGGACCGCCGGGGCCACCAGGCCCGCCGGGACCACCAGGCCCGCCCGGACCACCGGGGCCGCCAGGTCCGCCGGGTCCACCAGGACCACCAGGACCACCAGGGCCATTGGAGCCGCCGCCGCCGATCGACACATCGACGTCGAGCAGACCGCCGCTGCCGCCCACACCCACATTGGCATCGACCAATCCGCCGCCGACGCCGGCATCGACATTGAGCAGGCCGTTATTGCCGCCGCTGCTCACATTGGCATTGACCAATCCGCCGCCCGTGCTCGGTGCGACATTGGCATCGAGGATATTGCCGCCGCCGCCGCCAAGTCCGAGATTGACGAGCCCGCTATCGCCGGCACTGCCGGAACCGATCGTGATGAGAGCGCCGCTGTCGGAACCGCCGATTACGCCCAGAAGCGACTGGGCCGATACCGACGGTGCCATCATCAGGGCGGCCGTCAATGCGCCTGCCAATATTGGAAGAGTATTTTTCATGTTTGGCCTCCACTTGCGCGCTGCACTTCCGTTTCGGGAAGCGCCTTCATCGATGCAGGGCGACAATCGTCCTGTACCCGCGCTGAGGCTCAACTTAGGCCCCGCGAAAAACCGGCCGTGAGTAACAAACGGTATGCACCCCTGGCAGCATCGCGAAAAAAGGCAATAAATTCTGAGGGTTGCGGCCGAAGCAATCGACCCGAACTTACCGTAACAAACCTGCCTTTGAACGGATTTTGGTGTTGTTTGGGCGAGAGGAATTATGAATTCGTGCGCGTATGGAACGAAAAAAGCGATCGATATCCAGATGAGTACAATAAAAATACAATTTAGATAAAATTGTATTGTCCAAAAATCGCCCGTTGCAACTTTGTGGGAGTGCCATGGGCATTGAATTGATTGTCGTTGAGGCGTTAGATTCTTTCGAACACGACGATTCGTATATGCATATGCGCAGAACGTTGCTCAAAATCATCGGGGGTGGGTGGGTTTAATAGAGTTGTAAGTTTGTACCTTTTTGCTTTGCGGCATGCGATAAAGGTGGCGTTTTGACTATTGAGAAGCAGGCGATAGGAAGTCGAGAAGACGTTCTGGATGCCCTGGGACAGATTTGCTCTTCGGAATATTTTTCCGAGGCGGAGCAAATACGAAAATTTCTTTGTTATGTTGTTAGAGAGACCCTGGAGGGTCGTGCCGATCGGATAAAGGCCTATTCCGTTGCCATCGAAGCCTTGGGGAAGGCGCCCGATTTCGACCCGTCTCAGGATCCGATCGTGCGCATCACCGCCAATAGATTGCGCAGCGCCCTGGCTAAATATTACAATGAGACCGGAAATAATCACAAAGTCGTAATTCGGTTGCCCCGCGGCCATTACATTCCCGTCTTCGAGTTTCCGGAAACGGGGGATACGGCAATCGGAACGCCGTTCGTGCCGCGGCCGAGGCGCGCGCCCCTCGGCAATTGGCGCAGGCGCCTGGGGCTCCCTTTATGGGCAATGGCAATCGCCGCCCTGGCCCTGACCGTCATTCCGGCATCCGCTTTCCTTTTGTGGACGAACTTCTTTGCCGAGAACGAGGCCGAATCCGGGCTTGGCCGCGTCTGGATCGTGGTCCAGCCGGTCGAGGCCGAGCCGGACACCGCCGGGGATCTGGGCGGGGCAGTGGGCGGGCACTTGATTGCGCAATTGACCCGATATGACGGCGTAACCGTGGTCGATGCCGAGCGGGCATCCCTCGTTCCCAGCGTCACCGGCAGCCTCCTGCCGGCCGCCGCCTGGTCCGACCATTACGTCTTTTCGCTGGCCGCGAGCATACGATTGTCCGGCGAAAACGCGTCGGTGCGGTGGTATCTGACCGATATGCGCACCCATCAGGTGATGTGGGCCTCCGACCGGACAATGCCCGTCGGCGACGATGCGCCCATGGCGATCGTCCAGGCGATCACCGGCGAATTGCTCGGTCTGGAAGGCGCCATTCCCATCATTCTCGATCGGGATCACCAGGCCGATTTCGAGAGCGATTATGCCTGCCTGGCCGGCGCGCAGCGTCAGATCTATACCGAGGACACGCTTCTGCTGGACAATTTCGCGACCTGCCTGGCAAGGGTGACGCGAAACTATCCCACCAATGGGCAGGCCTGGGCCCTGCTGAGCCTCGCCTATCACCGCCAGGGGCACTTCGTCTCTTCCTTCGGCCGCGACCCGGCCCCCTTCCACGTCAAGCAGCAGCAGGCGGCCCTGCGGGCGGGCGCGCTGTCGCCGGAAACCTTTTTCCCGCGGATGGCGCGCCTGGCAATGGCCTATGATACGGGGCAGGTCGCCGCCTTCGACAGCCTGGCGAACTGGATGCTCGACCGCTATGGCGGCGACCCCCAGCTCAAGCTCTTGATCGGCAAGGCCCTTGTTTCGATCGGCCGCTCGGACCAGGGCCTGCCGCTGATTGCGGCCGGCCTGCAACAAATCCCCTCCATGGCCTCGGCCGGCCATCTGATGCTGGCGCTCGATCAATATGTTTCGGACAATCTGGAGGCGGCGCTGCACTATCTGGACGAGCAGGCCCTGCCGGCCGATTACCGCTACTGGCTGGTCAGGACCGCCGTGTTGTCGCGAGCCGGCCGCGTTGAGGAGGCCGAGCAGGCCTGGAATTCGGTGCTGTTGCTGCGCCCGGATTATGACACCTTCGTCTGTTCCGACCTGACCCATGCCAATATCAACCCGGACTATTACAGCCGGATCATCGAAGACCTGGCCCGGATCGTCGACGACCTGCCGGACGATTGCCGGACCGTATCCCGATAAAGGTCGGGCGATGCGACCGCGCCGGTGCGGCCGGCTTGCACGGCCCCGGTACTCCGGATGTGATCTTCCTACGCGTATTTGCCCTCTTGAAGCGGGCCGTGCGCGCTGCTAATACGCATTAGCGCTAATACGCATTAGCAGCACGGGAGGACCGGGTGGCGCCGACGAAGCGACTGACCCAGAAGGACATTGCGCAGCTTGCCGGCGTCAGCCAGGCGACCGTGTCGCTCGTGCTCAACGGCACCTCGACCAGCCGCAACCGCATTCCCGACGAGACGCGCGAACGCGTCGAGAAGGTCATCCGCGATACCGGCTATGTGGCCGATCCGGTGGCACGCCGCATGGTCAAGGGTCTCAATCGCATCCTGGGCGTCTTCACCTATGAGCCCGCCTTTCCCCTGGAGCAGGCCGATTTCTTCACCCCGTTCCTCTTCGGCATCGAGGAGGCCGCCCAGAGCCTGGGCTATGACCTGCTGCTGCTGACCGGTGCCGGGCGCGACCGCAAGATTTTCGGCCAGAACGCGCGGCTGCGTCTTGCCGATGGTTGCGTGATTCTCGGCCGGCGGTTCGACAATACCGAACTGGCCCGGCTCGTGGCCGGTGACTTTCCCTTTGTCGCCGTCGGTCGCCGCGACGATGCCGGCGGCCCGGTGCCCTATGTGGGCGGCGATTATGCGCCGGCCACGTCCGCCCTCGTCGAGCGCGCCAAGGCGCTGGGCCACCGCCGCATTGCCTATGTCGGGCTTTGCGAGGGGGCTGAATCCACGCTTGACCGCTGGTATGGCTTTTCGCGCGCCGTTGGCGAGGCGGAACTGGTGACCAGCATCTTCGCGGTCGGGCGCCCGGCTGGCGAAGTACTCGACGTGCTGCTGGCCGCCGATGCCACCTGCGTCTTTTTCACCGAACTGGCCGATGCGATCCGCGTCGAGCAGGAAGCGCGCGCCCGCGGCCTGATCATTCCCGAGGATCTCTCGATCGTCGTGCTCGGAAACCACATCCGCGCCGAAGAACCGGGCCGGCGCTTCACCTCATTCGTCATTCCGCGCGAGGCCATGGCCCGCGCCGCAACAGAAATGCTCGTGCGGCGCGTCGAGAACGACGCTCCGATCGAACAATTGCTGCTGCCCTGCGACCCCGTCGAGGGCGACACCCTCGGCATCCCCGTTTCCAAGACCAAGAAGACCAGATGACAAAAGAATTTTCCGCAGACCTGCTTGTTGTTGGTGGTGGCCTGGGTGGCGTCGCCGCCGCCCTGGGCGCCCTGCGCTCGGGCCGCAGCGTTATCCTCACCGAGGAATATGACTGGCTCGGCGGGCAATTGACCAGCCAGGCCGTGCCGCCCGACGAGCATTCCTGGGTCGAGCAATTCGGCGTCAGCCGGTCCTATCGCCACCTGCGCAATGGCATCCGCCAATTCTATCGCGACCATTATCCGCTGAATGCGGAAAGCCGCGCCTGGGGCGATCTCAATCCCGGCGCCGGCTGGGTCAGCCGGCTCTGTGCCGAGCCGCGCGTCGGCGTGGCGGTCATCGACGCCATGCTCATGCCCTATATCGGCGGCGGCAAGCTGCGGATCATGAAGCCCTATCGCCCCGTCGCCGCCGAGGTCGATGGCGACATTGTCCGCGCCGTCACGCTCGTGCATCGCGACACCGGCGACCGCATCGTCATCTCGGCGCCCTATATGGTCGATGCCACCGAACTGGGCGACCTGCTGCCCCTGACCGGCACCGAATATGCGAAGGGCTTCGAATCCCAGTCCGATACCGGCGAGCCCAGTGCGCCGGCCGAGGCGCAGCCCGACAATGTGCAGGCCGTCTCCGTCTGCTTCGCCATCGATCATGTCGACGGCAACCAGGTCATCGACAAGCCAGCCAATTACGATTTCTGGCGAAAGTATCAGCCCGATTTCTGGGGCGGTCCGCTGCTCGGCTTCAAGGCGCCCCATCCGCGCACCCTCGAAATCACCGAGCGCAGCTTCACCCCGAACCCGGATGACGATCCGCTGCTGGTCGATGCCGATCAGCGCCGCAATCCCGGCGACGGCAATCTCTGGACCTTCCGCCGCATCGCCGCCCGCCGCAATTTCGTGCCCGGGGCCTATGGCTCGGACATCTGCCTCGTGAACTGGCCGATGATCGACTACATGCTCGGCTCGATCATCGACGTCTCCGAGGAGGAAAAGGCGGCGCATCTCAAGTCGGCGGCCGACCTCTCCTATTCGGTCTTCTACTGGCTCCAGACCGAAGCGCCCCGCCTCGATGGCGGCCAGGGTTTTCCTGGCCTGCGTCTGCGCGGTGACATTACCGGCACCGATCATGGCCTTGCCATGGCCCCCTATATCCGCGAGAGCCGCCGCCTCCTGCCGGTCACCCGCATCGTCGAGCAGGATGTCTCGATGACCATCCACGGCAATGCGCTGTCCAGGCACTACCGCGACAGCGTCGGCATCGGTATGTACCGCATCGACCTCCACCCTTCCACGGGTGGCGACAATTACGTCGATGTCGAATCCGCGCCCTTCGAAATCCCCCTCGGCTCGCTCCTGCCGCGCCGCGTGAAAAACCTGCTGGCCGGCGGCAAGAACATGGGCACCACCCACATCACCAATGGCTGCTACCGGCTGCATCCGGTCGAGTGGAATGTCGGCGAGGTCGCCGGGCTCCTCGCTGCCCATTGCCTCGATAACGGGCTTACGCCGCACCAGGTGCAGGCCGACGATTCCCTGCTCACCCAATTCCAGGCACGTCTCTATGCGGAAGGCATCGAAATCCGCTGGCCCGACGTGCGGGGCTACTAGGCAAACATGTCTTCACGGGAGGAAACCATGACAAGACACCTGCTCAAGACCACGGCGGCGACCGCCGGCATCATCCTCGGCCTTGCCGCTACCGGCACGGCCTGGGCCCAGGAGGCGGTCAATCTGCGCATGACCATCTGGAGTGCCAACGAGGCGCACCTGGCCATGTTCAACGAGATCGCCGAAGGCTTCAAGGCCAGCCATCCCAATGTGTCGGTGAGCTTCGAGCCGCTGCCCTTCGACAGCTATACCACGACGCTCACCACCCAGATCGCTGGCGGCAATCCGCCCGATCTCGCCTGGATTCTTGAAACCACGGCAGCCGATTTCGTCAATTCCGGCGCCCTGGCGCCGCTCACCGATGCCTTCGCCGCCATGGACGGCTACGACCTGGCCGACGTGACCGAAAAGGCCACCGAACTCTGGACCAAGGACGGCCAGCTCTACGCCTATCCCTTCTCCACCTCGCCCTTCGCCATCTTCGCCAACAATGACGTCCTGAAGGCCGCCGGCGCCAAGACCCCGGCGGAACTGATCGCCGCCGGCGAATGGACCTGGGACAATGCCTTTGCCTCGGCTGCCGCCGTCGGCCAGTCCGGAAAGACCGGCCTCGTCGTGCGCGATTTCAAGTTCCAGACCTGGCAGAACCTCGCCTCGATCTGGAACGGCTGGGGCGCCGCGCCCTGGAGCGCCGATGGCAAGACCTGCACCTTTACCGATCCGGCCATGGTCGATGCGATGACCGCCATCCACAAGGCCATCTTCACCGACAAGGCCATGCCCGGCCCCGGCGAGGACATCGACTTCTTCGCCGGCGAAACCGGCATGACCATCACCCAGATCAGCCGCGCCTCCCTGCTGCCCAAGGAAAACCCCTTCGATTGGGACCTCGTGCCGCTGCCGGCCGGCCCAGCCGGTGACTATGCCGTGGTCGGCCAGGCCGGAGTCGGCGTCTTCGCCCAGAGCGCCAACAAGGATATCGCCGTCGAATTTCTCGGCTACATGACCAATGCCGAAAATTCCAAGAAGCTGGCCCAGTTCTTCCCGCCGGCCCGCGCGAGCCTGCTCAACACCGAAACCCTGGCCTCGACCAATCCGCTGCTCTCCCCCGAGCAGATCGAGACTGTCGTGATCGCCGGCATCGCCAATGGGACCGTGCTTCCGGGCCACACCAACTTCGCCCAGATCCAGCAGACCATCCGCGCCGGCCTGGATGCCCTCTGGGTTCCCGATGCCGACGTCGCCGCCGTGCTCGGAAACGTGTGCTCCAGCGTCGGCCCGCTGCTGGCGCGCTGATCGGAAAGCCGGACCCGAATTCGGGTCCGGCCGTCACCCCCTCCCGGCCTCCCCCATCAACGGGGAGGTGCAGGGACAGCGAACTTGGCCAGATAGTGCCACACACTCGATACGACACCTCCCCCTTGATGGGGGAGGATGGGAGGGGGTGTTGGCAGCCACGAAGCAAGAATGTTCACGCTCCCGACAAGCACTGGGAGCGACGAAGGAACCAAACCCATGAGTGCCTCGGCCTCGCCAAACCCAAAGCCGCCCTTCTGGACCATTGCCCGGCGCGACGCGGCGGCAGGCTATGTCTTCATCGCGCCCCAGCTCATCGGCATCATCACCTTCGTGCTCGTGCCGCTGGGCCTGGTCTTCTGGTATTCGCTCCACGAATGGAACGTCCTGGCGTCGAGCTTCAATTTCGTCGGCGCCGCCAACTACCAGATGCTGCTGGCCGACCCGAACCTGCCCCAGGTGCTCGTCGCTTCCGCCATCTTCTCGGCCGGCCTCGTCGTCCTCAACATGACGCTGGCGCTCCTCCTCGCGGTTCTCCTCGACCAGAAGCTCAAAGGCATCGTCGTCTTCCGCACTCTCTTCTTCTCGCCGGTCGTCGTTTCCCTCGTCGCCTGGACCATCGTCTGGAGCTTCCTCCTCCAGAACAATGGCGGCATCAACGGCATGCTAGCCATGATTGGCGTGGAAGGCCCCAACTGGCTCCGCACGCCAACCACGGCCATGATTTCCGTCGTCGTCGTGCAGGTCTTCAAGAATGTCGGCCTCAACATGNTCCTGTTCCTCGCCGCCCTNCAGGGCGTGCCCAAGGANCTCTACGAGGCCGCGCGGGTCGATGGCGCCGGCGCCTTCAAGCAATTCCGCCGCATCACCCTGCCGCTGATCTCGCCCACGATCCTGCTTACGTCGATCATCACCATCGTCGGCTCGCTCCAGGTCTTCGCCCAGATCGCCGTCCTCACCCAGGGCGGCCCCGGCATGACCACCACGGTCCTCGTCTATTACCTCTACCAGCAGGCCTTCCAGTTCCACTTCTTCGGCTATGGTTCGACCCTGTCGATCCTGCTCTTCGTCATCGTCGCGGTCCTGACCTTCGTTCAGTGGCAGCTCCGCAAGCGGATCGTCTTCTATGAAAACTGATCTCAGCCCCCGCATGAAGACGGCTCTTTATGGGCTGATGTGCATTCTGCTCATCCCCTTCGTCTTCCCCACCTGGTGGATGATCACCTCCTCGGTCAAACCGATCAGCGACATCTTCGCCTTCCCGCCCGACCTCTGGCCGCGCCGCTTCGATTTCTCGACCTATGCCCAGGTCTTCGAATTGCAGCCCTTCGCCCGGCAATATTGGAACTCGGCCTATATCGCCGCGCTGGTCACCGGCGGCACCATGGTCATCTCCTCCATGGCCGGCTACGCCTTCGCGCGCATCAGATTCCCCTTCAGCAATGCCATCTTCATGGTCGTGCTCCTGGGCCTGCTGATCCCCTCCGAAGTCACCATCGTGCCTTTGTTCCAGATGTTCCTGGGCTGGGGCATGATCAATACCCATTGGCCGCTGATCCTCGTGCCCATCTTCGGCGCGCCCTCGGTCTTCGCTACCTTCGTCATGCGCCAGTTCTTCATCGCGCTCCCCAACGAACTCGAGGAAGCCGCCCGCGTCGATGGTCTCGGCCGGTTCAAGATTTTCTGGACCATCGCCCTGCCGCTGGCAAAACCGGCCCTCGGCGCCGTGGCCATCTTCACCTTCCTCCACTCCTGGAACCTCTATCTCGAACCCATCGTGTTCCTCTCTTCGACCCAGATGTTCACCCTGCCGCAGGCGCTGACCCAGTTCACCGACGCCTATGGCGGGGCCATGTGGAACATCCAGCTCGCCGCCGCGACCATGACCGCCATTCCGGTCCTCCTGGTTTTCATCGTGGCGCAGAAACAATTCGTCGAAGGGCTCGCCCATACCGGGCTGAAAGGCTGATCCCATGGCTCCCGTTACCCTCAAATCCGTCACCAAGAGCTATGGCGCCACGTCTGTGCTGCATGGCATCGACATCGACATTGCGAACGGCGAATTCGTCGTCCTCGTCGGCCCCTCCGGCTGTGGCAAGTCCACGCTGCTCCGCATGATCGCCGGTCTCGAAACCATTACCGACGGCGCCGTCGAGATCGGCAGCCGCGTGGTCAATGACCTCGAGCCCAAAGACCGCGACATCGCCATGGTCTTCCAGAACTACGCGCTCTATCCCCACATGACTGTTGCCACGAATATGGGCTTCTCGCTCGAACATCGCGGCGGCTCCAAGGCCGAAATCGCCGAGCGCGTCCAATGGGCCGCCGGCATTCTCGGCCTCACGCATCTTCTCGACCGCTATCCCCGCCAGCTGTCCGGCGGCCAGCGCCAGCGCGTCGCCATGGGCCGCGCCATCGTGCGCAATCCGCAGGTCTTCCTCTTCGATGAGCCGCTTTCCAATCTCGACGCCAAGCTCCGCGTCGTCATGCGCGGCGAGATCAAGGGCCTGCATCAGCGTCTGGGCGTCACCACAATCTACGTCACCCACGACCAGGTCGAAGCGATGACCATGGCCGACCGCATCGTGGTCATGAATGGCGGCAAGGTGGAACAGGTCGGCGCCCCGCTCGATCTCTACGATCACCCCGCCAATCTCTTCGTCGCCGGCTTCATCGGCTCGCCCGCGATGAACTTTATCGAAGGCACTGTCACAAGCGAGGGTTTCGCTGCGCTCGATGTTACCCTTCCGCTAACCAATTCGCCTCCATCGGGTACAAAAGCAGTCTACGGAATCCGCCCCGAAAACCTCTCCCTGGCCGATGATGGCCTGCCTGCCAAAATCGCCCTCATCGAACCCATGGGCTCAGAAACCCAGGTCACCATGACCCTCGGCGGCCACACCATCACCGGCGTCTTCCGCGAGCGCATCGCCGCCCGCCCGGGCGACACGATCCACATCCGCCCCGACCTCAAAGCCATCCACCTCTTCGACGCCGCAACCGGCCTTCGCATCGAATGACCTACAAACAAACCAAGTTCTATCAAGCTCTTACGAGTGGCGACTATCCCGTCATCGTCTCCCTGGCGCGGCACGATCTCGACCTCGCCAAGGCCGCCATCGACGGCGGCGCCTTCGCTCTCAAGACCCATCTCAACGCCTATCACCGCGCCACCGGCACCACCTTCGGCACGTTCGAGCAGGAACGCCCCTTCTTCGAACAACTCGCCAAACTCGGCTGCCCCCTCCTCGTCATGGCCGGCCAGGAAACCGTTCCCACTGCTGAAGAAATGGACGCCCTGGCCGATCTCGGCTTCGAGGGTTTCAACGTCTATGTCGACCATATGCAGCCCCATCTGCTGCAATCGCGCCTGCGCCCCATGCCGGCTCTCTCCTCGACCAGTAAAGCTGAGGATATCCAAGGCATTGTCGCAATCCCCGGCTGCATCATCGAGGCCTCGATCATGCCATTCGAGCGCTATCGCACCGCGATGACCGATGCGGACCTGGCGCGCTATGGCGCCGTAGTGCAGGCCGCGAATGTTCCGGTAATCGTGCCCAGCCAGCTCGCCCTCACGCCCGAAAACGCCACGCAGCTGCGCAATGCCGGCATCGCCGCGCCGTTGCTCGGCGCCATCGTTACCGGCGACACCAGCCAGTCCATGTACCGTGCCGTGAAATCGTTCGCCGTATGAAGCATCTGCGACGGCGCGAGGCCGCCTGAGGCAACGGAGCGGCCAAAGCGACTGATCGGTTTCCGCCCCCAAGGCTGATTTGCATCCGATGGCTTGCCGGAGATTGACATCGTCGGTGGCAGCTCGCATTTTTACGCCTTCACCAGGGGTGTCCCGACAAGGGGCTGAGATACTGCTGAGCCGAAAGGCAGCGCAGGGACCCTACGAACCTGATCCAGTTCACACTGGCGTAGGGACGGTGCGGATGCCTTTCGGTCGCACGACCGATCTGTCCAAAGGCCTCCTTTCTCCTTCCCGTCAGAGCTGGGTCTCCATTGCTTGCGAAGCGAGGAGCCTCGATCATGACATCCATTCCCACCCCGACCGTTACCGCCGGGCCGCTGCCGGCATCGGCCAAGATTTTCAAGCCCGGCATGGCGGCGATGACGGAAAAATACCGTCAGGGCGGAGACCTCTATGGGCCCGTGAACGCGGAGGCTCGAGCCATGGCCGCGCCGTCCATCCTGTTCACCCGCATGCGCGAAACATCGCCCCTCGTCCAATGCATCACCAATTATGTGGCCATGAACGTGGCCGCCAACGTATTGCTGGCGGCGGGGGCTTCTCCCGCCATGGTTCATGCTGAAGAGGAGGCCGGCGAATTCGCCGCGATCGCGGGCGCGCTGACCGTCAATATCGGTACGCTGTCCCCCACCTGGGTCGCCGGCATGAAGGTCGCCATCGCCGGCGCGCGGGCGGCTGAAAAACCGTGGGTGCTCGACCCGGTCGCCCATTTCGCAACCACCTTTCGCCGGCAGGCCGTCGCGGACCTGCTCGACCTGCGCCCGGCCATTATTCGCGGCAACGCCTCGGAGATCATCGCGCTAGGCGGTGGCCAAAGTGCAGGGCAGGGGGTCGATAGCGGTGATGCGGTCAGTGACGCCGAGGACGCCGCGCGGCAGCTTGCCCTGTCGGCGGGCGCAGTCGTGGCCGTAACCGGTGCGGTTGACTTCGTGACGGACGGCAAGCGGTCGGTCCGCATATCGGGCGGCTCGCCCCTGATGCCCAAGGTCACGGCGCTGGGCTGTTCGCTGACCGCGCTTGTCGGCGCCTTCGTCGCCGTCGCCCCGAAACAGCCATTCGAGGCGACAATGGCTGCCCTGGCGACCTTCGCCGCTGCCGGCGAGATCGCGGAGCGGGGCGCACAAGGGCCGGGAAGCTTCGCCATCCGGTTCCTGGATAGCCTGCACGGGCTCAGATCCGAAAGCCTCGAAGCGGACGGCCGGATCGTTGCGGTATGAAGCGGTTCGACCTCTCGCTCTATCTCGTCCTCGATCCCGGCCTGTGCCGGGTCCGCACGATGGTCGAAACGGCGCGGCTTGCCGTAGCCGGCGGTGCGACCATGGTGCAATTGCGCGACAAGGAGGCCGGCACCTCCGGCCTCGTTGCCACCGGCCGCGCCTTGATGGAGGTCCTGGCGGGTACCGGCGTGAAGCTCATCGTCAATGATGATGTGGAAGCTGCCGCCGCGATCGACGCCCATGGCGTTCATGTCGGGCAGGACGACATGCCGGCCATCGAAGTGCGGTCGAGGATCGGGCCGGACATGATCCTGGGCCTCTCGGCAGAAAACGAAGCTGCGGTTCGCGCGGCCGACCCTGCCATGGTCGACTATCTCGGGCTCGGTCCGGTCTTTGCCACACCAACCAAGCCGGATCACAAGCCCCCCATCGGCTTTGACGGACTGGCGCAGCTCGCCAGATTGAGCCCGGTGCCGACCGTTGCCATAGGCGGCTTGAAGGCCGGGCATGTGCGCGCACTCTTTTCGACCGGCGTGGATGGTATGGCCGTTGTCTCGGCCATATGCAGCCACCGCGCGCCTGACATCGCCGCGCGAAAACTGATGGCGATGATTGAGAGCGAGCGGCGCCGTCGAGACCCCTGACGAGGGCGCCGACGGAAATGCGATGCGGCGTTCAGGTGGTCTCCGCCGCTGAGCCTGATAGGAGCCCGCCGTCTGAGGTTCGTTCCCAGAGCCTGTAGAAGTGATGGAGCGGGCCATGGCCATGGCCGACATCCAGCTCCGCGCTCGCGGCGAGTGCGCCGTGCATGTAGGTCTTGGCCGTGCGCACGCTGTCCTCCATTGAATGCCTGGGCAGGAGCGCCGCGATAGCGGCTGATAGCGTGCAGCCGGTGCCGTGGTCGTTGCGCGTCCGGATCCGGGGCGCTGAGAGCTCGATCGTGGCGGACGGCCCATGCAGCAGGTCGATGCTGTCCGCCGATCCATCGAGATGCCCGCCCTTGAGCAACACCCATTGCGAGCCAAGCCGATGCAGGTCTGCCACCCGTGCCCGCATCTCGGCCAGCGTCCATTGCGGCTGGGCGTCGAGCAGAACGCCGGCCTCCGGCAGATTCGGCGTGATGATTGTTGCAAGGGGCACAAGCAATTCGCGGATGGCGGAGACCGTTTCAGGCTCCAGCAGGCGATCGCCGCTCTTGGCTACCATGACGGGATCCAGCACGATGTTCCGCGCGCTGTGGTGGCGAAGGCGTTCCGCGATCACCGCGGCTATGCCCGCATTCACCACCATGCCGATCTTGACGGCGTCCACCCGAACATCCTCGAAAACGGCATCGATCTGCTGGCCGACAAAGCCCGGTTCGAGGGCGACGAATGCTCGCACCCCCTGGGTGTTCTGCGCCACCACGGCGGTAATCGCGGCCATGGCATAAGCCCCGCTCGCCGAGATGGTCTTGATGTCCGCGTGTATGCCCGCTCCGCCCGTAGGGTCGGTGCCGGCGATGCTGAGAACGTTGGCAATCATTGGCGGCCTCGTTTGAGAGGCCGGCAAAGGATAAGGCGCGTCGACCTGTCCCTTCGCCGGCATGATCCGGATCAGGTTCAAAGGGTCACTGCGCTGCCTCGCGACCAGCAGAATCTCAGCCCCTTGTCGGGACACCCCTCGGTAGCGACGACACTAGCACAGCTCTGCGGAACGTCCATCGTCGTCACCCGACAATGGACCGCAAGCTGAGGTTCGAGAGCCGAACCTATGGGGTGATGCAGCCCATTTTCGCCAATTGGGCGGCGACCCAGCTGCGATCGTTGCGGCCTTCGTGAATAGCCTCCATCTGGCGCGTCTCGGCCTCATGCTTTGCCTTTGCGGCCTCGTAAAGGCGTTCAAGGTCATCGAAAGGCACCGATACGACCCCGTCTGCATCGCCACAGATGAGGTCTCCCGGGGAGATGACCATGCCTTCGAGGGCGATGGGCGCGTTGACCTCGCCCGGCCCGTCCTTATAGGGCCCGCGATGGGTGACGCCAGAGGCAAAGACCGGGAAGCTGCCGGCGCTGAGTTCGGCGCTGTCGCGAATGGCGCCATAAATGACAATGCCGCCCAGCTTCTTGTGCGCGGCATAGGCGACCATGAGTTCGCCGATAATGGCATTGGTCAGGTCACCCCCGGCATCGACCACGATGACATCGCCCGGCTGGGCAAGGTCGAGTGCGGCGTGAACCATGAGGTTGTCCCCGGGGCGGGACTTGACGGTGATTGCGGGTCCGCAGAGACGCTCGCCGGTATAATAGGGGCGCAGGCTGGGTCCACCGGCCACCAGACGTTGCATCACATCGCTGATGTTGGCGACTGGCAAGGCGCGGAAGCGCTCTACCCATTCCGAAGAGGCCTGGCGGGTGCGGTTGAGAACGCGAAACTGGGTCATGACTGTCTTTCGGGGTTGAGGTCAGGCGTTGATCGACCTGCCGGCAAGCGATGGCTTGGCCTGCGCGGCGCTGTCGAAGGTGCCGTGTTCGAGAAAGGTGAGGATGTTGGTGGCGCTCTGGACCGCCATGTTGCGCAGCGCCGACCGGCTGGCGCCGCCAACATGGGGCGTGGCGATCAGGTTATCGAGACCGAACAGGTGATGGTCTGGCGCCGGAGGCTCCTGTGAAAAGCTGTCGAGAGCCGCACCGGCTATATGTCCGTTGGCGAGGGCGTGGTGCAGGGCCGTTTCGTCGATCAGCCCCCCGCGAGCGGTGTTCACCAGGAAGCTCGCCGGGCCCATCAGCGTCAGTTCCCTTGCACCGATGAGGTCGCGCGTGCGCTCGGTGAGTGGGCAATGGAGGCTGATGACATCGGCGCGTTCGAGCAGCGCGTCCAGGGTTTCCACCCGTTCAATGCCATCATCGGCTGCCGCGGCGCCGGGGTCGAAAGCCAGGGCACTCATGCCGAGGGCTCTGGCCAGGCTCGCCGCCCGTCGGCCGATATCGCCATAGCCGATGACGCCGAAAGAGGTGCCGGCGATATCGCGCCCAACATAGCTGGTCTTGGGCCAGCTACCGCTCTTCACCGCGCGGTCGAGAACAGTCACGTCCTTGAGCAGGGACAATGTCAGCGTGAGGGCGAGTTCGGCCACCGATTGCGCATTGGCCGAGAGGGCGCGCAGGACGGGAATCGATCTATCGCCGGCAGCCGCCAGATCGATATTGTCGACCCCCGAGCCATGCTTGGCGATAACCTTGAGTCGATCGGAGGCCTCGATAACGCTGCGGTCGATCTTGCCCTGACGCACGAGAATGGCGTCGACGCAATGGGTCCGTGCCGCGTCGCGCAGCGCCTCCGGGCCGGCATAGCCATCGACATAGATCGTTGCGCAACCCTTTGCCGATAATAGATTTTCAGCCTCCTCGACCAGCTTTGCACCGGTGACCATAACCGTCCATCGCGTGCCGCTCTGCGGCTGCTTTTCCGCCACGCCGTCCTCCTGTCGATGCCCTCGTGTTGACGGGCATCGTCTAGCGTGTATTGTACTATATGAAAAGTGATTGTACTAAGTACAACAACGACACTTTTCTGGAGGACGACAAATGCCTGGCAATTCCACTGCGGTAGCGGCCGTTGATCGCGCCGTTGCTCTGCTCAGTGCATTCGGAGAGGAAGACGCAACCTTGAGCCTGACCGAATTGGCGCGGCGCACATCGCTGGACAAGTCGACTGCCCTGCGGATCGCCCGCACGCTGGCCGGCAATCGCATGCTCGTGCAGTGCGAGGATTCGACCTGGCGCCTGGGCCCCAAGCTGGCCCAGCTCGGCGCGCGCTATACGGCCTCCTTCGTCCCGGAGAAATTCATCGCGCCCGAACTGATCAAGCTCAGCGATGATACCGGCGAAAGCGCCGCAATCTATGTCCGCGAAGGCGACACCCGCGTGTGCCTTGTGCGTAAGGACTCGGCCCAGTCGATCCGCCACAGCGCCCGGCCCGGCGACGCCATGTCCCTGGACAAGGGCGCTGCCGGTTGGGTGATCCTGGCCTTCGGCGGGCATGTGGGCGAGCTGTGCCAATCCATTCGCGAGCGCGGCTACCACCTGACGCGGGGCGAACGCACGCCCGATGTGGCCAGCCTTGCCGTACCGCTGTTCGGTGCCGGCAATACCCTGTTCGGATCGCTGGCGCTGACGGGTCCGCTCGTTCGCTTCACCGACGAAGCGGCGGAATCCCATCTGCCGCGCCTTTTCGCGGCGGCCGATGCGATCTCGAAAATTCTCGGTTCCGAAACGCAGCCGGTCCGGTCCTGAGGCCAAAAAACCAAAACACCAAGCAACCAGGAGGAAGACGATATGAACCTGTTTTCAAAACCGACTTTGGCATGCATTGCCCTGGCAGGCGCGCTGGCGCTACCCGGAATTGCACTGGCCCAGGATTACACCAAGGACACCATCACCTTCACCGTGCCGTTTCCGCCGGGCGGGGGCACTGACATCCTGGCGCGCCAGGTCGTCGACAAGATCGTCTCTGCCACCGACTGGTCGATCATCGTGCAGAACCAGCCAGGCGCCGGCGGCAATATCGGCATGGCGCAATTGGCGCGCACCGCGCCCGATGGCCTGAACATCGGCATGGGTCAGACCTCGAACCTGGCGGTCAATCCCTCGCTTTACAGCGACATTCCCTATGATGCGCTGAACGATTTCTCGCATATCGGTCTGGTCACGACCCAGCCGATGGCCATCGTGACCTTCCCGGATTCCCCCTATCAGGACCTGGCTGAAGTCATCGCCGCTGCCAAGGAAAATCCGGGCGCCATCCTCTATGGCACGCCGGGCTCGGGCACCGTTGCCCACCTCTCGCTCGAGCTGCTGGCCACCCAGGGCGAGCTCGAACTCACACACGTTCCCTATCCGGGTATCGCCCAGGCGATTTCGGACGTGATGAGTGGCGTCGTCGACATCTATATCGGCAGCGTGCCGAGCGTGTTGCCGCATGTTCGTGCCGGCAGCGTTCGTCCGCTGGCCGTCACCTCGGCCGAGCCGAACCCGGTGCTGCCCGATACCCCCACTGTCGCCTCCTTCGGTTTCGATGGCTACAACGCCGCCGACTGGAAGGCCATCGTTGGCCCCGCCGGCATGCCCGAAGACATGGTTGCCGCCTTCAATGCTGCCCTCAACGAGGCCTTGCAGGACGAAGCGCTGCGCGCGCTGCTGATCGCTGACGGCAGCACGCCGCTGGGCGGCGCCAGCGACGAGTTCGCGCAATATCACGCCGCCGAACTCGACACCTGGGCTGCGGTAATCGAAGCCTCAGGCGCCACGGTCGACTGATCCAGCCATTGCAGGGCCGCGCTGCATGGCGCGGCCTTGCACGTCCAGCATTTTCTCAGGAGAGCGGCATGATAGACCGCAATTATTCGGAAATCGTGCCCGGTCTTCTGATCGCGATCTTCGGTGCGATCGTGGCCTTCTATGCCGCCCAGAATTATACCATCGGCACGCTGCAACGCATGGGCCCGGGCATGTTCCCGATGGCGCTCGGCGTTCTGATCGCCGGCCTCGGCATCGCCCAGGCGCTGACCGGCTGGTTCAAGTCGGATCTGCCGCGCATCGATCCGGCCTCGATCCAGTGGCGCGCCGCCATCCTCATCCTTCTGTCTGTGATCGTTTTCTCGCTGCTGATCCGCACTGCCGGTTTTATTCCCGCCGTCTTCGGCGTCGTCGGTATTTCGGCCTTCGCCGACAAAGGCGCGCGGCCTGTCACCGCCATCGTGCTCAGCATCGTCCTTTGCGCCATTGCCTTTCTGATCTTCCGGATCGGCCTGGGCATGCATTTCAAGCTGATCGGCTGGCCATTCTGATGTCCTATTTCGACAATCTCATCCTCGGGCTGCAAACCGCGCTCTCCTGGTACAATCTGCTCTGGTGCTTTGTCGGGGTATTCCTCGGCACGCTTCTGGGCGTCATTCCGGGCATTGGCGTGGTCGCCGCCATTTCCATGCTGTTCCCGCTGACCTTCCAGCTGGAACCGACCGCCGCGCTGATCATGCTGGCCGGCATCTGGTACGGCACCTCTTATGGCGGCAGCACGGCCTCGATCCTGCTCAACGTTCCGGGCTCGGCCACCAATGCCGTTACCTGCCTCGATGGTTATCCGATGACCCAGCAGGGCCGCGGCGGCATTGCACTGTTGATGACGACGGTCGCCTCCTTCTTCGGTGGTTCGTTCGGCATCATCCTGCTCATGGGCTTTGCCGGCACAATCAGCGCCTATGCACTCAGCTTTTCGTCGGCCGAGTACTTCTCCCTGATGCTGCTCGGGCTCATCGCCGCCTGTAACGTGTCCAGCGGCTCGATCCTCAAGGGGTTGATCATGGTGGCGCTGGGCATCCTGTTCGGCCTTGTCGGCAGCGATATCTATACCGGCACGCGGCGGTTCGATTTCGGCATTCTCGACCTCGCCGACGGCATCAATCTCGTGGCGCTGGCCATGGGCCTGTTCGGCGTCTCCGAAGTGATCGCCAGCGTCGGCAAGGTCGATGGCAAGAAGGTCGATCCCAATTCGGTAAAGCTTTCGGCCATGAAGCCGACCAGGGACGACGTTCGTCGGTCCTGGTTGCCGATGATCCGTGGCTCCTCCATCGGCGCCTTCTTCGGCACGCTGCCGGGCACCGGCTCGTCCATCGCCGCCTTCATGGCGTATGCGGTTGAAAAACGCGTCTCCAGGACACCCGAAAAATTCGGCAGCGGTCAGATCGAGGGCATCATGGCGCCCGAGGCCGCCAACAATGCCGCCGACCAGACCTCGTTCATTCCCACGCTGGCGCTCGGTATTCCGGGCAGCGCCACCATGGCGCTGATGCTGGGCGCGCTGATGATCCATGGCATTGCGCCCGGACCGCAACTGATGACCGAACAGCCCTCCCTGTTCTGGGGCCTGGTCATGAGCTTCTGGATTGGCAATGTTCTGCTGGTCATCCTCAACGTGCCGCTGATCGGGGTCTGGGTGCGCCTGCTCATGGTGCCTTATAATTGGTTGTTCCCGGCTGTGCTGATGTTCATCTGCATCGGCACTTATAGCGTCAGCAACAGCGCCTTCGATGTCATGCTCGTCGTCCTGTTTGGTGCCTTGGGTTACGCCCTGCGCGTCGGCGGCTATCCGGCCGCACCCATGCTGCTCGGCTTTGTCCTGGGCCCGATGATGGAAGAGCATTTCCGTCGCGCCATGCTGCTGTCGCGGGGCGATTTCGGCACCTTCCTGAGCCGCCCGATCAGCGCCACGGTCCTGGCCATTGCCCTGCTGGTCCTGCTCTGGGGCCTCAAGCCGCTGATCTTCAACCGCAAGCCGGCCTGACGGCGGCGCCGACGGGCCCGTCGTCGTGGTGGTTGGCCGGGGCACCTTCATCTTTGCTCCGGCCTGAGGAACGATCACGCGCTGACGCAAATCCTCCTCTGCAAGGCCGGAGCGCTTGATGCAGACCGGATGCAGGGGCCGCTATAGCTTGTCCATCGCGGCCTGAAGGCCTCCCTCGCGGAAAGGCACCTGCAGGTCCCTCAGGCCCATTTCGATCCCGGAAAGCGTCGCCATCAGCGTCAGTTCATTGCACTGGCCGAGATGTCCGATCCGGAAGATTTTGCCTTTAAGACGCGTGAGGCCCTGACCCAGCGAGAGATTGTACTTGCCAAGCACATGGCGGCGGAAAGCGTCGGAATCATGCCCCTCTGGCATGATTACGGCCGTCAGGACGGACGAATGGGCCTCTTCGTTTTCGCAGAGAATATCGAGGTTCCATGCTTCGACTGCTGCACGGGCGGCGGCGGCCAGGCGATCATGGCGCGCGAAGACATTTTCCAGCCCCTCTTCCTCAAGGAGCGCGATGGCCTCTTTGAGCCCGTAGAGAAGGTTTGTCGCCGGCGTGTAAGGGAAATAGCCAGTTTTGTTGAGCGCGATCATTTCGGCCCAGTCCCAGTAGGACCGGCGTGAGCCACCAGTGCTCGCCACATCGAGCGCGCGGGCAGATAGTGCCACGAAGGCCAGGCCGGGGGGCAGCATCAGCCCCTTCTGCGAGCAGGTGACAGTCACGTCGGCGCCCCAGGCATCGTGTTCGTAGCGCAGCGAGCCCAGCGACGAAATGGCGTCGACGAGCAATAGGGCGGGGTGCCCTTCTGCATCGATGGCATCGCGAATGGCCTTGATCGGGCTGACCACGCCGGTAGACGTCTCGTTGTGAACGACCATGACGGCCTTGATCTCATGCCCGGTATCGGCGGCGAGACGGGCGCGGATCGCCTCGGGGTCGGCCCAGTTGCGCCAATTGCCGGGGATGAAGTCGGTTTCGATGCCCCATTTCTCGGTCAGCTTGCGCCACTGCGTGGCGAAGTGGCCGGTCTCGGCCATCAGCACCTTGTCGCCTTCCGAGAAGAGATTGACGACCGCGGATTCCCAGGCGCCGGTGCCGGAGCCTGGAAAGATCAGCACGGGATATTCGGTGCGGAAGATGCGTTTGATTCCTCCAAGCACCGTGTCGGCAAGGACCGCGAATTCGGGGCCTCTATGGTCGATGACGGGCATGCTTATCGCTCGCAATACCCGGTCAGGGACGGGACTGGGGCCCGGAATTTGCAGAAAGTGCTGGCCGAACATCTGGTTCATCGTATGCCTTGTGGTCTCGCATCAAACTGAACGCCATTTTGCATTCATTTGGTGCAGACAACAAGAATTTTGAATTCGATATTTCTGGTGCTATGAATTGGAGGGGCAAATCACGAGGACTCTATGGCCATTGCGGACGGTGAAGGCGAGGATGGCGCGGCGCTGCTGTTGGAACCGGTGCACAGCGTAAACGGCTCGCTGCATGACGAGATCCTTGCGGGGCTGCGGCGCTACCTGATCGAGGGTAGTCTTCCGGATGGCGCTCGCATTCCCGAGCGGCTTCTGTGCGAGACCATGGGCGTATCGCGAACGCCGCTGCGCGAAGCGCTGAAGGTCCTTGCCTCGGAAGGGCTTGTCGAGCTCCTGCCAAATCGCGGGGCCCGTGTGCGGGTCTTTACCGAGAATGACATTCGGGAGCTTTTCGAGGTCATGGGCGGCCTTGAGGCGCTGGCCGGCCGCCTGGCCTGTCAGAACATAACGGATGCCGAGATCGCCGCGGTGGAGCAGCTGCATTACGACATGTATGCCAGCTATATGCGCAGGGATCTGCCGACCTATTTCGCGCTCAATCAGAAAATTCACCTGGCGATCGTCGCTGCGGCAAGAAACTCTGTCCTGGCAACGACATACACGAATTTTTCCAGTCGCTTGCAGCGTGTGCGCTACAACGCCAATCGTGAAAATCACAAGGATCGCTGGGGCGAGGCCATGCGTGAGCATGAGCAGATTCTCGACGCTTTGCAGCGCCGGGCCGGGCTCGAACTCAGCGATATTCTCTTCCGCCACCTGCAGAACAAGCGCGCAGCAGCCCTTCGTTATCTCGACGATCATCCCTCCCAGGATGGCGACGGCGCCTAATGGTGCACGAAAAATGCACTTTGGTGCCTCTCTGCACAGTCATGCGTCAAAAATTGCATTCATTTTTGCGATTTCCTCTTGAGTTGAATTCATAATCGGGCATTCTGTGCTTGTTTATGCATTCGGGCGAGGGGCCATGAAAGCGATCGTTGTCGGTGGGGGTGTGATCGGTGCGACCGTGGCTTATCGCTTGGCCGAAGCCGGCACGAAGGTAACCCTGGTCGAGGCCGGTCGTATCGCGGAAGGCACGTCTCTCACGAGCTTTGCCTGGGTCAGCGCCTGCGAAAAGATCGATTCCGACAGCTATTATCGCCTGAGCCTCGCCGCTGTTGAGGCGCATCGCGATCTGGTGGCCGAATTAGGCAGCAGGGGGACCTGGTATCATCGGCCGGGCGTGATCCAATGGCTTGGGGCGGGCTATGAGGGCATGGCGCTGAGCGAGGGGCCGGTACAGCAGAAGCTCGATCGCCTGCGGGCGCTGGGTTATCCTGCGGAGGCGGTTGGGCCCGCGGATCTGGCAAGGCTCGAGCCCGGCCTGCGCTCCGAGGCGCTGGGCGTGGGCGATCAAGCCATTCATTATCCCGAGGATGGATATATCGAGGCGCCGGTGATGATTGCCGCGCTGCTCGAAGCTGGCATCGAGCGGTTCGGCCTGACGCTGCGCACGCATACGCCGGTGCGGCGGGTGTTGACCGCCCATGGTCGCGCGACCGGCGTCGAAACGGCGGCGGGTGAAGTTTTGTCAGCCGACGTTGTCGTCAATTGCGGGGGGCGCTGGGCCAATGAAATTGTTGGCGACCCCGGACTTGAAATTCCCCTGGCGCCCACGCTCGGCCTCATCGCCTACACGCCTGCCGTAGGCACGGCCATACACAAGGTGCTGCGTACGCCTTCGCTCAATGTGCGCGCGGATGGCGGTGGACGGCTGCTGCTGCGTGCCAACGATCTCGATGAAACCCTGAGCGCCGACGACACCGTACGGCCGGATCATCCGGCAGCCACTGAGCTGGTGCGCCGGCTCGGCGAGCTGGTGCCGTCCTTGGCCGGAATTCCTGCCGAGGCCGCCCGTATTGCTGTCCGTCCCATCCCCCTCGGCGGTCTGCCTTGCGTCGGCGCCATTCCTGGGCTCGCCGATTATTGGGTGGCTGTCACGCATGGCGGCATCAATACGAGCGCTTTCATCGGCGTCGCCCTCCGGGATGAAATCTTGGCAGGATGCGCGGCGCCCGAATATGCGCCTTACCGCCCGGATCGCTTCTTTGGGGTGGCTGCATGACCGGGTCCGAGCCGCTTCTCAGCGTCGAGCATTTCTCGCTCAGCTTTGGTGACAGCAAAACCAACCTCATCGACGACATTTCCTTCTCCGTCGAGCCGGGCAAGACCCTTTGCCTCGTCGGGGAATCCGGTTGCGGCAAGAGCGTGACCTCGCAGGCGCTGATGGGGCTCCTCGCCAAGGACGCCGCGCGCGTCACCGGCGGCACGGCCAGATTTGCCGGTCAGGACCTGTTCGCGCTGCCGGAGCGCAGCCGGGCCGATCTGCGTGGCAATGACATCGCGATGATTTTCCAGGAGCCGATGACCTCGCTCAACCCCTCGATGACGATTGGTCAGCAGATCGTGGAGGGTATTCGCCGTCACAAGCTGGTATCGCGAGAGGCCGCGCGGGGTCGTGCGCTGGAAATGCTCAGCCTCGTGCGCATCCCGGCGCCGGAAAAGCGTTTCGACGCCTATCCTCACCAGCTTTCGGGTGGTATGCGGCAGCGGGCAATGATCGCCATGGCTCTTGCCAATTCGCCCAGGCTGCTTATTGCCGACGAGCCGACCACGGCCCTGGACGTGACGATCCAGGCACAAATCCTGGCGCTGATCAGCCGGCTGCAAGCCGAGACCGGCACGGCGATGATCCTCATCACCCACGATCTCAGCGTGGTCGCAGAAGTGGCCGACCATGTGGCGGTCATGTATGCCGGCCGCATCGTCGAGGTGGGGTCGGTGGACGATATTTTCGCAGACCCCCAGCATCCTTACACGCTTGGCCTTTTTGGCTCCGTGCCCTCGATCGGGCGGCGCACAGGCGCGCTGGCGACCATCGAGGGTTCGGTGCCGCCGCTCGAGCGCATGCCGCAAGGATGTCGTTTTTCGACCCGCTGCCCCTTTGCCGATCAACGGTGCCATGAGCAGGTGCCGCCCAGCTATGAGCCAAAACCCGGCCATCGCGTTGCCTGCTGGTACGCGCCGCTCGAAGCGCATGTGAGGGCGGCATGAACGGGGCCGGCGACGTTATTCTCGAGGCGCGCGAGATCACCAAGCACTTTGGCCATCCGGCCAATTTCATGCGGCAGTCGAGCCTGGTCCATGCCGTCACGGCGGTGTCGCTGTCCGTCAGGCGCGGCGAAACCCTGGCGATCGTCGGAGAATCGGGCTGCGGCAAGTCCACGCTCGGCCGCCTGCTGCTGCGGCTGATCGAGCCGACTTCGGGCAGCGTGGTCTATGAGGGCACCGATATCACTGCGCTGGGGCAGCGCGACATGCGGCGGCTGCGGCGCGAGCTGCAGATCATCTTCCAGGATCCGTTCGCTTCGCTCAATCCACGCATGACGGTGCGGCAGATCCTCGGCGAGCCCATCCGGCTCCATCGCCTTGCCGCCGGCAGGGACGTCGACGATCGCGTGGATCAGCTGATGCGCACCGTCGGGCTGCGGGCCGACTGGAGCGATCGCTATGTGCACGAGTTTTCCGGTGGGCAGCGCCAGCGGATCGGCATCGCGCGCGCTTTGGCGGGCGATCCCAAGCTGGTCATCGGCGACGAACCGGTCTCGGCGCTCGACGTGTCGATCCAGGCCCAAGTCGTCAATCTCCTCGGTGAACTCAAGCACGATTTCGGCCTGACGCTGGTGATCGTCGCGCATGACCTGGCCGTCATCCGCCACATGAGCGACCGCGTGGCGGTCATGTATCTGGGTGAGGTGGTGGAATTGGCCGCGGCTGACGACATCTATGAAGTCCCGCTCCACCCCTATACCTCGGCCCTGTTGCAGGCGATTCCGGTTTCCGATCCGGCTGCGCGGGGCCAGCGCCAATTGCTGCAGGGCGATCTGCCCAGCCCGACCGCGCCGCCTTCCGGTTGTCGCTTCCACACGCGCTGTCCGCATGCCCGTCCACGCTGCAGTCAGGATCATCCCGAGATGGAAGCGGCCGGTGACGGCCGGTTCGTTGCCTGCCATTTCTGGCGGGAGATTCAGTCGGCGGGGATCAGCGCCCCGGCCGCAACCACCCGACGCTCGGCGCTTGAACTGCGCCTCGGGCTTTATCGCGCGAGACAGGCAGAGAGAAAGCAGGGCGACCGCTAAGGGGCGGTTCGCCCGAAATACATCCGGGAGGCCGCGCAGTCGGCCGGGGAAACAAAGACAACAGGAGAGAACGACGATGAAGAAACTGGTACTGAGCGCAATGCTCGCAGGCTTGATGGGGGCGACCGCGGTGCCCGCGGCCGACCTGAACGTCGCCCTGCAGGACGATCCCGATATTCTTGATCCGCACCGCGGCAATACGTTCGTGGGCCGCATGGTTTTCGGCCCCTTGTGCGACGCGCTTTTCGATATCGACACCTCCCTCAATATCGTGCCGCGCCTGGTGGCCGACTGGACCTGGTCCGAGGGTGATACAGTTCTGACGATGAACCTGCGCGAGGATGCGCTGTTCCATGATGGCAGCCCGGTTGATGGGGATGCAGTCAAGGCCAATCTCGAGCGCGCCCTGACGCTGCCGGAAAGCAATCGCAAGGCCGAGCTCGCGTCCATCGCTTCCATTGAAGTGCTTGGCGAATACCAGGTGGCCATCACGCTCAAGGCGCCGGACGCCGCTTTCCTGGCCAACCTAACAGATCGCGCCGGCATGATGGTTTCGCCGGCCACTTTCGAAACAACCGGCGAAGGCGGGCTCGCCTGTGCCGGCCCCTACAAGCTCGTCGAGCGCATCCAGAACGATCGTATCATCATGGAGAAGTTCGCCGACCATTGGGACGCCGACAATTATCATTTCGACAAGGTGATCTACCGTCCGATCCCGGACACCACCGTGCGTCTTGCCAATCTTCAGTCCGGCGACCTCGACATCATCGAGCGTCCCGCGCCGTCCGACATGGAAACGATCAAGGGCGACAGCAATCTGGTTTTCGACATCGTCACCGGCCTCGGCTTTTATGGTGTGAACTTCAACATGGGCAATGGCGACCGCTCGCAATCGCCCATCAACCAGGACAAGCGGCTGCGCGAAGCCCTCAACCTCACCATCGACCGGAACGTGCTCAATGACGTGCTGGGGATGGGTACCTACCCGCCGGCCTACCAGCCGTTCTCGACCGCCTCCTGGGCCTATAATCCCGAATTCGATGGCGGCGGACGCGACATCGAACGGGCCAAGGCGTTGATGGCCGAGGCCGGACACGAATCGGTGTCGTTCGAAATCCTCTACGCCAATAACAGCGCCATGCAGTCGCTCTTCGAGCTGGTGCAGGCCATGGCCAGCGAAGCGGGCTTTAACATCACCTTACGGCCCACCGAGTTCGCCGCCTATGTCGATGAGCGCGAAGCAGGCAATTTCGAAGTCAGCCAGTTCGGCGCTTCCGGTCGCATCGATCCCGATGGCAATTTCCATCGCTATCTCGCCTGCGGCAGCGCCGGCAATGTCGGCCATTATTGCAATGACGAGCTGACCGACCTGCTCAACCAGGCGCGCGTCATCAACGATGTCGAACAGCGCAAGGCGCTCTACGACCAGGCGCAGAAGATCGCCGCCGAGGATCTCCCGGCGCTCTACTTCTATTACACGCCGCGCACCTGGGCCTACAGCGCCAAGCTCGACGGCTTCGTCTCCTATGCCGACGGTGTGCTCCGCCTCGCCGGGCTCAAGCCCAAGCAGTAAATGAACAGGGCAGGTGGCGACCATGTCGCCACCTGCCATTTCACCAAGGCTCCGTTGCAGTGCTCAAGCTTATCGTCCGACGCGTTCTCGTCGCCCTGCCGACCCTGATCATCCTGTCGATGATCATCTTCGGCCTGCAGCGCCTGCTGCCTGGCGACCCTATCCAGACGATGATGGCCGAGGAATCCGATCCTCAGGTCATTGAGTTCCTGCGCGAAAAGTATCGTCTCAACGACCCCCTCCCGGTTCAATACCTCGCCTGGGTCGGCAATGTGCTCCGGGGCGATTTCGGCAGTTCTTTGCGCACCGGCCTGCCGGTGACGGAGATGATCCTGCAAAAGCTCCCGATCACGGTGCAATTGGCGACAATGGCCATGATCATGGCCATGCTGATCGGCATTCCTGCGGGCATTCTCGCTGCCGTGCGCAAGAACAGTGTGGTCGATTATGCCGCCAATGCGGTGGCGCTTTCGGGCATGTCCGTACCCAATTTCTGGCTCGGCATCATCCTGATCATGGTCTTTGCCGTTAGCTGGAAAATCCTGCCCGCCTCGGGCTACGTGCCGATCACGCAGGATTTCTGGCTGTCGATCAAGAGTATGCTGATACCGGCCTTCGTGCTGTCGACGGCGGTCGCTGCCTATCTCATGCGCCATACGCGCAGCGCCATGCTCAGCGTTCTCAGCTCCGACTATATCCGCACCGCCCGGGCCAAGGGGCTGCTCAGTAATACTGTGATCATCCGGCATGCCCTGCGCAATGCATTGATGCCCATCGTCACGCTGGCGACGCTGCTCTTCGGCGACCTGCTCGCCGGCGCGGTCCTGACCGAGCAGATCTTTGTCATTCCCGGCTTCGGCAAGTTGATCGTCGATGCCGTCTTCACTCGCGATTATGCCGTGGTCCAGGGCGTGGTGCTGTTCACCGCCATCGGCTTCATCGCCATGAATATCCTGGCTGATGTGCTCTACATCGTCATCAATCCGCGCTTGAGGCATCCCCAATGACCCTTGCCTCGCAAACCGAGATTATCGCTCCCCGCCGCCGCTTCCGTGGCCTGAGGAAACTCGCCCGAAATCGGGGCGCGTTATTAGGCGGCGCCATTGTACTGTTTTTCGTGGTGCTCGCGGTCTTTGCCCCGCTGCTTGCAACGCAAGATCCGTTTGCGTCCTCCTTTACCAGCGTGCGCCATCCGCCCTCGGCCGAGTTCCTGCTCGGCACCGACGAAATCGGACGCGACATTTTCAGCCGTCTGCTTTTCGGCGCCCGCGCTTCGCTCATGGCCGGTGTTGTCTCAGTGGCTATTGCGCTGGCAATCGGCGTGCCGCTCGGGCTGATCGCGGGCTATTTCGGTGGCCTTGTCGATGGGACCATCTCACGGGTCGTCGAAGCCCTGCTGGCTATCCCTTCGCTGATCTTGGCCATTGCGCTTGCGGCGACCTTGGGGCCGAGCCTGATGAATGCCATGCTCGCCATCGGCATTGCGGCGATGCCCATCTTTGTGCGTCTCACGCGCGGGCAGGTACTGGCGGTCAAGACAGAGGATTATGTCGAGGGCGCGCGCGCGATCGGCTTGCCGCATGGGCTGATCATCCTGCGCTACATCCTGCCCAATGTCCTTTCGCCCATCGTGGTGCAGGCGACGATCACTATCGCCACGGCGATCATCGCAGAAGCGAGCCTTTCCTTTCTCGGCCTTGGCCAGCAGCCGCCCAATCCCTCATGGGGCTCGATGTTGAACACGGCCAAGAATTTCATGACGCAGGCGCCCTGGATGTCGATCTTCCCGGGCGGGGCGATCTTCCTTGTCGTTCTGGGGTTCAATCTTTTGGGCGATGGCCTACGCGATGCGCTCGACCCACGCGACAACTAATCTATAGGAGTAACCGATGTCACAGCGCGTGGCCGACCATCTCGGCGGGCAGTTGGACGCCATCATCGACAGGCTCGGGCAATATGTCGCCTGCGCCAGCGTCAGCGCCGATCCGCAGTTCGAGCCGGGCATGCAGGCGGCGCGGGACTTTCTCACTCATCGGCTGGCCGAGATCGGGCTTGAAAACGTGCAATTGCTTGATGGCGGCGGCCACAAGGCGGTCTATGCCGATTGGCTGCATGCGCCGGGCAAGCCGACATTGCTGGTCTATGGCCATTATGACGTGCAACCGCCCGATCCGCTGCCGGCCTGGGACAGCGACCCCTTCGTGCTCACCCGGAAAGGCGACCGCCTCTATGGGCGCGGCGCCTCGGACAATAAGGGCTCTTCCACCATCGCCATCGAAAGTCTCGCCGCTTACCTCGCGATCGAGGGCGGCTTCCCGTTCAACATCCGCTGCCTGTTCGAAGGCGAGGAAGAGGTTGGTGCAGTGTCGCTGCCGGCGATCTTCGAGCGGTATCGCGATCTGCTCAAGGCCGACCTCGTGCTTTCCGCCGATGGCGGTCGCAACGGCTTCTGGCCGGCGATCAATGTCGGATGCCGCGGCGTCCATGCGCTGGAAGTGACCCTGAAGACCTCCGCCATGCGCGACCTGCATTCGGGCCGCTATGGCGGCACCACGCGCAACGCCCTGCATGACATGGCACGGCTGCTGGCAACACTGCACGACGAGGATGGCCGCGTGACCGTGGAGGGTTTTCTGCCCGAAGCGGCGCTCCCCACGGCGCAGCAGCGCCAGCACGCTGCCGAACTGAATATGGACGAGGCGGCTTTCTTCGCGACCTTCGGCGGAATCGCCCATGGCTATCCCGAATATACGTCTATCGAGCGCCTGACGCTGATGCCCACCCTCGAAATCAACGGCCTGTGGGGTGGCTATACCGGACCGGGTTCGAAGACGGTCATTCCAAACGAGGCGCATGCCAAGATCACCATTCGGCTTGTCGCGGGACAGGACCCTAAGGCGACGGCGGAAGCTGTCATGCGCCATCTCGAAGCCAAGGCTCCCGAGGGCACTGGCGTTGCGATCATGTCCGATCGTGGTGGCGCCCCGGCCTATAGTCTCGATGAAGGCAGTCCGCTGGTTATCGCGGCGGATCGCATTTTGCGGCAGATCACTGGCGAAGCGCCGGTTCGCGTGCGCAGCGGCGGCACCTCGCCCATCACCTCGACCATTCGGGAATTGCTGGGCATCGACACTTTGATGTTCGGCTTCAGCCTGCCGGCCGACGGTGTGCACGCGCCCAACGAGTCCTATGCCATCAACAGCATCAGGGAGGGCATTGTCTGCTGGCCGCTGATGCTGACCGAACTCGGCCGTGTCTGGAACGAGAGCAAATAGAAGGATTACAGCGATGAAAGCCATCGTAATCGGGGGCGGCGTCATTGGCTCGTCCATCGCCTATCGCCTGTCGGAAGCCGGCGCGGACGTGACTCTCGTCGAAGCGGGTCGGGTCGGTGGCGGCACCTCGTCCACCAGCTATGCCTGGGTCAATGCCTGCGAGAAACTTACCTCTCGCGCTTATTTCGAACTGAACTGGGCCGGCGTGAAAAGCCACCGGCGTCTCGCCGAAGAATTCGAGGGTGCCAATTGGCTGCACCGGCCCGGCGTCGTGCAATGGCAGAATGCGGGCGCCGAGGCGGCCGGGTTCGACGAAGGGGATTTCGACAAGCTCGAACGCCTCACCGAGTGGGGCTATCCGGCGGAGCGCATCGATAGCAAGACGCTCGCCGAGCTCGAGCCGGACATTGACCTTGATACCTTCAGGGAAGAGGGCGCGCTCTATTATCCCGAGGATGGTTGGCTCGATGGCCCGGTCTATGCCGGCGCCATGGTTCTCGCGGCCCGCCGTCGATACGGCCTCAAGGTGGTGCAGGGCCGTGTGACCGGTCTTCTCACTGCCAATGGGACCGCCACGGGCGTGAAACTCGCCACGGGCGAGAGGATCGAAGCCGATGTCGTCATTAACAGTTCCGGCCGCTGGGCCAATGAAGCGGTCGGCAATGCCGACTATGAATTGCCGCTGGCTCCGACCGTCGGACTCATCGCCTATACGGTGAGTTGCGATACCAGCCTCCGTCACGGCCTGCGGACGCCACTGGTCAATTGCCGGCCGGATGGCGCCGGACGTATTCTTCTGCGTGCCAACGACATCGACAGGACGGTTGAAGCCGAAGCCGACCCCGCTCCCTCTCATCCGGCGGCCCAGCAATTGCTGGCGCGCGTCAAGCTGTTGATGCCGGCGCTGGAGGGCGTTCATGTCGAGGCGGTGCGCACCGCGATCCGCCCCATTCCCAAGGATGGCTATTCGGCCATCGGTCCCCATCCCGCGCTGTCCAACTATTACGTGACTGTCACCCATAGCGGCGTGACGCTGGCGGCGTTCATCGGCGAGGGCGTGACGGCAGAACTGGTCCATGGCCGCAGCGTGCCGGAATTCGCCGAGTTCAGGCTGTCGCGCTTTTTCTAGGGGAGCGATCGATGCGGATTGCCATTCTGGGTGCCGGTGCCGTCGGGCGTGCCAGCGCCGCCTATCTTCTCACCCGTGGACACGAACCGGTACTCTGGTCGCCCTCCGGCAAGAGCACTGCGGCATTTCGTGAAGGCGCGCTGATCGTCGAAGGGGAAATCAGCGGCGCGTTCAGCCCCGTCATCGCGGATAGCGCTGCCGAGGCCATTGACGGCGCCGGCATCATCATGGTGGCTCTGCCCGCCAACGGCCACCATATGGTCTATGACGAGATCGCACGGCACGCTGCGCCAGGTCAGGTCATCCTCATCAGTGCCCAGCCGGTGCTGGGCAGCTTCGCACTCGAAGCGTGTCTGCGCGCGGCAGGCAAGTCGAACGCGATCCTGGCATGGGGCACGACGCTGTTGCGCGCCCGTCAGGTCGGCGCGGCGGGTGTTCGCATCAATACGATCCGCAAATCGGTCGACATGGCTTCGCTGCCCGGAGACGCAGGCGCGGCCATCGCTCTTTGCCGAGCGGCCTTCGGTGACCACTTCGAGACGCGCCCGGATATGCTGGCGATCTCTCTCTCCAATATAAACCCGCAGGCGCACCTCGCCCTGGCGCTCACCAATTTTACGCGCATGGAACGCGGCGAAACCTGGGGGCAGAGCGAAAACCTGACCTCGGGGGTGACGCGGCTCCTCGAAAGTCTCGACCGTGAACGCCTGGCACTCGCGCAGAAACTCGGCCTTTCGGTGCGCTCCATGGCCGAGCACTATCATCGAACCTATGGTCTCCCGATCGCTCCGCTCGAAGCCATGGCAGTCAATATCCGGAACGAGGGCGCCGGGCAATTGGGGCCGACCACCGAGCAAAGCCGCTATATCCTGGAAGATGCTCCATTCGGTCTCGTGCCGCTGATGCAGCTCGGGCGCGCCGTGGGGGTCGACATGAAGCTGCATGAGGCCGGCGTTGCGATCCTTTCCGCGCTCTACGGTCGGGATTTCAGCAGCGAGAACGATCTGCGCGTCAATCTGTCGAGAATACTCGGACGTACGGCAGATGAGTTTGTCCCCGGCGGAACTCGTCCCGAGTAATTCGCTGGCGACGCCGCTGGCGCTGCCAGCGCGATCGGCCAGGTCGGCAAGAACCGACCAGCGGAAGCAATGGGCCTCGCCGGTATACGAAGATCCGCAGCGACAGCGCGTCGGGTAGGAAAACGACCACCAGCGAAAGGCCTGCGCCCTCCGGACCGTCCATCCGCGCCGAAGTGCCCTTGAGGACCCCGCGGCATCAGGACGGGGCCGAATTCCAGACACCCGCGATGAAGAAAAGCGGAGCGCGCACATTGTGTGTGGTTTCGCTTGTTCGCCGGATGGCGATGGGCCGGCCATTGGCGCGCGTTAGCATCACGGTAAGGCTGAGGAGGGATGGCCGGCTGCGTTAGCACTTTCTTGAGCGATCTGGCGGCCCCGTACCATATTTGCGGGCGAGTTTCCTTTTGCCGCTGCTGGCGGTACGTAGTTCGGCAGTGCAAGAGGCGCTGCTGTTCAGTACATCGGCAGATTGGGCCGGATCAAGTGGTTGCTGAGCGGCATGGTGAGGGGATCGCCGGTGGATGGACAGTCGGGACCGGACGATGTGGCGTTCATCCAATGGCCCAAGCTGATGCAGGCCATGGTGGAGGAAATGCGGCTCGATCTCGGACGGACGCTTTATGCCTCGGGCGGCGACACTTCGTTTGGAGTCGAGGATTTATGGACCAATGGCGTGGTCAATATTGAGCGGCTGGCCCATGCCATTACCCTTTGCCAGTGTATCCTGGCGCTCGGCCTGCGGCTCAAAATCCGGCTCGCGGACCGATTCGGCCGGCACAGCGGGCTGGATGCCGAACTGACGGATATCTGCCGTCGGGGCGAGCCAGTGCGCGCGGAAACCGAAGCGGTAATCGGACATTATGCCGGACCGGCCAAGGCAAACCTGCGCGGCATGCTATTCTGAAGGTTGCGAGGCCTGGCATTGTCGGGATGAGAGCTGGCCAGGATATCAACATAGGTTGCCGCGCCAGATCTCTTCGTCTCGGCGCCCGACCTGCCGGAAAATGATCACGGGTGATGCTGGCTGTCGATTGCCACTGAGAAGTGAGCCCTTAGGACGAAAGGTAGCTTTGGAGAAGATGGTCGCAGTCTGAACGACCGAGATGAGGCGGTTGTCAGACGGTCATCAAAGCTTGTCGGGCGGTATCGGATAAGAGATCTCCGACGTGCAGTCAGACTCTCTTGCTGGTGAGGACGTCAAAGGTGCTGTTGATGGTGGCAACCGCGCGGTCATAGTCGGCGAGGGCGAGGCAGGCGATCAGGGTGTCGACCACGGCCAGTTGCGCGATGCGGCTGGTCATTGCCTCGGTGCGGAACTGGGTTTCGCGGGCGAGGGTGTTCAACACGATATCGGTATGCGCCAGTAGCGGCGACTTGCCGAAATTAGTAATGGCGATGGTGGTCGCGCCCGCCTGCTTGGCCAGCTTGGTCGCCGCAAGGGTTTCGACCGTGCTGCCGGAATGGGAGATCGTCAGTACCGCGATGTCAGGGCCGGCGAGCGAGGCGGTGATCGCCTGTACATGGCTGTCGACGCTGGCACGCGAATTGATGCCGATGCGCAGAAAGCGGTAATTGGCGTCTTCGGCTATGGGGGCGGCGCTGCCGATGCCGAACACTTCCACCCGCTTGGCCGAGCGAATGGCCGAAACCGCCCGGTCGAGATCGGCCGGGTTGAGCGCCCGTTCTGTGTCCTGCAACGCCTGCAATCCGGATCGAAAGATCTTGCTGACCACGCTGGCCGTGTCGTCGTCACGCACCAGGTCCTCGTGGATGAACTGGATCGGCTGCACGAGGTCGCGGGCCAGGGCCAGTTTTACCTCCTGAAAACCCCGCGCTCCAAGCATCCGGCAGAGGCCTATGACGCTGCCTTCGCTGGCGCTGGCGCCTTCCGCCACTTCGGTGACGGACATGTGCACGACGTTCTGGGCATTGCCGGAAATGAATTCGGCAATGCGGCGCGCGGTGGGCGGTAGGGTCGGCAGGAGGGTTTCGAGCCGCGTCAGCACGCCGCTCAGCGAAGATGGACTGGTCGCCTGATTGATGGATTGCGTCATACGGCCACCTGCAATTCGTCGCTGAAATGATGCCGGATCTGGCCGTTGCGCACCAGCGCGAAGGCCATGCCGAGCCGGCGGGCGCCGGCGCCGTCGGTTTCCGAGTTGTCGCCAATCATCAGGCCCTGGCGCGGTTCGATGCCGAGGCGACGGCAGGCGGTTTCAAACAGCAAAGGTTCGGGTTTTCCGATGACCTCGTAGTGCTCGATGCCGGTCGTTGCGATGAGGGCCGCGGCGAGGGCGCCGGCCTCGGGGACCGGCTGGCGGCGCGGCCCGGGGTGGCTGCGATCGGGGCAGGCGACCACGAGGCGAGCACCGAGGCTCAGGGCCTCGGTGGCAAGGGCAAGCCTGGCATAGGTGAATTTGCGATCGCGCGTGACCAGCACGATATCGGCTTCCGCCTTCGAGACCAGCTCCAGGCCGAGCTTCCGCGCATAGTTCGCCAGGGCCGCACTGCCGAGCAGCAACAACCGCGCCCCCGGGGAGGTGCGGGCGATGCGTTCGAGCGCCGCGGTGCCTGCCAGGACGATCTGCTCGGGCGTGATCCTGAGGCCCAGATGCCGCAATTGCCGCGCCAATTGCTCGGGCGTGTGTTCGCTGTTGTTGGACACCAGGATGAACCGGCCGGCCGCCCTCTCAAGCAGCCAGGCGGCGTCGGCAAGCACGGTTCGCCCGCTGATCAGCGTACCGTCCAGATCGATCAGGTAGCCGGCAATGTCAGTATCCAGTGCGGACAAGTGACCCTCCATCAATGCCTTGAGGGGTACTGAGGAAAGCTCAATATGTCAAACTGAGAAAATTGAGAAACATTCATTTCACTGTCATGGAGTGCCGCTAGGCCTTTGTCCCGAAACCGCACCACAGGGGCCCCGCAATGAAGATCGCTATCATCACCGACATTCACCACGGCCCCGTCTCCCACACCAAGAAAGAGGGCTGGGACGGCCTTGCCGTGCTCGCCGGCTTTCTCGACTGGGCCGAGGCCAATGGCGCCGACATGATCCTCGATCTTGGCGACCACATCTCGGATACCAGCCGCGAAAACGACCTGCGCGTCATGGGCGAAGTGGTGGCGACCTTCGAGCGCTCCAGCCTCAAGCGCGTGCATGTTCTCGGTAATCACGACGTCGCCAAGCTCAGCGTCGCCGACAATGAAAAGCTCTTCGGCGCTTCGATGCAGAGCCAGGTGCACGATCTGGGCGCTTTCCGCCTCATCTCCTGGCAGCCCGATGTCGAAATCCGCTGGCCCCATGGCTTTGCCGAAACCGGTGCGCATCTCGACTGGCTGGTCGAAACGCTGAACGCCGATCCGCGCCCCGCCATCATTGCCACCCATGTGCCGGTCTCCGGCCACTCGCAGATCGGCAATTACTATTTCGAGCGCAATCCGCAGTTCTCGACCTATCCCGACCACGAGCGCATCCGTGCGGCGGTTGAGGCGACGGGCCGTGTCGCCGCCTGGCTCTCGGGCCACGTGCATTGGAACACGATCACCACCATTGCCGGCATCCGCCACATCACCATCCAGTCGATGAGCGAGCGTTTCACCACCATGCCCGAGCCCGCAGCGGCCTTCGCCATGCTCGAAATCAGCGGCGGCGAACTCGATCTGGCGGTGCATGGCGAGGACCCGTTTGCCGCCCGCATGCCGTTCCGTGCCTCCGGCGAGCGTCCCTGGATGCAACCGGCGGCACCCTTCAGCCAGCGCGAGGCGGCGCCGGAAGCGGACGTCCTCGATGCTTGATTATCTCGCCAAGCGCGCCCTGGGCGGCCTCGTCACCATCGTCATCGTCGTCACCGCGGTGTTCTTTGCCACGCGCCTCTCCGGCAATGCAGTGGAATTCATGCTGCCGCCGGGATCCGACCCTGCGGTGCAGGCGGCTTTGGCGGAGCACTATGGGCTTGATCAGTCGATCTGGATGCAGTTCGTCCGCTATGTCCAGGGTATGTTCGTCGGCGATTTCGGCATCAGCCTCAACGAGCGCCGCTCGGTCCTGCTGATCTTCGCCGAGCGCCTGCCCAATACCATCACGCTGTTCGGCTACGCGCTGGCGCTTGCCGTCGTCATCGGCGTGCCGCTGGGAATCGTCGCAGCCCTCGATCGCAAGGGGCCGGCCGGCTCCGCGATCATGACCGTCGCCTTCATCGGCTATGCCACGCCCAATTTCGTGCTGGCTATCCTGATGATTCTGGTCTTTTCCTTCCAGTTGCACTGGCTGCCCAGTTCCGGTGCCGCGACGCCGCTGCATTTCCTCATGCCCGCCGTGGTGCTGTCCCTGCCCATGCTGGCCGAGATCGTGCGCTTTACCCGCAATGCCATGCTCGATGTGCTGGCGCAGGACTATCTGCGTACCGCCCGTGCCAAGGGTCTTTCCGAGCGCGTCGTCATCGGCAAGCACGCCCTGCGCAATGCGGCGGTGCCCGTGGTCACCATTATCGGTCTGCAGGTTGCGGGCATGGTGGCGCGTTGCGTCTTGGTCGAGGCGATCTTTGCCACCAAGGGCGTGGGCGATCTGATCGTCTTTGCCACCATCGGCCGGGATTATCCCGTGCTGCAGTTCGGCGTCATCCTCATTGCCGTGCTCGTCGTCGTCGTCTCCCTCATTGTCGACCTGCTCTATGCGGTGATCGACCCCCGCGTGAAGGTAGCTGCCACATGACCGATATCGCTCCCCCCGCATCGCGCCTCACCACGCTTGCGGCCCCGACCGTCCGCGCCGGAAAGCTGGCCCGCATCTGGCGCAAGACCTCCATCGGCATGAAAATCTGCCTCGCCGGTTTCGCCCTCATGGTGCTGGCGGCCATCTTCGCACCCTGGCTGGCCCCGTTCGATCCCGATGCCCAGAAGCTGCTCTCCCGCCTGCGCCCGCCGCTCGGCTTCGATCGGGCACAGGACGCCCATCCCCTGGGGACCGACCAGCTCGGCCGCGACATGCTCTCGCGCACGCTCTACGGCCTGCGCCTGACGCTGGGCATCGCGCTGATCGGCAGCTTCATCAGCCTGATCCTGGGTACCACCCTCGGCATCATCGCCGGCTATATGCGTGGCCGCATCGGCGCCCTCATCATGGGCCTCGTCGACGTGCAGATCGCCGTGCCCTTCACCCTGATCGCGCTGCTGACCGTCGCTCTGCTGGGCAATTCGCTGCCGGTGCTGATCTGCGTCATCGGTCTCACCGGCTGGGAAAGCTATACCCGCATCGTCCGCGCCCAGGTGCTGACCCTGTCGCGCCTGCCGTTCATCGAAGCCGCCATTGCCGCAGGTGCCCCACGTGGCCGCATTCTCCTGCGCCATATCCTGCCCAATATCGCCTCGCCGCTCGTCGTCATCTGGACCATGACCTTCTCGGCCCTGATCCTGACGGAGTCCTCGCTGTCCTTCCTGGGCCTCGGCGTGCAGCCGCCCACGGCAACGCTCGGCTCCATGGTCGGCCTCGGTCGCGACTTCCTTGCCTCCCAGCCCTGGATCGCCATCGTTCCTTCCTTGGTGATCATGCTGGTTTCGCTCCAGGTGCTGCTGATCGGCGACTGGCTGCGCGATGCGCTCGATGTCCGGCTGAAATAGCCGGGCCCAACCCTCTTCCCGTGCCGTCTGCAACCGCCTTGCCGCGGCACGGGCAAGCCTTGTCTTCTCAACCCTTGGATCACAACCATGACCAAAAGCGTTCTCCTCACCCTCGGCGCTGCCTTCCTCGGCACCACGGCTCTCGCCGCCGCCGAAATCACCGTCGGCACCCAGAACATGTCGTCCTATGTGGACCCCGGCCGCGACCACTCGAATGTGGGCTCGCAGAACTATGTCAACGCCTTCGATCCGCTGATCCAGAAGGACTACAGCCAGGCCGGTGCCGTCTTCTCGCCGGGCCTTGCCACCGAATGGGAACAGACCTCGCCGACCACGATGGAAGTCACCCTGCGTCAGGGCGTGAAATTCCACGACGGCAGCGAAATGACTGCCGACGACGTGGTGTTCTCCTTCCACCGCATCATCGACGAGCTGACCCCGGAATATAAGTCGATCAAGACCCAGTTCTTCGGCAATTTCGCCAAGGTCGAGGCGCTCGACACCTACAAGGTGCGCTTCACCACCCACAAGCCCGAGCCGCTGTTCGAAATCCTGCTCAATGCCCAGCAGGGCTATATCGTGCCCAAGAACTACATCATGGGCCTCACCGGTGATCCGGCCGTCGCCGAAATCGCCGATTTCGAAGCCTTTGCCCTCAAGCCCGTCGGCACCGGCCCCTACGAGATCACCGCCTTCCAGCCGGGCGAAAACCTGACCTATGCCCGCTTCGAGGACTATTTTGGCGACAAGGCCCCGCTCGACGGCTTCGAAATGCGCCGCATTCCGGAAATGGCGACGCGCCTGACCGCGCTGGCCAATGGCGAAGTCGAAATCATCACCAATGTGCCGCCCGATCAGCTGGCCACCATTGAATCGACGCCCAACCTGCGGGTCGAAGGCGCGGTCACCCCGCTCTTCCACGTGGTGATCTTCAATGCCATGAATCCCAAGCTCGAAGACCGCCGCATCCGCCAGGCGCTGAGCCTCGCCATCGATCGCGACCTGCTCAACGAAGCCCTGTGGCTGGGCAAGGCCGTCGTGCCCTCCAGCCATACCTATGCCCAGTATGGCGAGCTCTACATGCCCGAGCTCGACACCTTCGAATACGACCCGGAAAAGGCCAGGGCCCTGCTCGCCGAAGCCGGTTATGACGGCAGCCCGATCCGCTTCGACACCGACGCTGTCTATTACACCAATGGCCTTCTCGCCGCGCAGGCGATCAAGGAAATGTGGGCTGAAGTCGGCGTCAATATGGAGCTCAATGTCACCAACGAATGGGGTGACCTTGCCAATCTCGAAACCCGCAACTGGTCCAACCCGATGTACTTCGCCGACCCCGCCGGCTCCTACGGGACCATGTGGGCTCCGGGCGGCGCCCGCATCGGCAATACCTGGCAGCCGAACGAGGCCTATCAGGGCCTGTGGGATCGCTTCCGCTACTCGACCGATATCGCCCAGCGCAAGGCCGCCTATGCCGAGATCATGGCCTATGTGAAGGAAGAAGCGCCGGTCCTGCCGCTCTACCTGCCTTACGAATCCTATGGTGTCTCCACCAAGGTCGAGTGGAAGCCGCTGCCGGGCCACATCCCCTATGTGCTCGACTTCCGCGCCGGCTCCATCGCCGTCACCGAATAAGCGCTTGCGGCCGGCGGGATCGTCCCGCCGGCCAATCCCTCATTCCAAGCGAGCTCTGCCATGACCCGTCCGGAACCCCTGCTGTCGGTGAAAAACCTCAGCGTTTCCTTCGCCAACGATGCCGGCACCGTCAAAGCGGTCGATGGCCTGAGCTTTGCTGTCGAGCCCGGCCAATGCGTTGCCATTGTCGGGGAATCGGGCTCGGGCAAATCGGTTACCGCCATGTCGATCCTGGGGCTGACGCGCTTCAGCGGCGGCAACCTGACGAGCGGCAGCATCGACTTCCGTCGCCGCGACGGCACGCTGGTCGATCTCGCCAGGGCGCCCGGCCGTACCCTGCGCGACATACGCGGCAATGAGATCGCCATGATCTTCCAGGAGCCGATGACGGCGCTGAACCCGGTCTACCCGATTGGCGAGCAGATCGCCGAGGCCATCCGCGCCCATCGCGATGTCTCCCGCGCAGAGGCTGACGCCGAGGCCCTGGCGCTGATCGAGCGTGTGCGCATTCCCGAGCCGGCCCGCCGCTTCACCCAGTTTCCCCATGAGCTTTCCGGCGGCATGCGCCAGCGCGTGGTCATCGCCATGGCGCTGGCCTGTTCGCCCAGCCTGCTCATCGCCGACGAGCCGACCACGGCGCTCGACGTCACCATCCAGGCGCAGATTCTGCATCTGGTGCGCTCCATTGCCGCTGAAACCGGCATGGCCATGCTGTTCATCACCCACGACATGGGCGTGGTCGCAGAAATCGCCGATGCCGTCGTGGTCATGCGTCATGGCCGCAAGGTGGAGGAGGCCGAGATCGGCCGGTTCTTCACCGCGCCCGCCGAAGCCTATTCGCAGGCCCTGCTGGCCGCCGTGCCGCGCCTCGGCACCGTGCCCGAGCGCCAGATGTCGGCGGCGGTGCCGCTGCTCGAGGTGAAGAACCTCGTCACCCAGTTTCCCGTGCGCAAGGGCATCCTGTCGCGCCACGTCGCCAATGTGCATGCGGTCGATGATGTCAGCTTTTCGCTGACCCGCGGCGAAACCCTCGCCCTTGTCGGCGAGTCCGGTTGCGGCAAGTCGACCACCGGCCGCTCCATCCTGCGGCTGGTCGATGCCAGGGCTGGTTCGGTGCAGCTCGAGGGCGAGAACATCCTGACGCTGGACGAAAACCGCCTGCGCCGCCGCCGCCGCGACATGCAGATCATCTTCCAGGACCCCTATGCGGCGCTCGATCCGCGGCAGACGGCCTTCGAGCAGATCGCCGATCCGCTGCTGATCCACGGCATCGACAGCGGTTCGGGCCTGCGCGACCGCGTCGTGCAGCTGGTACGCCGCGTTGGGCTCGCCGAAGAGCATCTCGAACGCTATCCGCACGAATTCTCGGGCGGCCAGCGCCAGCGCCTCTGCATCGCCCGTGCCCTCACGCTGTCGCCAAAGCTCATCGTCGCCGACGAGGCTGTCTCGGCGCTCGACGTGTCGATCCAGAAACAGGTGGTCGACCTGATGCTCGAACTGCAGGAAGAGCTGGGCCTGTCCTATCTCTTCATCTCGCATGACATGGGCGTGGTCGAGCGCATGAGCCATCGCGTAGCCGTCATGTATATGGGCCGCATCGTGGAGATCGGCCCGCGTGCCGCCGTCTTCGGCAATCCGCGCCACGACTATACCAGGGCACTGCTGGCCGCCGTGCCCACCGCCGACCCCGGCCGCCGCCGCCGCAATGCGCCCGAAAACGTGCCTCTCAAATCGCCGATCCATCCCGTCGGCTATACCGCCCCCGCGCCCCGTTACGATACGGTCGGCGACGGCCACCTCGTCCTCGCTTCCTGAAAGTTCTTTCCATGCTCGACGCCTTCACCGCCCCTGGCCGTTTTCATCGCGGCAACCTCCACACCCACTCCAACCGCTCCGACGGCGCCCTGTCGCCAGAGGCGGTCTGCCGTCACTATGCCGGCGCCGGCTACGATTTCCTCTGCCTCTCCGATCACTTCCTGCCCCAGTTCCAGTTTCCGCTGACCGACACCACCCCGTTCTGCACCGACACCTTCACCACCATTATCGGGGCCGAACTGCACGCGCCGCAGACGCATCTGGGCGATCTCTGGCACATTCTTGCCGTTGGCCTGCCGCCCGATTTCGCGGCGCCGGCAGAGGGCGAAACCGGTCCGGAGCTGGCGCGCCGCGCCCGTGATGCCGGGGCGTTTATCGGCCTTGCCCACCCGCAATGGTACGGCCTCAGCACCGAGGATGGCCTGGCGCTCGATGCGGCCCATGCCGTCGAGATTTACAATCATACCTGCGAACTGCTCTCGGCCCGTCCTGACGGCACCGTCATGCTCGACCAATTGCTGCAGGCCGGCCGCTGGCTCGGCGCCTATGCCGCCGATGACGCACACTTCAAGGCCGATGACAGCCTGGGCGGCTGGGTCATGGTCAAGGCCGAGCGCAACGACCCGGCGCTATTGCTGGAAGCCCTCAAGGCCGGCCGCTACTATTCGAGCCAGGGCCCTGAGATCCGCAACGTCGGGATCGATGGGGATCATCTGGTGGTCTCGACCTCGCCGGTGCGCAGCATCGTGCTGGGCGGACATGGCGCTCGCTCGGCCGCCGAGCACGGCGAAGGCCTCACCGAGGCCCGCCTGCCGCTCAAGGCGTTCAAGGATTCGTGGTTTAGGCTGACCATTACCGATCACGCAGGAAAGCGCGCCTGGGCGCAACCTGCTAAAGGCTAGGTGCCAGATCAAACCGCCCTGAAAAAGGTACAGCAGCTTTCCGGAACACGTTAGTGGCGTCTGAACGGCCGGAACGGGGCGCACTTCTGCCCTGCGGCTTCGGACCCCATTTCGGACTTAAAGACTGCGGGATTAAGGTGCCTAATAGCGGCCTCTCGCGTTCCCCACAGCCGGTCTATGATCGACGATCAACGCTGCAGCTGTCAGCGGTCCAACTTCGAGCCTGCTCGCTGAGGCTGAAGCCCAGGCCCGGCCGTGCGGGAACGATCATAGTGCCCTCGCTGGTCTCCAGCTGCTCATTGAACAGGGGAGACAGCCAGTCGAAATGCTCCACCCAGGATTCGTGGGCGTAGGCCGCGGCCAGGTGGATGTGGATTTCCATGGCAAAGTGCGGCGCGAGCTTGAGATATTTCTGTTCCGCGGCGCTCGCGATCTTGAGGAACTGAGTGATGCCGCCGACACGCCCAGCGTCGGGCTGGATGAAGTCGACCGCATTCGCCTCGATCAGCGCACGATGTTCGGCAACGCTTGTCAGCATTTCGCCTGAAGCGATGGGCGTGTCCAGCTGGGCTGCCAGCAGGGCATGCCCTTCCACATCGTACGCGTCGAGCGGCTCTTCGATCCAGACGAGATTGAGCCGTTCCAGCACCCGCCCAATGCGTTGCGCGGTGGTGCGATCCCATTGCTGGTTGGCGTCGATCATCAAGGAGACCTGATCACCGAGGTGGTTGCGCACGGCTTCGAGGCGCGCCAGATCGATCATCGGGTCGGTCTGGCCCACCTTGATCTTGATGCCGCCAATGCCGTTGGCCACCGACGACGAGCAGTTTTCCAGCAGCTTTTCGAGCGGCGTCGAAAGAAAGCCACCCGAGGTGTTGTAGCAGGGAACGGCATCGCGACGGGCGCCGAGCAGCTTCGCCAGGGGAAGGCCTGCGCGCTTGGCTTTCATGTCCCACAAGGCATTGTCGAAGGCGGCGATCGCCTGCGTTGCAAGTCCGCTCCGGCCTACCGAGGCGCCGGCCCAAACCAGCTTGTCCCAGAGGCGGGAGATATCGTTGGGGTCTTCCCCCAGCAGCGCGCCGGCAATCTCCCGCGCATGGGCATAAAGGCCGCGTCCGCCGGCGCGTTTGGAATAGCTGAACCCCAGCCCCGTATGTCCTTCACGGCTGGTGATTTCGGCAAAGAGCATGGCGACTTCGGTCAGCGGCTTCTGGCGCCCCATCAGCACCTTGGCGTCGCTGATCGCTTCGCTGAGCGGCAGCATCACCAGCGAAAGCTCGATCGTGGCGATACTGTCCTGCGTCGCGGGTCCGGGCGCCAGCCCGGCCAGCTGACGATTGTGGGGAAGACTGACGTTTTCCGTGAGCGAGATCTTCATGCAAAACCTTCCGGGGAACGAGAAGCCGCTTCGGCCTGAGCCACGTTAGCGCTTGTAAGCGCCGATCAGTGTTTCGAGCATTTCCTCTTCCGCCTTCGTTAGATCCGAAAGCGGTGCACGAACCGGACCGGCGTCGAAGCCCTGGAGGCGTACCCCGGCCTTGATGGCGGCGACCGCATAGCCCTTCCGCCGATTGCGGATTTCCATGAACGGGTAGAAGAAGTCCCGGAGGATGCGCTCGCAGGTGGCGCGATGCCCGCTGCGCAGCGCCTTGTAGAATTCCACAGCAAGACCCGGCACGAAATTGAAGACGGCGGACGAATAGGTGGTGAATCCTGCTGCAAGATACGCTTCGGCGAAAAGCTCGGCAGTGGGCATGCCGCCAAGATAGGTCAGGCGGTCACCCAAGGTCGCCGTGATCCGGCGCACAAGACCGATATCGCCCGTTCCGTCCTTGAAGCCGATGAGGTTGGGGCACACCTCGCACAGACGCGCCAGGGTTTCCGGCGTGATCACCGAGTTGTCCCGGTTATAGACCATGACGCCGATGCCCACGGAGTGGCACACGGCGCGCACATGCTCGAAGAGTCCCTCCTGGGGTGCATCGATCAGATAATGGGGAAGCAGCAAGATGCCGTCGGCGCCGGCCTTCTCGGCGTTCCGGGCGATGGAAACCGCCAGTTCCGTGCCATAGCCGCAGCCGGAAACGATCGACGTCTTGCCCTCGGAAGCTTCCTTCGCTGCTGCGACGATCTCCGGAATTTCGTCTGGCAGAAGCGAAAAGAGCTCGCCGGTGCCGCCTGCGGCGAAAAGGGTCGTGGCCCCGAAGTTCGAAAGCCAGCCGACATGTTCCATATATGACGAGCGATTGAAACGCCCTTCGCTGTCGAAGTGCGTGACGGGAAACGAAAGGAGGCCAGCACCCAGAGCCTGCTTTACCTGTTGCGGATCCATGGAAATTCTCCCTGCGCAAAGTAATCACACAAGAGGTAAATTTCTGACTGATCAAAGTCAAGAAGCTGTATGATAGGATGTCACCTGTTTTGCAGCAACGACCGGTAGCGGCGCTGGCTGCCTTGCAGGTGCTCCCGCATGGCATCACGCGCCAAAGTCGCATCACCATTGGAAATTGCCGCGACTATGTTGGCGTGCTCGCTGTGCAGCTGTTCGAGGTACGGCTTGGCAGTGCCCTTATCACCGGGGTCGAGGGAGGCGCGGGGGATGGCATTCTGCCCGATCATGGTCAGGAATTCGGGAAAGCGCGGATTGTTGCTGGCTTCGGCAATGGCCATGTGAAGCTCGAAGTCGGCGGTGCTCGTGGACTGGCCGGCGGCGATGCACTGGCCAACTTTGCGGTGCGCGTCGAAAATGGCTTCTTCCTGCGCCGGCGAACGGCGATTGGCAGCAAGCCCGGCAGCTTCGACCTCGACCGCAGTCCGCAGTTCCAGAAGTGCGATGATGGAGGAAAGCCGCCCAGGATCAATGTTTTGAAACGGTGGTGGCACCGGTTCTGCAGGCTCCAGCACGAACACTCCGGCGCCGCGGCGCGGCTCGACCAGGCCGTCCGATCGCAGCGACGCGATGGCCTCGCGCACGACGGTTCGGCTGACCCCGTGCTGTTCGGCAATACGTGCTTCGCTGGGCAGTTTGTCACCGGGCTTGTAGGGGCCGGTGGCGATGGCATCGCGTAAGGCCTCGGCGACCTGTCCAACTAATGTGCCAGTGCCGCGCATCGAGCTGCTGCGCCTCGTGTCCATCTGCTGCCTTTTTGATGTCCATCGTCGGGAGAACCACACTGACAAAGCCTTCTGGGGTCCATTCTGTCAAGCGCGCCGATGAAAACACGCCATGATCAATCCTTGGTCTGCTAGGGCTGGCGAAGCCCGCATTCGACCCTAAAGCTCAAGGCGTTCGCAAAAATCTGTATGACAACTATTGACATTTGGCCAATGGTGGCGCGACAACCGGCAATAATTGAAGCTGGCAAACAGCTGCCTGTCCTGATCGCCGTGCCTTGGGCGCGACGGCCACCCAGAGGAGGAAGCTCATGACGATTTCGACTGGAAACGCCAGCCCGCGCCCGGTCGGCCTGGGTTCGTTTCTGCGCCCGGGGGGCAGAGTGCGTTCGCTGGGCGGCCAGGTCGTGTCCATTCTTGTCACCCTGTTCGGCCTTCTGGTGCTAACCTTCGTCATCGGCCGGATGATGCCTGCCGATCCGGTGCGCGCCATCGTCGGCGAGGACGCCACCCAGGACACCTATCGCATGGTCTATGAGCGCCTCGGGCTCGACCGTCCGATCTGGGAGCAGTTCTTCCGTTATCTCGGTGATGTGGTGACCGGTAATTTCGGCGTAGCGATCCGCACCGGCCAGCCGGTGATCAGCGACATTCTCCATGTTATGCCGGCCACCATTGAGCTTGCGACATTTGCCATCGTGATCGGCGCCGGCCTTGGCATACCGCTCGGCGTCATCGCCGCCGTCAACAGGGACAAATTGGCCGATAACGTCATCCGCGTGTTCAGCCTTCTCGGTCACTCGATGCCGATCTTCTGGACCGGCATGATCGGGCTCATCATCTTCTATGCCAGCCTTGGCTGGGTTGGCGGCAGCGGCCGCATGAGCAGTTTCTATATCGGTCTCGTTCGCGGGCCGACCGGCTTTCTGCTGATCGACAGCCTGATCGCCGGGGAGTGGGACGTCTTCTGGTCGGCGCTCAACCATCTGATCCTGCCGGCGAGCCTGCTGGGATATTCTTCGTCCGCCTACATCACCCGCATGACGCGCAGCTTCATGCTCGATCAGCTCAACCAGGAATATGTCACCACGGCCCGCGTGAAAGGCCTTTCGCGCCATGACACCATCTGGAAGCACGCCTTCGTCAATATCCGGGTGCAGCTCGTGACCATCGTGGCTCTCTCCTATGGCGGGCTTCTGGAAGGCGCCGTGCTGATCGAAACGGTCTTCGCCTGGCCCGGCTTCGGCCAGTATCTCACCAACAATCTACTCATTGGCGACATGAACGCCGTGATGACCTGCGTCCTCATTGTCGGTGTCATCTTCATCGGCCTCAACGTGCTTTCCGATGTGCTGTACCGCGTCTTTGATCCGAGGACCCGATGACCGATATCGTCAACGCCCCCAAGCCCGCATCCCGGCGCCAGCCGGCGGTAGCGCCGCTCCTCAATGTCCTGCGCTTTTTGCTGCGCAGCCCCACCTCCGCGTTCGGCCTGGCCGTCATAACGCTGCTGGTGCTGCTGGCGATCTTTGCGCCGCTCCTTGCAACGCATGATCCCTATGTGCAGAACCTCAACAACGTTCTGCAGCCGCCCGGAGGCAATCACCTCTTCGGAACCGACGAGCTGGGCCGCGATATCTTTTCGCGTCTCCTCCATGGCACGCGCATCACGCTCAACATCATCTTCCTCGTGACCATCACGGTCGGGCCGATCGGGCTCGCGGTGGGTACCATCGCCGGCTATCTGGGCGGAATCTTCGACACCATATTGATGCGGATCACCGATATCTTCCTCTCGTTCCCCGGTCTGATCCTGGCGCTGGCCTTCGTTGCCGCTCTGGGCCCAAGCCTCAACAATGCGATCATCGCCATCGCGCTGACCTCGTGGCCCCCGATCGCACGCCTCGCCCGCGCCGAAACGCTGACCTTTCGCTCATCCGACTATATCGCGGCGGCCCGGCTGCAAGGCGCCTCGCCATTCCGCATCATCATGCACTCCATCGTGCCGATGTGCCTGCCATCGGTGATGATCCGTCTGACGCTCAACATGGCAACGGTGATCCTGACCGCTGCAGGATTGGGCTTTCTTGGCCTCGGCGCACAGCCGCCGATGCCCGAATGGGGCGCCATGATTGCGACGGGCCGGCGCTACATGCTCGATAGCTGGTGGTTGGTGACCTTCCCCGGCGTTTCCATCCTTCTGGTCAGCCTGGCATTCAACCTTCTGGGCGATGGGTTGCGTGATGCGCTCGATCCCAAGCAGATGAACCGGAGGTAGACATGGTTTTGCCCCACGACACCATTCTCGACGTCGGCAAGCTCTCGGTCAGCTATCGCAGCGACACCGGATATGTGGATGCCGTCCGCAATATCTCGTTCTCGCTGGGCCGGGAAAAGCTTGGCATTGTCGGCGAGAGCGGATCGGGCAAATCGACAGTCGGGCGTGCCCTGCTGCGCCTCCTGCCCACCGCCCGCATCACCGCCGACCGCCTCGACTTTCAGGGCCAGCCACTCCTTGAGCTTAGCGAAAAGCAAATGCTCGATATTCGCGGCCGCCGCTTGTCGATGATCCTGCAGGATCCCAAATTCTCTCTCAACCCGATCCGTCGTGTCGGCGACCAGGTAGCCGAAGCCTACCTCATCCACTTCAAATGCTCGAAGGCCGACGCCAGGGCCAAGGCCATGTCAATGCTCGAAGCGGTCCAGATCCGCGATCCGAAACGGGTCTATGATCTCTACCCGCACGAAGTCTCGGGGGGCATGGGCCAGCGCATCATGATTGCCATGATGCTGCTGACCGATCCCGACGTCGTTATCGCCGACGAGCCGACATCGGCGCTCGATGTCACGGTCCGTCTCCAGGTTCTGGGTATCCTCGATGATCTCGTCAGCCAGCGCGGCATCGGCCTCATCATGATCAGCCACGACCTCAACTTGGTTCGCAATTTCTGCGACCGAGTCTTGATCATGTATGCCGGCCAGGTGGTCGAAAGCCTCAAGGCCTCGGAAATGGAAAGTGCCCGGCACCCCTATACCCAGGGCTTGCTGGCAGCACAGCCGCGCATTGGCGGCAGCCGTGCGCCCTTGAGCGTGCTTGATCGCAAGCCGGAATGGGAAATCCCGCTGGAGGGCGCCGCATGAAATCGGTCGAAGTCACTAATCTGGGCATTGCCCTCGGCCATGGCGCCAAGGCAGTCAATATCCTTCCCGATGTGAGCTTCAAGGTGGAGCAGGGCGAGTGTTTCGGTCTGGTCGGCGAAAGCGGCTCGGGCAAGTCCACCGTTCTACGCTGTGTTTCGCTGTTGCTCGAGCATTGGCGCGGCACGGTCAAGATCGGTGGCGCCTCGGTGCGCGACATGGGTATGATCGAGCGGTGCCGCACCGTGCAGATGGTGTTTCAGGACCCCTATGGTTCCCTGCATCCGCGCCATTCGGTCCGCACCGTCCTTCATGAGCCGTTGCGCATTCACAACCTCGATCGGCGGCAGGAACGTATGGAACAGGTCCTGCGTGATGTGGGGCTGCCGATATCGTTCCTCGATCGCTTTCCTCACCAGCTATCCGGCGGCCAGCGTCAGCGCGTGGCCATTGCCCGCGCGCTGATCCTCGAGCCCGATATCCTGCTTCTCGACGAGCCGACTTCGGCCCTCGACGTTTCGGTGCAGGCGGAAATCCTGAATCTCCTGTCGGACCTGCGCACCCGGCGTGGCTACACCTATATCCTGGTGAGCCACGACCTTGCGGTGGTCGACTACATGTGCGACCGCTTTGCGGTCATGCGCAGCGGGGAGATTGTCGAAGTGCTCGACCGCGCTGCGCTTGAAAACAACTCGGCAACCCATGACTACGCGCGCGAGCTGATCTCGGCATCCATCGCCTATGACCAAGCATCCTGACGATCTGTTGCCGTTCCTGGCGCGCCGTCGGGATGCGCTTGCGTTCGACCTCGCCTACCGCGCGCCGTTCGCTTCCTGGCAGCATCAACTGCGCAGTGCCTGGCAGGCGAGCCTCCCGTTCGGTGATGCTCCCCTGGTCATGGAGGCGAAGGAGCAATCGGTTTCCGGCAGCCTCGAATTTCGGCGCTACCGCTTCCGCTACGCCACGGGCGACGCGGGAGAGGCCGCACTGTTGCTGCCCAGGGGCGCCAGCGAGCCTCTGCCCGCCGTGGTTCTGCTACACGACCATGGCGGCTCATTTGACGCCGGCTGGCGCAAGATGATCGCCGATGGCTTTCCCCCCGCCGCCTTTTATGAAGGCAGGCACCTCGGCAACGGACTGGCGGAAGCAGGCTTTGCCGTGCTTTGCATCGATGCCCTTGGTTGGGGCTCCCGGTTTTATGGTGGCTACGAGCGGCAGCAGGCGGTGGCTTACCATGCGCTGCAACTGGGCTGGTCATTGGCCGGCATCGTGGCCGTCGACGATCTTCAATCGATCGCCTGGCTGTCCCAGCAGCCTGAGATTGACGCCGGCCGCATCGCCGTCATGGGCTTTTCCTTCGGTGGTGCGCGCGCCTGGCAGGCTGCGGCGCTTTGCCAGAAGGTCAAGGCGGCGGTCTCGCTGTCTTGGATCGGCTGCCGCAAGGACATGTTAAGCCATGCCAATCCGCTGCTGCGCGGGCATTCGGCGAACTACTTTCTCCATCCGGCCATGGCGCTGCGCGCCGACTACCCGGATCTCGCCGGCCTCGCCGCCGATCGGCCTCTCTTCATCCGCGCGGGCGATCAGGATCGTCACATGCCGCGGGAAACGGTAGAGCGGGCGATCGCGCAGCTCAGCACGATTGCCGGCGATGCTGGCGGCAGGCTGGATGCGGCGATCTTTGCAGGGGCACACCACTGTCCGCGATCGGTGCAGGACGAGGCGTTCGCATTTCTCGCCCGCTATCTTTGAGGGCCCGCGCGCTGGTGAATCGCGCGGGTTGATCCCTATTCGACCCGATTGTTCTCGATGAACTCGAAGTTGATGGCTTCGCCAATGCCGGGGCGATCCGGGACGTGAACATAGCCGTCCTGGTCCATGGGATCGGAAAGCGCGGTCAGGTAGTCGAAGCCATCGTCATATTCGAGGAATGGGTGCAGCAGGCCGCGCTCGTACCAACGGCAATTCTTGGAAGTCGCCGCGACGACAAGGTTCATCGAGCCATTGCCATGAATCTCGCAGTCCATGCCGAAGCATTCGGCGAGCCGCATGGTCTTGAGGGCGGGGGTGATGCCTCCGACGTCACTGACGCCGGTTCGCAAGATGTCGACGGCGCCGCTCTTGACCCATTCGGCACGATGCCAGTGCTTGCCGCTGGCGCTTTCCGGTCCGAGGACGGGAATGTCGAGATTGTCGGAAAGCCATTTGTAGGAGCTCATGGACTGCTCATCCATGCTTTCCTCGATCCAGTCGAAGCCGAGCTTTTCGAGCCCGCGGCCGAGTTCGAGCGAATCGACGCGGCTATACCAATGGAAGGCGTCGATCATCAGGTGGATGTCTGGGCCCACCGCTTCGCGAACCGCGGCACAGGCCTTTAGGTCCATCTTGACGTCCGGCGCCCAGGACACCGGCGGCATCCAGGTATGAAGCTTGATGCCCTTATAGCCGCGCTTCACCAGCTTTTCGGCGAAGCGACCGTAGTCTTCCGGCGTTGCCAGACCGCCTTCGAGTTCATCGCCACACATGATCGAGCCATAGGCGCGAACCTTGTTCCGGTACGCTCCGATGAGTTTGTGCACCGGCTGGTTCAGCGCACGGCCGGCAAGGTCCCAGAGAGCGACATCGACGGCGGCGAGAGTGCGATCGGTCAATTGGGCGGCCGAACCCCGCTGCCAATGCGCCAGCTCATGCCACAAACGCTCACGATCGCGGTGGTCCTGGCCGATCAACACCTTCTTGACGAACTTGTCGATCACATGCGGGCGCATGATTTCAGGGGCGCCGAAACTATAGCCTTCATGCCCATCTTCGGTGCGGATGATCAGCATGGCCTGCTTGACCTTGTGCTCCGGGCCCGGATGCGCGTGGCCGGCAGTGTCGGCGTGGCGCCTTGTGGTGGTCAGGAAGGTTTTCACCGAAACGTCTGTGATGATCATTGCTGGTCCTAAGGGGCGAACAGCCGGGAAAGGCTGGATGGAAGGCGAGAAGCCCGGTTGGACCGGGCTTCTCTGGGAGGGACGAGGTTGTCAGCGGCTCTTGGAGACGTCGCCGAAATCGGTGCGCCACGGGTCGACGGTCAGGCCCTCCACATCCTCCCGGAATGCGGCAGTGACCACCACCTCAGAGAACGGCTGGATGGCCGGGATCATGTCGGCGTAATAGTTCTGGATCTCTTCATAAACGGCAACCTGCTCGGTGCGGTCGGCGATCAGCAGAGCGTCCTCGATCATTCGGTTGAGCTCTTCGTCATAAAAGCTCGTGCGCCAGCCCTGGTAATTGGTGAGCTTGGCTTCATCCGAATTGTCCGGGTTGAACGCTGTGGCGCGCAGGTTGGAGTCCGGATGCGGATGCTGGCCGCCACCGCCACGACCGACGATGAGCTGGAAGTTGCGTTCGCGCATCGCGCCGTAGACCTGGTCGCCATTGCCGGTGATGAGGTTGGCACGGATGCCCGCCTGCCCCAGCGTCGCCTGGATCGCCGTTGCCGCGTCGAGGAATGGCGGCTCGTTTAAGGCATGCAGCGTGACCTCGAACCCATCGGCAAAGCCGGACTCTGCCAGAAGGTTCTTTGCGCGCTCGACATCGAGGGTATAGCCGGGGCTGGGCAAGATGCCCATGGCCGTCGAGTTAAGCGGACGCTGATGCGGCGTGCCATAGAACCGCATGACCGAATTGTTGAGGCCTTCGTAGTCGATCAGGTAGCGCAAGGCTTCGCGCACCTTTGGATTTGCGAGGCGCTCATCCTTCATCGATACGGCAAGATAGTAGAAGCCGGCGCTGGGCACGGTTTCGATTTCAATGCCCTCGGCGTTCTGAAGGGCTGCAAGGTCCGCTGCCAGCAGCGAATAGGCGATATCGATATCGCCGCGCTCGAGTTGCAGGCGCTGAGACTGCGATTCCGGCAGGTGGCGGATCAGCACGCGCCGCATGGCCGCCGCCTCGTCCCAGTGGCTGTCGCTGCGATCAAGGATGACGTGTTCGTTGGAGCGCCACTCGGTCAGCGTGAAGGCTCCCGAACCCGCAGAATTGGTGCGCAGCCAGTTTTCGCCCAGGTCGCCATCGGTTTCGTTGGCCAGAACGGTCTGGCTGTCGAGGATCGAGCCGGGGCCGGGCAGGGCGATGACCATCATCACCATGCGCGGATCGTCCGCCTGCGGCAGGTTGATCTGCACGGTGTCTTCATCGACCGCAACGAAGCTGGCTTCTGCGTTTTCGGCCGAGAAACCCCGGGTCTTGAGGAAGGAGGAATTGGCGAGGTTGAGCGTCATCAGGCGCGTCAGCGACCAGACGACGTCCTGCGCGGTCACCTTGTTGCCCGAGGCGAACTGCGCATCGCGCAGGTTGAAGGTGATCGCGGTGTTGTCTTCGTTGATCTCCCAGGTCTCTGCCAGCGCTGGCAGGAACTCGCCGGGATTGTCATCGTCGAGCTTGATCAGCGTGTCATAAACCGCGGACAGCACCTGCGCGGTTTCGCGGCTGCCCGTGGATGCCGGATCGAGCGTCAGCACATTGCTCAGCGACATGGCGACGACCAGCTGGTCATTGGGCGTTGCGGCGTTGGCGGCGGTCAGGGCCGAGCCTGCCATCAGCGCCGCGATCGCCACCGTAGAGACGATTTTCTTCATTGGTTTCCTCCCAGAAGTCTGATGACGTCGAGCATTTGCTATAGTACAGCTTTTGTCAATAGTCAGACAACTCGGCAAGCTTGTTACGTAGGTGCACGGAAAGGGTTTGGCCCAGAGCTTGCGCCTGCTCCCTGTCGAGGTGCACTCCGTCTGCCATCGACGGGATGCACGATGTTCCGGCATCGAAGAACCAGACGGCCTCGGTTTCGGCCACCGAACGGTAAAGCGGCGCCAGGAGCCGCGACTGGTCGAGCGTCTCTTCGCTGACCTCGGGGCGGGCGGGCGTTGGGATGCGCGGCGGCGGGGCAACGATTAGGATCTTGGGAACGGCGCCATCGATATAGGGGTGCGTCCGCACCAATTGCACCAGCCGTCTCAACCCAGCCTGCGCCCCTTGCGCTAAACCGCATAAATGGGGCTTCAGATCGTTGGTGCCGAGCATGATGATGACGAGGCTGAGCGGCTGGTGCGAACTCAGGAGCATGGGGAGCGAGCGCGCAGCGTTGCGTTCTTCCAGAACGGCGTGATCGTCAAAACTCGTGGTCCGCCCGCAAAGGGCTTCCGTCACGACCTCGACGCCCTCGCCGAGACCTGTCTGCATGACATGGGGCCACCGAAATGCCCGCGGGTGTCGGCGCTTGGTCGCGGGGTCGGCGCCCCAGGTGAGGCTGTCGCCGACCACAAGAATGGTCTTCGTCACTGATCGAGCAGCTCTTTGACCACGGGCAACAGCGCTTTGCCAAGCGCCACGGTGTCTTCGGCGCTTAGGTGGACGCCATCGATGGGCGATGCGGAACAGATCTGCCCTGCGTCAAAGAAGGCGACGTTCTCGGCCTGGGCAAGGGCGCGGTAGGCGGGCGCCAGCGCCTGCGATTCACTGATGGACCGGTTTTGTGCCGGGGCGCCGCCTGGCCCGGCTACGCAGGGCGGTGGCGCGATGACGAGAATTTTGGGGATCTTCCCGCTCTTGTAGGGGAAGTATTTGACGATCTGGATCAGTCGCTTCATGCCTGCGGCGGCACCCGAAGCCAGGCCGCAGATATAGGGCTTGAGGTCGTTGGTGCCCAGCATGATCACCACGAGATCGAGCGGCTGGTGCGTTCCGAGCAGGACGGGCAATGTCCGCACCGCGTTGCGATCGCAAGGGCCGGAGAAATCGTCGAAGCTGGTGTTCCGTCCGCCAAGGCCGTCAGCCACGATGTAGACTTTGTCGCCCAGCTCCTTACTCAGGATGGATGGAAAGCGGATAGGGTATGGATGGCGGGCTCCTGTTTGAGGATCCGCGCCCCAAGTTAAACTATCACCAAAAACGAGGACTTCCTGCATGCGTCACCTCCAACTGGCATCTCGCTACCAAACTAACACATTGCGGTCGACTGAATTATAGATCTATCAGACAACTAAGTGTTGGAAGGGTTGGCGCGATGGCGCGCTTGGTGCGCCCCGATAGCGCCCGGGCCCGTACGCGTTGCGCGTCTGACTATTGCAGGCGGATCGGCGTGCCGGTCAGCTCCAAGCTGATCATCGCGCGATTGCCGGCTTCCTGGAAACTTTCGTTGAGCGAGAAATCAACTAGGCGCTAGCGCGCCGCCGCACCTTGGCGAAATAGGCCTTCGCTCGCTCTCGCCGCAGGCGCGACACCCGGTCGGTGAATAGCACGCCGTTGGTGTGATCGATTTCATGCTGGAAGCACACCGCCAGGGCGCCAGTGGCGTCGACGACGTGCTCAGTGCCGTCGAAATCCAGGTACCTGGCTCGAACGCGGGCGCTGCGATGGACCGGGATGTCGTAGCCCGGCATCGAGAGACACCCCTCTATATTGGCTTCGGTCTCATCGGAAGCCTCCAGAATTTCTGGATTCACGAGCGCCATCCGGTGGTGCGTTCCGTCTGCGTCGCGGACGTCCATCACCACCAGACGCTTCGGCACCCCGATCTGGACGGCAGCCAAACCGGCGCCGTCGGCCCGGTCCATGACCATGAACATGCGGTCAGCAAGTGCGCGTACATCGTCATCGACAACGGTGATCGGCATGGACGCCGTCTTCAACAGGGGATCGTCGATGGGAAGGATTGGCGCTTCGGGCATGGTGGGTCTCCAGTTGCACAAGCTAAACCGCGCCTTGTGGGGCGACAAGGCGAACAGGCGTTCTTCCCCTCGGCCCATGGAACGACAAGAGAAAACGCAGGTCTGGGTATTTCAGAGCTTTCCAAGCGCTGCGGTGTGTTGGGAAACAGATACAGGATTAGAGCGTTGAGTGATCAAGGGACATGATACGGCTTGTCTCCGCAGGAAATGTGAAGGGTTACACGGCCTGAACGTGTTACTGTCTGTCGGCGCTGCGGCGCGATAATGTCGTGAAGCGCATTTGAAGTTTTATGAGAGGATTTTGAGATGGCGCTTTTGACAAGCTCCGATCTCGTCGCCGCTCGCCTGGCAGCCATCGTCGACAATTCCTTCGATGCGATTGTCAGCAAGGATTTGAACAGCGTTATCCAGACTTGGAATGCGGGTGCCGAGCGCTTGTTCGGGTACACCGCTGAGGAGGCGATAGGCCAATCCATCCGGATGCTGATACCGCCGCATCTGGCGAGCGAGGAAGAAGACATCATAGCTCGCATCCGCGCCGGCGAGCGCATCGATAGTTACGACACCATTCGCCTCAAAAAGGACGGCACTCAGATCGCCGTATCGCTGACGGTCTCACCGATCAGGGGCAATGACGGGGAGATAGTCGGGGCGTCCAAAATCGCGCGGGATATCAGCGCTGCCCGCGATGCGGAACAGCGAATCCGCATCTTGCTCCGGGAAGTCAATCATCGGGTAAAAAACCAGTTCGCGGTGATCCTCTCGATCATCCGCGAGACGAGCAATCGAGCGCGATCCACCGAGGAGTTCGAAGCGCATGTCCGAGACCGTATCATGGCGCTCTCTCGCTCACACGATTTGCTGGTGAACACGGATTGGACGGGTGCCGGCTTGTTCGAAGTCGTTCAGGAGCACCTGAGCATCTTCGGCAATCCCGAACAGATCAATCTGTCCGGTCCCCTCGTCATGTTGCAACCCAATGCCGTCCAGAACCTCGGCATGGCGATGCATGAGCTTGGAACGAATGCGACAAAGTATGGCGCGCTCTCGGCGCAAGGTGGGCGGGTAAACGTGCATTGGGAAACGCGACCCGATGAGGCCGGTGGCAAGAACCTTGTGCTGACCTGGGAAGAAATCTTTCCCGGGATTGTGGGCGCGAATGAAAAGGAGGCGCCGCCGCGTCGCGGATTTGGCAGCGTTGTTCTAGAGCGGGTCGTGCCATTGAGCCTAAACGGCAAGGCCACGCTCGTGCGCGAGAACGGCCGCCTGGCTTGGACCCTGACCGCGCCCGCTTCGGAGGTCTTTGGGCAAGGCGGCCCGGTCGGTGCGACGGAGCCTTCCCCATGGAGTCTGGGAAAAATCGGTTAGCTAGGCGGGAAGCGCCGGCCGGGCCGATCGGCCCGTTCGACGCTAGACGTTCCTGGTGATCTTGGGGGGATCGCTGGCAGGAAAAGTCTGCTCCAGCTGCTTATCCAGTTCCGCATCGACCGCCCGTGATCGCAGGAGCTCCAGGCCGGACGAGGTGAGTTCAGGTCCGCCCTCCTTCTGCTCGACAAGAGCCAGTGAAAGTAGCTTTGCGAAATGCTGGGGGTCCACCTCCTCGGGCTGATCCAGGGACTGGAAGCGAGCCAAGGTCTCCATCTCGTCTACAGTCAAATCCAGGTCGGTCATTTCTGCCTCCTCTGCAGCGCCTCCGGTAAACTGTCGAGCCGATCCTCCGTTGCAATCGGCAATCCGGAATGTGGCTGAGTGGGCGTGGCTTGGTTGCGTCGCCAGTGAGCACCACCTCGCGAGAAGTGGCCGGTTGCGCCGACCCCGACATTGTTGCCCCAGACGTCAAAAGCGCCGCACATGTCGGCGGGCGGAATCCTGTGACGGAATCCGCTGTTCGATCATGCCTAAGCAATTTCAATGGCTTGGGAATGGCGGAGAGAGAGGGATTCGAACCCTCGAGACGGTTCCCCGCCTACACACTTTCCAGGCGTGCGCCTTCGACCACTCGGCCATCTCTCCGCATCGCGCCTGTCCGGCATATAATACCGGAACCGCAACCCGTTCGGGCCGTTGCGAGCGAGGCGCAATATACCCATGATCGTTGCGGGCGCAAGGGATCACTTTGGCGACAGCGCAATTGTTTTTCCCGCCCGCAAATCCCATCTTGTGGGGCATGGTTTGTGCGTGGCAGAAGGGCGGGGTGCCGGGGGGCTTTGCATTGGTTCTGACAAGCACAGGGAAAGTTCATGCGGCTTGTCTTTAGACTATTGGGCACCTGGCTGATCGGCATTGCGCTGGTTTTTCTTGTCGTGGACGGCACCAAGTCCTTGGCGGCCAATGCCCTGGTCTTTACCGGCTTCGGACAAGCCTGGACTCAATTGCATCCGGCCAGTCTCGAGGCCGTCGATGCCTTTTTCGAAAGCCGGTTCTTCGCCGATCTGCTGCATGTGGTGTTGCAGGCCGTGCTGACCTATCCGGCCTTCGCCGTCTTCGCCGTGCCGGGCGTGATCCTGGCGCTGGCGGGCCGCCGGCCGCGCCGCGAGCGCTTCCTGCGGCACGAACAGATCTAGCCACCTGCAAAAAGGCCGGCTGCATCCCCATATAGGGATCGAAAGGAGCATCAGATGTTCTTCCGTCAAAAGCCGATGACCCTCCCGAATGCCGCCGAGGCGCTGCCCGGCCGCGCCGAGGAAATGTCCATTGCGCCCAATCACTTCGTCAATGGCGCCCCGCTCAAGGGACCCTATCCCGAAGGGGCCGAGACCATCTATTTCGGCCTCGGCTGCTTCTGGGGCGCCGAACGGCTGTTCTGGCAAGTGCCGGGCGTGATCGTCACCGCGGTGGGCTATCAGGGCGGGCACACACCCAATCCCAGCTATGAGGAAACCTGTTCGGGCCTCACCGGGCATACCGAGGCGGTCAAGGTGGTCTACGACCCGGCCAAGGTCAGCCTCGAAACCCTGCTCAAGACCTTCTGGGAGGAGCACGACCCGACCCAGGGCATGCGGCAGGGCAATGACATGGGCACGCAATATCGCTCGGCCATCTATACGACAACGCCGCAACAGGCTGAAATCGTTGAGAAAAGCCGGGAGGCCTATGGCGCGGCCCTGCGCCAGCGGGGCCTGGGTCCGATCACCACCGAGATCGCGCCGGCCGGGCCCTTCTATTATGCCGAGACCTATCACCAGCAATATCTGGCCAAGAACCCCAATGGCTATTGCGGGCTGGCGGGCACCGGGGTGAGCTGCCCGATCGGGCTGGGCGTCGCCGCCGGCTAGACAATATTGGCCGCTGGCCCGGCAAGTAAAACAATGTCAACAGAGGCGTCGCGGATCGTCACCCGCGGCGCCTTTTCGTCAGCAGACTGTTAACCTTGACCATGACCCATCTGCCCATAATGCATCGTCCGGCCTTCGAAGCCTTCGTGCTCGGCCTGCCGGCCGCGACCCTGGTGCGGCAATGGCGCGATGATTCGGTGGCCAAGGTCGGCGGCAGGATCTTCTGCCTGCTCGATCGCGATCCCGGCGAGGTCTGGCTCAAGGTGTCGGACATGGCGTTCGAGCTGATGACGGACCTGCCCGGCATCCGGCCCGCGCCCTATTTCGCCCGCGCCGGCTGGGTGGCGATTTCCCATCTGAGCCCGCTCGATGATGCCGAGGTTCGTGCCTATATCGTGGCCGCCCATGGCCTCGTGGCGCAAAGGCTGAGCCGCAAGGCGCGGACGGCGCTGGGCCTGGACTAGGGCGCGAGGTTCGGGGCAGGACGGCATAGATTTTGAGCGGGCCGTCCAGGGAAACGTCGGCCAGCCAGTCGGGCGGATTGCCCTCGGCCAGGAGATTGAGCAGCGTGCCCGGCTCGGCGCGGGCCGGACCCTGCATTTCCGGCAGAGCCGGGCAGGTGACCACCAGGCCCAGCCCTCGCGCGGCGGCGATGGCGCGGGCCTCCTCGGCGGGGCGGTTGAAGAAGCGGAACGTGTCGAGAAGGCCCGCCTCGTTGCGATGATAGGGCGCCGAGACGACGGCATGGCCGGTTTCGAGCAGGATATGCGAGCCCAGGTCGATCGGCGCCATGATGCGCTCGGGCGGCAGGCCGCGCAAATCCACATAGGCAGCAGGGGCAAGACAGGCGGCGCGGCCGCTCGATATATCGGCGGCGCGGGCGCCGGTGGCGGATGGCTGGGGCAGCAGCGCCAGGACGGCGCCGGTGCCCAGCATGAGCACGATGCCCGCCGAGGCGAGCCAGGCGCCGAGCAGAGCGGCGATCTCCCCGGCCCCGCGCCGCGCCAGATAGGCCCGCCGGGCCCGGGCGATGAGCCAGGCGGCGGCGGGCACGGCGGGCAGCACGGCCAGCCGCGCCCCGCGCACCTGCGCCAGCATGATCAGCGCCGTGGCGGCGATGAAGACCAGGAGGATCAGCCATTCGAGCCGGCTTTGTCGTTCCAGGCGGAGCGCGGCGAGGCCGGCGAAAAGCCCGATCAGCACCGGTACGCCCACGCCCACGGCATAGGCGGGAATTTCGCCCAGCGAGCGGTGCCAGGGCTTGGCCTCGACGATGGCGGCGATCCAATTGTCGATCAGCCAGGGATCGAGCTCGGCATAGGGGCCGGCCAGGCATTGCGGATAGGCCAGGACGACAACGGCGATAGCGACCAGCCCCAGGATCGCGAGCAGGACCAGGCGTTGCCAGGCCAGGCGCGGCGCGGGCAGGAGCGAAGCCAATAGATAGGCCGCGCCCACCATGAGGCCGGCCAGCACATAGACCGGCGAGATCATGTCGCAGGCGGCCTCGAACCAGAGCGCGGGCGGGCGCGCCAGCATGAGATGGAACACCATGCCGAGGCCGAAGCCGAGCCCGAAGCGGCGCAGATTGGCGGCCCGGGCCGGATCGGCGACATAGGCCAGGCCGAAGGCCAGGATGGCGGCGACGATGCCCGGCAGGGCCTCGATGGCGATGGCCAGGGCCGTCGCGGCGATGAGCCCGCCCAGCCAGGCCCAGAGCGGCTGCCGGAGCGCGCGCAGGGCCGCCAGCAGCCCCGCCATGGTCAAGAGCACGATGACATTGTGATGGTCGAGCCGGCCGGGCATGAATTCGGCCAGGATGGCGGGGGCGAGAATGGGCAGGACCAGGGCGGCCACCAGACCCTCGCGGCCCACCAGGTCCAGCGTCACCCGCGCCGAGAGATAGAGCATGACGGCCAGGAGCAGCAGCGGCCAGAGCGTGCCGGTCACCGCGATGGCGGCGGGGCCGAAGACCAGGCCCGACAGGGCGAGGAGGCCCGCCAGCGGCACATCGATCAGCCGCGACCAGTGGATTTCCACGCCATAGGGCGTGTTGAGCCGGTGCTGGACCAGGTCATACCAGCCCTGCCCGGCGAGGAAATCGCGCACCACCACCATGCGCATGGCGTCGTCGGTATCCCCGAACAGCGGCCCATCGGCGCCGGCATTGGCGCCGCGCAGCAGCAGCGCCCCGGCCGCCAGGCCCCAGACGAGCAGCAGGGAAAGCCAGTCGCGGCGGGCGAGGGGAGGGAATTGGGCGGACACGCGGGGCCTCTGGAGGATGAGCGGCGCCAGCATGACCGGGCCGGGTTAATGGCGGGTGTGCTGGGCGGGGATGGCCGGGGCGGGTGGGGGAGGGAAATTCGCCACGGGATGCGCTAATCTCGGCCCATGAGCACCAGACGCGGCCGCCCCCCGCATGACGATATCCTGACGCCGGCCGAATGGGCCATTGCCGATGCCGTGCGCCATGGCATGAGCAATGCCCAGATCGCGGCACGGCGCGGCATCAGCCGCGATGCGGTGAAATTCCATCTCGGCAATATCGTGGGCAAGCTGGGCCTGGCCGACCGGACGGCGCTGCGCCAATTGACGGCGGTGCCGAACGACAGCCCGTTGAGGAGGCGGACGACCATGAGCGAAAAACCGGCGCTGGGTCCATTGGGGCAGATATCGCGCATGGTGCGCGATATCGAGGAAGCCAAGGATTTTTACGGCAATCTGCTGGGCCTGCCCCATCTCTATACGTTCGGTGACATGGCCTTTTTCGACCTGGGCGGCACCCGCCTCTATCTGCACCAGAAGTCTGGGCCGGGGCCGGAATCGGTGCTCTATTTCCGGGTGGCCGACATTGTCGGCGCGCATCGCGACCTCACGGCCCGCGGCGTCGCTTTCACCGGCGCGCCGCACCGGGTGCATCGGCATGCCGACGGCACCGAGGAATGGATGGCCTTTTTCACCGACTCCGAAGGCCGGCCCCTGGCGCTGATCGCGCAGGTTGGGGCGGGATAGGTCGGGGCAGGCCCCCTCATCCGCCCTTCGGGCACCCTCGGGTCAAGCCCGAGGGCAGGCTCTTCTCTTGCGAGGGGAGAAGGGGCTTCGGTTTGCTCGGTAAGTTTGGTGCTTTCGCCGCCTCCTTCCCAAGGGGGAGGGAGGCGATGGAGGCTCCATCAGCTTGCGCGATGTCATCCCCGCGAAAGCGGGGACCTCCGTTTTGGATAACAGAGGTTCCCGCTTTCGCGGGAATGACGAGGTGAATGGGCCGCGTGGCGCGGGCGTCAGGCCGTTTTCGTGCCCTGCCGCTGCCTGGGGGTCAGGCCGTGCATGAAGAGCTGTTCGAGATAGCGCGCCGCGTCGTCGAAGCGGCCCTCGCCATTGCGGTCCTTGCCCAGCACGGCGCGCACCTGCACGTCGAAATCGGCGTAGTGCTGGGTGGTGGCCCAGATGGAAAAGATCAGGTGATAGGGATCGGTGCGGGCGAGCTTGCCCTGGTCCATCCAGACCTGCATGACGCGGGCCTTTTCGTCCACCAGGTTCTTGAGATCGATCTCGATCATGTCGATGACATGTTCGGCGCCGCGCAGCATTTCGTTGGCGAAGAGGCGGCTTTCGCGGGGAAAGTCGCGGGCCATTTCCAGCTTGCGGCGGATATAGGAGCGGATTTCGGCGAAGGGATCGCCGTCCTCGTCCATCTCGCGCAACGGCGCCAGCCAGGTGTCGAGCAGGGTGGAGATCAGGCGCCGGTGGATTTCTTCCTTCTTGGGGAAATAATAGAGCAGGTTGGGTTTGCTCATCCCCGCCACCTCGGCGATCTGGTCGATGGTGGCGCCGCGGAAGCCGTGGACCGAGAACACTTCCAGAGCCGCTTCCAGGATGATGTCCTGCTTTTCCCTCTGGATGCGGGTCTGCGGCCGGCTGCGGGGCATGCGGCCGCCCGGCAGGCCGTCGCTCCGCTTCTGGTCGGCCGCCTTCACTTTTCTCGGTGCCATTTTCGCCTTGCGGGAATGTGTAGGGATGCTAACATTTTTCCAACTGGTCAAAATTTCTTGGGTTCGCGTCCGCGCGTCAAGGCCCAAAACGACGGCCGGGCCAATTCATCGGGAGCGAGAGTTTCGTGTCCACTTCATCCAATATTGCGCCGAACGACCTCAGCGCCTTCTGGATGCCCTTTACGGCAAACCGGCAGTTCAAGAAATCCCCGCGCATGTTCGTGGCCGCCAAGGACATGCATTACACGACCAGCGATGGCCGCCAGGTGCTGGACGGCACGGCGGGCCTGTGGTGCGTCAATGCCGGCCATGCCCGGCCGAAGATCGTCGAGGCCATCGCCAGCCAGGCGGCCGAGCTCGATTATGCCCCCGCCTTCCAGATGGGCCATCCCAAGGCGTTCGAACTGGCCAATCGGCTGGTGGACCTGGCGCCCGAGGGGCTGGACCATGTGCTGTTCACCAATTCCGGCTCGGAATCGGTGGAGACCGCGCTCAAGGTGGCCTTGGCCTATCACCGGGTGAAGGGCGAGGGCAGCCGCTTCCGGCTGATCGGGCGCGAGCGCGGCTATCACGGCGTCAATTTCGGCGGTATTTCGGTGGGCGGCATCGTGCCCAATCGCAAGATGTTCGGCACCCTGCTCACCGGCGTCGATCACCTGCCGCACACGCATAACCTTGCCAAGAACGCCTTTTCGCGCGGCGAGCCGGCGCATGGCGCCGACCTGGCGGATGAGCTGGAACGCATCGTTGGCCTGCATGATGCCTCGACCATCGCCGCGGTCATCGTCGAGCCGGTGGCCGGCTCGACCGGGGTGCTCATTCCGCCGCCGGGCTATTTGAAACGCCTGCGCGAGATCACAAAAAAGCACGGCATATTGCTGATCTTCGACGAGGTGATCACCGGCTATGGGCGGCTGGGCACGCCCTTCGCGGCCGATTATTTCGGCGTCACCCCCGATATCATGGTCACCGCCAAGGGCCTGACCAATGGCGTCATTCCGATGGGCGCGGTCATGGTGTCCAAGGAGATCCACGACGCCTTCATGACCGGGCCGGAACACGTCATCGAGTTCTTCCACGGCTATACCTATTCGGGCAATCCGATCGCCTCGGCGGCGGCTTTGGCGACGCTGGAGACCTATAAGGACGAGGGCCTTCTCACGCGCGGGGCGGCGCTCGCCAAGGTGTGGGAGGACGGGCTGCACAGCCTCAAGGGCCTGCCGCATGTCATCGATATCCGCAATATCGGGCTGGTCGGGGCGATCGAATTGCAGCCCATCGAGGGGGCGCCGACCAAGCGCGCCTTTGCCGCCTTCCTCAAGGCGTTCGAGCAGGGCCTGCTGATCCGCACCACCGGCGACATCATCGCGCTGTCGCCGCCGCTGATCGTCTCGGAGAGCCAGATCGGGCAGATCGTTACCACCCTCTCGGGCATCCTCAAGACGCTTGAGTAAAATGGAACATACATTCTATAGATAGAAATATAGAATTTTTGTTCCTGCCAAGGAGAGGAAACTCTGATGCAGATCATCGAGAACGCCGTCGCCGGAAAGCGCTATGTGTCGTCTTCGACCCGGCGCGTGCCCGTGTTCAATCCCGCCACCGGCGAGCAGAGCGCCGAATTGCCGCTCTCCACCCTCTCCGAACTGGACGCGGCCGTCGCCTCGGCCAAGAAGGCGCAGGTGGCCTGGGGCCATACCCCGCCGATGAAGCGCGCCCGGGTGCTGTTCAAGTTCAAGGCATTGCTCGATCAATATGCCGACGATATCGCCCGCGAGATTTCGAAAGAGCACGGCAAGGTGCATGACGATGCGCTGGGGGAAGTGGCGCGCGGCATCGATTGCGTGGATTTCGCCTGCGGCATCCCGCATCTGCTCAAGGGCGAATTCTCCCGCAATGTCGGGCCGAACATCGACACCTATTCGGATCGCCAGCCGCTGGGCGTGGTGGCCGGCATCACCCCGTTCAACTTCCCGGCCATGGTGCCGATGTGGATGTATCCGGCGGCCATTGCCTGCGGCAATGCCTTCATCCTGAAACCCTCCGAGCGCGACCCTTCCGCCCCCATGCTGGCCTGGAACCTGTTCATGGAAGCCGGGCTCCCCGAGGGCATTCTCAATATCGTCCATGGCGACAAGGAAATGGTCGACGGCATTCTCGACCATCCCGATATCGCGGCGGTGTCTTTCGTGGGCTCCACCCCCATCGCCGAATATGTCTATCAGCGCGGCACCAGGGCTGGTAAGCGCGTCCAGGCCCTGGGCGGCGCCAAGAACCACATGATCATCATGCCCGATGCCGATCTCGACCAGGCGGCCGATGCCTTGATGGGCGCCGGCTATGGCTCGGCCGGCGAACGCTGCATGGCCATTTCCGTCGCCGTGCCGGTGGGCAAGGACACGGCCGACGCCCTGGTAGCCAAGCTCAAGCCGCGCGTCGAAAGCCTCAAGATCGGCCCCGCCACCGACAAGGACGCCGAAATGGGTCCGGTGGTGACGAAAATGCACCGCGACAAGATACTCTCCTATATCGACAAGGGCGAGGAACAGGGCGCCAAGCTGGTGGTCGATGGCCGCGGCTTCACCCTGCAGGGCTATGAAAACGGCTATTATGTCGGCGGCACTTTGTTCGACAATGTCGAGCCGCATATGGACATCTATAAAGACGAAATCTTCGGCCCGGTCCTCTCCGTGGTGCGCCGCGACAGCTTCAAGGACGCGGTCGATCTGATCCATGGCCACGAATATGCCAATGGCACGGCGATCTTCACCCGCGACGGCGACGCCGCCCGCGACTTCGCCGACAGGATCGAAGTGGGCATGGTGGGCATCAACGTGCCGATCCCGGTGCCGGTGGCCTATCACTCCTTCGGCGGCTGGAAGAGGAGCCTCTTCGGCGATCATTCCATCTACGGGCCCGAAGGCATCCACTTCTATACAAGGCTCAAAACCGTCACCACCCGCTGGCCCGCCGGCATCAAGGGCGGCGCGGAATTCTCCTTCCCCAGCGTGAAGTAGGGACAGAATGGTGAGTGGGAACGGACAGCCTGAACCCCTCACCCCAGCCCTCTCCCCTCAGGGGAGAGGGGGCGACGGAGCCGCTTTCCTCGAGCATGCGCCGGCCCCCACCTCTCCCCTGAGGGGAGAGGTCGACGCGCAGCGTCGGGTGAGGGGTTCAGTGTCGCGGGCGCGCGCTTTGCGCGCCAATAGCACTGATGCCGAACACAAGCTTTGGCGCCTGTTGCGCGGCCGGCAATTGGACGGCCATAAATTCGTCCGCCAGTTTGCCATCGACCCCTATATTGCCGATTTCGCCTGCCGAGAGGCCGCGCTGGTCATAGAAGTCGATGGCGGGCAGCATGCCGAAAGCGCCCGCGACGCTCAACGAACGGCCTATCTGAACGCGGAAGGCTATTCGGTTCTTCGCTTCTGGAACAACGACGTCCTCGCCAATCACGAAGGCGTGCACGATGCCATCGTGTCGGTCCTGGCGCTGAACCCCTCACCCGACCTGCGCTTCGCTCCGGCCACCCTCTCCCCTCAGGGGCGAGGGCAGAGCGGCGCGCGCGCCGCCTCCGCCCGGAAGCGCAGCTATCGGCTCACCTCCGACCCAACCCACGAGTAGACCCCCATGACCTCTCCCGGCGAAAACCTTCGGATCAATGGCGACCGGCTCTGGGAGAGCCTGATGGAGATGGCCAAGGTCGGGCCGGGCATTGCCGGGGGCAATAACCGGCAGACGCTGACCGATGCGGACAAGGAGGGCAGGGAGCTGTTCCGGAGCTGGTGCGCGGCGGCCGGGCTTTCCATGGGCGTCGACAAGATGGGCACCATGTTCATGACCAGGCCCGGCACCGATCCCGAGGCGCTGCCGGTCTATATCGGCTCCCATCTCGATACCCAGCCCACCGGCGGCAAATATGACGGCGTTCTGGGGGTGCTGGCGGGGCTCGAAGTCGTGCGCTCGCTCAATGATCTGGGCATCAGGACGCGCCATCCCATCGTCGTCACCAATTGGACCAATGAGGAAGGCGCGCGCTTCGCCCCGGCCATGCTGGCCTCGGGCGTCTTCGCCGGCGTCATTCCCATCGAGCATGCCTATGCCCGCACCGATCTCGAGGGCAAAAGGTTCGGCGACGAGCTGGAGCGCATCGGCTGGGTGGGCGAGGAAGAGGTGGGCGCGCGGAAAATGCACGCCTATTTCGAATATCACATCGAGCAGGGGCCCATCCTCGAAGCCGAGGAGAAGCAGATCGGCGTCGTCACCCATTGCCAGGGTCTGTGGTGGCTCGAATTCACCCTGACCGGCAAGGAAGCCCATACCGGCTCGACGCCGATGAATATGCGCGTCAATGCCGGGCTGGCCATGGCCCGCATCTTCGAGATGGTGCAGGACGTGGCCATGGGCGAGCAGCCCGGCGCCGTGGGCGGGGTGGGGCAGGTGAAATTCGCCCCCAATTCGCGCAATGTGCTGCCGGGGCAGGTGGTGTTCACCGTCGATATCCGCTCGCCCGACCAGGCCAAGCTCGACCGGATGCGGGCGGCCATCGAGGCCGGGGCCGCCGAAATCTGCGCCGAACTGGGCGTTGGCTGCGCGGTGGAAGCGGTGGGCCATTTCGATCCGGTCACCTTCGATCCGACATTGGTGAGCCGGGTGCGCGCGGCAGCCGAAAAGCTCGGCTACAGCCATATGAACATCATTTCCGGCGCCGGCCACGATGCCTGCTGGGCCGCCAAGGTGGCGCCGGCGACCATGATCATGTGCCCCTGTGTGGATGGGCTGAGCCATAACGAGGCGGAAGACATCTCCAGGGACTGGGCGACGGCCGGTGCCGATGTGCTGTTCCACGCGGTGGTGGAGACGGCGGGGGTGGTGGAGTGAGATTCGGATGATGCGCAAGGCCTCCTCACCCGCTGCTGCGCAGCGACCTCTCCCCCCAGGGAGAGGTAGGAGGAGGCCGTGCGTCGCGCAGCGACACCTCTCCCTTTGGGGGAGAGGTCGGCCCGCAGGGCCGGGTGAGGGGGCCTTATGAGCAATCTCAAAATCCGCTTCGCCCAGAAGGCCGCCAGGGTGCTCCGCATCAATATGACCGACGCCGAGCGCAAATTGTGGTCGCGGCTGCGCAATCGGCAATTGCTAGGCTTCAAATTCGTGCGGCAGGAACCGGTGGGGCGATTCATTGCCGATTTTGCCTGCCGGGAGGCCGACCTGCTCGTCGAGCTTGATGGCGGGCAACACGCAGAGAGCAGGTGGGACGATCAAAGGACACTGGAGCTGATGGGACATGGCTATGCCGTGCTCCGCTTCTGGAACAATGATGTCCTCAGCAATATCGATGGGGTGCTTCAGGCGATCGCGATGCATCTCGAAAAGGCCCCCTCACCCGGTCTTCGCTTCGCGAAGACCGACCTCTCCCCCCAGGGAGAGGTGAAGAGGGGCCAGCAATAAACCAAGGGAACAATCCATGAGCACGATCATCAAGAACGGCACCATCGTCACCGCCGATCTCTCCTACCAGGCCGATGTCAGGATCGAGGGCGAGACAATCGTCGAGATCGGCAGGAACCTCTCCGGCGACGACATTCTCGACGCGACGGGCTGCTATGTCATGCCCGGCGGCATCGATCCGCATACCCATCTCGAAATGCCCTTCATGGGCACCTATTCGGCCGATGATTTCGAGAGCGGCACGCGGGCGGGGCTGGCGGGCGGCACGACCATGGTGGTGGATTTCTGCCTGCCCAATCCCGGCCAGAGCCTGCTCGAGGCGCTGCAGATGTGGGACAACAAGACCGGCAAGGCCTCGGCCGATTATTCCTTCCACATGGCCATTACCTGGTGGGGCGAGCAGGTCTTCGAGGAAATGGCCCAGGTGGTGGATCGGGGCATCACCTCCTTCAAGCATTTCATGGCCTATAAGGGCTCCCTGATGGTGAACGACGACGAGATGTTCGCCTCCTTCCAGCGCTGCGCCGCGCTGGGCGCGCTGCCGCTGGTCCATGCCGAGAATGGCGACGTGGTGGCGGCCATGACGGCCAAGCTCCTGGCCGAGGGCAATAGTGGGCCGGAAGGCCATGCCTATAGCCGGCCGCCGGAAGTGGAGGGCGAAGCCACCAATCGCGCCATCATGCTGGCCGACATGGCCGGCGTGCCGCTCTATGTGGTGCATGTCTCCTGCGAGCAGGCCCATGAAGCCATCCGCCGCGCCCGGCAGAAGGGCATGCGCGTCTATGGCGAGCCGCTGATCCAGCACCTGACGCTGGACGAAAGCGAATATTTCAATCCCGATTGGGACCATGCGGCGCGCCGGGTCATGTCGCCGCCCTTCCGCAACAAGGCGCACCAGGATTCGCTCTGGGCCGGGCTGCAATCGGGCTCGCTGTCCTGCGTGGCCACCGACCATTGCGCCTTCACCACCGCGCAGAAGCGCAATGGCGTCGGCAATTTCGCCAAGATCCCGAACGGCACGGGCGGGCTGGAGGACCGGCTGCCGGTGCTCTGGACGGCTGGCGTCAATACCGGCCGGCTGACGCCCAACGAATTCGTGGCGGTGACCTCGACCAATATCGCCAAGATCCTCAATCTCTATCCGAAGAAGGGCGCCGTCATGGTCGGCGCCGATGCCGATCTCCTGGTTTGGGACCCCAAGCGGAGAAAGACCATTTCGGCCAAGAGCCAGCAATCGGTGATCGACTACAATGTCTTCGAAGGCTTCGAGGTGACGGGCCTGCCGCGCTTCGTGCTGAGCCGGGGCAAGGTGGCAATGGTCGAGAACGAGATGAAGGCCGAGCCCGGCCATGGCAAATTCGTGGGCCGGGAAGCGAAGAACCCTGTGAACAGGGCGCTCAGCCAGTGGAAAGAGATCGTCGCACCGCGCAAGGTGGAACGGTCCGGCATTCCGGCGACGGGGGTTTGATGCGGAATTTGGTTAGCGTGATGCTGAAGGCCCCCTCACCCGGCCCTGCGGGCCGACCTCTCCCCCAAAGGGAGAGGTGTCGCTGCGCGACATCGGTGCTTTCCTTACCTCTCCCTTGGGGGAGAGGTCGCCGCGAAGCGGCGGGTGAGGGGGCCTTGCCATGAGCGTGGTTCAGGCAATGGATCTCGGTCTCACCTTCCCCGCCGGCGATGGCGATGTGGTGGCGCTCAAGGATGTGAACCTGACCATCGGCAAGGGGGAATTCGTTTCCTTCATCGGCCCTTCGGGCTGCGGCAAGACCACGTTCCTGCGCGCTATTGCCGATCTCGAAAAGCCCACATCGGGCACGCTCAGCGTCAATGGGCAGACGCCCGAAGAGGCGCGCCGGGCGCGGGCCTACGGCTATGTGTTCCAGGCGGCGGCGCTCTATCCCTGGCGGACCATCGAGAAGAACGTCGCCCTGCCGCTCGAGATCATGGGATATGGCCAGGCCCAGCAACATGAACGGGTCAGGGCGACCCTGGATCTGGTCAATCTCACCGGCTTCGAGAAGAAATATCCCTGGCAGCTTTCGGGCGGCATGCAGCAGCGCGCTTCGATTGCCCGGGCGCTGAGTTTCGATGCCGATCTGCTGCTGATGGACGAACCCTTCGGCGCGCTGGACGAGATCGTGCGCGACCATCTCAATTCCGAATTGCTGAAACTCTGGGACCGGACGGGCAAGACCATCTGCTTCGTCACCCATTCCATCCCCGAGGCGGTCTATCTGTCGACGCGCATCGTGGTGATGTCGCCGCGCCCGGGCCGGGTGACCGACGTGATCGAGAGCAGCCTGCCGCGCGAACGGCCGCTCGATATCCGCGAGACGCCGGAATTTTTGGAGATTGCCGCGCGGGTGCGCGACGGGCTGCGGGCCGGGCATAGCTATGAGGAGGAGCATGTGTGATGGGGGCTGCCATCCCATTCACCGACCACCCTTCTCCCCTTGTGGGAGAAGGTGCCCCAAAGGGGCGGATGAGGGGTGTGCGGGCTCACCGCCCGCTCCTCTGCGGAGGAGAGAACCCCTCACCCTGGATTTTTGCTGAACGCAAAAATCCTGTCCCTCTCCCACAAGGGGCGAGGGGAGGCCTGGTGTGCGGGGATGCAGGGATGACATCATGACCCGCATCCTCCCCGTCCTCACCATTCTCCTCGCCCTCCTGCTGTTCTGGTACGCCATGGCCGTTCACATGAACGCGCCTTGGCAGAACACGCTCAACAATCGCGCCGGGCTCGAAAACGTGCCCTTCATGGATTTCGCGCAGCAGACCTGGGCGCAGGACAAGCCGGTGCTGCCGGCGCCGCATCAGGTGGTGAGCGAAATCTGGAACGCCACCATCGCGCTCGACATCACCTCGCGCCGCTCGCTCGCCTATCACGGCTGGATCACGCTGTCGGCCACGCTGTTGGGCTTCGCCTTCGGTACGATGCTCGGCATCGTCCTGGCGGTGGCCATCATCCACAACGATGCCTCGGACCGCTCGCTCATGCCCTGGATCATCGCCAGCCAGACCATTCCCATCCTGGCCGTGGCGCCCATGGTGGTGGTGGGGCTGGGCGCGGTGGGGCTGACCGGGCTCGTGCCCAAGGCGCTGATCTCGATGTATCTGAGTTTCTTCCCGGTCGTGGTCGGCATGGTCAAGGGCCTGCGCTCGCCCGAAGCCATCCAGCTCGACCTGCTGCGCACCTATGACGCCAATCCGGTGCAGGTGTTCTGGAAATTGCGCTGGCCGGCCGCCATGCCCTTCCTCTTCGCCTCGATGAAGGTGGGCATCGCCATTTCGCTGATCGGGGCGGTGGTGGCCGAGCTCTCCAACGCCTCGGGCGGGGGCCTGGGCGTGCGCCTGCTCACCGGCTCCTACAATGGCCAGACCATCCAGATCTGGGCGGCTTTGTTCATCGCGGCGGGCCTCGCCGCCGTGCTGGTCGCCATTGTCGGCGGCGCCGAAAAATGGGTGAACGGCCGGATGGGGGCGCGGGCATGAGACGCGACCTTTCCTTCTTCCAGCTCTATCTCGGCCTGGTGGCGGGCGGCCTGGCCCTGCTGGGCCTGCTCATGAGCCTCCCCACTTTCGGCCATGCGCCGCTCCTGGCCCTGTTCTTCGCGCTGGGCGGGGCGAGCCTCATGCGGCTCCTCGCGCCGTTCAGCCTCTGGCTCGACGGGCTCCTGGCGGTGCTGGGCGCCATGGGTCTGCTCCTGGCCCTGCCGGCGGGCCAGGCCATGCCGCTCCATTACTGGCTGGCGCTGATCGCCGCCTGGGCCTTTGCCTGGCTCTTCGTCGAACGGCTCTCGGCCACCATCCGCGCCGGCCGCTTGCCCGAGACCGGCACCGGCCTCGTCATCCCCGTCACCTTCGGACTGGCCTTGCTGGTCATCTGGGAAGTGGTGACGCGCGGCGCCAATGTGCCGCCGGTCCTGCTGCCGCCGCCTTCGGCCATCGGGGCGCGGCTCATGGCCGAGACCAATATCCTCTGGGCCGATTTCGTGCAGACCTTCATCAAGTCGGTGCTGCCCGGCTATGCCATCGGCTGTCTTGCGGGGCTGGCCGTGGCGATCCTGGTCGATCGCTCGCCCTTCCTCAAGGCCGGCATCATGCCGATCGGCAATTTCATGTCGGCTTTGCCGATCATCGGCATCGCGCCGATCATGGTCATGTGGTTCGGCTTCGACTGGCAATCCAAGGCCGCCGTCGTCGTCGCCATGACCTTTTTTCCCATGCTGGTCAACACTGTGGCGGGGCTCAACGCCGCCTCCGCCATCGAGCGCGACCTCATGCGCACCTATGCCGCCAATTACTGGCAGACCCTTATGAAGCTCAGGCTCCCCGCTGCGGGCCCCTTCATATTCAACGCCCTCAAGATCAACTCGACTCTGGCCTTGATCGGCGCAATCGTAGCGGAATTCTTCGGGACGCCCGTGGTGGGAATGGGCTTCCGGATATCGACCGGGGTGGGGCGTCTCGCCATCGACCTGGTCTGGGCGGAGATCGCCGTTGCGGCGGTCGCGGGGTCTGCCTTCTACGGGGTGATCGCCCTCATCGAAAGGGGCGTCACCTTCTGGCATCCGTCCGTCCGTGGTGGACGGGCGTAAAGGGAAAAGGGAACGACAAATGAACAAGATCATCACCGGGTTGATGGCCGGCGCCCTGGCGCTGTCCGCCGCTCCGGCCGTGCTGGCCGCCGATGCGCTGACCCTGCAATTGAAATGGGTCACCCAGGCGCAGTTCGCCGGCTATCTGGTCGCCGAGGCCAAGGGCTTCTATGACGAGGAAGACCTCGACATCACCATCCTGCCCGGCGGCCCCAATATCGCCCCCGAACAGGTGATCGCCGGCGGCGGCGCCGATATCATCGTCACCTGGATGGCGGCCGGCATGGCGGCGCGGGAATCGGGCGTGCCGCTGGTCAATATCGCCCAGCCCTTCAAGCGAAGCGGCCTGATGATGATCTGCCCCACCGAAACCGGCATCACCACCGAAGCCGATTTCCCCGGCCACACCCTGGGCGTCTGGTTCTTCGGCAACGAATATCCGTTCTTTGCCTGGATGAACAAGCTGGGCCTGGCCACCGACGGCTCGGATGGCGGCGTCACCGTGCTGCAGCAGAGCTTCGACATCCAGCCCATGATCCAGGGCCAGGCCGATTGCATCTCGGTGATGACCTATAACGAATATGGCCAGGCGNTCGATGCCGGCTATGGCCCGGATAATTTGACCATCTTCAACTATACCGAAATGGGCAATGACCTGCTTGAGGACGGTCTCTATGTGATGGAAGACAGCCTCGACGATCCCGCCAAGGTCGATGCCTATACCCGCTTCGTGCGCGCCTCGATGAAGGGCTGGGCCTATGCGCTGGAAAATCCCGAAGAGGCGGCCGAGATCGTGGTCGAGGCCGACGATACCGGCGCGGCCGAATATGACCACCAGTTCTACATGGTCAACGAGGTGACCAAGCTGGTCGATCCCGACGATCCGGCGCTGGACATGGCCACCTATGAGCGCACCGTGCAGGCCCTGCTCGACCAGGGCATCATCAAGGCGACGCCGGAAGGCGCCTATACCAGCGTGGTGACCGACGGCCTGAAATAAACTTCGATCAATGATCGAGGATGCAGGCGGGGCGTCGACCCCGCCTGTTTTGTTTCTGAATAGGGCTTTACCTCGCTCACCGCTCGTCACCCTCGGGCCTGACCCGAGGGCTCTTTGTTCCCGAGCGCGATCAGTAAGGGCAACACCCTCGGGTCAAGCCCAAGGGTGACGATCCCGGAAGGCTGGGATCACGGAACAAGTGAGCGAAGGCCGCAGCGATCACGCTCGATAGCCTGTGCCGCAATCGGAACAAAATCCGCCCTCGTGCCGTTGCCTGACCACGAGCGTCACAACAAGAGGGCTTTCTCATGAACAGCATTATCTACCTGGTCGGACTGGTCGTTATCGTCATGGCCATCCTGTCCTTTATCGGCCTCGCCTGAGCATCGTGAACCCGGGAGGACAGAACATGACCATTGAATCCCCATCCGGCATCGCCGTCGTCGAAACCGGCCCCGTCAGCGGCCGCGAGGACGCCAGCTATGTCGATTGGCCGGCCATTTTCGCCGGCATCGTCTTCGCCTCGGCCGTCTCGCTGGTGCTGATCAGCTTCGGCTCGGCCATCGGCCTCAACTTCGTCGATTTCAATGCCCGCGACGGCGCCCCCGCCGTGCTGATCGGCATCGCCGCAGCGAGCTGGTTCCTCTGGGTGCAGATCTCGAGCTTCATGGCCGGCGGCTATCTCACCGGCCGCCTGCGCCGGCGCCATTTCGACGCCAGCGAGGATGAAAGCGACATGCGCGACGGCGCCCATGGCCTGCTGGTCTGGGGCGGAGCGCTGATCGTGGGCGCGGTGCTGGCCGTGGGCGGCATCGGCGCCTTCGCCAATGCCGCCGGCAATGCCGCGGCCACGGCCACCATCGCCGCCTCCAACATGGCCGAGGGCGAAGCCGACATGGCCGATCCCAATGCCTATTTCATCGACACCCTGTTCCGCGCCAATAACCCGGTCGATCCGGGCGTGGCGCGCGACGAGGCCGGGCGCATCTTCGCCCAGGCGGCCCTGGGCGACGGCACGCTGGCTGCCGAGGACCGCACCTATCTGGCCAATGTGGTGGCGGCCAATACCGGCCTGACCCCCGACGAGGCCCAGGCCCGCGTCGACCAGGTGGCCGCCAATGTCGAGGCGGCGCGCCAGGAGGCCATCGAGGCGGCCCGCATCGCCCGCAACACCGCCATCATCGCGGCCTTCCTGCTCGCGGCGTCCTCGCTGATCTCGGCCATCGGCGCCTATTGGGCGGCCCAGAAGGGCGGCAATCACCGCGACCATAACAGCGTGTTCAGCGACGTCTTCCGTCGCTTCTAAAAGGCCAGGAGAGGAGAAAAACAATGTTCAAAGGTCTCGCACTCTGGCTGCTTGGCGTGCCGATCTGGCTGATCATCATCATCTTCCTGGTCACCTGACCGGGACGGAAAGGCGGGGCGCAGGCCCCGCTTTTTTATGCGCCTAAGGCCCCCTCACCCGTCTCGGGCTTCGCCCGATCCACCCTCTCCCCGAGAGGGAGAGGAATAAGAGGCGAGCGCGATGCCATTCTTCTCCCCTCGGGGAGAAGGTGGCCCGAAGGGCCGGATGAGGGGGTTACTTCCGCAAGCCCCGAATGACCGCCTCCATCGCCGCCCGATAGGCCGGGATGTCGGCTTCCGGCGCCAGGGCGGCGCGGTCGAACAGGGCGCCGAGCAATTGCGCCACCGGCTCCACCGGCACATCGGCCAGCACGCCGGCATCCCGGGCGCATTGCACGCCCTCCACCAGGGTGCGCTGGCCATATTTCTGGTTGATGGCGTCGAGCGCCTCCGGCCCCAGCACGGCCGGCGCGTCGATCAGCATGATGCGGCGGCGGCCGGGATCCTGCATGGCGGCGAGAAAGGCGTCCCCGCCCGCCACCAGGGCATCGATCATGTCGGCCGGCGCCCCCTCGCCATCGGCCATTGCGGTGATGGCCGCCGCCACCGCCGCATGCTCGTCCTCCACCACGGCGGCGAACAGGGCCAGCTTGTCGGCGAAATGATGATAGAGCGCGCCCCGCGTCACCCCCGCCGCCGCCACGATTTCCGGCGTGCCGGTGGCCGCATAGCCCTTGTCGGCGAACAGGTCCCGCGCCGCCTGCAACAAGGCCTGGCGGGTGGCGGCGCGGCGCTCATCCTGGCTGCGTCTTTCCACTTGCATACATACTGCCTGTATGTTATTCAATCCACATACATGCAGTCTGTATCTGATTTAGCCCCAAAGCAAGGAGAGAAGAGATGAAATTCAACAGCCTGTTTCCTCTGCTGCAAGTGCGCGATCTTGCCACCAGCAGCGATTTCTACCGCCGCCATTTCGGCTTTACGCCGGTGTTCGAAAGCGATTGGTACATGCATCTGAAGGGCGAGAGCGAGGGCCTGTTCGAGCTGGCGCTGATTCATTACCAGCACGATTCGATCCCCAAGGCCGGCCAGGTGCCGAGCAGCGGCGTGATCCTGAGCTTTTACGTCGATGATGCCGCCGCCGAGGCCGCGCGGCTGGAAGGCGAGGGCGTCGCCATCGCCCAGCCGCTGCGCGACGAGGTCTTCGGCCAGCGCCATGTCATCGTCGCCGACCCCAATGGCATCCTCATCGACGTCATCACCCCCATCGAGCCCGACCCGGACTGGCTCAAGACGCAGATGGGCTAGGGTGCCGGGCCTGTCTTCCGCCATGTGCCGTCATTGCCCGGCTCGTCCGGGCAATCCAGCGCGTCGCCATGGACCACCGGGACAGGCCCGGTGGTGACGATAGGGGGATGGTCTCCGCGCTGGATCGTTTCACGTTTCGCTGCACACACCAGTAGACCTCATCCTGAGCTTGTCGAAGGGCGAGGTCGTGGCGCTCGGGCTCTCGTACTTCGAGGAGCGCGCAAGCATGTCCTTCCGGGACTTAAAAATCACACAAATCCCCTTCCGACTCCGCCCGCGTCAGGCTAGGCTGATGCACGTACATCTGGGAGGAAACAGCATGTCTGCCAAGCGGCTCGGGATCGGTCTCATCGGTACCGGCAATATCTCGTCGGCCTATCTCAAGGCCATTCTGGGCAAGGACGGCATGCCCGGCTTTCCCGTGCTCGATATCAAGGGCCTGGCCGATATGCGGCCCGAGGCCGCCGCGGCCCGCGCCGCCGAATTCGGCCTCAAGGCCATGAGCATCGACGAGCTTCTCGCCGATCCCGAAATCGCGCTGGTGATCAACCTCACCATTCCGCGCGCCCATGTCGAAGTGGGGCTCAAATGCCTCGCCGCCGGCAAGCATGTCTATTCCGAAAAGCCGCTCGGGGTCACCTATGCCGAGGGGCGCAAGCTGCTCGATGCCGCCAATGCAGCCGGCCTCCGCATCGGATCGGCGCCCGACACCTTCCTGGGCGGCGCACATCAGCAGGCCCGCGCCGTGGTCGATAGCGGCGTTCTGGGCCAATTGGTGGGCGGCACCGCCTTCATGCTCAGCCCCGGCCACGAAAGCTGGCATCCCGATCCGGCCTTCTATTACGATCTCGGCGGCGGGCCCATGCTCGACATGGGGCCCTATTACATCACCGACCTGGTCAATCTGCTGGGGCCGGTGGCCAGCGTCTCGGCCATGTCCTCGCGCCTGCGCACCGAGCGCACCATCACCTCCGAGCCCAAGAAGGGCCAGACCATGCCGGTGCGCATCGACACCCATGTCACCGGCGCGCTGGGCTTTGCCAATGGCGCCATCGTGCAGATCGGCATGAGCTTCGACGTGGCCGGCCACAAGCATGTGCCGCTCGAGATCTACGGCACGGAGCAGAGCCTGATCGTACCCGATCCCAATTTCTTCGGCGGGGCGGTGGAAACCCGCAAGCGCGGCCGCGAGGAGCAATGGCAGCCGGTGCCGGTCGCCCAGCCCTATGCCGATGGCAATTACCGCTCGCTGGGCGTGGCCGACATGGCCCTGGCCATTCTCGAAAACCGCCCGCATCGCGCCAATGGCGACCTGGCCTTGCATGTGCTCGAGGTCATGGAAGCCTTCGAACATGCCGCAAGCCAGGGCCGCACCGTGGCGATCAAAACCCCGGTCGAGCGCCCCGCGCCCCTGGCCGAGAGCCTGCGCGACGGCCGGCTGGGCTAGGGCGTTTCGCCCTTATCTCGCTTCGCCCAACTCCCGTCGCCCCCCAATCTCTCGTCATTGCCGGGCTTGTCCCGGCAATCCAGAATTCGCCGTGGCATCGATTGGACCACCGGGACAGGCCCGGTGGTGACGATGGCGGGGAGGGGCGTGTGTCGTCCTATTCAGGGGGGCGGAAGGGGCGGCCCGACCTCACCAATACCAGCCCAGATTGTCGGCCTTCGCCTCGTCGAAATGCAGCGTCACCTCGGCGTCCCGCGCCGGCTGGTGCGTGCCGTCCACATATTGGCGCTGCGTCAGAGTGATGGTCTGCGCCTCTTCGTCGTGGCCAAGATAGAGATAGTCGAAGCAATCGCCGGCCTGGCTGGTGTCGATATGCGCGGCGATTTCCTGTTTCAGCGCGTCCAGTTCCCGCCCCTCGATGGCCTGGCCGTCGGGACGCTCATAGGCGCGCACCGAGGGCACCCAGTCGAAGCCCGTGTCGCAGATATAGCGGCCATCGCGAAACACGCCCTCGGCGACAAAGCTGATATCGATTGCCGCGCTCCAGGGATTGGACAATTCGTAGCGCACTGTGTCGCCATCGATCTCGAGATAGATGTCCGACCAGCCGCATTCCTCGCCCCTCTGGTCATAGCACCAGCGCTCCGCGCCCAGCATCAGGCTCCCGACCGCCTCGATCGGCACCAGCTTGCCCGGCTTGAACCGGTCGATCACGTCCTGGCTCGCCGCGTCATAGGCCAGGGCCGTGCCGGAACAGGTCACGAGGGCGGCGAGGGCGATGGCGAAGCGGCGCATGAAATGTCTCCCGTGTTTGGAACCGATCCTAGCGCAGTGCTCTATCCCTCGAAACCGGAGACTTGACTTCAGCCTTAACGTGTAACAAAATAAGTTACATGAAGGGCCCGCGCCGATCCGGCCGCCCGTGCGCGCCGCCCGGCCCGGCTTTCGACAGGAGTTTTCATGCAGGACATCGTCATCATCGGCGGCTCTTTCGCCGGCCTCACCGCCGCCATGCAACTGGGCCGCGCCCGGCGCAAGGTGAGCGTGCTCGATACCGGCCTCAACCGCAATCGCTATGCCGAAGCGGCCCATAACATCTTCGCCCAGGACGGCACGCCGCCCGGCGATATCCTGGCCCGCGCCCGGGCCCAGGTGGGATCCTATCCCAGCGTCGACCTGGTCGCCGGCCAGGCCGTCCAGGTCGAGGGCGAGCCCGATGGCTTCGTGGTCAGGACCGCCGCGGGCGAGCTCATCGAGGCGCGCCGGCTGATCCTCAGCTATGGCATCGTCGATGAATTTCCCGCCATTCCCGGCTTCGCCGAAAGCTGGGGCAAGACGGTGATCCATTGCCCCTTCTGCCATGGCTATGAAGTGGCGGGAAAACCCTGGGGCCTGCTCTATTCCTCGCCCATGTCCCTGCATGGGCCCGCGCTCTACGCCAATTGGACCGACGACATCACCCTGATCCTCGATGGCCAGGAGATCATCGAGGAGGAGCGGCGCAAACTCGAAAAGCGCGGCGTGCATATCGAGAACGGCCGGCTGGCCGCGATCCGGCACGACAGCGGCATTCTCGACGGCGTCGTGCTGGAAGACGGCCGCGAACTGGCCCTGACCGCGCTCTATGCCCATCCCCGCAATCGCCCCTCGGCCGATCTGCATGTGCAACTGGGCCTCGAGACCAAGGAAACGCCCACCGGCATCATGGTGGCGACCGGGGAGCTGCAGGCCACTTCCCGCCCCGGCATCTTCGCTGCCGGCGACCTGGCCACGGGCATGCATTCCATCACCTTCGCCAATTATGCCGGCTCCATGGCCGCCATGGGCGCGCTGAATTCGCTGCTGGATTAGGCAGGATCGCTCCCCCGCACAGGCCGACACCTTCCCCTTGACGGGGAGGATGGGTGGGGGAGGGCGAGGGCCCGATTTCCGAGCGTGTGAACACCCCTCCCCGTCAAGGGGAGGGTGCTATATCGTGCTCGTGACTGGAGGAAATTACCGCAGCCAGCCCTGCGGCCGGGGATGGAGCTCCATCTGCCCCTCCCTGGTCGCCGCATCGATGGCCGCGACCTCTTCGTCCGACAGCGCCAGATTGTTGAGCACGCCCAGATTGTCCTTGAGCTGCTCCAGCGTGCGCACCCCGATCAGCGCCGAGGTCATTTCCGCGCGGCGCAGCACCCAGGCCAGCGCCAGCTGCACCATGGTCTGCCCCCGCGCCCGGGCGATCGCGCCCACCTTGTCCACGGCGGCGAGCACGCGTGGCTCGATATGGCTGGCGCGCAGTGTGCCATTGGGATTGTCGCCCCGCGTGCCGGCCATATTGCCCGAATTGTACTTGCCCGACAGCACGCCCTGGGCCAGCGGCGAGAAGGCGATCATGCCGATGCCCAATTCCCCGCAGGCCTCGATGGTGCTGTCCTTTTCGATCCAGCGGTTGATCATCGAATAGGAGGGCTGGTGGATGGTCAGCGCCACGCCCATCTCCTTGAGGATGCGATGGGCTTCCCGCGTCTCCTGCTCCGGATAGGAGGAAATGCCGACATAGAGCGCCTTGCCCGATGTCACCGCATGGGCCAGCGCCCCCATGGTTTCTTCCAGCGGCGTCTCGGGGTCGTAGCGGTGCGAATAGAAGATATCGACATAATCGAGCCCCATGCGCTGAAGCGACTGGTCGAGGCTGGCCAGCAGATATTTCCGGCTCCCCCATTCGCCATAGGGGCCGGGCCACATATTGTAGCCCGCCTTGGTGGAAATGATCATCTCGTCGCGATAGGGGCGGAAATCGCGCGCCATCACCTGGCCGAAGAGTTCTTCCGAGGAGCCCGCCGGCGGGCCGTAATTATTGGCCAGGTCGAAATGGGTGATGCCGTTGTCGAAGGCATAGCCCAATATGTCCATGGCGCCCGGATAATCGCGGGTACCCCCGAAATTCTGCCACAGGCCCAGGCTCACCACCGGCAGCTTGAGGCCCGATCGGCCCGAGCGGCGGTATTGCATATTGTCATAGCGCGCGTTGTCCGCCCGGTAAGTCATCTCTCTCTCCCAATTTTGTGGCTGCGGCCGCCCGTGACGCCGGGCGCGGCCGATGATATGAGCGGCGGGAAATGACCGCGCCCCGCTCCATGTCCAGTGCCACTCTGCCCCATGCCCAGCACCCATACAAGGTGATGGCACTCTATAAATTCGCCGCCCTGCCGGATGCCGAGGCGCTCAAGGCGCCGCTGGCCGAATTCTGCTGCGGCCGGGGCATCAAGGGCACGCTGATCCTGGCGCCCGAAGGCGTCAATGGCACGGTGGCGGGCACGCCCGAGGCCATCGACGCCCTGGCCGATTACCTCTTTGCCGCCGGCCCCTTCGGCACCCGCCTCGCCGGTGCCGAGGTCAAATATTCCTTCGCCGAGACGGCGCCCTTCCTGCGCATGAAGGTGCGCCTCAAACCCGAAATCGTCACCCTGCGTGCGCCGCAGGTCGACCCGAACCGCCAGGTCGGCACCTATGTCGAACCCGAGGACTGGAACGGGCTCATTGCGCGCAACGACGTGGTGCTGGTCGATACGCGCAACGATTACGAAGTGGGCCTGGGCAGCTTCCAGCGGGCGCTCGATCCCAAGACGCAGAGCTTTGTCGACTTCAAGGATTACGTGGCCAAGAACCTCGATCCGGCCCGCGACAAGAAGGTCGCCATGTTCTGCACCGGCGGCATCCGCTGCGAAAAGGCCTCGTCCTATCTGTTGAGCCAGGGTTTTGAGGAGGTCTTCCACCTCAAGGGCGGGATTCTGAAATATCTCGAAGTGATCCCGCCCGAAGAAAGTCGCTTTACCGGGGAATGCTTCGTCTTCGACGAGCGCGTTTCGGTGGGTCATGGGCTGGAACTGGGCAGCGCCACCTTGTGCCGCGCCTGCCGGCATCCGCTGACCGAGGCCGATCGCCGCCATCCCGACTATCATGACGGCATTTCCTGCCCCCATTGCGCCGGCGACAGTGTCAGGCATGCGGCGGCCGCCGAACGCCAGCGCCAGATGCAATTGGCCGAACGGCGCGGCGACGCCCATCTGGGCGATGCCGCCGCCGAAGCGGCCGCCCAGGCCCGCGCCCGCAAGCAGCACCTGGCTGAACGCTCGCGGCGGGCTAACAAGGCACCTTGAATTGTACATACAAAAGTATTAACAATTGCCATGGACTTCGAATGGGACGAAGCGAAGAACGAGGCTAATCGGCTAAAGCACGGCATCGACTTTGCCGACGCTGTAGCCATTTTTCAGGGTCCGGTCGTGACATGGCACGACATGCGCATGAGCTATGGCGAGCTGCGCGAAATCTCGATCGGGGCCATGGCGAATGCCGTGATCGTCACATTGGTTCACACGGATCGATCCGGCCGCCGGCGCATCATTTCGGCGCGACGAGCCTCAAGACGAGAAAGGATCGTCTATGAAACCGCCCTATAGCCGTCCTCTGACACAGGAAGAATTGCTGGCGCTGAAGGACGAGGACATCGATTTCAGCGATATCCCCGAACTCGACGAAGAATTCTTCAAGAACGCGCTCCTGGTCTATCCCGACGGGACCACGCCGGTGACCCTTCGCGTGAAGCGATCGGTCCTTGAAGCCTTCAAGGCCGGTGGAAAAGGCTATCAGACGCGGATGAACGCGGTTCTCGAGGCCTATGTGCGGGCGATGAAAAAGGCGGGCTAGGGTCGGCTACGCCAAACGACACATCGACTCCGTCAATGGCTCGGGCAATAAGAGGCGTATTCGCGTCTTCTGCATAAGCCTTTCCTATGGACCTCGACCAGCTCCGCACTTTCGACCGCATCGTCCGCGAGCAGTCCTTCACCCGGGCCGCCGCCTATCTCAACATCACCCAGGCCACCGCCTCCATGCGCATCCGCGCCCTGGAGCAGCTTCTGGGCGTGACGCTCTTCGTGCGCGGTCGCCAGGTGACGCTGACCGACCAGGGCATGACCTTCCTGCCCTATGCCCGCCGCATCATCGGCAGCGCGCAGGAGGGGCGCGAGGCCCTGCGCCGGGTGGAGCGGGGCCGCGTTTCCATCGCCTCGCTGCGCACGCTGGTATCGCCCCTGATCACCGAGAGCCTGCTGCGCTTCCAGGAGAAATATCCGGCGGTGGACGTGGTGGTGCGCGAGGGGCGCCAGGCCCAGATCGCCGCCATGCTGCATGAGCGCGAAGTGGAAATGGGCATCTTGTGCTGGCCCAATATCGATCCCCTGGTGGTCGATCTCGAACCGCTGGTGGTCATGCGCGAGCGCGTGCCGTTGGTCGTGGCCGCCGACGTGGCGGCCCGATTGCCGGCCCGGCCGGGCATCGAGGAGGTGCTGGCGCTGGTGCCGCGCGTCATCGCTCTGCGCTGGTGGCAGGCCGATCCGGAAATCGCGGCGGCCCTGGTGCGGCTGGCCAAGACCAGCGTGGAATTGCCCACCGGCCCGGCGCGGCGGCTGGCCATCAAGGGCGAGGGCCTGGGCTTCTTCGTCAATTCCGCCATTGCCGAGGACGTCAAGGCCGGGCGCCTGGTGGAGATCGCCCCGGTCGATTTCGAGCCCCTGCACCGCGACACCGCCATGGTGGTGCGCGATCTGGCGGCACTGGAGCGACCCATGCTGGCCGATTTCGTGCGCGAGATCGCCCACGAATGCGCGCTGATGGGCGAGATCATCGACAATCGCCTTGCGCCGGCCTAGCCGGACGCCGACCAGAACGCGGTGAGGGCGGCGCGCCAGGCATCGGTCGCATCGAGATTGGCGCAATGGCCGCCTTCCGGCAGGTCGGCGATGCGCCAATTGGACAGGGCGCGCAGCGGCGCCAGCTGGCCCAGCAGCTTGCCATTGACCGCCCGGTCGCGCCCACCCACCAGCACCAGGCCCGGCCCCGCCCATGCGGCGGCCTGGCTCTGCAGGTCATAGCGGCGGATATGGTCGACGATATGGGCGACGGCGCGGGCGTCGTAGCGTTCGAGCATGGCGGCGACCAGCGCCTGTGCCGCCCGGTCGCGCGTCGTGCTGCGGGCGGTGAGCCAGGCGGCGATCCGCCGTCCCGGAAAGCGGTCCAGCGCCAGAAACGGCCAGCCGGCCACGCCCAGGTCCAGCGCCAGGGCGGTGCCGAAGGTCGCAAGGCTTTTGAGGCGCCGGGGCTGCTCGCCTGTCGCGCCCAGCCCCAATATGCCGCCCAGCGAATTGCCCACCCAATGCACGTCGGCCATGCCGGCATGGTCGAGCATGTCATAGAGATCGGCGCGCAGCCGCGCCGGGGCGAAGGCGGCGGCCGTGATGGCGGACGGCATGCCGGAATCGCCATGGCCGCGCAGGTCGGGGGTCAGCACGCGGTAGCCACGCGCGGCAAACCATGCCGCATCAGCGGCAAATTGCGCCGCCCCGGCCCCCAGCCCATGGCAGAGCAGCACCGGCTCGGCATCCTCCGGCCCGCTCAGGTGGTAGAAAAGCGGCGTGCCGTCGCTGGCCGATATATCGCGTCGATGATCCATGCTCCCGCTATAGCGGGCACGGCGCGGCGCGGCCAGAGGTCAGGCATTGCCGATCAGGATGCCGGCGGCAAAGACCAGCGAGCCGCCCAGCACCACCTGCAGCACCGCCCGCCAGAACGGAGTCTGCATATAGCGCTGCTGGATGAAGGCGATGGCCCAGAGTTCGATCAGCACCACGAAGGCGGCGACGCCCGTGGCCACCCAGAAATCGGCGATGAGATAGGGCAGGGCATGGCCCAGCCCGCCAATGGCCGTCATGATCCCGGCGGCCAGGCCCCGCTTGATGGGCGAGCCGCGCCCGGTCAGCTTGCCGTCATCGGAAGCCGCCTCGGTAAAGCCCATGGAAATGCCCGCGCCCACCGCCGCGGCGAGGCCGACCAGGAAGGTCTGGTGCGTGTCGCCGGTGGCAAAGGCCGCGGCAAAGACCGGCGCCAGGGTGGAGACCGAGCCATCCATCAGCCCGGCCAGGCCCGGCTGCACATAGGTCAGCACGAATTGCCGATGCGCCTCGCTGGTCTCCCGCTCGCGGCCCTCGGCGCCCAGCACCTTCTCGTCGATCTGGTCGGCGCGTTTGGCATGGCCCTTTTCGGCGGCGGCCAGGTCGCCCAGGAGCTTGCGGATGCCCGCATCGCTCACCTGCGCGGCGGCGCTGAGATAGAAGCGATAGGCCCCTTCCTCCATTTCCCACACCTGCTGGCGCGCCTGGTCCAGGCTCAGCGTCTTCTGCAGCCAGACTGGCTTGCGGGTGAGAAAGCCCCGCACATGTTCGCGCCGGATCGGCACCAGCCGCATGCCGAACCGGGCGACATAGAGATCGAGCAGGCGCCGGCGATGCTCGTCCTCCTCGGCCGCCATGCCCTCGAACAGGGCGGCGCTGCCCGGATAGAGATCGCCCAGCCGCGCCGCATATTCGGAATAGATGCGCCCGTCCTCCTCCTCGGCCGCAATGGCCAGGGACAGGATTTCGCGTTCGGACAGGCTGGAAAAATCGCGGCGATTGTCGGGCCAGAAGCGGAGCATGGGGGCACTCAAAGTTTAGAATGGTTCCAAACAATGATTAGAACCATTCTAAACTTTGGGCAAGCCCCTCCCGCTGCGACAATGTGAGTGGCGCCCGCCCGGCCATAAGAGCTTGTGAGCGCCCGCGCTCCGGGCTATTCCCAAGGGGTGAGGAGCCCGATGCATACGAAACGGCGGCAGATGATGGGTGAGATGGGGGCCGCTCTGGCGGTTCTCGCCATCTATGTGCTCACCCTGCTCCTGCCCCTGCATCAGGCCGCCGGATTGCAGCGCGATCTCAACGCCATCGGCTATTCCACCCTCGATTCCTGGTCGGTCTGCCAGCCCATGGCCCAGGACGAGAACGGCGATCCCGCTGCCGCCGCCGCGCTGACCTGTCCGGCCACCGGCGTCGCCAAGCAGCAGGTGGCGGCCATCCTGCCGCCGGTCCTGCATATCGAGCCGCCCGGCCAGGCCGATATCATCCGCTTTGCCCGCGCGCCTGCGCCTCCCGCGCCGCTCCTGCCCGATCACGTGGGCCAATCGCGCGCGCCTCCCGTCACGGTCTGAACTCAAGCCGGCGGTTTTCCGCCTCATCAGACCCTATTGACCGGAGATCGTTTCATGATCCGCATGTTCGCTCGCGCGGCCCTTGCCGCCACCCTGCTGGCCATTCCGGCCGCGCCCGTTTTCGCCCATGTCACCCTGGAGGCGCCCGAAGCGGTGATCGGCGCCGGCTACAAGGCCGTGCTCCGCGTGCCCCACGGCTGCGGCACCCAAGCCACCAATCTCGTCCGCGTGCAGATCCCGGAAGGCTTTTTCGCGGTCAAGCCCATGCCCAAGCCGGGCTGGGACCTCGAAATCGTCACCGGCCCTTACGAGAATGCCTATGACAATCACGGCACCACGCTGACCGAGGGCGTCAGGGAAATCGTCTGGTCCGGCGGCAATCTGCTCAATGAGCATTACGACGAATTCGTCTTCCGCGGCACCTTTGCCGCCGCGCTGGAGCCGGGCAAGTTCTTCTTCCCGGCCATCCAGGAATGCGCCGGCGGCGAGGAAGCCTGGATCGACACCAGCGGCGCCGCAGAGGCCGATATGCCGGCCCCCAGCGTCACCCTGGTCCCGGCCTCGGGCGGCCGCGGCCATTAAGGCGCGCCCGGGCGGGGTCTCGCACCCCGCCCATCGGCCCGCCGACAAGGAGGATCAGGCAATGTTGCATCGCCTTGCCCGCCAATGCGCGCTGCTGCTGGCTTTCATGGCGCTGGCTGCCGGCCAGCCCGCCTTCGCCCATGCGCAATTGCTCTCCACCCAGCCCGCCGCCAATGCCGTTCTGGCCCAGGCGCCGGACGAACTCGCTTTGCTCTTCAACGAGCCGGTCAGCCCGCTCTCCCTGGCGCTGGTCGCGCCGGACGGCACCACGACCGATCTCATTGCCGCCGCCATTGGCGGGGAAAGCCTGCGCGTGAGCCTGCCGCCCGATCTGGGGCAGGGCACGCATGTCTTGAGTTGGCGCGTGGTCTCGGTCGATGCCCATCCCGTCGCCGGGGCGCTGGTCTTTTCCATCGGCGCCGCCACCGGCGCGCTGCCCGAGATCGCCATCGCCTCGCCCGCCACCACCCTCTTGCTCTGGGCGGCCAAGGCCGTGCTTTTTGCCGGGCTGTTCTTCGGCCTTGGCGGGGCCATCTTCGCGCTGGTTGCGCCGCTGCCGGCGCGGGGCAGGGGCGTCATTGCCGGCCTGGCCGGGCTCGGCCTCCTCGCCGCGCCGCTGAGCTTGGGCCTGCATGGTGCCGATGCGCTCGGCCGCGATCCCGGCAATCTCTTCGCCGCATCCAGCTGGAGCGCGGGCTATTCGACCAGTTACGGCCTCACCACGCTGCTGCTGGCCGCCGCCTTGGCGCTGGGATTGATCAGCCTCGTCCGCTTCCGCCTTTTGGCGCTGCTTGCCTGGCCCCTGGCGGCCCTTGCCCTCGCCATCAGCGGCCATGCCGGCGCCGCTGAACCGCAATGGCTCACCCGCAGCGCGGTGATCCTGCATATCGGCGGCATCCTGTTCTGGGCCGGCGCGCTGCTGCCGCTGCTGTTCTGGATGAAGAGCCGCAGCGGTGACGCCGACAGGGCCCTGGCGCAATTTTCCCGCCTTGTCCCCTTGGCCATCGCCCCCATCCTCGTTTCCGGCCTCGTGCTCGGCGTGGTCCAGCTCGGCCCGCCCGGCCCGGCCTGGCTGACGCCTTACGGCTATATCCTCGCCGCCAAGCTGGCCCTGCTCGTCCTGCTTTTCGGGCTTGCCCTCTGGAACCGCTTCCGCCTGACCCGGCCTGCCCTTGGCGGCGAGGCCAAAGCCCGGCTGCTGCTGCGGCGCTCCATCCTGGCCGAAATCGGTCTGGTCCTCGTCATTTTCGGCCTCGCCGCCGGCTGGCGCTTCACCCCGCCGCCCCGCGCCATCGCCCTGGCCCAGGCGGCGGAGGCCGCTCTTGCCGTCCCCGCTTATGCCCATGCCATGGACGACCGCGTCATGGCCGATATCGTGGTGACGCCCGGCCGCGCCGGGCCGGTGGCTATCGATATCGCCGTGGTCGACCTCGCCGGCGCCCCGCTCGTTCCGCTCTCGGTCGACCTCACCCTCGCGGCTCCGGCCCGCAATATCGAGCCCTTCAAGGTCCCCGCCATCCCGGCCGGCGGGGTCTGGCGCGTCGAGGGCCAGTCCATCCCGCTTCCCGGCCTCTGGGAGCTGGTTCTCGATATCCGGCTCGACCGCTTCACCCTGGCGCGGATCGGCGCCGAAATCCAGATTCCCTGAACCCTGAAAGGATCAATCCAATGTCCCTGCGTCTTCCCCTCGTCGCCCTCGCCCTTATGGCGCTGGCTCCGGCCATGCCGGCCCTGGCGCAACACGCCCACGACACGCATGCGCCTGCCGCCGTCACCATCGGCAATATCGAGATCAAAGACGCCTTCACCCGCGCCACCCTGCCCAATGCGCCGGTGGCCGGCGGCTTCATGACCCTCACCAACAAGGGCAGCGAGGACGATCGGCTCGTCTCGGTCGAAACCCCCATCGCCCGCCAGGGCCAGATCCACGAAATGGCCATGGAAGGCGACGTGATGAAGATGCGCCAGCTCTCTGATGGCCTTCTCATCCCGGCCGGCGAAAGCGTCGCGCTGGCGCCCGGCTCCTATCACCTGATGTTCATGGGCCTCACCGGATCGGTGGCCGAGGGCGATGCAGTGCCCGTCACCCTCACCTTCGAAAAGGCCGGCACCATCACCATCGACCTGCCCGCCGGCGGCAGCGCCGCCGCGGCTCCGGCCCATGGCGAGGGGCATTGAGCATGAACGCCCTCGCCCATCTGCGCACCATATTGTGGACGCTGGTTGTGGTGGCGGCCGTCGGCGCCACCGGTCTCTATGCCTATGCGACCATGATGCGCCCCGCCCCCGTAGCCGGCCTCGGCCATGGCGATTATCAGCTCTCGACCCATGAAGGCGCGCCCTTCACCCGCGCCAGCTTCAACGGCAATCCTTCCATGCTGTTCTTCGGCTTCACCCATTGCCCCGATGTCTGCCCCACCTCCTTGGCCGAAATGACCAATTGGTATGAGCAGCTCGGCGCCGAAGCCGCCGACCTCAAGGCCTATTTCGTCACCGTCGATCCCGACCGCGATACCGAGGCCATCATCGGCGATTACGTCGCCTGGACCGGCCGCGTCACCGGCCTCACCGGCACGCCGGAACAGGTGGACAAGGCGGCAAGGGCCTGGGCCGTGCATTACGAAAAGGTCCCGCTCGACGGCGGCGATTATACCATGGACCACACTGCCTCGATCTTCCTGCTCGACCGCAACGGCGAGTTCCAGGGCACCATCGCCTATCGCGAAAGCAACGACACGGCCCTCGCCAAGCTGCGGCGGTTGATCGACGGCTAGGGGCGTCCCACACGCCGGCCCGCCACCCCCCTTGCGGGGAGGGAAGGGGAGGGGGGTCCATCAGGGAACCACTAGACCACCCCCACCCACCGCCCGTCACCCTCGGGCCTGACCCGAGGGCGTTGCGATAGACCCAAAACAAGGAACCCTCGGGTCAGGCCCGAGGGCGGCGTGTTGCGCAAGCCGGCACCCCCCTCCCATCCTCCCCGTCAAGGGGGAGGTGCCGCATCCAGTGTGGGGCCGTATTTCGTCCCACACGCGCGATGCGCCTCCCTCCCCCTTGAGGGGAGGGAATGAGGGTGGGGGTCCATTAGGGAATCGCTAAACCACCCCCCACACCGCTCGTCACCCTCGGGTCAAACCCGAGGCCAGCGGCGTGGAGGAGACGTCGCGGCAGGCGTCCGGAATGAACACGCGCCGCTTGGGCACCTCAGCCCCCTAAAAACCGCTCCATCCGGAACGGGCGGATATCGATGGCGGTCTCTTCTCCGGTCATGGTCTGCGCCAGCAATTCGCCCGTCGCCGGGCCCAGCGTGAAGCCGTGATGGGCGTGGCCGATCCCCACATAGAGCCCTTCATGCCGGGGCGCCTTGGAAATGATCGGCATCATGTCCGGCGTGCAGGGGCGGGCGCCCTTCCAGGGCTGGGGGTCGAGCCTGTCGCCCAGGGGAAACAGTTCGCGCGCTGCCTGCTCGGCCTTGCCCAGCTGGATCGGGGTGGGAGCGGCGTCGCGCATCGAGAATTCGGCGCCGGTGGTGATGCGGATGCCCGCCGCCATCGGCGCCATGGCATAGCCCACTTCCGGGTCGAGCAGCAGATGCTTGAGCTCCACGCCCTCGGGCGCGCCATAATGCATGTGATAGCCGCGCTTGACGAAGAGCGGCAGCCGATAGCCCAGGGGCTCCAGCACGTCCGGCGCCCAGGGCCCCAAGGCGATCACTGCCTGCTTCGCCGTCAGCTTGCGACCCGCCACCATGCTGCTCCAGAAGCCGGCTTCGGGCACCAGCCCTTCGGCCGCACCGCTGACGAAGCGGCCGCCCAGGGTTTCGAACAGGTCGAAATAGGCCGAGACCAGCGCGCCGGGATCGCGCACCGTCCAGGGATCGGTCCAGTGGATGGCGCCCACCAGCCCGCCGATCAGGTCGGGTTCGGCGGCCTTCAGCGCCGGCCAGTCCAGCACCTTGTAGCCGATGCCGAATTGCTCGTGGTCGCCCCGCGCCTTGCCGATTTCCTTCTCGAACTTGTCCTGGCTGCGGAAGGCCAGGTGCCAGCCATAGCGCGAGATCAGCTTTTCCGCCTCCGGCCCCGCCGCCAGGATCAGGTCGTTATGGGTGAGGATGGAGCGCCCGATCAGCGGCGCATAGGATTGCACCACCTTGCGATAATGCTCGGGCGAGGATTCCCACCAATATTTCAGCAGCGGCGGCGCCAGTTTGGGCAGCGCCAGCGGCTCGTAGCGTGCCGCCGTGGACAGGTGCAGCCCCACCTGCAGCAGCGTCTGCAGGTCGCGCGGAAAGGCATGCGGGCGCACCCCTTCGCGCTGGATGATGCCGGCATTGCCGAAACTGGTCTCGCGCCCCGGCGCATTCCGGTCCACCAGGGTCACGCTGCGCCCGCGCCGCAACAGGTGGATGCCCGTCGCGATCCCCACGATCCCCGCGCCCAGAATGATGACGTCGCTGTCCATGACGCGCTCCAGGAATTTTGACCATTTGGTCAGAAGCTAAAGCCTTTCCGGCGATTGGGGAAGAGCGGGCGCCGATCATGGCTCGGGCAATGGCGGGGGCAGGCCCATGCCTTGCTGCACATAGCCGCCGGCGCTGGCCGGCACTTCTTCGGCCAGCCAGTTGCGGAACAGTTTGAGCTTTTTCGGCTCGCGCCGCCCCTTGGCCAAAGCCAGGAAATAGCCGCGCCGGCCACGCAGCGGCAATCCGAAGGGCCGCAGCAGCCGCCCGTCGCTGACCGCATCGGCCGTCATCATGTCGGCGGCCAAGAGTACGCCCTGCCCGGAAATGGCGGCATCGAAGGCCAGCGAGGCATCCGAATAGACCGGGCCCGAAAGCTGCATCTTGGGGTCGAGCCCCGCCGCCGCCAGCCAGGCCGGCCAGTCCAGCATCGAGGTCTGGTCCGCTATGACCGGCACGTTTGCGAGGTCTGCCGGCTGTTTCAGCCGCTCGCGCAGCGCCGGGGCGCAGACCGGCTGGAAATCCTGCCCGCCGATCAGGCTGGCCGTGATCCCCGGCCAGGTGCCGTCGCCATAGCGGATGCCGCAATCGATGTCGGGCCGGCTGAGATCGAGCATGGCCCCGGTCACCGTCAGCCGCATTTCGAGCCCGGGATGGAGCGCGGAGAATCTATGCACCCGCCAGATCAGCCAGCGCGAGGCGAAGACGCTGCCCACCGTGACGTTGAGCACGCCCTCATGCGCCCCGGTCAGGCTCGCTAGCCCCTCCTGCAATTGCGAAAAGCCGGCGGAAAGCTGCGGCAGCACCTGGGCCAGCGCCGGCAGCGGCCTCAATCCCTGCGGCGTGCGGGTGAACAATTCCATGCCCAGCCGTTCCTCGGCCCGCCGCAAATGCTGGCTGACCGCGCCGATCGTCACTCCCAATTCGTCCGCCGCCGGCGCCAATGCCCCGCGCCGCGCCACGATCTCGATGGCGCGCAGGGCATTGAGGGGAATGGGGAAGGGATTGCTCATATAGATTTTCTATATCGGCGCGCAGACCTTGTCCATTGCGCCGCAGGGCTGCCGGGCGCAGGATGGCGATATTCCAAGTTCGACCGGAGACAGAAAATGTCTATCCTGACCCGCCTCGTCGCGTGGCTCGGGCGCCTGTCGCAAGGTGACCGCAAAAGCCCCCATCCCGATTGCATGGCCCTGCGCGACTGGGCCGACCTGCCGGCGCATCACCCCGAATGCGGGTGAACGCCAGGGCGCCAAGGCCAATCCACACGCGGCATGCACCTCCTATTCGCAGATCTGCGCCGTGCAACTCTGCCCGTGGCAGCCGAGGTCGAGATGCAGGTGGTCCGCGTGCTCCGCATTGGCTTCCGGCCCCAGCACGGTCGTGAAATGCCCGCAGGCCGCGCCATGCGCCTGCCGCAGCAGTTTCCCTTCCGGCGCGCTCGCCGGCAGCCAATCGGCTTCGACGGCGATGCGGCGTCCATCCGCCAAGGTAAATCCCACCAGGTCCAGCGCATTGGCAAAGCCGTGCTCGGACATGAAGCCCTCCTCGCCCCCATTGCGATTGCGGCACATCATCGAGGTGCCGGTCTCGAGGCTGGCGAGCGGGCTGTCGAGCGCCGCATTGGCATAGGCATCCACCGCGCCGGCCCAATCGGCCAGCGCCCCCGCCATGGCGCAATTGGTAATGACCGGGCTCGATAGCGCGATCTCCCGGCCATTGGCATTGAGCGCGGTGATGGAGAGCGGCGAACGTTCCCCGCAAGGACCCTCGGCAATGGGCGGCAGCATTTTCCCGATCACCGCGCCACCCAGCAGGGCCGGGCAGGCCGTCTGGTAGACGCGCTCCGGCCGCGGCGCTTCGGCTTCCTCCTCGGCCACTGGCTCCGCCGCCTCGTCCGAGGTCTCCGCTTCCTCCGGCCGCGGCCGGGGCAGGGGCGGCGGCGCCTCTTCAGGCTCCGCCTCCGGCGGCTCATCGGCCGGCGTCGGCGTCGGCGCCGGGCGCGGCGCCAGGTCCTCGACCAGGTCTTGCAGGGGCTGGAGAAAATCCTGTGCGGCCAGCGGGGCGGGGGCGAGCAGCAGGGCGGCGAGCGGGAGGAGGATCATGCGCATGAGGCGAGTAACGCGCACCAGGCCCCCGCCGTTGCCGAAAACCCCCATTAACCCCACGGAAACCATCTTTCTTGGGCTTGTGGCTTCTGCTATCAGCGCCCCATGACCACGCCGCTCAAGAATATCCGCAATTTTTCCATCGTCGCCCATATCGACCATGGCAAGTCCACGCTGGCCGACCGCCTGATCCAGATGACGGGCGGGCTGGATCTGCGCGAGATGAAGGAACAGGTGCTCGATTCGATGGATATCGAGCGCGAGCGCGGCATCACCATCAAGGCGCAGACCGTGCGCCTCAAATACAGGGCCCAGGATGGGGAGGATTATATCCTCAACCTCATCGACACGCCCGGCCATGTCGACTTCGCCTATGAAGTCTCCCGCTCCATGGCCGCCGTCGAGGGGTCGCTGCTGGTCGTCGATGCCTCCCAGGGCGTCGAGGCGCAGACCCTGGCCAATGTCTATCACGCGCTCGACGCCAATCACGAGATCGTGCCGGTCCTCAACAAGGTCGACCTGCCCGCCGCCGATGTCGATCGTGTCAAGACCCAGATCGAGGACGTCATCGGCATCGACGCCTCCGATGCGGTGGAGATTTCCGCCAAGACCGGGCTGGGCATCGACAAGGTGCTCGAAGCCATCGTCACCCGCCTGCCCGCGCCCAAGGGCGAGCTCGATGCCCCGCTCAAGGCGCTGCTGGTCGATTCCTGGTACGATACCTATCTGGGCGTCGTCGTCCTGGTGCGCATCATCGACGGGGTGATGAAGAAGGGCCAGAAGATCCGCATGATGGCCTCCGGCGCCGTCTACGAGCTGGATCGCGTCGCCGTCACCACGCCCAAGCTGGTCGAGGTCAAGGAGCTGGGCCCCGGCGAGCTGGGCGTCTTCACCGCCTCGATCAAGGAAGTGGCCGATACCAATGTCGGCGACACCATCACCGAGGACAAGAAGCCCACCGCCCAGGCGCTGCCCGGCTTCCGCCCGGCGCAACCCGTGGTGTTCTGCGGGCTCTTCCCGGTCGATGCGTCGGACTTCGACGAATTGCGCGCCGCCATGGGCAAGCTGCGCCTCAACGATGCCAGCTTCTCCTTCGAGATGGAAACCTCGGCCGCGCTCGGCTTCGGCTTCCGCTGCGGCTTTTTGGGCCTCCTGCACCTCGAAATCATCCAGGAACGGCTCAGCCGCGAATTCGATCTCGATCTCATCGCCACGGCGCCCAGCGTGGTCTACGAGGTCGAGATGACTTCGGGCGAAACCGTGCACCTGCACAATCCGGCCGATCTGCCGGACGTGATGAAGATCAGGGAAATCCGCGAGCCCTGGATCAAGGCGACCATCCTCACGCCCGACGAATATCTCGGCGCCATCCTGAAACTCTGCCAGGACCGGCGCGGCATCCAGAAGAACCTCTCCTATGTCGGCGCCCGCGCCATGGTGGAATACGAATTGCCGCTCAATGAAGTGGTGTTCGATTTCTATGATCGGCTGAAGTCGATTTCCAAGGGCTATGCCAGCTTCGATTACCAGCTCGCCGAGCATCGCGAGGGCGACCTGGTCAAGCTCTCCATCCTGGTCAATGCCGAGCCGGTCGACGCGCTCTCCATGCTGGTGCACCGCTCGGTCGCCGAAAGCCGCGGCCGCATCATGTGCGAAAAGCTCAAGGAGCTGATCCCCCCGCATCTCTTCGTCATTCCCATCCAGGCGGCCATCGGCGGCAAGATCATCGCCCGCGAAACCGTCCGCGCCATGCGCAAGGACGTGACCGCCAAATGCTATGGCGGCGACGCGACGCGCAAGCGCAAGCTGCTGGAAAAACAGAAAGCCGGCAAAAAGCGCATGCGCCAGTTCGGCAGCGTGGAAATCCCCCAGGAACGCGTTCATCAAGGCGCTGAAGATGGGGGATGACTGAGAGCTCGCACTAGAACTCGTCTCCACTAAGCGACAAATATCTTCAGGCAGCGCAGTCACTTTTGGGCCAATTTACTTGGCGACCAAGTGCCTCGTCGGGCATCCTCAGTCCCGGAGACGTTACCAGTAGTTCTGTACCCGTTCGCTTCTGCTGGAGAGAGTAATACAAATCGAAACAATACTGCTCTCTAGAAGCGTATAGTTCTCTGATTTGGGGAACGTCGTCGTATGTTACAATCCACGGTGATTTTAGCCTCAAAACCACATCGGACAGGCCTGCATGATCATCAGGCTTGTAGGAGCTAGTATATAGCCCTGGGCCTTTTTTAAAATACGGCGGATCAATAAAAAGAAGCGAGTTATTGGGAAGGTTCGAACAATTTTTCAAAAAATGAACCGCATCCTCGTTTGTAAGGTGTATTCTATCCTTGTAAACGGAAATCCTTCGTATTCGCTTGACTAGATCGTCGACGTTGTAGCGACAGTCAATTTTATAGTTTCCACTTTGGTTAAGCCCGCCAATCACGCCCCCACCTTTTATTATGCCTGACCTGTTCGTTCGATTCAAAAAGAAGGTCGAGAACCCAAGGGCTAAAGTGTCTCGCGTATTCTGTCCTCGGTGGATATCTCTTTGGTGGTGCCACTCTTCAATTGTGACCGGAGTTTCAGCCACCTTCGCTATGAGCGCGTCGGTGTCGTTAAGCACCGAATTCCAAAATGACCAGATTGCCGGATCAAGGTCATTGATATGAATCTCTGCCACGAGGCCTGCGTATAAAAGGCTAAGAGCTAGCCCGCATCCGCCAGCGAACGGTTCCGCGTAGTGGCCTCGCTCCAAGCCGTTGGTGCGCATGATCGTCGACGTCAGCTCAAATAAGCTCGACTTACCGCCAGGGTAACGCAGTGGCGACGATGTACGCATGGATTCCCCCAAAAAACCCTTTTATATCATACATCTATTTGAATTTTCTTAATTTCACGCTGACGCAGCAGTTGCTGCCAAGTGCACTAATCCCAAGATGACAGGCTTAAGGGTGATCATATCATTATTGAGCTGATCGCCATTAAATGCGGCGGAAATTTTGTGATGCTTCGTCAAATTTCCATAGTCACGCGTGCGATCTATCGCAGCACGCGCGGCCTTTTGATTGTCGCCCTCAATTCCAAACTGTGAGAGCCTATGCTTACTGAGGAACGCGTCAAATGCCGTTCCATCACCCCTGCCAGCGCAACCAGTCAGAGTTTCAAAAAAAGCCCAGGCTCCAACCGACACCATAGGTGTGTGCGCCTCCAGCTCAATTGCGCACACCGAATAGTACAGGCTTTCCAGCTTTTCGTTGCTGAGGCCTTTTAGCGCTCTATTGATTTCTTCGTCGTATTGAACGTGACGGGCCTTTTCTGGCTTTCGCGGCTTTCTCCGCACACGTTTAGCGCTCGTCCCAGTCTGCTCAGCGAGGGGCTCTGGCTCGATCCGTGTGTTGGTCACACCTGCCAGTGACGCTAGGCCTCTGGCGTACTGCACGATTTCAGGTTTGTTTTTGCGGGATGTTACAGCCTCGCCGTCCACCAAATCTCGTACGAACCGACGCAACATCGTGTCGAACTCGACCTTCGGGCGTGTTCTCATGAGCTCTTCAGGATTGGCTTTGTCGATACCAAGCGTCTCTTGAAAAATCTCTGGATTCAGAAACCGTTGCGCAGTTGTCAACTTGCCCTGACGTTCTTGCGCAGTGATCATCCCCTGCGCTTCAGCGTAGTCAAGGATCGACTGCGCCAGCTTATTCTTGGACGTTCCCGAGAATCTCTGCTTTTGCTCTGCGTCCCAAGTTTTTCTTCCTACACCGCCCTGAGCGCCGCTGTGCACTCGGTCCAGCCATACGCGAAGTGTGTCAGGATCGTTGAACACCACGGCGTCAACTTGGTTAATTGGGGACCAACTCTCCGCCAGCTTTTGAAAAGTTTTGCGAAACTTTGGCGGCGCTAGCTCTGGATCTATCAGCAACTTCAGCGCGCAAATTCTTCGATTGCCTTCTGCGACCCAATAGGTTGGATCACCAGATCGTGTCTTCCCTATTGTTGTCAGTGCAAATCGCTCTAGTGGACTCAGCCCATACCGAACGATGTCGCGTGCAAGCGGCACAACATCTTCCTTAGTACAAAGGCGGTCGATCGCCTCGCTTTCTGTCTCGACCAGAGCGTGGCGAGGGTTATCTAGGGCGAGAAAGACTCGTCCTACTTGAACGTCGTCAACATACTCAAATGGCAATGCAGGTTTACGTACCCGCCGTGTTTGACTCACCACTGCGTCCCCCCTCGCTTCGGCTTTTCGCCATTATGCTAAATCGTTTTGTTCGTGGCTAATATTTTGTTGGTCATCAGAGAGATGACACTAGAGGCAGTGGCGCGCCGTTTGCACCGCAATTATGATTTGCTTACTCGCATTCAAACTAATCCCCGCCCCCTCCACCCCCGCTTACCCTCTCCTGTCCCCCGACAAGGAGAGTCCGATGCCCAAACCGCCAAAACCCAGAAAACTCAGTCCGCGCCTGATCGAGCGGCATGAGACGCTGTTTCCAAGATTGCAGGCGCTCGCCCGCACGATGCAGGCCATTGCGGCGCGGCGGCCGCGCGGGCTGGTGTCCGAGGACATGCGCGTAACGGCGGAGGCCTTGCTGTTCGAGGCCCTGCCATTCTCTGCGGGTGGGCGTCATCGCGATCTGCCGGTGGCGGCGCCCGATTGTGCGGCTCTGGCCGGGCAATTGAGCGCGGCGCTGGCGGCGATGATGGCGTTCGAGGCGCGATACAGCCAGTGGGATGCGCGGTTTGCCGAACCGGTCTGGATGGCCGATGACCATCGCATCCGCAGGCTGAAACGCCTGGCCCCCAAGCCGGGCAGCAAGGCGGCGGCGAAAGCGGCGGCCAAGGCTGAGATGGAAGCGGCGGCGCAGGCGGCGCGCATGGTCGAGATTCGCGCCAGGCTGGCGCAGCGCCTGGCGCAGTCGCGACGACATGATCCCAGGTTCGAGACGGATGCCGATGCCGCTGGCGCGCGCGCCGGCGCCACGCCTTCGGACGCGACCGGCCTGCCCGAAAACATCCCGTCCATCCGCTTTATCTGAAAATTTTATCCCCGCCCCGGCCAGCGCCCTTATGCTTGGCGCATCAGCCGGGTGGAGATGGGGTTGCAACGATCAACCGTCCGGCGACAGTCGGGAGGCCCCTGCATCGTTAACGGGGGCTGGGTCCGGGGATGGGAAATTCCGGTGAAAGCCGGCCCTAGGAAACCCCCTGCCGGAAATCCCGACGCCCCGAGGCGGTTTGCGTCTCGTTTTTAAATTCTGAGGCGGAATCCGCCTCGGGGCTTCCATCAACCAGGTGAACCCGGAGGTTTTTGAACTGGCCGGCGCTTCAGCGCGGGGCGCGCTTGGCCAGGATGCGTTGCAATGTGCGGCGATGCATGTTGAGGCGGCGGGCGGTTTCCGAAACGTTGCGGTCGCAGAGTTCGTAGACGCGCTGAATATGTTCCCAGCGCACCCTATCGGCCGACATTGGATTTTCGGGGGGCTCGGGCTTGTCCTCGCCGGTGGCCAGCAGGGCATTGATGACGTCGTCGGCATCGGCGGGCTTGGAGAGGTAATCCATGGCGCCCAGCTTCACGGCGGTGACGGCGGTGGCGATATTGCCATAGCCGGTCAGCACCACGGCGCGGGCATCGGCGCGCTTCTGGTGCAGGGCCGAGACCACGTCGAGCCCGTTGCCGTCCTCGAGCCGCAAATCCACCACCGCATAGGCGGGGGGGCGTTCGGCGACGGCGGCGAGCCCGGCGGCCACCGAGCCGGCGGTGCGCACTTCGAAGCCCCGCCGCGCCATGGCGCGTTCGAGGCGGCCCAGAAAGGCGGCGTCGTCATCCACGAGCAGCAGGCTCGGATCGGCCGCGAGGAGATCTTCGATCGTGTTCATGGGCTTTTCCATAATCGCTTGCTTCCGATCCGTCAAAAATCAGCCCGCCCCGCGCTGGTCGAGGTCGCGGCGCTCCCAGGTGATGGTCACCCTCGCATGGCCGGAGAGTTCGGCATTGTCGAAACGCAGCCGGGCCCCGGTTCGCTCCAGCAGCGTCTTGGCGATGAAGATGCCCAGGCCCATTCCCCCCGGCTGGTGCGCGTCGCTGCCGGCGGGGTCGCGGGGGCGGCTGGTCAGATAGGGCTCGCCCAGCCGCGCGATCAGCTCCGGCGCGAAGCCGCGTCCGTCATCGGTGATCGAGACGCGGATTTCGCTCTGGTCCCAGGCGCTTTCGATGCGCACGCTCTGTCTGGCGAAATCGGTGGCGTTCTCGATGAGATTGCCCAGCCCGTAGAGCAGGCCCACCGAGCGCGGAAAGATCGGCGCCGGCCCGGCCGCGTTCTCGGAATAGAACAGGATCACCTTGCCGCGCCCTTCATGGGGGCGCGCCACTTCGTCGAGAATGTCGGTCAGCGGCGCTTCGGCGAAGAGGTCGGCCGGCTCGCTGCCCAGATTGCGCAGCTTGGCCAGGATGGCGCGGCAGCGGGCCGATTGCGCGATGATCAGCTCCACGTCCTCGGCCAATTGGCTGCCTTCGGCCACCTCGGCGCGCATCTCCTTGGCGGCCAGCGCGATGGTGGAGAGCGGCGTGCCCAGCTCATGGGCGGCGGCGGCGGCCAGACCATCGAGCGCCGAAAGCTGCTCGCGCCGGGACAGAGCCAGTTCCGTCGCCGCCAGGGCATCGGCGATCTGGCGGGAATCGTGGGCCACGCGATTGGTATAGGCGGTGATGAACACCACGCCGCAAATGATCGACACCCAGATGCCGATGACATAGATGCGGTTGAAGGTGATGGGCGCCGCCGGATCCCAGGGCAGGGGCAGGTGCACCACCGAGATCAGCGAGGCCAGCACGCAGGCCAGGAGCGCGATCAGCAGCGTCTGGCGCTGGGGCAGGGTGGTGGCGGCCACCGAAACCGGCGCCAGCAGCAGCAGCGAGAACGGGTTCTGCAAGCCCCCCGTCAGCGCCAGGAGGCCCGCGAGCTGGCAGAGATCGAAGGCCAGTTGCAGGGCGGCGACGCGCGGCGCCAGGCGCAGGTTGGCGCCATAGCGCCAGACCAGCCCGATATTGAGCGCGGCCGAAAGCGCGATCAGCCCCAGGCATTCCCAGAGCGGCAATGGAAAGCCCAGCCCCAGAAAGACGAAGAGCACCCCGATCGTCTGCCCCGCCACGGCCAGCCAGCGCAGCACCAGCAGCGTCTGCAGGCGCAGCGGGCGCCAGCCGGCAGGGAGAAGATTGGGGGCGGGAAGCGCGTCGTTCATGGTCCTGTCTTAGCGCATCGGGCCGGGCCGCGGCACACGATTTTTCGGCCTATAGGGAGGCAATGGGTCATTTCAAGAGCAAAAAATCGACAGGCACATCCTTGATCCCACCCTTGCCGCGACCACCTAAAGGGCATCGTGACTGGGAGACGAAACGACATGAACACCGCAATCATCAAACCGCAATGGTCGCCCCTGACCATCGCCCTCATGGTCCTTGGCTTCATCCTGTTCTGGCCCCTGGGCCTGGCCGTCCTCGCCTATATCCTGTGGGGCGAAAAGTTCGGCGGCTCCGCCGAGAAGGCACAGTCCTATTGGAACAAAGGATGCAGCTATATGCGCAACAATGCCAAGCATAGCGGCTTCGGCCGCACCGACCATGCCTCGTCCGGCAATGCCGCCTTCGACGAATACCGCTCCGAGCAGCTTCGCCGCCTCGAAGAGGAGCGCGCCCGTCTCGACGCCGAGATCGACGCCTTCCACGAATACATGGCCAATCTGCGCAAGGCCAAGGACCGCGAGGAATTCGATCGCTTCATGAGCGAGCATCGCGGCTCCCGCCAGGGTTTCGGCGATGACGGGCGCAATAATTCCAACAATTGGGGCAACCCGAACAACGCCTGAGCATTATCTTTCTCGACTTCCCTACCTCCTGAAGCCGGTTATTCCCAACGGCCACTTCGGCGCCCCGCAAGGGGCGCCATTTTTATGCCCGGCCCGTCCGGCGCCGGGTAAACTGGCGCCAGTGATTCTTGCTTTTCGGCCTGATGTTTTCTTTCCTGCGCCAAAGTCCCGCGCCGCCCACCGTCACCCACATCGATCTCGATGGGGTGCGAACGGCCGTCGCCGTCAGGACCAGCAAGCGGGCGCGCTCTTTCCGCCTGTCCCTGCCGCCCGGCGGCCCGCTGCTGACCCTGCCGGAAAAGGCGCGCTGGGCCGATGCCGAGGTTTTCCTTCTCCGCCATCGCCACTGGCTGGCCGCCCGGTTGCCGCGCATAGCGGCGGCGCAGGTGCTGGGTGCCGGCATAGAACTGCCGCTGCGTGGCGAAGTGCATAGGGTAATCGCTTCCGGCCAATTGCGCGGCCGGGTGGACCAGGCCGCCGACGAGGACGGACCCTTTCTCCGCATCCCCGGCGATCCGCAGCACCAGCCGCGCCGGCTTTACGACTGGCTCAAGGCCGAGGCGCTCGCCGATCTCCAGGCGCGCAGCGCCGTTCATGCGCACCGGCTGGGTGTCGTCGTCAAGCAGGTGCGGCTGCGCAGCCAGTCGAGCCGCTGGGGCTCCTGCTCGTCCACCGGCAATATCAATTACAATTGGCGCCTGGTCCTGGCTCCGCCCTTCGTGCTCGATTATGTCGCCGCCCATGAAGTGGCCCATCTTGTGGAGATGAACCATTCGCCGGCCTTCTGGGCGACCGTTGCGCGCACCCTGCCGGACATGGAGCGGGGCCGGGCGTGGCTAAAAACACACGGTCGGACGCTAATGGCGTGGCAGGCGCCCGGCGAGGGTCCATGACACCCATCCTGCCCCGATCCTGCCGCAATCGCCCGCCTAACAGGTCCGCATGCAGCGCGTAGTGGCCCTCATCGCTCTGATTTTCGCCTTCGCGTCCCTTGCCGGGACGACGGTGGCGCATGCGCATCGCTATGTCAGCATGCCCATCGTGGTGCTGAACCATGTGGACGCGAACAATGTGTCCATACCGGTTTTCGTCCAGGTCCAGCGGGGCGAGATCGATCTGGGCAAGGGCATAATCATGCCCTGCGGCCCGCACCAGGCCATTCCGGTCCTTGCGCCGCAAATGCCCCCGGCGCCGGCTTGCGAGGTACCGGTCGCCCTGCTGGACGCCGCGCCGCCCGCCTGGCGGGAAACCATACCCTTGCGGCCGCCCAAAGCTGCCTGAGCGAAGCCAAACCGACCCTTCATTCGCTTAGAGGCCCTGTGCGGCCAAGGAAATCATTATGTCCACCATTCTCGACGCGACCCCGTCGCGCCGCGCTGTTCTGGCCGGCCTGGCCAGCTTCGGCGCCCTGGCTCTTGCCGGCTGCTCCACCACCGGCACCAGCCGCGTCACCGCTCCGGCCGAACCGGTTCGTCCCACCATTCCGCCCGATGTCCTGGCCATGTATGGAGCCCGGCCGGACGAGGAATATCCCGTTCCCGCCGCGGACATCTCGATGATGGACCCCATCTATTGGCGGCAGGAAGTGGATAATGTCACCGGCGAGCGCGAAGGCGCGGTCGTGGTGGATACGGCCAATTACTTCCTCTACTTCACCATGCCCAATGGCCGGGCCATGCGCTACGGCGTCGGGCTGGGCCGGGCCGGCTTCGAATGGAGCGGCAAGGGCCATATCGCCTATAAGCGCAAATGGCCCGTCTGGACCCCGCCCGCCGAGATGATCGAGCGTCAGCCCGAGCTGGAAATGTACCGCCATGGCCAGCCGCCCGGCCTGCTCAACGCGCTGGGCGCCCGCGCGCTCTACATCCATCAGGGCAATCGCGACACGCTCTACCGCGTGCATGGCACCATGGACGTGGTGACGATCGGCAAGGCCGTCTCCAGCGGCTGCGTCCGCCTGCTGTTCCAGGATGTCATGGATCTCTACGACCGCGTGCCGAACGGCGCGCCCATCGTGGTCATCTAGCAGCGACGCTGCCGAACATCGGCAAACAAAAAGGCCCCGGACGATCCGGGGCCTTTTCTTTTCCGCTGCGTCAATTGCCGAAGATCATGTCCATCAGCGTGCGCTGGGAATTGGGCTGCTGGTAGACCGGCTGCTGGCCCATATCGGCGGGCGGCGCGAACTGGCCGGGCTGCTGCTGGATCACCTGCGGTTCGGCATAGATGGGCTGCTGATTGTAGACCGGCTGGTTCTGCGACGCCGGAGCGCTGGGCACCCAGACCTGTTCGCCGGTAGCCGGATCGACGATCAGCGTCATCGGCAGGCCGGTATCGGGATCGACCGGCGCATTGCCCGCTCCATTATTGGGCTGCTGCAGCGCATTGCCGGTCACCGGGTCGATGGCCTGGCCGAAGCTGTCATATTGCACGTTCTGGTCGAACTGGCCCCAGGTCGGGTCGGCGCCATTGGTCAGCGGTTGGCCGGTGGTCGCGTCATATTGCATCCCGGTCGCCGGGTCGGTCATGGTTCCGGTCTGGATCGGCGGATTGGCGCTCTGCCCCTGGATCGGCTGCAGGCCCTGCATCGGCTGGCCGGTGGCCGGGTCGATGGCATAGATCTGGCCGGTGGCGGGGTCCGTCATGGTCTGGACCGGCTGGCCGCTGCCGCCATCGACATATTGCACCTGCGGCTGGCCCGTATTGGGGTCGATCACCGGCATGCCGGTATTGGGATCGATCACCTGCTGGGCGATGAGCTGGCCGGCATAGGAGCCGCCCGGAATGGGCTGCGGCGAGCGGCCGGCATGGGCCTTGGTCATGAACTGGGACCAGATCGTGGCCGGCACGTTGCCGCCCGAAAGCCGGGTTCCCTTGTTGTCGTCATTGCCCAGCCACACGCCGGTGACCATGGCCGAGGTATAGCCCACGAACACCGCGTCGCGGGATTCCTGGGACGTGCCGGTCTTGCCGCCGAAATCCCAGCCGCCCAGATTGGCCCCGCGTCCGGTGCCCACTTCCACGGCCGTCTTGAGCATGTCGTTCATCTCGGCCAGGATATTGGGGTCGATCACCCGGCCCGGGCCGGCATCGGAGGCTTCGTAGAGCACCTTGCCGTCGACATCGGCGATCTTGGTGATGACGTTCGGAATGACGCCATAGCCGCCATTGCCGAAGGGTGCATAGGCGCTGGTCAGTTCCAGCAGGTTCACTTCCTGGGTGCCCAGCGCGATGGACGGCACCGCGGTCAGGCTCGAGGAAATGCCCATGCGCATGGCCACTTCGATCACCTTTTCGGGGGTGACGTCGATGGCCAGCCGCGCGGCGATGGTGTTGAGCGAATAGGCCAGGCCCTGGCGCAGCGTCACCGTGCCGGCATATTTGCCGGTCGAGTTGCGCGGGCTCCAGCCATTATAGTCGAACTGGGCGTCTTCGGCCAAAGTGTCGGGCGTATAGCCCTTTTCCATGGCCGCCAGATAGACGAAGGGCTTGAAGGCCGAGCCCGGCTGCCGCTTGGCGGTCACCGCGCGGTTATACTGGCTCTGCTGGTAATCCACGCCTCCCACCATGGCGCGCACCGTGCCGTCGACATCCATGGCAACCAGCGCGCCCTGCGAGAAGCCGCGATTGGGGCCCTCATTGGCCACCGCTTCCTTGACGATGAATTCGGCGTCGCGCTGCATCTTGTAATCGATGGTGGTCTGCACCACGACGTCGTTCTCGATCTCCCCGATATAGGCGGTCATCAGGCTCTCGACCCAGTCCGCGACATAGGATTCGGAGCCCGCCACCACGGTGCGGACCGTCTGGCTGGGATCGATGCGGGCCGCATGGGCCTCTTCGCGGGTGATATAGCCTTCCTGGGCCATGAGGTTGAGCACCAGGCGTTGCCGTTCGCGGGCGCGGTCGGGATTGGTCTTGGGATTGTAGACCGAGGGGGCCGGCAGGATACCGACCAGCATGGCGGCCTGGCCCAGCGACAGATTGCGGGCCGAGACGCCGAAATAGGTCTGTGCCGCCGCTTCGATGCCTGTGGCGCCCTGGCCGAAGAACACGCGGTTCATATAGAGTTCGAGAATTTCTTCCTTGGTGAAATTCTGCTCCAGCCAGACCGCCAGAATGGCCTCCTGCACCTTGCGGCCCAGGGTCTGGTCGGGGGTGAGGAAGAGGTTCTTGGCCACCTGCTGGGTGATGGTTGAGGCGCCACGGGTCACCCCGCGCGCCTGCACGGATTCCACCGCCACGGCCATGAGGCCGATCGGATCGACGCCGAAATGACTCATGAAACGCCGGTCTTCCGAGGCGATAAAGGCCGCCGGCACATATTGGGGTAGTTCGCGGAAGGTAACGGCTTCGCCGCCGGTCTGGCCGCGATTGGAGATCAGCGTGCCGTCGGCGGCCAGGATGCGGATATTGGGCGGACGCTCGGGAATGGCCCAGGTATTGGCCGCCGGCAATTGCGCGCCGTAATAGACGATGATGCCGATAACGGCCAGGCCGCCCCAGAGACAGGCCACGAAGCCCCACCAGAGCAGGTCCATGAGAAAGCCGCCGGAACGGCTTTTCTTCCTGCGCGGCTTGGCCGGCATTGCCCGGCCCTTGCGCGGCTTGCTGTTCCTGGGCGGCTTGCCGCCGCCATTGCCGCCCCCGGCATTGCCGGGGCGGTCATTGTCGACCGAAAAGGCCATGGTCTGGCCCAGGCCGGATTTGCCCATGCTGGGTTCGACGCGCTGACTCTTGGTGGCGGGCCGCGACTGCGGCTTGCTTTGCCGGGCAGCGGGAGCACCAACGCGGTCATCGGCCGAAATACGGAAATCCATCAGGCAAACCTGTCGCAGAAAGGGATCACGCTGCTTCTACCCTGTTCCTCGATTGAGGGAAACAATTGGTGAGCGCGAGGTTAAGACCGGTCATGGCGCACGAACCTCCGCCGCATCCAGCAGCACGTCCACGCTTGTCCGCGTCAATTGTGGCCGGTTTATGTGGCGAAATGGCGCTTTTTCGTAAGTGTGACCGCCTGAACACAGCGGGATCGCTGCCTCTTGCCGCCTGCCCGGTTCGGAGGCAGAAGGAGCCATGCGCTTCCTGTTTCCGATCCTGCTCGCTGCCCTTCTGTTCCCCGCTCCCGCCCTGGCCGATCCGGTCAATGTCGCTTTCAATGCGGCCATAACGGCCTTCGAGCGCGCCGGGCCGCGCCTTGCCACCAGTGAGATGGGCGTCGACGTCACTGCCTATGGCGATGCGCTGACCCTGGGGCGGTTCACGTCTGCGTATTGGGGCGGCGAGATTGGCCTCGATGTCGCCGAGTCGCGCCAGGCCGACCGCGATTGCGCCCGCTTTGCCGCCTATGTCCGCATCCCGCCGCAGGATGGCCGGGTGGGATTGGTCATCTGCCCGCAATTTTCGGCCGAAGGTGCCGACGCCCTGCGGCGGCTGACCATCCTGCACGAGATGGTACATGTCGTGGCCGGCCCGGACGAATGCCGGGCCATGGCCTTCGCGGCCCGGATCGAGCACCTGGCCTTCGGCAGCTTTACACCGGTCGAGCGCTATTGGCAGGCCAATGATTGCCCCGCCTCGGCGTTCCGCCTGCCCTGATCAGCGCCAGCCCAGGGCGGGCGCCACATATTTGAGAATGCTCTCGATCACATGGGCATTATAGGCCACGCCCAATTGGTTCGGCACCGTCAGCAGCAGGGTATCGGCCTCGGCGATGGCTTCGTCCTTTTCGAGCGCGGCGATCAGCTTGTCCGGCTCCCCGGTATAGCCCCGGCCGAATACGGCCCGCTTTTCGGGCTCGATATAGCCGAACTGGTCTTCCTCGGGTCGACCCGAGCCGAAATAGGCCCGGTCCTGGTCGTTCACCAGGGCGAAGATGGAGCGGCTGACCGAAACGCGCGGCTCATGGGCATGGCCGGCTTCCTTCCAGGCCTGCCGATAGGCGCGGATCTGCTTGGCCTGCTGGATGCTGAGCGGTTCGCCGCTTTCATCGAACTTGAGCGTCGATGATTGCAGGTTCATCCCCATCTGCGCCGCCCAGATGGCGGTGGCGTCGCTGGCCGCGCCCCACCAGATACGCTCGCGCAGGCCTTCCGAATGCGGCTCCAGTCGCAACAGGCCGGGCGGATTGGGGAACATCGGGCGCGGATTGGGCTGGGCGAAGCCCTTGCCCCTGAGCACTTCGAGAAACACTTCGGCGTGGTTGCGCGCCATGTCGGCATCGGTCTTGCCCTCTTCGGGCTGAAAACCGAAATAACGCCAGCCGTCGATCACCTGTTCGGGCGAACCGCGGCTGATGCCCAATTGCAGGCGTCCGCCGGCGATGAGGTCCGCCGCCCCGGCATCCTCGGCCATGTAGAGCGGATTTTCATAGCGCATGTCGATGACGGCGGTGCCGATCTCGATCGTCTTGGTCCTGGCGCCCACTGCAGCGAGCAGCGGGAAGGGCGAGGCCAGTTGGCGGGCGAAATGGTGCACCCGGAAATAGGCGCCGTCGGCGCCCAATTCCTCGGCCGCCACGGCCAGCTCGATCGATTGCAGCAGGGCATCCCCGGCCGTCTGCGTCCCCGATTGCGGCGACGGACTCCAATGGCCGAAGGACAGAAACCCGATCTTTTTCATGGCACACCTCGCATTTGCCGCCGCGGATAGCGGCGAGCCTTACCTGTGTGGTCCAGGCGCGGCAAAAAAGCCAGTTCGCCGGAACGGACTGGCCCGGTTGAGTGAACAGCAGCCGGGGAGGAGCGCCTGGCGCCGGACTTCATCCAGGCAGCCGTCGTCCCTGCGAGCGCCGGGAAGGCCCGTCGCTCGCCTGCCTGGACCACCATTTTCCCCAATCATTTACTTCGGGATTGACATCCCGGCGCTATCCGGAAAGAATTTGGTCAATTGGTCCTATTGTTGGACCAAGGGAGGAGAAGTTCATTTGGTTCGTGTCACCGCGGTTCGCGGCGTCTTCGACGCGCTCAAGGCCGATATCCAGACCAATTACAAAATTGGGGATCACCTCCCCAATGAACGGCTCTATGCCGAGCGCTTCGCCGTCAGCCGCAATACGGTGCGCGAGGCGCTGATCTTTCTTGAAGCCTATGGTTTCGTGGAAAAGACCCAGCGGGGCCCGCGCGTGACCACGCCGGACCTGGCTGTGGCCTTCGATATTGTCGAGGGGGCCTTCGATCGCTCGCTCGAGACCTGCCGGGACATGATCGAGTTCCGTCGCGGCATCGACTTGGCGCTGATGCCTTCGGTGGTGAAGCGGATCAGCGACGAGCAGATCGCCGAACTGAAACAGCACCTGATGCGGATGCGCGGTGCCTTGACGGTGCACCAGGGCGCCGAGGCCGACTATGCCTTCCACAAGGTGCTGGTCGATGCGTCCAGCAATATCGTGATCGGCAAGCTGTTCACCGCCCTGCGGCCGATCATCGTCTTCTACCAGGAGATCGGCAAGCAGCGCCCGCATCACGATGTGCGCTCGCTCGAGAACCATCAGGAAATCGTCGATGCGCTCGAAGCGCGGTCGCTGGAAAAGGTCACCGCTGCTTTCGTCGAGCACTACGCCCTCAGCGAGGCTTCCCTGGCCGAAGCGCTGTCCGAACATGAAGCAATCAAGGTGACCGAACCAGAATGAAGGCCGTTAGAATTGCCGCCGAAGGCCGCTGCGAAATTGCCGATATCGACCGCCCCGCTCCGGGTGCGGGCGAGGTCATGCTGGCCGTGAGACATGTGGGCCTGTGCGGCAGCGACCTCAATACCTTCAAGGGGCTCAATCCCCTGGTGGAGCTGCCGCGCATTCCCGGCCATGAAATCGGTGGCGAGGTCGTGGGCGTGGGCGCCGGCGTCGATGCCGGCCTGATCGGCCAGCGCGCCATCGTCGTGCCCTATACCAATTGCGGCACCTGCTCGTCCTGCCGCAAGGGGCGCCTCAATGCCTGCCGCTACAACAAGACCCTGGGCGTGCAGCAGGAGGGTGGCCTGGCCGAATTCCTGGTCCTGCCGGCCGAGAAGATCATCCTCAACGCGACCCTGGCGCCGGCCCATCTGGCGCTGGTCGAGCCGCTTTCCGTGGGCTTTCACGCCGTTGCCCGCGGCGCGGTCCAGGCCGGCGACACTGTCGTGGTTCTCGGCTGCGGCATGATCGGCATGGGCGCCATTATCGGGGCCGCGGCCCGCGGCGCCCGGGTCATCGCCGTCGACGTCAATGCCCAGAAGGCCGAGTTCGCCCGCCAGTTCGGGGCCGCCGACGTCATCGTCGCCGGTGCCGAGGATGTGGCGCAGCGCATCGAGGCGCTGACCAATGGCGACGGCGCCGATGTGGTGATCGAAGCCGTGGGCCTGCCGCTGACCTTCACCCAGGCCATCGACTTTGCCGGTTTTGCCGGTCGTGTGGTCTATGTCGGCTATTCCAAGGCGCCGGTCAGCTACGAAACCCGGTTCTTCAATCTCAAGGAACTCGACATTCTCGGCTCGCGCAACGCCACACGCGCCGATTTCGAGGCGGTCGTCGCCTATCTCGAAACCCTGGGCGCCAAGGCCGATGCCCTGATTTCCAAGCGCTTCAGCTTTGCCGAGGCCGACAAGGCGCTGCCGTTCTGGGTGGACAATCCAGACGCGCTCAAGATCGTCGTCGAGGTCGGTGCATGACGCTGCCGACCCGATCCCTGGTCGACACATTCGGCCTGCAGGGCAAGACGGCTCTGGTGACCGGCGGCGGCTCCGGCCTGGGCCTGGCCATCGCCAAATGCATGAGCGCGGCCGGCGCCCGGGTCATCGTCGCCGGGCGCCGCGCCGATGTGCTCGATGCCGCGCTGGCCGAACTGGGCGACAATGCCGCCGCCGAAGTGCTCGATCTTGCCGACATTGCCGGCCTGGCCGAGGCCGCCAAGGGCATCCTCGCCCGCCACGGCGCTATCGACATTCTGGTCAACAATGCCGGCAACACCGTCAAGAAGCCCTTCGAGCAATCGAGCATGGCGGATTTCGACGAGGTGTTCGATGTGCATGTGCGCGGCGCGCTGGAGCTGACGCGGGCCGTGCTGCCCGGCCAGATCGGCAAGGGCGCCGGGGCGATCATCTTTACCGCCTCGATGACCTCGTTCATCGGCCAACCCCTGGTCATGGGCTATACCGTGGCCAAGACGGCGCTGACCGGTGCGGTGCGCGGGCTTTCAGCCGAATTCGCCGAGCGCGGCATTCGCGTCAACGCCGTCGCACCCGGCTGGATCGACACCGACCTGTTCCGCAAGGCGACCTCGGCCGATCCCGAACGCCGCGCCAGGATCATGGGCCGCATCCAGGCCAAGCGGCTTGGCCGTCCCGAAGATATCGGTTGGGCTTGCGTCTATCTCGCATCCCCCGCCGCCGCCTATGTCACCGGCCAGACCCTGGTGGTGGATGGCGGAGCGGTGATCGGCTTCTGATCCCGCTTTCCAGTTCCCCTAAAATTCAGTGAGGAGACTATCCATGAAGAAACTTATTGCCGCATTGGCCGCTTCGACCCTGCTGTCGGTGAGCCTGGCCCAGGCTCAGGAGGTGACCATCCGCGTCGCCTATGAGAACAATCCCGGCGAGCCGGTCGACCAGGTCATGCATTACTGGAAGGACATGCTGGAAGAGCGGTCCAATGGCGAAATCGCGCTCGAACTGTTTCCGTCCTCGCAGCTGGGTTCCAAGTCGGACGTGACCGATCAGGCCGTTATGGGCCTCAACGTCATCACCATCACCGATGTCGGCTTCCTGGCCGATTACGAGCCCGATCTGGGCGTGCTCTTCGGACCCTATCTCAGCGACGATCCGGCAAAGCTCCTGGCCATCTATGACGGTGAATGGTTCGCCGCCGAAGCCGAGAAGCTGCGCAACGATCACGGCATCCGTGTCGTCATTCCCAACCTGCTCTATGGCGTGCGGCACCTGATCTCGACCCGCCCCGTCCGGACCCCGGAAGACCTGGCTGGCCTCAAGGTGCGCGTGCCGAACAACCTGATGCAGATCCGCGCCTTCGAGGCCATGGGAGCGACCCCGACCCCGATGCCGCTGGGCGAAGTCTATACCGCCCTCACCCAGGGCGTGATCGACGCGGTGGAGAACCCCATCGCCGTGCTGCATGGCCAGAAGTTCCATGAAGAAGCCAAATATCTCACCCTCATGGGCTATCTCACCAACACGGCCATGTTCGTCGGCGGCGAAGCCTTCTTCTCCACGCTGAGCCCCGAACACCTGCAGCTCGTGCTCGATACCGGCTACGAAGCCGGCCTCTACAGCCAGAAACTGGTCACCGAGCTCGACAACCAGATGATCGAGGAAATGAAGACCGCCGGCGTCGAGGTGATCGAGGTCGATACCGCGCCCTTCCAGGCGCTGACCGCCCCGGTCTATTCCCAGTTCCCCGAATGGTCCGAAGGTCTCTACGAGCGCATTCAGGCCGAACTGCAGTAAGCATCTGATCCCGGTGGGCGCGCGCAGACCTGGGCGCGCCCACCTCCAGGCTCCCTCCCTAGGATTTTCGCCATGAAGTTCCTCGAACGACCGGTGAACTGGCTTTTGGCCATCAGCCTCGCGGCCCTGGTGGTCCTCAGCAACTGGGCCGTGTTCCAGCGCTACGTGCTCTCCCAGCCTCTGCACTTCGCCGAGGAAATGAGCGTATTCCTGTTTATCTGGATCGTCATGCTCGGCGCCATTGCTGCCGAAAAGGACGACCGGCATCTTACGATTTCGGTGCTGACCGATGCCTTCCCCGCCAAATTGGGCAAGGTGCTGGATCTGATTTTGTCCCTCCTGTCGATCGTCGTGCTGCTCTATGCCGCCAAGATCGGCCTCGATCTCGCGCTGGCCAGCCAGACGCGTGTCACTCAAATTCTGCGCATTCCCTATTTCTGGATTTACATCGCCTTCCCGATCGGCTGCGCGGGCATCTGCATCTTCATGGCGCACCGCCTCATCGGCGTGCTGCGCAGCCTGACCGGAGACAAGGCCAATGGATAATCTGGGTATTGTCGTCCTGGTCCTGCTGGCGCTCATCGCGCTCAACATGCGCCTTTACGTGGCCATCATCCTGGCCGTCCTGTGCTATTTCCTGTTCATCAATCAGGTGCCGATCAACATCGCCATCCAGCGTGTGATCGCGCCGACCCAGAACATTGCGCTGCTCGCCATTCCGCTCTTCATCCTGCTCGGCACGCTGATGAGCTTTACCGGCATTGCCAGCCGCATGCTCAAGCTCGCCGACCTGCTGGTGGGCCGCATGACCGGCGGCATGGCGCAGGCCAATATCCTGCTGTCGCTGCTGATGAGCGGCATGAGCGCCTCGAACCTGGCCGATGCGGCCATGACCTCGCGCATGCTCGTGCCCGAAATGGTCAAGAGCGGCTACAGCAAGGGCTTCTCGGCGGCGGTGACCGCGGCCAGCTCGCTGGTCACCCCGATCATTCCGCCCGGCATCGCGCTTATCATCTACGCGCTTTTGGCCAATGTTTCGGTGGGGCGCATGTTCCTGGCCGGCATTCTGCCGGGCCTGCTACTCGCTGGCCTGCTGATGATCGTCACTTACGTGGTGTCCAAGAAGCGCGGCTATAAGCCGACACGCGAGACCTGGCCCAAGCCGCGCGAGGCCGGTTCGGCGCTGTTCCAGGCCTGGCCCGCCATCGTGCTGGTGGTAGCGGTCATCGGCGGTATCCGCGCCAATATCTTCACGCCCACCGAAGCCGGCGCCTTCGCCGTGCTGTTCGTGATCTTCATCGGCTTCATCATCTATCGCGAAATGCGGCCGCACCACGTCTTCGACGCGCTGGTGGAAACCGGCAAGACCACCGGCTCGGTCATGCTCGTCATCATGGCGAGCTCGGCGCTGGCCTGGGTATTCTCGCTCGAGCAGGTCGGCCAGTCGCTGGCCGCCACCCTGGTCGGCTACGATCTCGACCCGATCATGCTGCTCCTGGTGATGAACGTGATGTTCCTGCTGCTCGGCACCGTCATCGAAGGCACGGCCTTGATGATCGTCCTGGTGCCGATCCTGATGCCGACGGTCCTGGCCGCGGGCATCGACCCGGTGCATTTCGGCATCATCCTGATCATCAACCTCTCCATCGGCACACTGACGCCACCGGTGGGCACGGTGATGCTGGTGGTGTGCAATATCACCCGGGTCAAGGTCGGCGAGTTCATTCGCGAGTCGCTGGGCATGTATCTGGCGCTGATCGTGGCCTTGCTGCTGATCACCTTCGTGCCGGAAATCTCCCTGGCATTGACCCGATAATTCTGCGTCCCGAGGAAATCATGACGACCAAAATGACCGATGCGGAGCTGATCCGCGTCCTCAAGGAAGAGCTCTTCACCGCCGTTGTCGGTGACGTGCTCGACGCGATGGGGTTCCGGCGGCAATTCCTGCCGCAGGCCATCAAGCCGCTGGTTGAAACCACCCGGATCGCCGGGCGCGCCATGCCGGTTTTGGAAGCCGATGTGTTCGACGAGGGCGGTGAGGATGCGCGCGGCCCGCTCTCGCGCGTGCCCTTCGGCATCATGTTCGAGGCGCTGGACGACCTCAAGCCGGACGAGATCTACATCGCCTCCGGCTCCTCGTTCAATTACGCGCTCTGGGGCGGGCTGATGAGCACCCGCGCCCAGCACCTCAAGGCCGGCGGTGCCATCCTCAACGGGTTCATCCGCGATGCGGGCGAAATCGAGCGGCTGTGCTTCCCGGTCTTTTCGCGCGGCATCTATGCCCAGGATCAGGGCGTGCGCGGCAAGGTCATCGATTTCCGCACCGCCATCGAGATCGAGGGCATCCGCATCCATCCCGGCGACCTCATCTTCGCCGACCGCGAAGGCGTGCTGGTCATCCCGCGCGAGGCCGAGCAGGAAGCGGTCGCCCGCGCTATCGAGAAGAACAATACCGAGAACGCCGTCGCCGTCGCCATTCGCAATGGCATGAGCACGCGCGAGGCTTTCGATACCTTCGGGGTGATGTAACGTGACCGATCTTCGGCTCCTGCTGTTGTCGCCCGCCGACAACGTCTTTGTGCTGCGCGAAGCGGTCGGGGAGGGCGAAACCCTGGTCATCGACGATCAGGCCGTCACGCTGCCGAACCGGCTCGATCGTGGCCACAAGATCGCGCGCCGGGCTATCGCGCCGGGCGAGAAAATCCTCAAATACGGCGCGCCGATCGGCTCGGCGACGGCGCCCATTGCCATGGGCGAACACGTGCATATCCACAATATCAAGAGCGACTACACAGCCACTCATGTCATCGAGCGCAAGCAGGAGGAGCCGGCACAATGAGCGGACAATTGCGCGGCTATCCCCGCCAGGACGGACGCAAGGGCATTCGCAATGTCGTGGCCGTCGCCTATCTGGTCGAATGCGCCCATCATGTGGGGCGCGAAATCGTCGCCGAATTCCGGGGCGAAGCCGTCCATCTCATCGGCTTTCCCGGCTGCTTTCCCAATACCTATGCCCAGGACATGATGGAAAAGCTCGCCACCCACCCCAATGTGGGCGCGGTGCTGCTGCTGTCGCTGGGCTGCGAGAGCTTCAATAAGTATCAGCTCTCCGAAGTCGTCGCCGCCTCTGGCCGGCCGGTGCATACCCTCACCATCCAGAACGATGGCGGCACGCGGCGCACCATCGAACAGGGCCGCGCCTGGGTCGAGGAACAGCTCGTCGCCCTGCGCCGGGCCGAAACGGTGCCCATGGCGCTCGACGAATTGGTGATCGGTACCGTCTGCGGCGGCTCCGACGGTACCTCCGGCATCACCGGCAATCCGGCGGTCGGCCGGGCCTTCGATATGCTGGTCGAGGCTGGCGCCACCTGCATTTTCGAGGAAACCGGCGAATTGATCGGCTGCGAGAACATCATGGCCGATCGCGCCGCGACGCCCGAACTGGCCGCTGAATTGCGCGCCTCGGTGGCCAAGGCCGCAACCTATTACGCCACGCTCGGCTATGGCAGCTTTGCGCCGGGCAATGCCGATGGCGGCCTCTCCACCATCGAGGAAAAATCGATGGGCGCCTATGCCAAGTCCGGCTCCTCGCAAATTTCGGGCATCATCAAGCCGGGTACGCTGCCGCCAAAGGGCGGGCTCTATCTGATGGACGTGGTCCCCGATGGCGAGGTGCGCTTCGGCTTCCCCAATATTTCGGACAATGCCGAGATCGTTGAGATGATGGCGTCGGGCTGCCACATGACCCTGTTCGTCACCGGCCGCGGCTCGGTGGTGGGCTCGGCTCTTTCGCCGGTGGTCAAGGTCTGCGCCAATCCCGATACCTATCGCAAGCTCGAGGATGACATGGACGTCGATGCCGGTCGCATCCTGGAGGGCCGGGCCAGCCTCGACGATGTCGGCGCCGAAATCCTCGGTCTCATCGAGGCGGTGGCGTCAGGCGAGGAAACCAAGTCCGAGCAATTGGGCCACCGCGAATTCATCCTCACCTATAAAAGCTTCGAACCCGCCGGCCCCGCCTGCCTGCCATCCCGAGGCTGACCCCATAGGATGCGGCGCTGGCCAATGCCGGCGCCGCCCGCACTCCTGTCATCGGCAATCATTGCTCAATCATGTCGAGCAGCGCCAGCACGCCGGTGCGATAGCCATTGGCTCCGAGGCCGGCAATGACCGCTTCGGCGCGCATCCAAAGGCGCAGCAGCAGACCCGCCTCCATGCCGAAGCATTAGCAGGGGCCCGGCCGCGCAATGGCAAGGTCTCGCACCTGTTCGCGCATCTCCATGTCACATTTTTCCGGCCTTGCTTGTCATGATCTGCGGAACGAACTTTCTCAGGAGGCAGCAATGGCCGGCAAGAATACCGCACTGATCGATCCCCAATCTGCGAGTCTGACTCTGATCAATGTCTATGAAGTGGATCCACAGATGCAGGACGCATTGGTGCAGGCATTATCGGAAGCCACCGAGAACACGATCAGGCACCAGCCGGGCTTCATCTCGGTGTGCATCCACAGCAGCCTGGATGGAAAAAAGGTCGTCAACTATGCTCAATGGGCGTCCCGGGCGCATTTCGACGGCTTCATGAACAGGCCGGAAACGCAGGAGCAGCTCAAACAGTTTGCCGGGCTGGCGAAGTCCGTTCAGCCGAGCCTCTACAAGGTCAACGCGGTTCTCGCCGAGGGGTGAACCGGCATTGGGTGGACGCGATATGAAGGGGGTGCAGGCTTCTCCATCATTCAACGATATGCGACCTCGCCTGATACGGGTGGCGTATCGCATGCTCGGCTCGATCGCCGATGCGGAGGACGTGGTCCAGGATGCCTATATCCGCTGGCTGGCGCTCGACCATGAGAGCGTTCGCCAGCCAGCGGCGCTGCTTCGCACTATCGTTACGCGCCTGTGCCTGAATGAATTGAATTCCGCCAGGCGTCGGCGCGAAACCTATATCGGGCCGTGGCTGCCGGAACCCTTCATCAATGCTGATGAGGTGGACGTCATGGACGACATCACTTTCCCGCTCATGGTTGCGCTGGAGCGTCTGTCGCCATTGGAACGGGCCGCCTTTTTGCTTCATGACGTGTTTGGCTTGGCATTCGACGATGTTGCAGAAGCCCTCGACCGCAAACCATCGACCTGTCGGAAATTGGCCACGCGTGCGCGTACCCACATACACAAGGCTCGCCCCCGCTTCCCGATAACGAAGGAACAGGGGATGGAATTCGCGGCCGCATTTTTTGCAGCCTCCCGCCACGGGGACATGCGCAAATTGCGCACCCTTCTCGCCGACGATGTCACCGCCTATTCGGATGGCGGTGGCAAGGTGTCGGCTTCCCTTGTTCCGCTGGCCGGCATTCATGCGGTGATGGAGCGGCACGCCCAGCTCGCTTGCGATTTCAGCAGATCGCCATCACGCCTCGTTCGCTACGCTCTAATCGACGGGATTCCTGGCTTCGTGACGATCGAAGAGGGAGGCCTTGTGCAGACCACGGCCTTGCAAATAGAGCGGGGAAAAATCATCGCGATCTTTATTACGCGAAACCCCGACAAGTTGCGACATCTGGACGGCGTCGCCCTGCATTAAGCCGGCAATGAATGCCTCGCCCTGCGTCGCCTCAAGCGGAAACCGGCGGGATCGGTGTTCAGAACTCCGCACGGAAATGGCGCACCCCACACGATTCGAACGTGTGGCCTCTGCCTTCGGAGTGCAGAAAAGCTCTATTTCACCACTTGGTTATGTTTTCTAACGTCATGAAATATAACAGTTGTTATTGTATTACGAAAGACGCTTTTGCCTGTCTTGGTACGCTGTTTTGTCCCAAAACTGTCCCAAAACGTGACCTCTGCCTTCCCGGCAGCAGCTGGCAAGGACGTTTCCTCGGCTCCGCAGGAGTTCATAGCCCAATTCCCCAATGACGCTCTGATCTCGTCCGACACCGCTGCCCGTCGGTTTTCGAATGGCAACAGCGTCGAAGTTGGGTGGCCAAGGACTTCTTGAGTCTCACTCCACGAGACGCACGGAGAGGGGTCGAAGAGAGTGTGTAAGTGGGCGTTATCGATCGCCCGCAGCATTTCCGCCGCTCTGGCGGGCCCAGAGTTGACAATTTTGTCGGTCCTCAGTTGGCAATTTTTATCAATCGGTAAGCGCTGACCGGGCGCAAAGCCTTCCGCATAGCCCATGCAGAAAACTCTCTATCGCCACTGGGGCTACCGGCAACACTTCGGCTAAAAAGGTCGTTGAACTGGCTATTTCGGCGTCTTTGCGTTGGATGAAGGCGAGGTCAAGATCAGCAATGGAAATTGTCGGACAGTCTCGGGAGACTCGCGCAGGTCTAATTGAACAGCCCCGCGTTCTGTAGAACCTTTGGGGTTGGATTTGGTATCGCCGTTCGAACTCGACGGGGAGAGCACGCCGTTGCGGACGTGCTTGCGTTCCGGGTTGTAGAACATCTCAATGTAGTTCAACACGTCCTGGCTTGCTTCGTCCCGTGTCCGGTAGGTACGGCGCCTTATCCTCTCGCGATTGAACACGTTGAAGAAGCTTTCAACCACAGCATTGTCATAGCAGTCCCCGCGCTGGCATCGCGGCCGCAGCTTGATCGTTAACGGAGGGCGCCTTGTTGCTGGTGGTTTTCCAACTATGCCGAGAGCAAAGGGCGTCAATCGCTCAGCTTTGCAGCATAGTTTCACGGCAGCAGATCGTTGATGCGGCTCTGCTTGTGGTCGGCGACGATGACGCGGAGTGTTGCGGCCAGCCAGGCGTAGGGATCGAAGGCGTTGAATTTGCAGGTTTGGAACAACGAGGCGATGACAGCCCAGCTTTCAGCACCTGCATCATGGCTGGCGAGGAGCGCGTTCTTCCGGTTCAGTGCGATCGGACGGATGGTCCGCTCAACGGCATTGTTGTCGAGCTCGATGCGGCCATTGTGAGGATCAGGACTAGCCCCGGCCAGTATTTGGCGATGTAGCTCAAGGTCTCCCGGGCGGCGCTTTCGCGGAGACGCGGACGCAATGAAGGTCAAGCCATGTCCTTATTCGGGGCTACGGCCGGTCCGGATCGTTCCTGGCGAGCAGCGAGACGCTGTTCGGGGCCCCGGCCCGGATCTCGGCTTCGATGGTATGGAGCTCGCCGATGAGCCGCACACCCTCTTCGCAATCGGGGCGGTGCCGGCGCGCGTGATCTCCACCAGCTTGCGTCGGGCATGGGCCCAGCAATAGGCAAGCTGGATAAGCTTGCGCCCCCATCTGGGCAGTCCAAGGATAGGCGGGCTGTCTACCGGCTAGGGGCAGTCCAGCTAACCTAACCCCGTGTCCACGGAACCGTCGGCAGCTCAAAGACGCGGCTACAACAACGCAGCAAAAGCCCGGGAGCTTGGTGATAACGCGGGTGGATGACGCGGTGCGTAGATGGTGTCGAGGCGATCCGCAGACCGCAGAACAACGTCGTGATTGGCCCTGGAAGGAGCAGGGCAAGTGCGCCTGGTTAAACCTTGTTGGGGACCTAGGCCTGCGCTAAGAGGGGGCATGGTTTCCTTGATCTAGAGATTCACATGGCGGATGTGCTGGTCTGTTCGTTCTACACTCCGGGAGGTTATTATGAGGAATGCGCAGAAAAATTTGCGGGAGATGTCAAGGCGCTAGGGCTTGACCTCCATCTAAAGCGGATGGAAGTTCCCACAGGAAAAACTTGGCCACAAATCTGTCGGCTGAAGGTGCCCTTCATCCAGGAAGTGCGGCAGGCCAATCCTGGCAAGCTCCTATTTTGGATTGACGTAGATTGCCGTCTGCAGGCGCTTCCCACCTTCATCCGCAATACTACCGCCGATCTCATCGGGTTCCAGCGCGGTTTCGGGCAACCCCTCTCGATCGGTTATGCCAATAAGGCACGATTTTGGGAGCCGTGCTTCTTTGGCTTCGGCAGGTCGGATGCCGCGACGGCATTCATTGATTTCGCGGCAGCAGCAGAAAAACAATCGACCTTCGATGCGACTGACGACTTCTTCTTCGAAGAGGCCTGGCGCGCCATGGCGCAAAAACTGACCTATCAATTCATCCCGTCGGAAATGTCCAAGCCCACCAATCCCGACCGGTTCTTTGTTTTTGGCAGCAGTTCAAACGTCGCGAAATACCGGGGAAAGGTTAAACAACATGAGGCGCCTGCGGGTCGAGCTGTCCGCCCCGTCGGCGGTAGCCGCATGGTGTCCTCCCTGCGCGGCGCGGCTCTTAGGCATCTTCCCGAACCGGTAATCGACAAGATTGTTGAAGTCCGCAATCAAATGCGCGAGGCCAAGGCGAAGCTCGACAGCGAGCGCATTATTCGCAGCGCGCTACAAAAGCCTGTTCAACAGGTAGCCAATCGCTCTGATCAAATGCGGACCTTCAATATTTTCGTGAAGCAGAATCTGGCACTTGCCGACGAGCCGAATTTTGAAAAGGTCGACAAGATGGCCGATGTCCTGGGGCGGTCATGTGCCGATGTCTCAGACACGCTAGAGTGGGGTAAGGCATTCCAAGACTATAGAAATCGTCCAGGAACGAATAGAGTAACCAGCCTTATCTGGTGGGACACACCCGCTCCCGGAAATTTTGGCGACTGGCTGTCACCCTATATTTTTGGCCAAGTCGGCGATACGTCGATCAGATACGTGAAGCCCGGAACGCAGTCGCCGGATCCGCATTTCATCGGTGTGGGTTCCATCATAAAGTTCGCGCAAACCAACTCGACCGTGCTTGGTTCCGGAATAGCCGCACGCGGAACCAAGGTCAATCCGAACGCAAAATACACTTTCGTGCGAGGTCGCCATACTGCCGATTGTATAGCCGCAAGTGGCGGTGTCGTGCCGGAGATATTCGGTGATCCGGGTATAATCATGAGCAAGCTTTATGCTCCGGACGAGGTCGTCAAGGAGCCGGGATCGGTTGCGCTGGTCCGCCACATCCGACATCTGCCACTTACCATGAAGCTGCCCTCCTACATTGAGGAAATCAGCATCTGGGGCGCCCGTCCGGCCGCACTCGAAGACTTTATATCCAAGATCCTGACTAAGGATTTCGTCATCACAAGTGCCATGCATTGTTTCATCGTCTGCCAGAGCTATGGCATTCCCTGCGCTTTGGTTACCTTTGAGGGACTGGAGGACGTCGTCCCGGGCGATGGTATTAAATACCTTGACTATCTCAATGGCGTCGGTTTTCCAGAAGTGATGCCTGATCGCTTGCCGACCGACCTACGCAACGTTGATCTGCAGAATTGGGTTCGCACCGACCGCGTCAAGCAAGGCCAGATCGATGACGTATTTACCATGATTAAGTCCGAGATCGGTACTGACCACCTCGAAAGGGAGTGAACGTGTATCCAGACGGGCTCGCCATCCTGACAATTGCGATATCCACCATAGACGAGGATAGGCTGTCCGATTTCGACCTGCGCTATCCGATGGGGGGCGGGTGGACTTATCTAGTGCTGGTTCAGTCGCCCAGCCAAGGGGTCAAGACGCCCGCCAGAACAGAGGACCGCGGTGCCCGTAGCACGCGCGATGATGTTAGATATCTAAGTCTGGAGGGCACCGGTGTAACAAAGAGCCGCAACGCGGCGATTGATCAAGCGCTCACGCCCTTACTGCTGTTTTGTGATGACGACGTCAATATGCTCCCCGATGGACTGGAACTGGTGATCCAAGCCTTCAAAGATGACAGCAGCCTTGCCGTCCTTACCGGAAGAACCTTGGTCCCAGGTGGCGCTGTGGCAAAAAATTATGGCCGCCATTCGGAGCGGCTTTCATTCTTAAACTCCGCAAAATTCGGCACTGTTGAGCTTGCTGTAAGGCTTGAGCCAATTCGGGAAAACGCACTTCGCTTTGATGAAAATTTCGGGGCCGGGGCTGAGTATCCGATTGGAGATGAATTTATCTTTATAACGGACTGTCTTAAGTGCAGGCTGAAGGCGTGGTATTTCCCCATCGATATTGCCGTTCATGCTCATGACAGCTCAGGGCATAATTGGGAGTCTCGCGCACATTTGAAGTCGCGCGCGCTGGCATTCCGGCGCATTTTCGGCCCTGTGTTGTCGTTCCCGTTGAGTTTAGCGTTCGTCGTCAGAAACAGAAGAAAATTTTCCGACATGAGGTCGATGCTGTGTTTCTTGCAAAATTCGATATTTCCTGCTTAGCGCTATATTGAGGATTTCAACATGACTGAGGTTTCGGATGTTGCGAATTCCAAGTTCGATACCGACGGGCATTCCAGCAAGACTTCTCCATATATAATCGCAACACAGCCTCGAAGCGGCAGCCATTTTTTGGCTGCGCTGTTGAGGGACACTAAACAGGCTGGGGTGCCACTCGAGTATTTCCACAAACGGCATTGGCAAAGCTGGAAGGATCGTGTCGGTGCGGATGACCGGGAAGCGCTCGAACATCTATTCCGGTTGCGGACATCGCCCAATGGTCAGTTCGGGGTAAAGATGCACTGGCATCAGTTTACCGTTGCCCTGAAGCTGGACCTGGAGTCGTTTTTTCATGACGCCAAGTTTGTCTACATGTCGCGTACGGATTTGCTTGCCCAAGCGGTGTCACATGCCATCGCGCAGCAGACCGGAGTCTGGCATTCGGGACAAAAGGCCGTTGGAAAAGCCACGTTTTCCATGGAAGCGATAGACAACAGCATCCAGTTCCTGCTTCAGGAGCGCAGCCGCTGGGAGCGTTTCTTCGCAGTTACCGGCGTGCAGCCATTTCGTATTCTGTATGAAGATTTGCTCAGGGATACAGACGGCGAAATGCGAAGGCTATGCACTTTTTTGGATGTGCAATGGTCTGGAGTCGATCATATCCTCGGCGGGGTGCAGCGGACGAATCTCAACAGCGAATGGATTGAACAATTCAGATTGGCTAAGAACGGCGCGGCCGATGAAAATGTCTGGAAAGCGATCAACAAGATCGGTGTCAAGCCAGTTGTGTCAGATGCATCAGCGAAGGATGGCTAGGATTCGGTTGATTTTCCCGTAAACAGAACAGCACGCGATGACTTTTTGGATTTTCGTTCTCCCCGCATAACATCTTGAGCGAATTGCTGCAGCCAGGCATCCTCCTCTGCATCGAGCGGTTTCGCGACCGATGCCAGATCGAGATAGTTTCTATAGTCCTCTACCCGAACTTGCGGAAAGCGGTCAGCTATGCCTCTTTCCCTAAGGATGTCGTGCAATCGTTTGTTAGATGGCGAGAGGCACTCCATCACCTGTTGGGCTGCGGAAAAGCCCATTGCGGAAAAGTTGTACACTTCATCTGGGCGCGCGTGAAAGTAGTCGCTCAGCTTCATCGCTGCCCGTTGTGACAGGGCGTAGTCATCCCCGAATTCCAGCCGGCCCATGCTGACCAGGCTCTGTACTGCGAAGAGAAACTTGATACCGGCTTTGCCATGCGACCAGCTTTCATCGGGTTGGGGAAGAACCACGCCAGGTGCGTAGTGGGAAACGAAATGAGCTAGCGTCCCACCCTCGCCTCCGATGGTGTCGTAGATGTGGATATCGACATCGGGAAAATGCGTCATCCACGGTGACAGCGTTTCGTCGTACTGGCCTTTCGGCCACTCCCTGTCCAGGAAGGCTTGGACATCGAAGTCGACGCGCCCAAACCGCGCACGCTGATTGTAATGGGAATGCAGCCTGAGATCCTGCCGTCGAAGGTAAACTACAATCCGGACTGAACGCCCCGCCAGAACGGTCTTTAGCCTCCCTATTTGGGGTTCATCAAGCTTGCTCAATGCTTCTGTGCTGATTATGCCGGTGCCAGTCTTGTCGATTTCAGCCAGCGCATCCGCCCACCCGCCGCGTTCCGGCAAAAATCGCCCGTGAACTTCGGCGCTGTCGTCCAGCAACTCGTAAGCCAAGTTATGGTGAGCTGTCGCTCCGAACCGAGCGCGCCCTGATTGCGGGTAGATCAAACCTCTATTGTAAAGTAATTCCACGCGTTCGCTAAGGAACCTTTGGATGCTGCTTGTCCCGGTTTTGGTCAAGCCGATATGAAGTATTATTTCGCTTTTCATCGCTTTCGAACCTTCGGCCCCCAAAATGTACGTGGTTGCAGGCGCGTGCAGCGAACCGCCTGAATTCGCTACCGGTCACTGGGCTGGCGCAAAAAATTGGTAAGCGACGCGCGATTTGCCGCAAAAATTTCTGCCACACCAGCGCCGTTAATATGATTGCTGTCGACATACAGGATCGTGTCCTCCCCGAACAGTCGGCAAAGCTCTGTGCAAAACACATCAACGGGATCAATGACAAATACGGCGTCGGGTCGTGCGGCCCCAATTGCACGAAGAACGAGGTCTGTTCCTGCAAGGTCAACTCGAACCTGCTCGCGAGATCGTGCGTCACATCCGGGCAGGTATGGGGACACCGGACTGAACAAACAGCGATCAAGGTCATAGCCCAGATTTGGACCCTGGCTGACAAACACCACGCTTTTTCCTGCCGCGGTCAGCCGATCGACCGTCCGGGTGACTGCACTCTCAAATATGGCAGTCCTTTCTTCCAGGGTGTCGGGCACTGTGCCCGTTTCGGAGAGGTACACCCGCCCTTTGGACCGGCTTTCGCCCAGGCGGGTAGATCGAACATAAAAAGACCATCGGGCCGCGAGAACTACGGTATCGATCTCCGGGTCTTCGATAATGTGATTGAACACGGTCTGCATTCTCGCTTTGCAGAAGCGGAACCAACCGGGCGTGCGTTCGTGCACCAGCGAAACACCCAGAAGCGGTACGCAACCGTTGAATGTGGCGACCAGCCCGCTTGCGCCTTCCTCATACAGCAAATCCGCGAAGACGGTGCGCCACCGACGCGAATGGCTGTCCCCAACGATGACGAGCGAACGTTCGTCCGCTTCAATATTGCCTATGGCGCAGAGAAAGCGTGGAGGCACATCGATCATGTCACAGCGTGCTCCAAAGCCACGCAGCGAGCGGTTCTGGACGTACGTTTCTGCCTGCTGTGGCGAGAGCCGCCAGTGGCTCGCCTCGAGCCTGCTCGCCGCAAAGGCGATGCCAGCGTTCGGCCCAATGAGAAGGACGGCAATTGTGGCAATGCGGCCATAGGATCGGGTCTCTGCGGCCCGGTGCCGCCGGCCGCGCTCAAGAAAGGGTTTCTCGATCCCTCTATAGAGCACATAGGCGAGGACAAATGACATTGCCATCAGGACAGTTAAATCTATCCAGTCAATATCTTCGCCGAAAATGTATTTGTAAAAGACAACGACCGGCCAATGGACTAGATAGAGCGAGTACGATATTCGTCCGATCAACCGCATCGCTACATTTGCGTAGATTGCATTGAGCGGTGCCCTCTCTCCGGAAAAAATCATTGCTGCCGTTGCAAGGGTTATCGGTAGGGCTGTCAGGCCTGGAAACGGCAAGTGTTCGTTAAAGATCAGAATGACCGTTGCGGTAACAACCAGACCCAGCAGGTGAATGGTATAATGAAATACCGTAGCTAGGGCTTCCTGCAGTCTGTCCATGAAGACCAGTGCGCCACCGGCGATGAACTCGAAGAAGCGTGGCGGCGACCAGAAATAGGCATCAATGCCATTGTGCCTGAGCCAAATTTCGGAAATCGCCACCAATGCTACGAATATCGCTACCATCATCAACAGGCGTGCCGGTGTGCGCAGTGGCAACTGCATCAATCCAACCAGCGCTGCCGGCCAGAGCAGATAAAACTGTTCTTCGACCGCAAGTGACCAAAGGTGGAGAAGAGGCTGCAAGGCGGCGCCGGGAGAGAAATATCCGTCTGCCGCCGAGAAATGCACATTGGCCAGGAAGAGGGACGACCACACGGCGGAATTCGCGGCGGCCATAAACAAATCAGGTGGAAATACCGAACCGGCGACGACCAGCGTTGCCAGTATGGTAACGGCGGATGCTGGGATTATCCGGTAAAGCCGCGCGGTGTAAAAGCCGACGAAGGTGAAATCCTTACGGCCGATAGCCAGCACCATGTTTCTTGTGATCAGGTACCCAGAAATCACAAAGAACATGTCGACGCCCACAAATCCTCCCTCGAGAAAGGGGAAGTCGAAGTGGAACAAGGTCACGGCTAGAACTGCAATGGCACGCAGTCCTTCAATATCTCCGCGAAAGCCGACGCCCCGTGGCTTTTGCGTTTCTAGCATGGAGCACGTCCTCTCAGACAAATTTCTGGCTGGATGGGAGCCGGAAACGGCGAAGTGATTGGACCTACGGTCTGTCTCCGCATCCCGTAATCCTTTGGAAAGCGTCCAGTAGGTCGCGCCAGGGGCCCACTAGGCGATCGCTGAAGTAGGTCTGGACTCTTGGGCTTCGGCTTTGAGCATGTCCGAGATCACGTCAAAGGCTGCTTTATAGCAGCTCTGCTCTATGTGGCGTTCCAACATGGCGCAACGCTGACAGAAGACATAATCCGCAATCGTGATATCACGGGCATCTTCGCGTCCTCTCTGGATATTACGCAGCAGTTCGTTCCGGACAGTGTCCGAGAGTTCCAGTGACAGGTCGCTTCCCAGGCGCGCTAGTTGCCACTTGCCCCAGAATATTGGCCTAACCTCTGCGTCGTCTGGCACGAACAAGGCATTCGTTCTCGACAGATCCGGATTGACGATGATCAATGGCAATCGGGACAGGCGGGAGCGGATCCGGGGGAGCAGGGCAATAGCGGTATGGTACAGCGTGCGCTCTGTATCGAGGTCAATGGCGACGGCCAGCTTCTGGAGCAAACTGCGGTCCAGCCGTTCCTCCAGCAGCCGGTGCGTGGCTCGATAGCCCTCGGCCAATTCATCGCTGGGCCTCACCGACCACATCTTTCCCAGAACTTGAGACAGGGATTGCCGCCACTTGTTGCGAGGTAGATCAATGCTGCCATCAGCTGCCACGATCCTTGATACATAACCTGCCACCGTAAACTCCCCGATCACGGCGGGAGCGCCCAGATCCTTGCGATTCATGAAGGAAAACAGGTAGTCCTCGTTGGCCAGAAGGTGACGTTGAGTGGGTCTGTAGACCGTTTGAATGGCGCGAAAACTCGATCCATTCAACGCCTTTGCTTGAATATCGAAACACTGGATACCCTTATAGGCAGGGTCTATCCATTGAACCTTAATCGGCTTCTGAGAATCGACAAACTGGCCGATTTCCGCTGCCACCAATTTGGCTCGATCATTGGGATTGAAGGCTTCACGAAGTGACAGCGTATCCTTGCTCTCCGCTTCGCGCCACTGATGCTCCCGAAACAGCATGGCATTGAACTGGTCTCTTCGGCGCGACATCTGAACGCTTTCGATCACGACCCCCGTTGCCGCACTCAAGACCTGGCGCAGCAGAATTATGAGCACGATCGCAATGGCGACGTTAGCTTCCGCGGCGGTGAGGAGCGTATACAAAATGACCAGAAACGACGTCAGGAAGCCGACCGAGGACGCAATCCGCACGTATTTCTTGAAGTTTTGATCAAGGTTAGCAGCGAGGGCAGGAGCCCGCCTGGCAGCCCTTCGCGATGTTAGGCCGGCAAAAATCAGATAGGCCGCCCCCAAGTAGGTTGACAGGAACAAAACCACGAGCTTGTCGAGTAGGGTAATGACAACCATGCCGGTTAGGAAGAAGATGATGTTTGTGACCACAGTGACTACACGCAGATAGACGGATTTGACGTCGTCCTCCTGGCTGCTGTTCACAAAAATTGCGGTCGATGCACGCAACATCTGGCTGCCGCCGGCTTCGGCCAGATTCCTTCTGACCGAATCCAGTACCAGAGTGACCAAATAAAGGATCACCGCACCCACGGAGAGCGCGACTATCCACTCAGTTCGATGCGCCTGATCTATGAAGGGAAAATAGCGGGGAATCCGTTCCGACCCCGCCAGTAAGATCACTTTCAATGGCAACAGGAAGGCGACAATATTGACAATACGCGCTGCAACTGAGATCGCGACGATCTTCACGGTCAGGGCCGAATTGGACTGGATAAAGCTCTGCATGACCGTCGCAAGCCACACAAAAAAACTTGCGGTATATTTGACTAACATCATCTAACTTTGCCTAGTCGATATCCTGATGTGAGCATGGTGTTACAAAGGTACCGCAAAACGCTGAAAGGGTCCGCACTCATTTTCACTTTTGGGGCCTGAGGAGGTCGGAAAATCGGTATCGACTTCTGCAGCGCCTTTCCGTAATGCCGGTGATGAATGTATCGACCACGGCGGGGGCGGCGGCGGCGGCGATTGATATACAGGAAGGTAATAGTGGTCGATCATTGTCCCCAGCGCATCATCTTGCATGTTGGAACGCCAAAAACGGGCACTACCGCCATCCAGTCAGCCATGGCCACAGGTCGAGAACAGCTCTCCGGCCTTGGGGTTTGCTACCCGAAAGCTGGCGAGCCTGGACGCGGACTTCATGGGCATCACAACCTTGCCTACGAGATTGCGCCGGGTCCTAATCGTCTCAAATTCCGGCAAGAATACGGTACGTGGGCCAACCTAGTCGAGGAGGTACGGAAAAGCGGGGCGTCCACCGTTCTGATTTCCTCCGAGGCCTTCCGATTTCATCTCGCGCGCCTATTGGCGGCTCGCATAGCAGAATTTTGGCCTGCAGAACGCATCGAAGTTGTCCTTTATCTTCGCCCGCAATGGGAGTACATCGAATCTGGTTATAATCAGTTGGCCCGGTTTGGCGGGATAGAGGGCGAATCGATTGCGCAATTCTGGATGCGCCAGTCCAAACGGCTTGGCGATTACCGGCACCTGATCTCGGTCTGGGAGCAGAACTTCCCGAACTCGCTGGTGACGTTCCTTCCCTATACCCGGCAGCGCATGGAAGGAGGCATCGTCCAGGACTTCGAATCCAACGTCCTGCGTTCGGGGCATACATTTGGCGCGAAGGAAACGTCCAATCCCAAGGTCGGGATGCGCGCCATTTCGGCGGTTCAGTACGTCAAGTCGGAACTCCGGCGGAAAACGGCCAAAGCAGATTTGCGGGTTCCGAACTCTGCCGTATTCTCCATACGGAAGTTGTTCACCGAGCGCTTCGCCGACGTCGTCGATTTCACATTCATGACCGCGACCCTCGAAGCCCAGATCGCTGAAGAATGCAATGAGATAAATTCCTGGCTAAGGTCACGCTACCCGCTCTTTGCCCAATCTGATTTCGGACATCTGCCCTCACGCCCCAGACCCCCTCTTTTCGAGGAGACCCAATTTGAGGGTGCCGAGCGCGCAGCGCTTGACGAGATCGTGCGGATGACCCTGCCAAAGCTGGGACGTTTGTAGGTCCGCCGGAAGGGATTCGGAAATCAAGCCAATTGACGTGTGGATCGTTCGGGATCTCGAACCGCTGCCATCTGATGCGGGCAATAGACGCCTTATGCGGGCAGGGATGCTCGCTCAGACGTTGGCGCGCCTGGGCTGCCAGACACGATGGTTCACCTCAAGCTTTGATCACTACCAAAAGCGTCAGAGGCTCCCGCGGCGGCAGTCGGTTGTTCCCGAGCCCAACCTTACAATTTCGGTGCTGGACGGTCTTGGGTACAGCAAGAATATCAGCCTGCGTCGCATCGTGCACAATCGGGCGTTTGCAAGAGCGTTCACCGTTGAGTCGGCGGGGGCGACTGCCTTGCCAGACGTCATCGTCACCGACATCCCTACGACGGAGGGTGCGGCCGCTGCGGTTGCGTTCGGTGCCAAACACAATATTCCGACCATTGTCTCCATCCGTGACCTCTGGCCAGATTTTTTCGCAGATCATGCACCCGCGATGGCGCGGCCACTGGTGCGCACACTTGTGGCGCCGCTCGAAATGCAAGCCAGGTATGCCTGTGCCAACGCAGACTCGATAGTCGGCATCTCCGACAGATATCTCGATTGGGGGTTGGCCAAGGCCGGCCGGTCCAGGAGCGAACAAGATGCCGTCTTTCCCCTGGGCTATGCTCCGGCGCGGATTTCAGAAGCGCGGGCGGGAGAAATTTGCTCGGCGCTCGGAATTGCTGCATCGGACAGGGTAGTCAGTTTTGTCGGATCATGGGGTCATACCTATGACATTGACCTAGTCGAAAGAACTGCGCGGGCGCTCCTTGATCGTCCAGGCGTCAAATTCCTGATTGCAGGCGAGGGCGAACAGTCGATACGCATGCGACCCAGGCTTGCAGAACTCGGCAACGTCATCCTGCCAGGTTGGATAGATGCCGAGGCAATCGCCGCAGTGCTGCAGCGCACGGACATCGGCCTGCTGCCATACACAGCCATGGCGCCGCAAGGCTTGCCCAACAAGGTCTTTGAATACATGGCCTATGGGGCATATCAGCTTGCCAGCATAGGTGGAGAATTGACCACCTTCTATAAAGCAAGTGGCGCCGGTTCCCCCATTACCTACCCGAACGCGGAGAGGTTGGCGCAGGCGATTCGTGACACTTTGGCGGACGAGGATGTCCTGGCCAGACGTGCAGACCGCATTGCCAGCTTCAACCGGACGTGGGATGCGGACCGCATATATCAGCAGTTCGCGTCCCATATTGTTGCAATCGCCACACGCTAGATTTACCGACTAGACGGCGTCCACAGTAGAGATCGACAAAGATAACAAAGGCGGGAATTTTGAAGGCACCCCTGTCCCACTCCGAGGCGAACGCGACGCCGAAGCCTGCCCGGCGCCGCTTTGCCTCTGGCAGCCGGCGGTCGGCATTGAGCGCTGTAAAGGGCGGAAGCAACCGCAACCTGTTCGATGTGATCGAGCGGGGTGCCAGTGTCCGGCGGCACAGGTTCATGATGGACATGCGCCTGTTGCTTCTACCCGCCGCCATCGTGGCTGCACTGCAGTGCGCTGTCTATGTCGCCGTAATGCTGCGCGCCAGCAGGCAGGACTGGAACGACATCGTCACGGTCTGTTTGGTTCTAACGATTGTTCCGTTCGTGTCGGTGGTTGTCCTCGCCGGCGCGCGGAGCCGCGAGTTTCCGTTTACCTTGTCGGCTTTGCTTACGACAGTTGTTTACAATTTTGGTGTGGTCGTGCTGTCGGCGCTGCGCATATCCATCAGCTATTCCGGCCTGCTAGCTGCAGGCTTTGCGTGCGTTGTCATGATGGTGCTCGCTGCAAGCCGGCTAACCCGGACGACGCATGAGCGGATGGCTATCCTCGACTTTCCCGGGGCAGACGCTGCGGCGGAAAAGATCGGCGGTGATGTCACGAAGGTCGGGCTCAAGGCAAAACTCGGCGAGTTCGACGCCGTTCTCATCGATGGCACCACTCACCACACGCCCACCTGGAACAGTCAACTCACGCGTGCCCAAATGCGTGGAACTCGGGTCATCCCATGGTTTTCCGTATTCGAGCAGAAGTGGGGGCGGGTGACGCCGGAATATTTCGACATCAGCCACCTGTCTTACAGTCCAAGCCAGATCTACTACACGCGGGTCAAGAGGCTGCTCGATCTGCTGCTGCTGATGCTCCTGGTTCCCGTACTGCTGCCGTTGGGTCTGATCATCGGGGCCTATATCAAACTCATAGATCGCGGCCCTGTGCTTTTCGTCCAGACCCGCCGCGGCTATGCCGGCAAGAACTTTCGCATGCTCAAGTTCCGGACAATGCGCCAAGGGTCCCATGGTGGGGCAACCAAGGGGAGAGACGATCGTATCCTTCCGGGATGCCGGCTGCTCAGGCGCTTCCGCCTCGACGAACTACCCCAGTTAATCAACATCCTGCGGGGCGAGATGAGTTGGATAGGACCGCGTCCCGTTTCTCTAGAGATCGCGCGGCAGTGCGAAAAAGCCTCGCCGGTGTATTCCGCACGCTATCTTGTGCTTCCCGGGATAACTGGTTGGGCGCAGGTACAGTATGGGTATGCCGGCACTCTGGCGGAAGAATTCGAAAAACTAGGCTACGATCTTTACTACCTAAAGCGTATCTCGCTGGATCTCGATATCGAGATTACCTTCAGAACTTTCCGGACGCTGTTGGCGGGGACCGGGGCGCGATAGCGGCCGCGCGTCTGATACGCTCCTTCTGCGCCGCATTTGCGCGTCACCCCATCACAGTTCCTGACTCAGCACGCCATCCGATAACACCGTTTGGGTTCCTTGGGCTTCCTCAGCCCCAAATGTCAAGATCGACATTTTCCACATAGCGGGCGACGACGTTTATCGAGCGCCAGCCGCCGGCGCGCATGATTTCGAGGATGCCGCGGCCGTTGAGCACGAGTTGCTGGGCGGCCCCGACGCGGAGAGAATGGCCCGAGACCTTGGATGAGCCCGTGGTCGGCAGGTTCGCGCGGGTGGAAAGCTTTTTGAGGACGCGACCGACCGAGAGGGGTTCGAGATGGAGTGCCCGAACCCGGTTGCGGTAGACGGGCCGCAGCAGCGGTCCGGTATTGCGCCCGATGGCGGCGATCCAGGCATCCAACAGGGCGCCGGCCCGGCTCGAAAGCAGGGCGGTGCTATACCGGGGCCGGTCGTGGAACTCAAAAACGGATTCCAACATTCTCTGACCCGCCACCCGCCGGTCGCGGTCGAAAATCGCTGACGCCGTCGGCAAAATCGGTCCTGCGCAGGGTGGAGTGATCGACCAGAATCGCGCCCGTGGCGACCTCCGCAGGAGCGCAATAGGCCCAGACTCGGCTGACCTGCATCCGGGCCAATCAGATTGGAAACGTCTTACAGTGTCTTGACGGGCACGTGGGTCAAGCGAGGACCTTCGCGCCGTCACTGGCAAGCCACAAATCGAGCCGCTAGATTTTTGGTGACAACGGCCTTGGAGGTGTCGGCCGTACCTCGAATTTCGCCAGCATGGCGGTGGTGGCTTTTGCTGTCGGGACGGCTTTCCAGCCGGACCGGCTGCCGGCATAGGCCTTGCTCGCCGTATAGAGAGACTTGTGTCCGGCGACTGCCGCTATTTCTGCCGCCGATTTACCGGCCGCCTTGAGATTGGCGATCGCCTGGTGGCGCGTCGTATAAAGCGCGAACGGCTTCAGCCGAACATTGCAACAAGCGCGTCGCAGGCGCGCGCCGAGCCGATCGATCAGCCTCTCTAGGTCGCCAGAGCTGGCCCTCGCAAAATTTGCAATCAATCGATCAAGAGACGCCACTTCGGCCGGCGAAATGTCGGCAAGGTCGAGTTCCCTGAACGCGCTCAGGCCGCGTCCGTTGGTCGCCTTACGGGTGCGCACGACCAGCAGATCCCCTTGCCGATCGGCATCGGAATATTCAGACGGTCGCAGACCAAGGAAGACGCCATGCGTGATCAGGCGCACCAGCAGCTTGTCGTCGGCCTTTCCGCGTTTCCAGAGATAGCTGCAAACCGTTTTGACCTCTGTCCTCGAGACGTCTTTCCGTTTTTTGGCGGAGGTTCGGGGTTCCGCAGCCTTGGGCCGCAGACGCGGCCGATCAGCGAGAGCGTCACGATGAGCCGCTTCCTGCGTCGGCGGGATGGTGCCGGTTGCCAATGCCTCATCGACCGCCAGCGCCAGCGCCGCATAGTATTTGCGAATGCTGGCTGACTGGTATTCGTCATGCTGCTCGCCGAGATGGTGGATCGCTTCCAACAGAGTTGCAGGGCGGTCCTGCGCTTCTCCTGCACGGCGCAACAGCCTGTCAACGCGGCCCCGATAATCGACCACGGTACTCTCCTCCCGGGTCACCAGATTTCCCAGGCCGTCCACTCTATCCATCTTGATTTACCCGTTACTCGACGGAAATTCGTCGCCCAAAACCTCGTTCAAGGTCTGGCAAGGTACAATCGCTGTTGGCCGTCTGGTGGAGGGGGCAACGTCTTTTTCGTGCGAGGTAACACTTTTCCCGCAAGCCCCATGGTCGCGTGAAAAGTGTTACCCCCAAAGACGACAATCTTGGCTCTCAGGCCTCCTGGCCCCCACCGCTCACGCTGGCTTCGATCACACCCGGGGCTGGCAGTGTGCGCTGTCCGTTTGGTTTCATTGCGCGCAGTCGCGCCACGCTCTGATCGACCTTGGGATGGCGGTAGCGGAGCAGCGATTTGATATCGACATGCCCCGAAAAATCCATGACCTGCTCACTGGTCCAGCCGTCGTCGAAACACCGCGAAATCGCCTCGTGGCGGAAGTCATGCCAGCGCAGGGTCCCCACGGACACCAGGTCCTCGCGTCCCATACTCCGGGCTCGGCGAGCGGCTCGCGCGCGGGCATATTCGAAGGCTTTTTTGAGCGCATTGCTGGAGATCTTAAAGATCTTTCCGCCTGCTGCGCGACCGGGCAGCGCCTCGAGGATTTGAACCGCACGCTCTGACAACAGAATGTGGCGCCCCCTGCCGTTCTTGGCATCAGCCAACCACACCGTGCCGCGACGCCGGTCATAATCCTTCCACTCGATGCGCAATTGCTCGCTGCGGCGGCAGCCAGTCTCAAGCGCGAACTCGGCTGCAAGCGGCACAATAGGGTTCTCAGCCATGATAAGCTCCGCGAACAGCAGCGCTTCCTCATCTTCCGAAATCTGCGCCCGCCTGGCAAAGGCCAGATCCAACTCCAGGAGGGTGCCGCTCGGGGTCAGGTGCCGAAAATTCTCCCGCACCCGCCAGTGGTCGATCCCCGATGTCGTAGGCCACTGGCGGGTGTGGGGCACCTGGACATCCATGGCGTTGAAACCACCCGGCCCCCTGGCGCCAGGCGTTTCGCACGCCAAGCCAGTTTTGAAGACGTCGCGCCCGTGCACCGGCGTTCCACTATCAACCGTCATGGAAATGTCGGTTGAGCTTGATTTCGGCATCGGACTTGAAGTGTCCATTGCTGAAGCCGACCTCTACCTGCACTGGGCCAGCGACCTGTTGGCCCCGGCAACGGATGATGATGACGATGGCAATAGCTAGCCGCGCCAAGCCGCAGACCACTCCCAACCGGCTTCGGGCGGTGGGCTATTGCCGCGTCAGCACCAAGCGCCAGGCCGATCACCAGATCTCGCTCGAGGAGCAGGAAAAAAAGATCGACGCCACGTGCGTATTGCGCGATGCCGACCTGATTGAAACCTTCGTCGAGCCGGGCGTCACCGCCCGCGCCGACCGGCGCCCCGAGCTCAGGCGCATGCTGGAATTTGCCTGCGACCCGGCCAACCAGATTGGCCTGGTCATCGTCTATTCCTTCTCGCGCTTCTTTCGCAACGTCACGCAATACCTGCAATACAAGGAGAAGCTGAAGCAGGCTGGCGTGCGTCTGATCTCGGCCACGCAGGACATTCCGGAAGGTCCCCATGGCGAACTGATGGAAACCATCCTGGCTGCCTTCGATGGTCATCAATCCGAGGTCAATGCCAGCGTCGTCCGCGACATGATGATGGCTAATGCCGAGGAAGGCTACTGGAATGGCTCGGCACCACCTTTCGGCTATCGTACCAGGGTCGCGTTGGTGCTGCGCCGCAAGGAGAAGAAGGTCCTCGAAATCGATGCGGAAGAGGCCGCCATCGTCACCAAGGTGTTTCGCCTTTACCTCAACGGCCATGAGGGTTCCGGGCCGATGGGCATCAAGGCCATCACCACCCATCTCAACACGAAGGGTTACCGCTATCGCGGCAAGGCCTTTTACACCGCCTCGGTCGAACGCATCCTCAAGAACGAGGCCTATATCGGCATCCATTACTACAACCGCATCGATAGCCGGACGCCCCACTCTGCTGACTGGCATTGCCATTTGCGAGAAATGCGGCCGGGGCATTATGCTGCGCACCGGAAAAGGTGGGCAATACAAGTACCTGACTTGCGCCAAGAGTGCGACCGAGGGCACAGGTTGCGGTCATTCGATCCGTATGGACAAGCTCGATGAGATGGTTATCCAAGCCATGGAGGAGCAGGTGTTTGCGCCCGAGCGCCTCACCGCCATTCTTGAAGCCATGATAGATCGGACCGACGAGACGCGTCAGCAGCTCGAAGCCGAGATCGAGCGTCAGAGGATCGCCGTGACCGAAGCTCAATCCCGCCTTGAACGGCTCTATGACGCCATCGAAGCCGGTGTGGCCGAACTCCACGATTCCCGGTTCAAGGATCGCATCGATCTGGCCAAGTTGCAGATTCGGGAGGGCAACGCCAATCTCGACATCCTGCGTCAGCGCAGGAGCGTTAAAGCCCAGCTCTCACCGGCCATGGTTCGGCGCTTCTCATCTGGAATTCGTCGCCGGCTCCGCGACGCCGACCCCTCGTTCCGTCGCACCTGGCTGCACCTGTTCGTGAGCAAGGTCATGATCGGCAAGGATCGCATCCGCATCTGCGGGCCCAAGGATCAGCTTTTGAAAGCCGTTTCTAAGGACGAGGATTCCGCGCGGAATATGGTGCCCACTTTTGCACGAGAATGGCGCACCCGACAGGATTCGAACCTGTGACCTCTGCCTTCGGAGGGCAGCGCTCTATCCAGCTGAGCTACGGGTGCAGACCTGAATCGGGCGAGCCCGACGAACGGGCGAGAACCTAGTGCAAGCATGGCCAATGTGCAACCGACGAAATCGCACTGGGCCAGGGCTTTGTTCACCCGGCCGCGCCCCGCCGCGATTGCGGCCATGGCCAAGGGCATGGGTGCCACGGCAGGGCGCCTTGTTGCTGCTGACAGGACCTGACAGCTCTTTTCGATTTCCATGCAGCGTGCGAAACCTGGCGCGGACAACGCCGTGCCGATGGGGGACGATCCGATGCAGACGATTGAAGGGCCCGATGGCCGGCCTCGGTGCCGCTGGTGTGCCGGCGCGCCGGAATTCCTGCCCTATCACGACGAGGAATGGGGCTTCCCGGTCGGTGATGATCGGCTGCTTTTCGAAAAGCTGGCGCTGGAAAGCTTTCAGTCGGGCCTCAGCTGGCGCACCATCCTCAACAAGCGCGAGGCCTTTCGCGCCGGCTTTGCCGGCTTCGAGATCGACAAGGTGGCGGCCTTTGCCGAAGCGGATGTCGAGCGTCTCCTGGCCGATGCGGGCATCGTGCGCCATCGCGGCAAGATCGAGGCCGTCATCAACAATGCGCGCCGCGCCCGCGAGCTGATCGCCGAGGCCGGTTCGCTGGCCGCCTTCGTCTGGCGCTATGAGCCGGAAGCGCCGGGCCTGCCGCAGAGCCGCAGCACCGCGCCGGAATCTGTGGCCTTGTCCAAGGCGTTGAAACAGCGCGGCTGGCGCTTTGTCGGCCCCACCACCATTTTCGCCTTCATGCAGGCCATGGGCCTGGTCAATGACCATGCCGAAGGCTGTATCAGCCGGGAGAGGGCGAGCGCTCTGCGCGCCGCGTTCACCGTGCCGGGCCGCCAGGCCCGCGGCGGGCGGCTCTAGGCCGCCTTCACCACCTCGACCAGTTCGACGTCGAAAACCAGGTCCTGGCCGGCCAGGGGATGATTGGCATCCACGGTCACGCTCTGCGCATCCATCCCGACCACGGTGATCGGCAGCATGCCGCCATCGGCGGTGCGGGCCTGCAATTGCGTACCCACCTTGAGTTCGATGCCATTGGGCACCTTGGCGCGGTCCAGCCGCTGCACGGCTTCCTCGCGGCGGGGGCCGTAAGCGGCGGCGGCCGGAATGGTCACGGTGCTCTTCTCGCCGGTCTGCATGCCGGAGACATGCGCCTCCAGCCCGCTGATCACCTGGCCCTGGCCGAGGGTGAATTCGAGCGGCGCCCGGCCCTCGGAGGAATCGAATTGGGTGCCGTCGACGAGGCGGCCGGAATAATTGATGCGAACGATGTCGCCGTTCTGGGCAATGGCCATGGGACGAGCCTTTCGGGGAATTCTTGTGGCCCCCGCCTTGCGGCGGCCGTTCAAATCAGCCGCGCCGGACCTCATGGGGGGAGATCGATCGGGTTACGGGCGCGGCGGCGAGGGGTTAGTCTAAGGCCATGAGCCTCGATGTAAACCTCTGGCTCGCCCGCCCCGCTCTTCCGGGCCTTCCGGCATCCTGCCCGGCCAATGGGGCTTGCCGCGCCGTCGCATTTCCGCCATTAAGCCGCCCTGATTGACCACTAGAGCATCGCAGTCGCGTTTCCTGTGGGGATCGTTCGGCGCTCCGGGGCATCGGGGGAAAATCGGGGATTGGTTTTCCGAAACGGCGATGCACCGACACCCAGTTTGGGCGGTTCTGGCATTCGAGGGATGCGAGGCTGCCGCGACCGCCCGGCGGGGGAGGGCGGATTGAAGGATTGCCCGTAAAATGCCCAACGCCACCCGGCCGCTATCCATTCCCTTCATCGCCGTTCTGGCCCTGACCATGGCCGGCTGTTCGGTGGCAGGCATCAAGCCCTTGCCCGGCAATCGCACCAGCGCCAGCGCCGCCATTGCCAGCGTGGCGCCCGCGATCCCCGAAACCCGGGCGGGCCATGTGCCGCCCGCCGCCGCCGTGCCCCGCGCCGGCGACGATCTCGTCATGGCCTATGCCGGCAGCCCCCGCGGCGCGCTCGATGGGCTCATCGCCCATTACGCCACCCAATATGACGTGCCCGAGGCGCTGGTGCGCCGGGTCATCGTGCGCGAAAGCGGCTATAATCCGGCGGCCCGCAACGGCCCCTATTACGGCCTCATGCAGATCAGCCACGCCACCGCCCGCGGCATGGGCTTTTCGGGCGAGCCTTCCGCCCTGCTCGATGCCGAGACCAATCTGCGTTATGCGGTGCGCTATCTCGCCGGCGCCTATATGACGGCCGGCGGCAACGAGGATCGCGCCGTCCAGTTCTATGCCCGCGGCTATTATTACGACGCCAAGCGCCTGGGCCTGTTGCAAAAGAGCGGGCTGCGCTGAAGCCCGCTTTGGCCGCACGCGGCGTCCGCTGAACCGGCCCTGGAGCGGTTCACATTGAGCTGGGATCACGGCTCTTTTGCTTTGCTCACCCTTAAGAGAAGGGTTTGAGGGAAGGGGGGGCTATCAGGGCATAGCTGAACCCACCCACCAACGGCTCGTCACCCTCGGGCTCGACCCGAGGGCGTTTGCCATGCGCCCAAACGAAGACCCCTCGGGGCAGGCCCGAGGGTGACGATCCCGATTGGGTTAGATACCCTTAAAACAGTCCATATTGAGCTGGAAGCGCGGTTCTATGCTTTCCTCCCCATACGAGGGAGAGAGCGATAGAAATGTGTCCGTTTACAGGTGAAATGATCTAGCTCGGCACGGCGCCCAGCAGTTCCTCGATTTTGGCCTGCAATTCATCCTCGCGGAAAGGCTTTTCCAGCCGGGGCAGGGTGCAGGCGATCCCTTCGGGCAATTCGGCATAGCCGGTGGTCAGCAGCACGTTGAGGCGTGGATAGAGCGCCAGCGCGGCCTCGGCCAGTTCCACCCCGCTCATGCCGGGCATGGAAAAATCGGTCACCAGCACATCCACGTCGGAGCGGGCCTCGAGGATCGCCAGCGCCTCGCGGCCCGAAAAGGCCTCCAGCGCCGTGTAGCCAAGGTCGCTGAGCTGGTCCACCATGTTGAGCGTAATCAGGGCATCGTCATCGACCACCACGATGGTGGCCTTGTGGCCCTGTGTCGGGCTCGCTGTCACGAAATGTCCTTTCGGCTGTATCCAGCCGGTTCACGGAAGCGGGCCGCCCGCATTCCTAGGCCAAGTGAGGCTAGCCTATGAAAGTGGCGAAGTTGGGTCCAGTGGGAAAAGTCCCACGCCTGCTGACAGGTCCGGACGAAAATGGGTGCCATCCTGGCGGGCGAGGCGGTAAAGTCCCCGCCATTAACAAGAGGAATCGTCTCATGCATCTGCTGCTCGTCGATGGCTCGGGCTATATCTTCCGCGCCTTCCACGCCTTGCCGCCCTTGAGCCGCAAGTCGGACGGGCTGCCGGTGGGCTGTGTCCAGGGCTTCTGCAACATGCTGTACAAGCTGACGCAGGACATGGATGGCGGCGAGGCGCCCACCCATATGGCTGTCATCTTCGATGCCAAGGGCAAGACCTTCCGCGACGATATCTATCCCGATTACAAGGCCCAGCGTCCGCCCGCGCCCGAAGAGCTGGTGCCTCAATTTCCGCTCACTCGCTCGGCCACCCGCGCCTTTTCCATCCCCTCCATCGAAATGGAGGGCTGGGAGGCCGACGACATCATGGCCACCTATGCCTGCATGGCGCGCGATGCGGGGATGAAGGTCACCATTGCCTCCTCGGACAAGGATCTGATGCAGCTGGTCGAGCCCGACGGCTCCATCCGCCTGCTCGATACCATTCCCCGTCCGGGCCAGCCGCCCCTGCGCTGGATCGGTCCTGACGAGGTCTTCACCAAGTTCGGCGTCACCCCCGACAAGGTCATCGACGTGCAGGCCCTGTGCGGCGACAGCGTCGACAATGTCCCCGGCGTGCCGGGCATCGGCGTCAAGACGGCGGCCGAGCTCATCAATACCTATGGCGATCTCGAAACCCTGCTCGAGCGTGCCGGCGAGATCAAGCAGAATGCCCGCCGCGAAAAGCTGATCGCCAATGCCGAGCTCGCCCGCATCTCGAAAAAGCTGGTGACGCTGGAGCAGAAGGTGCCGGTCGAGATCGATCTCGATGGCCTTGCCCGCCAGCCGATCAACCCGGCGACGCTGTTTCCCTTCCTCAAGGCGATGGAATTCGCCACCATCACCAAGCGCCTGGCCACGGTGCTCGACGCCAATCCGGATGATTTTGAGCCCGACCCGGAACTCAAGGCCGGCGGCACCAGGGATGTGGGGGCGCCGAAGAAATCCGCCGACCTGTCCGTCGCCAAGGCCAAGCTCGCGGCCAATGTCGTGCCCGGCACCGGCCCGGCCCGCCACGCTGCCGAGGAGCATGCGCGCGTCAAGGCCATCCCGGTCAATTACGATGCCTATGAGATCGTGACCACGCCCGAGCAATTGGCCCATTGCATCGAAAAGATCATGTCACGCGGCCATGTCGCCATCGATACCGAGACCACCGGCCTCGATCCGCAAATGGCCGATATCGTGGGCATCTGCCTGTCCACCGAGATCGGCGAGGGCTGCTATATTCCGGTCGGCCATGCCAAACCCGGCGATCTTCTGGGCGGCGGGGGCCTGGTCGAGGGGCAATTGCCCATCGGCTTCGTGCTCGACAGCTTGAAGCCGGTCCTCGAGGATCCCTCGATCCTCAAGATCGGCCAGAACACCAAATATGACATGGAAGTCTTCGCCCGCTACGGCATCGCCATGGCGCCCATCGACGACACCATGCTCATCTCCTATGCGCTGGACGGTCCGCAATATAATGGTCTCGACGTGCTGGCCGATCACTGGCTCGGCCACAAGACCATCACCTTTTCCGAGCTCGCCGGCACCGGCAAGAACCAGAAGACCTTCGACCAGCTCGAAATCCCCGCCGCCGCGAAATACGCCGCCGAGGACGCCGATATCACCCTGCGCCTCTGGCATGTGCTGAAGCCGCGCCTCTCCGCCGAAAATGCCACCGCGCTCTATGAGACGCTGGAGCGCCCGCTCGCCCCGGTCCTCGCCCGCATGGAAGCGCGCGGAATCATGGTCGATCGGCAGATCCTGGCCCGCCTCTCCGGCGATTTCGCCCAGCGCGCCGCCGCTTTCGAGGCGGAGGCGCATGAACTGGCCGGGCAGAGCTTCAATCTCGGCTCCCCCAAGCAGCTGGGCGAAATCCTCTTCGACAAGATGGGGCTCGAAGGCGGCTCCAAGACCAAGACCGGCGCCTGGGCGACCGGCGCGGGCGTGCTCGAAGACCTGGCCTTGAAGGGCATTCCGCTGGCCCGCACCATTGTCGATTGGCGCCAGCTCACCAAGCTCAAGGGCACCTATACCGATGCCCTGCCCACCTATATCAATCCGCGCACCGGCCGGGTGCACACCTCCTATAGCCAGGCCTCGGTGCTCACCGGCCGCCTTTCCTCCAACGATCCGAACCTGCAGAACATCCCGGTCCGCACCGAGGACGGCCGCAAGATCCGCACCGCCTTCATCGCCCCGCCGGGCAAGGTGCTGGTCTCGGCCGACTATTCCCAGATCGAATTGCGCGTTCTCGCCCATATCGCCGATATCCAGGCGCTCAAGGACGCTTTCGAGGAAGGCCTCGACATTCACGCCATGACGGCGTCCGAAATGTTCAATGTGCCGGTCGAGGGCATGCCGAACGAAGTGCGCCGCCGCGCCAAGGCCATCAATTTCGGCATCATCTACGGCATTTCCGCCTTCGGCCTCGCCAACCAGCTCGGCATCGCCCGCGGCGAGGCGGGCGATTACATCAAGACCTATTTCGAGCGCTTCCCCGGCATCAAGGATTACATGGATGCCCAGCGCGCCAAGGTGAAGGTGGATGGCCACGTCACCACCATTTTCGGCCGCAAGATCCAGTTCCCCAATGCCAATTCCGGCAATCCTTCCGAACGCAGCTTCGTTGAACGCGCCAGCATCAACGCCCCCATCCAGGGCAGCGCCGCCGACATCATCCGCCGCGCAATGATCCGCATGGAAGGCGAGTTGGCAAAGGCTGGCGTCGAAGCCGACATGTTGCTGCAGGTCCACGACGAACTGATCTTCGAAGTGCCGGAAGGCACGGAGAACGACGCCATCCCGGTGATCAGGAAGGTCATGGAAGGCGCAGCGGAGCCGGCGGTTCGGCTATCCGTGCCGATCCAGGTGGACGCGCACGCGGCCAGGAATTGGGACGAGGCGCATTGAGCGCGGAGGACGGCGAACTCCTCCCCGGCGGCGGCCGTACCGCAGTGCGGCGCATCGGCGATGTCGTCCACCGCGACACCGGCCCCTGGGCGCCCGCCGTCCACGCCCTTTTGCGCTTCCTTGAAGCGGAAGGGTTCAGCGGCGCCCCGCGCGTCGTCGGCACTGGCTTCGACCAGCAGGGCCGCGAAACCCTCACCTATCTGCCCGGCGCCTCGCCTCATCCCGGCCCTTGGCCGGACGAAGCCCATTTCGCGCTCGGCGGGATGTTGGCGGAGTTCCACCGGCTCAGCGCGCGCTTCGTGCCGCCACCCGGGGCCGTCTGGCGCGACTGGTTTGGTCGCGCCCTTGGGGACGGCGCGCGCCTCATCGGCCATTGCGATCTGGGCGATTGGAACATCCTGGCCGAGAACGGTCGCCCGACAGGCTTCATCGATTGGGAACAGGCCGGGCCGGTCGATCCCATGGTGGAGCTGGCCCAGCTCTGCTGGCTCAATGCCCATTTGTTCGACGACGATCTCCAAGCCCGGCTCGGCCTCGCCCCGGCCGTCACCCGCGCCCGCCATTTCCGGGCCATCGTCGATGGCTATGGCCTGCTGGCCTCCGCTCGGGAAAGGCTGGTCGACACCATGGTCATCCTGGCCCTCCATGACAGCGCCAACGAGGCGGTCGAGGCGGCGATCACGCCGGACAGCACCGCCCCGGTCGAAGCCTTGTGGGCCATGGCCTGGCGGGCCAGAAGCGCCGCCTGGATGGATCGGCACCGAGCCCTTCTGGCGCGCGCCTGATTGCGCGAACGGCGCTTTTGGTCCATGCACTACCGATCATGACAGCCCCCCTCTACATCATCACCGGCGCCATGGCCGCCGGCAAATCCACCATCGCCAAGGCCCTGGTGCAGCATTTCGAAAAATCCGCCCATGTCGGCGGCGATGCCTTCTTGCGCATGATCGTGCGCGGCGGCGCGGTCATGGGGCCGGTTCTGGATGCGGAGGCGCTGGCGCAATTGCACTTGCGCCAGGATATCGCCATGGACGCGGTGCGCCGCTTCACCAAGGCCGGTTTCACCACAATCTATCAGGACATCCTGATCGGCGCCGATTTCACGCGCGTCACCACCGCCCTGGCCGATCTGTCGCCGCGCATCGTCGTGCTCAATCCCGATGTGGCCACCCTGGCCCAGCGCGACCGCGACCGCGCGAAAACCGGCTATGGCGACCATTTCCCGCCCGACGTGCTGGCCGGGGCGCTCAACCGCGACACCGAGCGGCGCGGGCTCTGGATCGATTCCTCCGGGCTCGGCGTCGAGGCGGTGGTGGAAGAGATCCTGGCCGCTTGGTGAGGCCTTCAGGGCCTATTTGTTGGTCCGCCCGCGCTGGCGGGGATCGATGCTGCCATCGCCCCGCGTATCGTTCATCACATCGCCCTCGATGGTGTTCTCGCCCGCTTCGTCCTCGAAGATCGCGTCCTGCTGGTCGATGCCGTCGGTGGTCTGGCCGATCCCGGGATTGCGCTTGAGGTCCAGGTCGTTGGGCTGGCGGGTCTTGGGATGGTTGTTGGACATGGTTTCCTCCGTCTCGCCCTCATGGGGTCAATCGCGCGGCGGGGCAGGGGTTGCGCCGGCCCCGATCACGATTGGCAACCCGCGCGCGCCTCGTCCGTTGGCCCAGTGAGGGCATGAGGAGACGATCATGGTCCAGCAGAGCAATCACGAAACCCGCGGCACCGAAAAGGTCACCCAGGGCCCGCGCACCCGCGAGCAGCAGCAGGCGATTATCCAGAAGCGCGAACGCAGCGACGGCGTGGATGTCGATCCCCGACGCAAGTCGCTGGCCGAAGCCCGCGAGGATGTGGAGCAGCCCGCCGGGGAATACGAGATTTCCCATGGCGACCGCTCCATCCGGCGCGGTGCCAACCAGGAAAGCGAACACCACAAGCGCCGGCAGGATTGAGGCCGGCCACTAGGCGCCGGGCCGCGTCACCCGCGCATGCCGCCCGGCGCCGCCCGGCGGAATGTCCAGCTCCACTTGCAGGGTCACCGCGTCCAGCACCTGTGGCGCCCGCTCCGCCCATTCCACCAGCACGATGGCCTCCGGATCGTCGAGCAGGCCCAGTTCGTCCGCCTCGGTGGCATCGGCCAGCCGGTAGAGATCGGCATGCAGCACCGGCCCGCGCCCCGTCTCATAGGGTTGGATGATGGCGAAGGTGGGCGAAGGCACCTCCAGATCGGGATCGCCCGCCAGGGCCCGGATCACCGCCCGCGCCAAAGCCGTCTTCCCCGCGCCCAGATCGCCCGCAAGGCTCACGACATCGCCCGGCCACAATTGGGCGGCGAGCGTGGCGCCGAAGGCCGTGGTGGCGTCGTCATCGGGGAGGAAGGTCTGGCTGCTTTTCATCTCATGGCTCCGGCCCATCCTCTAGCCGGTCGCACCGATTCTGTCGCCCCCTCGCCCCTCAGGGGAGAAGGCCGGGGTGAGGGGGGAAGGCTTTCCGGCAGGAATGCGAAACCGAACCCTCCGGCGCCAACCCTATTCCGCCACGCCCGCCAGTGCCGAATTCATCGGCAGGTTGACGATGATGCGGCTGCCCTTGGGCTCGCGCCTTTCCGCCGAAATCGTGCCGCCATGCAGGTTGACGAAAGTGCGCACGATGGAGAGCGCCAGGCCGGCGCCGCGCTGGCGCCCGCCGGTCTGCGGCGCGTCGAGCCGGGTGAGGATCGCCGCCTTCATCTCGTCGGTAATGCCCGGCCCCCTCGTCCTCGATGACGAAGAGCATGCGGTCGCCGCGATGCGACACGGCCAGCCGGATTTCCCCGCCCGGCGGCGAGAAGCGCGCCGCATTGGACAGGAGGTTATAGAGCACCTGCACGATGCGGGTGCCGTCGGCGGTGAACTGGGGCAGGCCGGGCTCGATCTCGATCACCAGGTTGGGCGCCTCCCCGGCCACTTCGGGGAAGGTGGCGGCAATGCCCGCTTTGGCCTTGTCGATCAGGCCGGGCACGTCCAGCACTTCGGGATTGAGCTCGGCAATGCCGGCATCGACCGAGGCCAGGTCGAGAATATTGTCGATCAGCACGCCCAGCGTGACNGAGGAGGCGCGGATATAGTCGATATAGTCGCGCTGCCTGTCGTTGAGGCTGCCGCCCTCTCNGTGCNCGAGAGCAGGTCGGCAAAGCCGATAATATTGGTCAGCGGGCTGCGCAATTCATAGGAGACATTCTCCACGAACGCGTCCTTCAGCCTGTCGGCGGCCACCAGCGCGTCATTGCGCTCCTTGAGCACCTTGGAATAGGAGGCGCTTTCGGTCACGTCCAGGAAGGTCATCATCGTCTGCCCGTCGGGCAGGCGGGTAATGGCATAGTCGATCAGCCGCCCGTCCGAACGGTTGATGCGTCCGGTGCGGTCGGTGCGCGTGGGGTTGAGGTCGACGATGGAGCGCTTGAGGTCGCGCCAGATGCTGGCCCCGTCCTCGGGAATGGCCACGCCGCTGGCCTCGGCCAATTGGTCGATATGGGGATTGGCGCCGAAGGCGTTCATCGGCAGCTTCCACAGCTTGGAAAGCTGCGGATTGGACAGGGTCAGCCGCCCATTGGTGCCGAAAACCGCCACCGCTTCGCTGAGCGCGTTCATGCTTTCGCGCAGCACATTGGTAAAGCTGCGATTGGTGCTTTCCAGCGCCAGCCGCTCGGTCAGGTCCTCGAAGACATAGATGACCCCGCCATTGGGGCCGGCCGGGGCCGAGATCACCTTGATCGTGCGGCCATCCGGCAGGTGCCAGGGTTCGGCCTCGAAAGGGGTCTGGCGGCCATAGCTCTCCAGGTGCTTGGCGCGCCAGGTATGGTAATCGACCTGGTTGGGCAGCATGCCCAGCGTGCGCAGCTTGTCGAGAATGGCGCGTTCGTCCAGCCCCGGCGCCAGGAAGGAGCGGTCCAGGTTCCACAGCCGCGCATAGGCCTCGTTGAACTGGGTCAGCTCCCGCCGTGCATTGAAGATGGCGATCGGGGTGGCCAGGGCATCGATAATGCCCCCGATATGGGCCAGGCCCGCCTCGGCGGGCTTGGCCGCGTCCAGGGGTTTGAGATAGCCGGCGCTGCCGGCGGGCAGGGGCGTCTCGACCAGTTCGAACCGGCCTTGCCCGGCCAGGTCCAGTTGCGCCTGCGCCGCGCCCGGAGCGGCCTCGGCGATTTCCACGGGCCGGGTCTCGGTACAGGCCTTGCCCAGCGCCCGGGCCAGCGCGCAATAGGCATCATTGGCATAGACCAATTGGCCCTCGCCATTGCGCAGGAAGGCCGGCTGGGCCAGCAGGCCCAGAATGGTGCGGGCGCCCTCGAGATCGCCTGCGGCGGCCTCGGCCGCATTGTCGGCCAGCAGGGCCGCCTCGTCGCCGGGCTGGCTGAAGGCGGGGCGCAGCCGCAGCGCCGCGCCATTGCCCATGGCCCAGCCGGTGGCGCGCACCAGCTTGCCGTCCTGCGTGCGCAGGCTGGTGGCAAAGCCGCGCCCCTGCAGGCGCAATTCGTCCAGTAGCGTGGCCATGCGATTGGCCTCGGCGGCGCCCAGCCAGGTATGCAGGTTGAGCACGCTTTGCGGTTGCCGCCCGGCCGGCAGCACGGCGCCCGATTGCCCCAGGATGCGCGGGCTGCCCTGGCCGCCCCACAGAATGGTCAGCTCGCTGCCGCCCGAAATCAGGTTCTCATATTCGTCGACCAGCGCCCGCAGATCGGCGATCTGCTCGGCGGCCCGGCGGCGCATGGTGCGATTGTCGGTCAGGATGGTGCGCAGCACCGCCATGGACAGCAGGGCGAAGCCGCCCGCGCCCAGCGCGATGGCCAGCGGGGCAATGCCGCCCAGACTTGCCGGAACGAAACCCTGGGCCAAAGCGGGGACGGCCGTCATCAGGGTAAGGGGGGCACTGACAAGTGCCGCGAATCCCATTTGCTTCCGGAGCCGATCCGGCGCCATGACTGCCCTCTTTCGCTCGATTGTGCTGAAAACCCGGCCGGGAGAGGCCGGTACGCCACTGCAAGACGGGCACCCGACGCAGGATCCGAATGGTCCCGGCTGCCCCTCGTGGATTGCGTGTCCCCTTGCAACCCGAATCACTAGACCATAGCGGGCACTGGAATCGGGAAAAAGAGTCTTCGTGGCTGTGCGTTGCGGGCAAATGTGGCGGAAGGCCCTTGACCCGGGAACGAAACAGAAACCTTTAAAAAGCGTAAAAGCCCGGCGCACTGGCCGGGCTTTTCGCAGATTTTTTTATTCGAGCCGGTTTATGTCCCCACCGGCTGTCATCCCAGCGCAGGGCGGTGCCCGCCTCGTCGTCATTACCGGGCTTGTCCCGGCAATCCATTTCGCCGAGGCATGGACCACCGGGACAAGCCCGGTGGTGACGATAGACCGGTGGGGTTGAACGCAGGCCTTTAATACCGATATTCGCTCGACTTGAAGGGGCCGTCTACGGTGACGCCGATATAGTCGGCCTGTGCCGGGGTCAGCTTGGTCAGCTTGGCGCCCAGCTTGGCCAGGTGCAGTTCGGCGACCTTCTCGTCGAGATGCTTGGGCAGCACATGCACCTTCTTCTCGATCTTCTCGCCATTGGTCCAGAGTTCGATCTGGGCCAGGGTCTGGTTGGAGAAGCTGGCTGACATCACGAAACTCGGGTGGCCTGTGGCATTGCCCAGGTTCACCAGCCGCCCCTCGGACAGCAGGATCAGCCTTTTGCCGTTGGGCTGCTCGATCAGGTCCACCTGCGGCTTGATATTGGTCCACTTGAAATTGCGCAGGCCCAGCACGTCGATCTCGTTGTCGAAATGGCCGATATTGCAGACGATGGCCATGTCCTTGAGATTGCGCATGTCGTCGACCATCAGCACATCGCGATTGCCGGTGGCCGTCACCACGATATCGGCACGATGCGCGGCCTCTTCGAGGGTGACGACCTCGAAACCTTCCATCGCCGCCTGCAGGGCGCAGATCGGGTCGACCTCGGTCACCAGCACGCGGGCGCCGGCGCCGCGCAGCGATTCCGCCGAGCCCTTGCCAACATCGCCATAGCCGCAGACGATGGCCACCTTGCCGGCCAGCATCACGTCGGTGCCGCGGCGGATGGCGTCGACCAGGCTTTCGCGAGTGCCATATTTGTTGTCGAATTTCGACTTCGTCACCGAGTCGTTCACATTGATGGCCGGGAAGGGCAGCTCCCCCTTGGCGTGGAGCTGGTAGAGCCGCATCACGCCCGTCGTCGTCTCTTCCGACACGCCGCGGATATTGGCGCGGATGGCCGAATAGAAACCGGGATTCTTGGCCAGGCGCTTCTTGATGGTGGCGAAGAAGATTTCCTCTTCCTCGTTGCCCGGCTTGTCGAGAATGGCGGGATTGGTCTCCGCCTTGGCGCCCGTCAGCACCAGCATGGTGGCGTCTCCGCCATCGTCGAGGATGAGATTGGGCGTGCCGCCATCGCCCCATTCCATCATCCGGTCGGTGAATTCCCAATATTCCTCGAGGCTCTCGCCCTTGTGGGCGAAGACCGGAATGCCGGCGGCGGCGATGGCGGCGGCGGCATGGTCCTGGGTGGAGAAGATATTGCAGGAGACCCAGCGCACATCGGCGCCCAGCGCCACCAGCGTCTCGATCAGCACCGCGGTCTGCACCGTCATGTGCAGCGAGCCGGCAATGCGCGCGCCCTTGAGCGGCTGGGCGGCGGCATATTCCTGGCGGATCGCCATCAGGCCCGGCATTTCGATTTCGGCGATGGAGATTTCCTTGCGGCCGAAATCGGCGAGGGCGATGTCCTTGACCGCATAATCGGTCGGGCTCTTGGTCATGTCGGGCTCCAGCAGGATTTTGTCTTGCGCCTTCTATACGGGAGCCGTTCCTGCCGATCAATGACGGACATAAAGAGTTTGTTATATCTCCCGCCCGATGGCGCGGTCCGTCACGCCCGGTAGATCCGCCCCTGCGGGCGCCGGCGGAAGGGCAGGGCGCAGAAGCGCACCAATCCCGACAGGATCAGATAGCCCAGGATGAACCCCGCCCCGGCATAGAGCACGCCTTCCATGGTGACCGGCACGGCCGGCCGGTAATGCTCCAGCGTCCGCCGCCCGATATCGGTGTCGAGATAGGCCGGCAGCGATCGCAGCCGCTCCACCGGCCCGGCGCCCTGGATGCGCGCCAGCGTCTCGCTCAGATCGGCATAGCGGGCAAAGGTCAGCGCCATGCTGTCGCCGCGCCCGGCCAGGAAGCTGTCGCTGGAGGCGGCGTAGCGGGCCAGGGCCGCCTGCCGGTCCATGCCGCCGGCCTGGGCCGCGCGGTCGAAATCTTCGGTGATGACACGCAATTCGTCCACCGCCCCGCCCAGGCGCTGGGTATATTGCTGCGCATATTCGGGAAACTGACTGAGGCTCGCCGCCAGCGCGATACCGCCCAAACCCGCAATCAATCGCCGCATCCAGCCGGTCTCCCCTGCACGGTGCATTATGCATCGGCGAAACGGCAAGAAAAAGTCAGGACCCGGAAGCGTCATCGCTGAGGTCTTCTTGGGGCTGGCTCGGAACCCATCCGTCGTCATTGCCCGGCTTGTCCGGGCAATCCACTTCTGCAAACAGCCAGTGGCGCCTGGATCACCCGGACAAGTCGGGTGATGACGATTGGGGGGATATTTCGCCCAGGGCGATCTCCGGATGCGGTCTCCCAAGCCTGTCGAAGGACGGGGTCGGGAACACCGCGCTAGCGACCTCGTAGTTCGACAAGCTCACCATGAGGTCTGGTCGCTATCGGCGCTTCATCGCAGCGCGGCCAGCCTAAGCCTAAGCCTCCGCCCCGTCCACGTCCTCGTCGAAGCCGTTATTGACCAGTTCGGTAATGGCCTCCAGCGCCTCGCGCGCCTGCTTGCCGCTGGCCTGCACCAGGATGGTGGCGCCCGGCCCGGCGCCCAGCATCATCAGCCCCATGATGGAATTGCCCGCCACCGAGGTGCCGTCCTTGACCACGTTGATGGTGGCGTCGAAACATTCCGCGGTCCTCACGAAGCGCGCCGAGGCGCGGGCATGCAGGCCCTTGCGGTTGAGAATCGTCATCTGCTGGGCCAGCGCCCTGCTTGCATCCATTATCCGGCACCGCCCAATACGGCATTGGCCACGGTGATATATTTCTTGCCCGCTTCCTGGGCAATATGGACCGCTTCTTCCATGCTCATCTCGCCGCGCACCCGGCCGAGCTTGACCAGCATGGGCAGGTTGACCCCCGCGATCACTTCCACATTGCGGTTCTGCATCACCGAGATGGCGAGATTGGACGGCGTGCCGCCGAACATGTCGGTGAGGATGATGACGCCGGCGCCGCTATCGGCCCGATCGATGGCCTTGAGGATGTCCTCGCGGCGCATTTCCGCATTGTCGTCGGGGCCGATGGCGATGGCTTCGATATAATCCTGCGGCCCCACTACATGTTCCATGGCCAGCTTGAACTCGTCGGCGAGTGCGCCATGGGTCACCAGAACCAATCCGATCATGCACATTCCCCAGAAGGTCGACGCTTATCCATAGGGGTTCCGCGTCGGCGCTTGAGCCCTCGTTTCACCTTGCCGTCGGGTGCAGGCAGGTAAGCCGGGCACAGTCTTGTACCCAAGGTTGGCCGTTGCAAGCGATAAATTGTCACGTCTTGGTGGCTTCCAGGCTTGCGCGGACCGCTTCGACCACCAGCAATTCCTGGTGGCCCAGGCTGACCACCCCCGCTTGCGGCACCGGCGCGCGCGCCAGCACATGGCCGAACAGCTCGGTTTGCAATTCCTCCTCCTCCACCAGGCGGATGAGGTCGGGCACCAGGTCGATGACCAGGTCCAGGCGGGCGCGCTGCTTGTGCGGCCGGCTGACGATGCCGCGCCCGCGCAATTCGATCAGCCCCGCCAGGCTCGGCGGCGCCAGCATGGTCAGCCTCGTGCCATCGTCCAGGATATCGACCCGGTCGTCCGCCACGAGAAAAGCCGGCTGCCCCCGCCCTTCCCAGCGGTCCAGGAGCGCCATGGATAGAACCGATTTCCCGGCGCCGGAGGGGCCGCGCAGCAACAATCCGGTCTCTCCCAGGACCAGTCCGGTCCCGTGTACATTGTGGGGCTTGCTCATGCGCCAAGTCTATTTGCGGGCCCGGGGCAACACAATTGTAAAAACCGCGCCCGAGCGGTCGCTGCGGTTCTGCGCCCGGATCGTGCCCTTGTGCGCGTCCACGATCTGCTTGGAAATGGAAAGTCCCAGCCCCGAATGATTGCCGAAGCTCTCGGTTTCCGGCCGGTCGGTATAGAAGCGCTGGAAGATGCGGGTCACGTCCCCGGTAATGCCGGGGCCCTCGTCGGTCACCGTCACGTTGATCGCCTCGCCTTCGGTGGAAACGGCGACGCTGACCGTGCCGCCCTCGGGCGAGAACGAGACCGCATTGTCGATCAGGTTGGCGAAGACCTGCGCCAGCCGGCTTTCATGGCCATTGACCATGGTGGAGCCGCGTCCGCTGCGCTTGGCCATCACCACCGAAACCTCGCGCCCGGCGGCCACATCCTTCTGGATGGCGACCATGGCCTCGGCCAGTTTCTCAACGTCCACCAGGTCGGCGCTTTCGCGCGCCAGTTCGGCATCCAGCCGGCTGGCGCTGGAAATGTCGGTGATCAGCCGGTCGAGCCGGCGCACATCGTGCTGGATGATCTCGTTGAGCCGCGCCCGGTCCTCGGCCTTCTTGGCCAGGGGCAGCGTCTCCACCGCCGAGCGCAGCGAGGTCAGCGGGTTCTTCAACTCATGGGCCACGTCGGCGGCGAAGCGCTCGATGGCCTCGATGCGGTTATAGAGCGCGTCGGTCATCCGTCGCAGCGCACCGGACAGATGCCCGATTTCGTCCGGCCGGTCGGAGAGGTCGGGAATTTCCGCCCGGGCGTCGCCGGCGGTCTGCACCCGCTCGGCGGCGGCCGACAGGCGCCGCATCGGCCCGGCAATGGTGCCGGCCAGCAGCAGCGACAGCACGATCTGCACGCCCGCCGCGATCAGGGCGATGCGCAACAGGCTCCAGCGTTCCAGGGCCACGACGGAATCGATGTCGCCCGGCGCGGTGGACAAGAGGATGGCTCCCACGATGGCGCGCAGGCGCTGCACCGGCACCGCCACCGACACCACCAATTGCCCCTTGTTGTCCACGCGCACGAAATCGGCCGGCGCGCCCTGCAGGGCCGAGGCCACCTCGGGATAGCGCGTGCCTTCGTCCGCCTGGTATTCCTGGTAGGTGGGGTAATTGTCCCCCGGCGCCCAGGAGATGATGGCGTTCCACCAGTCCAGAAGGAAGAAGCGCGGCTGGCTGGTATCGATATTCTGCCGCAGCACCTCGCCCCGCGCATAGATATTGTCGCTGTCCAGGATCATCAGCCCGCCCTGGTCATAGATGCGGGCGCGGGTGCGGGTCGGGGTGATCAGGTTGCGCAGCAGCGGCGCCACCTGCTCGGGATTGATGGGGAATTGCAGCGTCGGGTCGAAATAGGACAGGGGCGAGACATTGCCCCCCTGCGCATCCAGCAGCCGGTCGGGATTGATGGAGATGATGTCGCTGTCCACCGTGGCCGAGGCGGCGATGGCGGCGGCAATGATTTCGCCCTGCACGCGCAGCGATTGCACCCGCGCATCGATCAGGCCGGCGCGCCATTGGTTGAGGTAGAGAATGCCCACCACCAGCACCAAGAGGCCGGCCATGTTGAGCACGACGATGCGCCGGGTCAGGCTGGAAAAGATGGCGAAATCGATGAAGCGCCGGACGGCGTTGAACACCTTGACCACCGGCCGGAGCAGCATGAAGCGCCGCGAGCGGGGAGAGGATGCGCTCCCCCCGTCCTGCTCGTCCCCGCTGGCAGGGTCGGATTGGTCCGATTGCGGCTCGAGAATGGCCAAGGCCGCCTATTGCTCCTTGAAGCGATAGCCGACGCCGTAAAGGGTCTCGATCATCTCGAAATCGTCGTCCGTGGCTTTGAACTTCTTGCGCAGCCGCTTGATATGGCTGTCGATGGTGCGGTCGTCGACATAGACCTGGTCGTCATAGGCCGCGTCCATCAGCGCATTGCGCGACTTGACCACGCCCGGCCGCAGGGCCAGCGCCTGCAGGATCAGGAATTCGGTGACGGTCAGGGTCACCCGCTGCCCCTTCCAGGTGCAGGTATGGCGTTCCTCGTCCATCACCAGCGCGCCGCGCTCGATCAGCGCCTTGCCCGGTGCCGGCTCGGCGCCGCCGGCGCCGGCGCCCACGCCCTCGCGCGGGGCCGAGCGGCGCAGGATCGCCTTGACGCGCTCCACCAGCAGCCGCTGGCTGAACGGCTTGGTGATGAAATCGTCCGCGCCCATCTTGAGCCCGAACAATTCGTCGATTTCCTCATCCTTGCTGGTGAGGAAGATCACCGGAACGTCCGACTTCTGTCGCAGGCGGCGCAGCAATTCCATGCCGTCCATGCGCGGCATCTTGATGTCGAGAATAGCCAGGTCCGGCTTGTCGGTGGTCAGCCCCTCGAGGCCCGACGCGCCATCGGTATAGGTGGCGACCTGATAGCCTTCCGCTTCCAGGGTCAGGGACACAGAGGTGAGAATATTGCGGTCATCGTCCACCAGGGCGATCTTTGGCATGGTCTGCCTTTCTCTTCGTGACGCTGCTAAATCTTGGCCGGTCTTCCGGCTGTGTTGTGGCGACGTTGCAGGCGACAATTACGCATTAAATAAGGCGGGGCCAAGTCTTCTGCCAGTTCTGCCGCTCTTCCATACCAGTTCTGCCCGATGCAACTTCCGTCTTACGACCCTTTTCGGGATGGTTCGGAGCTGGCGCCGCCACCTATTTTGCCCGCCATGGCCGCCAATATGGAGCGGCGGAGTGGAGACGAAATATGCCTGCGTTCGATCACGGAGCCCTTCGGGACGAACTCGCCGGAAACGCGGCGTCGCTGAGCGACAACGCCATTGCCCCCGCCCTGGTTGCGGCGGCCCTGGGGCAGGGGGAGAGCGTGCTCACCGCCGACGGCGCCCTCTCGGTGCGCACCGGCGCCTTTACCGGCCGCTCGCCCAAGGACAAGTTCATCGTCCGCGACGCCCTCACCGAGGACAAGGTCTGGTGGGACAATTCGGGCGCGCTGAGCCCGGCTGCTTTCGATCGGCTGCTTGGTGATGTCCGGGCGCATCTGGCCGGCCAGGCTCTCTTCCGCCAGGATTTGCTGGCCGGGGCCGATCCGCGCCACCAATATGACGTCACCGTCCTCACCCCCAGCGCCTGGCATGCTCTGTTCATCCGCAACCTGCTGATCCGGCGCGGCGAAGCCGTTCCCGCTTCGCCGGATGCCGATCCGGTCACCATTCTGCATGCCCCCCATTTCAAGGCCGATCCTGCCCGCCATGGCAGCCGCACCGAAACCCTGATCGCGCTCGACATGAGCCGCAATCTCGTGGTCATCGCCGGCACCCTCTATGCCGGCGAGATCAAGAAGAGCGTGTTCTCGCTGTTCAACTTCCACGCCCCGGCGCGGAACGTCCTGCCCATGCATTGCTCGGCCAATCTGGGTCCCGATGGCGAGGCGGCTCTGTTCTTCGGATTGTCGGGTACCGGCAAGACCACCTTGTCCAACGACCCGGCCCGGCCGCTGATCGGTGACGACGAACATGGCTGGAGCGAGGACGGCGTTTTCAACCTCGAAGGAGGGTGCTACGCCAAGACCGTCAAGCTTTCGGCGACCGCCGAGCCCGAAATTCACGCGGCGACCCGCCGTTTCGGCACTGTGCTCGAAAATGTCATTCTCGACGCTAACAGTCTGCCAGCGTTTGACGACGTAACGCTCACTGAAAACACCCGCGCGGCATACCCCATCCACGTCCTGCCCTCCATCGCCAGAGGCAGTGTCGGCGGCACCCCCAAAAGCGTGGTTTTCCTCACCGCCGACGCCTTCGGCGTCCTGCCCCCGCTCGCCCGGCTGACCCCGGAGCAGGCGGTCTACCACTTCCTCTCCGGCTATACCGCCAAGGTCGCCGGCACCGAGCGGGGAATCACCGAGCCGCAGGCCACCTTCTCGGCCTGTTTCGGCGCGCCGTTTATGCCTTTACATCCAGTGGTTTACGGCCAGATGCTGGCCGAGCGGCTGCGTCGCAGCGGGGCCCAGGCCTGGCTGCTCAATACCGGCTGGACTGGCGGCGGCTATGGCGTGGGCAAGCGCATCGACATCGCCTCGACCCGCCGCCTGCTCACCGCCGCGCTCGACGGTGCACTGGACCATGCCGATATGCGCTTCGACCCGCTCTTCGGCTTCGAGGTTCCCCTCGGCGTCCCCGGTGTCGACGATAGCCTGCTCGATCCGCGCCGGACCTGGGCCGATCCCGACGCCTACGATGCCCAGGCCACCAGATTGGTCGAGCTATTCCGCAACAATTTCAACAAGTTCGGCCCCGACGCCGACCCCAGGGCCGGCCCGCGCCTGCAGATGGCGGCGGAATGATCGGCAAACAAAAAGGGCGCCGCGAGCGCCCTTTTTCATCCCTGCCGTTCCGCCTTAATTCGGCGAATAGAAGATGTGGGAATCCACCACCGCAACGCGGTTGAACGTATAGGACCAGGACGGCGCCACCGCGGTGGTATGGTAGTAAAGCGTCGAGCCGGGCACCACGCCGATTTCCCTGCCCTGCGCGAATTCGGCATAAACCTTGCGGGCCAGGTCCTGCGACTTGGCCCAGGCGCGACGTTCCGCCGGCGCATTGTTGCGGCCATCGCAGGCAAAGGTGAACTGGCAGCGATAGAGGCCCTTATTGGCGTTCTGGTAGATCACGCCGCACAGCGAATCGGGGAACTTGCCCGACCGCGCGCGATTGACGATCACATTGGCCACGGCCAATTGCCCCTTGGCGCTTTCGCCGCGGGCTTCGTGATAGATGGCCTGCGCCAGGCAATCGCGCTCGCTATTGGCCAGCTCGACGCGCTTTTCGATGGGCTGGTAGCCGCTTTCCACATAGGCGGCGAGCATGTCCGAGGTCACCGAAGGCTGGGCGCGCGGTGCCGGCTCGGTGAAGCTGGCAATGGCCGAAAGGGCATTGTTGCCGCCGAAGGAGCCGCGGCTGATATAGCCCATCAGCAGGTCGGGCGTCAGTTCGGGTTGTGGGCCGGCCAGCGTCACATCGACGGCGCGCAGCGCCTGCTGGCGCGCGGCATAATTGGCCAGCAATTCGGGCGTCAGCGCCAGCTCGCTCGGCGCCAGCGGCACCTGGACGGCGCCCAGCGCCGGCTGTAGCCGCAATTCGGCAATGGCTTCGGGAACGGGATCGGGCAGCACCACATTGGTGTCGGCGCGAACGGGCGAGAGGGTGACGAACAGCACGAGGGCGGCCGCACAAACGGCCAGAACCGGCGAAAGGGCGCGCGCGATAATCTGCTGCCGGTTCGATCTCACTGCCCCGTCCGTACCCCTGAGCCCTGCCGGCCATATCCGGCGGACCTTCTTTTTCGGAGCTGCCCCAAAGGTTGCCCCACACTGCCGGCTGCACACTAGCCAAGCCTTGGCCGCGATGGAAGTCGAAATTTACGGCTGGTTAACCATAGCCATTAGCGACTTAAGACAGGGTTAATGGAGGGGCGCTCCAAGGTAAACCCTTGATTTGGATAGGTTTTGCTTGTGCTGAATCAGCCCTTACGGAATTCCGTAAGGTTTTATCGATTACCGCGGATGGTTAATCACTTCTTCAACCGCGTGGAAAAGCCGCCAGGTGCACCTGCAGCAGGCTTTCCATGATCGCGATGCCCAGCGCCTCGATATCGGCGTCGGGACCGACCAGGTCTGGCACCATGATGGTCTGCATGCCGGCGGCATGGGCGGCGCGCACCCCCGCATGGCTGTCTTCCAGCGCCAGGCAGTGGACAGGATCGATTCCCAACCGCTTCGCAGCCGTCAGATAGGGCTCGGGATGCGGCTTGGGATTGGTCACGTCATCCCGCGTCACCACGGTTTCGAACAGGTCGAGCAATCCCGCCGCACCCAGATGGTGGGCCGCATGAGGATTGCGCGAGGAGGTGGCGACGGCGGTGGGAATGCCGCGCTCGCGCAGATCGAGGATGAATTCCCGCGCCCCGGGCTTGACCGGCACGCCGGCATGGCTGCGCTCGCGCATGGTCACCCGGCATTTCTCGTCGAACAGCGCATAAGGAAAGGCCACGCCATAGGCCTCGATGAGCAATTGATTGGTGCGTTCATGGCTGGAGCCGACCATGGAACGGTGCACCGCCTCGGTCATCTCGAAGCCCAGCTCGGTACACACGTCGTAGACGATGTCGCGGAACACCGCCTCGGTATCGAGCAGGGTGCCGTCCATGTCGAAAATGGCGGCGTGGAAAGGGCGAAGGCTGAGCGTATCGGAAAGGGGCGTCATCCGCTCTCCTATAGGCCGCTTTTGTGGCAATCGCCAGACAGCGTGCTGCAAACCCGGCTTGCACGAGACGAACCCGCGGGGGCGTGATAGCGTTGCCCCATCATGCCCGATTTCCAGCCTTCCCGCCGTCATGAGGATCTGGGCGACGCCTTTTTCGATCGCGTCGCGCCGGCCGATTTTCCCAAGACCATCCTGCGCCATTGCGATCGGCGCTGGGCCGACAGAATCGGCCTTGACGGTCTGACCGAGGCGCAGTTTCTTGCCCATTTCGGCCGCTTCGAGCCCTTGGCCGGCTCGCTGCCGCGCCCGCTGGCCCTGCGCTATCACGGCCATCAATTCCGCACCTACAATCCCGATCTGGGCGATGGGCGCGGCTTTCTGTTCGCGCAATGCCTCGATCCTGTGGATGGGCGCCTGCTCGATTTCGGCACCAAGGGATCGGGGAAAACACCCTGGTCGCGCGGTGGCGACGGGCGGCTGACCCTCAAGGGCGGCGTGCGCGAGGTGCTGGCCACCGAAATGCTTGAGGCGCAAGGGGTTTACACCTCCAAGAGCTTTGCGCTGGTCGAGACCGGCGAGCAGCTTTATCGCGGCGACGAGCCCTCGCCGACCCGCTCCGCCGTCCTCACCCGGCTCAGCCACAGCCATATCCGCATCGGCACTTTCCAACGCCTGGCCTATCTTGATGACCAGGAAAATCTGGCGAAGCTGCTCGATTACGCCATCGCCAATTACTATCCAGAGCTGGAAGGCGCCGAAGATCGGGCGGCTTCCTTCCTCGAAGTCGTCACCGCCAATGTGGCGCGGCTCGGTGCGCAATGGATCGCGGCCGGCTTCGTCCATGGCGTGCTCAATACCGACAATATCAACATCACGGGCGAGAGCTTCGATTACGGCCCCTGGCGCTTCCTGCCGGCCTACGACCCCGCCTTCACCGCCGCCTATTTCGACGAAACCGGACTTTATGCCTTCGGCCGCCAGCCCGACACCCTCGCCTGGAACCTGACGCGCCTGGCCGAATGCCTCCTGCCCCTGTCTTCCATCGAAAAGCTCGAGCCGGCGCTCAATACCGTCTGGCCGGCCTTCCGCGCGCAATTGCCCCGGCAAATCCTGCGCCGCCTCGGCCTCCAGCCGCTTGATATCGAGCAGGATGGCGCCCTGGTCACCGCCCTGTTCGGTTTCCTGTCGGCCAGCCAGGCCCCCTATGAGCAATTCTTCTTCGATTGGCGCGGTGGGGCGCTGAGCGCCGAACGCGCCGCGCGCAGCCCTGCAGCCGACCATTATGCCAGCGAAGCCTTCCGCCCCGTGGCCGATCTCATGGAAGCCTATGGTCCGGCCGACGACGTCAATCTCGACAACGCCTATTTCGCCCGCGCCCGGCCCCGCACCATGCTGATCGACGAGGTCGAAGCCATCTGGGCGCCGATTGCCGAGCGCGACGATTGGTCATTGTTCGAAAGCACGCTTTCCGAGATCGCCCAGATGCGCGATGCATATGGCGTAACGCCCTAGGGAGGATTCCATGCCCATTTATGCGCTGGACAATGTCGCGCCGCAGATCGACCCGGATGTCGGCTTCATCGCCCCCGATGCGGTGCTGGTGGGCGATGTCGTTATCGGCCCCGAGGCGGGTATCTGGTTCGGCGTGGTGGCGCGCGGCGATATCGAGACCATCACCATCGGCGCCCGCACCAATGTGCAGGAAAACTGCGTGCTGCATACCGATAGTGGGTTTCCGCTGGTCATTGGCGACAATGTCACCATCGGCCATGCCGCCATCATCCATGGCTGCACCATCGGCGATAACAGCCTGATCGGCATGGGCGCCACGGTGCTCAATGGCGCAAAGATCGGGAAAAACTGCCTGATCGGCGCCAATGCGCTGGTCACCGAGGGCAAGGTCATTCCCGACAATTCCCTGGTCATGGGCGCCCCGGCCAAGCTGGTGCGCGACATCGACGCCGAGGGCGTTGCAGCCCTCGCCGCTTCCGCCGACCGCTATGTCAAGAATGCCCGGCGCTTCGCGGCGGGGATGAGGCCGGTGGAGCGGGACGGGCCCGATTTCGACCCGGCCTGAGGGCTTGGCCTCCTCAGGGGAACCGCCAAATATGTCGTGCCTGCCGGCACCCCTCCCCATCCTTCCCCGTCAAGGGGGAGGTGCCACATCCAATGTGGAGCAGCTTTTGGCGGCACAAGCCGGCCCTGCACCCTCCCCCTTGCGGGGAGGGTTGGGGAGGGGGATGGCCCCCCTCGATCTTATCGGCTCAGGTGCGATAGCCCTGCCTCAAGGGAGAGGAAGGTAATGGAGTGCCAATACTGCGCAAGCCGATGTACGTTTCACCCGATCTCGTACGGCACTACGCTCCGCCGATCCGCCGGCACGGAAATCCCTGCGGCCAGCGGCGGCACCGAGCGCTGCGGGCAATTGCGGCGCTCGCAGATGCGGCAGGAAATCCCGATCGGCTCGAACATGGTCTTGCCCAGATCGAGGTCGTCGGCATAGACCAGCCGCCCCGCATGGGAAATTTCGCAGCCCAGAGCATAGGCATAGCGCCGGGTGGTGCCGCGAAACCCGCCCATGCGCTTTTCGTGGCTCCAGGCGAGGCAGAGATAGCTTTTCCCGTCCGGCGTCTCGGCCAATTGCCGGATGATCTGCCCATGCGCCTCGAAGGCCCGGTGCACGTTCCATAAGGGACAGGCGCCACCGAAGCGCGCGAATTGCAGCGCAGTGGCCGAATGGCGCTTGGTGATGGTGCCGGCCGCGTCCACCCGCGCGAAGAAGAAGGGCACGCCCCGCTCGCGCGGTCGCTGCATGGTGGAAAGCCGGTGTGCCACCTGTTCGAGGCTCGCCCCGAATACCCGGCCCAGTTCCTCGATATCGAAGCGATAGGCATCCGCTGCCTTGAGGAAGGCGCCATAGGGCATGTGCAGCGCGCCGGCGAAATAATTGGCGAGGCCCATCCGCGCGATGGCCCGGGCTTCGGGCGCCTTGAAGCTGGCGCCGTCGAGCAGGCTGTCGAACAGCGTCGCCTGTTCCAGCCCGCCCAGGCTGGCGGCGATGCGAAAGAACTGGCTGGACGGCTCGAGATGGGAATTGATCCACAGCGTGCGATTGGCGCGGTCGAATTCCACCAGCCGCTCCCCGCTCGCCGGCGGGCTCAGGACGACCTTGATGTCGTGAATTTCCGCGCAATAATCGATCAGCCGCCGCAGCCTTTCCGACCCGAATTCGCCCAATTCCCCGGCCAAGGCCTCCGCGGCCCGGTCCAGGGGGTCGATGTAATTGTCGGCATAGTGGAAGAAATCGCGCACCTCCTCATAGGCGGTCGTCACTCCGCTTTGCGGGTCGCGCGACAGGGCCGCATCCATGCTGGCCAGCCGCTCATTGGTCTTGCGATAGGCCTCGTACAGCGCCAGCACCGAGCGCGCCATGTCCGGCGCATTGCCGGCCACGCTCTTCAATTCCTGCAGATTGGGCGCCGCCTCCCCGAAAACCGGATCGGCCAGCGCCTCCCGCAGGTCGATCACCAGCCGATCCGAGGCGTCACTGGCGAGGCTCGTGAGGTCGAGATTGAACGTCTCGGCCAGCGCCAGCATCACCGAGGCGGTGAGCGGCCGCTGGTTGGATTCGAGCTGGTTGACATAGGAGGCCGAAATATCGAGCCGTGCCGCCAGCTCGCTCTGGGTCAGCTTGTGCTGAACCCGCAGCGCCCGCAGCCGCGCGCCGGCAAACACCTTTTTCGGGGCCAAATTCACAACTCCACAAAATCACAAAGTGACCATTGTGTAATTGTAGCAGCTCCGCCCTTTCCTGTCTTGGGCAGCGGCGGTGTGCGCGATAAGGTCGCCCGGAGCACAAATCCGGGAGCCCGTCATGCAGGATATTCTTTCCGCCCTTGAAACCCGGCGCGAGGAAGCGCGGCTGGGCGGCGGCCAGCGGCGTATCGATACCCAGCACGGCAAGGGCAAGCTGACGGCCCGCGAACGGCTCGACGTGCTGCTCGATCCGGGCTCTTTCGAAGAATATGACATGTTCGTCACCCATCGGGCCCGGGATTTCGGCATGGCCGATACGATCATTCCCGGCGATGGCGTGGTCACCGGCTGGGGCACGATCGAGGGCCGCCTGGTCTATGTGTTTTCCCAGGATTTTACTGTCTTCGGTGGCTCGCTGTCCGAAACCCATGCCGCCAAGATCTGCAAGATCATGGATCTGGCCATGCAGAATGGTGCGCCTGTGATCGGGCTCAACGACAGCGGCGGCGCCCGCATTCAGGAGGGCGTGGCTTCGCTCGGCGGCTATGCCGACGTCTTCTGGCGCAATGTGCAGGCCTCCGGCGCCGTGCCGCAGATCTCGGTCATCATGGGGCCATGCGCGGGCGGCGCCGTCTATTCCCCGGCCATGACCGATTTCATCTATATGGTCGAGGATACGAGCTACATGTTCGTCACCGGCCCCGATGTGGTGAAAACCGTCACCAATGAAAGTGTCACCCAGGAAGAGCTGGGCGGCGCTTCGACCCACACCAGGATTTCCTCGGTGGCCGACGCTGCCTTCGCCAACGACATCGAGACGCTGCTCGAAGTCCGCCGCCTCTTTGCTTACCTGCCGCTCGCCGCCGGGCAGAAGCCGCCGCGCCTGCCCAGCCACGATCCCATCGACCGGCGCGACGACAAGCTCGACACCATCATCCCCGACAGCGCCAACAAGCCCTATGACATGCGCGAGGTCATCGAGACCGTCGCCGACGAGGGCGAGTTCCTCGAGCTGCAGAAAAACCATGCCGGCAACATCCTCATCGGCTTCATCCGGCTCGATGGGAATAGTGTGGGCGTCGTTGCCAATCAGCCGCTGGTGCTGGCCGGGTGTCTCGATATCAATGCATCCAAGAAGGCCGCCCGCTTCATCCGCTTTTGCGACAGCTTCGAAATCCCCATCCTCACCTTTGTCGACGTGCCCGGTTTCCTCCCCGGCGTGGCGCAGGAATATGGCGGCATCATCAAGCATGGCGCCAAGCTGCTCTTCGCCTATTCGGAAGCCAGCGTGCCGCTGGTCACCGTCATCACCCGAAAAGCCTATGGCGGCGCCTATGACGTGATGGCGTCAAAACACATCAAGGCCGACATCAACTATGCCTGGCCCTCGGCGGAAATCGCCGTCATGGGCGCCAAGGGCGCGACGGAAATCCTCTACCGTTCCGAACTGGGCGACAAGGACAGGATCGCCCGGCGCACCGCCGATTACGAAGCCCGCTTCGCCAACCCCTTCGTCGCCGCCGAACGCGGCTTTATCGACGACGTCATCATGCCCCACGGGACGCGACGGCGGGTCATCCGGGCATTTTCGACGCTCCGGCACAAGAGCGTACAGGGGCCGAAGAAGAAGCACGGGAACATGCCGCTGTGAGCATGTTTAGGCACGAAACGGACCCTCTCCCCTCCGATGAGGAAAACACATGAAAATCCAAAAACTCCTCATCGCCAATCGCGGCGAAATCGCCTGCCGGGTCATCAGGACGGCGAAAAAGATGGGCATTGCCACGGTGGCCGTCTATTCCGATGCCGATCGGGAAGCGCTGCATGTGCGTATGGCCGACGAAGCGGTCCATATCGGCGCATCGCCGGCCCGGGAAAGCTATCTCCAGATCGATAGGATCATCGCCGCTTGCAAGCAGACCGGCGCGCAGGCGGTGCATCCCGGCTATGGCTTCCTCTCCGAAAACGCCGCCTTTTCGGCTGCGCTCGAAAAAGAGGGCATCATTTTTGTTGGCCCGCCGCCCCAGGCCATCGAGGCCATGGGCGACAAGATCACCTCCAAGAAGCTGGCCGCGGAGGCGGGCGTCTCCACCGTGCCCGGCCATATGGGCCTGATCGACGATGCCGAGCATGCCGTGGCGATCTCGAAATCCATCGGCTATCCGGTGATGATCAAGGCCTCGGCCGGCGGTGGCGGCAAAGGCATGCGCATCGCTTGGACCGACGCGGAAGCCCGCGAAGGCTTCGAGCGCTCCAGGTCCGAGGCCGCCTCGTCCTTTGGCGATGATCGCATCTTCATCGAGAAATTCGTCACCGAGCCGCGCCACATCGAAATCCAGCTCATCGCCGATGCCCATGGCAATGTGCTTTATCTCAACGAGCGCGAATGCTCGATCCAGCGCCGCAACCAGAAGGTGATCGAGGAAGCGCCGTCACCCTTCCTGGATGAAGCCACCCGACAGGCCATGGGCGAGCAGTCCGTGGCTCTGGCCAAGGCCGTCGGCTATCGCAGCGCCGGCACGGTGGAATTCATCGTCGACAAGGACAGGAAATTCTATTTCCTCGAGATGAACACGCGCCTCCAGGTCGAGCATCCGGTGACCGAACTGATCACCGGCCTCGACCTCGTCGAACTCATGCTGCGCGTCGCCAATGGCGAAAAGCTGCCGCTGGACCAGGACGAAGTGCAGCGCCATGGCTGGGCCATCGAGAGCCGCCTCTATGCCGAGGACCCCTATCGCAATTTCCTCCCCTCCACCGGCCGGCTGACGCGCTATCGCCCGCCCGCGGAAAGCGCCTCCGAAACGCTGGTGGTGCGCAACGATACCGGCGTTTTCGAAGGCGGCGAGATTTCCACCTTCTACGATCCGATGATCGCCAAGCTCTGCACCTGGGCGCCGACGCGGCTGGAAGCGGTGGACGCCATGGCGCTGGCGCTGGATTCCTTCGAGCTCGAAGGCGTGGGCAATAATCTCCCCTTCCTTTCCACCGTCATGGAGCAGGGCCGGTTCCGCGATGGCGCGCTGACCACCGGCTATATCGCCGAGGAATTCCCTGACGGCTTCTCCGGCGCCGAGCTGGGCGAGGATCACCATTTCGACGTGGTCGCGGCGGCGGCCCTGCTGATGGCCCGGCGGGAGCAACGCCGCAGCGGCGCGCAAAGCGAAAGCCAGTGGCGGGTGCAGGTGGGCGACAAGCTCGAAAGCGTCGTGCTGCACCAGAATGGCCTCGACACTCTGGTCGATCTCGACTGGCGCTCCGAGGCCTGCCGCCTGTCCTGGCAGCCGGGCGACACGCTGGCCCATCTCGACTGGTCCGGCGGCCGCCACGCCGTGCTCAAGGTCAACCCGACCACCTCCGGCTTCCGCATCCGCTATCGCGGCGCCGACCTCAAAGTGCTCGTCCTGCGCCCCCATATCGCGCAATATTTGCGGCACATGCCGATAAAAGTGCCCCCGGACATGAGCCGGTTCCTGCTCTGCCCCATGCCCGGCCAGGTCGTGCGGGTGGATGTGAAGGAAGGCGATGTGGTCGAGGACGGCCAGACCCTGGCCATCGTCGAGGCCATGAAGATGGAAAACGTGCTCAAGGCCGAAAAGCGGGCCCGCATCGCCAAGGTCCACGTGGTCCCCGGCGCGGTGCTGGCGGTGGACCAGATCATGCTCGAATTCGAGGCGGTGTGATGGCGCGCGATTTAGCAGTCGTCACCCTCCCCCTCGCGGCGAGGGATCAAGAATGGGGGGCGAGAACCACGATATCCCGGCTCCCGCACCCCCTCCCAGCCTCCCCCGTCGAGGGGGGGGTGCCGTTCGGCGCGCGTGAAAATATGGAGTTCACCCATGTCTGACCGTGAAAAATGGGCCAAACTCGCCCAGCGCGAACTCCGCGATACGCCGCTTTCATCGCTCGATCGCGATTATGGCGGCATCGCGGTAAAGCCGGTCTATCTCGGCCCGGATGGCGAAGTGCCCGGGGCCGAACCGTTCACGCGCGGCGTGCGCGCCACCATGTATGCCAACCGGCCCTGGACCATCCGCCAATATGCCGGCTTCTCCACGGCGCGCGAATCCAACGCCTTCTATCGCCAGGCGCTGGACAAGGGGCAGAAGGGGCTCTCCGTCGCCTTCGATCTCGCCACCCATCGTGGCTATGACAGCGATCATCCCCGCGTCGTCGGCGATGTCGGCAAGGCCGGCGTGGCCATCGACAGCGTCGAGGACATGAAGATCCTCTTCGACGGCATTCCGCTCGACCAGATGAGCGTGTCCATGACCATGAACGGCGCCGTCATTCCGGTGCTGGCCATGTTCATCGTCGCCGCCGAGGAGCAGGGGGTGCGCCAGGAGCAATTGGAAGGGACCATCCAGAACGACATCCTCAAGGAGTTCATGGTCCGCAACACCTATATCTACCCGCCCGAACCCTCCATGCGCATTGTCGGCGACATCATCGACCACACCGCCCGGCACATGCCCAAATTCAATTCGATCTCCATTTCCGGCTATCACATGCACGAGGCGGGGGCGACGGCGGTGCAGGAGCTGGCCTATACCCTGGCCGACGGCATGGAATATGTCCGCGCGGCCCAGCGCCGGGGCCTGGATATCGATGCCTTTGCCGGTCGCCTGTCGTTCTTTTTCGGCATCGGCATGAACTTCTTCCTCGAGGTGGCCAAGTTGCGCGCCGCGCGCCAGCTCTGGAGCGGGATCATGACCGATCTGGGCGCGAAGGACCCGCGCTCCAAGATGCTGCGCACCCATTGCCAGACCTCGGGCGTGTCGCTGACCGAGCAGGACCCGCATAACAATATCGTGCGCACCACCATCGAGGCCCTGGCCGCCACCCTGGGCGGCACGCAGAGCCTGCACACCAATTCCTTCGACGAAGCCATCGCGCTTCCGACCGAGTTTTCCAGCCGCATCGCCCGTAATACCCAGCTCATCCTCCAGCACGAAAGTCGCATCACCGACGTGGTCGATCCCCTGGGCGGCTCCTATTATGTCGAGGCGCTCACCGCCGACCTGGTCGCGGGCGCCCGCACCCTGATCGCCGAGGCCGAGGCCCAGGGCGGCATGACCGCCTTCGTGCAGTCGGGCGGTCCGAAAATGGCCATCGAGCAGGCCGCCGCGCTGCGCCAGGCCCGGGTCGACCGGGGCGAGGACGTCATTGTCGGCGTCAATCGCTACCGGGTGGAAAGCGAGCAGGAGATCGAGGTCCGCGAGATCGACAATGCCAAGGTCCGCGCCGAGCAGATCGCGCAGCTCCAGCGCATCCGCCAGACGCGCGACGAGGCGAAGTGTCAGTCCATGCTCGCCGCCCTGCGCGAATTCGCCGCCAAGGACGAGGGCAATCTGCTCGAAGCCGCCATCGAGGCCGCCCGCGCCCGCGCCAGCCTGGGTGAGATTTCCCAGGCCATGGAAGATGCCTTCGGCCGCCATCGCGCGGTGACGCGCGTGATTTCCGGCGTCTATGCCGGCGGCTATGGCGACGACCCCCAGCTCCGCTCGGTCACCGACCGCGTCGCGGCCTTCAAGGCATCGCGGGGCAGGGCGCCCGCCATCTTCATCGCCAAGATGGGCCAGGACGGGCATGATCGCGGCGCCAAGATCATCGCTAGCGCCTTTGCCGATCTCGGCTTCACCGTCCATATGGGCGACCTGTTCGAGACCGCCCCGGAAGTGGCGGCCCATGCCGACGAGTTCAAGGTCGATGCCGTCGGCGTCTCCTCGCTGGCGGCTGGACACAAGACGCTGGTGCCCGAATTGATCGAGGCGCTCAAGGCGCGCGAACTGGGCGATGTGACCGTCATTGTCGGCGGGGTCATTCCCGAGCCCGATTACGACTTCCTCTATAATGCCGGCGTCGCCGCTATTTTCGGGCCCGGCACCAATGTGCTCGACGCGGCCTTCTCCGTGCTCAACGAAATCGAGGGAAGGCTGTCCAACCGATGATCGGCCGCCTCAATCACATCGCCATCGCCGTGCCGGACCTTGCCGCCGCCGCCGCGAAATATCGCGACCGGCTCGGCGCCGATGTGGGCTCGCCTCAGGCGCTGCCCGAGCATGGCGTCACCGTGGTCTTCGTCGATACCGGCAATACCAAGGTCGAACTGCTCGAACCGCTGGGCGCCGATTCTCCCATCGCCGCCTTTCTCGACAGGAACCCGGCCGGCGGCATGCACCATATCTGCTTCGAAGTGCCCGACATCGCCGCCGCCAGCGCCAGATTGCTGTCCGAAGGCGCCCGCGTCCTGGGCGATGGCCGGCCCAGGATCGGCGCGCATGGCAATCCCGTCCTTTTCCTTCATCCCAAGGATTTCGACGGCACGCTGATCGAGCTCGAAGAGATCAGTCCACCAGGAAATAGGTGATCGTCGTCACCACGCGCACCTTCTTGTCGATCTGCTTTTCCGGCCGGTCATTGGGAATGTCGACCGCCGGCAGGATTTCGAACACGCCCTGATTGGCGGTCTGGATATCGCCTACCTGCGCCCCCGATTCGCTGGCGAATTGCGCTGCGGTTTCCTTGGCGCGCTGTGTCGCCTCGGTCAGCATCTCGCTCTTGAGGTCGTTGATATTGGTGAAGACGAAGGACGCCCCGGCGCTATAGCTGTCCGAGGAGAATACCACGCCCTGTCGCAAGAGGTCCGCCACCGAGCGGCTGGCTTCGGCCAGCTCGGTTACCTTGTCGGTGGTCACCAGCATGTCCTCGGTCAGAACGAAGCGGTATTCGTCCGGGGTGGAACCGGCATTGTAGCCTGCCGCGCGATCCTCCACGAGCACGTTCTGCACCTGGATTTCTCCCTCCCCGAAACCGCGGTCGGCGAGAAAGGCTCGCACTGCCGCCTCGGAATTTTCCAGGCTCGCCCGCGCCGCTTCCAGCGTCGGCCCGGTGGCCACGAACCGGATCGGCCAGAAGCCCAGATCGGCCTGCACGGCGCGTTCGGACAGGCCTTTGACGGTCACCGTACGCAGCGGCTGGCGGCTTTCCACCAGCGAAGTGCCCACGAACCAGCCGGCCAGCGCAATGCCGACCGCCACGAAAAGCGCTGCAACAAGTCCGGCCAGTTTCATGCTAAGTCCCCTCATATCTGCCCCAAAACGGGGATGGAGCGCCGCGATCATGGCGCGACCAAGGCATAGGAGGAAGCGGCTGAATGGCGCATGAACAGGGCAAATTCGGATTGGGCGTGATCGGCGCGGGCATGGGGGCCAAGCCGCATGCCCTGGCGCTCGGCGCCTTGCGCGACAAGGTCGATGTGCGCGGCGTCTGGCGGCGCAATGAAGAGGCGCTGAAGCGCTTCTGCGCCGAATACGAGCTGCCCGCCGCCGCCAGTTACGAAGCCCTCCTGGCCGATCCAGCGGTCGAGGCCATCCTGGTGCTGACTCCGCCCAATGCCCGCCAGGACATCGTCGCCGCCGCGGCGGCGGCCGGCAAGCATGTGCTCATGGAAAAACCGGTGGAGCGCTCCACCGAGGCGGCCCAGCGCCTGGTCGCGCTGTGCGATGCTGCCGGCGTCACCCTGGGCATCATCTTCCAGCATCGTTTCCGCGCCGCCTCCGAGGCATTGGCCGCGCAGGTGGCGAGCGGCGCGATGGGCAGCCTCCACGCCGTTCATCTCACCGTGCCCTGGTGGCGTCCGCAACAGGGCTATTACGACAAGCCCGGCCGCGGCACCTTCGCGCAGGATGGCGGCGGCGTGCTCATCACCCAGGCCATTCATTCGCTCGATCTCATGCTGAGCCTCACCGGTCCGGCCAGGGCGGTGACGGCGCTGGCGGCCACCACGGGCCTTCACCGCATGGAGACCGAGGATTTCGTCGCCGGCGGCCTCGAATTCGCCAATGGCGCGGTGGGCGCGCTGATGGCGACCACCGCCAATTACCCCGGCGCCGCCGAGAGCCTGACGCTCAATTTCGACCGGGCCAGCGCCACGCTGACCGGCGGCAATCTCACGCTCAACTGGCTGGGTGGCCGCACCGAAATCGTGGGCGAAGCCAGCAATTCCGGCGGCGGGGCGGATCCCATGGCCTTCCCCTTCGACTGGCACCAGGCCCAGATCGAGGATTTTGTCGAGGCCGTCCGCACGCATCGCCAGCCGCGTTCGACCGGCCATACCGCCCTCCATGTGCACCGGCTCATCGACGCACTGATCCTCTCGGGCAAGGAGGGCCGGCGGATCGAGCTCTAGAGCGGTTCGGGTTTAGCTGGCATCGCGGCTCTTTTGCTTCCCTCATCCTTAAGACTAGGGCTTGAGGGAGGGGGCATCAGGGGATAACTGAACCACCCTCACCCACGGATCGTCACCCTCGGGCTAGACCCGAGGGCGTTTGCGATACACCCAAAAACAAGGAACCCTTGGGTCACGCCCGAGGGTGGCGAGCGGTGGGGAGGCGATTTGCCCGCAGGGCGGCTCGAAACCGTCAAAAGGGGAGGCGAGGGGCCGGCTTGCCACACACGCCCCCCGCATTTGCGCGCTCAGGCGACCTTGGAAATGTCCGGCACCGCGTCGAGCAGCATCCTGGTATAATCCGCCTGCGGATTGTCGAAAATGGCGTCGGTGGGGCCCTTTTCGACCAGCACGCCATTGTGCAGCACGCCGACCGCAGTGGACATCTGCCGCACCACGGCGAGGTTGTGGCTGATGAGCAGATAGGTCAGTCCGAATTCGGACTGAAGCTCGCTCATCAGGTCCAGCACCTGCGCCTGTACCGACACGTCGAGCGCCGAGGTGGGCTCGTCGCAGACGATGAATTCGGGCTGGCTCGACAACGCCCGCGCAATGGCGATGCGCTGGCGCTGACCACCGGAAAATTCATGCGGGAATTTCCGCATCACCGAGGGATCGAGCCGCACCCGGCGCAGCAATTCGGCCACCCGGTCATCGACCTCCGAACGGTTGCGGGCAATGCCCAGCGTGCGCATCGGTTCGGCGATGATATCGGCCACCCGCCAGCGCGGATTGAGGCTGGCATAGGGATCCTGGAAGATCATCTGCACGCGCTTGCGACGTTCCTGATGGCCCTTGCCGCCGGCCCAGATGTCGTGGCCGTCCACAATGATCTGGCCTGAAGTGGGCCGCAGCAGGCCCACGATCATCTTGGCGCAGGTGGATTTGCCCGAACCCGACTCGCCCACCAGCCCGAAGGTTTCCCCCTTGGATATGGAGAAGCTGACATCGTTGACGGCGCGGAAGATTTCCGTCTTGCCGGGCAACAGCTTGGTGAAGCTGCCCTTGCCGATCTCGAAATCGCGCACCAGGTTCTTCACCTGCACATAGGCCCCGTCATCATTGGCGGCCTCTGCCGGGGCGGCGGCGTGCTCCTGGCGGAGAATGGTGGGGATCGATTGGATCAGCTTGATCGTGTAGGCTTCGCGCGGGCGGCGGATGATGTCGCCCACCGTGCCGGTTTCCACCACCTTGCCGTGATGCATCACCACCATGCGGTCGGCCGTCTGGGCGATGACGCCCATGTCGTGGGTGATGAGCATCACCGCCGCGCCATGGCTCGAGCACAGCTTTTTCAGCACCTTGATGATCTGGGCCTGCACCGAGACGTCGAGGGCCGAGGTCGGCTCGTCGGCGATGATCAGTTCCGGCTCGGCGGCGATGGCCAGCGCGATGACCACGCGCTGCCGCATGCCGCCCGAGAATTGGTGCGGATAGGAATCGATGCGCTCGGCCGCCTTGGGAATGCCGGCCTCGGTCAACAGGTCGATGGCCTTCTGTCGCGCCTGCGCCTCGTTGAGCGGCAGGTGCGTGCGGATGGTCTCGACCAATTGCTCGCCCACCGTATAGAGCGGGTTGAGGCTGGTCAGCGGGTCCTGGAAGACCATGCCGATGCGCTTGCCGCGCAGCTTGGCCTTGGCCTCCTCCGGCAAATTGTCGATGCGCTCGCCCTTGAGGCGGATTTCCCCGCCCGCAATATGGCCGGGCCGCTCGATCAGCCCGATCACGGCCGAGCCGCTCATGGATTTGCCGGCACCCGATTCGCCCACCACGCCGACCACTTCGCCCGGCATGATGTCGAAGGAAACGCCGTTGACGGCGCGGAACACGTCGTCCCGGAAGGGGAACTCGACGACGAGGTCCTTGATGGAAAGAACGGGCTCGGTCATCAGCGCAACTTCGGATTGAGGGCATCGCGCAGCCAGTCACCCAGGAGGTTGACCGACAGGGCGAGCAGGATGAGGGTAATGGCCGGGAAGAGGATGATCCACCATTCGCCAGAGAACATGAATTGCTGGCCGATACGGATCAGCGTTCCGAGCGAGGGCTGGGTCGGGGGCACGCCGACGCCCAGATAGGAAAGCGTGGCTTCCTCGATGATGGCGAGGGCCAGGCTGATCGTGCCGATCACCAGAACCGGGCCCAGCACATTGGGCAGCACATGGCGCAGCAGGATGATGATCGGATTGACGCCGAGGAGGCGCGCGGCCGAGACATAATCCTTCTGGCGCTCCACCATGGTCGCGCCGCGCACGGTACGGGCGAACTGAGCCCAATTGGCCAGGCCAATGGCGACGATGAGCACCCAGACGGCTGCCCCTTCCTGCTGGTTGGGCGGAATGATGCCGCGCGCAACGCCGAAGATCAGAAGAGCGATCAGAATGGCGGGGAAGCTCAACTGCACGTCGGCGACGCGCATGATGATGGCGTCGACCACGCCCCCGACATAGCCGGAGACCAGGCCCAGCCCGACGCCCATGACCATGGCGAACAGTGTCGCCATGAAGCCGACAAACAGCGACACGCGCGAGCCATACATGATGGTGGAGAGCATGTCGCGGCCCTGGCTGTCGGTGCCGAGGGCAAAGTATTTGCCGGAGAAGGAGGTGGAGTTGGGCGGCGTGAAGCCGTCCATCAGGTTGAGCGTAGCCGGATTGAAGGGATTATAGGGCGCCAGCAGGGGCGCAAACACTGCCATCAGGATCAGCAGCAGCGCCACTATGGACGCCACGATGGTTACGGGCGAGTGCCGGTAGGACCACACGATGTCGGACTTGAGAAAAGTCTTCCAGCGCGAGGTCTCCACCGCGACGACGGGTTGTTCGGGTGAATGGGGCAGATCTGTCACGATGCTACTTCCCGGTTCTGGCGCCGTCGCGGAGCCGCGGATCGACGATGAAATAGAGGATGTCGACGATGAGGTTGATGACCACGAACACCAGGGCCACGAAGACCAGGTAGGCGGCCATGACCGGCACGTCGACGGCAGCGACCGAATTGACGAACAGCGAACCCACGCCCGGCCACTGGAACACCGTCTCGGTGATGATGGCGAAGGCGATGACCGAACCCAGCTGCAGGCCGGTAATGGTGATCACTGGCACCATGGTATTGCGCAGCGCATGGCCGAAATTGATCGCCCGCTGGCTGAGGCCGCGCGCCCTGGCGAAGCGGATATAATCGGTCCGCAGCACTTCGAGCATTTCCGCCCGCACCAGGCGCATGATCAGCGTGAGCTGGAACAGCGACAGCGTGATCGCCGGCAGCACCAGCGAGCGCAGGCCCGATTGGGTCAGCAGGCCCGTCCGCCACCAGCCGATCTGCACCACCTCGCCCCGCCCGAAGGAGGGCAGCCATTTGAGCTCGACGGCGAAGACATAGATGAGCCCGATGCCGATGAGGAAGGTGGGCAGCGACACTCCGACCAGCGAGCCGGTCATGATGACGCCGGTGGAAAAGGCGCGGGGACGCAGCGCGGTATAGATGCCGAGCAGCACGCCGAAGACCAGCGCGATGGTCGCCGAGGCGAAGGCGAGCTCGATGGTCGCCGGCAGGCGTTCGAGGATCAACTGGCTCACCGGCTGCTGCAGCCGGTAGGAAATGCCGAACTGGCCCTGCAGCGCGTTGATCACGAAATAATAGAACTGGACATAGAACGGCTGGTCGAGGCCGAGGCGCTCGCGCGCGGCATCATAGTCCGCCTGCTTGGCGTCCTGGCTGAGCAGGGCGGCCAGCGGATCGCCGACATAACGGAAGACCAGGAAAGCGATGAACGCCACGACGAGCATGACGATGACGGACTGCACGAGCCGCCGGGCAATGAAGGCGAGCATGGCACCCCCTCAAATACGAACCGCCGCGCGAGACGAGGCTCCACGCGGCGGCTCTGGATTGATGATGATTACTCGAAAGTGACCGTGGTCATGTTCGGCTGGTTTTCCGGCTGCACCGGCAGGGTCACGCCTTCGCGCATCGCATAGGCCAGAACCTGGTTATGGATGGGCAGCAGCACGCGGTCGGCCTTCACCACTTCCCAGATCTCGGCGACGGTCGCATCGCGGGCGTCCATGTCATCCATGGTGCCCAGGGCGATGATCTTCTCGTCCAGTTCCGGGTTCGAGTAGAGACCGACATTATAGGTGCCATGCAGTTCGGTCTTGGTGTGGATCAGGTCGTTGAAGACATAGGCCGAATCGAAGGTCGGCACGCCCCAGCCCAAGAGGTAGAAGTCGGATTCGTTGGCCAGGATGATCGGGCTGTGTTCGGCAACCGGGCGCGAGGCCAGGGTGACGTTGATGCCGATCTGGCCGAGCATGCCGACATAGGCGGTCGAGATGGCTTCGTCGTTGACATAGCGGTTGTTCGGGGTGTCCAGGGTCACCGAGAAGCCGTCCGGATAGCCGGCTTCGGCCATCAGGGCCTTGGCCTTTTCCACGTCCGGAGCGGGATAGGCGTCGAGCTCTTCGGTCCAGCCGCGCACGAAGGGCGGGTTGGGGATACCGGTCGGGATCGACTGGCCGCGCATCACCACCTGCTGGATCGCGTCGCGATCAAGCGCCAGTTCCATGGCCTCGCGCACCAGCGGGTTATTGAAGGGGTTGGAATCGGTGATGTTGGAGGATTTCAGCGGCTCGTCGCCGAACTTGTAGCCGAAATAGATGAAGCGGTTTTCCGGGCCGATTTCGACCTTGAAGCCTGCCGTATTGCTGAGGCGCTCGATATCCTGCGGCGGCACGTCCTGGACGATGTCGATTTCGCCCGAGAGCAGGGCCGAGATGCGGGTCTGCGCATCGGCAATGGTGAGATATTCGATATCGGTCACCGGCGGCTTCTCGCCCCACCAACCTTCGTTATAGGTGAGGGTGGTCTTCACGTCGACTTCGCGCGACACCAGCGTATAGGGGCCGGTGCCATTGGTGTTGAGCACCGAATAATTGCTGGCGCCGCTGGCAAAGTCCTGCACCACGGCCAGGTCGTGCTCGTCCGACCAGGTCTTGTCCATGATGAAGGTATTGGTCAGGTTGTTCGGGTAGATCAGCGCCGGGCCGGTCATCTGGAATTCGACGGTATGATCGTCGACGGCGGTGACGGACTGCACTTCGGCGTGCAGTTGCTTCATGTTCGAGAATTCGCTCTTGGCGCGTTCGATCGAATAGACCACGTCCTCGGCGGTGAAATCGTTGCCGTTGTGGAACTTGACGCCTTCGCGCAGCTTGAACACCCACACGGTCGGATCGCCGTCCTTGAGCGCCCATTCGGTGGCCAGGCGCGGCGTCAGGCTGCCGTCATTGTCGCGACCGATCAGGGTTTCGTAGATGTGGTGGGCCAGGGTATGCGTATTGCCCTGGTTCTGCGAATGCGGGTCCAGCGTCAGCGCGTCCGAAGAGCGCGCCCAGCGGATCGTCTCGGCATTGGCAACACCGGCAAGCATCGTCGAGGCGACAAGCACCGCCGCGATGCGGGTCAGTGATGAGTGCATGGATTATTCTCCCGTTCCTGAATACGCCTTCTCAACGCCATGGCGCCGGAGGCTTGGCCACACAAAAGCCTAGAATGGAAGGGAGCGCAACGAGAATCGCTGACCATTTGGTCAATTTCGAGACGTGCCTATTAGCTATCCACAAGTATGGACGCTTTTTTATGAATCGGTTCGGCGCTTCAAACCGCTTATTGACCCCGGCGCCGTCCTCGACAAGCATGCCCGTTGATGCGATCCCATAGCGCCAAAGTCCTGAGCCTTATTCTTTTCTCGCTCGCCGCACCGGCACTGGCGCAGGCGCCGGGATGGCATTATTCGCCCCTGCCGGGCGAGGGCGACCGGGCGAGCCTGGGCTGCGCGCGCCACTCCACCCCGACCGACTTCACCTGCCTGGCCGTGCGCTGCGAGGCCGATTTCTCCGTCGGCGTCCATATCCATGACAGCCGGGCCGGCGGGGGCGCCGGCGCCTGGCTGATGACGGCCGATCGCGAGGACCGGACCATGATGGCGCGGGCGGGCGAGGGGCCCTATGGCGCCAGGTTCGACGATGAATCCGGCTGGCTGCTGGACCGGCTCCGCCATGGCACCTTCATCTATCTGCGCCATGAGGACGACAGCGAGGCCGGCTTTGCCTATATCGACCTGGCCGGCTCGTTTCGCGCCATAGCCGAAGCGCTCTATTGGTGCGCTCCGCGCGCCGGCGCGGACGAACAAAATACCGGCCCAGACGTTGATGCCGCGGAACCCAATGGAGAAAAGCAATGAATCGTCGCCCCCTCGGACGCAGTGAACTGGTGATCGAACCGCTCGTTCTGGGCGGCAATGTCTTCGGCTGGACCGTGGACGAGAACCGGGGCTTCGCCATTCTGGATGCCTTTGTCGAAGCCGGCTTCACCGCCATCGACACCGCCGAGGGCTATCCCAATTGGGTGCCGGGCAATCCGCCGGGCATGAGCGAGACCATTATCGGCAAATGGCTCAAGGCGCGTGGCAATCGCGACCGCGTCCATGTCATCACCAAGGTCAATTCCGCCAAGCAACCCGGCGGGCTCAAGGCCGATGCCATCCGCGCTGGCATCGAGGCTTCGCTCCGGCGCCTGCAGACCGATTATATCGACCTCTTTTTCAGCCATTGGCCCGATCCCGAAACCGGGCACGAGGAAACCCTTTCCGCCTATGACACGCTGATCCGCGCCGGCAAGGTGCGCACCATCGGCGCCTCCAATTACACCGCCGACATGATGGCGGCCGCCCAGCAGACCGCCATCGTCAAATCCCTGCAGCGCTACGAGGTCACCCAGCCGCGCTACAATCTCTATGACCGCGCCGAATTCGAGGCCCTGCGTCCCTACCTCCTCGAAAACGAGGTCGGCGCCATCGTCTATTACAGCCTGGCATCGGGCTTCCTCACCGGCAAATATCGCAGTGAGGCCGATCTGGGCCAGTCGCCGCGCGGCGGCGGCGTCGGCCGCTATCTCGACGAAAAGGGCCTGCGCATCCTGGAGGCGCTGGATGCGGCGGCGGCCGAGCTGGATGCCAGCCCGGCCGAAGTGGCCCTGGCCTGGCTGGTCGCCCAACCCGGCGTCAGCGCCCCCATCGCCTCGGCCACGTCCGTCGATCAGGTCCGGAGCCTGGCCCGCGGCGTCCGGCTCAGCCTGCCCGAGGCGACCCTCACCCGGCTTACCCAGGCCGGCGCCTGAGCGCTTCGTGCGAAGAGCCTCCCCCGTCCAGGGGGGCTGCGTTTGTCGCGCAGCCACGTTACCCACCGCTCGTCACCCTCGGGCTTGACCCGAGGGCCACTTTCCCACGCAACACTTCCACAATAGGCCCCGAACGGCCCCGCGCTCTTGGATGGTCCAAAGGAAGGGAGGTGATGGAGCCATCGCGCCTTGCGATAGGGCTTGGCGCAATGGCCGCGCCATGATGTTATGGTGCCATCCTTCCAGGTTTCAGTCCGGGCGGCGGCGGAACCTATTGATTTGATTGCATCTTGGTAGAGGCGTCGCCTGGCGGCGCCCTGAACATCTGGGCTTTTTCTCATGTCCAAAGCGGCGGGGCCGACACGGGATATTTTCGATGCCGGCGGCCGGGCCATGCGGCACAAGGGCCTGCGGCAGGCCAATGAGCGGACCGTGCTGACCGTGGTGGCGTTCAATTCCGGCGTGTCCAATGCCGAGATCGCCCGCATGTCCGGGCTGGCGCCGCAGACCGTATCGGCCATTCTCGCCAATCTGGAGCGCGATGGCCTGGTGGAGCGCGGCCCGGCCTTGCGGGGGCGGCGCGGCCAGCCGGCCACGCCCATCCTGCTCAAAAGCGATGGCGGCTTCGCCATCGGCGTCGAACTGGGCTGGCGCCATGCCGAAATCGTGCTGCTCAACATGCATGCCCAGGTTCTGGGCCAGCGTCATCTCGACTATTCCTATCCCGACGCCGAGACGATCTTCGATCAGATCGGTGGCGCCGTGGCCGAACTGCGGGCGCTGGTGCCGGCCGAGTCGGCTGGCCGCCTGCTGGATTTGGGCTTTGCCATGCCGGGGCGCCTGGCCGACAATCTCGGCCAGCTCGGCGCGCCTGAAACCCAGGTCGCGCAATGGCGGCACCTGGACCCGGCCGCCGAGCTGGTCGGCCGTACCGGGCTCGAGGTCTTTGTCTATAATGATGGCAATGCCGCCTGCTGGGCCGAGCTCATCGCGCTGCCGCAGCCGCGCCCGGCCAATATCATCTATTTTCTGGTCTCCCATTATGTCGCGGCCGGCGTGGTGGGCGACGGGGTCCTGTGGAGCGGGCCCACCGGCAATGCCGCCAATCTGGGCTCCATGCTGGTGCAGCTCGATGCCGATGGGCCGGTCCATGTCCATTCCGTCGCCTCGCTCCAGGCGCTGTGCCGGCGGTTGGCGGCCGCGGGCAAGCCGCACGATCTCGCCACCCGCGACCAATGGAACTGGGCCGCCATCGGCCCCGAACTCGACGCCTGGATCGCCGACGGCGCCAGGGCCCTGGCCCGCACCGCCTTCAATGCCACCACCATGGTCGAGGCGCCGCTGCTGATCATCGACAGCGTGCTGGCGTCCGAAGTCACCGAAAAGCTGGTGGCCCGGTTCAGCACCGAGCTCGAGGCTTTGCCGGTGCATGGCTTCGAGGCGCCCCGCGTGGTCCGGGGCCGCTACGGCGCCATGGCGCCGGCCATCGGGGCGGCCGAATTGCCGCTGTTCAATCGCTATTTCTGACCCTTGCCGCGCCCCGGCCGGTGCAGCGCCGCGCGCAGCTTGGCGCCCGGGATGAAAACCACCGTCTGGTGCGGCGCGATGCGATGCTCCTCGCCGGTCCGGGGATTGCGGCCCACGCGCTCGGCCCGCGCGCGCACCTGCAGCGATCCGAAGCCGGTGAGCTTCACACTCTCGCCCGCCATCAGCGCGCCGCCGATCAGCTCGAACATGCGCTGCTCGATGGCGGCCACGTCAGGGCGCCCCAGCGCCGTGGCGCTGGCCGTCCGTTCCGAAAGCATGGCGCGCGTGATCGTCTTGTCCATCGGCGGGCCTCCACCTATTAAATTCCTAAAACGAACATAAGCGCCTGTCCAGCATCCGGATCGCCGCAAAAACATGACAGCGTATTTCAAGATTAATTGACATTTTTTAGAATGGTTATAAGCTGCGACGCACGATAGAACGAATGACGCCGCCCTTCTTGGGGCATCGACGCCAAGGAAAGACGCCTCGTGAGACTGACCCGCCAATCCAATTATGCCATCCGCACGCTGGTTTACTGCGCCGTTAACGAGCCCGGACTGAGCCGGGTTGCCGAGATCGCCCGGGCCTATGGCATTTCCGAACTGTTCCTGTTCAAGCTGATCAAGCCCCTGGTGGAAAACGGCCTGTTGCAGACGGTGCGCGGGCGGCATGGCGGCATCAAGCTGGGCAAGCCTGCCGACCAGATCACCCTGCTCGATACCATTCGCCTCACCGAGGAAAATTTCGCCCTCGCCGAATGCTTCGAGGAGGGCGCCGATTGCCCCCTGATCGGGGAATGCGATCTCAACGGGGCGCTGCGCGAGGCCCTGGGCGCCTTTTTCGAAGTGCTGAGCCGCCATACCGTCGCCGATCTGGCCGCCAAGAAGCGCGTCATCCGCGAACGCCTGGGCATCAGCACCGCCGAGGCGGTGAACGAGAGCATCGAGGCCGTCGTCGCGCTCTGAGCGAGAATCTGAGTGCGACAGTCAAATATGAGTTTGACAATCATGTTATTGCATGGTTGATAGAGGCCATGGCGCTGCCGACCCCTTGGGGCCTGTGGGTCCGGCGCCGTAACACGACGGGGCTTGCTGCTACCGTCTCCCCGGACCGGTCAGGATCCTCAACGTCCTGACCGGTCTTTTCGTCTCCGATTGATCTCCTTGTCCCCCTATGCTCTATCCGGGCCAGTTTCCCCGGACTTGTCATGGCCGCACCACCACTTCTTTCGCTTCAGGATATCCAGCTCACCTTCGGCGGCACCCAATTGCTGGAGGCGGCCGAGCTCATCGTCTCGCCCGGCCAGCGCATCGCCCTGGTCGGGCGCAACGGCTCGGGCAAGTCCACCCTGCTCAAGATCGCCGCCGGGCTGATCCAGCACGATGGCGGCCGGCGCTTCGCCGAGCCCAGCGCCACCATCCGCTATCTGCCCCAGGAGCCGGACCTCACCGGCTTCGCCACCATCCTCGCCTATGTCGAAGCAGGCCTGACCCCGGGCGACGATCCCTATCGCGCCCAATATCTGCTCAATGCCCTGGGTCTCAGCGGCAATGAGGATCCCGGGACCCTCTCGGGCGGGGAGGGGCGCCGCGCCGCCCTGGCCCGCGTGCTCGCCCCCCAGCCCGATGTGCTGCTGCTCGACGAGCCCACCAACCATCTCGATCTGCCGGCCATCGAATGGCTGCAGGACGAATTGAGCCAGATGCGCTCGGCCATGGTGCTGATCAGCCACGACCGGCGCTTTCTCTCCGATCTGTCCCGCTCGACCGTCTGGCTCGATCGCGGCGTCACCCGCCGCCTCGAAAAGGGTTTCTCCGCCTTCGAATCCTGGCGCGACGAGGTGCTGGAGCAGGAGGAAAAGGATCGCCACAAGCTCGATCGGCAGATCGTGCGCGAGGAGCATTGGCTGCGCTATGGCGTCACCGCCCGCCGCAAGCGCAATGTGGGGCGGCTGGAAAAGCTCGCCAATCTGCGCCAGGAGCGCCGTGACCAGCGCCGCGTCACCGGCAATGTCAGCCTTGCCGTCAGCGAGGGCCGCACCTCCGGGGTTCTCGTGGCCGAGGCGGAAAACGTCTCCAAGAGCTTCGGCGCCCGCCCCATCGTCAGGGATTTCTCCACCCGTATCCTGCGCGGCGACCGCGTCGGCATCGTCGGCCCCAACGGCGCCGGCAAGACCACTTTGATCAAGCTGCTGACCGGCCTGCTCACCCCCGATAGCGGCACGATCAGGCTCGGCGCGGCCATCGAGCTGGCCATGCTCGACCAGGGCCGCGCCCGGCTGGAGCCCGAGACGCGCCTGCGCGACGCGCTGACCGGCGGCGGCAGCGACACGCTGCTGATCAATGGCGAGCAAAAGCACGTCATGGGCTATATGCAGGATTTCCTGTTCACCCCCGAACAGGCCAATACGCCCATCGGCAAGCTCTCCGGCGGCGAGCGCGCCCGCGTCGCCCTGGCCCGCGCCCTGGCGCTGCCCTCCAATGTCCTGGTGCTCGACGAGCCCACCAACGATCTCGATCTCGAAACGCTCGACCTTCTGGAAGAAATGGTCTCCGACTATGCCGGCACCGTCGTCGTGGTCAGCCACGATCGTGACTTCCTCGATCGGGTCGCCACTTCCGTCATCATGGCCGAAGGCGATGGCCGCTGGACCGAATATGCCGGCGGCTATTCCGACATGGTGGCCCAGCGCGGCCAGGGCGTCACCGCCCGCGCCACGGAAAAACCCGCCAGAACCACAAGGCGGAAGGCCGACAGTCCCGCGCCGGCCGCGACGGCGAAACGCAAGCTGAGCTTCAAGGAAAAGCACGCCCTCGAAACCCTGCCCAAGGATATCGACAAGCTCGATGCCGAGATCAGGGCGCTCAACGCCGCCTTGTCCGATCCGGCCTTCTACACCCGGGACCCCGCCGGCTTCGCCACCAAATCCAAGGCCCTCGAAACAGCCGAAGCCAAAAAGGCGGCCGCCGAAGAGCAATGGCTGGAACTGGAAATGCTCAGGGAAGAGCTGGAATCGGGCGCCTAGATCGGCCTGCTTGCTTCTGAGTCATTTCTCGTTGCGATGGAAACATCAGTAGACCTCATCCTGAGCTTGTCGACGGGCGAGGTCGTGATACCCGGCCTTCGGCGCACCCGACCTCGTGGTTCGACCAGCTCAGGATGAGGTTTCTTGGAGCGCTTGGTCTGGAACCTTGCCCCTAATCCGCCCAGTCGAATTTCGGCTCTGCGATATGGGTCAGCCCTTCGGTCTCCCCGGAAATCTGGCGCAGCAGCAGCCGGCCGAGATGGCGGCCGGCATCGGCGAAATCTTCCTGCACCGTTTCCGCATTGGGCTGGAACTGCATGAACATCGATGTGGATTGCTTGGTCACCACATGGGCATTTTTGCCCAGCACCAGCCCCGCATCGGTCAGCGCGCCGATCACCGCCAGCGCCGAGACTTCCGAGGCGCAGACATAGCCGTCCGGCGGATCGGGGCGCTTGGCGCGCTTGATCACGTAATTGCGGATGGCGTCAGTGGCGCTGCCCAGGTTCACGTCGGCGGCGAATTCATAGGCGATGCCGGTCTCCGCCGCCGCCCGGGCAATGCCCGCCTTGAGATGCTCGGTATAGGTCAGCGCGCTGTCCGGCAGCACGATGGAGACCTTGCGACATCCCCGCTCGGCCAGGCGCTTTGTTGCGCCATAGGCGTAGGCCTCGTTGTCGAAATCGACGAAGGGATGCGGCTCGGGCCAGCGGCTGCGCCCATGGCTGACAAAGGGAAAATCACTGTCGAGCAGGAAGCGGATGCGCTCGTCGAACATTTCCGCCTTGGAAAAGATCACCCCGTCCGCCATGCGGTTGCGCACGATATGGCGGATGGGCTCGATCGGCGGCACATTACGGAAGAGCGGCGTGATGACCAGGTGATAGGCGGTGTCGCGCAGCGCCTCGGTAATGCCGGTCACCAGATTGGTGCCGAAACCATAGATCTGCTCGTCCGGTTCGAGCAGCAGCGCGATGACATTGGTGCGCCCGGTCTTGAGTCGCAGGGCGGCACGGTCGGGCAGATAGCCGATTTCGGCGGCGATCTTCTGCACCCGGTCGCGCGTTTCCTGCGCCAGTTCGGGCGCATTGTTGAGCGCGCGCGAAATGGTGGTCACCGCCAGGCCCGTCATTTGCGCAATGGTCTTGAGGGTCGGTTTGCCGGACGGCTTTGCACCCCGCTTGCCGCGCGTTGCGGGCGGCAATTCTTCGTCGGACACGTTTCCCCTCCCACCCGTCATGGACTGACGGGGACGCTGAACAGGGGAAAAACAAGACCAGATTGCCCGCCATTGCGCAAGCGGGCAAAGGCGGGTCCAAATATGACTTGTCAGGTCAGTTTATTACGGCTAGACCAAAGTCGAGCAGGGTTTTTCGCTTTTTTGTCGCTTTACGCATCGTCGTGGTCTGGCAAAAGCACAAAGGCTCCCCTATCTTGCCTTTGCTGCGCCGTAATGGCGTGGTCAAACCCGATCCGTCCAACACCGCAAGGAAAGGAATGACGATGCCGACATCGACGACCTTCACTCTCCATGCAGCGTGTTCGACCGTAGTACTCCGAAATCGCGGCGCCAAACGCTGGCAAGGATCCTGTCGCAGCAAACGAATGTGACCCGCCGTCACATCCCCGTCTCACTGAATCGATAGAATCCGTGTCGCTGGCCCGAGATGCCGCCTCCCGCAGGGATGGCGCATCCGTCGATGACCCGACGCGCAAGTGGAGTACCCACCAATGCAGGAAAACAGTTTGAACCGGGCCGAAAGGCTCAGGCCCATCGTGATCGAAGTCGGCGGCGAGCCCCAGGGCGTCGTCGTGCCCGATGCCGAAGGCTACCGGTTCCTCGCCGTCAAGCTCCCGGCCTTCGCCATCGATGGTCAGCTTTTCCCCAATATAGAAACCGCCCACCTGGCCGTCAGCCAGGCCGTCCAGGACGGCGAAGCGGCATGAAAAAGCCGGTGGCGGGGCCACCGGCTTTTGTTGGATGCCCTGGATAGCTCGATATTATTTTGGCCGTCATTGCCGGGCTTGTCCCGGCAATCCATCTCGCGAGGGGCATGGACCACCGGGACAAGCCCGGTGGTGACGGCGGTCAGGGGAAACGACGATCAAAGTGAAGGCCTAACAGCAGACCTCATCCTGAGCCTGTCGAAGGACGAGGTCGTGGCACTCATGCCTTCGCGTGACCTCGTGGTTCGACACGCTCACCACGAGGTCTGCTAACGACCGCGCTTTAGGTCCGGCGCAAATAGCCTGCCGCCCCCCCTCAATCGTCATTGGTCGCATTGAGTTCGGCGGGCCGCTTGCCTTCCGAGGCGGGCGGCGTCGGATCGAGGGCCAGGTCCACGGCCTCGGCCAGGGCATCGACATCGATACGCGAGGCCCCGGTCTGGGCCTGCCGCTCGATTTCGGCGGCGAGCGCGGTGGCGATGGCCTGCCGGCGGATGCCGCTATTGTCTTCAGCCATTTCCATCGATCGATATTCCTGTCTCGTCGACCCGCACTTCGACGCCGGGGCGGGCCTGTTCCTGCTGAAAGGTGTAGATGGCGAAAGCGATGACCGCGACGGCCAGGACGGCAATCACGGCAAAAAGACTATTGCGGGACACTGGAGAACTCCTGACGCTTTTTTCTTCGATTGGTCCAACGCGTCAGGACGAAAAATGTTCATTCTTCGGCGATTTGCCGTAGCGCCATCACCAGGGCGGTCACCCCGATGCCGATCGAGCTGGAATTGTCGATGACGATCGGCGTCACGGCATCGGGCAGGGCGGCGCCCTCGCGGGCCAGGCGCGCCACGATCTGGTCGCGGTTTTCGCGGCCGCGTCGCGCCAGCCTTTCGGCGCGCAGCGAGATTTCGGCGCAGACCTGCACCACCCGGCAGAGTCGGTATTTTGCCAGCGCCAGCGGCACGGCATGGCGGGAAATATTGGCCACCACCACCCGGCCCAGCGCCAGGTCGGTATCGACGCCGATGGGCAGGGCATAGTCCAGCCCGTGCGCCTGCCAGGTCAGGGCGAAGCGGCCTGCCTCGGCGGCGCGGGCGAATTCGGCCAGGTCCAGGCTGACATGGTCTTCGAGGTCGATATCGGCCGGGCGGGTCACCAGGCGCCGCACGAAGCTGAAGCGCTTGTCGCCGTCCAGTGCCGTGCGGGCCCCGCCGATCAGCGTGTCCTTGCCGACCCCCGAAGGGCCGATGACCAGAACCAAGACGCCCGGCTTCCTGTCGCTCAACTCACCCGCGATCCTTCGCGCCACACGGCCCTTACCACCGGCAGGGGCGCATCGGCGGCCACGCGCACCAGATCGGCGCGTTTGCCCGGCGCGATTTCGCCCCTGTCGTCCAGTCCGGCGGCGCGCGCCGGATTGGCTGTAACGGTAGCCAAGGCCTGGCTGAGGTCAAGGCCCTCGACGCGCCGCGGCAGCAGGAAAGCGGCCTGCAACAGGGCGAAGGGCACGTAGTCGGAGCTGAGAATGTCCAGGAGGCCCGCCGCCACCAGGTCGGTGGCCGAGATATTGCCCGAATGCGATTTGCCGCGCACCACGTTGGGCGCGCCCATCAGGATGGCGAGCCCGGCATCATGGGCGGCGGAGGCCGCTTCCAGCGTGGTGGGGAATTCGGCGATGGCCACGCCGTCGGCCTCGGCCTCCTCGACATGGGCGATGGTGGCGTCGTCATGGCTGGCAATGGCCAGGCCCAGCTCATGCGCCCGCGCCACGATGGCCTTGCGGTTCTTGTGCGAATAGAGCTCGTGCTCCTTCTGGCGCGCATCGAGATAGGCCTGCAGGTCCTCGGCGCTGCGGCCCATCTGCTTGGCATAGAAGCGCTTGTAATCGGCCAGCGAGCGGAATTGGCGCTGCCCCGGCGTATGGTCCATCACCGAGGCGAGTCGCGTCGAGGCATGGTCGGCCAGGGCCTCGAAATGCTCCACCACGTCATGGCTGGGCAATTCGCAGCGCAGATGGATGAAATGCTCGGCCCGCAGCCAGCCGCCCTCGCTCCCCGAGCGCACCGCCTGCACCAGTTTTTCGGCATGTTCCAGCATGTCCGGCAGGTCCGAATCCGAACCGATGCGCACCGCGTCGAACACCGTGGTGATGCCGGAGCCGGCCACCTGCGCGTCATGGGCATGCAGGGCCGCCAGCGGCTCCCAGAACACGCCCGGCCGGGGCCGGTAATGGTTCTCGAGGTGATCGGTATGCAATTCGATCAGCCCGGGGATGAGGTAATCGCCCTCCAGGTCCTCTCCGCTCTGCGATGGTCCCTTGTCGATGGCGGCGATCTTGCCGTCCGCGATGCGGATGGATCCTTCGATGGTCTCGTCGGCCAGGACGATGCGGGCATTGCGGAAGATGGTTTCGGACACTGTTGTCATCCCTTGAGGGCAAAGTCGGCGATGCGGCGGAAGGGCAGGCCGCTTTCCGGCTCGTGGTAGAGCGACAGGCGATCCAGCACCATTTCGGTGTCCAGCACCGGCCCGAACCAGGTCTGGGCCGCCGCGCGCAAGTCCTCCCGGTCCGCCGCCCCCAGCCGGTCGGTCAGCGTCATGTGAAAGCGGAACTGGTCGAACACATAGGGATAGCCATAGCCATCCAGCAGTTCCAATTGCCGCTCGCTCAGCCCCTTGGCGCGGGCGGCGCGGCTGCGCGCATCCAGCGGCGCGCGGAACGGCTCGAAATCCTCCACCACCCGGGCGGCGAAATCCTGCAGGGCCTCGTTCTCGGCCTCGGGCACCAGCGCCAGGAAGCCGTCGAGATCGGCCAGCACCAGCCGTCCGAGCGGCACCGGCGCGGTGGCGGCGGCGAAGGCCTCGATGGCGGCGCGCAAATCGTCCTCGCTCCGGCCCTCGGCCAGCGCCATGGGCGGCTTGATCGTGGCATGAAAGCCGTAGCGCCCCGCCGATTGGGTGAGATTGAGCAGCCGCGTCCGCTCCATGCCCGCCAGCGCCCCTTCGACCGTTCGGGAATCGGCCGGGTCGCGGCCCAGCCAGATCGTGGCGCGGTCCCACAGCGCGTCATGGACGTCGGGGGCGTAATAAAGGGCGAATCTCTGTGGCATCGGATCTCCTAGGCGGGGGAGCTAGTGGAGCTATGTGACAAGTGTTTGACAAGCCCGTTTGCCCGTCCCGGTTTCCGCGCCCGCATTCAGGTCTGGACAAACCCGGCTCTGCTGGCCACAAAAGCTCCGCCTTCCTCCCCAGCCGGACGACCCCCGCCATGGACCGAATTCTGCTCGAAAACCTTTTCCACGCGGCCGTGGCGCAGGCCCAGCCGGCCCTGGCGGTGGAACGGCACCTGCCCGAGCCGCCGAAGGGGCGTACTGTCGTCATCGGCGCCGGCAAGGCCTCGGCGCAGATGGCGCGGGCTTTCGAACAGGCCTGGCCGGGCGAATTGAGCGGCCTGGTCGTCACCCGCTATGGCTATGCCGAACGCTGCGAGCGCATCGAAATCGTCGAGGCCGCCCATCCGGTGCCCGATGCGGCCGGGGCCGAGGCCGCCCGGCGGCTCCTGCAATTGGTCTCCGGCCTCACCGAGGACGATCTGGTCGTGGCGCTGATTTCGGGCGGCGGCTCCTCGCTGCTGCCGGCGCCGGCGCCGGGCCTGGACCTCGAGGACGAGCAGGAGGTCAACCGGGCGCTCCTCGCCTCCGGTGCGCCCATCGGCGTGATGAATCTCATCCGCAACCAGTTTTCCCTCATCAAGGGCGGGCGGCTGGCCGCCGCCTGCGCCCCGGCCCGCGTCGCCACCCTGGTGGTTTCCGATGTCCCCGGCGACGATCCGGCCCTGGTCGCTTCCGGCCCCACCCTGCCGCTGGCCGGCGGCCGCGCCGAAGCCCGGCGCCTCGCCGCGCTTTACCGGCTCGACCTGCCCGTGGCCGCTGCTGCGCTCCTCGCCGGCGAGGACAATCTGCCCCCCGATGCCGCCGACCCGGTCTTCGCCCGCAACAGCGTCGCCACCATCGCCTCCGCCGCCCTTTCGCTGGAAGCCGCCGCCGATCTCGCCCGCCGCCATGGCATCGAGGCCGCCATCCTTTCCGATTCCATCGAAGGCGAGGCCCGCGACGTGGCCCAGGTCCATGCCGCCATGGCGCGCGAGATCGCCGCGCGCAATCGTCCGTTCGGCAAGCCGGTCGTCCTGCTCTCGGGGGGCGAGACCACCGTCACCCTGCGCGGCAAGGGCAGGGGCGGGCGCAATGGCGAATTCGCGCTTGCGCTCGCTATCGCGCTCGACAACGTTAACAATGTGCTGGCACTATCGGGCGATAGCGACGGCATCGACGGCTCGGAGAACAATGCCGGCGCCCATGTCGATGGCACTTCCGCCCGCCGCATGCGCGAAGCCGGCATCGACCCCCAGGCGGCGCTGGCCGATAACGACGCCTATACCGCCTTCGAGGCCGTCGGCGATCTTTTCGTCACCGGCCCCACCGGCACGAATGTCAATGATTTCAGGGCGATACTCATCCGCTGAGGAGAAATCGGGATGGCCAGGGCATTGGGTATCGGCGGCTTCTTCTTCCGCTCCGGCGACCACAAGGCGCTGGCGGCCTGGTACGAAACCCATCTCGGCATCACCGAATTATGGCAGCAGGAGCAGGGGCTTACCGTCTTCGCGCCCTTCAAGGCCACCACCGATTACTTTCCCGCCGGCAAGCAATGGATGATCAATTTCCGCGTCGATGATCTCGACGCGATGATGGACCAGCTCCGCGCCGCCGGCATCGCGGTCGAAACCCGGCCGGATGAATGGGACACGCCCGAAACCGGGCGTTTCTGCCGGATTCACGATCCCGAAGGCAACCAGATCGAACTCTGGGAACCGCCGCCCGAAGCGTAAAATCATACTTTTCTGCGCGAAGTCCCTTGGCAGGCACGGGTCGGCTCTGCTCTATAGCCGGCACGATTTTTCAAGGGAGTTCGGCATGGCCAGGCGCAAAATCGCAGTCATCGGCGTGGGCAAGATCGCGCAGGACCAGCATCTGCCGGTCATCGATGCCTCGCCCGATTTCGAGCTGGCCGCCACCGTCTCGACGCGCGGCATCGGCCATGGCGATGTGCCGGTCTTCCGCACTCCGGCCGAGCTCTACAACGCCATGCCCGAGATTGGCCTGGTTTCCATCTGCACCCCGCCGGGCATCCGCCACGCCTATGTCCGCGAGGCGCTGGACGCCGGCAAGGACGTGATGATGGAAAAGCCGCCCACCACCACCATTTCCGAGCTCGACGACCTCATCGCCCATGCCGCCCGGCTCGATCGGGTCCTGTTCCAGACCTGGCACAGCCAGTTCAATGCCGCCGTGGACCGCACCAGGACGCTGCTGGCCGAACAGGGCGTGCAATCGGCCCGCATCGATTGGCGCGAAAGCGTGCGCAAATGGCATCCCGGCCAGGACTGGGTCTGGGAGCCCGGCGGCTTCGGCGTCTGCGATCCCGGCATCAATGCCTTTTCCATCTTCACCAAGGTCATGCCCTTCCCGGTTTTCGTGCAAAGCGCCCGGCTGACCTTCCCCGCCAATCGGCAGACCCCGGTCGATGTCGAGGTTACTTTCAAGTCCGGGCAGCCGCACAAGCCGGAAATGTCCTCCGGCTTCAACTGGCTGGAGGAGAGTGGCGAGATCTGGACCATTGCCTTCACCACCGGCACCGGCAGCCAGATCAAGCTGGAGCGGGGCGGGCGCACCCTGCGCGTCGACGGGGAAATCGTGCTCGAACACGGCGATGCCGAATATGCCGGCATCTATGACCGTTTCGCCGACCTGCTCGATGCCCGCCAGAGCGAAGTGGACGCCGCCCCCCTGCGCCTGATGAGTGACGTCTTCCTGATGGGCGCCCGCGAAAACGGGCCGGATTTCGAGTGGTAGCGGGCGGGCGCACGCGCTCGGCCGATCGCCGTCTGTCATCCCGGCCTTGAGCCGGGAGCGCGGCGCTGTTGGTGATGCGTGGTGAGGAATGCCGCATCCGGCGCCCGCCCCGTCATCGCGCAACGAAAATGACCAAACCCGGCCAATTCTGAAACCAGCTTGCCGTCTGCTCCTTGTTGGCTGCAAGGCGCAGAAAAATTTTCTCATATGCAGGGAGGTTCGCGCAAGGCTGCGCCTTTTCAATCACGACTGACTTGATAGGCTTTGTTTATTCTCACCGGGAGGTTCCGATGAACCGCACAGCCAAGTTTATCGCCTATTCCGCCCTCGCCGCCTCCCTGGCGCTGGGCTTTTCCGTGACGGCGCATGCGCAGGACAGGACGCTGATCAATGTCTCCTACGATCCGACGCGCGAGCTCTATCGTGAATTCAACGAAGCCTTCGTCGCCCATTGGCAGCAAACCGCCGGGGAAAGCGTCGCCATCCAGGTGACCCATGGCGGCTCCGGCAGCCAGGCCCGCACCGTCATCGATGGCCTCGAGGCCGATGTGGTCACCCTGGCTCTGGAAAGCGACATCAACGCCATTTCCGATGCCAATCCGGACCTGATCCCGGAAAACTGGCGCACGCTCCTGCCCAATAACAGCGCGCCCTATACCTCCACCATCGTGTTCCTGGTCCGCAAGGGCAATCCCAAGGGCATTGCCGATTGGGGCGATCTCGTGGACGAGGGTGTCGAGGTCATCACGCCCAATCCCAAGACGTCCGGCGGGGCCCGCTGGAACCTCCTCGCCGCCTGGGCCTGGGCCAAGGCGCAGGAGGGCGGCAGCGACGACACCGCCCGCGATTACGTGACCGAGCTCTATCGCCACGTGCCGGTGCTCGATACCGGCGCCCGCGGCTCCACCACCACCTTCGTGCAGCGCGGCATCGGCGACGTGCTGCTGGCCTGGGAAAACGAGGCCTATCTGGCTCTCGAGGAACTGGGCCCCGACGCCTTCGACATCGTCACCCCCTCGATCTCCATCCTGGCCGAGCCGCCCGTGGCCCTGGTGCCGGGCAATGCCGAGCGCAAGGGCAATCTCGATCTCGCCCAGGCCTATCTCGACTATCTCTATTCCGATCAGGGCCAGGCCATCGCGGCCAAGCACTATTACCGCCCCTCCAATCCCGATGCGGCGGCGCCCGAGGACATTGCCCGCTTCGGCGAGGTCAACCTGGTCACCATCGAGGATTTCGGGGGTTGGCGCGAAGCCCAGCCGCATTTCTTCGGCGATGGCGGCGTCTTCGACCAGATTTATACCGGCCCCACCCAGTAAGGCCGAACCGTGCGGCCGGCTCCAAGGCCGGCCGCCTGCCGCCAACCCGCCGGTGGAGGACGTCATGGTACATTTCTTCGGCATTTTCGGCCCCGGCCGCCAGGCCAGGACCCGCACGGCGGAGGCGCCCGCCAAGGCCAGCTTCTTCGGCGGTCTGCCCGATGCGGCCCAGGGCGCGGTGCCGCTCAGCCGTGCCGAGCAGGATGCCTGCTATCTCAATGGCAAGGCGCCCGAGCCAGTGGATGGCGCGGCCGATGGGGCAGGGGATGGCTTTCCCCTCCAGCCCGGCCATGGCGGCAGCGCGCGCAACAGACCGCGCTTCTAGCGCCGTAATCTCAGAACGAATTTCTAAAATAGCCCGAAAACTTGCCTGTTCAGCGGCTTGAGAAAGTCGACCGTTCGCATAGGGTTAGGGCCAGTCAGGGGAGGCCGGACAATGCTTCGACCTTTACATCCAGCCGACGACCGGCGCCGCGATGCCGGGAGAACGGCATGAAGGGGTTCGGCCGTTTTCGTCAGCCCAGCGTCATTCCCGGTTTCGGGCTGACGCTCGGCTTCACCATCACCTATTTTTCCCTCATCATCCTGGTTCCCATCACCGCCCTGGTCCTGCGCTCCACCGGTTTGGGTTGGAACGGCTTCTGGGCCGCGGCGCTCGATCCGCGCGTCCTGGCCTCGCTGCGCACCAGCTTCCTCACCGCCTTGATCGCCGCCGGCATCAATGTGGTCTTCGGCACGCTGATCGCCTGGGTGCTGGTGCGCTACCGCTTCCCCGGCCGGCGCATTTTCGACGCCATGGTGGATTTGCCCTTCGCCCTGCCCACCGCCGTGGCCGGCATCGCGCTCACCGCCATCTATGCGCCCAATGGCTTTGTCGGCCAATGGGTGGCTCCGCTGGGCCTGCGCATCGCCTATACGCCCATCGGCATCACCATCGCCATGATCTTCATCGGCCTGCCCTTCGTCGTGCGCACCATCCAGCCCATCCTCGAAGAGGCCAGCAAGGAGGTCGAGGAGGCCTCCGCCACCCTGGGTGCCAGCCGCCTGCAGACCATTTCCCGCGTGCTGCTGCCCAGCCTCACGCCCGCCATCCTCACCGGCTTCGCGCTCGCCTTCGCCCGGGCCGTGGGCGAATATGGCTCGGTCATCTTCATCGCCGGCAATATTCCCTTCGTGTCGGAAATCGCCCCGCTCCTGATCGTCATCCGGCTGGAGGAATTCAACTATGCCGGCGCCGCGGTCATCGCCACGGTGATGCTGGCCATTTCCTTCCTCATGCTGTTCGTCATCAATCTCATTCAGGCCTGGAGCCGCAGGAGGTATGGCTATGGCAGCTAGACCCCATGCCCCCCGCCGGGCCTCGCCCACCAATGAGCCGCTCTGGGTGCGCTGGGCGCTGATCCTCGCCGGCCTTGTCTTCATGGCCCTGTTTCTGGTCCTGCCGCTTTTGGCGGTGTTTTCCGAGGCCCTGCGGCAGGGCATCGGCGCCTATGTCCAGTCGCTGCAAAGCCCCGATGCGCTTTCGGCCATCCGGCTGACCCTCCTGGTCGCCGCCATTGCCGTGCCGCTCAACGTCGTCTTCGGTATTGCCGCCTCCTGGGCCATCGCCAAGTTCGAATTCAAGGGCAAGGCCTTCCTGATCACGCTGATCGACCTGCCCTTTTCGGTCTCGCCGGTCATTTCGGGCCTGGTCTATGTCCTGCTTTTCGGCACCGGCAGCGTGCTCGGCCCCTGGCTCAAATCCTATGGCATCGAAATTCTCTTTGCCGTGCCGGGCATCGTGCTGGCCACCATCTTCGTCACCTTCCCCTTCGTCGCGCGCGAATTGATCCCGCTGATGCAGGATCAGGGCACGGGCGACGAGGAAGCGGCGCTCTCGCTCGGCGCCTCGGGCTGGCAGACCTTCTGGCGGGTGACGCTGCCCAATATCAAATGGGGCCTGCTCTATGGCGTGCTGCTCTGCAATGCCCGCGCCATGGGCGAATTCGGCGCCGTGGCCGTGGTCTCGGGCAAGATACGCGGCCAGACCACCACCATGCCGCTGCAGGTGGAAATGTTCTATAACGAGTATCAGGGCACGGCCGCTTTCGCCTTGGCCTCGCTGCTGGCCCTGCTGGCGCTGGTCACTCTGGTTCTCAAGTCGGCTCTGGAATGGCGTTTCGGCGACGAACTCGCCGCCACCGGCCGGGGTCACTGACAGGGAAGATTTATGGAAGTACGGGTACAAAACGTCCGCAAGGAATTCGATCGCTTTCCGGCCCTGCACGATGTGTCGCTGGATATCGTCTCGGGCGAGCTGATTGCGCTGCTGGGCCCTTCCGGCTCGGGCAAGACCACCTTGCTGCGCCTCATTGCCGGGCTCGAGCGGCCCACGGCCGGCCGCATCTTCTTCGGCGACGAGGATGCCTCCGAAAAGAGCGTGCAGGAGCGCAATATCGGCTTCGTGTTCCAGCACTATGCCCTGTTCCGCCACATGACGATCCTCGAAAACGTCTCCTTCGGCCTCAAGGTGCGCCCGCGTTCGACCCGCCCGCCTGCCGGCGAAATCCGCCGCCGCGCCCTCGAATTGCTCGACCTGGTGCAATTGTCCGGGCTCGAAAAGCGCTATCCCAATCAGCTGTCCGGCGGCCAGCGCCAGCGCGTCGCCCTGGCCCGGGCCCTGGCCATCGAGCCCCGCGTTCTCCTCCTCGACGAGCCCTTCGGCGCGCTCGATGCCCAGGTGCGGCGTGAATTGCGCAAATGGCTGCGCGAGATCCACGAGCGCACCGGCCACACCACCATCTTCGTCACCCACGACCAGGAGGAAGCGCTGGAACTGGCCGACCGCCTCTGCGTCATGAGCCAGGGCCGGATCGAGCAGGTCGGCACGCCCGACAGCGTCTATGACAGCCCCACCTCGCCCTTTGTCTTCGGCTTTATCGGGGAATCGAGCGAATTGGCCGTCAATGTGGAAAGGGGCGATATCTGGCTGGGTGACCGGCCCATCGGCATCGCCGCGGGCGACAACCAGGGCCCGGCGCGGCTGTTCTTCCGCCCCCACGATATCGAACTGGTCGAGGGCGATGCCGCCCTGGCGGGCGTCGTCGCCTCCAGCCGCCGCGTCGGCGGCACCCGCCGCGTCGAGCTCGAACTGGGCGGCGCCGGCCATCGCGTCGAGATCGACCTGCCCTTCGATCATCCCGCCGGCGAGCGCAGCCGCATCGCCTTCCGTCCCAAGCGCTGGCAGCTTTTCCCCGCCTGACAATGGCCTCTCGGCCGGCCTGGCCACATAAACCTTGATCTGCTCAAGAAACGCAAATATTGCGTAGAGGATAGACAAGGAAAATCCTATGGCGCCGACCAAACGCGCGAGCCAGGCCGACATCGCCGAACAATTGGGCGTCTCCGTGAGCACGGTCTCGCGGGCGCTGGCCAATGAGATCGGCATCAGCGATGCGGTGCGGCGCGATGTGCAGCGGGTGGCGCGCATGCTGGGCTACAAGTCCAAGCATCCTCCCGTCACCGGCGCCATCGACAAGCGCGCTTTGGCCCTGGTGCCGCTGGGCAGCGCCACCAGCGGCCTGTCCGGCTTCTATTTCGGCATTCTCGAAGGCATGCGCAACGAGGCGGCCAATATCGGCATGTCGCTGGATGTGCGCCTGGTCAACGAACAGGGCGTCACGCTCGAGCTCATCCAGCGGCAATTGGCCCAGGCCGATGCCCAGGGCGTGCTGCTGGCCGGCATCGACCCCTGGGAGGAATTGGTGGCCTGGAGCGAGGCCGACCAGGTGCCCATCGTGCTGGTCAATGGCAGCGATCCGCAGATGCGGCTCAGCGCCGTCTCCCCGGCCAATTTCTATGGCGCCTACATGGCCACTAAGCGCCTGATCGATGCCGGGCACCGCAAGATCCTGCATTACGGCCAGAAGACCCGCCCCACGCTCCTCCAGCGCCTGCGCGGTTTCCGCACCGCCATCGCCGACCATCCCGCCGTCCAGGGCAGCGTCGTCTACAATGCCGAAGTGCCCGTGGCGCAATTGGTCGAGGATATCCGCGCCGGCCGGCACGACATCACCGCCATTTTCAGCTGGAACGACATCGCCGCGGTCGAGCTGCTGGAGCATTTCTATGGCGGCGGCTCCGGCGTTTCGGAGAATTTCTCCATTATCGGCTTCGACGATCTGCCCATTGCCGGCATGGCCTCGCCGCGCCTCAGCACCATGCATGTCGATCGCCACGCCATCGGCCACGTGGCCATCCGCGTGCTGCGACAGCATCTGGACGGCGACATGGCCGTCCAGCAGGTCCAGATCGGCCTGAGCGCGGTGGAAGGCGAAACCGTCTTCACCCTGCCGGCGTCCCAGTAGACCTCATCCTGAGCTTGTCGAAGGACGAGGTCGTGCGCGCAGGGGCTGGAGTGCGCCCGCCCTCGTGGTTCGACAGGCTCACCACGAGGTCTCGGGAAAGCTGGCTCGGCTGAAACGCGCTACCGCCCCGCCAGGTGCAACTCGACCTCCGCGACTGTGTCCGTTGCCCCGACCGGCAGCCGATAGATCGCCCGCTTGCCCTCCTTGTCGGAGGTGAAATAGACGAAGTCCCCCGCCGCATCGAGAATGGGATGGGGGTGGCTGTCCTGGCTGTCCCAGGAGGAATCCGAGCGTCCCAGCACCCGCCAGCCCACCCGGCCGCTGTCCCAGTCGACATCGAGATGGGAAATCCAGGGACAGGTGCGCGAACCATCTTCCGCCCCACCATGATAATAGCCGTCGGTCACCAGGTCCGCCCGGCTCGGGCCGACGGTGAAATGCCCGTAACGCCCCCAGCCCTGGGGCAAAGCCAGTTCGGCGATCGGTGCCCCCGAAAGCGGGATGCGGCCGATATAGGCGCGGCCATCCTCGTACAGCCCGTGATAGATCACCGCCTCGCCGTCGCGTTCCCACATTTCGTGGCAGGTCCAGTCCTTGCGGCTGCGGCCATTGCCCTCGCTGCGCAAGGCCCGGTGCTGTTTGCCGTCCCACAGCCAGACACGCCGGATGCCGCAATCGGCCGGCCATTCGTGATTGTAGAGGATGTGCTCGGCATTGTTGGGCGAGAATTGCACATGTGTCACCCAGGCCGAAGGCACGCTCTCGCAGGCCAGTTCTTCCCCCGTTTCGGTGGCATAGACCCGCAGATAGGACTTGAGCCCCAGCCGGCGCACGCGCGCATCGATACCCTTGTGGCGCTCGCTCCAGGCTGCGTCCTCGGTAAAGGCCGCCGCGTCGGTCGTGGGCACGCAAAGCCTTGTGCCATCGGCCGAGACATGGGTGAAGGCGGTCACCTGGTCGCCCGGCAATGTGGCCAGCACCCGCTCCCGCCCTTCGAGATCGACCGCCCTGATCTCCCGTCCCTGGAGATAATAGAGCACGCCCCGCACCGCATCGAAACTGACGCTGGCCTTGCCCAGCCCGCGATAGGGCTGGCCCTCGAAATAGACATAGGACCGCAAGATGCCGTCCTCATTGCCGGTGAGCTGGCGGATGTCGCCATTGTCGAGGTCGATGCGGAACAGGTTGGGATTGCCGTCCCGCTCGCCGATCGCCACCACATGCCGCCCGTCTGCCGACAGGCTGGTGCTGGTGAAATAGAGCAATTGCAGATGCAGATCGGCCTGCGCGGCGATCCTTTCTTGTGTCGTCATATGCGCCCTCCTTCGCGCCGCCCGCACTTCTCAACAGGCGTCCACAGGCCAAGTGCATCACGCATAAACGCAAAAGTCACGCAAATTCATTGAATATAGCGGTTAAATTGCGTAGACTTGCAAAACCGCAAATTCCTGCTAATGTTTGCGTATGACTAAGCCGCGAGAAAAAGCGGATAGCATGGGAGGAGAAGAATTTTGCGACAGATCGTTTCCAGATACCGGCTTCCGGCGCTTGCCTGTGCAAGTGTTCTCGCCTTGGCCCTGGGGGGCGGCAATGCCGTTTTCGCCCAGGAATACAGCCAGGCGCCGATGCTCGACGCCCTGGTCGAAAATGGCAGCCTGCCGGACATAGCCGAGCGCCTGCCCGCCAATCCGCTCGTGGTCGAGCCGGTCGATGCCATCGGCACCTATGGCGGCACCTGGCGCAGCGCCCTGCGCGGCGGCCTCGACAATGCCTGGATCGCCCGCACCGTCGCCTATGACGGGCTGGTCCGCTACAACCGCGCCTGGGACGAGATCGTCCCCAACCTGGCCGAAAGCTGGGAAGTCAGCGCCGATTCGCGCACCTATACCTTCAAGCTGCGCGAAGGGCTCAAGTGGAACAATGGCACCCCCTTCACCAGCGCCGATATCGCCTTCGCCGTCGAATTGATGAGCGAGCCCGGCTATGGCGCGGGCACCTTCATCAAGAACCAGAACAATCCGGTCAATGTCGAGGTGATCGACGTTCTCACCTTCAGCCTGGTCTTCGAGCATCCCAATGGCCTGATCCTGGACGAATTGGCCAGCGTCAACGGCTTCACGCTGGTCTCGCTCAGCAAGGATTATTGCAGCCAGTTCTATCCCAAATACAATCCCGACGCCGAAGCCAATGCCAAGGCCGCCGGCTTCGAGACCTGGGAACTGCACATGCAGGATCGCTGCTCCTGGGCCACCGAAACCATCCGCTGGGCCAATCCCGACCTGCCGATGATGAATGCCTGGATGATCGAGGAGCCGCTGACCGGCACCGCGACCCGCACCAGCTTCGTGCGCAATCCCTACTACTGGAAGGTCGATACCGAGGGGAACCAGCTGCCCTATATCGACCACCTGCAGATGCGCGTTTCCGACTCGCTGGAGGAAATCACCCTCATGGCGCTCAATGGCGAGATCGACTTCCAGGATCGCCACATCGCCACGGTCGGCAACCAGCCTCTGTTCTTCGATGGCCAGGAGGCCGGCGATTATCGCCTGGGCGCCAACGTGCCCTCGAACATGAACACCATGGTGCTCCAGTTCAATTTCAACCATGTCGATCCCAAGCGGGCGGAACTGTTCCAGAACAAGGATTTCCGCATCGGCGTCAGCCATCTCATCGACCGCGAGGAAATCATCGACGTGGTCTTTACCGGCCAGGGCGAGCCTTTCCAGGCTGCGCCGCGCCCGGAAAGCCCCTTCTATGACGAGGAAATGGCCAAGCAATATACCGAATACGACCCCGATGCCGCCAGTGCGGCCTTCGAGGCGGCCGGTCTGGTGCGCAATGGCGATTTCTACACCTTCGCCGATGGCAGTCCGCTCAAGATCACCGTGGACATGATTTCCACCGTCCGTCCGGAATGGATCGACATGATGGAGCTGATCCAGCTCCAGCTCGAAGCCGGCGGCATCGATATCGAACTCAACAATATCGACCGCACGCTCTATTACGAAAAGCGTCCGCTCGGTGATTTCGACGCCCAGATCTGGCAGGGCGATGGCGGCCTCGATGTGGTGCAGGAGCCCCGCTATTACATGGCTTCGGGCGCTGAATCGGTCTGGGCCTATCGCTGGCAGGCCTGGTATCTCGGCTCCAATCCGGAAATTGCCGAAGAGCCGGCCGATTGGGCCAAGGAGCAGATGGAGCTCTATAACCAGCTCCGCGAGGAAGGCGACGCCGACAAGCGCTCCGAGCTGATGAAGCAGGTCCTGGCCCTGGCCAAGGAGAACTTCCCGGTCATCGGCATTTCCCTGCCCGGCAACGGCTATTACATCGCCAAGAACAATATGCGGAACATCGCCGAACCGATGCTGCACGCCTATCTGTTCCCCACCCCGGCCCCCTATGACCCGTTCCAGTGGTATTTCGCCCAGGACTGAGCCGTCGGTCGGTCAGCCGATGAAAGGCTCCGGTGGAGCCTTTCAAGACAAGCAGGCCATGAGAGCTATGCTCGAATGGCGTGCCCTCCCGGCCTCCCGCGGCTCCTCCCATGAGCCGCGGGACGGTTGGAGCCCAATCTTCCGCGCTTTGGCTCTATCGCCTCCCTCCCCTTGAGGGGAGGGAATGAGGGAGGGGGTCCATCGGTGAACCACTGAGCGACCCCCACCCCAGCTCTGCTACGGCCCTGCGGGCCGAGCGCCGCTACCCGCCCCGCAAGGGGGAGGGAGGCGACAGGGCCGCAAGGCTCGAACCAGGCCCCGTTTCAGGACAACGCCCATGCTGCGTTTCATCACCACCCGCCTCGTCGCCATGGTCCTCACGCTCTGGGCCGTCAGCTTCGTGGCCTTCGCCATCATCCAGCTGCCGCCGGGCGATTATCTCACCACCTATATGGCGACCTTGGCCTCCAATGGCGATCGGGTGGACCCGGCCCAGATCGATGCCCTGCGCCGCCAATACGGCTTCGGCGAGCCCTATATCGTCCAATATTGGAAATGGATCACCGGCATCCTGACGCGCGGCGATTTCGGCCAGAGCTTCGAATGGAAGGCGCCGGTGACGACACTGATCTGGGGCCGCCTGGGCAATTCCATCCTGGTCGAGGGCCTGGCCGTCATCGTCATGTGGACCATTGCTCTGCCCATCGGCATCTATGTGGCGGTCAAGAAATATTCCCTGGGCGATTACCTCGCCACCATTGGCGGTTTCATCGGCCTGGCCATTCCCAATTTCCTCCTGGCCCTGCTGCTGATGTATCTTAGCTTCGTCTGGTTCGGCACCACCATTGGCGGCCTGTTCTCCCCCGCCTATGAGAACGCCCATTGGTCCATTCCCCGGCTCATGGATTTCCTCTCCCGCGCCTGGGCGCCGGTCCTGGTCCTCGCCACGGCGGGCACGGCCGAGCTGATCCGCATCCTGCGCGCCAATCTGCTCGATGAACTGAAGAAACCCTATGTCACCACCGCCCGGGCCAAGGGCCTGCCGGAATGGAAGGTGATCCTCAAATATCCCGTGCGCGTGGCGCTCAATCCCCTGGTCTCCACCATCGGCTGGCTGCTGCCTGCCCTGGTTTCCAGCTCGGTCATCGTCTCGGTAGTGCTCAACCTGCCCACGGCCGGCCCCTTGCTGCTGCGCTCGCTCACCTCCCAGGACATGTATCTGGCCGGCGCCATCATCATGCTCCTGGGCGTCCTCACCGTCATCGGCACGCTGATCTCCGACCTGCTCCTGGCCTGGATCGATCCGCGCATTCGCTATGGGAGCAAATGACATGGCCGTCGAAACCATGCCCCCCCTCGCCGAAACGGCGCCGCCCCGGGCCCGCCGGGAATCGCAACTGGCGCTGATGTGGCGGCGCTTCCGCCAGCATCAGCTGGCCGTCGTCAGCCTCTGGATCGTCGTCGCCTTCTATCTGGTCGCCGCCCTGGCCGAATTCCTGGCGCCGGTCGATCCCGCCTTCTACAGCGCCCGCTATACCTATGCGCCGCCACAGGGCATCAACTTCATCGTCAATGACGAAAACGGCTGGCGCTTCCAGCCCCATGTCAACGGCTACAAGTCCGAGATCGACCCGGCCGCCATGCGCCGCACCTTCGTCATCGATCCCGAAGAGATCATCCCGGTGCGCTTCTTCGCCCCCACCGAGCCCTATCGCCTGGCCGGGTTCATTCCCATGTCGGTCAAGCTCATGGGCGTCGAGAACCCGCGCGATCCCTTCTATGTCCTGGGCGCCGACCGGCTCGGCCGCGACCTTCTGAGCCGCCTCATCCACGGCACCCGCATCTCGCTCTCCATCGGCCTGGCCGGCGTCACGCTCAGCCTGTTCTTCGGCATCATCATCGGCGGCTTTGCCGGCTATTATGGCGGCCTCTTCGACAGCGCGGTCATGCGCGTCATCGAATTCATCCGCTCCATGCCCACCATTCCGCTCTGGCTGGGCCTGGCGGCGGCGCTGCCCAAGGACTGGTCCGCCCTCCAGACCTATTTCGCCATCACCATCATCCTGTCGCTGATCGGCTGGACCGAACTGGCCCGCGTGGTGCGCGGCCGCTTCCTTAGTTTGAGGACCGAGGATTTCGTCACCGCCGCCCAGCTCGACGGCGCCAGCGACTGGCGCATCATCACCCGCCACATGGTGCCCAGCTTCACCAGCCACATCATCGCCGCGGCCACCCTCGCCATTCCCGGCATGATCCTGGCCGAAACGGCCCTGAGCTTCCTCGGCCTGGGCCTGCAACCGCCCATCGTCTCCTGGGGCACCCTGCTCCAGGAAGCCCAGAACATCCGCACGCTCGCCACCGCGCCCTGGCTGCTCACCCCCGGCATCTGCGTCGTCGTGGTCATCCTCGCCCTCAATTTCTTCGGAGACGGCCTACGTGACGCCGCTGATCCCCATGGACGTTAAGCTCGTGATCGCTCCGGCAACCCCCTCATCCGGCCCTGCGGGCCACCTTCTCCCCGAGGGGGAGAAGAATGGCTTCGCGCGCGCCTCTTATTCCTCTCCCCCTCGGGGAGAGGGTGGATCGCGCTTCAGCGCGAGACGGGTGAGGGGGTCTTTCAGCCCTTCGAGGAAGCAATCATGACCGCCCCCCTCCTCACCATCAACGACATGTCCATCATCTTCACCTCCCCCGACGAGCCCGATATCGAGGCGGTGCGCCAGGTCGATCTGACCCTCACACCGGGCAAGACCCTGGCTCTGGTCGGCGAAAGCGGCTGCGGCAAGTCGGTCACCGCCCGCGCCGTGCTGCGTCTCCTCGACCGCAATGCCGATATCCGCACCGGCGAAATCCTCTTCGAGGGGGAGGGCGGCAAGGTCGATATCGCCCGGCTCAAGCCCGACAGCGACGCCATGCGCGCCATTCGCGGCGCCCAGATTTCCATGATCTTCCAGGAGCCGATGTCCTCGCTTTCCCCGGTCCACACCATCGGCGACCAGATCGACGAGATCATCATCCTGCATGAACGCCTCACCCCCAGACAGGCGCGTGAGCGCACCGTCGCCCTGCTGGACCAGGTCGGCGTGCCCGGCGCCCGCGAACGCGCCAATGCCTATCCCTTCGAGCTTTCCGGCGGGTTGCGGCAGCGCGCCATGATCGCCATGGCGCTGGCCTGCACCCCCAAATTGCTGATCGCCGACGAGCCGACCACCGCGCTCGATGTCACCACCCAGGCGCAGATCCTCGATCTCCTGCGCCAGCTCCAGGACGATTACGGCATGGCCATGCTGTTCATCACCCACGATCTCGGCGTCGTCGCCGAAATCGCCGACGAGATCGCCGTCATGTATCTGGGCGACGTGGTGGAGCAGGGCGATGTCTTCGACGTCTTCCGGGCGCCTCGCCATCCCTATACCCAGGCGCTGATGAATTCGGTGCCCCGCCTGCAGCGCAAGGCCGAGCGCGAGAGGCTGTCGCCCATCAAGGGCAACGTGCCCTCGCCCAAGGACCGGCCGCAGGGCTGCGCCTTCACCAGCCGCTGCCCCTTCGCCTTCGAGCCCTGCGCCGATACCCGGCCGGCCCGCACAAGCCTGCCGGGCGACCATGTCGCCCGCTGCCACCTGCTGACCAGGACCCGCGCGGAGGCCATGGCATGAGCACGCTTCTCACCGTCGAAAACCTCTCCAAGGTCTATACTTTGGGTGGGGGCCTGTTCGGTCCGGCGCGGGAACTGGTCGCGCTCAACGATGTCGGTTTCACCCTCGAAGCCGGCGAAACCCTGGCCATTGTCGGCGAAAGCGGCTGCGGCAAGACCACGCTGGGCCGCTGCATCATCAAGGCCCAGCCGGTCACCCATGGCCATGTCTATTACCATCCCCGGGATCAGGCCAAGGTCGAGCTCACCGCCCTGGGCAAGCGCGACATCAAGCCCTGGCGCCGCGATATCCGCATGATCTTCCAGGATCCCATGTCCTCGCTCAATCCGAACATGCGCGTCTTCGACATCGTCGCCGAGCCGCTGCGCATCCATCGCGTCGCCCGCGGCAAGGAACTGGAGGAACGGGTGCTGGACACCCTGGCCAAGGTCGGCATCGCGCCCGATGCCGTGGGCCGTTATCCCCATGCCTTTTCCGGTGGCCAGCGTCAGCGCATCGGCATTGCCCGGGCTCTGGTGCTCGATCCCAGGCTGGTCATCGCCGACGAGGCCGTCTCGGCGCTCGATGTCTCCATCCAGGCCCAGGTGCTCAACCTGCTCGACGATCTCAAGAGCGAATTCGGCCTGACCTACATTTTCATCAGCCACGATCTGGGCGTGGTCAATTACATCGCCGACCGCGTCCTCGTCATGTATCTGGGCCATGTGGTGGAAAACGCGCCCACCGAAATGCTGTTCGAGCGGCCGCGCCATCCCTATACCGAAATGCTGCTCGAGGCCCTGCCCATCGCCGATCCGACCCGGCGCAAGGGCCGCAGCAAGGAACTCAAGGGCGAGATTCCCTATCTCGGCAATCGCCCCCGGGGCTGCCCGTTCCATACCCGCTGCAAATACGCCCAGGATATCTGCCGGTCCGAAAAGCCGGCTTTGCGTTCCATCAATGGCAGCGCCCAGATGGCGGCCTGCCATTTCGCCGAAACCCTCGACCTCAAGGGCGCCTATGAATCCTCGATAGGCGGTGGTGATCGCCCCCTCCCCCTTGAGGGGAGGGCCGGGGAGGGGGTGGTTTTGTGACCCACGATGCACCCCCACCCTCATCCCCTCCCCTCAAGGGGGAGGGAGGCGCAGGAGCTGATGCTTCCGCCACATACCAATTGCTCCGTAAGGAAACAGCTTGAATGACCTATGATCCCGTTTCGGCCAATCCGCTCCATGGCAATCCGCTCAAGACCCGGGCCGATGTCGAAAAGGGCCTGCGCGATCTGTTCACCCCGCTCCTGCCTTACTTTTCCGAGGGCGGCGCCCGCGTGCGGCTCGATGGGGCAGCGGCCCATTTCGACCGCGCCGCGGCCGATCTCGAAGGCTTTGCCCGCCCGCTCTGGGGCCTGACGCCCCTGGCGGCCGGCGGCGGCGCCTTCGATCATTGGGAACTCTATCGCCGCGGCCTCGCCAATGGCACCGATCCGGACCATCCCGAATATTGGGGCCAGGTCAACGGCATCGACCAGCGCCAGGTCGAACTGGCGGCCATCGGCTTCACCATGAAAATGCTGCCGCACCTGGTCTGGGACCCGCTGCCGCAACGCGCCAAGGACAATCTCGCCGCCTATCTCAAGCATGCCCGGCAATTCGACTATGCCGACAACAACTGGAAATTCTTCCGCATCCTGGTCGATCTCGGCCTCGAACAATGCGGCGTCGATTTCGACCGCTCCTATACCGAAAAGTTCCTCGCGGAACTGGAGGGCTTCTATCTGGGCGATGGCTGGTATCGCGACGGCAATGTCCGCCGCATCGATCACTACATCCCCTTCGCCATGCATTTTTATGGCCTGATCTATTCGAAGCTCGCCAGGGGCGACGCCGCCCGCGCCGCCGAATACCAGGAGCGCGCCCGCCTCTTCGCCCAGGATATCCAGCACTGGTTCGACGAGGATGGCGGCACGCTCGCCTTCGGGCGCAGCCTCACCTATCGCTTCGCCTGCGGCGGCTTCTGGGGCGCCCTGGCCTTTGCCGATGTCGAGGCCTTGCCCTGGGGCGTGATCAAGGGTCATTTCCTGCGGCACCTGCGCTGGTGGAGCAAGCGGCCGATCGCCAATCGCGATGGCGTGCTCTCCATCGGCTATGGCTATCCCAATCTCTTCATGTCCGAGAGCTATAATTCGGCCGGCTCGCCCTATTGGGCGCTCAAGGCCTTCCTGCCCCTGGCCCTGCCCGAGGATCACCCCTTCTGGGCCGCCGAGGAAGTCGCGGCCGATTTCGGCTCCCGCCCGGTGCCGCTCCGCCATCCCGGCATGGTCATGCAGCACAGCCCCGGCAATGTGGTCGCTCTGTCCAGTGGCCAGCAGAACTGGGAAATGCGCGCCGGCGCCGAGAAATATGCCAAGCTGGTCTATTCCTCGCGCTATGCCTTTTCGGTCGAGGTGGCCGAGCGCGCCTATCACCTGGGCGCCTTTGACGGCGTCCTCGCCTTCTCCGACGATGGCCGCCATTATCGCATGCGCGAGACCAACGAGGCCGCCCGCATCGCGGAAAACTGCCTCTATGCCCATTGGAAGCCCTGGAGCGACGTCGATGTCGAAACCTGGCTGGTGCCCGCCAATCACTGGCATATCCGCGTGCACCGCATAAGGACGCCGCGGCCCCTGCATGCCACCGAGGGCGGCTTCGCCATTGCCCGGGCCGATCTCAACGCCGATACCTATATCGACGAGCCGGGCCGCGCCGTCGCCAGGAGCGCGACCGATATCAGCGCCATCCTCGATCTGGGCGGCACCCGCGCCGGCCGGGCCTTCCGCGCCTTGCCCAATACCAATCTCATCGTGGCCAAGACCATCGTGCCGCAATTGCGCGGCGATATCGCAGCCGGCGAAACCCTGCTGATGACGGCCGCCATGGCCTTGCCGGCGGGGGATGAAGCCGAAGCCGCCCTGCAACACCCCCCTCACGCGCCCGATCTGGCGGCGCTCGAGGCCCTTTTCGCGCGCGAAGGTGTCGATGTCAGCGCCATCCTGGTGCCGGAGCGCTTCTGATGCGGCCAAAACTCGCCTTTGCCTTCAGGGCAGACAAGACCACCCACGTCTTCGACGACGAGGCGATGCGGCGGCTGCGCGCCTGCTGCGATATCGTCTCGGAAAGCCCCATCGAAAGCTTTGCCGAGCCCGGGGCGCGGCATATCCTGTCCGAGGTCGAGGTGCTGATGACCGGCTGGGGCTGCCCCATGCTGACGCCGGATATTCTCGCCGCCGCGCCCAATCTGCGCCTCATCGCCCATGCGGCGGGCACGGTGAAGTTCACCATCGATCCCAGCGCCTATGAGCGGGGCATCCGCGTCACCCACGCGGCCGAGGCCAATGCCGTGCCGGTGGCCGAATATACTCTGGCCGCCATTCTCTTTGCCAATAAGCGCGCCTTCGAATTGCGCGATCTCTACCGGGCCGATCCTTCGCGGCGCAGCGCCTATGCGCTGATGGACCAGCCCATCGGCAATTTTGGCCGCGTCGTCGGCCTGGTCGGCGCCTCCCGCATCGGCCGCAAGGTCGCCGCCATGCTCTCCGGCTTCGATTTCACCGTCCTGCTCTACGATCCCTTCGTGCAGAAGGATGATCCGGTGACCGCTCATGCCGAGCTGGTCGATCTCGATCAGCTCATGGCCCGCTCCGATGTCGTTTCGGTCCATGCCCCCTCCCTGCCGTCGACGCGCGGCATGATCGGCTCGCGGCAATTGAAGCTGATGCAGGATGGCGCCGCCTTCATCAACACCGCGCGCGGCGCGCTGATCGACGAGGCGGCGCTGCTGGCCGAATTGCAGACCGGGCGCATCCATGCCGTCATCGACGTCACCGAGCCGGAAATTCCCGCGTCCGGCTCCCCCTTTTTCAACCTGCCCAATGTCTTCCTCACGCCCCATATTGCCGGCGCCATCGGCACCGAGCGCGCCCGGCTGGGCCTGATGGCGGTGGAGGAGGTGGAGCGCTTCATCCGCGGGCAAACCATGCTCTACGAGATCGAACCGCAATTCCTGGAACGATTGGCGTGAGGCCCATGCTGGACGACAATCCCGACAACAATGACTGGCACCGCTCCCGGCTGCAATTGCTGACCTGGGACCGCACCCCCGACGACATTGCCAGCCCCGAGCATCAGGCGCGCCTCGAAGCCCTGCGGCAGAAGGCCGGCGCCAGCTTTGCGCCCAGCGCCTATGTCGCCGCCGATGCCGATATCTTCACCACGCGCCTGGTGCTGGGCGAGCAGAGCTGGATCGCCGGCCGCGCCCTGGTGCGCGGCGATGTCGAGCTCGGCGCCCATTGCACCGTCAATTCCTATGCCATGATTTCCGGCAAGGTCCGCTGCGGCGATGGCGTGCGCATCGCCAGCCACGTGTCCCTGGTCGGCTTCAATCACGGCTATGACGATCCGGAGGTGCCGATCTGGCGGCAGAAGCATGAAAGCCTCGGCATCGTCATCGAGGACGATGTCTGGCTCGGCGCCAATGTCGTGGTGGTCGATGGCGTCACCATCGGGCGCGGCGCGGTGATCGCGGCGGGCGCGGTGGTCAGCAAGGACGTGCCGGCCATGGCCATTGTCGGCGGCGTTCCGGCCAAGGTGCTGCGCTATCGCGGGCGGGGTCGCCGGGGCGATGTCGAGACGCAATTGCACGCCCTTGGCGCGCGCGCCGCCGCCCAATGGCCCGACATCCTGGCCCGCAACAGCCAGGATGGGCACTATGTCTCCCGCGAGGCCGATGGCGTCCTGCGCGCCAGCAATCGCCATCTCTGCGACGCCATCGAAATCGCCGCCGGCTTCGATGCCCTGCCGCCCGGTCTCGATATCCCCGCCACCATTGCCCGTCTCCAGGCCGTGCAGGATCCCCAGACCGGCCTCTTCCCCGATCCCCATCAGCCGCCCCGGCCCGGCGAGGCGCTGCGCGACAATGGCCTGGCGCTCTACAACGTGCTTTCGGCCGGCTATGCGCTCGAAGTGCTGGGCAGCTTTCCGCTGCACCGCATCGGCGCGGTCGAGCTGCCGGCCCCCGAATTGCGCCAATGGCTCAAGGGCCTGCCCTGGGCCAGCCGGGCCTGGGGCGCCGGCGCAACGGTGGATGCCATCGGCACCGCGCTCTATTTCAACGCCCGCTATTTCACCTCCGGGGATGCTCGCGACACGCTGTTCGGCTGGCTCGCTCTGCATCAGGATCGCTCCAGCGGCCTCTGGGGCAAGCCGACGCGCGAAGAGGGTCTCCTGCAGCCGGTCAACGGCTTCTACCGGCTGACGCGCGGCACCTATGCCCAGTTCGGCGTCGCCGTGCCGCGCCCCGAAAGGGCGGTGGATTCGGTGCTGCTCAACCATCGCAATCACGGCGGCTTTTCCGGCGCCACCTATACGGCCTGCAACCTGCTCGATACCATCCACCCGCTCTGGCTCTGCCTCAACGACACCGATCACCGCCGCGCCGAGGCCGAGGAAATCGCCCGCCAGGTCATCGCCCGCGCCGGCGAGCGCTGGGTGGACGGGGAGGGCTTCGCCTTCGCCGATGGCCAGGAACCGGGCCTGCAGGGCACCGAAATGTGGCTCTCGGTGGTGCATCTGTCGGCCCGCCTGCTGGGCCTCGAAGCCGTCTTCCCCTTCCTGCCCAAGGGCGTGCACCGCACCGAACCGGTAGGATTGGGGCTCTAGGGGCGTCGGATGGCCGGGTGCCGAAGTCGCGGAGCGACACCTCTCCCTTTGGGGGAGAGGTCGCCGCGAAGCGGCGGGGGGGGGGGCCTTTGGCTGGTTGAATTTGATGGAGTTCTGGATGACCAACAAGAAAGCCCTCATCGTCTGGGGCGGCATGGAATTGCACACCCCCGAGCGCGGCGCCCATGTGGTGCGCGACCTCCTGGAGGCGGAGGACTTTTCCGTCACCGTCACCCCCGATTACGATGCCCTCGGCGCCGGCGACGTCGGGGACAACGACCTCGTCGTGCCGGTCATCACCGACGGCACGCTCGCCCCCGAAAAGATGGCCAATCTCATCGCCGCCATCCGCGCCGGCACCGGCCTTGCCGGCTATCACATGGGCCTGGCCACCAGCTTCCGCGCCAGCGTCCCCTTCCGCTATGCCGCCAGCTGCTATTGGGTGCAGCATCCGGGCAATATCATCACCTACAGGGTCGACATCACCCGCCCCGATCACCCGATCATGGCCGGCATCGAGAGCTTCGAGCACACCTCCGAGCAATATTATCTCAATTACGATCCCGCCGTCGAAGTGCTCGCCACCACCACCTTTTCCGGCGAATTCCATCCCTGGCGCAAGGACGTGGTCATGCCCGTGGTCTTCACCACCAATCACGACAAGGGCCGCGTCTTCTATTCCTCGCTCGGCCACACCGCCGACGAGCTGGCCATTCCCCAGATACGCACCATCCTCAGGCGCGGCCTGCTCTGGGCCGCCCGCTGATCCCGGCTTGATCGCGGCTCCTCTCCCGGCCAAAATGGCAGGGGAAGGGCCTCATATGATCACCTGTTTCGATATCGGCGGCACCCATATCAAGGCCGCCCTGGCCGAGGGCCCGCAAAGCCTCCGCGATCTCGGCCGCGTTCCCACGCCCCGCGATGATTTTTCCGCCTTCACCGCCGCCCTGGCCGGCCTGGTGGAACAGGGCGGCGCCCCCGCCGGCGCGCCCATCGCCATTTCGGTCACCGGCGTGGTCGATCCCGAGACCGGCCTTGTCACCGTCGCCAATATCCCCTGCATCCATGGCCGCAACCTCGCCGCCGATCTCGGCGACGCGCTCGGCCGCCCGGTACTGATCGCCAATGATGCCGATTGCTTCGCCCTTGCCGAGGCCCATGCCGGCGCCGGCCGGGGCCACCGCACCGTCTTCGGCGCCATTCTGGGCACCGGCGTGGGCGGCGGCATCGTCGCCGATGGAAAGCTGTTTCGCGGGGCAGGGGGCCTCTCCGGCGAATGGGGCCACGGCACCATCGTCGCCACAAGAACCGCCGCCCCGCCGCACGAGCTGCCGTCTTTCCCCTGCGGCTGCGGTCTTTCCGGCTGCCTCGATACGATCGGCGGCGCCCGCGGCCTCGAAAGGCTGCACCGGTATATCCATGGCGCGGATCTGCCCAGCACCGCCATCGTCGCAAACTGGACCGAGGGCGATCCCGCCGCCGCCGCGACCATCGATCTCTATGTCGAGCTCGTCGCCCGGCCCCTGGCGCTGGTGGTCAATCTCATCGGCCCCGATATCGTGCCGGTCGGCGGCGGGCTGGGCAACAGCGCCCCGCTCATCGCCCGGCTCGACAGGGCCGTGCGCGCCGGCATCCTGCGCCGGATCGACCCTCCCCTCGTCGTCCCGGCGCAATTGACCGTCGATGCCGGCCTGCTCGGCGCCGCCGCCCTCGGCTTTTCGGAGGGACGCTCATGACCCTGCTGGAGATTTGCGTCGATGACGCCGCCGGGCTCGAAGCCGCCATTGCCGGCGGCGCCGATCGGGTCGAACTCTGCTCGGTGCTGGAACTGGGCGGCCTCACGCCGACGCCTGGCCTTATCGCCCTCGCCAGCCACGCCAATGTTCCGGTCCGCGCCATGATCCGCCCGCGCCCCGGCGATTTCGTCTTCTCCGAAAGCGATCTTGCCGCCATGCTGGCCGATATCGAAGCCGTACGCCGGGCCGGCCTCGAAGGCGTCGTGCTCGGCGCCAGCCTTCCCGATGGCCGGCTCGATCTCGAAACCCTGGACGTCCTCGCCAAGGCCGCCGCCGGCCTCAAGCGAACCCTGCATCGCGCCATCGACCTCGTGCCGGATATGGAAGAAGCGGTGGAACAGGCCATCGCTTTGGGCTTCGACACCATCCTTACCGCCGGCCGCGCCCGCACCGCGCCCGAGGGTATGGACCAGCTCGCTTTGGCCCATCGCATCGCCGCCGGCCGCATCGCCATCATGGCCGGTTCCGGCATCGATGCCAATACGGCCCCCGCCCTCCTGGCCCGCGTACCGCTCCCGGCCCTCCATGCCTCCTGCGGCCTCGCGGCCCCACCGGCCAGTGCCCCGGCCATTCGGCTGGGTTTCGATAGTCCGGCCCGCAAGGCCACCAGCCGCGAGAAAGTGGCGGCATTAAAAGCAGCGCTATCGGCGCCTTCGCCCCCTCCCCCTTGAGAGGGCATATTTGCTTTGGGCGCTCTCCCCCGCCACGGCGTCATTCCCGCGAAAGCGGGAACCTCTGTTTAAGGCCTCTATATCGGCAACGGAGGTCCCCGCTTTCGCGGGGATGACATCGTGCAAATTCATGGATTGGTGCGCCTTAAGTACCCCTCCCTTGAGGGGAGGGATGGGGAGGGGGTGCGTTAGGCGTCAATCTTGCCCCAAACTGGATGCGGCACCTCCCCCTTGACGGGGGAGGATGGGAGGGGGTGCCGGCACGCACAAGACATTGGTCCATATGCGACAGCCTCCCCTTGAGGGGAGGGCCGGGGTGGGAGCGTGCAGTGATCCGCTGATGGACCCCACCCTCGCCCGGCCTACACCCCGCCCCAGATCGTCTCCGCCGTCTTCACCACCAGGTCCAGCTTGCGCCGCTGGTCGTCCATGCTGAGATCATTGCCTTCCTCGGTCGAGGCGAAGCCGCATTGCGGGGCGATGCCGAGCTGGTCGAGATCGGCATATTGGCTCGCCGCATCGAACTTGCGCTTGAGATCGTCCAGGTCTTCCAGTTCCGCCACCTTGGTGGTGATGAAGCCGGGCAGCACGCGCTTCTTCCCCTTGGGCAAGAGCCGCAGCGGCTCCAGCCCGCCGGCCCGGTCGGTGTCGTATTCCATGAAATAGATATCGACATCGGTCTGGTTGAAAATGGCGTCCGCCGCCGGGTCATAGGCGCCTTCGGCCACCCAGGTGGATTTGAAATTGCCCCGGCACATATGCATGCCGATCAGCATGTCCTCGGGCCTGTCGGCAATGGCGTCGTGCATCATCCTGGCATAGCGGCCGATCAGCCAATCGGGGTCCTCGCCCTTTGCCTTGCGCTCGGCGCGGATTTTCGGATCGCACAGATAGGCGAAGAAGATGTCGTCCATCTGCAGATAGCGGCAGCCGGCCGCGTAGAAGGCCTTCACGGCATCTCTATAGGTGGCGGTGATCGCCTCGAAATAGGCCTCGGCATCGTGCTTGTATTCCTTGACCGCGATGTCGTCGTCGGCAATGCGGAAATGCACGGCGCTGGGGCCGGGAATGGAGATTTTCGGCGTCACCTTGCTATTGGCGGCGACGAACTTGAAATGCTCCAGCATCGGGTGGTCTGCGGGGAAGCTGAGCTTGTCGGTGATGACAGGCACGTCCTGCTTGGTATGGACGCCATGGAACTGGATGCCGCCGCCCTCGCGCTGGATGATGTCCAGCCCGTTGAGCATGCCCATGAAGTCGAAATGCCACCAGGCCCGGCGGAATTCGCCGTCGGTCACCGCCTTCAGCCCGGCATCCTCCTGCATCTTGATGACGTCGCGGATCGCCGCGTCCTCGATCGCCCTGATTTCATCTGCGCCCATCTTGCCATCGGCGCGCGCCTTGCGGGCCGCCTTGATGGAATCGGGGCGCAGGAACGAGCCGACGACATCGGCGCGATAGGGTGGCTTGGCGACTGACATGGATAGCGATCCTCCTGATTATCAAGGCACTGATACCCAACCCGAAAGTCTTGGCAACGACAATCTTGCAAAATGTATACAACTGGTATTCATTAGCGGCGAGGAATCTGGAGGAGGAATACGGAAAATGGCTGGCCCCACCTTTCCGATGAATGCCTGGTATGCTGCGGCCTGGGATGTCGAGGTCAAGCGCGCGCTGCTGCCGCGCACCATCTGCAACAAGCCGGTTGTGCTGTATCGTAAGCAGGATGGCTCGGCCATCGCGCTGGCCGATGCCTGCTGGCACCGGCTCTTGCCGCTCTCCATGGGCGAGCTGCATGGCGACAATGTCATCTGCGGCTATCACGGGCTGGAATTCGACGATACCGGCCGATGTGTATACATGCCCTCGCAGGACACCATAAATCCCTCGGCTTGTGTGAAATCCTATCCCCTGGTCGAGCGGCACCGATTCATCTGGCTGTGGATGGGCGATCCGGCCCTGGCCGATCCCGCCCTCGTGCCCGACCTGCACTGGAACGACGATCCGGCATGGGCGGCCGATGGCAAATATATCCACGCCAAATGCGACTATCGCCTCGTGGTCGACAATCTCATGGATTTGACCCACGAGACCTATGTGCATGGCTCCTCCATCGGCAATCGCGCCGTGGCCGAGGCGCCCTTCGAGGCCACGCATACCGACAGCACCGCCACCATCACCCGCTGGATGCGCGATATCGATGCGCCGCCCTTCTGGCGCGGTCAGCTCGGCAAGCCGGGCAATGTCGATCGCTGGCAGATCATCAATTTCCAGGCGCCCTCGACCATCGCCATCGATGTCGGCGTCGCCCCCACCGGCACCGGCGCCCCAGAGGGGGACCGCAGCCAGGGCGTCAACGGCTTCGTGCTCAACACCATGACGCCGGAAACCGACAAGACCTGTCATTATTTCTGGGCCTTTGCCCGCAATTACAAGATCGACGAACAGGCCCGCACCCACAATCTGCGCGAAGGCGTCTCGTCCATTTTCCGCGAGGACGAGCACATTCTCGAGGCCCAGCAAAAGGCCATCGATGCCAATCCCGATCACGTCATCTATAATCTCAATATCGATGCCGGCTCGATGTGGGCGCGGCGGCTGATCGACCGGATGATCGCGGAAGAAAACGCCATGCAGCAGGCGGCCGAGTGATGGAAAAGACCGACCGCGCCATGCAATCGCAGCGCGCCCTGATGGGCGTGCGCGACCTGGTCATTTCCGGCGAGATTCGTGCCGGCGCCCGCCTTTCCGAAGTCGCGCTTGCCGAAAAGCTCGGCATTTCCCGCACGCCCCTGCGCGCCGCGCTCGCCCGGCTGGAACAGGAAGGGCTGGTGGAGGCCATCCCCTCCGGCGGCTATGCCGTGCGCAGCTTCACCCGCGAGGATGTCATCGACGCCATCGAATTGCGCGGCGTGCTCGAAGGCATGGCCCTGCGCCTCGCCGCCGAGCGCGGCGTAGCCCCGGCGCGCATGGGCGAATTGCATCGGCTCCTCGCCGAGCTCGACCAGGCCCAGCAGGGCGAGGTCGAGCAGATGGATTTCGATCGCTATGTCGATCTCAATGCCACCTTCCACGAAAAGCTCTGGGGCCTCGCCAGCCAGACCATTCGCCGCGAGATCGAGCGCGTCACCAGCCTCCCCTTCGCCTCGCCCAGCGCCTTCCTGCACAAGCAGGCCGACGTCATGGCCTTCCGCCGCTCGCTCTACGGCGCCCAGGCCCAGCACAAGGCCATGGTCAACGCCATCGAACTGCGCGAAGGCGCCCGCGCCGAAGCCCTGGCCCGCGAGCACGCCAGGCTGGCCCGGCAGAACCTCGAATTCGTCCTGGACGAGGACCGCAGCCTCATCCGCCGCGTCCCGGCTTTGTCGCTGGTCGTTGGGTAGGGACGGGCCGTCGGGGCTGGGCGCGATGCAGCCCCCTCGCCCCTCAGGGGAGAGGGCTGGGGTGAGGGGTGAAGGCCCATCAATGAAACGGCGACGCTGAACCCCTCATCCGGCCCTTCGGGCCACCTTCTCCCCTCAGGGGAGAAGGACAAGAACCACGCTGTCACTGGGAGGAAAAACACATGCGCAACCGTGTCGAATGGCGCGATGCCACCGTCGCCGAAATCCGCGAGATCGCCGAAGACGTCCGCTATATTGCCTTTGCCGTCACCGGCGCCGTGCCGCGCTTCGATCCCGGCGCGCACAGCAATTTCCGCGTCGAGATCAATGGCCAGCCCGCCAATCGCACCTATACGACCATTCCCGCGCCGCCGGGCCAGATCGCCGTGGCCGTGAAACTGCATCCGCAAAGCCGTGGCGGCTCCCGGTTCATGTGGGCGCTCCAGCCCGGCCAGCCGGTCCGCCTCACCCTGCCGGAAAACCGCTTCGAACTGAGCTGGCGCGCGCCCCATTATCTCCTCCTTGCCGGCGGCATCGGCATCACCCCCATCTATGGCATGGCCCGGGCCCTGGCGGCGCGCGGCGCCTCCCTGCGCCTGGTCTATGCCGCGCGCTCCCGCGCCCTCATGGCCTTTGCCGACGAATTGCAGGCCCTGCTCGGCGACCGGCTGGTGCTGCGCGACAATGCGGCCGGGGACCATGTCGACCTCGCCGCCGAATTCGCCGCCCTGCCGGCCGATGCCGAATGCTATCTCTGTGGCCCCATCGGCATGCTCGAAGCCGCCAAGGCGGCCTGGGCCGCCGCCGGCCGCCCGATCAGCCGGTTGCGCTACGAGGTCTTCGGCGATAGCGGCCTCTTCGCCGAAAAGCCCTTCGTGGTCGATGTGCTGAACCGCGATATCTCCGTGCCCGTCCGTTCCGATCAGACCCTGCTCGAAGCCCTGCTCGGCGCCGGCGTCGACATGATCTACGATTGCCAGCGCGGCGAATGCGGTCTCTGCGCCGTCAAGGTGCTGGAGCGGGACGCCGAGATCGATCATCGCGACGTCTTTCTCAGCCCCGACGAGAAGGCGGAAAATCACCGCATGTGCGCCTGCGTTTCCCGGCTCAGCGCGGGGCGGGCGACCATCGATATCGGTTATCGCGCCTGATTTTCCCGCTTTCGCGCTGCGCGGCGGCTCAACGTCAACAGTCTGCTGACATTTGATAGCCCCTCTTGCGCAGATAATAGTTATACGACATAACTATATCCGTGAGGGAGGAACTCATGGATCTATCTGCGACGCCCATCCGCCCCGTGCGGCTGGGCAACATGGCTGCGAACGCGGAAAACCGTGCCGACGGCACCACGATCATCCGCTCGGTCGAGGCGCTCGGCCCCTATCCGCGCTCCATCGTCGACGCCCTGGAAAGCTGGGCGCACAAGACGCCCGATGCCGTGCTGATCGCCGATCGCGAGGGCGAAGGCTGGCGCGAACTGAGCTTCGCCCAGGTGCTGGAATCCATCCCGCCACTCGCCCAAGCCCTTCTGAATGCTGGACTTTCTGCCGAACGCCCATTGATGATCATCTCGGGCAACGAGGTCGAACATTTCCTCCTGGGCCTCGCCGCCATCTGGGTCGGCATCCCCTATGCCCCCATCTCCCCGGCCTATTCGCTGGTCTCCACCGATTACGGCAAGCTCAGGCATATTGCCGGCCTGCTCACCCCCGGCATGGTCTATGCCAGCGACGGCGCCAAATTCGCCCCCGCCATCGCCGCCACCTTCGGCGCCGACATCCCCCTCATCGTTCGCACCAATCCTTTGGACGGCCGGCAAGTACATGTTTTCGCAGATCTTTTGCAAACGCCGGTAACCTCCGCCGTCGCCGAAGCCCATGCGGCGATCACCCCGGACACGGTGGCAAAATTCCTCTTCACCTCGGGCTCCACCGGCCTGCCCAAAGGTGTCATCACCACCAATCGCATGATGGCCTGCAACCAGGAAATGATCCGCACCGCCCTGGCTTTCCTTGCCGATGAGCCGCCGGTCCTGCTCGATTGGATGCCCTGGAACCACGTCGCCGGCGGCAGCCACAATACCGGCATCGCCATCTATAATGGCGGCGCCTTCTATATCGACGACGGCCAGCCCACCCCGGCGCGGTTCGGCCGCACGCTGGAAAATCTCGCCACCGTGCAGCCGACATTTTTCACAAATGTGCCAAAGGCTTACGAATTCCTCGTCGCCGCGTTCGAGGATCATCCCGAGGCGCGCCGCAATCTTTTCGCCCGACTGAAATTGCTGCAATATGCCGGCGCGGGCCTGGCCCAGCACGTCTTCGACGGGCTCGATCACGCCGCCCGCCAGGAGACCGGCCAGCGCGTCATGATCATCACCGGCTATGGCTCCACCGAAACCGCGCCCTTCGCCTTCACCACCACCTGGCCGGTGGAACAGGCCGGCCATATCGGCCTGCCCGCCGCCGGCATGACGGTCAAACTGGTGCCCAATGGCGACAAGACCGAGCTGCGCCTCAAGGGCCCCAATGTCACGCCGGGCTATTGGCGCGATGCCGAAAAGACGGCCGAAGCCTTTGACGAGGAAGGCTTTTACAGGATCGGCGACGCCGTGCGCTATGCCGATCCGGACGATCTCGGCAAGGGCCTGGTCTTCGATGGCCGCGTCACCGAGGATTTCAAGCTCTCGACCGGCACCTGGGTCAATTTCGCCGCCGTCCGCGCCGGCGTCATCGGGGCCTGCGCCCCCCTGATCCGCGACGTGGTGCTGACCGGGCTCGACCTCAACTATATCGGCGCCATGATCTTCCCCGACCTGGAAGCCTGCGCCCGCCATGCCGGATTGCCCCCCGGCACCGACCCCGCGCTCGTGGTCGCCCATCCCGCGGTCAGGCAGAAATTCGCCGACAATCTCGCCCTTTTGGCGGGCAAGGCCACTGGCAGCTCCAATCATGTCGCCCGGGCGCTGATCATGGCCGAATTGCCCGATATCGACAAAGGCGAGGTCACCGACAAGGGCTCGATCAACCAGCGCGCCGTGCGCACCTGCCGCCCGCATCTGGTCGAGGCGCTCTATGCCGAAACGCCCGGCCCCGACATCATTCTCTGCCCCCGGAAAGGCGCCTGATCCATGAGTAAAGGCCTTCGCCTCACCTTCGATGACGCCTATTTGCTGGGCGGCGCTCGCACGCCCTTCATCGATTATCGCGGCGCCTTCGCCGAGATTTCGCCCATCGATCTCGGCATCAAGGCGGCCCGGGCGGCGATCGAAAAAACCGGCGTGAAAGCGGCCGATATCGGCCATACCATTGCCGGCTCCATGGCCCAGGCCTCGTTCGACGCCTATGTCACGCCGCGCCATATCGGGCTCTATGCCGGTGCGCCCATCGAAGCTCCGGCCCATCTGGTGCAGCGCATCTGCGGCACCGGGCTTGAGGTGATCGCCCAGGCCGCCGACAGCGTGTCGCTCGGGCGGGTGGATCTGGCGCTGGGGGCCGGCTGTGAATCGATGAGCCGCAATCCCATCGCCGCCTATACCCACCGCAACGGCTTCACCATGGGCAAGGTCGAGTTCAAGGACTTCCTCTGGGAAGCGCTCTATGACCCGGCCGGCTGCGTCAATATGGGCGATACGGCGGAAAACCTGGCAAAACAGTATAATATCCCCCGGGAGCGGGTGGATCGCTTCGCCGAACGCAGCTTCGCGCGGGCCGTCGCCGCGCGGGACAAGGGCATTCTGGCCGAGGAAATCGTGGCGGTCGGCAGCGAGACCTTCGAGGTCGAAACCCTTGATAAACGGAGCATAAAACTGCCGCGCGGGGTGGAGAGCGTCGATAAGGACAGCCATATCCGCCCCTCTCCCTACGACGTTCTGGCCAAGCTGCGCCCGGCTTTCGGGGGCGTGCAGACGGGCGGCAATTCCTCGGCCATCGTGGATGGGGCAGGCGCCGTGCTGGTGGCCTCGGCGGCCTATGCCAAGGCCAATGGCCACAAGCCCCTGGCGCGGATCCTGGCCAGTGCTGCAATGGGCGTGCCGCCGCAGATCATGGGCATCGGGCCGGCCCCCGCCATCCGCGCCGTGCTCGACGTAGCCGGCATGCGGCTCGACCAGATCGACCGCATCGAGATCAACGAAGCCTTCGGCGCGCAGGTCCTGGCCTGTGTCGATGAACTCGGGCTTGATGAAGACAAGCTCAATGTAAATGGCGGGGCCATCGCCATCGGCCACCCGCTGGGCGTGACCGGCATTCGCCTGGGCCTGACACTGGCGCTGGAGCTCAAACGCTCCGGTACGCGCTATGGCATCGCCTCGGCCTGTATCGGCGGCGGACAGGGCATCGCGCTGCTCATCGAAAATCCCGAGGCCGCGTGATGGATATTTCCGGCAAGACAGTCTTCGTCACCGGCGCCGCCTCCGGGTTGGGCGCCCAGACCGCGCGGGCTCTGGTGGAGGCGGGAGCCTGCGCGGCGATATTCGACCGGGATGCGGAAAAGGGCGAAGCGATTGCCGCAGAACTGGGCGGCAGGTTCTTCGCCGTGGATGTGGCCGATGCGGCCAGCGCCGAAGCCGCCGTGCGGGCCGCTGTCGAAGCGCTCGGCGCGCCTGCGGTGCTGGTCAATTGCGCCGGCATCGGCACGGCCGCTCGCATTGTCGGGCGCGATGGCCCCATGCCGCTCGATGCCTTTTCCCGCGTCGTCAATGTCAATCTGGTCGGCAGCTTCAACATGATGCGGCTCTGCGCCCATGCCATGTCGCTGGCCCAGCCGGACGCAAATGGCCAGCGCGGCGTGATCATCTCGACGGCCTCGGTCGCCGCCTTCGACGGGCAGATCGGCCAGGCCGCCTATGCCGCTTCCAAGGGCGGCATCGTCTCGCTGACCCTGCCGGCGGCCCGCGAATTCGCCCGCTTCGGCATCCGCGTGCTCGCCATCGCGCCGGGCCTGTTCCTCACCCCGCTGCTCGCCGAATTGCCGCAGGAGGTGCAGGATGGATTGGCGGCGTCGATCCCCAATCCCGCCCGCCTCGGCAAGCCGTCCGAGTTCGCGGCCCTGGTCAGGGCCATGGTGGAAAACGATTATCTCAACGGCGAAGTGGTGCGGCTCGACGGCGCGCTGCGCATGGCCGCCAGATAGGAGCCGGCATGTTCACCAACACCACCAGCGTCGAAATCCAGTTCGGCGATTGCGACCCGGCCGGCATCGTCTATTACCCCAATTATTTCCGCTTCTTCGACAATGCCAGCGCCGCGCTGCTCTCGGCCGCCTTTGCCATGCACAAGCGCAATTGGCTCGATCATTACGGCATTGCCGGCATTCCCATGGTCGATACCGGTGCCCGCTTCATCAGGCCGTCGAGCTTCGGCGACATCATCGAAATCCAGAGCGCCATCACCGAGCTGGGCCGCTCCAGCTTTGGCGTGCGGCATGTGGTGCGGCGCGATGGCGACACCATGATCGAAGCGCAGGAAAAACGCGTCTGGGTGATCCGCGGCGAGGATGGGGCCATTCGCTCCGCGCCGCTGCCCGACGAAGTCCGCAACCTCTTGGGTGCCGCATGAGCGCGCCAGGCGAAGGAAACAACATGGCCGATGTGCTGGTCGTCGACCGGAAGGGCGCCATTGCCCATCTCACGCTCAACCGTCCCGAAAAACGCAATGCCCTCAACGACGATCTCGTCGCCGCCCTCGATGCCTTTTTCGCCGATGTGCCGCAGCAGACGCGGGCCATCGTCGTTTCCGGCGCCGGCGGGCATTTTTCCTCCGGGCTCGATCTGTCCCAGCATGTGGCGCGCCAGCCGCTGGAGGTCATGGCCCATTCGCGCAATTGGCACGGCGTCATGGCGCGGATCGCCCATTCGCCCGTGCCCGTAATCGCCGCCATGAGCGGCGCCGTCATGGGTGGCGGGCTCGAATTTGCCGCGGCCTGCCATGTGCGTGTGGCCGAGGACAGCGTGCGTTTCCAGATGCCCGAGGGCCTGCGCGGCATTTTCGTCGGCGGCGGTGGTTCGGTGCGGATCGCCCGACTGATCGGACCGGACCGCCTCACCGAAATGATGCTGACCGGCCGGACCTATTCCGGCATTGAAGGGGAACGGCTGGGCCTGGCGCATCATCTGGTGCCCGAAAATGGCGCCCTGGAAAAGGCCTTCGAACTGGCCGAGCGGATTGCAAAAAATTCGCCTACCATCAATGGCTTCATCATCCAGGCCATCGCCCAGATCGGCTCCATGCCGCCCGAAGCGGGCCTTTATGCCGAAAGCCTGACGGCGGCCCTGAGCCAGACGGGCCCCGATGCCGAGGAGGGGCTGCGCGCCTTTCTCGAAAAGCGGCCGCCGGTGTTCAGATGACGCGTTCAGGTCAGCCGGTCGAGCAGGTCGAGCAGGGTCTTGCGGGCCTTTTCTCCGCCCAGCCGCGCGATCAGTTCCTGCTCCATCGTCTCATGGACGGCGCGCGCATGGGCGAGGAACGCTTCACCCGCCGCCGTCAGATGCAGCGCATTGGCGCGCTTGTCGGCATGGGAGGGGATGCGCTCCACCAGTCCGCGTTCTTCCAGCCCATGCACCAGGGTCACGAAATTGGCGCGCTTGACCCCCAGCACTTCAGCGATTTCGGTCTGCTTGCGGCCCGGATTGTCGGCGATCAGCACCAGGACGGAATAGTCCGCCGGCCGCAGCTTGAGTTCGTCGAAGACCGAGAGGAATTTCTGGAACACGCTGAGCTGCGCCCGCCGCAGCCGATAGCCGATAATGCCCGTGGTGGCGCCCGTGCGTAGCGCCGCCTCGATCTCGTGCGACGGGGAAGGGGGCGGAGGCGGTTCGCGGCGCATTGGCACGTTCATTCCTGTGTTCGAGACCCGGACCGGGCCGGCTTCTAGCACCGGCGCCAATTGGTTATCCACTATAACTTTGCCCGGGCGGGCCGTCGATGCAGGCCGTCATTCGGTTCAAGTTATCGAACCACCCCCGCTTTGGCGCATTTCTTCGTCCGCCTCGCCGATGCGATAATCATGGGGTTATGGAATGGCGGGAATTTATCATTTTACTTGGCCGGGCGAGCGGCCTTAAATCGACAGGAAACGGGGGGAGGAATCCGTGTTCAGTGACAGTTCCTTGTTGGGACGGGCCACGCATGGGCTGGCGAAATGGATGGCCATTGCCGGCGGCATCGTGCTTCTGGCCATGGTCGCCGTGGTTGTCGTCAGCGTCATCGGGCGCACCTTCATCTGGGCCGGTCTCAAGCCGATCCTGGGCGATTACGAGCTGATTTCGGTGGGCATGGGATTTGCGGTTTTCGCCTTTCTCCCCTGGGCGCATCTGATGCGCGGCCACGCCCTGGTTTCCCTGGTGACCGATGCCTTCAGCGGCCGCGTCAATGCCTGGATCCTGGTGGTCACCGACCTGATGATGCTCCTGGCCGCCGCCTTCATCGCCTGGCGTCTCTATGCCGGCATGATCGACAAGTTCAACTACCGCGAGACCACCATCCTGCTCGGTCTGCCGCTGGGCTGGGCCTTCCTGGCCGGCCTGATCGGGGCCGTGGTCCTGGTTCTCGTCTCGATTTTCGTCCTGGGCCGCTCCGTCACAGACGCTCTTGCCGGCAAGGCACCGCCAAAGGCATGTGGGGAGCGAGCATTGACCACCAATCTTATCCTTGGCCTGCTGGGCATTCCCGCCGTCCTGCTGCTGGTCTTCCTGCGCGTGCCGATCGGTCTCGCCATGATGGCGATCGGCATTTTCGGCACCTGGATGATCACCAAGAACTTCAACCCGGTCATGGCCCAGTTCAAGACGCTGAGCTACACCACCTTCGCGTCCCATTCGCTGTCGGTCGTGCCGCTGTTTCTGCTCATGGGCCAGTTCGCCACGCTGAGCGGGTTGTCGAGCAAGATTTTCACCGCCGCCACGGCCTGGCTCGGCCATCGCAAGGGCGGGGTCGCCATGGCGGCGATCGGGGCCAGTGCCGGTTTCGGCTCCATCGTCGGCTCCTCGCTGGCCACCGCCGCCACCATGGGGCGCGTGGCCCTGCCCGAGCTCAAGAAATACGGCTATTCCGATGCGCTCGCCACCGGCACGGTTGCCGCCGGCGGCACGCTGGGCATCCTCATTCCGCCTTCGGTCATCCTGGTCATCTTTGCCGTCCTCACCGAGCAGAACATCGCCAAGCTGTTCATGGGCGCCTTCATTCCCGGCTTCCTGGCGGCGCTCGGCTATATCATCGTCATCGCCATCTATGTGCGCCTGCGCCCCGAATCCGGCGGTAAGCTGGAGCGCGTGCCCTATGCCGAGCGCTTCCGGGCCCTGTTCGAGATCTGGCCGGTCCTCGCCGTCTTCGTGCTGGTGATCGGCGGCATCTATACCGGCATCTTCACGCCCACCGAGGCGGCGGCCATCGGCGCCGCCGGCACGGGGCTGATCGCGCTGGCCTATCGCAGCCTCACCTGGGCCAATGTGCGCGAGGCGCTCCTGTCCACGGCCTTGTCCACGGCGATGATCTTCCTCATCGTCTTCGGGGCGGCGGTGCTCAACGGCTTCCTGGCCCTGTCGCAATTGCCGCAGGTGGCCGCCCACTGGATCGGCGAGCAGGGCTTCAATCCCTGGATCGTGCTGACCATCGTGCTGCTGTTCTACCTGGTCCTGGGCTGCGTCATGGATTCGCTGTCCATGATCCTGCTGACCATTCCCATTCTCTATCCGATGATGATGGTGCTCGATTTCGGCATGACGCCCGATGAATTCGGCATCTGGTTCGGCATTCTCGTGCTGATCGCCGTGGAGGTCGGCCTGATCACCCCGCCGGTGGGCATGAACCTGTTCATCATCAATTCCATGTCGCCCGGCACCAGGCTGTCGGAGACCTATCGCGGGGTGATGCCGTTTGTGTTGAGCGACATTGTCCGCACCATCATCCTGGTGGCCTTTCCATCGATCACCCTCTGTCTGGTGTGGTGGTTCTACTAGGAGAAGATACCGCGCCGTCTCGGAGGAAGGGGGCGGCACGGGACTATACGATCCGGCCAAAACGGCCGGCCATCTCAAGGGAGGGATACCCAATGAAGACCAAAATGTTCGTTCTGGGAGCGCTGGCGGTTTTGGCCATGTCCGGCACGGCCTTTGCCCAGGAAGTCACCCTGCGCATTCACCAGATGCTGCCGGCCCAGGCCACCATCCCCGCCCAGGCCATCGAGCCCTGGGCCGCCATGGTGACCGAGGAATCGGGCGGCCGCATCGCCTTCGAACTCTATCCGGCCATGCAGCTCGGCGGCGCGCCCGCCAGCCTCTACGACCAGGCCAAGGACGGTGTCGTTGATATCATCTGGACGGTGCTCGGCTATACGCCGGGGCGCTTCCCCAAGTCGGAAGTGTTCGAACTGCCCTTCCTGATCACCAATGGCGAGGATTCCTCGGCCGCCTTCTACAATTACGCCATGGAACACGCCGCCGACGAATATGCCGGCGTCCATGTCATTGCCCTGCACACTCATGGCCCGGGCCTGTTCCACTCCAAGGAGCCGATCAACAGCCTCGAGGACCTGCAGGGCATGAAGGTGCGCGGCGGTTCGCGCATCATCTCCAACATGCTGGCCCAGCTCGGTGCCGAGCCGGTCGGCATGCCGGTGCCCGAGACGCCGGAAGCTTTGTCCAAGGGCGTGATCGAGGCGACCACCATTCCGTGGGAAGTCACCCCCTCGCTGCGCATCGCCGAACTGGTCAGGAACCATACCGGCTTCACCGGCGATCATGGCCTCTATAGCCAGACCTTCGGCTTCATTATGAACCAGGACAGCTACAACAACCTGCCCGACGACCTGAAGGCGATCATCGATGCCCATTCGGGCCTCGAAGTGTCCCGGCAATTCGGCCGCGTCATGGACAATGGCGACGCCACCGGCCTCTCCATCGCGGTGAATGCCGGCAACAATATCGTCCAGCTCGACGAAGCCGAAACCCAGCGCTGGATCGATGCGGCGCAGCCCACGATCGAGGAATGGCTGGCCGACATGTCCTCCGCCGGCCTGGACGGCCAGGCCCTGCTGGATGCCGCCCGCGCCGCCATCGTCGCCGAAACCAACTGATCCTTCTTGGGACCAGCGAAAAGACCCCGCCACTTCGGTGGCGGGGTCTTGCTTTTGGTGCCGCTGCCGGTATGGCCGATCTATTGCGGCAGGCCGGTATAATTTTCCGCCAGGCTCTGCTGAGCCGCGCGCGAGCCGACCAGGTAGTCGAATTCCGCCCGCTGGATGCGGCGGCCGAACGCGCCGGCATCGGGAAAGACATGCATGAGGCTGGTCATCCACCAGCTGAACCGCTCCGCCTTCCAGATGCGGGCGAGGGCGCGGGCGGAATAGGCGTCGAGCCCGGCCGGCGATCCTTCGCCATAGAACTCGATCAGGCCGTCGGCCAGCATGGCGACATCGCTCATGGCCAGGTTGAGACCCTTGGCGCCGGTCGGGGGCACGATATGGGCGGCGTCTCCGGCCACGAACAGCCGGCCGAAACGCAGCGGCTCGGCGACGAAACTGCGCAGCGGCGCGATGGATTTTTCCAGCGCCGGTCCGGTCTGCAGGCTCTCGGCTATTGCCGGGTCCAGGCGCCGGCGCAGCTCGTCCCAGAATTGATCGTCGCTCCAGTTCTCCAGCTTTTCGGCGGCGTCCACCTGCACGTAATAGCGGCTGCGGGTGGGGGAGCGCTGGGAACAGAGCGCGAAGCCGCGCGCGTGATGGGCATAGATCAGTTCGTCGGACACCGGTGGCTTGTCGACCAGGACGCCGAGCCAGCCAAAGGGATAGAGCCGCTCGAACGTCGTCAGCGCGGCTGCGGGCACGCTGGCGCGGCTGACCCCGTGATAGCCGTCGCAGCCGGCGATATAGTCGCAATCGGCCCGCTGGGTGATGCCGTCCTTGCGCCAGGTGACATAGGGCTTGCCGTCGAAATCGTGCAGCGCGACATCCTCGGCCTCGTAGATGGTCTGGCCCTGCCGGGCCGCCATCAGGTCGCGCGTCACCTCGGTCTGGCCATAGACGGTCACATGGCGGCCGACCAGGGCGGTGAAATCGAGCCGGTGGCTGTCGCCGTCGAAGCTGAGCACCGTGCCGTCGTGAACCAGGCCCTCCTTGTGCAGCCGCTCGCCCAGCAGTGCCCGGTCCATCAGGTCCACCGAACCCTGTTCCAGCACACCGGCGCGGATGCGGCCCAGCACATATTCGGCGCTCTTGCGTTCGAGGATGAGATTGTCGACCCCCGCCAGGTCGAGCAGCCGGCCCAGCATCAGCCCGGCCGGGCCGGCGCCCACGATCACGACCTTTGTGCGCAATGTCCTTCCCCCCTTTGTTGTCCTGATGATGCGCGTCTCCGGCGTCGCGGTGAATGGACAGGCGGCGCAATCGCTTGCACTATCCGAACATGAATCTGATCCCCACCTATGCCCTTTACGGCGAACAGGAGAGCCCGCACGACTGGCTCCATTGGGAGACCATTCCCGCCCGCAGCCGGCTGCATGGTTTTCGCATCGCCCCGCACCGGCACGAGCACCTGTTCCAGGTGCTGTCGCTGAGTGCCGGCAGCGCGCGGGTGGACCTCGACGGCGCGGTGTTCCGGCTACGGCCCGGCTCGATCGTGGTGGTGCCGGCCTTGGTCGTGCACGGCTACGATTTCTCCGAGGATGTGGACGGGGTCGTGCTGACCCTGTTCGAGCGCGACGTCCGGGCCCTGGGCCTGGCCTTCGACGGCGCGGCGATCATCGCCGCCGGGGCCGATATCGTCGTCGATGCCATGCGGCGCCTGATCGGGGAGGCCGACCATCCCGGGGAAAGCCATGGCGAGGCGATGCGCGCGCATCTGACCCTGCTGCTCGTCGCCTTGCGCCGGGCGCAGAGCCTGGCCGTCGCGCTCGATGACCAGCCGGACCGGGCCCGCATGCACGCCGCCGCCTTCCGGCAGATGGTGGAAAGCCGTTTCCGCCGGACCCGCCGGATCGCCGATTATGCCGGGGCGATCGGCGTCAGCCCCACCCATCTCAACCGCATCTGCCGCCAGGTGCTGGGCGCCTCGGCCCTGACCATCATCGAGCGCCGCATCACGCTCGAGGCACGGCGGCAATTGCTGTTCTCGACCCTCTCGGTCAAGGAGATCGGCGCCGAACTCGGCTATGATGACCCCGCCTATTTCACCCGCTTCATCACTCGCATGCTGGGCATGTCGCCATCGGCCTTCCGCCGGGAAATGGGCCGGGGCTAGGGCTTTTCCCGCTATGCGTTCCCAGCAGGCCTCATGTTGAGCCTGTCAGGATGAGGTCTACTGGTGTTTCAGGTCAAAATCCCCGGGCTCCATCGCCCCCTCGCCCCTCAGGGGAGAGGGCCGGGGTGAGGGGTGAAGGCCCATCAGAAAGAACCCGACACTGCCCCTCTGAGAGGCAGAAGGTGCGATCTAATCCGCGCCGCGCAGATCCGCCGCCACGTCGCGCACCGTCTGCATGAAGGCGGTGACGGCCAGGCCCGGCACCGTGCCGGCTTGGGTGGTGAAGCCCACCGGCCCCTGGGTTTCGCTCATATCCACCGCCAGCAGCCGCAGATAGCCTTCGGCCACGTCATCGGCCACCACGCCTTCGGAAATGAACCAGACGGCGTCGCTGCGCCGGACATAGGCGCGGCCGAAGGCATTGGAGACGGTCTCCACCTCCTCGCTTTGCGGGCCGATCCCATAGGCCAGCAGCATGCGCTGTACCAATGGCCGGATCACCGAGCCGGGTGTCGGCATCAGCCGCTGATAGCCCTCGATCATGCCGAGATTGAAGTCGCGGGCCGACAGCAGGGGATGGTCGGGCCGGACGGCGAGCACCACGCGCTCGGAATAGAGATGCTCGAAACTGAGGCCCAGCATGGCTTCCGGCTCGGCCATGCGCCCGATGATCAGGTCGACATCGCCGGTGCGCAGCAGCGACAGCAGATAGGAATTGGGGCCGGTGATGATGCGGTTGTTGATGCCCGGCTCGGCGAGGAAGAAGCGCCGCACCGCCTCGGGCAGGATGCGCGCCGAGACCGAGGGCAGGGCGCCGATCTTGACCAGGGCCGCTTCCTGCCCGCCGCGCGCCGCCTCGATCCCCTGCCGCAGGGCGGCGATGCTGGTCGAGGCATAGCGATAGAACACTTCCCCGAACGGGGTCAGCGCCAGCCGCCGCCGGCTGCGGTCGAACAGCACGCCTCCCAGCACCTCCTCCAGCTCCTGCACCGTCTTGGAGGCCGCCGGCTGGCTGATATTGAGCGCCTCGGCGGCATTGCCCACGCTGCGCAGCCGCGCCACTTCCAGAAAGCAGGCAATGTGGCGGATTTTGATCCTGGGGTCGATGATGCGCGGTGCCATGGTTATCCTAAGCGCAGATTTTCCGGAATTTGGACCGAGTGCGGCCGGTTTCTATAAGTTGGTGGTTATGATGTGGCGGTGAGTAATCATTTTACTCCGACGCTGCCAATCCCTTAAATCCCTTCCGGAGGGGAAATATGAACGTCGTCCGCATCCAAGATGTGCTGCTGCATTACCGCCTGTCCGGCCCGGCCGGCGCTCCGGCCCTGGCCCTGGTCAATTCCCTGGGCACCGATGCCCGCATCTGGGACGGGCTGATCGCCGAATTGGCGGACGACTATCGCATTCTCTCCTATGACAAGCGCGGCCATGGCCTCAGTGACGCGCCGGCCGGCGATTACAGCCTCGATGATCATGTGAACGACCTCGCGGGCCTGCTCGATCATGTCGGTTTCGAGCGGCCGGCCCTGTGCGGTGTCTCGGTGGGCGGGCTGATCAGCCAGGGTTTCGCCCTGCGCGCCCCCCAGCGCCTCGCGGCCCTGGTCCTGTCCAACACCGCGCCCAAGGTCGGCGATGCGGCCATGTGGAACGATCGCGCCGGCACGGTGCGGAAATCCGGCCTGGCCGCCATTGCCGATCCGATCATGGAGCGCTGGTTCAGCCCGCAATTCCGCAGCACCCGGCCGGATCAATTGGCGCTCTGGCGCAATCTGTTCCTGCGCGCCGATCCCAAGGGCTATGCCGCCACCTGCGCCACCCTGCGCGATGCCGACCTGACCGCGCAAGCCGGCGGCATCGCCGTTCCCACCCTGGTCATTGCCGGCGCCGAGGACGGTGCGACCCCGCCGGATCTGGTGCGGGCCGGCGCGGCGCGCATTCCCCGTGCCCGCTTCGAAATCCTGCCCGGCACCGGGCATATTCCATCCATCGAGCAGCCGAAAAAGCTGGCGGCGCTGATGCGGCAATTTCTCAAGGAGGCCTTTCATGGCTGACGACAGCCTGTTCGCGCGCGGCATGGCGACCCGCAGGGCAATTCTGGGCGACGAGCATGTCAACGGCGCCACCTCGCGCAAGACCGCCTTCGATGACGATTTCCAGACCTTCATCACCGAGGGCGCCTGGGGTTCGGTCTGGTCGCGGCCCGGCTTCACCAGGCGTGAACGCTCCATCGTCACGCTGGCCCTCCTGGCCGCCTTGGGCCATGAAGAGGAATTCGCCATGCATGTGCGCGCCACGCTCAATACCGGCGCCAGCCCCGAGGATATCAAGGAGGCGCTGCTGCATGTGGCGGTCTATGCCGGGGTGCCGGCGGCCAACAGCGCCTTCAGGATTGCCAAGACCGAACTCGCCAAGCGTCAGGAGGCGGCCCAATGAGCGGCATAATCTTACCCGGAGCCGATGGCTTGCTGTTCCAGCGCGACCGCGACTGGCATCCGCCGGCCGACACGCCGGGCTATAAAAGCTCCACCTTCCGCGCCCCCAGGCATAGCCTCCTGGCGCTCGGCCCGACCAGATCGGAAATGACCGGTCCCACTTTCGGGCACGAAAAGCTGGGCGAACTGGACAATGACCTGATCCGCAATTTCAGCCAGGACGGCAACGAGGCCATCGGCCAGCGCATGATCGTCTATGGCCAGGTTCTGGACGAGAATGCCCGCCCCGTGCCCCATACGCTGGTGGAATATTGGCAGGCCAATGCCGGCGGCCGCTACCGGCACAAGAAGGAGGGCTATCTGGCCGCGCTCGATCCCAATTTCGGCGGCTTCGGGCGCTCGATCACCGACGAGAACGGCTTCTATCATTTCCGCACCGTCAAGCCCGGGGCCTATCCCTGGCCCAATGGCGGCAATGACTGGCGCCCCGCCCATATCCATTTCTCGGTCTTCGGCCATGCCTTCGCGCAAAGGCTGATCACCCAGATGTATTTCGAGGGCGATCCGATGATCTGGCAATGTCCCATCGTCGCCACCATTCCCGACAAGGCGGCGATCGACCAGCTCATCGCCCGGCTCGACCGGCACAATACCACGCCCATGGATGCGCTGGCCTATCGCTTCGATATCGTGCTGCGCGGCCGCCGCTCGACCATGTTCGAAAACAAGCTGGAGGGGAATTGATGAAACTGCACCCCGTTCCCGTGCTCAAGGAATCCCCCTCCCAGACCGCCGGGCCCTATGTCCATATCGGCATGACGCCCAATTTTTGCGGCATTACCGGGGTCATCGACGCCGATCCGGGCATTTCCATGCTGACCGCAGATGCCGAGGGCGAGCGCATCATCATCACCGGGCGGGTCATCGACGGCGCCGGCACGCCCGTCAATGACGCGGTGCTGGAGCTTTGGCAGGCCGACAGCAAGGGCAGCTTCGTCGCGCCCATGGCGCCCAATTCCAATTCGGTCCCCGCCTTTACCGGCTGGGGCCGCCAGCCGACCCAGCCCGACGGCACCTACAGGTTCGAAACCATCAAGCCCGGCCGGGTGGACGGCCCCGATGGACGCCCCATGGCGCCGCATGTCTCCTTGTGGATCGTGGCGCGCGGCATCAATATCGGCCTGCAGACAAGGCTCTATTTCGCCGACGAAGCCGAGGCCAATGCCGCCGATTTCGTGCTCAACAAGATCATGGATCCGCGCCGTCGCGAAACCCTGATCGCGCGCCGCGAGGAGGGTCCGGTGCCGCGCTATGTCCTGGACATCCATCTCCAGGGCGAGCGGGAGACGGTGTTCTTCGATATTTGATGACCCCGAGGCAGAGCATGTTGCTGCCGCTCCTTCGCCTCCCTCCCCCTTGAGGGGAGGGAATGAGGGTGGGGGTCCGTCAGTGAACCACCGCACGACCCCCACCCGCCCCTCCCCTCGAGGGGAGGGGGCAAAGAGCCGCTACATGTGTTGCCCCTTGCTGGAAAGCATGGGAGAGGAGATGGTCGGCGGGATGGCTGCTATGAGACGAAAAGCATCATGACCCTGCTCTCCGCCCTTGCCGGCGACGCCGAAATCGAGGCCCTGCTCTCCGACCGCGCGCAATTGAACCACATGCTGGCGGTCGAGCGGGCTTTGGCCGAGGCCAGCGCCGATGTCGGTTGGATTTCTGCCGACGCCGCCAGCGCCATTGCCGCGGCGATTGACAGCTTCACCCCCGATTGGCCCGATCTGGAGGCAGGCATGGCTCAGGACGGCGTGGTCGTGCCGGCTCTGGTCCGGCAAATCCGCCGCCAACTCGCCGAGCCGCATCGCGCCGCCCTGCACAAGGGCGCCACCAGCCAGGACATCACCGATACGGCGCTGATGCTGCAGGTGGCGGCCGTGTTCGATCTTTACGAAAGCCGCCTCACCGCGCTGCTCTCCCGCTTCGACGAGTTGGCGCGCGCCTGGGCGGGGCGCGAACTGATCGCCCATACGCGGATGCAGGTGGCCCTGCCCACCACCTGGGATGCCAAGCTCGCCGCCTGGAGCGAGCCCTTGCAGCGGCATCTGCGCGCCATCACCGCCATGCGGCGCAGCCTTCTGGTGGTGCAGCTCGGCGGCCCGGTGGGCGATCGGACGAGTTTCGAGGGCCATGGCGACGCCATCGCCGTGGGCCTGGCGCAACGGCTCGATCTTGGCCTGGCCGCGCCCTGGCATGCCACGCGCGACCCCATCGTGGCGCTGGGCAATCTGCTGGCGCTGCTCTCGGGGTCATTGGGCAAGATCGGCGCCGATGTGGCGCTTCTGGCCCAGAACGAGGTCGCGGCCCTCCGCCTCGAAGGCGGCGGCGGTTCCTCGGCCATGGCGCACAAGTCCAACCCGGTCAATGCCGAGGTGCTGGTGGCTCTGGCCCGCTACAATGGCGGCCTGGCCGGCACCTTGCAGCAGGCCATGGTGCATGAATATGAGCGCTCCGGCGCCGCCTGGACGCTGGAATGGCTGACCCTGCCGCCCATGCTGATCACCACTGGCGCCAGCCTGCGCCTGGGGCTGAAACTGGCCGAACAGCTGCGCCTGGGCCAGGCCGGCTCTTTACCCCTCCCTTTGGGGGAGAGGTCGCCGCGCAGCGGCGGGTGAGGGGCCTTCCCGCAGAACCTGAACCCTATTCCCACGCGTCCAGCATGGCGGCGCCGACGAAGTCCAGGTGCCGGCGCATCGCCGTCCGCGCGCCTTCGGCATTGCCGCTGACGATGGCGGCGACGATGGCTTCGTGATCGCCCAGGATATGCTCGCGCACCAGCCCGCCCTCCACCAGATGCTGGTGGAACCGGGTATCGATCTCGTCGCTGCGAAAGGTCCAGAGCCGGTCCAGCGTATCGCGCAGAACCGCATTGCCGCAGGCATCGGCCAGGGTCATGTGCAGCATGCGGTCGCTGTCGAACGACCATTGCCCCGCCGCCGTCTCGGCGCGCATGCGCCGCAGCGTCTCGGCCAGTCGCGCCGTGCCTTCGGGAGAGATTTGCTGGCTGGCCAGAGCCGCCGCTTCCGGCTCCAGCAGCCGCCGCATGGTCATGATTTCGAGCGGCGAGGCGCCCAGTTCGGGCAGGGCGGCCGATGCGTCGTCGCGCCGGCGCACGAAGGCGCCCACGCCCACCCGCACCTCGACCAGCCCGGCCACTTCCAGCGCAATCAGCGCCTCGCGCACGGTCGGTCGCGACACGCCCAGGTTCTGCGCCAGTTCGCGCTCGGAGGGCAATTGCCGGCCGGCCTCCACCGCGCCGCCCTCGATCTGGTCACGGATCTGGTCGGCGATCTGGAGATAGAGTTTGCGGTTGGATACAGCCTGCAGTTTCATCGCGTCCCCTTCGCCTTCTCTTAGCGCTCCCCACCCGCTCCTGTCTACTGGTCTGACCACTTGACAGCCTGACAGACTTGTCCTTAGCTCGCTGCCAATGACAGGCCTCGGCAATGATCGGGGCCCGCGGCGAGGAGGATGAGGGGATGGCGGCAGGAATATCCGACGAAGCTTTATCGCCGGCCGCCGCGCCGCTGGTCGAAATGACCGGCATCGACAAGTCCTTTCCCGGCGTGCGGGCCCTGTCCCAGGCCCGGTTCGAATTGCTGCCCGGCGAGGTGCACGCTTTGATGGGCGAGAACGGCGCCGGCAAGTCGACGCTGATGAAAATCCTCTCCGGCGTCTATGCCCGCGATGCCGGCGTGGTGAAGCTCAATGGCATGCCTGTGGAGATCACTTCGCCGCGCCAGGCGCAGGATTTGGGGATTTCCATCATCCACCAGGAACTGGCGCTGATGCGCGACCTCACCGCCGCGCAGAACATCTTCATCGGCCGCGAACCGCGCCGCTTCGGCATTCTCGACGAGGCCCGGCTCAACCGAGACGCGGCGGCGATCTTCGCCTCGATGAATTTGCGGCTCGAACCCACGGTAAAGGTCGAGACGCTCACCATCGCCAAGCAGCAAATGGTCGAGATCGCCAAGGCCCTGTCCTATCGCAGCCGCGTTCTGATCATGGACGAGCCGACCGCCGCCCTCAACGATGCCGAGATCGCCGAGCTCTTCGCCATCATCAACCGGCTCAAGGCCGAGGGCGTCGGCATCGTCTACATTTCCCACAAGATGGATGAGATCAAACGCATTTCCGACCGCGTCACGGTGATGCGCGACGGCGAATATGTCGGCACGGTTCCGGCGGCGGATACGCCTATCGATACAATCATCTCCATGATGGTGGGCCGCACGTTGACCAATGAGGCCCTGGTCATTCCCAATGCCGCCGATGCGCCCCTGGCGCTGGAAGTGCGCAATCTGCGGCGCGGGCGCGAAATCCGCGATGTCAGCTTTTCCCTGCGCCAGGGCGAAATCCTCGGCTTTGCCGGCCTGATGGGCGCCGGCCGTACCGAAACGGCCCGCGCCATTTTCGGCGCCGACCGGCGCGAGGGCGGCGAGATCTGGGTGCGCGGCCAGCGCGTCGGCATCGCCTCGCCCAGGGATGCGGTGGAAAAAGGCATCGGCTACCTCTCCGAGGACCGCAAGCTCTTCGGCCTCGCCACCGGGCTCGACGTGCGCAACAATATCGCCCTGGCAAGCCTTTCGCGCTTCACCGGCCCGTTTGGCGTGCTCGACGAGGCCGGCATGGCCCGGGCCGCCGAGGGCGCCATCCGCCAGCTCGCCATCAAGACGCCCAGCGACACGCAGGAGGCGCGCCTGCTCTCGGGCGGCAATCAGCAGAAGGTGGTCATCGCCAAATGGCTGCTGCGCGATTGCGATATCCTGATCTTCGACGAGCCGACCCGCGGCATCGATGTCGGCGCCAAGTCCGAGATCTACAAATTGCTCAATGCCCTGGCGGCCGAGGGCAAGGCCATCATCGTCATCTCCTCCGAATTGCCGGAAATCCTGCGCCTCTCCCACCGCATCGCGGTGATGTGCGAAGGCCGGCTGACCGGCATCCTGCCCGGCGGATCGAGCCAGGAAGAGATCATGCGGCTGGCCACGATGCGCGAACCGGCCATGGAGCTGCGCCATGCGGGGTGATCCACAGGGACAGCCGCGCACGCGGTCGGTTCCCTCCCCCTTGAGGGGAGGGCTAGGGTGGGGGTTCTGGTCCCCTCACGATCTCATTACCGTTGCCAATCCTGAACCCCCACCCCCGACCCCTCCCCTCAAGGGGGAGGGGAGTAGCCCTGGAAGAACAGCATGACCGACACCGCCGCCCCGGCGCAGAAATCCGGCATCCGCATTTCCGGCGCCTTTCACCGGCTCCTGGCCTTTTCCGGGCTGATCGCGCTGGTCGTGGTCTTCTCGCTGGCCTCGCCCAATTTCATGCAGACCCAGAACATCCTGGCCATCCTGCAGGCCACCTCGGTCAATGGCGTGCTGGCCATCGCCGCCACCTTGGTGATCATTACCGGCGGCATCGATCTTTCGGTGGGGACGCTGATGACCTTCTGCGCCGTCATCGCCGGCGTCATCCTCACCTATTTCGGCCTGCCCCTGCCGCTGGGCGTGCTGGGCGCCATCCTGGCGGGTACGGCCTGCGGCCTGGTTTCCGGCACCGTCATCGCCAAACTCAAGGTGCCCCCCTTCATCGCCACCCTGGGCATGATGCTGATCCTCAAGGGTCTGTCGCTGGTGATCTCCGGCACGCGGCCGATCTATTTCAACGACACGCCCGGCTTCACCCAGATTTCCCAGGGCTCGATCATCGGCGCGCTGGTCCCGGCCCTGCCGATCCCCAATGGGGTGCTGATCCTGTTCGCCGTGGCGCTGATCGCCGCCTTCGTGCTCGGCAAGACCGCCTTGGGCCGCTACACCTTCGCGCTCGGTTCCAACGAGGAGGCGGTGCGCCTCTCCGGCGTCAATGTCGATCGCTGGAAGATCGCCGTCTATGCCACGGCCGGCTCGATCTGCGGCGTGGCGGGCCTGCTCATCGCCAGCCGCCTCAATTCGGCGCAGCCGGCCCTGGGCCAGGGCTATGAGCTCGATGCCATCGCCGCCGTGGTCATCGGCGGCACCTCGCTCTCGGGCGGGCGCGGCACCGTGCTTGGCACGCTGATCGGGGCGCTCATCATTTCCGTATTGGCCAATGGCCTGCGCATCCTTTCGGTGGCCCAGGAATGGCAGACGGTGGTGACCGGCACCATCATCATCCTGGCCGTCTATGCCGATATCCTGCGGCGCCGCACCCTTTAGGCCCGCACCAACCCCCGCGCATCCGCGCCAAGAAGAGGCTCAAATGCCCCGAAAATCCAACGCAGCATCTGGGAGGAAAACCATGCTCAATCGTCGTCACCTGCTCGGCGCCATCAGCGCCCTGGCCATGCTGGCCTCGGCCGGCGCCCCGGCCCTCGCGCAGGAAAACTATGACATCGCCCTCATCTCCAAGGGCTTCCAGCACCAGTTCTGGCAGGCCGTGAAGGCCGGCGCCGATCAGGCGGCCGCTGAATTCGGCGTCAATGTCACCTTCGAGGGGCCCGACACCGAAACCCAGGTCGATCGCCAGATGGACATGCTGGCCGCCGCCCTGTCGCGCCAGCCCGACGCCATCGGCTTCGCCGCCCTCGACAGCCAGGCAGCCACCCCGCTGCTGCAACAGGCCGAAGCCGCCAATATCCCCATCATCGCCTTCGACTCCGGCGTCGACAGCGACATTCCGCTCACCACCGTCACCACCGACAATGTCGCCGCCGCGGCCCTGGCCGCCGACAAGATGGCCGAGCTGATCGGCAATGCGGGCAAGGTCGCCGTCGTCGCCCATGACCAGACCAGCCGCACCGGCATCGACCGCGTCGACGGCTTCGTCAACCGCATCGCCGAAGCCTATCCCGATATCGAGGTGGTGAGCGTGCAATATGGTGGCGGCGACCAATTGCAGTCGACCGAGATCACCAAGTCGATCCTGCTGGCCAATCCTGACCTCAAGGGCATTTTCGGCGCCAATGAAGGCTCGGCCCTGGGCGTGGCCAATGGCAAGACCGAACTGGGCAGCGACATCGTCGTCATCGGCTTCGATAGCGGCGCGGCCCAGAAGGGCATGGTGGAATCCGGCGTCATGGCCGGCGCCATCACCCAGAACCCGGTCGGCATCGGCTACGAAACCGTCAAGGCCGCCATCGGCGCGCTCAATGGCGAAACTTTGCCCGAAATCATCGACTCGGGCTTTGACTGGTACGATGCCAGCAATATGAACGACCCCGAAATCGCGGCCGTGCTCTACGACTGAAAATGACTCGGGCGTGGCGCGTTCTTGCCATGCCCGCCGAACTGCACCTCCCCCTTGACGGGGGAGGATGGGAGGGGGTGCGGGGGCCCCGATATCGTGGCTCTCGCCCCCCACCCTTGATCCCTCCCCGCGAGGGGGAGGGTGACGACTGAAAATTCAAGGATTACGCCGTGACCGATCTCGCCGGAAAAACTGTTCTCATCACCGCCGCCGCCCAGGGTATTGGCCGGGCCTCGGTGGAAGCCTTTGCCCGGGCCGGCGCCCGGGTGATCGCCACCGACATCAATGCCGCCAAGCTCGCCGAGCTCGAGGGCATGTCCGGCGTCACCACCCGC
>Ga0065721_10003573_pt1 | contig 241548 bp, 165 predicted proteins | sample Mesricmetagenome_FD_59108 | JGI IMG/M metagenome (GOLD analysis project Ga0065721, IMG submission 59108) | Mesophilic microbial community from rice straw/compost enrichment Sample: eDNA_1 v2 (version 2) | ecosystem: Engineered > Solid waste > Grass > Composting > Bioreactor | place: USA...
GTTCACACCAGGCCTTCTTTGATAATCCGCTTTGTTGCCACTGCATGATATGTGCGAAAAACTGTTGCTGATTAGACTTCGACATAATGGTTTTTAAATCGAAGCTAAAAATGTATGACCGTACAAGCAAGGTGGGTTGCTCGGTCGGTTACGGTTGAAGACCGATTCCAATACTTACATTCACTTGTAGAAAACCCGCCACTGAAAAATTTGGATTGTGTTCTATTACCTAATACCCTTTGTTTTAATACACTTGGCGCCACTACCACTGTAGGCAAAGAATCGAAAGCTCTTTTCAATGTAAATTCTGTAGGTGATGGCTAGCCATTTTTCAGGATAGCGGCAATCGGAAAAACGCCTATCGATGTGCTCCTGAGGGATCTTCAGGCAAAAATTGCCTGATTCGTTAGATACTGTTCCGATATTTTTTCTGCTATACCAACATGAACATTTTTAACATTCTTCTGCCGTCCTAAGCCGAGATCAATCCAAACATTCATGCAGTAACCGGAAACAGTAAATTATGAATCAGCAGATCATTGCAATTTCGTTTCTTTGAAAAAAATTGATCCAACCATGAAATATTTGCTCGCTATCCTGATACTGGTATCCTGCAGTACAAGTCGAAACCCAAAAAGTATTTCCACTACCTCCGCCAATAAAGAATCGTTCAATGATTTTTACAGGAAATTCCACAGCGACAGTCTGTTCCAGGTTTCCCGGGTCGTTTTTCCGTTACCTACTTTAAATTCGGAAAGCAATCGCAAAGTGGAAATCGTGAACGGACAAAAAGTAAATAAATACCTAAACAGCAATAACTGGCGTATGCATCACCAGCTGGAAGATACTGCCACTTACAAAGTAAAAACACAGCGAACCGAAGATTCAGTGGTGGAAACCATATATATTCCCGATTCTGAATTTTCATTTACCCGTACGTTTAAATTGATTCAAAATAAATGGCGCCTGGTTTATATAAAGGAGTAATGCCCTGATCACATCAAAGCATTGATTTTAAGCTGCTTTTGTTATTAAAACCCTGATCTGCTGCAAAAAACACCACAGTCCCTCCACAACAATATTTTGAACTTCCAATATATGTCCGTATGTTTGAACAAACTATTGATGCCCACCTCCATCATCCATAGTACCAAACTTCTATTGCACCATCCAATCAAACAACCGGTGCAGCCACTGTTGAGCCACCCTCAACAGCATGGCGCTTTGCTCACTAAAGAAGTAAATCCCATCACCGGGCGCCCGATTCCAACCAGCCCTACCCAGGGGGCAAACCAACCCATTTCCCACCCCCAAAATCACCCCGGTATTATAACAGAAACGTTTTATAATCGAAGCGGGCAACCGCCCACTTAAATATCCTGCCGCCACAACCTGTCTACCTTTTCCAAGAACACATTAAAATCACAAGCAAAAAGATTAAATATCTATATGTACACACATTCAGACAAAGTTGTAGCAGAGGTTGATGTAGGGAAAAGCAAACTCTCAACCGAAATTAATCAACCACCCATCCACTTCAATTCAAAAACTTAAAAACCAAACGCATGCTTTATGAAAAAAAAGAGGTCTCCAGAAAGTAGTGCAACGGTTGCTTGGTATTTCCTTAAAAAAAGAACATTACTCCCGCTTATCATGCTGCTCTCCGGCCTGCCGGCACTAGCACAGCACACGCTGAGAGGTATGGTAACCGACAGCCTGGGCGCACCCATCAGCGGCGTTAGCGTTCTGCTGAAATCCACCACCCACGGCACCCAAACCAGCACGGATGGACACTTCACGCTGAACATCCCGCAACCCACACCCAACGGCGTACTGGTATTTTCCGGAGTAGGCTACAGCCGCAAGGAAATACTTATCGGTAACCAAACCATGTTCAACGTAGTACTCTCCCTGGCACAAACAACACTCAACGATGTAGTAGTGGTAGGTTATGGTACGCAACGAAAAGCCCATGTAACCGGCGCAGTCAGCTCCATTAGTTCCGATGAACTGGAGGGCAAAGCGGTGCCAAATGTTACGCAAGCCTTGCAGGGTGTTGCCCCCAACCTCATCATCCAGCAAAATGCCACGGAACCGGGTGCCGCCCTCAACGTCAATATCCGCGGGGTAGGAACGCTGGGCAATTCATCGGCCCTGGTTATCATCGATGGTATACCGGGTTCGCTTAATAACCTGAATCCAAACGATATCGATAATATCAGTATTCTTAAGGATGCAGCATCAGCGGCCATTTATGGTGCCCGTGCGGCCAACGGTGTGATACTGGTCACTACCAAAAAAGGGAAAAAAGGCAGCCGCCAACAGGTAAATTATAACGGCATCCTGGGTATACAGTCGCCCCTGTACATGGTGAAACCGGTATCGGCCTATGAATATGTAGTGCTGAAAAATGAAGCGCTCATCAATTCAGGGTTACCGCCTGCCTATACGCCTGAACAAATCAGGGAAGTGTACGAGCGCGGCAGCTATACACCCTGGCTGGATGAAATTATTCGCAAAAACGCTTCGCAGCAAAATCATAACCTGGCAGTAAGCGGCAGTTCCGGCGCCACATCCTACCTGTTCTCCGGCGGATATGTAGACCAGCGCAGCCTGTATAAAGGCAGCGACTACGGACTTAAAAGGTATAACCTGCGCGCCAATATCAATTCACAGATCGGCAGCCGCTTAAAACTAGGATCGGTATTGGGTCTTTCAAGAACGGCTATCAGGGAACATGCGTATTATTCTGAATGGCTCATCTCCACGGCCGCCCGTATACCACGCCTATATCCCATAAAAGACAGCGCCGGCAGTTATACCATCGCGCCCACGGCATCCAACAATCCGCTGGCCCAACTGGAAAAGGGGGGCTTGCGTGAATACCAGAACGATAACCTCAACTTTAACCTGAATGCAGAACTGGCCCTGGTAAAAGGCCTATCCCTGAAAGCAGTGTATGGCGGCGATCTTTCCAAAAACGTACTCAACGAGTTTCGCAAAAGCATCGATTATGCCCCCTATGTAGGCAGCGATAACCAATCGTCCTATACAGATGGGCTCACCAACATAAGCCTCACCAACCTGCAGGCCATGTTGAATTACGAAACACGTTTTGCTGATGAGCACAGGGCCAAAGCTTTGCTGGGTTATTCAACGGAAAGCTACCGCATCAGCAATTTCCAGTTGCGCAAATTGAATGTAGACAATAATACAGGCCTGCCTGTTACAGGTACTACCATCGATGAAAGCGGTTCCTATAACCGCCGCACCGATCGTTGGGCGCTCAATTCCCTGTTCGGTCGTGTGAATTATGATTTTGCAGGCAAATACCTGGTTGAATTCAATTTCCGGCTCGATGCTTCATCACGCTTCGCGGAAGACAACCGTCAGGCATTCTTCCCCTCTATATCGGCCGGCTGGAAAATCACAGACGAAAAGATATTTGAAAACATCCGGGATAAATTCGGTGATGTGAAGTTGCGTGGCTCATGGGGACAACTTGGCAACCAGGAAATAGGACTTTATCAATACCTCAATTCCTGGGTGACCAATCCCAACGTATATGGTTTCAATAACCAGGGACAGGCCGGTTCCTCCTTCTCGGTAGGGAACAGGGATATTCGCTGGGAAACCTCTACGATGACCAATATCGGGGTAGATGCTTCGCTGCTGAACAACAAGCTCACCATCAGCTACGACTACTTTGTGAAGAATACATCGGGCATTCTGCTGAACCTGCCGGCTCCCAACCTCTATGGCGCCACGCCCCCCATTCAAAATGCGGGTAAGGTGAAGAACCAGGGATGGGAAATTGCCATAAGCTATAAGGCCAAGACGGGTGATGTGGCGCATATCATTTCGGTCAACCTGGCAGACAATTACAATACGGTAACCGATATTAAAGGACAAACCTTTATTACCGAGGCAGACCGCACTTTCATCATCCGCGAAGGCTTCCCCATCAATTCCTATTACGGTCTGCAATCAGATGGGTTTTACCAAAGCTATGATGAGATCAGCAAAAGTATCATTCCTTCTTTCGTAAACAGCGTGCAGCCCGGTGATATCAAATATGTTGATCGCAATAAAGACGGCCGCATCGATAACAACGACCGCTATATCATGGGCAATCCTTTTCCCCGCTATACTTTTGGCTTTAACTACAGCGCTACCTGGAAAGGGTTCAGCCTGAACCTGCTGGTGCAGGGTGTTGGCAAACGCGCCCTGTACATTCGTGGCGAAGGGGTAGAGGCATTCCACAATAACTGGGATAACCTGTACCAACAGCATCTTGACCGCTGGACACCTACGCATCCCAATGCCAGCTATCCGCGGCTTACTATTGGTTCCGCATCTACCAACAATATTGTGGGTTCCGATTTCTGGCTGTTAAACGCCGCCTATGCACGCCTGAAAAATGTGCAGCTAGGCTACAGTTTCAACAACCATATATTGGAGAAGTGGCGAATTGCCGGGCTCATGATCTACATCACCGGTCAAAACCTTTTCACCATCACCAAAATGAACAATGGATTTGATCCGGAGCTGAACGAATTGAACAATTCCCTGCAGATATCGAATACCCATGCCAATAGCGGCCGCGTATATCCGAACATGCGCGTGCTGGCTGCAGGTCTCAATGTGAGCTTTTAATCATTACTCAATCGTACATGGTATGAAACAAATTCAAATCTTTATAACTATAGCCGCCTGGTATGCGGTGCTTTCCTGCAGCAAGCTGGATGTAGGCCCCTCGTACCAGGAAAGCGATCTCACTTTCTGGAACAATCCCGCCTCAGCATCCAATGCATTGAACGCCTGTTATGCGGGCATGTATCCCAGTGAATATTTTTTCTTCAATGAAGATCTCAGCGACAATGCTTTTTGTGTAAGTGCAGTAAATGGCGGACAGGTGCGAAATATTGCGCAGGGAAATTATGATGGCACCACCACCCGCGTGGCAGGGGAGTGGGCCTTCCATTTTGGCGGTATCAGAACCTGCAACAACCTGCTGGCGAATATCGATAAGGTGCCCGGTGTAAGTGCAGAACAAAAGTCAAGAATGATGGCCGAAGCCCGCTTTATCAGGGCTTTTCATTATTTCCAGCTGTTCACCTGGTATGGCGATGTGCCGCTGATCACCTCAGAGATTGGTTTGTCGGAAAGCTATACAATACCCCGCACACCTAAAACGCAGGTAGTGGAATTTGTGATGAATGAACTGGATGACATACAATCCATACTGCCCGTAAATACGGCCTATCCCGCTTCTGACCGGGGCCGCATCACGAAAGGCGCCGCTATTGCCCTGAAAGCCCGTATTCAACTGTACGAAGGCAACTGGGAAAATGTGATCGGCAATTGCGAATTGCTGATGAACTCCAACGCCCATGGAACTTATGCCCTTTTCCCCGATTACGGAGGCATATTTACGGCAGCCAATGAATACAACAGCGAGGTCATTCTCGATCTGCAATATATACCGGTAAACAGAACACATTCCGAACAACGCTTCTTTATTCCCAGAACAGAGGGCCAGCTGATATGCGGCATTGCGCCTTCGCAGGAACTGGTAGACAGCTATATCATGCTCAATGGTAAAGCTATTGATGAAGCAGGATCGGGGTATGATGAAGACAATCCCTACACCGGGCGCGATCCCCGCCTGGACGCCACCATCGTATACCATGGCTCCAGCTTTACGGGCAAGAATGGTACTACCTATGTGGTCAATACATTGCCCGGCACCGGCGATAACAGCATCGATCATGCAGATGCCACCACTACCGGGTATTATGTGCGCAAATACTACGATCGTACTGCAGACGCGGCCAATAACTCTGGTTTGAATCTTATTCTCATCAGGTATGCGGATGTATTGCTTATGTATGCAGAAGCAGTGAATGAACTGGGCAATATGAATGCCGACATATGGAATAAAACCATCCGCCAACTGCGTACCAGGGCAGGATTTACTGCAGCCGGCGCGCTCGATTTTCCCGCCCTTAGCCAGGCTTCCCTGAGGGAAATCATCCGCCGGGAAAGGCGCAGTGAACTGGCTATGGAAGGCACTCGCATATTCGATATACGCCGATGGAGAACCGCCGAAACGGTGTTGAATGGCACAATGCACGGCTTCAAAGTAAACGGCGCCTACCTGGAAGTAGACCGGCGTGTATTTGATGCTTCCAAACATTATCTCTGGCCGGTACCGCAAACAGAGGTCAATCTCAATAAGAACATCAAGCAGAACCCTAACTGGTAAACTCTTAAATTTTAGGAAGATGAAATACTTTTCACACATCATCAATAAATCTTTCTTCGCCATTCTCGGGATGGTAGTATTCAGCGCCTGTACCAAAAAAGAAACTGAACTGAATACCAGCCTGGCGCCTGTTCAATCGTTGTATGCACCCGCCGATGGACTATTTGTGAAACTGCAACCCGCTACCTCTGCATCGGTGCAGTTTGAATGGGATGCCGCCCGCGCACAGGATGGAACCTATATTCAATACGAACTGGCTTTTGATAAAGAAGACGGAGATTTTTCGCAACCCATTTACAAAATAGCCTCCGATGGAAACGGGGCAATGAACACCCTGACATTGTCTCACAAAGTGCTGAACAAGATCGCCAACATGGCGGGCATTGCTGCACTGGAAACCGGAACACTCAAATGGACGGTATTATCTATTAAAGGCATCAACTCGGTAAAGGCAGAAACTGTCAGAACGATGATCGTGGAAAGGCCGGCCGGTTTTGCCGATATACCCGCCGATGTATACCTGACCGGTGATGCCACCGAAGCAGGCGCCGATTTGTCTGCTGCCATAAAACTGAAGACCATCTCACCGGGCGTGTTCGAAATCTTTACAAAATTAAAACCCGGCACCTTTAGCTTCACCAACCAAAATACCGGTACGCCATTAACCTTTGCCCTCAATGGCACTACGCTGGTGGAAGGCAGTCCCATGACGCAAACCGAGGAGAAACTGTACCGCATTCGCCTCGATTTTAACAATGCAGCCGCCGAAATGACCGAGATAGTGAGCCTTGGCGTTTATGTATCTGCCTATGCAGAAGTGAAACACCCGCTCAGCTATACAGGCAATGGTGTATGGGAAAATCCAAACACACTGGTAGAATTCTTTCCTTTCTCCTGGGGACGCGATGAGCGCTTCAAATTCCTGCTGAAAACAAAAGACAGCCAGGGAGCTACGGTAGATGAATATTACGGAAGCATGAACCAAAGCAACCCGGTGCCTCCTGATGCCAACACTCCGGCCGACTATTTTACCCTGGTTCCGGTAGATAATTCTCAATGGGATTATACCTACAAGTTCCCTACAGCGGCAGACAACCAGATGGTGAAGATCATAGCCGATTTCAGTCCATCATCTCCCACATACTCTTATCAAGTAGTCATAAACTGATAAATCTGAATGATGAAATTTGTACGAATAGTCATTCTCATATTTATACACGCGTGGCTTTTTACATCCTGTTATAAGGAGAAAAAAGATATACCGGTTATTGTGGGCACCGATACTGCCGGCGTCATCAATGTGGCGTATAAAGACAGGGCAAAGCAGGTATATGACAATATCATCACACTGTATAGTCTTTCAGGAAGTAATCTGTTAAAAGAAAATTATCCTGCACAACCGGGGGATCCCGCTGCCGCCTATTTCTGGTCTCATACCAGTATGCTGGGCGGCGCTATGTTGCTGAAATCGCTCGGTTTTTCCGATCCTTCGTTTCAGAAGCTACTCGATGGCATGGAAGATTACTGGGATGCCGGCAGAAAGCCCGCTGCTTACCAGTCGTCGCCGGTGGCAAAAGGTCCGGCCGACCGCTTCTATGATGATAATGCCATTGCAGGGCTCGATATGCTGCGTGCATACGAACAAACAGGCGATGCGCAATACCTTGACAAAGCAGAAAAATGTCTGGCCTTTGATATGAGTGGAGAATCTGATCATCATGGTGGCGGGCTTTTCTGGAATGAACAATACCGCCTGAACAACGTCAGCCATCCCTGGTCAATGAAAGCCGCCAATGTAACCGCCCTGGCCGCCAACCTGGCCCTGCGGCTTCATGAAATAACGGGCAGGCAGGAGTATCTCACTGCGGCCCAACGCTGGTACGAATGGGTAAAACTGAAATTGCAGGATCCGGGCGATAAGATCATCTGGAACAGCATCGCCATGAAAGATGGCAGCGTTAACACAACCAAATGGACCTACAATACAGGCGCCATGATCACCAATGCCTGTTATTTGTACAAGATTACCCAGGATGCCGGTTATTTGACGGAAGCCAAAGCGCTGGCCAAAGCCTCCTACGACTATTTTACCCGCCCGGTGGGTACACTGGGCCGTTTCTTTCCTGCACATGATCCCTGGTTCACGATGATCCTTTTGCGTGGATACATGGATCTGTACGCCCTGGACAAAAACGACGAGTACATCAATACCATGATAAAAAACGTAGACTATGCCTGGCTGAATTCCAGGAATGCCGATGGGTTGTTTGCCGAGGATTGGTCGGGACAACATACCGGCAGGTATTACTGGATACTCACGCAGGAATGTATGGTGGAGATATATGCACTGATCTCGAAATATAAGAATGAATAAAGTATGAAGAGAACGATCTTTATAGGGATAGTATTGGCGCTGATTAAGGTACAAACTGTTTTTTCACAGGAGCAATCCTATGACCAGCTAGCCCGCCATTATTTTCACAAGGTATGGAATTACTACCGGGTGCCCCAATACGGACTGTTTGCTGAATTTTACCCGCAGGCGCATACCGATACTCTTACTTACCTGCAGCAAGGCGGTACTTCGAAAGTGGCCAGTTATCTCTGGCCATTGAGTGGCATTGTATCGGCCTGCAACAGGATGATCAAATTACCGGGAGGAAGCCAATTCCTCCCGTATCTTGACTCGGCCATGATGGCCATGGAGCAATACCGCGACACGCTGCGTCATCCGCCGGGTTACCAGGCTTATCCTGCCCGCTTTGAAAAGGTAGACCGCTACTATGACGACAACGGACTGGTGGCCATCGATTATGCCGAAGCCTACCTAAGCACCGGTAACCCGGTTTACCTTAAACGTGCGAAAGATGTATTCAGGTTCATTCTCAGCGGATGGTCTGATGATATGGGGGGAGGGGTGAGCTGGCTGGAAGGCCACCGCGATCAGAAGCCGGCATGCAGCAATGGCATGGCAACGCTGGCCGCGCTGAAGCTATACAGCGCCACCAAAGAGCGTTATTACCTTAACTGGGGTAAAAAGTTTTACAACTGGATGAAATGCCTGCGGCAACCTCCTGGCATTTATGCCAATGATATCAAAACCAAAGACAGCAGTATCAACAAAACCTATTATACCTATAATTCCGGCTCCATGCTGGAAGCATCTGTATTGCTTTATCAATTCACTTCAGATACATCTTATCTTAACGAAGCGCGCACTATTGCCCAGGCAACTCTGGCTCATTTTGGGAAGAAGCAAGCGGATGGGCGCATCGTTATTCTCGATCTTCCCTGGTTTGTGACCGTGCTGTTCAGGGGTTATGAAGCACTTTATCATATCGATAAGAATTCCCGGTACATCCAGATAATCAGAAGTAATATAGATTATGCCTGCAAGCACGGCCGTGACAAATATGGGTTATTCAATACTAGCTGGACGAACAGCAAAGATGAATATGAGAAACCCAAATGGTTGCTGGATGAAGCTTGTATGGTAGAACTGTTTGCAAGGTTGGCCCTGCTGGAGGGCAAACAATGATATTTTGGCTTCCCACCGCATTATCTCCCTGTAAGGTAAAGCCGTCCGGCAGGGTATTGTCCTTATCCGTTTATTTTTTCACTTTTTTGCCGGTTTTGTCAATAGTTATATACCTGTTTTTTTTCGCCACCCTTGCTTCACCATTTACAAACCTTGAGGCTAACCTGTATTGGGGAGGAATCACCCAGTTTCCTGCTTTATTAATATAACCCCATTTACAACCGGAACCATCGCATACCTGTACCTCTGCCAGCCCCTCTGAAAAGGATGCTACTCGTGCATATTGACAGGGAATTACCAAACGGCCGGAAGTATCTATGAAACCATACTCTCTTTTAAACGAGTCCTTGTTCAACATAGCCACCGCTGCCAACCCTTCCTTAAAAAAAAGGGCATCTATGAACTCAGGCCTGGCAATAATCTTGCCTTCTGAATTGACAAAGCCAGAACCATTTATTGTTTCTATCAAACTCATGCCTTCCGGGCCTTTTCGGATTGCCTTATATGCTACAGGCAGTATCTCATTACCTGCCTTGTCAATAATTCCGAATTGCTTCTCTTTTTTAACAATGTATTTCGAGCTATAAAATAGTTGAATGTCATCGTACTCTGCATTGACCACCACTTTGTTTTGTAAGTTACTGATACCATATTTTTTATTGGAAGGGTTGTAGTATATGAGCACCTTGTCTGCTAAATCACTATTCCTTCGAAGCCATTCTGTTGCTTTTTGATGCCCCGCTTCTGCAGCCTTTGTATAGCAAGCCACTGCTTCAAAATCATAGGATCGGCATTGGTTATATTGAAAGCTATGGTAAATTTCTCCCATCTGAAAATGCTCCTCATCACCCGCTCCGTTTTGGATGGCCTTTAAATAATATTGAACTATTTTATTGTTTAACTCAGTACCTATTCTGGGTTTGATCTTAAACACACAACGAGCCATATACACATACAATGCGGGATCATGGGCATTTTCCAAAGCTGTTTGTTCAAAATAATGCAGGGCATTGCGATAGTCTTTTTTCTCGAAATACCCGATGGCTGTGTTGTACAATTCCGACCGGCTTTTGGGTTGATAGCTAAACTGAACATCATAAAATATTACTCCCTTGCCGGCAAGTTTGTTTTTAAACTGCGATAAAGCCATCAGCGCATGTTGTTCCGAATTATAGGGACCAACAATATATTTGGGGGTGCGTACATAGTTTTCAACGTAATACCTTTCATCGAGGTTATTTTGTTTGGCCATTTGTCTGCTCACAGTCAGGTTCATTTCTTTGCGTAGCGCAGCGCCGTTTATCTGGTTATTCACGGCTTCTATGAAAAATACATTGGACGTGAGCATTTTTGCCTTTACATGTCGCCCTTCCCGTTCGTATCGCTGATAGTCAATATTTACAGGTACGTACAAAAAACAATAGAATCCGGAGCCACCCTTTATCGTATACGTTTTTTCATTTTGCAGTGTGACCGGAAATTCCCTGATAATTGCTGTTCGCTGACTGTCGAGTTTCTTAGCTACTTCCTCCTGTTGTTTTTGCGGGCGTTTTTCTGCTGCCCGCTTTTCTTCTTCCGATGGGCCGCGGTCATCATAAATCGACCTTTGTTTGGGCGGTTCTTTCCGGTAGCGGCTATATTCGTTTTTTATCCGCTTTGTTTCCTTTTCCAGCCAGGCCTGGCTGACCCGGTTACCGGAACTGCCTTTACGTTGTGGGGTTGACCCGGTATTGGAACGTGTGCCTGAGCTGGTTGCACCAGATGAAGACCGACTGTCTGAAGAAGAATTACTGCTTCTCGTTAGTACAATACCTCCACTGCTGCTGCCTGAAGAATTGTACAACCGGGCTTCCCGCTCCCTGCGTTCCTTTTCTTCCTGTATGTTTTTCTCCTCCTTATTTTTCAGATAAGATTTCAACTCTGCAGGCGGGGTAAATGTCACTTCGTCAAACTCCAGACCATTTCCGTATATGGGACCTTTTCCTTTCACCACCTGTATATCTTTTGCACAGGACCCGTGGTCACCTATCATTTCTTTCAACTGCAGATATATACTTCCGGTATAACCGGGCTTGTCGCCATTCGGATGCGTCGGTAAGTGGGGAGAGCCCATATCAAACCACTCGTATTGTCCGTATACACCTTGTATCCACCGGAACCGGGCTTTTTTCACTATAAAATTTATTCCCTTAATGCCCAGCTCGTCAAACGAAACAAACTCATTGTCTACTGTAAAACCTGTTGGGCTGGAATAGGAAAACCATGTACTGAAAACTATATCGCATTTGAATCCACCTGCCAAACCGCCATCGGCAAATGAATTGATGGGTGAGTGATGTGCTGCGAAATTGTTCAACACCAGTTCCACCTTTGCTTTTTTTGTTTTCATGGAAGATCCATTTCGGTAACTATATTCCATGGTAACATTTGCGGTAAGCGGCATGCGGTAAGGGATGGTGCCAGGAGACTGTCCATAACAAACGCCTGCCATAAGGGCTGCCAGAAGGGGTAGTAGGTTTTTTTTCATTTCGTACGATAACGTTGTTTAGGGGTTTCTACGGGTTGTTGGTTATGTTTATCACTACTCTGAACCCGATCTCATCCGATCGGTATGTTACCGGAAGCATTTGGGTGGCTTCCGAATGCATGTCTTCGCGAGGCGAACGAAAACTGCCTCCAATGATCATCTTCCTGCTTGAGGAGGTATCGGTGTCACCGGGTGTATGATGCCATCCATCTACCCATTCCCATACATTGCCCCACATATTATAGATGCCAAGATCATTGGGCTGCCTGCAGGTAATGCAAACTGGCTGCTCATTGGCCTGTTTGCCATTATTAAAGGCAGCGTATTTTTCAATGTCCGGTAGTACGGTATATCCCCCGGTAAGGTGATTCACAAACCGGCCGCTGAATGAAGCATATACCCATTCATCTTTAGCAGCCAATCGTACCGGTACGCCCCATAGTTCAGTTAAATAGCGGCAATATTCCAGGGCATCCTGGTACGAAACATTTACCATTGGTTTTTTTAGATCACCCCAGCCCCATGCCGGCGGCGCCGGCATATTTTTATGAAGGGCCCGGCAGAACCTGGCGTAGTCGCTTACACTCACACAGGTTCTTGATATGTGGAAGCTATTTAATTGGTAAGCAACCATTTTTTCCTGGTAGTCGGGCTCACTCCCGTCTGAAGAAATCACAGCAACCGTATCCGAACCGCCAGGCACCAATACAAAATCACGATGCATGTTTAGCTGCTGAGCCCGGCTGTTTAAGGAGAAAAAAGATGCTGACAATAACAGCACAACCCATTGCTTCATGAACGATTGTTTATTCCCAAAAATACGTTTTACGCCTGTGAACGGCACTCCCTATTTGTAGGGATATTGCTATTTTCAGTATCCTGCAATGCCCTCAACTGAAAACAGCAAACCCTTTACGTTCTGAAGTTGGCAATACATGCAGCCCCCCAAACAATAGTTATTTTGGGGAATTTACTGCTTTACAAATTTTACAGTCACCCCGTTTATAACACCGAAATAAAAGCCCGTTTTAAGCCCTTCCATACCAATTCGGTTCAAACCCGCATTCAGCGCCTGTATTTTCATAAATCTTCCCAATGCATTGTAGATGCGGATGCTACCGGCATCGGCAACATATATATTGATAAATTCATTGGCCGGGTTGGGGTAGAGCAACAGGCTGTTTTTTCCATCGCCCGTTAAAAGCACAGTTTTGCTATAGGTGTAGCGGTTGTCAAGATCCACCATTTTTAACCGGTAAAAAGCAGTTTGTTCCGGCTGCAATGTGTTGAAAAAATACTGGCTGTTATGGCCGGTGGCGTTCAATTTGCCGATGGATTGGAATGAAGCCGACTGGTTGGTATTGACAGTGGCTTTCTGAATTTCAAAATAACTGAATTGTTCTTCTATGCCTGTTTTCCATTGTAGTTGCGCCATACCGTTTTGTAATGTGCCTGCAAAGCTGATAAGTGTTACAGGCAAGGGTACCGACGGTGCATATTCATAAGCCCCTATATCCACCGTGCTGCCATAGATACGTGCATTACCTACCATATCTGTTGCAGTACTGATATAACTGTTATTGCCTTTATCAATAAGCGGGCTGCTACTTTGCAGTCTGAAATCTCCATTGGCCGCATCCACAAACAATGGGTCTGTATCGCCTTGAATATTACCGTCTGTGGTAACGTTTTGCCCCTGTATCAAACAGTAGTGGATGTTTTCCGAAGTGGAAGCTTTGGCATAACCGCCATTATTACCATATACAACACTATTCCGCAGTGTAAAGGTACCCCTGTTCGAATAAACGGCATACGTATTACTGCCGGTGCCTCTGTTGCCCCAGAATGTACAGTTAATAACACCGGAACGCTGGGAGTTCAGGAAGGCGCTGGCATTGGAAGTAGCCATATTCTTCACAAACAAACAATTCAATACCACCGGGTCAAAACTACCTTCACCTATACACAGTCCTCCTCCCCGGGCAGCCGTGTTGGCAGTAAATATACAATTGGCTATTGTGCCTTTCGAATCTCCCAGATACATGCCTCCACCGTCATTGTTATTAATGGCAGTTCCCCGTACAGTGATATTTTGGCTTCCCACTGCATTACCTCCCTGTATGGTAAAACCATCCAGCAGGGTATTGGCGTTATTGCCTACACTGATCACCACACGGCTGGCATTTTCCTCATTTCCTGTAATAGACAGCGTTTCGGCACTGCCGGTAACCACATCATTGTCGTTAAAGTCGCCGCTGAGGATGGATCGGTTGGCCTGGTTCAATAAATCCCTTTCTTCCAAAGAAGTCTCGGTGCCCGCAAAGCTACCATAGATCTTTATGCCCGATGTCAGCACAAAAGCTTTGTCTCTGTCTGTGTTGCCGTTACCCGCAATGGCCGTAGGCTTATACACGCCGGCAGCCACCCATATCTCTGTTGCCTGTGCGCAGGAATGGGTGGTGATGTCAAGCGCTTCCTGCAGTGTTTTAAATGCTTCTGTCCAACTGTATCCATCACCCGAAGAAACTACTTTGTTATTTACATAGAGTCTTGTATAAGCTGTTGACACGGGCGATGCACCAATGATCACTTCCACACTGGCCATATCACCGGCATCATCGGTAATAGTAACGGTATAGGTACCAGCCGTCAAACCGGTTGCTGTAGCGTCCGTACCGCCGGAAGGCGACCATACATAGGAGAAGGGTGCGGTGCCGCCGTTGGCTTTTACAGTAGCCGAGCCATTAGTTTGTCCATAGCAGGCATCGCTTTGCGAAATGATAGTAGCGGTAAGTTTGTCGGGTTGCGTGATGGGTACATGATGTACAATCGAGCAGCCGATTTGATCGGTAATGGTGCAGGTATATGTGCCTGCGGTTAATCCCGTAAGTGTGACATCGGTGCTACCGCCGGGCGACCACACATAAGTATAGGGCGCTGTGCCGCCACTCGCCTCAATGGTAACAGCACCATTGCTGCCGCCGAATATCGTAACATTGTTCAGATCCGGAACGGTGGCAGTAAGTTCCGGCGGACTGGCAATGGTCACCTCTACCTGGGTGGTAACATCATGCACATCTGTAACGGTACAGGTATAGGTGCCTGCGCTCAGTCCCGTGGCCGTAGCATCGGTGCCGCCGGATGGCGACCAGGAATAGGTATAAGGCGCCGTACCACCATTAACCGATACGGTTGCCGAACCATTGTTGATATTGTAACAGGTAGCATCGGTTTTTGAACTGATAGTGGCTATAAGCGGCTCGATAATGTATACGGTTTTTTGTATCGAGCAGCCATTTTTGTCTTTTATGGTGCAGGTATAAGTGCCGGTGCTCAATCCTGTAAGGGTAGCATCGGTGCTGCCGCCGGGCGACCATTTATAATTGTAAGGCGCTGTACCACCGGCGGCTTCAATGGTAACGGCGCCATCGCTGCCCCCCTCTGTTGATACATTGGTTTGGTTAACGGTGGCGGTAAGTTCCGGGGGACTGGTAATATTCACAGTGGTTTGAATGGTAAAACCGTAAGCATCTGTTATGGTACAGGTATAAGTGCCCGCGCCAATCCCCGTTATGATGGCGTTATTGCTACCACCCGGCGACCATGAGTAAGAATAAGGCGTTTTACCGCCCTCTACTATTACACCAGCCCCTCCATTCTTGCTGTTAAAACAGGTTACATCTTCTTTGATGCGGCCGTTTATCTTAAAGTCTGTGGTATAAAATTCATATGCTCCCATATCCAGGTTATTACCACCGGTACGGTTATTCCCTTCTATATCGGTGCTTAACGGGTTATAGGCCGGGGCGCCGCCATTGATACAGGGGCTGCCGTTTTGCAGGCGATAGTCTCCACTGGTATTGGGCATAGTACCACCGGTTCCCACGGCGCCCACAAACAGGGGGTTGCCGCTGATCACGGTACCGCCAGGCGCAGTGGGTGAATTGCCGCCATCGCCTACCAGCGTATTATAGGCAATAACTTCTGATGGAGATACATCGGGGTCGTTCCTGATCCCGTTTTGTCCATTGCCGGCGGTATTACCATAGATGATGCAATTGGCCATTGTGGTGCTACGCCCCGAGTGAAATATAGCACCACCACGACCACCGCTGGCCCGGTTCCCCGAAATGGTGCAGTTATATAATTGTGAGCTGCTGCTTAATTCATAAATAGCGCCGCCATGTCCGCCACTGATATTATCTGTAACATAATTTCCGGAAAAAATACAGTTGTAATACAGGCCATCGGCCAGGTCGGTATATAAACCACCGCCACGACCAGCCCTGTTTCCCCTTATCCAGCAGTTTCGGATTTGAATCAGGTTGATATGAGACAGGAACATGCCGCCGCCTCCTGAACTGGAAATAGTCTGCTCATTCACAGTGATAGACAAACCGGTAGTACTGGCATGGCCCTCCTGGACGAAGAATCCATCCAGCGCAGTATTAGGCCAATGCCAGGAACTGGAAGGGCCCGCAGCAATGACTACATGGTACGCATTATCATTAATAGAGTTCACATCACCCAGATTGCCTGAGAGTACACTACCACTACCTGTTCCCGGCAAAATTCGATTGTCCAGATCCGTAATGCCATTGTCGGGGTCAAAGCCGCCGTATATTTCTACTGACCTTTTCAATACAAAAGCGCAGAGGCGGTTGTTGATGCTAATGGTATTGACGTCATTGGCAAGGTGGGTAGGTTTATATACGCCTACGGCTACATAAATTTTGTCGCCTGCAGCAGAAGCATTGATCATTGCCTGCAAATCATCCGATGCATTAGCCCAGGAACTACCATCTTTGGCGCCGGCGCCGGTGGGTGTTACATAACGAATAAGGGCAAATAATGAGACGGGATAAAAAACAAATAAAAACAGCAAAACAGGCGGCAAGGTAAACCGTAGTTGTTTTTTCATCGGGTTTAGACTTTCTTTAGGTGGTTAAATAAGCCGCTAAAATACTCTAAGGGTCATAAAAACACAAGTAATCAATACTTATTTTACGATAACGGAATGTGGATATAGATGAAAAGTCTGGTGTCAGGATAATTCCGCCGGTCAAATGGTATAGACAAAAAAATTGGGCAAATCCGATCATCCCGTTTTGTTCAACCAACACCCGAAAGGTATGCACTGGCTGGTGTCGGGGCGCAGTACACGGAAACTATTAATTCCAAAAATATATTGAAGGTCACCCGGTTATAGACTCCTCATGCGTAATAATGGCAAACGTAATAAAAAGATAATTTCCCATGGTGGCCCCGAAGGCATCCATCTTCTAATTTGCAACAATTAAAACACTTATTCGAAAAAAATAAGCAATTTTAATATCTAAATTGCATCTGAAGATCCACCATTTGGAAAACAACGCCGTCCATACCACCAAAGCGCTGCTGCAGGAAATTGCCAAAGGCAATACTGCTGCCTTTGCTCAACTGTATATGGCCTTTTACGACAAGGTGTATTCTGTAGCCCTGCATTACCTGAAGGTACACGAGCTGGCCGAAGACAGCACCCAGCAGGTATTTATGAAATTGTGGGAACGTTACAGCACACTGGCCTTGGTTGATGATATCGATGCCTTTGTATTTATTACTGCCCGAAATGAAATATTCAACCACCTGCGCAAAAATTCCATGCAGGCAACTTACCGCGAACTGATACGGGAACTATTTTTACAGGAAACCGGCTCTCCCGAAGATATATTGATTCGAAAACAAAAAGCCCGCTTGATTGAACGAGTCATCGACCGGCTGCCTGAACGCCAGCGGCAGGCTTTCCGCTTAAGCCGCGAAAAAGGTTTGCGATACAAGGAAATAGCCGGCATTATGAATATATCGGTTCCCACGGTAAAGGAACATATCTCCAATGCCATGCATCAAATAAAATCCTCGCTGTTCGTACATAAGGATGAATTGCTGTTGTTGCTTTTGTATTGCGTATATAACCAGGCACTTAGCTCCCTTCCGGATGTATTTTAAAATTTTTTTGCAGCCAAACCCTACCTTTTTCTCACTCGCGTGTCTTTATCATTGCCGTCATCATTATTCAAACAATTTTCATGACCAGGGAACGGTTCGAATACTTATTGCAACAATACCTGCTTCAGCAACTGACTGAGGAGGAATTGAACGAATTTTTTGAAGCGGCTTCATTGCCGGAATTCGAACCCGTGATCAAAGCTGCGCTGGACAGGGATTTGCAGTCCCCCACCATCGCGGGAAGCACCGTGGCCGGCCAGGCGCAGCAATCGTATGAAAACTTTGCCCGTTTGATATCCGACCCAGGCTCCGATATCCCTGAAGACAATCGCAGGCCGGTTATCCGATTGGCCTGGTGGCGTTATGCAGCGGTATTCGTTTTGCTGGCAGGTGCTGTTGCCTGGTTATGGTTGAAAAAAGCACCAGATCAGCCAGGCAGTGAACTGGTATCTCTCCAAACCCATTCCATAGATATTGCACCGGGCACCAACCGGGCTACGCTTACATTGGCCGATGGTACTTCCATTCTGCTCGACAGCACCCATACCGGCACATTGGCCATGCAGGGCAATGCCCGTATTGAAAAAGCAGCCGATGGCGAGGTGGTTTATAATGTGCAGGGTTCCAACGCGGGTACTATTATGATGAACACCATGAGTACGCCGCGTGGCGGACAATACCGGCTCACATTACCCGACGGTTCGAAAGTTTGGTTGAATGCGGCCTCCAGTATTACCTATCCCACGGCCTTTACCGGTAAGGATAGGGAAGTGGCTGTTACCGGTGAAGCGTATTTTGAAGTGGCCAGAAATACAGCACATCCATTTATAGTAAAAAAAGGCGCTGCCAGCGTAATGGTACTGGGAACGCATTTTAATGTAAATGCCTACGACGATGAAGCCAGTTTGAAAGTAACGCTGCTGGAAGGAAGTGTGAAAGTAATGAATCAACCAGCCTCCGGTGATCTGCAATCGGCTGTATTGAAACCCGGCGAGCAGGCGGTGCTTACACGCGATGCACGCCAGGCCGACAGTACTGTGGTGAAGGCCGCACTTTTGGTGAACAACAACGCCGATGTAGCGGCAGCGGTGGCCTGGAAAAACGGCATCTTCAATTTCCATAAAGCAAGTCTACAGGAAGTAATGAGACAATTGTCTCGCTGGTACGATGTGGAAGTGATTTACCAGAAAGGTATTCCTCACATGGAATTTGGTGGAGAAATGGGGCGCGACCTTACCCTTTCGCAGGTATTGCAGGGGTTTGCAGATATGGAAGTACATTTTAGAATTGAAGATGGGAAACGACTGATCGTAATGCCATAAAACATAGATTGTTTACTCCAAAATCGGATCCTGATTGTAGCGCTGCAAGTATCCATCTTATCCTTCTCAAATTTATTGCTCCAACCAAATATGCTTTTATGAAATTAACTGCATTGTTATTAGTTATTTTTGTACTGCAAACCAGCCTGGCGGCCAGCCCGCAAACCATTACCTTTTCCGGTAAAGGGGTGCGGCTTGAAAAGGTATTTGCAGAAGTGAAGTCCCAAACGGGTTACCTGGTCATGTACAACTACAATGTGATACGCAATGCCAAACCGGTAACCATTTCAGTGGAGAACGAGCCTTTACAGTCGTTTATGCACAAGGTGCTCGACAAACAACAGCTCGACTTCAGCATCCTGAACAAAACCATTGTCATTAAACGAAAAACCGAAACACCTGTCCATGCACCATCGCCCGCGCCACCTCAACCGGAACAACCACCGGTAGATATCGAGGGAAAGATTACCGATGAAGCCGGTGCGCCCCTGGTAGGCGCTACCATCAGAGTAAAGGGATCGGAACAGTTCACCACCTCCGATGCAGAAGGCAAATTCAGTTTAAAAAATGTGAAAGAGGGCGCGGTACTGGAAGTATCCTATATTGGATATGTTACCCGCGAGGTGGCGGTTAACGGCAACAGCGCACCGGTAATAACGTTGCAAAAAGAAGTATCGCAATTGAGCGATGTAGTGGTGGTAGGTTATGGTTTTCAAAAACGCAGGGATGTTACCTCGGCCATTGCTTCGTTCAAACCCACCGAAGAAAATGCCCGGCCGGCATTAAGCCCCGATCAACTCATACAGGGCAGAATGCCCGGCGTGCAGGTAAGTGCCGGTTCGGGCAGCCCCGGATCTACCAACCGTGTGTCCATACGTGGTATTGGTTCATTAAGCGCTACCAATGAACCGCTGTATGTGATTGATGGTATTCCCGTGGTGCAACAGAACGCCGCTTTGATCAATATGGGTGAGAACATGAACCCGCTGGCATTGCTCAATCCCAACGACATTGAATCGGTGGAAGTGCTGAAAGATGCTGCCTCCGCGGCCATCTACGGTTCAAGGGCTACCAATGGTGTTATCATCATCACCACCAAATCGGGCCGTGCAGGCAAGGCGAAATTTACGGTAGACTATACAACCGGTATGCAGCAGGTGCCCAATTTGCATAAAATTAAAATGGCCGGCTCAGACCTGTACCTGGAAGTGATTAACGAAGCCATTGACAACTACAATGTGCAGAATAATCTGAAACCGGGCAACTCTGGCTATATGTTGCGTAAGGAAAATCCTTATCCCGGTTTACCCGATACCGATTGGATGGACGTGGTGCTTCGTACGGGCAGAACGCAGAGTGTAGGATTTTCCATCACCAGCGGCACCGATAAAACCAAACTGTATATATCCGGTAATTATCTCAACCAGGAAGGCGCCATTAAAACACAGGAATTTGAAAGGTATACCGGTAAACTGAACATCTCGCATAAACTCAACAACTGGCTGGAGTTTGGCGCCAATACCAATTTCAGTTTTTCCCATAACGACCGCATACCCGGTTCCAACCTGGGTTCTACCATCATGGCACGTGCTATACCGCAGCGTCCATTCGATCGCCCTTATAAACCTAATGGAGAGTACTATGTGGGTGGAACCGAAGACCTCATTTATCACAACCCGCTGCAGATTTTGAATGAAGAAAATACTTTCCTGAACACCTGGCGTTTACTGGGCAATTTTTATGGCAGCGTAAACCTGGCAAAGGGGCTGGTATTTAAATCGGCTTTTGGCGCCGACCTCACCTATACGCTGGACAATGTGCACTATAACGAAAAACATCCGTACGGAACAGGTGTAGGCAGCAAAACCGATGCCCGCCGTTTTTCATCAAATGTATTGTGGGAAAACACGCTGAACTATAACAAAACATTTGGCAAGCTGGATTTCGGCGCCCTGGCGGGTTATTCATACCAGAAGCTGGCATTATCCAATATATCCATCGAAGGCAGGGGATTTCCCTCTCCGGCATTTGATGTGTTGTCGGTAGCATCTGAAATTACAGCCGCTTCTACCGGTCTCTCCGAAAGTGCGCTTTTATCATTGTTTGGCAGAACCAATTTCTCCTGGGATGGCAAGTACCTGCTTACGCTTTCACTGCGTACGGATGGTTCTTCCAAATTCTCTCCCAATAACCGCTGGGGTTATTTCCCGGCAGTATCGGCAGGCTGGAATATCTCCGATGAAAACTTCTGGATATGGGAACCGGTACAGGCCAAGCTCAGGGCCAGCTATGGTGCTACAGGTAACCAGGATGGCATCAGCAGTTATGCCTACCTGGCGCAAATGAGCGGTGGCAGAAACTATGGACTGCAGAGCGGTATTGCCGTAAGCACCAATGGCAACGAAGATCTTACCTGGGAAACAGCCAGGCAGCTGGATGTAGGCCTCGACCTGGCCCTGCTGAGAGGCAAACTGAATTTTACGGTAGACTATTTTATCAAGAAGACCGATAACCTGTTATACAGCCGGCCGCAACCGGCCACCAGCGGCTTTACCAGCATCATCAGCAATATTGGTTCCATGCAGAACAAAGGCCTGGAATTGCTGGTGGGCACCAACCTGAATTTTGGTAAACTGCAATGGTCGTCAGACTTCAATATCGCCTTTATCAAAAACAAACTCACTTCCCTCATTGGCGACGATGCCTTGTTGATAGGCGCCAACCGCACACTGAAAGTAGGGGAGGAAGTAGGTAGCCATTATTTATATAAACAGCTGGGTATATACCAGGACGATAAAGATGTACCAGCCTCTTTCTACGCCAATGGTGTAAGGGCAGGGGATGTGATTTATGAAGATATAGATAATAATGGCATTATTGACGTAAACGACCGGCAGATTGTGGGCTCCTCCAACCCCGACTTCTTTGGCGGATGGAACAACAGCTTCCGGTATAAAAATTTCGATCTGAATTTCTTCTTTACCTATTCCTATGGCGTGGATGTTTATGCCAGCTACAGGCTTACCATAGAAAGACTGGGTAATAATTTCGTGAATAATACCGAACGGGCTATCAAGGAAAGATGGACTGGCCCGGGTACCAGCAACACCACCCCCAGGGCCATTTATGGAAGTACCTGGAATACCCAGAACTCAACCCGCTATCTGGAAGATGGTTCGTATATCCGTCTTCGTTCGTTGAACCTGGGCTATACCGTTCCCGCCAAATTATTGTCGCGGTTTAACATGAGCCGGGTACGCGTTTATGCGCAGGCAGATAACCTGTTCCTGCTGACAAAATACTCCGGCATGGACCCCGAGGTGACCAGTGATTTCGACCCGCAGTTCCTGGGTCAGGACAATCTGATCCTTCCGCAATTACGGGTGATCAACTTTGGTATCAACATTAGTTTTTAAAGGCTAAATCGGAATACTATGAACCGACATACATTCTTATCAATCATTTTTTTCACGCTCGTTTGTACCGGCTGTACCAAACTGGATTTTTATCCGCACTCATCGGCATCGCCGGAATCTGTTACTGAAAAAGACCTGGATCCGCTGCTGAGAGGACTGTACAATTCTGTGCAGAATTTTCCCGGAAGAGAATCCTATATCATGTTCGACCTGGTGGGCGGGAACCTTACTTCTGCTTCGGGTGGTAATGTACTCACCTTTATTAAGAATATCATGCGTACCGACTACAACCTGGTTAGTCAGGGCTGGAATGGTTATTACCGTGCGTTATACCAGGTAAACAATGTATTGAGTATACTGGACAACCTGCCCGATTCGGAGAAAAAAACGAAGATCAGCGGCGTGGCGCACTTCTTCAGGGCCTATATCTATTACAATCTTACTACCCGGTGGGGCGATGTGCCGCTGTTAAAAGTGAACTCCAACGAAAAAGTGAGCAGAACGGCACAAAGCGAAGTATGGAAATTTATCGAGGAAGAACTGCAGGCAGCCATGAATGAGGGACCTGCTTTTATTGCCGATTTGAACAGCAACTATTATTTGGTTTCCCGCGAAGCTGCACGAGCCCTGATGGCCCGGGTAAAACTGGCTCAGAAAAAGAATGCCGAAGCAGCCGAATATGCTGAACAGGTAATCAACTCCGGTTTGTTCCGCCTCGATAGCTTTGAAAAGATATTCAGAAAACAAGCCAACGATGAAGTGATTTTTGCTTTTGAAAACCTCACCGAAGAATCGAGCATTACCCTCAGCACCCTGTTTTATACCTACGCGCATCCCGTAAAAGGATCCTATGTATACAAGCCTACCGATGAAGTCATGAATATGTATGATGCCGACGACAACCGCAAGGCCATGGCGATAGATACCTATACCAACCTGGATGTACTGAACAAATACCCCAGCGGACAGGCAGGCACAGACCCCGTGGTGATTGTGCGCCTGGGCGAATTGTATTTGATCAGTGCAGAAGCACAGGGTATGAATGGTTTGAACCGCCTGAACCAATTGCGCCAGGCAAGGAACCTGCCCGCTCTCAATCCGGCCAGTCCCGAGGAATACCAGGACGCCGTAGCCCTGGAAAGAAGACGTGAATTACTGGGTGAAGGTTTCCGCTGGTACGACCTGGTGCGTACAGGAAAGGCAGTAGCCGAACTGGGCATCGAAGAATACAGGCAGAAATTCCCCATTCCCGATAATGAAAGGCTGGTGAATGAAAACCTCGGCCAGAACGATGGATACGTTGATTAATTAACCAAGGACCCCATTTTTTATGAGAAGGCATTTAACCATTTTATTGATACTACCAGTCATTCTTTTCAGCGCCTGCAAAAAGGATGAACCGGCTGAGAAGATACTCGACAGTAACCTTAGTAAAATATCAAAAGCATTACTGGAAAACTCCGAGCTGGTGAGCCGTGTGTTTACCGATACGGTGATCCAGCTGCATCCTGGTGTTGAGGCTACCGAAATACATTACCTGAGCATGGAGGGCTATTCCATGCGCATCTTTGTACTGGAAGCCGATTTGAAACAACCCGGCGTGGAATTGCGACCGCTTACGCCTTTTGCCAGCACATCCTATGGCCGGCAAACCGTTGCCGAGATGCTTAAATATATGCAGACCACCGGCGTGAAGCCCCTGTTTGGCTGCAATGGCGATTTCTTTAACGCCAATACAGGCGAACCCCGTGGCATCGTGTATTTGAATGGCCAGGCAATACGAACCACCATGCCAGGCGATACCTGGGGTTTCTTCGGCATCACCAAAACAGGAGAACTGGTGGTGGGCGACTCCGTAGATCACGACCAGAGAAAAGGTGAATTACAGCATGCCCTGGGTGGCCGTCACCGCCTGGTAAGAAACAAGGTATTGGTGCCGCAAAGCGATCAAACCATAGAACCTCGCACCTGTGTAGGATTTACCGAGGATAAGGTAGTTTATTTTATTGTAGTGGATGGTCGCCGTTTCGATTATTCAAATGGCGCCACTTTCCAGAAGCTCGGACAAATGATGGTAGCCCTGGGTGTGAAAGAAGCGCTGAATGTAGATGGCGGCGGCTCTTCCAGTTTTGTGATCAACAATCCGCGCGCCGACATCCTGGACATGCGTAACTGGTCGTCAGACGGTGCGCCCCGCGCCGTGGCCAACGGATGGTCGATTGTAATTACCAATTAAAAACCCTTAGCGATCAAACATATGATTACCCGAACAATAAATCATTGGCTATACATGCTGCCCCTGTTGCTGCTGGCAACAGCGTGTAAAAAAGACAGCACCGATAATTCCATCACCAGTCCCAGGATTGTATCCATTGCTCCCGATGCAGGATCGGGATCAATGATAGTGAGCATACTGGGAAAACATTTCAGCTCCGTACCCGATGAAAACATCGTACAGTTTAACGGCGAGCCCGCCGTTGTGCTCGATGCCAAACCGGGGGAACTGAAAGTTGTTACTCCGGCAAACGGACAAACGGGTAAGGTTACCGTATCGGTGAAAGGCGTTGTGCTGGAAGGTCCCGTATTTACCTACCTGGAGCCGGCGCCTGAATACATCGTTTCTACTTTTGCCGGCGCCGGTACAAACGGTTTTCTGGACGGACCTGGCACCGCCGCCCTTTTTTATCAACCCGAAGGCGTTTGTCTGGACCTGCAGGGTAATATCATAGTGACAGACAGAACCAATAACCGCATTCGCAAAATCACACCCGACAAAGTGGTGAGCACTATTGCCGGTACCGGCGACAAAGCTTATGGAGATGGTCCCGTAGCCGTTGCCCAATTCAACTTCCCCTGGCGTTCAACGGTAGATGCGCAGGGTACTATTTATGTAGCCGACCGCGACAATCATAAGATCAGGAAAATAACACCCGATGGAATGGTGAGCACCCTTGCAGGCAGTACAGCAGGTTATGCCGACGGGCCGGGCGGCGACGCCAAATTTAACCAGCCCCTGGATGTGGCTGTAGACAGCGATGGTAATGTATATGTGGCAGATAATAACAACCACCGCATCAGGAAAATAAGTCCTGCCGGTGAAGTAACTACCCTGGCCGGCAGCACCAGTGGTTTCAAAGATGGTCAGGGCACAGAAGCTTCATTCACCAATCCCTCTGGTATTGCCGTAGATAAAGACAACAACGTACTGGTAGCCGATCGCCTGAACAACCGCATCAGGATGATCACCCCCGGCGGCCAGGTGACCACGCTGGCCGGTGACGGTGTAGCAGGTTCCCTTGACGGCGATGCCGCCAACGCCCGGTTCAGTGGTCCTTATGGCGTGGATGTAAACGACAAAGGCGTGATTGTGGTAGCAGACCTGGCAAATAACAGGATCAGGATGATTGACAAGGGGAAAGTAATCACCATAGCAGGTACTGTAGGTGGATTTGTGGATGGTGTAGGCGCATCGGCGCGGTTTAACCAGCCTACCGATGTGGCGGTCACTTCGGATGGTACGATATATGTGGCGGATTTGGGGAATCACCGGATACGGAAGGTTGTGCCGATGTAGGTGATGAATAGAAACAAATTTTTCTACCTCTCCTTATTACAATAAATATAAAAAGCCACTGATACGTCAGTGGCTTTTTTCTGTTAATTAAACGACTGCCTGAACGCCAGCGGCGACTGCGAGGTTTTTGCCTTAAAAAATTTATTGAACGACTGCGGATGTTCAAAACCCAGTTCATACGCAATTTCACTAACCGACAAATCGGTTGTTGACAATTTTTCCTTCGCTTTTTCGATAAGCTTATTGTGAATGTGTTGCTGAGTGGTTTGCCCGGTTAAGGATTTCAATAAAGCACTCAGGTAATTGGGCGATGTATTCAACGCATCGGCAATGCTTTGAACTGTGGGCAGCCCTTTTTCGTTGATGTGTTTTTCATTGAAATAATTCGACAGATAATCTTCCAGCCGGTCCAGTATTTTATGGCTGCTTACCTTGCGCGTGATGAATTGCCGCTGGTAAAATCGTTCCGCATAGTTAAACAATGTTTCCAGTTGGGAAACGATGATGTTCTGCGTAAAGTGGTCGATATTGGCGCGTGCCTCCTGCTGTATATTGTGTACAATGCTGTTGATGATGGCCTCTTCTTTATCGGAAAGAAAAAGGGCTTCATGAATGGCATAGTCGAAAAATCCATAGCGCCTGATGTTTTTGGCAAGCGGTGTATTCCAGAGAAAATCGGGATGAATCAGCAGGATCCATCCCGATGGTTTTTCAGATGTATTATTGGGCGGGGCCGGTTGTAACACCTGGCCCGGTGCCATAAAATACATGATGCCTTCGTCAAAGTCATATTCCTGCTGACCGTAACGCATTTTGCCACCCAGACCGCGTTTTACCGATACCGTATAATAGTCAGACACGATCGGCTGCACCGGCAGCACTTTTTTTGCCTCCGCCACTTTTGCATAATCCACCACGCTGATCAACGGATGATCGGGCGGCTCCAGCAGGTGCAGCTTGTGAAACTCACTGATAGTTCGAATATGTACTGGTTTCATACTGCAAAGGTATTAAATTGCCTGTCCACCGGACACTTCAATGCGTTGTGCGTTGATCCAGCCTGCTTCGGGGGTACACAAAAAGGCTACCACACCACCGATATCATCGGGTAATCCCACACGGCCCAGGGCGGTAAGGCTGGCTATATGATCGTTGATCTCTTTGTTATCCCGCACACGTCCGCCGCCAAAATCGGTTTCGATGGCGCCCGGAGCTACCACATTTACCCTGATCTTACGGGGTCCCAGTTCTTTGGCCATGTATTTTGTCAATGTTTCCACCGCCGTTTTGATAGCGCCGTACACCGCCGACCCGGGATTAATGATGCGGGTAAGTCCCGATGAAATATTCACAATACCGCCGCCGTCGTTTTGCAACGGAAGTAATTGCTGTGTGAGGAACAACACACCTTTGAAGTGGATGTTAAAGATATCATCCGTTTGTTTTTCGGTAACCTCGGTAACCGGTGCATACAGGGCCGTACCGGCATTGTTGATAAGGAAATCGAATTTGGGTTGGCCGTAGGCTTTTGTGAGATAAGCCTTCAAATCGGTGGCAAATTGCTGGAACTTGCTTGTATCGCTGGTGTCCAGTTGAAAGGCCGTTGCCTTTTGTCCCAGCGCTTCAATTTGTTGTACTACTTCATCGGCCGCGGCTTTATTGGCATTATAGGTAATCACCACATCGATACCTTTCTTAGCTATTGCTATTGCCATGTTTCTTCCCAACCCGCGGCTGCCTCCTGTTACAATTGCAATTTTGTTTGACATAGTCCTATTTATTTTTAATGTTGATGAACTGTTGATTTTTGATATATGGCGGCAAATTCGCCGGCATAGTCTTCCAGGGATACTTTTCCATAGGCGGGTTTATTTTTATCATAATCTTCCCGCAGGATACCTGTATGAATGGCCTGTTCCAGTTCAATCAGGTGGTTGGCGGCATTTTCGGGCATGCCATGTTTTAATAGCGACTGCAATACTTGTTCCGGCGGTAAAACCTTCCACACCAGGTTGGGCCGGCCAAGGGCTTTGCCCAGTACCCCGGCCACCTCGTTACAGGTGCGTTCATCGCTGGCTACGTATTTGATGTGCATGCCTTGCCGTTGCGCGGTAATTTCCTTTGCAATTTCGGCGGCAATATCTTTGGGTGATACCATGGGTAAGCGGTCTTCTGCGCCAAATACGGCTCCGATACAGCCTGCGGTTTGTATCATAGGTATAAAATGAAGCAGGTTATAGTAGAAATAAGTGGGGCGCATATGGGTGATAGAAATGCCGCTGATGACGTTCAATGCATGCTCTCCCCTGTACGAACCTGTAATAAAGCCTGTGCCTGAAGGCAGGTGTGCACCGTAGCTGCTCAGATAAATAACGCGTTGTACACCCGCACGGCGAATGGCGGCCGCATAAGCTTCGGCAGTTTGTTCATAATAAGCCAGTTGATCCGGATGCCTGAAATTGGGTGGCGTCATGCAATAAACCGCATCGGCGCCGGTGAAAGTATGTGCTAAAAAATCGGCGTCCAGCACCGAACCAATGGCGGCTTTGGCGCCCAGATTTTCAATGCGGGCCTGTTTTTCCGGGCTGCTGCTGATGATGGTGATGCTGTGTTTTTGTGGCAGCAGCGCCTCTGCCAGTGGTTGGCTGATATGACCTAAGGAGCCAGTGATGACGATGTTCATGGTGGTGGTGTTTTTGATAGGGCAAAGTTTAGGAGATATGGCGAGTTGGATGTAGCCGGATCAACTTTTGTTGTAGCCAAAATTGAAGGGGACCCCTGCAACCGATTGCACAAGTTTATCCTTTGCCATTTCCCCAAAAAGCTAGATTTGTCTGGCTAAGCTTTTATTCAACCTCGAATTTATTACCCAGCAATGCGATATCTACTTTCACTGGCTGCCGTACTATTCACTTCGATTGCTTTTGCACAGGACGCCGGCTTTACCGTACAACCAACCAAAGCACCTGTATTAGTAAGCTTTGCACCTACCAGCATCCGTTTCAAAAAAGAGTCCACCCTGGAAATAAATCAACAAACAGCATGGCGCGTAACCGATGGTGCCCTGGAAAATTGCATTCAGCTATTATGATGAAACATTGGGAAAAGACACCGTGTTTAAAGCGCCCATCGGTACACCGGTCTACAACGAATTCTGGTCCGGAATGCTGAAGGATTTTACCGCAGACCCGCTCAACGACAGCCGCTTTACATCCTGGCCTGCCGGTGATACCTACCAGGTATATCCCGGGCCGCTGGGTTCTATCCGTTTTGAGAAGTTGATAGAAGGCATACAGGATTTTGAGAAGATAGCCATATTAAGAAAAGAATATAGCAGCAACAACCAGACAGATAAATTGCGTGCCCTGGAAGATGCGTTAAAAACGATTGATCTGAAAAAATTGAATGCGGGAAATGCCGGGGAGATGGTGGCAAAGGTAAAAAAGGTGATCAATGAATGATCACCACCCACCTAATTCACTTCTACCAACTCCACATCAAACACCAACACCGAATTACCCGGAATACTCCTGTACGGCGCACAACCATAACCCAAATATGGCGGAATGATCAACCTGATTATCCCACCCTGATTGATCAGTGGAATACCTATCTGCCAGCCTTCAATCACACCCGATAGGGGAAAGCTGGCTTCCCCGCCGTCAAACTGGGTGTTATTGGTGAATTTACCGGTATATTTTGCCTTCACGGTAGAATTGATAGTAGGAGTAGGGCCGCTGCCCTGATCGATGATCTCGTAATATAAACCACTGGCATGTTTAGTAGCATTCACATCGTTATTCGTGATATAGGCCTGCATGGTGGCATCATCTTCGGCTGCAGAAGTACATTTTATTTCGTTATCCTTATTGCTGCACCCGGCAAGCACCAGGATCATAAAGCTGAATAGAAAATTGACCAAACGCATGAATACTATTTGTTTGGCAACAAATATAATGTGCACCTGGTTATGTTTTAAAAATTTTCGCCAATACAAGTATAACCACCTGATCATTACACAATTAAAAGGCCCTGCCGTTAACAGCAGGGCCTTTTACCATCATATATATCTGTTAATAATAATCCAGCAGCCCGAGCTCAGTCATCTGAATAATATTATCCTTCAGTGTGGATGTAACATTGAACCGGTAATACTGATATTCAACCGGCCAGTCAAGATTGAAGCGGCGTGTTTCTTTCCTGCCAGGGAACAGTTCATTGGTCCTGGAATCGAGGGTAGTCCAGTTTACCCCGTCGTTGGAACCCTCCAGGGAAAAATCCCTGGGATCGCGACCCTGCGCATCGTTACCCGATGTAATGCTGTACCCGTCTATTTCCCTGGGTTTCGGAAATGCCAGTTGTACATAAAAATCCGGTGTGTAGTCAAATGCCAGGTATTTGGTGTCGTGATTATCATCGATCAGTTTAGGCATGTTCTCGTTGGGCGGCGAGTCGTTATGGCTTCCTGATATGGTGGCTTCTTTGGTAATATTCCGGGCTCTGATACCCAATTCATCAATCCTGAAATAGGTGGTGGCCAGGTGGCTGGCAATGGTGCCCGATGAAACGCTGACCAGCTTTATGGGCAACATATATTTTTCATTCAAACTAAGATCCTTGGGATTGATGGCGATAGCCAGGGGCTCCGATGAACTTTTGCCGGGTTTTACCACGGTGGTAGTGCCGGTAAGGGTGTATACACTATCCGGCAGCACTTTGTATACATTGCCTGTAAAAGCATTTTCTTCATTGTATACTTTTACCAGGGAAGTGTCAATTTCAAAGGTGCCGGTAATTTCTTCGGGCGCACCATGAAAGGTGGTATAATAAAACCCGAATGCTACTTCCTGAACGGAATCGGCTTTCAGCAAGGTGGTTATAATATTATTATCCTGGTAAGCCTGCGGCATATAACATGTGCCTTCTTTTGGCGTGTATAATTCGTCTTCCTTCAGACAGGCTGAAAACAGGATGGCAACGGGCAGCATAAGCCATAACACGGAAAGGGCCTGATGCTGTTTATATATTTTGAAAAGGGACATATAACAGATTTTTATTGTAATTGCGGTTTTGCGTTATTTTACCAACCTGGATTTTGAACCAGGTATTTGTTTTTCAGGATCTCACTGTTGGGAATGGCCCACAAATAATCCCTTGGCAAAAACCTTCTTTTCTGCACCAGTACTTTTTGGTAGAAGGCATCGCCGTCGGCAAAAATGTTCATGCCGTACACGTCGGCACCCATGGTTTGGGGAGCGATTTTCCATCTGCGCAAATCGAAATAACGTACGTTTTCAAAGGCCAGTTCTATCTGGCGCTCGTGCCTGATGATATTGCGTATAGCATCCTGCCCTACCGGAACGGGTAATGGATCCATACCGGCGCCATATTGAGGAAGTCCTGCTCTTTCTCTTATCAGGTTAACATATTTTAAAATGTCCGGATCATCGGGGCTGGTTTCATTCAATGCCTCTGCATAATCCAGGTACATTTGCGCCAACCTTACATATACCCAACCGCGCGAGTCTCTGCTTTTAGCGAGTTGCTTTCTTACAATATACCCGGTTGATGTTACGTCCCAGGTACTTTGAATTCTGCCCGAATTACCGCTTAGTTCAAAAACAGGGATCACTTCATCGGGGCTGCTTCCCTGGTTTTGCCAATAACTACGATTATAGGTTACTCCTACATAAAATCTTGCCTCCCGATCAACCCATTGATTGAAGGTGAGACGTTTTTTCGGGTCGTAGGGCGCCTGGAATTCAGAGAATCCCGATGCTTCGTAACCCGAATTAGGGTCGCCAATGGGTAACCCGTTTTTCATTTCATAGGCATCTACCATACTTTGGTTTACAGAAAGAAAACCGGCTCCTTTGTCAACGGTATTGTTGTAACCAACCAGTTTAGGTGTTATGTCATAAAAGTAGTCACCGGCGCCGCCACACATTGCTCTGCCCCATATCCACTCCGAATTCCAGTCGTTCATCATCACATTTTTGCACGATTTGTAGGCTGCTATCCAGGGGTCGGAATCACTTTCTTTATATAACTGATAAGTACCAGGTACAAATTCATCCAGGAACTCCTTATAAGCATCTGCGGCCAGTTTCCATTTGCTGGCATCATAGTTCTGGTTGATCAATGGTGTTCCATCCTGATTTTTCAAATTCGCATAATCTTTATTGCCATTGAACAGTGGGCTGGCTGCCAGTAATAATACCTGCGCTTTGTAGGCTTTGCAAACACCGGTCGTTACCCGGCCCCATTCATTATTCAAAGGCTTATTGGCAGGTTGGTTGGCTCCCAATGTTTCCGAAATTTTCAACTCGTTATAGGCCTGGTCCAGTTCGCGTACCACATAGTCTACACAACTATCGAATGGTGTACGCGGAAAAAATATCTCGTCACCGGCGCCCTCTACAGGTACTACATCTTTTAATATGATCACCGGACCGTAGAGCCGCATCATCCAGTAGTAAAAAATGGCCCTCAATGCACGCGCTTCGGCTTTGAAACGCATTTTCTGCAAAGGGGTAAGATCAGGCGCAGGCGCATCATCGATCTTGGCAATAAAATCGGTGGCGGTTCTTACCGGTTTGTAAAAGTTGATCCAGAATACGCCGCCATCCGTATTATTCCAGGTGCTTTGATTGAGTGAATTAGACATCACCCAATTCAACGACCAGTAGTTGGCCTCATCCGATGCGCCTGTCCAGGGGCCTGCATATGCGCTTCCCGGGGCAAAGCGGCTGCTGAATTCATCAGGAATATTGGCATACACCTGTGCCAGGTAACCATTCGTGTTGTTGAACGTGGCAAATATGTCTTCTTCTTTTAAAAGATTATCGGGCACCTGGTCCAGGAACTTTTTACACGACGCCGCGTTCACCACTACAAAAAACACCAATATGATCTTAAATATATTCTTTGTCATTGTATCAATTGTTAAGGTTTAAAAATTAGCCTGCAAGCCAATTGACATGTTGCGGGTGTTGGGATAGGTATTTCCATTGTTCGTATTCAATTCAGGATCCCACAATTTGAACTTGCTCCAGTACAACAGGTTTACCCCGGAGAAATATATACGTGCGCTGGTTAACCCGATTTTTTTGAAAGGTTCCCTGGGAATATTATATCCCAGGTCAACCGTCTTCAAACGAATGAAGCTCATATCTTTTACCCACCAGGTACTGGCTACGGTATTGTTCGATGTGGCAGTGCTGCCCCAGCCCAGGCGGGGGAACCAGGGACGTTCGGCAGGGTTTTCCTCTGTCCACCTGTCTGTTGAGATCATATAGATATTACCATCGTTACCACCACCGCTGAACGGCATGGCTGCATTGCCCTCCATCAATCTCGAAGCGCCCGATATACCCTGGAAGAACACGCTGAGGTAAAATCTGCCCACATTTACGTTGGCGCCAAATCCATACACAAAATTGGGTACATCCCAGCGGCTGATCTTGGTTTGGTCGTACATGTCAATAACGCCGTCGCCGTTCAGGTCCTTATATTTCAAATCGCCCACACGGGGATTGCCCAATGCAATTTGCGAGGGACTATTGTCGATCTCTTTCTGGCTTTGAAAAATGCCTTCGGCTATATAACCATAGTGGGCAAGCAGGTTATGTCCTCTTCTTTCCTGGTAAGGATCGGCATAAGGCGCCTCCCTGTTTTCACGTAAGACATCGGTATTGTAGGTGAAATTGCCCCTGAAAGAAACGCTTACCTTTTTAGACAATGGAATGGCCTGTAACTCCACAGTTCCATCAAAGCCGGCTACATCCAGTATACCATAGTTGCCAACAGGATTATATTGCAAACCGGCGTAGTCGGGGAAGTCCCTTCTTGTTAAGAATACACCAGACCGATGCGACCGGAAGTAATCCAGCACAAAGGATAGTTTATTATTCAGCACATTGAACTCCAGGCCAAGGTCTTGTGTGTGCGCAGTAGCCCATCTTACATCGGCGCCATATTGTGAAATGTTTACACCGGCGTAGCTCTTGGTTTGGCCAGGTATGCCGAAGCTGATGCCACGCGCAGAATTAGTAACCAATGTTAAGAAACCAAAACGCAAACCGGTTCCGGGCGCACCGGCAATACCATTGGAGTAACGAATCTTGAAGAACTGGAATATTTTATCCAGTGGTTCAAAAAACTTCTCGCGCGACAGTACCCAGCCTACACCTATAGAGGGGAAGAAACCATACCGGTTAGAGGGCGCATAGTTCTCTGAACCATTATAACCGGCCGTGATTTCAGTAAAGTATTTGTCATTATAGGAATAAGTGACCTTACCGGCTACGTTTTGCTGGCGAAAGGGGATATAATTACTCAGTGTACCATTAAAGGGGTTTAAATGGCTCAGCTGGTTGTAAACAACGGTTGAGTATACATGGTGGTCGCCAAAATAACGGTCGTATGAAACCTGACCTTCTAAAGTAAACTGCCGGGTGCCACCATTGGAACTGGCAAAACCCAGATCATCCGATCCGGCAATCATCTGCTCCAGGTTCAGACTGCCATCGGGTTTGTAGGGATCGGTCTGGTTCAAATAATAAATACTCCTGTTCCTTATCCTGCGTTCCCATGATTCATTAAACAAATCATAAGAATACAAACCCCTAATGTTAAGGCCTTTGGTAATGAAGTCCAGGTTCTGGGTAAGATAAATACTGCTGTTTATTTTCGACTGGAAGCGCTTTACATATCCGGTTTGGGTAACGGCCGCCCAGGGGTTGGGAGAGGGCGTGGCGCCATAACCGATACCCGATACCAGGTTGCCGGGATACATGGGCGGGTAAAATACAGGGCTGGCATTTTGCGCCTGTGCAAAAGCCTGCGTGGCGCCCCAGCCAGGCTCATTAAAATTGGTAATATACCCGTTGATGTATAGGCTGAACTTGGTGGTTTTGGTAAGGTCCATATCGATATTCGAGGTATAGTTAAATCTCCTGAATAGGGTAGTAGCGTCGTAATCAACCTGGGGATCGGTTTTCAACAAAGACGTTTCATCGTAATAAGCCACCGAGGTATAGTACTTTGTATTTTCACTACCACCGGTAGCGCTTACATTAAGGCGTTTGTTGAAGGAATACTTTTTAAATAACAGATCCATCCAGTCTACATTCGGAAATCGGTAAGGATTGGCAGTTCCTGAAAGCGTACTATCAATATATTCCTGTGTAAACTGCGGTTCCTGGCCCGAAGCAATCAGGGCTTCGTTTTTCAGTTCCATATAGGTTTTGGCATCGGCAATTTTGGGCACCTTGGTAAACGAGGTGGTGCCGTGATTGTAGTTGGCCATCAGTTTTACCTTGCCTGCCTTACCTTTTTTGGTGTTGATGAGAATTACACCATTGGCGCCTAATGAACCATATACTGCGGTGGACGAGGCATCTTTTAAAATGGTGAACGACTCAATGTCTTCGGGGTCAATGCTGTTGAGATCCCTGCCCTGCACACCATCGATAATGATCAGGGCGCCACTGGGGTTGCCGCCAAAGGTTTGAATACCACGTATCCAGATATCAGCAGAGTTACTACCCGGCAAGCCAGACCGCTGTACGCCTATTACACCGGCCACCCGGCCTGCCAGCATGGTGCTGAGGTTGGCTACGGGGTGTTGTAATTCTTTTGCGCTGACGGTGGTTTGCGCACCTACAACACTGATCTTTTTTTGTTTACCACCATAACTGGTTACAATCACATCTTCCAGGCTGCCCGCTTTAGCTTCCATAACTACTTCCATCACCAGTGTATTATTGATCGGCCTGATCAGTTCAATATAACCCGTATGGGTAAAAACCAGTACGTCGGTGGAAAGACATTGCAGTTTAAATTCACCCTTCGCATTGGTGGTGGTTCCCTGTGTGTTTTTATTCTGTACAACAACAGATACGCCGGGAATAGGTTGGTCCAGCTTGTCTTTCACAACTCCTGTAACGGTGATAGAGGTTTGAGACAAGGCGCCATACGACAAGGGGATGGTCGATACGAGCGCCAGCAGAACTCTAAGCAGAAAGTTTCTGGGCATAGCTTTCGTTTTAATTTTGGTTAGAACAACAATATTAAAATGTTTAGCACTGGTTGGATAGTTAATGAACCTGAAACGGATTGTTAACAGAAATTAAACGGCATGCCGAACCATTTAAGGATCAGCAGGTAAGGGTACCTGTAACACCAGACGCGGTGGATAGGTTCGGTTACAAATAAGGAATGATTAGCGGTAGCTGAGTTCAAGCCGGGGACGCCGGCCATATTCCTGCCACAGGTCGTCTACGGTTTTTCCGGTGAGCGTGGTCCATAGCTGCGGTGCGTATGTTCCGGCCCGGGCTGCCTTGTCCAGACTGTCTACCAGGCCGGCTTTTACGTTCTTTTCCAGCCAGATAAAAAAGCGGGCTGTTATGCGATAGGCATTGGTATAATGTTGATCGGGCTGAAAATCAGGAAGCAGCCAATTGCCCTTCAGGTTGTTGATGCCATATGCATAACGTACATAATCGGCAATACCTTCTGTCAGCCACCCGGGCACGGGATGCGTGTAACTTTGTACAATGTGCATGGCTTCGTGGGTGATTACGTCCAGGTCTTCGGGATAGTTCTTCAGCCATTGCGAGCTAATGCGTATTTTGTTGCCGCTGGCCTCGGCCACGCCCGGGTATTGAGGATCGATGGTGAGCAACACTTCCCGCGCCGATTGCGTATTGAAGCGCTGAACCTGGCGGGGATACACCTCGAAGAAAACGTCTATCAGACGGCGCAGAGTACTGGTATCGAAGCCGGACGGCAGGTTGTTGATGATAAGTGTATAACCCTGGCAGGTGATGGTGTCTGCACCTGGATTGCTGTTGCCGGTGGCTGGCGTTCCGGGAAACGATGTCAGCTTTGTAAAACCAGATGCCAATAATGCTACAAACAGAATGGTAAAATATGTTCTCATTATAAAAAATTATGATCCTATGAAGATATTTGCCAATTTTCCGGAACGTTGTCAATGAACTTTAAAAGAACTGTTAACGGAAATTAAATCATAACCAAAACCCAGCTGCTTGAGATATACCACCACCCTGCATACGATTATTGCCGTAGCCAGTTTGCTTATACTTTCTTATGTACAGTTCTTCCTGCTGTACAATACCTATGAATTGAAAAACGAACAGTATTTCTTCGAGGAAAAGCGCATCATCACCAACGAATACCATGCAGCCATCAGGAACGACAAAATATTTCCCGGCGGCGGCGCCCTGTTAGACAAATATATACTGGGGCATATGCAGCAACTGGAGGAGGCCTACCGCCACGATTTGGCGGCATTCAGGCGCATCAGTCAATTGGTATGCGATAGTGCATTTCGTGATCTGCGTAAGGCGTGCAATCTCGACAGTGTGGTGAACAACATCATGCATCGCAACCGGTTCAATATGAAAATACGCTATGCTTCTACCATTGAAATGGTGGAAATAGCCTTCGAGCGTGATCTGTATGTGCCGATGTATAAGCGCAATGGTCTTTACCCATTGATCGATTCAGAACTGCAAACAAAGGCGGGCATACGAATAGGGGGCGCCCTGAACGACCTGCAGGCCAATACCCTGGCCACCAACCTGATGGTGAGCGCCAGCGCCGATCATACCTACCGCATATCATTCAGCCTCTATGTGGATACCTATAACCGGAAAACCATGATCCTGCTGCAAATGATGCCTACCTTCCTATTGTCGCTTTTGTCGGTAGGTGGTGTGGTGTTCCTCTATTTTGTGACCTTCCGCAACTGGAAGCGGCAAAAGAAATTGTCGGAAATGAAATCTGATTTTATCAACAGCATCACGCATGAGTTTCATACCCCTTTATCGGCCATTATTGTAGCCAACCGCACCATGCAAAATGAAAAGATCCATTCCAACAGGGAAAGCCTGCTGCCGCTGACCGAAGTGGTGGCACGGCAGGCAGAACGGCTTAAAACTTTGATTGGACAAACATTGGAAATCACCACCATGAACAAGTTGCCGCTACAACTGGAGAAGCGATCGGTGCACCACCTGCTGGATGAACTGTTGTTGGATTACCGGCTCAAGGAAACGGAATCGAACCTTACCCTCACCCTGCATAAAACGGCAACACGCGACGTAGTTCTTCTGGATCCGTTCTGGTTTACCACCATATTTTTGAATATTTTTGACAACGCAATCAAATACAACACCAGAGAGCATAAAAAGATCGTGGTCACCACGTTCAACGACCGGAAGGCCCTGCACATTGCGATAGAAGACAATGGTATTGGAATGACAAGGGAAGTGCGCAAGCACATTTTCGACAAGTTTTATCGCGCCAGATCGGAGGCCCACAGCCGGGTGAAGGGTTTGGGATTGGGGTTGTTTTATGTGAATAAAGCAATCGCCTCGCACCGATGGAAGATCGACATCCGAAGTACAGAGGGCGAAGGGAGCGTGTTTACTATAAGTATACCCATATAGACCAAAACACTGCCTATGAATGCTAAACTATTGCTTGTTGAAGACGAGATCGATCTGGGTAATGTGGTAAAACAATACCTGGAGATTGTTGGCTTTGAAGTAAGCTGGGCGAAGAATGGCAAGGTGGCGCTGGAACAGTTGCATCATGCGCGCGGCACGTACCAGTTGGCGTTGATCGATGTGTCGTTGCCTGTAATGGATGGATTTGAACTGGCCAACCGGATCGTTAAATCGGGTCTCGGAATTCCTTTCCTTTTTTTAACAGCCCGCAATGAAAAAGCCGATCGCCTGTATGGACTGAAGATTGGCGCCGACGATTATATTTCCAAACCTTTTGATGTGGATGAACTGGTGCTTCGCATAAAAAATATCATCCGGCGTTGCGTGGATACCGAGGTGCCGCAGCCGGTGATTATTCGGGGCGATGTGGCGTTTAATAAAGATTCGCTGGAATTGTCTATCAAACCCGATCATGAGATTGTGCTGACGCCGCGTGAGGCGGAGCTGCTGTTGTATTTGTTCGGGCATGAGAATAAAATATTGCGGCGGGAAGATATATTGATTCAGTTGTGGGGAAAGAACGATTATTTTCTGGGGCGTAGTCTGGATGTGTTTATTTCAAGATTGCGGAAGCACCTGAATAATTCAAATTGTGTGAGTATTGAGAATGTGTATGGGGTGGGATTTATTTTCAGGGTGAAGGAGTAGGGAAAAATTATTACGAAAATTGAACATGAAAAATATACTGTATATTTAGGTGTGACTGATCAGGATATAAAACGAACTTTGGAATTGTTAGAGTAACAGAAACATAGCGTTGCCCAATCGCCTGAGTATGCCCTCAGTTACTCAAAGAATTAGGTATCTGGCCTGAAGATCCCCCCATTACAAACGATAATTCCAATTCTACTATTGGCGAACAGTAATCGTTCATGGGTTTTATTTTCGGAAATCAGGGTTAACACTCGGTTTTTACGGGTGTGAACGTGATGTATGCAATCGCGTTGTTCAGTGTTTAGATCATCTGCGTTATAGCAATCCATATGATTGGCTGGAGTATGGCAATTATTTTTGGGAGAACAACCTGGACCGTGCCTGGGAATATGCCCGCAACCCACCCGGCGGCAGCGTTTATAAAGAACCTGCGGTATTGGGTGCGGTCATCGATTTGGGTTATTGTCTTGAATTATTGTATGCTGAGCATATCAGGGTTGTGCTGGATGCTTATAATGTGTTGAAAAAGGCCTATGAACTGTCGGGTCGCCCGCTTCCCCCGAACAGGTATTCTGCCCACTCAGGAGTGTTGCTGTTGCGCTATCTTAATTGCGCGGTGATTGAAAATCTGCATAAACTCCAATCAGCTGATGCGTTGCGTCCGTTTGATACAATACGCGGAATCTTTATTGAGGGTTGTGAGTTATATCCCAATGTCGGTTTCAGAGATAAAAACGATATTCAAATTTGTGTTCGCAATCCCAATTGTATCAAAGGATTATTTATCCCCGGAAAGGAGTTTTACTGGCCACCAATTCCGGAAAACAAAAATAGGTTGGTTGTTTAACGATCGCAATTATGTATATTAGATTTGCATTACCACCATTATCCATGAACCAGCATCAACGATTGTGACCCGCCAGTCATTACATAATCAAAACGAACTGTTCCTCCAGCTTGCCAGGGGTGATGAGCATGCTTTTACCCAAATATTTCTGCATTACAACCGCCGGCTGTACCCCTATATTCTAAAAAAAATAAAATCCCCCGAACTGGCCGAAGAAATGGTGCAGGAAATCTTCTGCAAATTGTGGATGCACCGTGATTACCTGCTGGGTATTGAAAACCCCGAAGGATATTTATACCGCATAGCCTCCAACACCATCCTGGACCATTTCAGGAAAATGGTACAGGAATACCGCATGATGAAAAAACTGGCCGAACAGGAAATGCCGTTGACAGAAGAAGAGGAAGAATCCATCAATTTTCGCGAAACCAGGAAAATATTACAGGAAGGCATCATACAACTTTCCGGGCAGCGAAAGCTGATCTTCACGTTGCGCCAGCAAGGCCTGAGCTATGAAGAAATTGCCGGGCAACTGGGACTAAGCGCCAATACCGTCAGAAACCACCTCATTGCCGCCAATAAATTCATCCGCAATTACCTGGTACAGAGAGGCATTGCCCCGGCCCTCATCATCCCCCTCGCCAATTTTTTTTAATGCCCATTAGTCCATTTTGGGCGCCCGCCCGTTAAGGTTAAAGTCCCGGCCCTAAAGGCGGAGCTATACCACTGTTATGGACATTAACCGGTTAATATACCTGTTTCAGCAACACGATGCCAATGCGCTTTCTGAACAGGAAAGAGAAGAGATGTATGCTATTATAGAAGATTTTGGCAATACGGAGGCGCTGTTAGCTTATATCGAAAACGCCATACGCGATACCGAACCCATGGAAATGGATGCCGCGAAATGGAAGCCGGCTATTGATGCCATTGTACAGCCTGCCCCCGTAGTGCATATACGCAGGAGGCGCAGAACCTGGCTGGCAGCGGCATCATTGATACTGGTGCTGGTGGCGGTGGGTTATTGGGTGGAGAATAAAAAAGAATCAGCAATGCCTGTGGTGGAGCAGGTGCAGGAACAGCAGCCGGCCAATGATATTCCACCGGGACACACGGGTGCTGTACTGACGCTGTCGAACGGGCAGCAGGTAGTACTGGATAGTGCAGCAAACGGCATGCTGGCGCAGGACGGCAATGCGCAGGTGATGAAAGAAAACGGGCAGATAGTATATAACACTGCAAGCCTCAAAACCGAAGTGGTATACAACACCATTTCCACACCCAAAGGCCGACAATACAAACTGGTATTGAGCGATGGAACCGCCGTGTGGTTGAATGCGGCATCTTCCATCACTTATCCGGCGGTGTTTGCGGGTAAGGAAAGAATAGTGAGCATAACCGGGGAGGCCTATTTTGAAGTAGCTAAAACGAAAGAGAAAATGCCTTTTAAAGTGAAAAAAGGCGCGGCAGAAGTAGAGGTGCTGGGAACGCATTTTAATGTGAATGCATATGATGATGAGCCGGATATGAAAGTGACCTTGCTGGAGGGAAGTGTGAAAGTCTCCGCCTACGCTGAAGCCCCGGCAAATGAAAATGCCAGCCAGGTAGTACACTTACAACCAGGCGAACAGGCAGCAGTCTCCCCAACCTCTATTCAGGTTAAACAGGCAAACGTTGATCAGGCGGTTGCCTGGAAAAACGGTATATTCTTCCTGCAGGATTCCGACATCCCCTCTATCATGCGGCAAATTGCCCGGTGGTACAATGTGGAAGTAGTGTATGCCGGCGCCATACCCAAACGGCATTTTGGTGGCACCATCAGCCGCGATGTGCACCTGCAAAACCTGTTGCAGGCCCTGGAGATAAACAAAGTACACTGCAAACTTGAAGGCAGAAAATTAATTGTGTTGCCATAACCATATACCACTGTTATGAAATTATTGACCAGTTTCCTGCTGTTCGCCTGTTTACAGGCGGCAGCACATGCCTATCCGCAGGCCATCACGCTCTCTTTCAAAAATGCACCGCTTCAAAAAGTATTGAATGAAGTTACCCGGCAAACCGGTATCTCTTTTTTATGGGATGAAACCCTGATGCACAATGCCATCAAAGTAACCATACAGGTAGAACGCGCCACGCTGGAGCAGGTGCTGGAAAGCTGCTTTAAAGATACCCGGCTTACCTATGTTGTATCGGGTAAAATTGTGGTGGTAAAAAACAAGGAAAAAACGCCGCCATCTATACAGGCCCCACCTCCGCCGGTAATCATTACCGGACGGGTAACCGATAGTAACGGCGAGCCGCTGCCGGGTGTTACTGTACACGCTAATGAAAGCGGCAAAACGGTGATCACCGATAAAGACGGTAATTTTTCCATAGAAGTGAATGAACAGGAAAAAGTATTAGCGTTCACCTATGTGGGCATGGAAAAACAGGAGCAGCCCATCGTCGGCAAAACCAGCATACAGGTGCAGCTCAAAGCAGTAAATACATCTTTATCCGATGTGGTGGTGGTAGGCTATGGCACACAACGAAGAGCCAACCTCACGGGTGCTGTAGCTACGGTGAATTCCGCTGAGCTTACCAAAGCGCCGGTGGCCACACCGGCCAATGCCCTGGCCGGACGATTACCCGGCCTGATTGCCGTACAGCCAAGCGGCATGCCGGGATCGGATGCGGCCAATCTCAGCATTCGCGGTTTTGGTGATGCACTGGTGATTGTGGATGGCGTTGAAATGGATTTCCGTTTTATTGACCCCAACCAGATAGAATCTGTATCCATCCTAAAGGATGCCTCTGCTTCTATCTTTGGCTCGCGTGCAGGCAATGGGGTGATACTTGTTACCACCAAACGGGGCACCAACCAAAAACCCACCCTGGCATTCAATACCTCCCAAACCTTGCAAGGCATTACCATAATGCCCAAACCGGTGAGTGCAGGACAATACGCCGAGCTGGCCAGGGAGGCGCATTTGCAGGCCGGTAAACCCGAAGCTACTGCGCCTTTTACCGAAGAACAGGTGCAGAAATATTATGAGGGCAATGACCCGCTGTTCCCCAATACCGACTGGTATAATGAACTTATTCGCAAATGGGCGCCGCAGCAACAATATAATCTGTCGGTTCAAGGCGGCAGCGAAAACATCAAGTACTATGGTTTCCTGGGTTACCTGGAGCAAAAGACCTTGTTCAAACATAATGGGGGCGATTACAAGCGCTACAATTTCCAGTCGAACATCGATGCAAAAATGGCTAACAACCTGTCTCTGCAGTTAACGGTGGCCGGTATTGTGGAGGATCGCAACTTCCCGCAAAACTCTTTGCATTCGGGTGAAGCAAGCGCCTGGGGCTATTTCTGGAATACGCTGCCTATATATCCTGCCCGCTTTCCCGATGCCACCAAAATTCCCTTTGCCGATGGCAATGGCACGGGCGGTGCGCATGTGGTGAGCAACAGCGATGTATCGGGATATAACAATACCGATGGTATGAACCTGCGCGGCTCCATGGCTTTGAATTACAGGTTCAAATTCGTACAGGGCTTATCGGCCAAAGCCTTTGTTACCTATGCCGGCAATTTTGTATCGAACCGTGTTTTTGTAAAACCGGTTACTCTCTACACCTACGATCCTGCCAGCGATGTATATACGGTGGCGGGCTCTTATGGTTCAAAAGCATCGTTGAATGCGCGGGAAGATAAGAACAGAACACTCACCGCGCAATATTCATTGAACTACGACCGTACGTTTGGCGGCCGGCATCATATTACGGCACTGGCTTTATACGAAGTAATAGATTTTAAAAGCAGTTTTATAGGCGCTGCAAGAAGGGATTTTATCACCAGCTCCATCGATCAAATGTACGCAGGCAGTACGGTGGGCGCTTCCAACGACGGCAGCGCATCTGAAATGGGCCGCATGAGCTATGTAGGCCGGTTGAATTATGCTTTCAACAACAAATACCTTTTTGAAACCATATTCCGCGCCGATGCGTCGGCCAAATTCCCTCCCAATGCCCGCTGGGGTTATTTCCCGGGTGTGTCTGTAGGGTGGAGGATATCTGATGAAAATTTCATACAGCCGGTAAGTTTTATCGATAACCTGAAGATCAGAGCCAGTTATGGCGAAGCAGGCAATGATGCAGTAGGCAATTTTCAATACCTGGCGGGTTATCGCATCAATCCATTACCTTATATCCTGGGTGAAGGACCACAACAGGCCATCACGCCCAATGGCATTGCCAATCCCTATATGACCTGGGAGCAAACCCAAAGCTGGAATGGCGGTATTGATTTTTCTTTTCTGGGTAGAAAAATATACGGACAACTGGACCTGTTTTACCGCAAGCGTTCAGGCATACTGGCTACCAGGGCGGCCACCCTTCCTTTTTCATTCGGCGCTACCTTACCGCCCGAAAACCTGAACAGTTTAAACGACCGGGGTTTTGAGCTGGAACTGGGCACGGCAGGGCGCAAAGGAAATCTGCAATGGGATATCAGGGGCAATGTTTCCTGGTCGAGAGCCAAATGGGATCATTATGAAGAACCGGATTATACCGATGCCGACCAGTTGCGGTTGAATAAAAGATCGGGTACCTGGACAGACCGGCAGATAGGTTATGTAGCCGAAGGCCTTTTTACTTCGCAGGATGAGATTGATCATTTGGGATACGACCAGGACCAGCAGGGAAATATCACCCTGCGTCCGGGTGATGTTCGAATAAAAGATGTGAATGGCGATAAGGTCATCGACTGGCGCGACCAGGTAGAGATCGGGAAAGGAACCATGCCGCACTGGATGCTGGGCTTGAGCACCGATCTGCGTTATAAGAATTTCGATTTTTCTGCCCTGTTCCAGGGCGCCCTGGGGTATTATACCTATATCACTTTTTCGCAGGGAAAAAATTATTCTTCTTTTGTATACAATGAACGATGGACGCCTGAAAATAATAACCGCAACGCCCTGGTGCCCCGTTTAGGCGGCGCCAATACCAATAATTACTATACCGATGCCCGCTACCGCAAAGCAGACTATGTGCGGTTAAAAACCGTAACGCTTGGTTACAATGTTCCCAAGAGCATTTTAAGTACCATTAAAGTGAAACAGGTGCGGGTGTTTGTAGCTGGTACCAACCTGCTCACCTTCGACGGATTGCACAAATACGATATCGATCCCGAAGCGCCTACCAGTGAAGCGGGCCGGTATTATCCCCAGCAAAAAACCATTTCTTTTGGAGCCACCCTTTCCTTCTAAATAACGATGCTATGAAAAAAACTGCTTGTATACTCTTCCTGTTTTGCATGGCCTGTACAAGAGTATTGGATAAAAAACCACTGGATGTGATCACGGATAAAACGGTATGGGAAGACCAGGCCCTGATTGACGCCTATCTTACACAGGCCTATATGCAGATGTATATATTGTTGAATGAAACGCCTAATGCAGACTGGAGTTCCAGTGACGACTGGAACGGTCCCTTTATCATCAATGAAATGAGTGATGAATGCACACGCAATTGGGTATTTGGACAATCACAGGCCAAGGTAAATGGCATTACCGTTACCGGCGGCATACTGGACTGGTGGGAACATTCCTATACCGTATTACGCATTTTAAATGAGTTTATCAAACGATTGCCCGAGGCGCCGGTAAACGATGATTACAGGAAGGTTCGATTGGCGGAAGCCCGATTCCTGCGTGCCTTTAATTATTTTGCCATGGTGAAACGGTATGGCGGTGTTCCCATTATTACTGTACCGCAGGATATCAAAGATCCCGGGGAAGAATTATACAAGGCCAGAGATAAAGAACAGGAGGTATATGATTATGTATTATCTGAACTGGATGCCATCGTCAACGATCTCCCCGAGCGAAGCGCTACAGAATTGGGACGCCCTTCAAAATATACAGCGCTGGCCTTCAAAAGCCGGGTAGCCCTGTATGCCGGTAGTATTGCGCAATATGGTGCGGTTGATTTGGATGGTTTGATAGGTATATCCGCGCCTGCTGCCGGTTATTACCAGCAGGCATACGATGCCGCCCTATTGGTCATGAATAGTGGTCAGTATGATTTGTATAATGAAGACGCCAATAAAACAGAGAACTTCAAAAATATATTCCTGAAGAAAAACAATATAGAAGTGATATGGCCTGTGCGGCACGACTATGTACAAAGAAGTACAGGCGGTAATGGATGGGTCTGGGATTTTTTCCAGGCACCCAAACCCCAGGCCTGGAATGCAGGCAACCAGAATGCACCCTATCTGGAAATGGCCGAGGAATTTGAACATGTGGATGGTTCGCCCGGAACTTTAGACAGAACGGCCATTCAAACGGGATTATGGTCAACATATGATTTGTGGGCGAACAAGGATCCGCGTTTTTATGCCAGCATTTACACACAAAATACACCCTGGAAAGGAACCGAGGTGGATTTTCACAACGGCCTGGCTTTGCCGGATGGCAGTATTTTGAATAATGGCTCTTATCAAAATGTAGCCGCCAGGGGCACCCAGTCGGTAGACAATAGTTTTGGTACCGGATTTGGCGTGTTGAAATACCTGGAAGAATCGAAGGATAATATGGGCGAACGCGCTACCTCGGGCACCGACTGGCTGGTGATGCGTTATGCAGAAGTATTGTTGAACTATGCCGAAGCGGCCTTTGAACTGAATAAAACGGCCGATGCCCTGGATGCCATCAACGATATCAGGAAACGCGCAGGCATTGCGACACTCAGCAGCATTGACCGTGAAAAAATTCGCCACGAAAGAAAAATAGAACTGGCATTTGAAGGCCACCGCTACTGGGATGTACGCAGGTGGCGTATAGCTACTGACGTGTTAACCATTAACCGTTCGGGCTTGCGATATATTCTTGACTTTGACACCCGTAAATACAAACTGGAAGTAATTGAAAAAATTGATGGCACTTCCGCCAACCCGGTATTCCTGCCACGCAATTATTACCTGCCCATCTCCACCAACCGCACCGGTAATAATGCAAGGCTGATCGAGAATCCGGACTATTAACGGGCGGTGATCAGGGCCCCGCCAATGCCGTATTTTACCGACAGGTAATTTTCTATGGTAGTTCTTTCAGTATTCGATATAGCCCGGTCGTAAATGATGATCTCCGGCACAAAACCTTTCAGTGTATTGGAAGCGGTGGCGCCGATAATAAATCCTGTCCAGGGATTGGTGGATTGTGATAACACATCGCTGGCCACCAATCCCTGGTTTTTATACAGGGTGGCAGCGCTGCCGCTGCCGGGATAAGTAAAGGTAAACAGCTGGGTCAGGGAATCCTGGAGTGTGCCGGCAGGCGTCGTCAACCTTCCGGGAACACCAATGCCGCAATAAACAGTTCCGTTGGCCGATCCATGAAACAGGAACTGATCCCAACCACCCAGGGCGCCGATGCTTTGGTTATAATCGGCCAGTCCGGAAGGTTTAATAACCATGATGAATGTAAACTGGTTCATAGTACCGGTGAGGCCGGCAATATCCATGCGGTCATCTGAGCCATCGAATTGAAAAGCGGGTTGCCCGTTTAAAACGCAGTGTACATACAAGGGCCGATAACCCGCAACGGTTTGAATGGCCGTATTGGTATATCCCGATCCATCGGCCCAGCAACTTACCCGGTTGTTGATATCTTTTACAATGGCGCCTTCCTGTGCATCTGCCTTCAACCATAATTTCAAACCCTGTAGGGGAATGGGTGGAGCAGGAGGTGTAGGCGGTACGGGCATAGGGTCGATGTTTTTGATGTTTTGGAAAGTGGCTTGTATGCCTGCATTGCTGATGATAGTGGCGTCGTAGGCCAGATTGGTGCCTAATGTATTGTAAGGCTCGGTACCGTTAAAATTTACCTGCCATTTTGGGATATTATTCGCCACACAGTTTTGATCGATGGTAAAACCGCTGCTGCCCTGGTCCAGATAAATGGAGGCAATGGGATAAGTAGGCGTATACTGCGTGGTAGCCCATACGCTTCGGGTAGTATGCTGTATGTAATTGTATTTGATGGTGGAGGCAGGCTGTTGGTTGCTCAAGGTATAAATACCACCGCCATCGCATAGCAGTTTCATTGCATGGTGTATGTGGTTATACTCGATATGGTTGTTTTGCATGGCATTGGCAGTAAAAGTCCAGCCCCATCCGCAGTTGATGCCGATATAAGGCAAATCGGTAAGTTCGTTGTGAATAATGCTCGTGTTTCTTACATAACCGGCTGCAATGCCATTGGCGCAATAATAATCGGTGCCGCAGGTGTAAATATAATTATTGGCCACTACCAGGTTTTCGCAATACTCGCGGGTATCAGATGGGTTATAAGGTGTAGCAATTACTGCATCCGGTTCAGAGAATTTACCGATTTGCATACCATTGCCCGAGAGATCGTGAAACACATTGCCTTCCACCACTATGTTATTAGTACTGATATAAATATCCAGCCCGGTAGAGCCGCAATTTCTGAAAACATTACGGGTAAGCCGCATGTGATCGGCATTAGTAATATAAAAGGCCGCCACGGGGCGGTCGCAACGATCGTTGCCCACACTGAACTGCTGCGATTGCAGACCGATATTGCCATGCAGGCTGGGCCTGGTCCAGTTGGCATGTTCAAAAGTGATACCTTCAAATACCAGATGGTGCACATGACTGCCCAATCCGGAACCTGCCACACGCACCAGGGTTTCTACCTGGGGCGCTATGACAACTACATTCGCCATATTTTCACCCGGCTGCGGTTTATAATACACATAGCGCGGGGAACTGTTGTTATCGAGATACCATTCACCCGGCTGATCAATAAAATCCCGGCTGTTCTCGAAATGGTAAGCCTGGTCGGGCGATTTCTGGGGCCACTCGCGGTTAAATACGATCTCGCTTTCTGTGGTATTTACCGAAATATCTTTATATACGCCACTGGTAGTAACCGAGGCAATACGCATAATGCTTTCGCCCCAGTATTGCTGCACAATCATCTCTACTTTTCCATTCGATAGGTTTTGCACATTGCCCAGGTGGCCGGCCATAATGCGGATGGTTTTATTGGTGGTATTCCATCCCGTTAATCGTGAATAGCTGCCTGCATTGGGCCAGCGTGCGCGAATGGCTTTTTTACCATTGACATACAATTGCCGAAACTCCATGGAACCACAGGGCGCACGGTATATACCTTTTTGCCAGTGCTGCCAGCCTGTAATGCGTGTACCGCCGCTGACGATGGGTCGCTCGCCGGTATAAGCCTGGTAGGCTACATAATGACCATCTTTGCCGCCGTCTGCTTCAGTAAATTCCAGCGTATTGGTAAGGGTGTATACGCCGCCGCGCAGCCAGATATACACATCACCCGTCCAGGCGCCGGTTCTTGCACGTACCACATCCCTGGCTTTCTGAATAGTTTTGAATGGCTGTGCTTCGGTACCGGGATTATTATCATTACCGGTAGGTGATACATAATAACTGGCCATGGTTTGTGCACCGGCGTTAGCACATAACAGCAATAACAGGGAACATATCATATTCCCTGTTATTGTAAAAAAAGGTGTTGATACCATACAATTGGGTTATTTTTCTACGATGAGCCGTTTAACAGCAATATGTTTGTTACCCGCGGAGATCTTTACCACATATGGTCCCTGTGCCAAACCGTTCAGCGGTATGGATACTGTTGCTGCAGATGACCGTACTTCTCTCAGCATCCTGCCCTGCATATCGAATAAACGCACCTGGTAGGTTTCGTTAGTGCCTGTGGGTAAACTGATGGTCACCCTGTTTTTGGCGGTGTTGGGGTACAGGTTAATCTGCTCCTCTGCTAAACGGGCAGCCGAAGTGGTAAGGGGATCAACCTGAATATTTTTAGTAGCGCCATTGCCTATGGAGGTTTCTACATACACCACGGTATAATCTTCAAAGCGGCGGCAATAAGTGGGAATGGTTGCGCCGGTGGCTACATCTTTTGCCTGGTAATTTTCATGGGCTGTAGACAATTTGAATTTAAGCCGCACGAAAGGCAAACTGTACCCGCTGCAGGTAATGGTAGCCGTACCCTGTGTAAGGCTGGGGCCATCGGCGGTATAATTGATATTCAGGTTCAGGTTATCGGCCAGCATGTGTTGTTGCGTGATCTGACCATTTTGTACATGCACCAGCGAAAAACCGGGGTTGGCATAATTGGCATCGCCGGTGATGAGATAGGGAATCTGCGTAGGTCCATCCACGCCGGTGCTGTATGTATGCCGGTGACCTACCACCATATAATCCACATTACCGTTTTGATATAAAGCCCTGGCATGAGCTACGGTATTATGATCGCCGGCAAACATATTGAAACCATGGTGGGTTACCGATATGCGGGCGGCGGCATTCTGGTTGGCGGCCAGGCTGTTTTCTGTAAAATTGGAAATGGCCACACCTACAGAATCGTTGTTATCGAAGCGAAGGAAACCATCGGGAATGCAACCGCCAAAATATACCCTTTTGTTCCAGTTGGGCATATCGTAATAAAAACGGTTGATGAGAAAATGAATGCCGCCTCCCGCATAGGTGGGATGAACGGTGAAACTGTATTCTGTTGGTCCCAGGTATTTGCGCCATAAACGCTCGCCGGCGCCGTATCGGGAATCGTCCATAGTAGACCAGCCGCCCCTGGTGATATCGTGATTGCCCAGCGCCTCAAAAACCGGGGTAGGGTGGTTATTAAATAATTGCAGGTAATTCAGGTACATCTGGTCGGTGGCGTATTCGGGCTGGTTCCCACTGCCTACACAACCACCGTCATCGCCATGTTTTATACAATCGCCTGCAGCTACTGAAAGCACGGGATTGATGCGCCCGATTTTGGTCAGTGCCTTTTGAAATGACTGGGGCTGGTGCTGGCTATCGCCCCAGGCTACAAAATAAAAATCCCAGGGAGTTAAATACCAGGGGTTGATCCATACTGTGCGGGTGGCGCCGGCAGCAATGGTCCAGCTGAAAGTGAGTGTATTCACGCCCCTGGCTGTGGTATTGCCTTCGCTGAGAAACACAAAATCGGGATCCACATTTTTCAACACCACGGTAAAGGTTTTGGCGCTGGTGCCACTGTTCACGGCAGTGATAGACGCATGTAAACCCGCCATGCGTACATGCAACAGGTTATTGGCGTGATCGGTGCCGTTTACTTCGGCACACTGGTAATACGAGAGATTTTGCGCAAACAGGTTTTGTTGCGGAACGATGGCCATAGCAACGACACAACATGTTATGACCACCAAACGTGTTTTGGTAGTTATTTTCATTGGATAAACTGTTTATTATTTATTTAACGGGCGGGTACAACAAATGGACTAATGGTTATGAAAAAAAGATGTGATCAGGTTATTGAAATGCAAGTTCAAACACCATATTGGTGCTTTCGTGATAAAGGCTTATTATTGATTATGAGAAAGAAACTATTGAGTGTGCCATTCCTGTTGGTTACCCTTTTTTCTGTTGCGCAAACAGGCTCCATCGAAGGAAGATGGGATATATCAGTAACTATAAAGGGCAAATTGTATCCTTCCTGGCTGGAGGTGGTGAAGTCGGGACATAAACGCCTGGTTGGTTCCTTTGTAGGTATCTCGGGCAGTGCACGCCCGGTGTCCATCATTCATTTTACTGACAACAAAATCAGCTTCAGCCTGCCGCCACAATGGGAGCGGGAAGATAATGATCTGCAATTCGAAGGCGTATTCCAGGGTGATAGTTTGGCCGGCACCATGACCGCTGCCAATGGCAAAACCTATAACTGGTCAGCTGTACGGGCGCCTAAATTGAAACGCGAAAAAGCGCCTGTTTGGGGCAAACCGGTGCCACTGATAAAAGGCAATAGCCTGGATGGATGGAAGGCAAGCGGACCCAACCAGTGGGTGGTGGAAAATGGTGTTTTAAAAAGTCCACGTTCGGGCGCCAATTTAATCACCACTACTAAATACAACGATTTTAAACTGCATATTGAATTCCGCTTTCCCAAAGGCAGTAACAGTGGCGTATACCTGCGCGGACGTTATGAAGTACAGATAGAAGACAATAAAGGTCGCGATCCCGAAAAACATTTGATGGGCGCTATCTATGGTTTTCTCACACCCAGTGAAATGGCGGCCAAAGAAGCAGGAGAGTGGCAGTCGTATGATATCACATTAATTGGCAGAATGGTAAATATTGTAGCCAATGGCAAAACCATCATCTGCAACCAGGAAATACCGGGCATTACCGGTGGTGCACTGGATAGCCGTGAGGGTGAGCCCGGACCTATTTACCTGCAGGGCGATCATGGGCCTATTGAATACCGGAATATCATCATCACACCGGCATTGTAACCGTTGTTGTTTAAAATATTTCATCGTTTATTATTGGTAGTTTTTTTCCCATAGTTCCAATACCTTGTATAGACTGTAAAATTTCATTTACATTAAAAAATTGTTTGCTATGGAAAAAAGACTACTTCTTTTCCTGGGAGTGCTATGCATTTGCTCATGGTATTCCTGTTCAAAAATTAAGGCGGGCGATTCGGAACTGGCTGCTGAAGGTGGCGAAATTTCATCCGATGCACGGGCGGGCGATCCGGCTATTTATGATCCCCGTTGCCTGGTGGCGCCGCATGCCAGATTAAAGGTGCTGGGCACGGGATTTAGTTTTACCGAAGGTCCCGCGGTGGACAAACAGGGTAATATCTTCTTTACCGATCAGCCCAATGACAAAATCTATAAATGGTCGGCTACTACCGGCGCCATTACCACCTTTTTAACCGGTACCGGCCGCTCGAACGGAATGGCTTTTGATAAACAGGGCAACCTGATTGCCTGTGCCGATATGCATGGCGAGTTGTGGAAGATTGCTCCTGATGGAAGTCATACTGTATTGGTGGATAATTACAAGGGCAAATTATTAAACGGACCGAACGATGTTTGGATCAATCCAAAAAACGGCGGTATGTATATCACCGATCCCATATTTCCCCGGGATTATTGGGATGCCGATGATCCGCGCCGCCAGGAATGGCCGCCCACCCATAGCGAACAGGCCCCAACCGGCAAAGGCGGCTATGTATATTACCTGGCACCCGGCAGTCGCAAACTGGTGCGGGTAACCACCGAGGCCATGGGATGGGATGCCGATGGATGGCCCAATGGTGTGGTGGGTACACCCGATGGAAAAAAACTGTATGTTAATAAATGGGCGCCCGATATCAATACCGCCGGCACCTGGGTGTTTGATATCAAACCCAATGGTATGCTGGCTAATATGAGAAAGTTTGTGGATATGGGGGGCGATGGAATGTCGATGGACGAACGGGGCAATATATATATCAGTAATTCCTATGGCGTAACTGCCTTTGATAAATATGGTAAACGCATTTTCAATGTGCCTACGGGCAGCAGCGGCGCTACCAATAATGTTTTTGGCGGAAAGGATAACAAGACCTTGTTCATTACCGGGCCTGTGGATCAGTTAACTTCTTTGAAGATGCGGATAGAAGGAGTGGAGAAGTGGCAGCGGGGTAGCGGAGCGCATGGGCATCATTAATGCGGGCGCATAGTAACTTTCAGGGGGAGCATGGTAAAATATTACATCAATACAACAAAATATGCCATTTTAATTAGCTCCCCCTCTCACTTAATTTGAACCGTGCAGTTAAAGTAGTAACCAAAACGACATCTACGGTGGCGAATGGATCACAGCCTCTAACTGAAAACGGTTGCCAAACTCCGATGCCAACATATTATACAGGTTCTTGTAAAGGGACGAGAAAGCCCTTGAAGAAGTGTATAAATTGTATTACGGACAATTAAGCTATTTCGCTGAAAAGCTGGTGCTTAACCGGCAGGCCGCCGAAGAAATTGTTGTAGACGTCTTTATCAAAACTTTTCGAACCGCCATTCCTGTCACCAGCCTGGCCCATTTGAAGAGCTATTTTTTTGAAGCCGTTAAAAACCAGAGCCTCAACCACCTGAAACGCGAAAAAGGTACGAACAACACTTATCGCAGTATGCCGAAGCCATCGATTTCAATATAGAACACTTTGACAATGAAATGATAGAAACCACCGCGCTGCAACTCATCTTCGATATTGCCGAAGGTCTGCCCACAGCATGCAAACGCATATTTGACATGCTGTACAAACAGCAAATGAGCTACCAGGACATTGCGCAGCAACTTCATCTGAATATACAAACGGTTAGAAACCAGAATGCAAGGGCCATTGCCTATATACGCAAAAAGCTGCCGGCCCTGGTATAAAAAATTTTTGCCCTGTTTGTGGTTGAAAAGCCCGGTGCGGTTGTATACTCTGTAACTAACGACCGCTTATGGGAATGGAATACCCCGATAAGGAACTTGCCATCATCATACTCAAATCGGCCTATACCTCCCTCACGCAGGAAGAGCAGGATAAACTGTCTGCCTGGCTCAATGGCTCTGCAGCCAACCGCACCAAATACCAGGAACTCATCGATTCGGAACAGCTTCGTCTGAAAATGGCGCAATATGCCAGGCGAAACGACCATGAAGCCCTTCATTTACAAACCATACTACGGTCGGTCAATAATAAAGCGCGCGTGTATCCCATCAATATAGTCAGGAAATACCGCTGGGCAGTGGCTATCATGGTGCTGATGCTGGCGGGCGCCTGGTGGCTTACACGTAATAACCCGCCTGCAAACACCATAGCCATTACAGATCAAAAGCCCGCACCTGTTGTGCCCGGTAAAACGGGCGCTGTACTTATGCTGGACGATGGGTCGCAAATAGTGCTTGATAGCATGGGGAATGGTGTGGTGGCTACGCAGCAGGGCACGCTTATTCAGTTAAAAGACGGGCAACTGGCTTACGACAAAACCGGCATAGATGAAGAAATGCTGGCGTACAATACACTGGTTACGCCCAAAGGCAGAGAGTTTAAACTTGTATTACCCGATGGTACGGCAGCCTGGCTGAATTCCGGCAGTTCAATACGATATCCTGTACGCTTTCATGCCAAAGAACGCCTCGTGTACATTACGGGGGAAGTATATTTTGAAGTGGCGCATGTAAAAAATAGTCCTTTTCTGGTCAAAGTGAATATATCCGCGGGGGAGGCCGGCACGGTGGAAGTACTGGGGACCCAATTTAATATCAATGCATATGAGAACGTTTACCGAACAACGTTGCTGGAGGGACGGGTTAAAGTCAGTTCAGGTACAAACAGGGAACTGTACCTCCAACCCAACCAGCAAGCCATAGCCTCACCCAACCAACTCATCATTGACCATTCTCCCAATATCGATAAAGTTATGGCCTGGCGCCGGGGCTTTTTCAATTTCGACAATGCGGGTCTGGAAGAAGTAATGCAGCAACTGGCCAGGTGGTACGATATAGAAGTGGAATACCAGTCGGGCATACCCGATATTACCTTCGCCGGCGCGCTCAGCCGTGGCATGACATGGTCCGGCGTACTACGCGCCCTGGAAGAATCAAAAGTGCATTTTAAAACAGCAGGCAGAAAGATCATCATATTACCATAAATAGCGATTGCCATTTCTTCACTTTAAATAATGCTATATGAACAAAGTAATTCCAACTATTAAACTCTTCTATCAGGGTTGACAATTCGGCGGACGAAGTCTGAATTTCAATAAGCGTACACTGGCCTCGCCCGCCGGTTGCATGCGGCTGCCGGTATTTCCGGTAGCGCAGGCTTTGGCATGAGCTGAAGCGCCCTGTCTATTTGTCCACTTCTATAAAATGTATGCAAAAAAGCACCGCCAAAACACTCATCGTGATGAAAATTGTCTTCATTGTAAGCACGATTGCGACCCTGAGCGCATATGCCTCGGGGTATTCGCAAACGGTAACATTCTCAGGAAAGGATGTTCCCCTGAAAAACGTATTTACGGCCATCCGCCAGCAAACGGGTTATAGTTTGTTCTGCAACAAACAACTGCTGGAGCTGGCACAGCCAGTAACGGTCAATGCCCGTGAAATGCCGCTGAACGAATTTGTGGCCAATGTATTAAAACACCAGCCCCTGGGTTTCAGGATAGATGATAAGACCATCATTCTGTCTGAAAAACCCGAAGAAAAGCCGGCGCCCCCTCCTGCACCGGAACAACGCGAAAAAATTGTGCGTGGCCGGGTTTCCGACGATGAGGGTGAGCCGCTTTCCGGCGCCACCATCACCGTAAAAGGAACCAAAGAAACAACCATCAGTAAAGAAGACGGCACCTTTACCATCAAAGTGCCCGATGATGCCTCGGTGCTGGTGATAAGCCATGTGGGAACAGCCACCCAGGAGGTCAATATCGAAGGCAAGACCATGATTGCTGTTACGCTGGCATCGGTCAATAACAATATGAATGATGTAGTGGTGATTGGATATGGCAGCCAGAAAAGATACCAGACCACCGGTGCAGTAGCTACCATAAAAGCTTCGGAAGTACAGGATATACCTTCCCCCAATATAGCAGGTGCCCTGCGCGGAAGAATTGCCGGTTTGGGTGTCAGCTACAGTTCGGGACGCCCCGGCGCCAGCATCACGCTCAATGTGCGCAACTCCCGGATCAGTGAGCAGGCCGGTTTGTTTGGCGCAACGCCCGAACCGTTGTACGTGATCGATAACATTATAGTAGACAAGGCCACCTTCGATAACCTGGATCCCTCGATGGTGGAAGATATTTCTATTTTAAAAGATGCCTCAGCAGCCATTTATGGCGCCGCCGGCGCCAAGGGCGTTGTGCTCATCACCACCAAAAGAGGCAGGGCAGGCGTACCACAACTTACCTACAACGGGTATGTAGGTGTAACCGATGCTACCCGCAAACCCGACATGTTATCGGGTTACGAACATGCGCTTTTATTGAACGAGGGCTATAAAATGGCCAATGCGCAACCCAACCTGTTTTTCTCACCGGAAGACCTGGAATACATCAAAGGCCTGAACTATCAAAGCTGGTTCGATGCATTGTGGCAGCCTTCGGTAACACAGCGGCACAATTTAAGCGTTTCGGGCGGCAGCGACAGGGTAACCTTTTTTGCGGGTGGCAGCTACCAGAACGAAAATGGTAACTATGCCGGCATCAAAGCCGATAAATATTCATTTCGCAGCGGTATTACCGCCAAACTGGTAAGAGGTTTGCAGGCAGATATCGCATTTAATATAGACCATAGTATCAAAGAAAGCAAGAACGAGATCAGTGAAAACGACCAGAGCTTCCTGGAAAAGCTGATACAGGTACCACGCTGGGTGCCGGTAAGTATCGATGGCAAATGGGTGAACGATAACGGAAGCGCCAATTCCCATCCGCTGGGTCATATTGAATCGGGTTTTTATCATACCAATAAACGACAGGCCTACCGCATCAATGCCAGCCTCATCTATCAGCCTGAATCGGGCTTCCTGAAAGGACTTACTGCCCGCTTCCAGGTATCGCAGGCCGGCGACGGGGGAGACGTGGATATGTACCGGCCCAATTACCAGGTATACAATTTTGCCCGGTTCGGTAACAACGAGCAATTATACCGGGAAGATTCCATATTAAGTGTGCGGGATGTATTTATCGGTAATAATTCGCTCCTTCGGCGTGGCCTCACCAAACGCAACAGCTACCAGGGTTTCCTGACGCTGCAATACGCCAGAACATTCGACAGGCATAATTTCAGTGTGCTGGTAGGCGGCGAACAATCTGCTTCAAATGGTGAAGACCTGCAGGTGGACTGGATGAATCAGCAAATGCCGGGATACGACGATTACTGGGCTTTTGACCAAAGCCCCAATGTAAGCAGGCCCCAACTCACCGAATCTACCAAACGTTCTTTCTTTGGCCGCGTAAGCTACAATTTCGATGGTAAATATACCCTGGAGGGAGTAACCCGTGTAGATGCTTCCTCCAATTTTGCCAAGGGAAAGATATGGGGGGTGTTCCCCAGCGTAGGCCTTGGATGGGTAATAAGCCAGGAAGACTTTTTCCGTGACCGCATCAATTTTATCAACTATATGAAAATAAGGGCCAATGTGGGGCTCACGGGCGACGACCGGGTGAATGCCAGGTTATGGCAGGAACGTTTTGCGGTAGATGCGGCCGGATACCTCTATGGCGAAAATTTTGTACCCGGGCTGCAACCCACGGTAATTCCCAACCCCGATATATCGTGGGAAAAGAAAAGAACCGTGAATGTGGGCGTGGATATGTCGCTGCTCGATAACAAACTCAGCCTGGGCATAGATTTCTTCCAGAATTATATTTACGATGCCTTCGACAAAGGCAACGACCAGAACTTCCCCATGTATGCCGGTTTTGCGGCGCCTGTAGTAAATTACCAGATACGTTATGCCTGGGGATCGGAGTTTTCAATCGGGTACCGCACCAGGCTGGCCAGGGACCTGTATTTCAAATCGAACATCAACTTCGGGTTTTCCAATTTTGTCGTCGACCGCATGTTCTACAACAGGTTCCTGTTGTGGGAAAATTCACCGGAAGACTGGCAGGTTGATTTTGGAACCGACCCACGCAAATATACCAGCAGCAATTATGGCCTGATTGCATTGGGCATGTTCAGAACCCAGGAAGAAGTAGACGCCTTTCTGGGTAAAAATCCCAACTATACCATCGATGGAAAAGTGCCCCAGCCGGGTTGGTTGTATTTCGAAGATGTGAATGGCGATGGGGTGATCACCGATAAGGATAAAACGCCCATGTTTAACCGAACCGATCCCGCCCTGTCTACGGGTATTCAACTGGGACTGAGCTACAAATCACTTGCCCTGAGCATCAACATCGCTGCCCGTTTTGGCGGTAAGGTATTTTACGATTCCAAAGCACGCAGAAGTAAGCCCACTCCCCAAAAGAATGTGCCCGTGTTCTGGACCGATCGCTGGACGCCCGAAAACCCCAACGGTAAATTTCCGCGCTGGGACGATCCCTCCATCGACAGGGGATGGGAAAGTACTTTCTGGGCTGTAGACGGCACTATGATACGGGTAAACGATATGACCCTTGTATACAATGTACCCAAAAGAATTGCCGGAAAAGCAGGACTCAGCAATGCCCGGATACTGGCTACCGGCAATAACCTGTGGGTGCTTAAAAACCCGCTGAAATACAAGGATCCTTATTCATCTTACATATATGATTATCCCACGTTAAGGACCATATCACTGGGACTTAGTATAGGATTGTAGGATTGATCATTGAAACAATTAATTGCCAAAAAAATGAAAAAGAATCTGAATATATCAATATACATACTGGCTGTTGGCATCATCATGGCCGGTAGCGGATGTAAAAAAACTTCCGATTTTCTGACGCTGAGGGACCGCAATGGCATCGATGCGCGTATCTGGGAAACTGAAGGCGCCGTGCAGTACCTGCTGAATGAAACCTACGATATGATTATGCCCGATTTTCCTTTCCAGTATACGGCGAATAATTTTGCTATTCACCTGGTGAGTGATGAGAATTATTTTTCTGCCAACGACAACTGGGGGAAAAAGGTTTTTAATTTCAATGGTTTTCTGGTTGCCAACGATCCCCGTTACATCGCTGCTAAATACCAGGGCACCAATATAGGCGACAACCGGTATTTTGACGTAGCCCGCTGCAACCTGGCCATCGCCAACCTGCCGGCCAGCCAAACCATACCTCAGCAAACGAAGCGTGGCATGCTGGGACAGTTTTACGCGCTAAGGGCTATGCTGTATTTTAATCTCACTAAATATTATGGCGGTGTTCCCCTGGTGCTGGAACCGCAGAATCCTTCTTCACTCACACTGCAGGGCAGGGTAAAGGCAAAAGTGATGTTTGAACAGATTGTAAAAGATCTGGATTCGGCCATTGCCAACCTGGATGGGATTAGCTGGTCTGAATCTACCGAAAGAGGCAAATTGACCAAAGCCGCTGCCATGGCGCTGAAGGCCAAAGCCCTTTTGTATTGGGCCAGCCCCCAGTTCAACCCCGAAAACGATCCGCAGCATCCGCACGATGCACAACGATGGCAAACCGCCCACCAGGCTGCCAAAGAGGCCTATGAAGGCTGTATAGCGGCCGGTCATGCCCTGATGCCCGACTACAGCAAAATATTCCAGACAGAAGGTGCCGCTAATAAAGAAGCCATCATTATCAAATCCTATTCTGCCACCCAACCCAAAAGAGGTCATGATGTGGAAGCGCGTTGCCGGCCAGTTTCTGAAAATGGCCAGCCACACGATTACTATTATGCCAGCACCCATATGCTGGATGCCTATACCATGAAAGACGGTACACCTATTACAGGAAATAATGATTATGATCCCGAAATGTTCTGGCTGAACAGGGATCCGCGCTTCGATGCCACTATGGCCTATAATGGCTGTACCTGGAAACTGAGTGGTAAAAACAACAGGCGACAATGGACCTATGTAAACGCCATCGAGGAGTCGGGCAACCGCGGCCTCTATTGCAAAAAATTTTCCAGCCCCGATCTGCCCTTTGGCAATGTGCGCAAATCGGGCGATTTCGGCGGCAGCGGTATGGACTGGATAGAACTGCGTTTTGCCGAAGTGATGCTGAACTATGCCGAAACTGCCAATGAAACCGGCGACCTGCCGCTGGCCAAACAACTGGTAAGGGAAATAAGAAAAAGAGCTGGTATTGAGGAAGGCGCCTTTGATTACGGACTGGCCCTGGCCAATTCGAAGGAAGAAATGCGTGACCTGATTATGAATGAAAGAATGGTGGAATTTGCCTTTGAAGGCAAACGCGGCGATGACCTGAGAAGAACCCGGCGTATGCACCAACTCACAGGCACCCTGGAGGCGCTGCAGTTCGTGGTGGTAGATGATGAGAAGAAAAAGTTTCTTGAAACTGTTATCGATCCCCAAACCGGTCTGCGCAACAGGGATACGCTGGATATGACCAATAAGGCCACTGTGCAGACTTATTTCAATACTGTTGTAATTATACCTAATGGTAATGCCGGTTTCAGCATGCCCGAATACTATTACTTCTTCTCCCTGCATAACCAGTTTATCAACTCCACGCCCCTGCTTGAACAAACGATTGGCTGGGAAGGCGGAACATTCGATCCGCTGTAAAGCGTAGTGGATAACCATTTTCTCTAAAAAAAAAAGAATATGACCATGACATATAAATATACCAGGTTGCTTGTACTGGCCATCATGTTGGGTGGATGGATGGCATCCTGTAAAAAAGTATCGCCGAACATATTCAATATGTTCGATGTGCAACTCGACTTGCATACAGACGGCCCCAACAAATTATCGGAATACACCGAAGTGAACCCCGGTGACAGCGTGGTGATTGATTTCACCATTCATTCACCATCCACCGATATGTATATGATATGTGTGTTGAAAGTAGGTTCCAATACGCCTTTTCTCAAAATCCCCATCGACGATCCTGCCAAACGCCGCACCTTTTCCAATGTGGTAAGCCTGAAAGCAGAACAGGCCGGCGAAACCAGTTACCGCGTATGGGCCCTGGATAAAGACGGCGTGTACCTGGGCGATGGGTACAAAAAGATCACCATGTACGTACGGTCGGATTTTAACCATTTGTCTAACCGGAATATGTATTTCCCCGATTCGGCCGACAATTCATTGAACTGTTACCTGTCCCTGACTAATGCATCTACCTTCAATTATACCAACGGCGCCGAACATTCCGCAAACATTGATCTGGGTATTTACCGCATACCTGTATTCAATTCCAATGGCTCTTTCAGTAACTGGGATCATCATATTTATTCTTTGTCGGCAGATCCGCTGCCTTTCACGCTCTATGATATTTCGGACTGGACACGCAGGGGTACCCTGTTCTCGTCGCCCACCGGTAATGCTAATAGTTTCCGCGATTTGCATAAAACCGGTATTGCCATTGAAACAGAAGCAAAGAAAAAGACCATTAACCTGAAAGAAGTATCTTTTGGCAAAGATGCCAACCGCTTTGTTTACTTTCTTACGCCCGAAGGGAAATACGGCGTGCTCATGATCAATTCCTTTACTTATGATTACGAATCAAGACCAATTGCGAACGTAAGTATAAAAATTCGGCAGTAATCTGTCAGCACATTCCACGCTCGTTTACCATGAAGACGCCTGGTACCTGCCTGGTAACAGGTACCAACAAACAAACAGGTGTGCCCGTATTTGTAAACAAGCTGTTTGTTAAATAGGGAATATGGTCCGGTATGCAGAACCGGATTTCAGATTCATATAGCATACAGAGGGGGTGTCTACCCCCTTTTTTGTATCGCTGTGATTTGTACATTTGTCGTATATTTTCAACATGAAAGCGACCATCTTATTCATTTGTACTTTTTTTACTGCGACCGTATTGGCACAAAGCGATATCAATAACTACAAATATGTACTGGTGCCGGAGAAGTATGATTTCCTGCGTGAAGCGGATCAATACGGCCTGAATACCGTCACTAAAATGCTGCTGGAGCAGAAAGGATTTGTGGCTTTTTTAGCTGGTGAACAATTGCCCGCCGAACTGGCCGCCAATAAATGCAATGCACTGATGGCCGAAGTGGTGCAGAAAAAGTCGTTGTTTGTTACCAATCTTACGTTGACGCTGAAAGATTGCCAGGGCAATGTGGTATTTAAAAGCAAAGAAGGCAAAAGCAGGGAAAAGGATTTTCACCCGGCTTTTAACCTGGCATTGAGAGATGCATTTACATCGCTGGACGATGTACCTTATAAATACAATGGTACCGTGGCTGCACAGGCACAACAGGCAACCGCACCGACAACAGCGCCTGCCACCGCACCCACCACCACCGCACCCACCACCACACCTGCAGCTGCCGCTACAGATATCAATGGTACCTTATACGCACAGGCTATCACCAATGGTTACCAGTTGGTAGATACCACCCCCAAAAAAGTATTGACGCTTTTGAAAACCTCTGCGCAGGATTATTTTATTGCCCAGGCAGGCGCCATCAGCGGTATCGTGTTCAAAAAAGACGGGGCCTGGGTATACGAGTATTATGAAGGCGACAAACTGGTTTCAAAAACACTCGAGATCAGGTTCTGATCGTTACTCATGCACACAGTGGTATCGTTTTGCCTGATACAGGAGGCGAATGCACTGCTAAAAACATATTTTTGAAATAGGTATATGCGAGTGGCTTTATTGTTTTTATGTTTTCCCGTTTTGCTCAAGGCCCAATTCATGCACAAAACCCCCATTTGGCACCAAGGCGCCAATGACATTTTTGCTTACTTTGTATATGGGCTTACCGTTTCACAAAAAGGTACTGTGCTGGCTTTTTCCGAAGCTCGCATACATGATGGTAAGGACGATGGTGCCCATCATATTGTGATGTGGAGAAGTACCGATGGACGATCATCCATACTGGTTGAAAGTAAGGATGGTGAATGCTGGGCAAATCCTACTGTGGTAGAAGACCGGGAAACCAATGAGCTATTCCTGTTCTATGCCTTGAATGAAAACAATGTCAGCAGCCGGTTATTCTATAAAAGCACTAAAGATGACGGCGCAAGCTGGTCGCAGCCCATCGAGCTTAGCCATCTTTTCGGTAACGAATGGACCTTTCATTTACCCGGGCCTGGTCATGGCATTCAAACAAGGAACAAAAGATTGATCATTCCGGTTTGGCATAGAAATACCATTGCCCTGCAGGCCAAAGAAAGAAATTATGGCGTTAACTGCATGTACAGCGACGATCATGGTAAGACCTGGAAAGTAGGCGGCAACACACCGGTTGGCGAATTGAACGAATCGCAGATCGTAGAACTCAAAAACGGCGATCTGCTATTGATCGGCCGCACGCTTACGGCCGGTAATGGTGTTTCGCAGGCGGCAGTCATTAGTACCGATGGCGGGCGCAACTGGTCTTCCCCTATTCAATATGTAAACGGGTTAACCGGTAAAGCCTGTGACATCGGTCTCACACGATATGCTTTTAAACCCGATGTCCCGTACCTCCGATTATCCATTCGCAGCGACAGGCCCGAAGAATTGGGTATAGAAATATTCCGGCAGGAGGGAAGCGCCCCCATGGAACGTTGCGCCATTACCGCCACCATGGGTAATTATGCCCGGCTGAGAAAAATATATCTGAAAGATGAGGTAATTACTTCCACTACACTATACGCCGGTTACGATGATGTGCACTTCGCCGAAAAGGAATCCTATCCCTATACCAGATTTGTAAAAGACAAAAACGGAGATTTTATCATTGCCGCAGAAACCAATGAAAGTTTTGCCGAACTGGCCGGCTGGCCCCAGGAACCTGCCTACCTGAACCGCATCAACTGGCGCTACCGGCCGGCTTATAAGTTAACCCAATACTGGAGAAAAGAATCTTCCCATTTTGATACTTCACTTTCATTGAGGGTGAACGGCCGGGTTTATTACTGGAGCGGCGGAAGCCGGAATAAGTCGCACTATATCCGCATACCCGGCGGCGCTGCCTTTGAAAACTTTGAACTGAGAGAAAAATTTCACCAGGGTCAGCGATTCTATTTCGGCATTACGCGGAAGTCGTACGCAGAATTATTGAAATAAAAATGGGTACAGCGCTTGTCTATACAAGTGGGATACCTTAGTTGTAAATAAAAGTAATCTCTTATGTTGCATAATTGACAAAGATGTATTAATTTCATTGGCAAATAGGCTCAAATTATTTTCTCGTCCTCTGTTGTGTACTTCACTTAGATGTAATTTATTTTCATACAAAATTTTAAATATAACAATTACTATTATTCGTTTTTTATTAAAAAAAAGAAACATATTTGTTCCACCTTATCCGTTCAATTTCGTCTGAGCTCGTCCGTTTTCTCTTGGTTGCGCACGTTTGAAAAACTATTTTTTAAACTCCTCACAAAAAATGAAAAACGCTATCCGGATTAGTTTGCCGCTAATGCTGTTGGTTTTGGCATTTAGCTGCCGCAAAGTTTCAGACACCGAACTCGAAGAAACATTATCTGCAGTGCCGCCACCAACACCAACTGCAGAAATTACATTTGTAGACACAACAGTAGAATTAAAAGCGCCCCAAACCGTTGTAAAGGTCGCCAGCCTTTCCTGTCCCAATGCACCCGACTATGGCGATACCATCGTTTTCTCGAAATGGGTTGGTATATTAAAGGATTTCAAGATCAAGCCTTTGAACTACACCAGTGGCGGTACTTATTTCTCCATACCGCAGGGCATGGTGATCAACAAAAACACGGGCGAGATCAACGTTTCAAAAAGCGAAAAGGGTATCCGTTACCTGGTAGGTTTTGTAAAGAACGGTACAAAGGATACCTGTTTCTCGAAACTGATCATAGCCGGTATCACCTATGTGGATAGTATTTACGTCATGGAAAGGAACGATACCCTGGCCATCCCTTATTATAACGCCAACCCCAATACCCCGGTATTTTGTAATAATAGTGATGATACCGATTATCCCGACCTGGGAAGTCATGGCGACGTAACCTGCGAATTCGACGATGATGCCGACCTGGATGGATATGGCTTATTCGACCAGCCCCTGATATTGACCACCCTGAATGGTTTGCTGGTACGTGTTCGCACCATCAGCGGTGTGCTGAACCTGAAAAAAACGCTGCAGGGCGCTTTTGGATTGCTTCCCTTAAATGGAATGAAGATCAATGTGCTGATGCATTACCGCCTGAACGACGGCAGTGGCCGGGTGCTGCAAAAAATTCCATTACAGATCATTTACTACCGGAAGGCTTCCGATGTACCGAAGGCGCTCAGGGAAGACATAAGCGCCAAGAGAAGCAGTTTTTATGCGTACGACCAGTTGAGTCCCTCTCAATTGTCTATTAGTATGAAGCCTCGCCCGCCACAAATTGTTATTACAAGATTTGCCGATTAACAGGGTTACACAATAAATACACGAAGGATACAGTTACACACCATCGCAAGTAGCTGTATCCTTTCTAACTAAATAAGGGTATCACATCGGCATATAATTTACCGCCAGCGGTGTGATAGTCACTACTGGCTGGTTGCTGCAATACCGCGAGGGTATGGAAGGTGCTACCTGCCGTATCATTCTTTTCTCCTTCATAATGCGTTCATAAGGTGTCATTCGTTGTTCGCGTGTTAATTGAATAGAAGGCTCCTTCCTGATCCTGCGTATGCAAATCCACAGGCCTGTTATAAAACAGATAAACAAGATTATACTGCCGCCTAAGCGGATGGTTTTATAATCGGGGAAGGGCAGGTGAATATCCATATTCAATCCCAGGGTATTGATGCCATTTAGTACACGGGTGGAAAGATGATCCTGCACCAGGTAATATACCCATCCGCCCATCAGCATACAGCACATTAAAGCCAGAAATCCTGCAAAGGCAGCACGTAACCTGAAAAATACACGTTTTGGTCCAGCGGGATAAAACAGGATCACCAGCGCATAACTCACCATGAATAAAGCCGGCGTCAACAGCAAATCGATGGCCACGGGTAATTGAACGGGTATATCGAGAAAAACAAGAACAGGGTTGAGTTGTATCAGACCCGAGATGGCGGGGAACTGTTGGGCGATATAAGATTGTCCCGGTAAAACACATAGTATAAACAGAACGGCCACGATGGCCACAGCCGGGAAACGTTTTTGCTGATCTGTGTGCATATCATAGATATTTATTGGTAAGAATCGCTACAGATCAGTACACATTGGTAACGTGTTGCGCCGGTAAAACGGTATGCCGGGAATGTAAAAGCTTCGTTAAATAGTTTTAGCACTGCCGCCGGCTCATTGGTTCCTGTCATTGGCTCAATCCGTAGTGGCCTGCCTGCTACCCACATCCATCTTTGCAAAAAAACGTTATGAAAAATACTATTCTGCTGCTGGCTGCTATTACTATGCTATCAGTACAGGCCTTCTCACAAACAAAAAAACAGGCAGATACCATTAAAAAATTACCGGCAGGCACTTACTATATCATCAATGTGGAAACCGGCTATGCCATCACACCAGCCATGTCGTCTTTAGGCCAGAGTGTATTTCAACAGGATTTTACAAAAGATGCCACACAGAAATGGAAAGTGATACCCAAAACAAAAAGCTATGTGATACAGTTAAGCGGTTTTAACGATCTCATCTTTCAGCCGCATCCTTCGGTGCAGGATCATACCCCCATACTCAGTTTGCCGGGCACCGGTAATGACCAGTTCAGCATTATTCCCACTTCATCGGGTCATTGGCTCATCAAATCCCGCAATGGAAAATATCTGCATTCCTATACCACATCTACCGGTAACGAATTAAGGTTCGGCAGTATAGAGGAAGGGGAGAAAACACATTTGTGGGAATTCAGGCGGGTGTAAAACACCATCATATGCGGATATAATGATATATTCGCGGTTATGATGATGAAACGTATTGCTTCATTCGCCTTTGCCCTAGTGGTATTTTGTAATGCCGGTGCACAAACCGAAAGCGCCGATACCACCTGTATACTTTCATTAACGGAGAATCGCGCTTTTTCTGCCTATGCCAATAGCCGCATCAAGGCCTCTGTGAATGCGTTGAACAATTCGGCGGAGAATGAGTTGCTGTATCTCATCTATTCGAAAGGAACCAACACGTTCAAAGGATTTTCCCTGGTGCTGGATGAAAACTATCAGGTATCCATGGCTTATCGCTTTGCCTATAACAAAGCATCGGGTATGAACCTGAATATCGAGAACTGGCCCAAAGACAGTCTTGATCTGAAAACCCTTTTTATTGATTCAGCCTGCTACATGAACGACCGTTACAAAGCGGAAGGCACCGATGAAATGTTGCTGCGCAGAAGAAAGGGGCAACCCATCAATGGTCTTATCTATAAAGGTTGTTCAGGCGATCCCAATACAGAAAGCTCTGTGTATAACAAAACACTCCTGCAATTGCTCATCAGGTGCCGCAGCCGGTTTTGACAGGCCCTGAAAAGGAACCCAATAATTATTTCAAACGTTGGAATTTTGCAGTTGATCGGCGATTGATGTCAATTGGCTATATTGCGACTATGAAAACAATTATTGCGTGTTTTTTCTTTTCATTGTTCGCCCTGCAAACGATTGCGCAGAAGAAAGTTAACTGGAAAAAGACCTCCGTACTGGTGTACACCAAAAACGGCAAAGGTTATGTTCATGCCAATATTCCCAGTGCTGTTGCCTGTATTCAAAAACTGGGTCAGCAGCATGGGTTTAAAGTAGATACCTCCAGCAATCCGGCTGTAATGACGGAGGATAACCTCAAACAATACAAACTGATCATATTCCCCAGCACCAACAACGATGTGTTTGATACCGATGCCCAGCGCCTGGCCTTCCGGCATTATATTGAGGCCGGCGGCGGCTTTGTGGGCATTCATTCGGTTACAGGTACCGAACGCAACTGGAAATGGTTCAAGATGATGTTGGGCGGCACTTTTGCCTGGCATGCCAAATTTCAACAGTTCACGGTGAAGGTCATCGATGCCAGCCATCCTTCGGTACAAGGCCTGCCCAAAGAATGGTCGAAGGAAGATGAATGTTATTTTGCCAAAGAACTGTATCCCGGTCCCAAAGTACTGATGGCGCATGATATTACCACGCTGAACCCGGCACAGGACAGTTTGATTAAAAAACATGCCGGCGGCTATGCTGAATTATACCCTTCTGTGTGGACCTATGATTTTGATGGCGGCCACACCTGGTGCACTACTATGGGGCACGATAAAAATGATTATTCAAACCCCGTTTTTGTACAGCATATATGGCAGGGCATCCAGTATGTGGCCGGCCAGGTTGGAGCGCTCGACTTTAAAAAAGCCTACGCTATCAAACACGATGATCCTGTACGTTTCTAAAAAACAAACGACAACCCACCGCTAACCAGTATTAGCTTCGAGTTGGCGCCGCTTATGGTATTATCGATACCTTTTGCATACCTGAAATCAATGCCCAGGCCATTTTGCATGCGATAACCAAAGCCTACAGCGAACGAGGCACCGGTTTTGGGTATAAAGTCGGCTACATCTTCTTCGGCCTTCGTGTCTTCCTGGATGGTTTTTCCTTTCAGTACTATGCCAATTTGCGGACCGGCTTCTGCATAGAAACCGCTGGCATGCCGGTATTGGAACAGCAACGGCAAACGAATGGTGCTCAATTCAAGGTCTACCAGGCCCAGGTCGGCGCCTTCCCGCGAATACAGTAATTCCGTTTGGATGGCGAATGATTTCGACACCGGGAATGCCGCTGTACCACCCGCATAAAAGGAGTTCATATTGGTTACCTCTCCACCTTCTGAATAAGAATTGATAGTGGAAGAATGTATTCCTGCTTTCAATCCAAATGCAACGTTTTCCTGTGCGTTTACTGAGTGACCAATGGCTATGATAGCTGCCAGGATAAATGTCTTTTTCATGTTGTTGTTTTTTGATGACACAAATTTGCTGCTGTTGAATGGTGCCTGAAAACGCCGTTTAACAAAACAGGCAACCGGCTTAACGAATAGTCGGGGAAATTGAATTTTTCATCCGGAAAAAATATCCGTCCTGAGAATGATAAAATGATCTGTATTATATACTGATGACCGTCGGCGCCTGCTCTATGTTTGCCCTCATGAAAACAATAGAATTCTTTGGTTTTTGGGGCAATCAAAAAAAGAAGGTACATATTTGCCAGCCCGTGGGTGGCGAAGGCATCCAGATCATTGTGGATGATTATTACCACGGCATTATGCTGAAAAGGGCAGGGCAGTGGGTGGGTTATCTGAACAGAAACAGCGAGCTCACTGCAGATGATATTTTGATACTGGGCGATATTGTTGCCCGGGGCGGATGGCAATGAGCCAAAAAATTTCCATTTTTTTCAATCTTATCTTTTGATTAAGTTTAATTTTATATTCGCTTTGCTGTTCTAACTGCTTTTACTTTGCTGCTTGTCATCTATGCTCGTGTACAGCACATATACCGATGAGGAACTTCTACGCCTCCTTCCAACCAACGACCATAATGCGTTTGCGGAATTATATGAGCGTTACTGGGATAAGCTGCTTTACCTGGCAGGCAAAAAACTGGGCGATCTGCATGAGGCAGAACATATTGTACAGGATGTTTTTCTTGATCTGTGGCATCGTCGCGCAACGCTCAACATACAACAATCTGTTGGCGGTTACCTGGTGGTGGCCATAAAATACCGCATCATCAATGCACAGGCTAAACGCCACCGGCAGTTGCTCCGCATGCAGGAAAAGCCTTATGATCAATTCGATAACAGCACCGAAGAATATCTGCACTGGCGTGAATTACAGCACCGGTATCATCACCAGCTGGCCCGCCTGCCTGAAAAATGTGCGCTGGCCTTTTCCCTGCGCAACGAAGGGCTTTCGTACAAAGAAATAGCCGCCGAAATGAAGGTTTCGGAAAAAACCGTTGAAATGCATATCAACCGTGCTTTCAAGGCTTTGCGCACGGCCCTCGGTATACTGGGCTTTATATTGATCATAGTCTGCACCATTTATTACCGGTTTTTTTTCTAACACATACAGGGTACCGCCCTTTTGTATTGACCTTGTTGTAAAGCTGATTCGGAAATGGACAACAAGGATCAACAAAAACGGTACGATGAACTGGCGCAAAAGCTGCTCGATGGCGCTATTTCTGAATCGGAGCTGCACGAATACCTCGATTGGTTGAATGGCGATGACGAAGGCCCGTTGAATATCCCTGCCCATATTGCGGAGAACCGCGAACAATTAAAACAACGCATATACAGCGCGGTGCAACCTGCTATAGAGCACACCGCGGCGGTGCGCAAATGGTATCGTTATGCCGCCGCAGCTGCTATTCTTTTAATGATCACCGGCGCCCTTGGTTACTTCTTTGTGCATTCCAAAAATACCATGCAAACGGTTGCATCAATCGATCAACCGCTTGCAAACGATGCATTACCCGGCACCACCGGCGCCATACTTACACTGGCCAATGGTCAACAGCTGGTGCTCGACAGCCTGGGCAATGGTGTTATTGCCACCCAGGGAAAAACCCATATTGCCATTCAAAACGGGCAACTGGTATATAATGCTTTGCAGGCACACGGTGAAACCATGTACAATACCATGACCACTCCCAAAGGCCGGCACTATCAACTGGTATTGCCCGACGGTTCGAAAGTATGGCTGAATGCGGCTTCTTCCATCACCTTCCCAACGGCTTTTACGGGCAACAACAGGCAGGTAAAAATGACCGGCGAAGCCTATTTCGAAGTGGCCGCTAACCGAAAGAAGCCTTTTATAGTAGATGTAGATGGAAAAGCCAACGTGCAGGTACTGGGCACGCACTTCAATATCAATTCTTATGGCGATGATGATAATATCAGGACCACGCTGCTGGAAGGTAAAGTAAAAATGAGCGAAGCTAACAACCTCCATAACCATGTGGTGCTGAAACCGGGAGAGCAGGCTGCATTCACTGCCGGCGGGAAAAAGATGGCCGTGCAGTCTGGTGTAGACCTGGAACAGGTGATGGCCTGGAAGAACGGCTATTTTCAATTCAATGAAACAAAACTGGAACTGGTATTAAAACAGTTGGAGCGCTGGTACAATATCGATGTGGTATTTGAAGGCAATATACCACAGGAAACCTATATGGGTGAATTGCCGGCTAATGCGCCCCTTTCGCAAATACTGAGGGTACTGGAAAAAACGCAGGTACATTTCCGAATAGAAGGTAAACGGTTGATCGTAACGCAATAATTCAAAGTAGTTGTCCGGAATAAAAAACCGTTACGTTTCGTGGACGTAACGGCAGAAAGTTCGGGTAACCCATTTCAATATTTGACGGATACCAAAACAAGTAAAACCCAAACAGTGCGAATTTATGAAATTATTGTTTAAGGCTATTACCAGCTGCCGGTACGCCTTTGCCCTGATGGCAAGGAGGCAAAGCATTCCCAAAAATTATTTAATAGCTATGAAACTGACTGTTTTATTCACCATCGTTCTTTGCCTGCATGCATCTGCAGGGCTTCGATCGCAAACAGTCTCCCTTTCAGTAAAAAACCAGTCCCTGCAGGAAGTGCTCAGGTCGATCAAAAAACAAACCGACTATGTATTTTTTGCCAGGACCAGTTTGTTGAAAAAAGCAAATAAGGTAACGCTGAACCTGAACAATGCCTCCATTACCGAAGCATTGAATGCCTGCTTCAAAAACCAGCCCTTCACTTATTCCATCGACGGAAAAATAATCGTGATTGAGCCGGTATCTTCAAAACCAGCCAAATTAATTCATCCTGTTTCACCGGTTCATGAAATGGAAGAAATACAACCATTGGTGATCATACAGGGACGTGTTACCGACAGCGAAGGCAAACCGGTAGAAGGCGCTTCTGTGATGGTAAAAGGCAGCACACGCTCCACCATTACCAATGCACAGGGTATTTTTTCCATAGAGGTAAAACAGGGCGACCGGCTGATTATTTCGCATGTTGAATTCCAGAACCAGGAGGTGGTTATTAATTCCGGTATCATCAATAATCCGGGCAATCCCCTGGGCCTGGTGATGGTGCGTAAAGTAGCCGACCTCGACGAATTTGTAGTGGTGGGTTATGGCACCAAAAAGAAAGTGAGTGTAACCGGCTCCCTATCGGTGCTGGATATGAAAACCAAGGAAAACACACCTACTACCAATGCCAGTCAGGCCCTGCACGGCGTTTCGGGTTTATGGGTAAACCAGGCGGGTGGCAAACCGGGGCAGGATGGCGCCACCATACGCATTCGCGGCGTAGGCACGCTGAATAATAACGATCCGCTGGTGCTGGTTGATGGTATTGAGTACAATATCAACGAGATTAACCCGAATTTTATAGAAAGCATTACGGTATTGAAAGATGCGGCCGCCTCCATTTATGGTTCGCGTGCTGCCAATGGTGTGATACTGATCACGACCAAAACCGGTAAAAAAGGAAAAACCGAAATCAATTACAATTACAGCTACGGCATTCAAAAACCTACTGCCCTGCCCGATGTATTGTGGGATCCCATTCAATACATGACGCTGAAAAACCAGGCGCTCATTAATGAAGGCAAATCCCCGGCGGCGGTAGATTATTCACCTGCGCAGATAGAAGAGTATAAGAATGGCATGGCCACCGATCCGTATACCTACCCGCATTTGAACTGGTTCGATTATGTCATGAAGAATGGGGTGCTGCAACAACACAACCTGCGTTTCAGCGGTGGTACCGACAGGGTGACCTACAACCTGGCTGTGGGTTATATGGATCATGATGGCATACTGGTGACCGCCAATCATGCCAACCGCTATACATTGAACCTGAATGTGAGCGCACAGGCCACCGAACGCCTGAAGGTAGGCGCCAATATCATAGGCAACCTCAGGACTTATACACAACCTGCATTTGGCGGTTCAAGCGCCACCAGTTATTACTTCAACCGTTTGATGCGGGTGCTGCCTATTATGACGCCTTATTTACCCGATGGCCGTTATGGCAATATGGTATTTGCCACACCCGGCCGCAATACCATCGAAAATCCCATCATGCTGTTGAAGGAAGGCAGTAATTATCATGCGCCGCAGCGTATACTGGCTAAGGTATTTGCCGAATACAAATTGCCATTGGATATCAGGTACAATTTTAATCTGGGTGTAGATAAAGTGGATGGTTATGCAAGATGGTTTACGCCGCTTATCGTAAGCTATAATCCCAAAACAGGCGCACCCAATAATTACAATATCAATCCTGCCAGCGACAATTACGACGAAAACAACCTGAACCTGACCGTGTATCATACATTGAACTGGGACAAGACCCTGGCCAACGATCACCAGCTGTTGGCCATGGCAGGGCAGAGCTACAACCGTTTTGACTATAGTGAATTCTCCGCCCATTCTGAAGGGTACTTTGATAATTCACTGAGCGACCTGGATGCCGGCAGCACCAATATGCGGAACGGGGGTAATGTATTCAGGGAAGTGCTGATCTCTTATTTCGGCAGGCTGGGTTATACCTTCAAAGAAAAATACATACTGGAAGGTATCATTCGCCTGGACGGTTCATCGAATTTTGCCAGCGACCGGCATTGGGATGAATTTCCCTCCATATCTGCCGGCTGGCGAATAGACAAGGAAAATTTCTTCAACTCATCTTTTATTAATCTGTTAAAACTGCGTGGTTCCATTGGAAAACTGGGTAACCAAACAGCAGGCCGCTTTAGTTATATCAGTCCTGTAAACGTAGGCAACGATTACGCCTATTCTTTCAACGATGCCATTTCAAGCGGCGCCGCCACCACCCGTTACAACGATCCGCGTATTACCTGGGAAACGACCACATCATACAATGCCGGTGTGGATGCCGATTTGTGGAAAGGCCAGCTTTCTGTTTCGCTGGATGTATTCAAACGCCGCACCTCCGGTATCTTACGCCAGGTAAGCATACCCGCGCAAATAGGTGGTTTAATAGGCCCCGTGCAGAATATAGGTGAAGTAGACAATACCGGGTATGAATTAACGCTGGCGCACCGCAATAAAGTAGGCGAATTCAATTATGAAGTGAATGGTTCGGTAAGTTATGTAAAGAACAAGGTTGTAAACCTGAACGGACAAAGCCTCATCAGCACCAGGCGTATTACAAAAGAAGGCTATCCCATCGATTCCTATTACCTGTATGAGGCTATCGGCATTTACCAAACCCAGGAAGAAGTAGATGCCAGCGCTAAGATCAGCAATGCCGTAAAACCCGGTTATCTAAAATACAATGATGTGGTAAAAGACGGAAAGATCGATGGGCAGGACCGCATCATTACAGGCAGTTCCATACCCAAATACAATTACAGTTTCAATATCAATGTGTCCTGGAGAGACCTTTCTCTGAACACTTTCTGGCAGGGTGTACAGGGCATTAACCTGTATCCCACGGTGAACCTGGCAACACCGTTCAACAATGGCGCCGGTGTAACCAAAGAATGGGCTACCGATTCCTGGACGCCTTCGAACCCCCATGCCAGGCTGCCTATATTGACTACCGCCACAGGCGCCCCGGAAAATTACCAGCCTTCTACTTTCTGGCTTAAAGACGGTTCGTACCTGCGTTTGAAGAATATCCAGTTGAAGTACAACCTGCCTGCCAACATTGTTTCAAAACTCACCCTAAGCAGATTATCGCTGTTTGTGAATGGAGAAAACCTGGTGACGTTTACGCAGTTTAAGGATTTCGATCCAGAGAAGAGCATCACCGGCGATAATTTTTACGAGTATCCTTCTCTCAAAACATTCAGTTTTGGTATTAATGCTAATTTTTAATCAAAATTGAAACTAGTTCAGATGAAAAAAATATTCTCCTCTATAATAGTTATGTCGGGTCTGGCTATGGCCGGTTGCTCGAAAGATGAATTGAATGTAAAACCCAATGGTATTTATACTGTAGAAACCTTCTGGGCATCTGAGAAAAATGTGATGGCTGCTTTAAGCGGCTGCTACCAGGTGCTTACGCTGAATGGCATGTTTGGGTATGCCACCCCGTTATGGGAAGAAACAGCTACCCCTAATGCCTATAATTACGATAACTCGGCCGGTTTTAATTTTATTGCCATGGGAACGCACAATGCTGCCAATGCCACTACCGGTAATATTGTACCCGGTATCATTGGCCAGCGCTGGATAGATTGTTATAAAGGCATAGGACGTGTGAATACACTGCTGGCGCGCATCGATGCCGTGCCCATGGCCGATGCATTAAAAAGCAGGGTAAAGGCCGAAGCCAAATTTTTACGCGGTTTGTATTATTCCCTGCTGGAAATGTACTATGGCGATGCGCCGTTAATACTGGATGAACCCGATCTGGCCACGCAGGGCCAGTTGCCGCGCACACCCAGGGCCGAAGTGGTGCAACAGGTATTGAAAGACCTGGATGAAGCCGCTGCCGAATTGCCCGTAAAATATACCGGCGGCGATATAGGCCGTGCCACCAAAGGCGCCGCTCTGGCTTTAAAAGCCCGTGTGTTGTTGTTCGAGGCCAGCCCTCTGGTGAATACCAATAACGATCAGGCTAAATGGGCCGCCGCCGCTGCGGCCGCCAAAGCGGTGATGGACCTGCCGGGCGCCGGTTACGACCTGTTCCCCAATTATCGCGAGCTGTTTTTACCCGCCAATGAGAACAGCGTTGAAACCGTTTTTGATGTGCAGTATACAGTTACTACCTCCGGTTTGGGCAGCGCATTCGATCTCATCAATCGCCAGTACAACACCAATGCGCCGCTGCGCGATATCATTGATGCCTATGATATGAAAGATGGCACGCCGCGTGCACAATCGCCCATGTATGATGACGACCATCCATACGAAAACCGCGATCCGCGTATGTATCAAACCATCGTGTACCCGGGCGATACCTATATAGGTAAGGTAACCACCCCCACCGAACCCTTTAAAATAACCGGTTATGGCGTGAAGAAATACAGCATTTACGATAAAGAGCCCACTACCAATCTCATCAACCAGGCCGGCCGGTCAGAGATCAATTATATGCTGATACGTTTTGCCGATGTACTGTTGATGTATGCCGAGGCGCAAAACGAGGCCGTAGGCCCCGATGCATCGGTGTACAATGCCGTGAACAGGATCAGGGAACGCGCGGGATTGACGCCGCATGAAATACCGGCCGGTAAAACCAAAGAGGAGATGCGGGAGATCATTCGTCACGAACGCAGGATTGAGCTGGCTTTTGAAGGATTTTATTATACCGATATACGCCGCTGGAAGATTGCGGAAAACGTGATGAACGGACCAGTATACAATTCGCAAAACCTGCCCATTGTAACCCGCAGTTTCGATGCCAACCGCGATTACTGGTGGCCCATTGCGCAAGAACAACGGGACCTGAATCCCAACCTGGAGCAAACAAAAAATTATTAATGAACAGGGGCATGTGGACTTTTTGGTCCACGTGCTGTTTTTATATTAATATTGTGTTTACCATCATGTATTCGATGAAAAATATCATCAGCTTTATCATTTGTTTTGCGGTCATTTCCGGAGCCTGTGCCAAAAAGAGTAGTAATGATCCGCCGCCACCGGCCAACAATCCTGATACATTGCCCGATCCGCCGGCATCGGTAGCCGATTGTAAAAAATGCATCATCTTGTCTGAACAGGCCTTCCAACGCGTGGCCATTGCCGACCTGGAATCGAAAAAGATATTCTGGGAATGGACACCACAGGCCTCCAATGTAAAAGCGGAGCATTATAAATGGTTCAATAATATCAGCGATGCCAAGCTGGTGTACAACAATCAATATATTTTAACCAATGCCTCCGGTGGTGGTGTGGCCCTGATACGTATTGCCGATAAAAAAACGGTGTTTTATGCGTACGCCGGCGGCAATACCCATTCTGCCGAATTGTTACCCGATGGCAATATTGTAAGCGCCTCCAGCACCGGAAATTACCTCACCTTGTTTACTGTTGATACCCTGCATTTCCCCGAAAATGTGTACAGCAAAAATATCACCGTTGATTTTGGGCATAATGTGGTATGGGATCATAAAAACCAGTTGCTGTGGACGGCGGCGGGTAAACAACTGTTATCTTTCCAGTATAATTTCAATTGCACCCAACCCGATCTTACCCTGGTAAAATCAATTCCTTTACCCGGTAAGGAAGCCCATGATCTTTTTCCCGTGTATGGCGAAGAGGCGTTCTGGCTTACCAATACCACCAATGTGTATAAATTTACGCTGGCCGGTGAAAAGCTGGAGCAGGCCGATGTGTTGCAGCCGAATATTAAAAGTGTATCCTCCGGACCGGCCGGTTTTCCCATCATCATCATTAAACCCAAAGAATCGTGGTGGACCGATGAGGTGACAGATGCCAAAGGCAATGGCGTATATTATGAGAAAGGCCTGAAAATATACAAGGCGCGTTGGTTCCTGCCCAATCTATTTAGTTATCCCGCTGATCATGCCATTCATCAATGTAAATAGGGACGAAGGAACATTTCCTTCGCCCTGCTCTATGTGCTTATTCCGGGATATTATATTTCCGGCATAGTTCGCTGTACGACAATTGCGCCATACGCGCCGTAGGCGCTCCGCCGGGAATAATGATGTACCTGAACTGGTGCTGCGCGGTGATGGATGTGTAAAGATTATTGTTGTTGGTGAACCGAATGCGCAGGTTGCCCGCTGTGGCATAAGCCTGCCAGGTATCGATTTGCAGGTTGCCCTGCATGTAGCTGACTGTAACAGGCAATTGACCTATCTGCCCCTCCGGCCATACAGAGGCATTGTATCCCAGCAATTTTCCGAATGTAAGCACCGTACCGCTGTCCAGTACATGTTGTGTAATAGCCGGCGCCACCTCGTTATGGTTGTATCCCCAAACGCCATAAATGGTATCTCTTTTATACGAAGCAGGCTTAAACCAGGGCGAGTATATGACATTGGCCGTACCCGGTTCGCCCTGAGGGCCGGTATCGCCTTTTTTACAACTGGTGACGGCCAGTACCAGCGCCGTCAAAACAAATAAAACAGAAAATGCCTTTTTCATGATATAGGTGGTTTGCGCCAAGATAACAGTATGCCCCACGTGGGCGACTAACCGTTTAGCCACTTACAGTTTTGAATGAGCCGGTGGAAGCCCCGGCGGCATAATGATTTGGTAAAAAGGCAATAGCATACTAATTTTAACGTTGTAGAACTTTGTCGAAGGATTTGTAGGCATTTTATTAACCCCTCCCCATCATGGACCCGCAACTTCTTTTTCTGGGCAACCAGGTGCTTTGTGTTATTGTATTCCTGGAGTTGCTGATCAATTTCAGGAAAAATTCCCTGCTAAAACTTTGCCTGCTGCTTATCATTACCAGTCTTTTTGTCATGAATTACTTTGCCTATGCAGGCGTATTCAGCCGTTTGCATTTGTTGGTAGTAAAAGCAGCACGTACTGTATATGTATGTAGTACCATTTTATCTATCATTTACCTGGTAACCCCCAGAATACCGCGATGGGTGAAATGGCTGATCATTTGTGCTACCATCACTTCCATTTGCTTCAGGGTGATCAATTACCATAAAATAGATATTGAAACCATCTCTCAACTGCCCAACCAGGTGTTTTCGGTGGGCGCCGAATTTTATTCACCCATACTTTATGTTCGTTATACACTATATGCACTCACCATTGTAGCCACCCTCATTGCATTTTATTATTACCGGCGTTTTCTCACATCGTTCAACTGGGAATCGCCCCATTATAAACATTTGCTGTGGTGGATCATATCGCTGGTAGTTCCTTTTTTTATGCTCACCATCTTTGGTTTGATAGGCAACCTTGGATTATTCAATCAGCAGTTTTCTTCCATTCTGTTTTCATTATTTTGTTTTATCATCATCTTTTCTATTTTATTCAGGCCAAGATTTTTGAACCGACAGTCTTACCTGGAAGCAAGGGGCTATGGCTCATGGCAATGAGATGTTGTTCATCGTATTGGGCCGCAATTTGTTCAGCATAGTTCAAATGGCGGTATGGCACTATAAATAATTTAGTTAAATACTAAAATTTTTAGTAAATTGCATCGGAGAATTAACCAGAGGATCCCGATGTCTGAGGCTAAGTCGCTTATATTATCCAGGCTGCAAAAAGAAATTCTTCATTTGCAGGGCTTTAAATCCGTCAGCGGCGTATTACCCGTTGACCCGGGTTTGGGTCCCATCACCCATGCCTTCCCCCAAAACAAATTCCCCGAAGGCGCCATTCATGAATTTATTGCCTATGGTCATGAGAACAGCGCCGCCACCAGTGGTTTTATAAGCGCTTTACTGGCTGCCTTTATGCAGCACGATGGGGTAGTGCTTTGGATAGGCGCCCAAAGAAAAATATTTCCACCCGCCCTGCAGGCTTTTGGTCTGCATCCGCATAAGATCATTTTTATTGATCTGCGTAACGAGCGGGAAGTATTATGGACGGTAGAAGAAGCCTTAAAATGTACTGGCATCACAGCCGTGGCCGGTGAACTGAAAGAACTGGGGTTCACTGCCAGCCGCCGTTTGCAGCTGGCGGTGGAAAACAGCCATGTTACCGGTTTTATTTTGCGCAACAATCCACGAACCATTCATACAACAGCCTGTGTAACACGCTGGCAAATCAGTTCCCTGCCCTCAGTCATCATCGATGATCTGCCTGGCGTGGGTGTTCCCCGCTGGAAGGTAAACCTGTTGAAGGTACGTAATGGCAAACCCGGCACATGGGAAGTGGCCTGGCGTAACGGACAATTTTATTTTGAAGAAGACAGGCATATGCCTGCCCAGCAGCCGCAAAAACAAACCGGTTGATATGAAACGATTCGTGAGTATATGGTTTTATGAGCTGGTCACCGATTGGTTTTCCTTACATGAACCATTCCTTCGCGCCATACCCTTTGCTACCACCATCAAAGACCATGGTCGCCTGATCATCACCGCCATCAACGAAGCCGCCCGCAAACAGGGCATCACCACCGGCATGGTATTGGCCGATGCCCGCGTTATTTTTCCCACCCTCGAAACCAGGGATGATATACCTGAATTACCTGATAAATTATTACAAAAACTGGCCGAATGGTGCATTCGGTTTACACCCGCCGTGGCCATCGATCCACCGCAGGGGCTGATCTTCGATGCATCGGGTTGTTCACATTTATGGGGCGGCGATGAAGCCTATCTCACTGATATCATAAAACGCCTGAACCAGCGCGGTTACCATGTACGGGTGGGCATGGCCGATACCATGGGCGCCGCCTGGGCTATAGCAAGATATGGTAAAGGCCACCCGGTGATGCTGCCTGATGAACATCACCAGGCCTTATTATCTTACCCGCCTGCCGCCCTGCGCATTGATACCGGTATGATGGAACGCCTGTATAAACTGGGCCTGCATCATATTTCCCAATTGATGGGTATGCCGCGGCCGGCATTGAGAAGGCGTTTGGGGCAATCGTTCTTACAAAAGCTCGACCAGGCTTTTGGTTATGAAGAAGAATATATAGATCCCGTGATTCCCGTGGCACCTTACCAGGAACGATTGCCCTGTTTTGAACCGGTGTCCAACCGGGCGGGTATTGAAATAGCCCTGCAACAATTGTTGGAATTATTATGCAACCGCCTGGTGAAAGAAGGCAAAGGCATTCGTACGGCCATCTTAAAATGTTATCGTATAGATAACCAGGTACAACAAATAGCCATCAGCACCGGTCGGCCTTCCACCCATGTACAGCACCTGTTTAAAATATTTGAATTGCGCATACAGGATATAGCACCCGGCCTGGGAATAGAGCTGTTTGTATTGGAAGCGCCCAGGGTAGAAGAGGTGAACCCCTTGCAAATGGCTGCCTGGAAAACGGCTGCGGGACTGCATCATCCCGAATTATCGGAACTGCTGGACCGTATTACCGGAAAATTCGAAGCAGCTGTTATACGCCGTTATGTTCCCGATGAACATTACTGGCCCGAGCGTTCATTCAAACCGGCCACTTCACTGGATGAAGAACCCGCCACCCCCTGGGTAGCTCATAAACCACGGCCTGTATGGCTATTGCCGTATCCCGAACCTGTACAGGTTACCGCGCCGGTGCCTGATTATCCGCCTATGAATTTCCGGTATAAAGGCAAACTGCATACGATTGCAAAAGCCGATGGCCCCGAACGTATTGAACAGGAGTGGTGGCTGCAGCAGGGGCAGCACCGGGATTATTATATAGTAGAAGATATGGAGGGATGCCGCTATTGGATCTTTCGCCTGGGCCCTTATGATGCCGATAAAACCTATGGCTGGTTTATTCATGGATTTTTTGCCTGATGTATTATGAAATATACAGAATTACAGGTTACCACCAATTTCACTTTCCTGCGCGGTGCCTCACACCCCGAAGAACTGGTTGAGCACGCCGCCGCCCTCGGCTACACCGAGCTGGCCATCACCGACCGCAATACCATGGCCGGTATAGTTCGGGCCCATGTGGCGGCCCAAAAAAACGGCATTCGACTTATCGTAGGCTGCCGGCTCGATTTGCTGGATGGTCCCTCGCTGCTGTCTTATCCCACCAACCGCGAGGCTTATGCCCGCCTTTGCCAATTGCTTACCCTGGGCAATATGCGCACCGAAAAAGGGGCTTGCCATTTGTATAAGACCGATGTAATTAAACATGCCGAAGGCCTGCTATTCATTGTGCTGCCTCCCGAAACCCTTTCCGCTCATTTTGATTTCGACCCCTCCTTTGAAGAGCATCTTGCCCATTACCACCGCGCTTTTGGCAATCGCCTGTACATAGCCGCCACCCGGCGCTACCAGGGCAACGACCATAAATACCTGGCCCGCATAGCCGAAATAGCCGACAGATGGCATATACGCATGGTGGCCGTCAACGATGTGCATTACCATGAACCCGCCCGCCGTGAATTACAGGATGTGCTTACCTGCATACGCGAGAAATGCACCATCTACAATGCGGGTTTTCGCCTGCACCAGAATGCGGAAAGATACCTGAAGCCTGAAGAGGAAATGAACCGCCTGTTCCGTGGTTATCCCGATGCCATCCGCTGCACCCAGGATATTGCCGATGCCTGCCGCTTTTCGCTTAACAGCCTGGAATATATTTATCCCGAAGAGATCGTAAGCGAAGGTCGCAGCCCGCAGGAAGAACTGACCATGCTGGTATGGCAGGGCGCCAAAGAACAATTTGGCGAAGACATACCTGAAAAAATAAAAGCCTCCATTGAAGAAGAGCTGGCCTTTATTGCGCGAAAAAATTATGCTTCTTATTTCCTTACGGTATACGATTTTGTGCGTTTTGCCCGAAGCCGGCATATACTTTGCCAGGGGCGTGGCTCGGCGGCCAATTCGGTGGTTTGTTTTTGCCTGGGTATTACATCGGTGAACCCCTCCAAATTCAAGGTGCTGTTTGCCCGCTTTATGTCGGATGCACGGGATGAACCGCCGGATATAGATGTGGATTTTGAACACGAGCGCCGTGAAGAAGTGATGCAATATATTTTCAACAAATACGGGAGAGACCGGGCAGCCATTGTGGCCACGGTCACCCAAATGCATCATAAAGGGGCCATTCGCGATGTGGGTAAGGCCATGGGGTTGTCGGTAGATGCCATCAACCAGTTGTCGGCATCCGTATCATCACATTGGGATGAAATTGAAGAAAGCCGTATTGCAGAAAACGGTTTCAACCTGGCCGATCCGCATCTGCAAAAAATACTGGAACTATCCCGCCAGTATATCGGTTTCCCCAGACAGTTAGGTCAGCATACAGGTGGATTTGTGATCACCCGGGGAAAATTATTCGAGCTTTGCCCCATACTGAATGCCCGTATGGAAGACCGCACCTGTATTGAATGGAACAAGGATGATATAGAAGCGCTGGGCTTTTTAAAGGTAGATGTGCTGGCTCTGGGTATGCTTACCTGTATACGAAAGGCATTCGACCTGGCCAGGGATCATCACCAGTTGCATTGCACGCTGGCCAATATTCCACAGGATGATCCGGCGGTTTACGATATGATCAGCCATGCCGATACCATTGGAGTATTCCAGATAGAAAGCCGGGCCCAGATGTCGATGCTGCCCCGCCTGCGGCCTAAATGTTTTTACGACCTGGTGATTGAAGTGGCCATTGTGAGGCCCGGACCCATCCAGGGCGATATGGTGCATCCCTACCTGCGCCGCCGCAATGGCGAGGAACCCGTTGAATATCCATCGCCCGAACTGGAAGATATATTGGGAAGAACGCTGGGGGTACCCCTGTTCCAGGAACAGGCCATGGAAATAGCCATCGTGGCGGCTGGTTTTACACCTGCCGAAGCCGATGAATTGCGGCGCAGCATGGCCACATTTAAGGCCAAAGGCATGGTGTCGAAGTTCAGGGAGAAATTGATCAGGGGTATGTCGGAAAGAGGCTATCCCCCCGAATATGCCGAGCGGGTATTCAAACAACTGGAAGGTTTTGGCAGCTATGGTTTCCCCGAGTCGCACGCGGCCAGTTTTGCCCTGCTGGTATATGTTTCTTCCTGGCTGAAATGGTATTATCCCGATGTATTTGCCTGTGCTTTATTGAACAGCCAGCCCATGGGTTTTTACCAGCCGGCGCAAATTGTGGCCGATGCCCAAAAACACGGTGTTACTATTCGGCCGGTGGATATCAATTTTTCTGATTGGGATAATACCCTGGAAGATAAGCTGGACAAATACTGTGCGCTCCGTTTGGGGTTCCGCCAGGTAAAAGGTTTACGCGAAGAAGATATGCGTTTGCTCGTGGCCGCCCGTACAAAACCCTTTACCGCCATCAGCCAGTTGCGCGATGCCGGCCTTTCCGATACCACCCTGGAAAAACTGGCCGATGCAGATGCTTTTCGTTCCATTGGTCTCGACCGGCGACAGGCATTATGGGAAGTAACCACCAGGGACCATACACAGGCCTTGTTTGCCGGGCAGCCTGCGCCCGATGCCAAAGGGGAAAAAGTACAGCTTCCGGTGATGACGGAATCGGAACATGTGGTGCAGGACTATGCGGCCATTTCCTTATCGTTAAAAGCGCATCCCGTACAATTTGTGCGTTCCCGGCTTGATCAGTTATATATAACACCCAATAACCGGCTGGGATTGTTAAAAGATGGCGACCAGGTAAAAGTTGCCGGACTGGTACTGGTGCGGCAACGACCCGGTACTGCCAGCGGTATATGTTTTATGACCATTGAAGATGAAACCGGTAGCGCCAACGTGGTGATCTTTGAAAAACTGTATTCAAAGTACCGGAAAGAGATCATGCAGTCGAGGTTGATTATGGTGGAAGGAAAACTGCAGATAGAAGGGGAGGTGATACATGTGGTTTGTCATGCCTGTTATAATATTTCCGGCTTACTGAAACAGTTAGCGCCCACCGAAATGCCGGCCGATGATAAAAAGCCCATGCCTGAATTGTTTACCAAAGCCAGGAATTTCAGGTAGTTTGGGGAAATGCATCTACAAGTATGCTACTTTTAAGCAGGTACATGTTTCGATTGTACCTCTATATGATACGTTTCATCAAAAATAACAGCCTGTCGCTAACTTTTCTTGTGCTGTTTGTTTTGGCGCTGGCGGCACAGGTTTTCACAGGCTGGTCGGAATATAATAAAGAAAACAGGCAGGAAGGGGCTGCCATGGTGTCTTTACCGGAATACCTGCAATCGGGCCATTTTATACAATCCACCTTCGAGAACTGGGAAAGCGAATTCCTGCAAATGGCCTTGTTCGTGATATTTACCATTTGGCTGAAACAAAAAGGCTCATCTGAATCGAAAAAATTCGATGGGCAAAATGAAGTAGACAAGGAACCCGACCCCTCTCAACCCGATGCGCCCTGGCCGGTAAAACAGGGAGGTTTGATTCTGACATTTTATAAAAGCAGCCTTACAATTGTATTATTTCTTTTATTTGTTTTATCTTTTCTAATGCATTTTTATGGCAGCCTGAAAGACTAGAATGAGCAATTGTCGAATAAAGGGCTGCCTCCTGAAAGTGCCGGCCAGTATATTGTGAGCAGCCGGTTCTGGTTTGAATCCTTTCAGAACTGGCAAAGCGAATTTCTGTCGGTTTTTGCCATTATTGTTCTGTCGATCTATTTCAGGCAAAAAGGATCTTCTCAATCCAAGCCTGTTGATGCACCCGACGATGAAACAGGGGATTAAAATTTTTATCATGTACGATTTTAACAAAAGGTTACTGGAAGAGGTAGGCGAAGAATTAAAGGAGCGAAAAGAAACCATCGCCTGCGCTGAAAGCGTTACTTCCGGATTATTGCAGTTCGCTTTTTCGAACATTACAGAAGCCAGCTCCTTTTTTAACGGAGGCATAACCGCCTATAACCTGGCCGAAAAAGTAAAACATCTGTGTGTTGAACCGGGCCATGCCTCGGAGGTGAACTGTGTATCGCAACAGGTGGCCGATGAAATGGCCCTGGAAGTTTGCCGTATGTTCAACTGCAACTGGGGTATTGGCATCACCGGTTATGCATCGCCCGTTCCCGAGTCGGATGGAAAATTGTTTGCCTATTTTTCTATTTGTTATAATAACCAGATCGTCTATAACGATGAAATCATACCGCATGGCACCAGCCCCGTATCGGTACAATGGTATTATGCCAATACAGTGATTGAACAGCTATCGCTGGTATTGCAGGAAAATGAAAAACCGGGTATGGTACCGGGGCTTACGCATTAACCTTCTTCCGTCAATGCCTTATTGACCATAATACCGGCCATGGAGCCGGTATACACGGCAGTACCCACCGACCGCATGGATGAGTTATCGCCACACGCATACACCCCTTTTATCGTGGTTTCCCTGTATTCATCCACTTTCAGCAAACCGGCTTCTGTAAGGGCACAACCCAGTTTTTCCGGTATATCGGAATGCTGGATGGTTTCCGCTTTATGATATACCGCCTGTAGTGGGAACGATTGTCCGTCCTGGGTGTGAATGGCTTTTACCTGGCCATTGTCGTGCTCAATGGCATCGACGGGCGTTTCGATGATCGGGATGTTCTTTTTCCTGATCTTTTCCAGTTGATCGTGGCTAAAACCGGCTGGTCCGTGGGTGAAAAGGGTGAGGTCTTTTGTCCAGTTATACAACATCTCTGAATAATGAAAACCGCCATCGCCATTGGCAATAACACCGGTGGCTGCCTGTGCAAACTCATAACCATGGCAATAGGGGCAATGGATCACCGTTTTGCCCCAGCAGGCTTCCAGCCCTTTGCTGTCGGGCATTATATCTTTCAGTCCGCTGGCAATAATCAGTTTTCTGGCATGGAATGCGGCGCCTGATGCCGTTTCTACGGTGAAACTATCGTAGTGGTTTACAGCCCAGGTGGCGGTGTCTTCCTGAATCTGTACCGTTGTATAGGCTTGCAGGTTGGCTTTGCCTTTGGCAGCAATATCGGCGGGTGTTTCACCATCGCGGGTGAGGAAATTATGGGAATGCGGCGTAAAGCGGTTGCAGGGCCGACCGCTGTCTATCACCAAAACATTTCGTAAAGCCCGGCCCAGCGACAGGGCGGCAGACAAACCTGCATAGCTGCCGCCAATGATGATCACGTCGTAATTATGCTTCATCATGGGAAATAATTTTGGCAAAGGTAATCATTTGCAACTATGTTGCAAAAATAACTTGCAATTGTCAAATACAATTTCGATCATTGACAAAAATTCCCCTATGGACAAAAATGCAGCATCGCTGATGCAGTTTTTGCTGGTGATTGTATTTATCATTCCAGCCATCTTCTTTTTGCTAACGCAGTATAGAACCCTGCGGCTGGTTCGTCCGGAAAACAGGCGTATGCCGCCCGGTCAGGTTTGGTTACAAATGATTCCCCTGTTCGGATTGGTTTGGCAGTATTACGTGGTTCGGAAAATATCGGATTCCATCAGGTTAGAGTTGAGCAGCCCGGCAGGTGATTCTATATTTAGCGATGATGTGTTAAATATGGAGGAACGGCCCACCTACAATGTAGGAATGGGTTATGCTACGGCCATGGTGATCACCATATTGCCTGTTATGATCTTCAATGGCATCGCTGCATTGGTGGGCATCATCTTGTGGATCGTGTATTGGGTGCAGCTAAGCAAGTATAAAAAGAAACTGAGTGAAAGAGCCATGCTGTTCAATTCCTGACGGAAGAGGGTATCATTTCAGTCTTTCCAGCCTTCCTTTTCTCTTTACAATATAATCTTATTTTCCGCATTTGGCAAATGACGGTCGATCTCCTGCGCCAGTAAGTGGCAAATGGTGCTGTCGGTGGGGGATTGGCTATCGTTGTATGCCTTTACGTCGGGATGCATGATTTTAAATTAAACAAGGTTGCGGTATTATACAAAAACACCGCAACCTTATTTTACTAACGATCCAATCGGGTTATAAACGGTTGCGCCACACCATACAACTCAATCTCGCCTACCTGCAATATATTACCACTGTTACTATTCATATTAAAACGATAGTAACTGTATGCCGTATTGTTATTATTGATGGTAAACGTACGTGTCTGGAAGCGGTTGGGAAAATCCTGGTTGGCGCCTGTATCGATGGTCGTCCAGTTGATGCCGTTATTCGATCCCTGCAGGGTCCAGCTCAACGGATCTCTTTCCGGTGCATCGTTGGCCGATGTAATGTGATAGCTGTTCACCACATAGTTGCCGGGCGCCTGGTATTGTATCCAGGCCGAGGCATGGAAGGTAAGGTATTTGGTATTTACGTTATTGTCGGTGAGTTTCGTATATTCTTCACCCGGCGGTGAATCCTGATATTGCGCGCTTATAATGCCGCCGCTGATATTGGTTATATCCTGGCCGGTGGTAGCGCCGGGATCGATGGGCAGTCCATTGGCCTCGCGTATCAACTGGAAGATATGATCGGGCCGCACCACCACATAATTCGAGTTCAGGGAATTGGCCACATTTTTAAATTCTGTGGGTTTGATATCTGTCCAGGGTTGTGCTTGTATGATGATGAAACGCGGCTGATTGCCATTCCATCCCGATGAAGCGGAAGCTATATGATCTTTCATAGCCTGTTCGCTGGTGCAATAATTACAGGAAAGCGCCATGCCGGGCAGGCTTTGGTTGTAAATGGTAAGACCACCGCCGGTATTTTGCGCGGTAAGTCCCAGGGTAGAAGGCGCATGCGTGGCAAAACTTTGTCCCACATGCTGGTTGATGCCGCCGGTAATGGTATTCCATATGGTGATGACCCTGAACCCCGCCTGCTGGTTATAATTTTCAGTTTTGGCCACAAACTGGTCAAGCAGGGTTTGATTGGGAAAACTGTTGGGATAGGCATATCCGTATCCAGAAGGGCCCGATATCAGGTTATCGTTGTCCGTAGCGGTTTGCCAGAAAAAATGCAGGGCGCCGGGCATGGCATCTACCATGGCGGGCGATAGCGTCCAGCCGATGGGCACGGAACCGTGATCGGGATTATTCCACAGCTTGCGCATCAGGTGCTCGATGTATTGCAGGTTATCGCCGTCGCTTAATATAAATGCCACATAAATTTTGTTTTGTAAGGGCGGTTTGGGCGGAATGGGTTTGGGATTGATGGTACGCGGCATACCGCTGTGTAGCGTGAGGTTGCTACACCAGTCGCTGGCGATGGTGGCAATACCATATTGCGATGCTCTTTGCACACCGGGCGCTTCCTGCGGCCACCAGCCCATATAATTGGCGCCGGCAGGCATAGATGATAAGAAATGGTTCAGCAACGCGCTTTCGTCAGGAATATCGGGATTCAGCCATATCACGGCAGCGCCCAGGGCTGTGGCATATTCGCGCAGGGCAGCCTTGTGTACTTCCGGATCCAACCCAATCAGCAGGCGGTGATCGCGGCTGGGCCAGTAGTTGTTGAATATGGTTTGATATACCTGTAGTTTGCTGCTGAACTGGCCCCGTAGGTCAACGAGTATCGGCAGATTATAAGGCGCTGCCTGTAAGCGGGGCAGCAGCGATGGCGATGCAATCAAAGCATTGTGTTCTTTGGCCAGCATGGTGGCCAGGTTAATGGTGTGAATTTGTGCGGGATCGTATACGATCAGCCCCGACAACTCGCTCCGGTATTTGGTGATGAGGTCCCATTTATCGGCGGGTTCGTTCCAGTTCAGGTTCAGCGATTGCAGCCAGGTATATTGTCCTTCAGCAAAGGCATCGCCTTCATACGAAAAAATACGTGGCTGTGTGCTGTTCACTATTCCTTTCAGCGAAGCAAAGAGGTACATTTCGGCAGCGCTGTTTTGTTGCACCGCCACCCAGTCTACTTTTACATAGGAAGTGCCGTGCCAGAAAATACGCAGCTCCAGCAACTGGTTATTGGCCGACAGCGTAAAAGGCAATGTAAAATTGGTATAGTTCGATGCCACGGGGAACTGCAAACGCGTTACTGTTTGCGAGGCCAGTATTTGTCCGGTGGTGGCATTGCGCACATCGATGTCTACGATGGGATCGTTATTGGCAGTATTGTTATCTACTTTCATCCTGAACTCGGCCGTATGCGTACCCGCCGGCACGGCGGTGGAGTAGGGGCCGTACACCATATGCTGGTTGGGTGCGTCGATACCGGTTTGGCAAAGCCATCCATCGGTTTCGTGGCGGCCGGTATTATGGCTGATCTGGCTGCCTTCGGCTTCCCAGTGCCAGCTGGTTTCGCGCAAAATGATCAGGTCCTGCGTGGAGGCAGGCGCCGGAAAAGATGGAAGTAATTGTGAAGAAGGCCAGTTGATTTGTGCCGTGGTAGTGTTGATTACAGAAAGCAGGGCCAGCAGCACAGCCGCTGCTTTGGGCAAGCTTAAGTTAAGCATAAGGTTAATGTTTAAAGATTTATTATGAGGGGCATTTCCCTATAGGAAAGTTAAGCGTTTAGCAATTGGTTAGCAGGGTATGAAAAAAGAAATGCCAAGGCTATTTTGCTGGTGCTGGCCATTCTGGTAGTAACATTGGTGGTGGTGCTGGCTTCAAAGGGTAGTTAAATTGGCGGGCGCCATAAAAAAAGCCCGGTGCTGCCACCAGGCTTTTAAATTAACCTTGTTTATTCCCCTGTAAATCCAGCTCTATATTCACTTTCTCTGAAATAAATTTATCGCCCAGGGTCTTGTCGTTCCCGTAATTCATTTGCCATTGCCGGCGGTCAATATCAAAATTGGCTTTCGCCTTCAGGATATTTCCATCCAGGTCAATCCTGGCCGGGAAACTTACGTTTTTGGTTACATCTTTTAATGTAAGATTGCCGCTGACCGTAAAATTAGCGCCATCAACAATAGACGAGTCCCCGCTTCCTTTCTGATAAGGCTGCACGCCGGTGATCTCGAATTGGGCGGTGCCGAATTTTTCAGCATCGAAGAAATCGCCGCTCATCAGGTGCGGATGCAGTTTGGAATCGAACATGCCGCCTTTTTGTTCCAGGTCCATCGATGTTATATCAATCACAAAATGGCCACCGGTAACCTGGTTATTGGCAACGGCCACTTTGCCCGACTCAAGCTTGAATTTGCCGGGATGGTTCTTGCCTACGCCATGACCCACAAATCGTATATGGGAGGCATTGGTGTCCACTACATATTCAGTGCCGGTGGCATCGGCCGTTTGCTGTCGTTCCTGTATGGCGGCATCGTCTCCTTTGGGGGCCTGTTCGCCGCAACGGGTAAATAAAAAAGAAATGGCCAATATGCCCGTGAAGGCAAAACCGTGTCTGATAGTCATAACAACTAATTTTGTTTTGATTATAGGTGGAAAATTACACAACCGCAAAAGCCTGCACGACTACAAAAATCAGACCCGGCCGGGGTACCCTACTTAATAAAACGTATAGTCATGGGATAGCGGTACAATTTCTTGTCGCTGGCCTTTACAGAAGCCATAATAACCAGTATAAGCACCACAATGCCAAGTGGTATCAATAACAGGACACCAATAAGAGTAATGATGAGCACAAAGGCAATGATACCTACGGTGAGCTGAAAATTCAGTGATTCTCTGGCATGCACCGTTACAAAAGAGGATTGATCTTTTTTAATGAGGTACACGATCAGCGGCGGAAATATCCAGAAGAACAGGGTTAATATATGGGCCAGTATGGCCAGCACCCTTTCGTCATCGGAAGGCGCCACCGCCGGCACCTCACTTTGGTCGGTAATTAGTGGATCGCTCATAGTATTGCGTTTCTATAAAATTACCGAAATCGGCGGTAAAAAACATGCTGTTCCCGGGCAGGCCGTCAGCCCGGTATGAGCATTGGCAAACATCCGTGGCAGAAAATACAAATGATATAGCATTTTATATATTGATGCAGCTACCCTTTATCTATATATTTGACCAACCAAAACTTGCTTTTATGAAGATAACTTACTATCAATCCACGTTTTCTGTTTCCACCTGACCTTATTTTCCTGAACACCATTAATTAGCATAACTTCCGGTAAATGGTATATTTCCTCAAAACATCGCGTTTCTTAACACGTGGTGGTCCATCTATGCCTTCCTGCTACCGGTTTCCTTAATTTTTTTACCAATGCGTTTGCTATATGTTCAACAAGCTATTCTTTGTTCTTTCTAACTTTTGTTACAGGATTTTATTGCTTTGTGGCCTGGTATTGGCTATGCAGGCAAAAGCTGCCGGCCGTTCACCTGGCCATGTATTACAGGCGCCCCAACAGGTGAAGGTGGTGCGCGGTGTGATCACCGATTCCGTAGGCCCTGTGGCCGGCGCCACGGTGTCGCTGAAAGGTACACAGCGCCGCGGTACAGCCTCCGACGCCGACGGGAAATATTATATCGAAGTGTCTGGCGAAAATCCTGTCCTCATTTTTTCTATGGTAGGTTATGTGGCTGTGGAAGTGCCTGTGAATAACCGTGACGTAATTGACGTTACCATGCGGGCTGCCGATAAACAACTCACCGATGTGGTGGTGGTGGGTTTTGGTACACAAAAAAGAACCGATATGGTTGGTTCGGTTACCAGCATCAAACCCTCCGATCTGAAAGTGCCATCCAGCAACCTCACCACCGCACTGGCCGGGCGTGCGGCCGGTGTGATAGCCTATCAGCGCAGCGGCGAGCCGGGGCAGGACAATGCCGAGTTTTTTATACGCGGTGTTACTACCTTCGGTTATCGTACGGCCCCGCTGATACTCATAGATGGTATTGAGCTCACCACTACCGACCTGGCGCGTTTACAACCCGACGATATCGCCAGTTTTTCTATTTTAAAAGATGCCACCTCCACGGCCGTATATGGCGCCAGGGGCGCCAACGGTATCATTCTCGTTACCACCAAACAGGGTAAGGAAGGAAAAGCCAAAGTGGGTATACGCATCGAGAACTCCCTATCGCAACCCACCAAAAATGTAGAGCTGGCCGACCCGGTTACCTATATGAAAATGGCCAACGAAGCGGTGCGTACACGCGATCCCCTGGGAACTTTATTATATTCTGAAGAAAAAATAGCACAAACCGCTGCAGGCGGTAATCCATTGATTTATCCCACCAACGACTGGCGCAGGATCATGTTCAAAGATTTTGCCACCAGCCATCGCATTCACCTGAATGTAAATGGCGGCGGTGGCGTAGCCAGGTATTTTGTGTCGGGCTCGTTCAATAAAGACAAGGGGATCATGAAAGTGGATAACCGCAATAATTTTAATAACAATATCGACCTGAAAAATTATACCCTGCGGGCAAATGTAGACGTAAACCTCACCAAGAGCACGGTGATGATCGTTCGCCTCAGTGGCAATTTTGATGATTATACCGGCCCAATTGATGGTGGTGCAGACATGTACCAGAAAGTAATGCGCAGCAACCCCGTACTTTTCCCCGCTACCTGGCCCGTTGATGCCGATCATGCCTATGTGCAACACGTGATGTTCGGCAATGCAGAAGACGGTACCTATATCAATCCCTATGCCGATATGATCAAGGGTTACCGTGATTATGCCCGTTCCCTGATGCTGGCGCAATTCGAGATTAAACAGGATCTTTCTGCACTCACCAACGGGTTGTCGTTCAGGACCATGGTGAACACCACCCGTTCTTCCTTTTTCGATGTTACCCGCTTTTACAATCCATTCTATTACCGCCTGGCCGGTTATGATGTATTTACGGGTGATTATCACATTATTCCTATCAATAAGGAAACAGGCACCGAATATCTGGGTTATAATGAAGGCGCCAAAGACATTTCGTCTACTTTTTACATGGAATCGATGCTGAACTACAACAACCATTTTGGCAAACATGGTCTCAGTGGTTTGCTGGTATACATCATGCGCGAAACCCGGAATGCTAATGCGGGCGACCTGCAGTTATCGCTTCCTTTCAGGAATTTGGGTCTCAGTGGCCGCGCCACTTATTCCTACGATAACCGTTTCTTTGGTGAGTTTACTTTTGGTTACAATGGTTCGGAACGTTTTCACAAAAGCAACCGATTTGGTTTCTTCCCTTCATTTGGGGTAGCCTGGACGCTGAGCAACGAAAAATTCATGAGTGGTCTTGAAAATATAATATCCAATCTGCGTATTCGCGGTACTTACGGGTTTATCGGGAATGACGCTATTGGCGCTCCGCAAGACAGGTTCTTTTATTTGTCTAATGTAAATATGAATGATCCTGCCAGGGGCGCTGTGTTTGGGCCGGGTAATACCGCCGACTATTCGCTCACCGGTGTATCCATATCCCGGTATCCCAATGCCGCCATTACCTGGGAAACCGGCGAAAAGAAAAATATAGCCGTGGAAGCCGGTTTATGGGGCAGGGCAAATATAAGGGCGGAATATTTCCATGAGCGCCGCCGTAATATTTTGATGACACGTGCATCCATTCCTTCTACCATGGGGTTTTCTGCACCCATTCGCGCCAATGTAGGCGAGGCATCGGGCAGGGGATGGGATATTCAACTGGAATACAACCATCGTTTCCTGAATGGCATGTGGCTGCAGGCCATGGGTACTTTTACCCAGGCTACCAGCAGATATGAAGTGTATGAAGAACCCGATTATAAAGAACCTTACCGCAGTAGGGCAGGACATTCCTTATCGCAAACCTTCGGTTATATAGCCGAGCGGCTTTTTGTAGATGATGCAGAAGCCGCCAATTCGCCCCGGCAGAATTTTGGTCCCTATGGCGGCGGCGATATCAAATACACCGATGTGAACCGCGATGGTGAAATAACACCTGCCGATATGGTGCCCATTGGCAATCCTACCACACCCGAGATTACCTATGGTCTCATGGTATCCGGTGGATACAAGGGATTCGACTTTAACATCTTCTTCCAGGGTCTGGCCAACGAATCGTTCTGGATTGATCCCAGGGCTACTGCGCCATTTGGACAATACCGTTACCCGCATGAAGTGGCTTCGGGCGCACTGGCCGGCAACCGGCTCAGCAACCAGGTATTAAAAGCTTATGCCGATAGTTACTGGTCTGAAGAACACCAGGATGTATATGCGCTCTGGCCCCGGCTCAGCGCCACCAACAACGAAAACAACAGTCAGGTAAGCACCTGGTTCATGCGCGACGGATCGTTCCTGCGGTTGAAATCGGTAGAGCTGGGTTATACCCTGCCTTCCAGGGCAAGCCGCAAAATGCATATGTCTAATTTCAGGGTATATGTGAACAGCACCAACCTGGCTACTATCAGCCGGTTTAAAATGTGGGATGTGGAAATGGGCGGCAACGGATTGGGGTATCCCCTGCAAAGAGTTTTCAATTTAGGCATTAACGTCACCTTCAACTAAGCCATCATGAAAAATAAAATCATAGCAAGTGCATTAGTGCTTGTATCACTGGTATCTTCCTGTAAAAAGTTCCTGGATGTAGTGCCCGACAATGTGGCTACCATCGACAATGCGTTCACCATGCGCAGCCAGGCCGAAAAATTCCTGTTTACCTGTTATTCCTATATGCCCAGGGATGCAGAGCCGGGGCAAAACCCCGCCATCACCGGTGGTGATGAATACTGGCGGCCTATCAATTTTGCCGATGCCATGTTCCCCATTGCCCGTGGTTTGCAAAACAAGGTATCGCCCATTGGCGCTACCTGGGGCCCCATGTACCGTGCTTTACGCGATTGTAATATTTTCCTGGACAATATCGGCAAGGTGCCCGATATGTCGGAAGAAGAAAAAGCCAGGTGGATAGGGGAAGTAAAAGTCCTGAAAGCCTATTATCATTTTGTATTGGTAAGAATGTACGGACCTGTTCCCCTTATCAGGGTGAACCTGCCCATCGATGCCAATACCGAAGAAACCAGGGTATACCGCGAACATGTAGATACCTGTTTCAATTATATAGTACAATTGCTGGATGAAGCCGCAGCCTCCCTGCCCAACGAAGTGGAAACCCCTTCACAGTTAGGTCGTATTATAAAACCTGTGGCCGTTGCCCTGAAAGCAAAAGTACTGGTAACAGCCGCCAGCTCCTTGTACAATGGTAATCCCGAACAAATACAGGTGAAGGGTAAGGATGGCAGGGTGCTTTTTGAGGCGAATTATTCCAAAGAAAAATGGGACAGGGCGGTAGCAGCCTGCCAGGACGCCATCCGGTTGTGTCGCGATTTGGATTATGAATTGTATGAATACAATGAGGCCAATACCCTTTCGCCCTCTATGATTACGCAGTTGAGTGCACGCAATGTAGTTACCGAATCTTTCAACTCCGAGATCATATGGGCCAATACGCTTAGTAAAAGTGCCTATATTCAAAGTATTTCGCAGGCCCACCTCGATCCCTCGGGCGCCAGTAATACCCGGGTGAGAGACAACCTGTCGCCCACCTTGAAAATTGCCGAACTGTTTTATACCAAAAACGGTGTGCCCATCAATGAAGACAAAACCTGGCCTTACAATACACGCTATGCCTTGCGTGTTGGCAAGCCCGAAGAAAAATTGCATATGAAACCCGGTTATACTTCCATTGAGCTCAATTTCGATAGGGAAGAAAGGTATTATGCCAACCTGGGTTTTGATGGCGGCGCCTGGTATGGCCAGGGCCGGTACGATGAAAACAATATGTGGTATGTGGAAGCCAAATTCGGACAGGTGCAGGGCAAGGCTTCTGAAGAGTTTGGATCGGTTACCGGTTATTGGCCCAAAAAGCTGGTGTATTTCCGGAATATCCTCGATCAAAATACCTATAGCCAAACCTTGTATCCCTGGCCGCTGATACGCCTGGCCGATCTGTACCTCTTGTATGCAGAAGCCATCAATGAAGCACAGGGACCCATGCCCGAGGCATTTACCTATATCAACCGGGTCAGGGAAAGGGCCGGTTTGCCCACTGTTCAGGAATCGTGGACCAATTTCAGCACCAACCCCGGTAAACATACTACCAAAGAAGGATTACGGGAGATCATTCAGCAGGAAAGGTTAATTGAGCTTTCGTTTGAAGGGCATCGTTTCTGGGACCTGCGCCGTTGGAAGACCGCGCCGGTGGAAATGAACAAGGCGCTGCGCAGCTGGAATCTTCGTCAGAAAGAGCCCATCAACTATTATGTGCCCGTCACCATTATTAACCAGTCATTCGGTTTGAAAGATTATTTCTGGCCGATTGCCGAAAACGACCTTATTGTCAATCCTAACCTGGTGCAAAATCCCGGTTGGTAAACATGCTCTCCTAAATTTTAAAAGCTTTCATATGAAATGGAATAATATATTGATCGCCTTGCTGCTTATCTCCGGTTTCAGCAGGTGTTCAAAAGTAGACAGGCTTTCCTTTATGGATGAGGGGGCGCCTGCTCCCGCACAAATTTCCAATGTGCAGGCCACCAGTACACCGGGTGGCGCCATACTTACCTATAATTTGCCCAACGATCCCAACCTGCTGTATGTAAAAGCCGTGTACGAAATACAACCGGGTGTGGTAAGAGAAGCCAAATCATCGTTTTACAGAGATTCCATAGAGCTGGTGGGTTTTGGCGATACAGAAACTCACAATGTACAGTTATATTCTGTTGGCAAGAATGAAAAAGCATCTGAACCCGTTACCATTCAGGTTACACCGCTGGTGCCGCCGGTACATACCGTGGCCGCCAGCCTGGAAGTGACGCCTACTTTCGGTGGTGTGAACGTGCGCTTCAAAAACGAAACAGAGGCCAATATCGTCATCATGGTCATGGTAGACAGTACAGGGCAGGGAACCTGGTCGCCGCTCAGGAATTTTTATACAGGCGTGAGTGAAGGCATTTTTGCCGCCCGTGGTTTGCCGCCGGTGGAAAGGAAATTCGGCGTATATGTGATGGACAGGTGGAATAATAAATCAGATACCCTCATCACCACACAAACACCCCTGGAGGAAACCCTGATTCCCAAAAGTGGTTTTAAAGTGGTTCGTTTGCCGGGTGATGGGGTGGAGCAACCCAACCTGCCCATTTACAAATTATGGGACGATAAGCTGGTATACGAAGCCTATGCATCGCCCCGCAATGTGCCCATGCCGCACTGGATTACTTTCGATATGGGGGTGACTGCCATATTGGGTCGCTTCAAGATATGGTCGGTAGCTGAACATGCTTATGTAGATGGTGGATTGAAACGCTGGCAGTTCTGGGGCGCCACCGATCCCGATCCTGCCGGCAGCTTTAATGGCTGGCAATTGCTGGGTGAGTTTACCGCTTTCAAACCCTCGGGCTTACCCGATGGACAAAGAACCGCGGAAGATATAGACCAGTCGAGTTTCCAGGGCATAGACTATGAGTTTCCTCCCGGCACGCCGCCCGTACGTTACATACGTATGGTAACGCTGGAAAACTATGGCGGTGATGGTTTGACCGTTGTATCGGAACTGAGCTTCTGGGGTAAAATTCAATAATCATTCATTTAACAACCTGCAATGAAAAATATTCTCTATATAGCTTCAATAGTGGTGTGTAGTGCAGCCTGTAAAAAAATGGACAGTCCCTTTAAAGACCAGATTGTACCAGGCGGACTGGCATATCCCGGCAAGGCCACTTCACCCATGACCTTTCCCGGTAAGAACCGGATTAAAATTGCGTGGCTGCGCGGTTCCGATGCCAGCGTTACCAGGGCAACAGTATACTGGAATAACTACGCCGATTCAGTGAATGTGGATATACCGCCCACCGGCGATACCATCAGCGTAATGCTGGAAGGACTGAACGAGCAGCAATACGCATTTGTAATAAAAACCTATGATGCCAAGGGAAATGTATCTGTACCCGTTGAAATTTTAAGCGCCGTATATGGCAATAATTACCAGCAGGGGATTACCAACCGGCCGGTGACCCAAAGCGTACTGTCGGATGATAAGCTGGCAATCATTTACGGACCAGCCGATTTAACCAGCGGAGCCTACGCCACCGAAGTGGAGTATACCAACAATGATGGTGAGCTGGTAACCACCCGTCTTCCCACCAATAGAGATACACTTGAAATCACCGACCGTAAGTCCGGTACTACGTATCGTACCCGGACCTTGTATTTACCGGTAGAACAGGTGATTGATACTTTTTTAACCAGTTACCAGGAATACAGCACTTTTGTACTGGATAAAAAATCCTGGACCGTGGTAGATTTCTCATCGGCGCACGATGGTGCCGACAACCAGGCTGCCAATGTAATTGATGGAACAACAAACACCCGATGGCATACACATGCCGGCGGACCGTTTTATCCGCATCATGTAACCGTTGACATGGGAAGTGAAAAAGTAATGACCATGATTGGTGTTGCACGTACCTTTTTTGACGTGCCGGCCGGCGACGACCGTGGTCCAGATACCTTCGAATTTTTGGTGAGCGACGACAATGTAACATTTACCAGCGTAGGCATCTTTAACTTCAATAGGCTGTTGAACGGAGAACAGCAATACCATCTGCCCTCATCTCCCCGGGGGCGCTATTGGAAATTTGTGGGATTGACGGGTCCGCAACCCGTTATGGTGTTGGGAGAAATCAGCGTATATGGATATTAGGTAATATAGCAAGTATGAAAAAGAGGCCGTCTCCTGATTTTTGAGGCGGCCTCTTTCTGTGTTAGACGATATGCAGAAAACAGGATTTTTGTTGTACAAATTGATAACTGTACTGTACAATTTGACAAGCCTGTTTTTCATGTTGCTAAAAATAGTATATTAGTTTACCAGTACTAAGTACCTGCTTCACCACCACTAATTGTCAATTTAAACTAACGACTTATGCCAACCACCTTTGGCCATGGGTACTCCTATTACCCATTGGCAACCAACCAACCATTCCTGAAGCATGTATTTAAGTGCCTGTTCTTTCTCCTTGTATTCCATGCTTCCCTGAATGCACAGGTCACCAATCCTCGCACCTTGCCCAACGAGTGGCCCAATTACGGGATCGGCGATCCCTATATCATGAAATTCCTGGGCAAATTCTATTTGTATTGTTCTACCCGCGATACCTATAAAGGGGTAAAAGTGTGGAGCAGCTGGGACCTAGCCAACTGGACCTATGAAGGCGACTGCGGCCTGGGCAATAATGCTACATCCACCGGCGCCTATGCGCCCGAAGTCATTTACTGGAACGGTAAGTTTTACATGTATACCTCACCGGCAGGCAATGGCCATTATATTTTCAGCGCCGATTCGCCGGTAGGGCCATTTACACAGGTCACCGGCAACTGGGGCCAAAGTATCGACGGCTCGGTATTTATTGACGACGATAACCAGATGTATTTCAGCCGCGCCGGAAATGGACAAATTATTACCCATGCCATGAACGGACCTTTGTATGTAAATCCTTCCGGTAATAATTCCGGCGCTTCATTGGGCGGCTGGACAGAAGGGTCCACCATTTTCAAACGCAACGGTCTCTATTACATGACCTATACCGGAAATCATGTTTTTAGTCCGGGTTACCGGGTGAACTATTCCATGTCGGGTTCGCCGCTTACCGGATATCAACCTAAGCCACCCACACTTTTATTGAAAACACATGGACCTTTCAACAGCCTGGGGCATAGCAGTAGTTTTATTGGTCCCGACCTGGATACCTGGTACATCACTTATCACAACCGTATTCCGCAAATACCCGGCAATCCCGGGCCACGCCGCCAGTTGAATATCGATCCTATGGGATTCAATGGAGACAAACTGGTGGTATACGGACCTACCAACTGGCCGCAACCGGCGCCCAGCCTGCCTACTTTTTACGATCGTTTCGACAGAACCGATATTGGTTCCAACTGGATCAATATAAACGGCGGTCATTGGGGCATTTATGGTGCGCACCTGATGTGGCAGGATAACCGCACCGATGCCGTTTGGTTCAGACAGGTAACCGCTGCCACTACCGCAGCAGATTATACCGCTGAATTTAATATGAAAGAAATGGGCCGCGGCACCAATGCTGCGCGTATGGGCGCCGTGTTCAGTTACCTAAATGAAAATACTTTTGGCAGCGCTTTATTGAGCAGTTATGATAATAAATTATACACCAGCATCAAGGTAAATGGCGCCGTGGTGGCCTCGCAGGCCATCAACATGCCGGGCGGATGGGATTACCAGAAATGGCATGTGATACGCGTGGAAAAACAGGGCGCCACATTCCGTATTTATTTCGATGGTATGTTAAAAAGCACGCTGACGGCGGCCAATATCGGCGCCGGTAAAATTGGTGTGACCAGTTTTCAGGACCATGCCGATTTTGGATATACCGCATTTACCAATCATGTATGGCAATCGGCCATCTGGGATTTTCACAAACCTATTCCCGGCACTATTGAAGCCGTGCATTTTAACAGTGGCGGACAGCATGTGGGCAATTTTGACAATACACCCACCAATACCGGCGGACAATACCGTTCGGGCAGCGCCGATATATCGGTTTGTCCCGGTTGCGGGTTCCGCATCAGTTCCAATACCGCCGGCGAGTGGTATAAATACAATGTAAATATCAGGGTGCCCGGAAAATACAATGTGGGTATCCGTTATACATCGGCCATTGCCAGTCAGGTGCGTTTCAGGTTGAATGGTGCCGATGTATCGGGTGTGGTGAATTTACCCGCTACCGGTGGTTATTCAAACTGGATCACGCATATCGTTGAGAACATCAATTTCCCGGTGGCCGGTAACCAGGTGCTGACCGTAGAAACCGTATCGGGCGATTTTGACTTTTATTATATGGAATGGGCCGAAGCCTCAACCAATATTCCCAATGGTTTCGACGATTTCAGCGCCAGCACCTACAACGGCGCCTTCTGGTATTTCCTTACCGGTCCCTGGGTGCAACCGGGTACCAGCGGTCGTGCGCAAATGGGCAGTTCCGGTTTTGGTAAAATTATGATGGGTGATGATCGCTGGACCGATTATTCCGTAGAGGTGGATGTATCCATTCCATCGGCGGGTGGTAATGCCGGTTTGGTGTTTCGCGCCAAAAATGCATCCTATGCCGTGGATCCACCTGGCGGTAATCCCGATGCAGCCGGTACCGACTATATACAAGGCTATTATGCCGGTGTGGAAACAAATGGTGTGGTATTGGGTAAACAGAATTATAACTGGACGGGCATGGCCTTTCACAATGTATCGCTGGCGGCCGGTACCGTGCACAAGTTGCGGGCCGTTGTGAAAGGAAGGAATATTAAGGTATATCTGGATAATATGAGCACACCGGTAATAGATGTAAATGATAACGATTGCTGGGTGCATGGTACGGCAGGTATTCGCGTGCACAATGGTGTGGGTACCCACTTTGACAATTTCAGGATATCTGAAGCGCCGGGTACACTGTCTGTACAGGGTATTCCTAAAATGGGGGCGTTCAGCGTAGTGCCCAACCCCATAGATGATCGAATGACGGTGACCTATGTTCCGGGAAAATCGGGCAAGTTATCCATTCTATTGTACGATTTGCAGGGCCGGGTAGTGCAAAAACTGTTTGAAGGGCAGAGCGCTGAAGGTATTGTGAACAGGTTTCTGGTAGCCAGAAAGGGACTGGCGGCAGGCACTTATTTTCTGCGGGTGCAGTCGGAACATGACAGCAGGCAGTTGGCTTTGGTTTTTAAATAAAGGCAATGATAACCGGGGGAACAAGTGCGTTCCCCCGGATTTTTTATTCAATTCCTTTTTTCTTATCCGGGTTTAAAAATGGTTTTAACAGGTCGATAGGAATGGGAAATATGGTAGTGGAATTATTGTTGGTAGCAATTTCCCTTAACGATTGCAGGTAACGCAGGGTGAGGGCGCTGGGTTGGCCGGCCAGTATTTCGGCCGCATCTGACAGGCGTTGTGAAGCCTGAAACTCACCTTCGGCAGCAATCACTTTTGAGCGGCGTTCGCGTTCTGCTTCGGCCTGCTTGGCCATGGCCCTTTGCATTTCCTGCGGCAGATCGATTTGTTTTACTTCCACATTCGATACCTTGATGCCCCAGGGCTCGGTATGCGTATCGATGATTTGTTGTAACTTATGATTGATCTTTTCCCGTTGCGACAGCAGGTCGTCCAGTTCAGATTGCCCCAATACACTGCGCAGGGTGGTTTGAGAGAACTGGGAAGTAGCTACAAGGTAATTTTCTACATCCACAATGGCTTTTTGTGGTTGCACCACGCGAAAATACACCACGGCATTTACTTTAATGGATACATTGTCCTGCGTGATGATATCCTGCGGGGGTACATCCATCACCACCGTACGCAAACTTACTTTCACCATCTTGTCAATTACCGGTATCAATAGAATGAGGCCTGGTCCCTTTACCGAGATCAGCCGGCCCAGTCTGAATACCACACCCCGTTCGTATTCGCGTAGTATGCGAATAGAGGAGGACAATATGATCACCAAAAAGGCGACGATTACAATAAAAGGAGCTGAAACAGGAAAGTTTTGCATATAAAACTGTTTTATGTTCATGAATCGGCAACCGGTTCTACAATCAATGTGAGCCCCTCGTAGGCTATTACCTTTACTTTTTGTCCCTGCCGGATGATGCCCTTGGGCGTTTTGGCCTGCCATATTTCTCCATGCATGCGCACCGTGCCGGAAGGGTTCAGTTCGCTGATGGAATGACCCGTTTCGCCGATCATGCCTTCCATGCCCGTAGTGGGTTTGGCGCGTTGCGCCCGTATACCCATACCTATCACAAAAAGAAAGAACAGCGATGTGGCGGCCACCGCTGAAACGATCACCACCCATGAAATTTTAGCTATGGCCCATTCCTGGTCGCTTCGTATAAGCATCATAGAGCCAAGCACCAGCGAAATAATACCGCCAATAGCCAGTATACCATTACTTACAATTTTTATTTCCAGCAGAAAGAGTATGATAGCGAAAACGATCAATGCCAGTCCGGCGTAATTGACGGGCAGGGTATGCATGGCGTATAAAGCGAGTATGATGGAGATGCCGCCCAATACACCGGGGAATATGGCGCCCGGACTGTACAATTCAAACAGGAGACCGTATAAACCCAGCAGAAACAGGATATAGGCTACATTGGGATCGCTGATGATATTGAGTAGTTTTTCACCCCAGCCCATTTCTATTAATTCTATCTCTGCGTTCCTGGTTTGCAAAGTGGTGGAGCCGGTGCTCACCGTTACTGTTTTACCGTGGATAGCGCTTAACAGTTGCCGTTCATTATTGGCCACCAGGTCGATGACATTGTTTTCAAGCGCTTCATTTTCTGACAGGGAAACGCTGTTGCGCACCGCCTGTACCGCCCAGTTGGCATTGCGGCCGCGTTTTTTGGCAATGGAGCGAATGAATGCCATGGCATCGTTGGTTACCTTTTCACTCATGATGGTATCCATGCTGCCACCTGAACTAACCGGGTGAGCCGCGCCGATATTGGTGCCCGGCGCCATGGCCGCCACATGCGCCGCCATGGTGATGAACACCCCCGCCGAACCCGCATGTGCGCCACCCGGAGATACATAAACGATCACAGGTACCGGCGACTCCAGGATATCACCTACAATAACGCGGGTAGATTTCAGCAATCCCCCCGGAGTATTCAGATGAATCAATACACAGGTGGCGTTTTGTTGTTCTGCTTTTTTAATGGCGCGGTTAATGTAACCGGCGGTGGCGGGATTAATGGACGCATCTATATCAATGGCAAGTACTTTTTGAGCAATTAACTTGCATGGCAAGGCGTAAAGGAGAATGATATATGTAATGAGTCGCCACATAGACATGTTTTGCGGCTGTTAAGGGGAAAATACCACTTTATGTAATTTACTAAAATTTCCTATACACACCTTCATAAAAGTGAACGACGCCTTTGGCGGCAGATATAGCCGACCCGGGAAACAGGAACACCATCCCAGCGTTTACCCGGTTTGGTTAAGAGAAATTTGTTCAGGGCAGTACCCCAGAATTCCTGTTTGGTGCTGCCGCTTCGGTTATGGTATTGCCCATAATAACTAACGGGGCAGGGGATATGGATCTACTGTAATTTCAAAGTAATCCTGTTCCTGCCGGGTATATTTGTTTACTTCAACCATAATTCCAGGCATGTCTTTTACTTTATTGGAAATGTCTTCAGGAAGCTTTTCAGCTTCAAGCAGGCCTGTGATATCGCCGTTGTCATTTGCGCCGATGATCAGTTTATCGGCCCGGGCGTTTGCAAAACCGCCTATCCATTTGAGGTATTCATCGCGCCAGGATATTTTATGTTCGATGTTTTTTGTTTCCATGAGGTGAGCGTATGGATACCAATATATAAACAACTTATATAACGATTAGTGCGGAACGATGATGCACTTTTTTCGAAACAATTCCGGCGTTGAACAAAAATGAGCTCTTGTAAAATACGGGTCATGTATTGCAAACCAAACTGCAACAATCCAACAACAAACTACAGCAGCCTAAAAGCATGTAAACCCCAAAAGTCCCCTTGCCCATATTCATTTTATCCCGTAGTTTGCCCCGTGCAACTCCTCATTCCCATAATAATCATCACCGGCGCCCTCACCGCCTTCGGCCTCGGCAAACTCACCGCTGCGGGCGCCCTTGCCGGCGCCATCCTGGCCTGGCTGCTGTACCAGGGCGCAGGCATCACCGGCCTGTGTATGCTGGCCGTCTTCTTCATTACCGGCGTCATGGCCACCGCGATGGGCTACGCCACAAAACGCCGGCTTGGTATTGCCGAAAATAACAAAGGCCGGCGTACTGCCGGCCAGGTACTGGCCAATGGTGGCATGGCAGGCGCAGCAGGCGCCCTGGCCTGGTGCTTCCCGCAACAGGTCTATCTCTGGCAACCGGTGGCGGCAGCAGCCCTGTCATCGGCCTGTGCAGATACCTTGTCCAGCGAACTGGGCAGCCTCTACGGTAAACAATTCTACAATATCCTCACCTTTAAAAAAGATACCCGCGGACTGGATGGCGTAGTAAGCCTGGAAGGTTTTCTGTGCGGACTGGCGGGCAGTGCCCTCATCGCCATGATCTATTCTGCCGGTTACGGCTATACCGGCCATGCCCTGTGGATCATAGCAGCAGGTACGGCGGGCAACCTGGCCGATTCTCTGCTGGGGGCCAAGCTGGAACGCAAAGGCATACTCTCCAACAACCTGGTCAATGCACTCAACACGCTCATTGCGGCTCTGGCAATACTTCTTCTAATGTACTTCTAATAATGCATTAACGGTTGCTTAATAACGGGAAATGAATTTGTATAGAAACAGGCATTTCCATGGTGTGGAACCGTCCTATTTTTTTTATCCTCAGTTTCATTGCCGCGCTCATCATTTTCAGCGGCTCCCTGCTCAGCCAGAATAAACAATACCGGCAGTCGAACAGGAAACTGATACTGCAAAACGATTCCCTGAAAAGTGTATTGATTGAACTTAATAAAAAGAAGGATAGTACTACCGCTCGGTTTAACCTACCCGGCCATTGATATTCCTTACTGTTATATGATTGAGGGTCTCCAGAAGCGCAATCACGGTATGTGGCGTAAACAAATTGTATCGGGCATAGGAAGCCTCGTTACCCACTTTAATGGTATAACAATTCTTTTGACCCGCCAGGGCCTTGAACATGTCTTCATCGGTATAATCATCCCCGATAGCCAGTATAAAATCAAACTGTTTTCCTTCCAGTAATTTGCGGGTAGCGGCGCCTTTATTGATGTTGTTGTGTTTTACTTCTACTATCTTGTTGCCCATGGCCACTTTCAGTTGCCGGTCGCTGGCAAAGGCAACCAGCTCGGCACGCAGTTCGGCAGCACACAGGGCGCCCTGCCTTTTGGCGGCATTGCGGTAATGCCATACCACGGAAAACTGTTTTTCTTCAACAAAGGTATGCGCACAACGCTGCACATAGCTGTTCATGATTTCCTTTACAGGCGCTATCCAGTCGGTTTGCAGGTTGGCATCGTGTATCCATTCTTCCCCGATACATTTGGTACAGGCGCCGTGCTCGGCAATCATATTCACTTCGCAATAACCCAGGCACTGATCCAGCCAGTCGTGGTTACGCCCGCTGATTATGTACACCGTATTCCGGTCGGCATTCAAACTCCTGATTAATTCCAACAGCGCATCGCCGGGAATGGCATCGGCGGGGTTGGGACTGAAGGGCACCAGGGTGCCGTCATAATCCAGCAAAATCAGCCGGTTGGAAGCATGCTGATAGCTGTCCAGCAGTTCTTTTTGTAAATAGGTATCCAGAAACCTAACCTTGAAGGCTTCCTGTTTTTGTTTGATATCACGAATGGCGGCATGAATATCTGTGAAGCCGCCAATTTTAATCAGGCGGTTATCATAGCGTATGATGTTCTGGTCGTGCTCCAGCCCCAGCTTCATCAACACATGATGCAGCAATTGAGGGGCATGGGCTGTACTGATGAGGTCGGCGCCCAGTATGCCGTGCAACAACTCATCGTTCCATGCAGTAGCCATGGGGGGCAGAAAATACACGATGGTGAGTTCGGGCATCTCGGTTCGCAGCATCTCGGGCAACCACAACAATTGGTCGCCGAGTACCCAAACGGTATCGCCGGCATGCAGATGGGTAACCAGGGGTTGTACAAACTGATTATTGAAAACGGGCAGGTAGGTAATTTCGGCAGAAGGTGATTTATGAATGGCTTCTGTCCATTCGATGGTATTACAACCCGGCCATCCTGCCCAATACAATTCGGTATAGTGGCGCAGCAACTCTTTCGCATCGGTAAAGGGGGTATCCTGCAATCTCTGTAGTCCCTTGTCTTCATCGATGGTTACGGGTAACCTGTCAGACACAATGAACAATCTACTTTCCATGGCAACAAAGTAAACTCCTTATCAATAAGGAGTATTAGAACAAAATTAAAAATATATTAATCCTTGTTTTTCCTGAATTGCTGCCACAGTTTTTTGGCCTTGCCAATGGTAGCCAGGTTTTCGCTGATGGTTTCGGCCAGACTGCTGTCGATATACTGTACATCACCCATTTTAAATCCGCGTTCAATTTGTTGTGGGTACAACATAATAAAACTGGAATTGGGGAAATAGTTGGAAAGATAATAAGGGAGTTTATCCAGTTGATGCTGCCACGACACATGGCCCTTGCGGGATGAAACGATGAACAGCAGGTCGTTGGTTTTTACCTCGCGGCTAAAGATGAGAAAATCATCCCATTGCGAAAATTCCTGCCAACTGATCTTTACCTCGGTGTTTTGCAGTTTTTGCAGTTCCTGCATTTCCCTGATGGTTTCTTTCGTGGCAAAAAAGCTGATGCTCAATCCCGATGCACGGGCAATATTGGTGAGCTTGCGGTACCAGTGTGCAAAGCCCGGTTCCCTTTCGGCGCGGGTAGTGACCACGGCTACGATCCTTTTCAGGGTATTAAAGGGTTGTACGGGTTTATAAATAAAAACGGTTTCAGAAGTATGATGCAGGATGCGTTCGGCTACTGGTCCCAGGAAATTATTTTGATTGGCATCGCGGTGCAAACCAATCAGCAGGTCTGTGATGTTTTGCTCCTTCAGCGTGTATATGATGCCATTGCTGATGTTCATATCGAAGCGGGTGATGGGGATCACGGTTTGTTCGGTGGCAGCGGCATGCTGCACGGCCATGTCCATCATTTTTTTGGCCACCGAGCGGGTTTTGCTTTCATCGGCCTCATCGCTTACAATATTCAACGCATATACCGGTGCATTGCTGTTGCGTGGTTTCAGCATCAGGCCAAAATCAATGAGCTCGGTAACGGTCTCGGGATAGGCCAGGGATATCAGTATTTTTTCACTTTCATTGGCATCTTCGGCACCGGCATTTTCTTCCAGCAGGGCCAGTTGCTGCGAAGTTTTTTGCACCACAAAGGAACTGATGGTACAGGTAATCAGGATCATAATAATGGTGCCGTTCAGTACATCTTCGTTCAATAAACGGATGGGTTCGCCGGTGGCGGTTTCACCAATGATCACATTATAACCCACCAGCACAATGGCCAGCGTGGCGCCCACTCTGGCAGTACTTAAACCAAATATCATGTTGCGCTCCAGCGCCGATAAACGAAAGCTTTTCTGGGTAAGAAAAGCGGCAATGTATTTCGATAAAATGCCTATCACGGTCATAATGCCCGCCACTTTCAGGGCGCCCCATCCCTGGAACAGCACGCGGAAATCGATGAGCATGCCCACGCTGATAAGGAAGAATGGAATAAAAAAAGCATTGCCCACAAACTCGATGCGGTTCATGAGGGGCGACGTATGAGGGATAAAGCGATTCAATGCCAGACCGGCCAAAAAGGCCCCGATGATATGCTCCAGCCCGGCCAGTTCGGCCAGGAAGGCGCCGAGGAATACCATGGCCAGCACAAAAATATACTGGGCCACAGGGTCCTCAAAGGTTTTGAAGAACCAGCGTGCCACGATGGGGAACACAAAAAATATGATGGCGCCAAAAGCAACGGACGATATACCCAGGGTAAGCCAGAACGAAGAAGTGATATCGCCTTTGGCCATTCCAATAACACCGGCCAGCACCAACAGGGCCAGTATATCGGTAATGATGGTACCCCCAATGGTAAGGGTCACCGACCGTATACGCGAAATACCGTACCGGCTGGCAATAGGATAGGCCAGCAGGGTATGGGAGGCAAACATGGAGGCCATTAAAAAAGAAGTGGGCCAGCTGTATTGCAGGGCATAATACACCGCCGCGGCGCCCATGCCAATGGGTATGATAAAAGTGAATAAACCAAATACCAGGCTTTTGTAGCGGTTCTTCCTGAATTCTTCCAGGTCTATCTCCAGCCCCGCGGTAAACATGATATATATCAAACCTACGGTGCCGAATAATACGATGCTGCTATCGCGCAGCAGCAGGTTAAAGCCATAGGGGCCAATGATCATGCCCGAGAGAATGAGGCCGATAATATGTGGTACCTTGATCTTGTTAAAAAGCAGCGGCGCGAACAGAATAATAAATAATACCAGGGAAAAAATAATCACCGGGTTGCTCAGCGGCAGCGCGAAATTTATTTTGTTCAGTAAACACATACTATTTACCTCTCCGTTCTTTTTCCAGTTGTAAACTATAGGTCACCTTGCAATCGTCCCGTACAATTTCTCTTAGCCCTTCCAGGCGGTGGGCATCAACTGACCTGAGCCGTACGATCATCTGATTGCGGCTGCCCTGCGGCGGCGCTGATCTATCTTCTACCAGTTCTATAGTGTTGTTGATATGTGTGCCTGTATACACCCGAACCAATTGCTCGTTCGACATAACCCTTACAATGATGGTGGTGCCCTCATAAGACATTTGCCAGGTTTCTGATTTGGTATCGCCTACGGCATAGCCCGGGCAGGATGTGCTGGTACAGGTCATTTTTACCGACCAGGAGCCGGTGAGACTGGTATCGATGGGGGTGTTATTGCTGACAGAAGCACTGTCGATCTGTTTTTCCCTTTTGAGTAGTTCTTCTTCCTTGAGCGCTAAAGTTCTTTCCTTTAGTAACAGCTCCTGTTCTTTTTGTTTCAGTTCAGCTTCTTTTTGTTGTAAAGCTACTTCTCTTTTACGGGTTTCACAGGATGGGCAGGCAATAATTAGAATGGGTAAGACAATCAATATCCATTTCATGAAAGATGTGGGTTTTATGTTAGTCGCACAGCGGCCTGAGGTTCCTATTTTTTCGAACCTTGTTTCCGGTAAGATTTGGTCAAATGGGCTTCGATCAAATTTCCGAGTACATTGATCAGTATTTCATCGTTCTCGCTACCGGTCCAGCTTCTTATGCCACGAATCAGCGTGATTACCTCAGGTGGACTATGCTGTTGGTCGCCGTCGAAACGCAGCAACGCAGCGCTGTAAATTCCGGGGTTTTCTTTGCTGATCCTGAACAGAGCCTTACCCTGGCCGTATGGAACTTCTGCGTCAAACTCCATAATCTTCACGAATTTTGTTAACCTTACGAAATTCGCAACACTATGGGTATATACGATAGGAATTAGATATTCTAATCTATTTCTAATTTCAAAATTAACAAATCGTTCGGGTATTTAATCTACGGGGCGCCATCTGCGGCATAGTGACAGTCGCATACTGCATCCCTACTACAGTTTTACCCGTTTTCCTTCCCTGGCCGACCTTCTGGCCGCTTCCAGTATACGTACTACCATTACATTGTTTTCCAATGAAGACAAATCATTATCGGGCTGAATTTTTCTCCGTAAAACGTCTGCCAGGTACTGCAAATTGTCCGTATAGACAGGTGGTGACAATTTTACAGGCTCATATCCCTTTTTTTCTCGTTGGTGTAAGGTATTCGGGTCAAGCGCGTGCAAATAACCGGCTTTGCCAAATACCTCCCAGTCTTTGATGCTGAAAGGCCAGTTCCAGGATGCTTCAATGATACCCGTAGCGTCGGGATATTCCAGTACAATGGTGGCATCGTCATCCACTTTTGGATACACATCGGGTTTTATTCGGCGGGTGATGGCGGTAACCGCCACGGGCGCCTGGCCTTTCATGAGCCAGGTCATGAGGTTGGCGCCATAACAGCCAAAATCGGTCAGGGCGCCGCCGCCATTCAATACGGGATCGGTGAGCCAGCGCAGGAAGTCCTGGCTGCAGCCAATTTCTTTGGGGCCTTCATGCCCGTCGTGCACCACCATTTTGCGCACAGGCCCAATGGCATTGGCCTGCACCATCTGGTACAAATGCTGGTTGCTGGGGTACCAGGTGGTTTCGTAATTGGTGAGCAGGTGAATGCGGTGTTTGCGCGCCAGTTCAGCCATGCGGTTGGCCTGCGCCACGGTGGTGGCCAGTGGTTTTTCCACCATCACCGAAATGCCTTTGGGCGCACAGGCTTCCACCACATCGATATGTTCCGCAATGGGATTGTAAGCCAGCACGGCATCGGGCTTTATTTTTTCAAGCATGGCGCCCAGGCTGGGAAAGAATATGGAATCGGGGAGATGGAATCGTTTTTTATACCGATTGGCCAGTGCGGTATCGGCCTCAGCAATGCCAGCAATAATCACTTTGCCTTGCTGGTACTGGTGCATCAATCCATAGGCATGATCGTGGCTAAGTCCGGCAACACCTACTTTTAAAAGCTGCTGACCGGATCCCAGCAACGGCGCCAGGCCGGCCAACAGCACTAACAGGTTTTTCGATATCATATACAAATATATCGAAGAAAGGTTATGGGTGGCTGCCAGGGGCAAGCAGGTTATTCAGGCTTTCTTCCGGATTGGCCGGCACCACCGGCAATCACTTTCCAGAGTGTCATATATTAAAATGCCGCTATGTTGTATTGACGTCCTTCTACCAGCGGGTATTTTTTATCTGTTTTTTCCAGCACCACGTAAATGAAATCTTTGCATTCATTGATGCCCGATAAAATGAAGGTACGGTTATCAGGTCGGCTGGTTCAGTTGTTTATTGTAGTGTCGTTTTTGACGCGCAGGGGCGAATAAATAAATGCGAAAATTTTTTCCAACCAAATATTTGCGTTGAATAAATTGTGTAAGGTTTTATGCCGTCTTAATCGTTGGCTTATTCATCACCGGTATGAATTGTTGAATGGCCTGGCTAATGGCATGGTACTCCAATAAAAATCCATCGTGCCCATACATGGAATCGATGACAGCCAGTTTGGCATGTGGAATATATTGGGCCAGGTATTCCTGTTCAGAAAGGGGGAATAGTATATCCGAAAGCAATCCTATTACCAGTGCCTGGGCGCTGATGCTTTGCAGGGCTGAGACGGCGCTTTGCCGGTAGCGGCCGATATGATGACTGTCCATACTCAGCGATAGTGCATAATAGCTAAAGGCGTTAAAACGTTTGGCCAGTTTTTCGCCCTGGTATCGTTGGTAAGAAGCCGCTTTGAAATTTTCCAGGGCCTCGTCTTCATCTGATTGAAAGAGATTGTAGGTTTTATAATGGCGGTAGGATAGCAGGGCCATGCTGCGCGCCACCTGCATACCCTGTAAGCCGGCTGTTTCATGGGGGTTGTTCCAAGTGGCATCCATTTCAATACACCATCGTTGCGAGGTATTGAATGCCTTGCCCCAGGCCGAATGCCAGGCATTGGTGGCAATGGGAACAATATAACGGAAGAGCTGGGGTTCTTCAACAGCCCATTCCAGCAATTGCTGTCCGCCCATGGAACCGCCTATGCCAATATGAATTTTTTCAATGCCCAGGGCTTTGCGCAGGGGTTGATAAGCGCGCACCATGTCGCGTATGGTAAAGAAAGGAAATTGATGATAATAGGGCTGGTGGCTGCCGGGCATGGTTTCCAATGGCCCTATGCTGCCATAACAACTGCCGGGCATATTCACGCACACAATATAAAATACGGCGGGATCGAATAATTTGCCTTCGCCCACCAGGCCCGGCCACCAATCCAGCGGATCGCTGTTGGCGGTAAGGGCATGGAAAATCCACACCACATTGTCGCGGTTGCTGTTGAGGGCGCCATAGGTATGATAGGCCAAATGATATTCCGGCAGCGTAGTACCGTTTTGCAGGGTAAAAGGCTGCCGGTACCGGAAGGTTTGAACGGTACTCATAATAACGAAGTAGGAGGTAGGAAGTAAGAAGCAGGAAATAGGAAACTTCCTGCGTCCTGCTTCTTACTTCCTGCTTCATTTCACGATACAAGTTGGTTGGAAAAAACCTTTTCAAAAGCCTGCTCAAAATCGGCCTTGATATCTTCAATATGTTCTATGCCCACACTGATCCTTATCTGGTTGGGACGTACACCGGCTATCAACTGCTCTTCGGTGCTCAATTGTTCATGCGTAGTAGATGCAGGATGTATGACCAGGGTCTTGGCATCACCTACATTGGCCAGGTGGCTCGCCAGCTTCAGCGAATCGATGAACTGGCTGGCTTTTTCCTTTTCACCTTTAATGCCAAAATTCAGCATGCCGCCAAATCCGTTCACCAGGTATTTACGGGCCAGTTCATGATAAGCACTGCTTTTTAATCCGGGATATTCCACAAATTCTACCTGTGGGTGTTGCTCCAGCCATTCGGCCAGCGCCAGGGCATTGTCTGCATGCCTTTGTACCCGCAGCGATAAGGTTTCCAGGCCCTGTATTAACAAGAAAGAATTGAAGGGGCTCATAGACGGACCAAAATCACGCAAACCTTCTACCCGACAACGAATGGCAAAAGCTATGTTGGGTAAACCCAATGGATTGCCCTCGCCAAACACTTCCCAGAATTTCAAACCATGATATCCTTCAGCAGGCTCGGTGAATTGCGGGAATTTGCCATTGGCCCAGTTATAGTTGCCGCCGTCCACAATCACGCCGCCTATAGCCGTACCATGACCACCAATCCATTTGGTGGCCGACTGCACCACCACATGGGCGCCATGTTCCAGCGGACGGAACAAGTAACCGGCTGCGCCAAAAGTATTGTCCACGATCAGGGGCAGATCATAGTCTTTGGCCAGTTGCGCAAACTTGCCGAAATCCGGAATATTGAGGCGGGGATTGCCAATGGTTTCCAGGTAAATGCATTTGGTATTCTTATCAATATGCCGGGCAAAAGCATCAGCATCATCACCATCCACAAAACGCGCTTCTATTCCCAACCTTTTAAAGGATACTTTGAACTGGTTATGGGTGCCGCCGTATAAATAAGAAGTAGACACAAAATTATCGCCGGCCTGCATAATATTGTTAAGGGCAATAAACTGGGCTGCCTGTCCCGAGGCGGTGGCCAGTGCCGCCACACCGCCTTCCAGGGCAGCCATGCGTTGCTCAAACACATCGGTGGTGGGGTTCATAATGCGGGTATAGATATTGCCGAATGTGCGCAAACCAAACAGATCGGCGGCATGGGCTGAACTGTCGAAGGCATAGGAGGTGGTCTGGTAAATGGGTACCGCTCTTGCTTTGGTGGTGGGATCGATTTGCTGTCCTGCGTGTAGTTGCAGGGTCTCGAAATGAAATTGCTGACTCATAATAAGGATGTTTTTAAATGTGCAAAAAATAGCCTCCGTTAGACATGAATTCTAAGCGTGTTTCTGGTGGGTAATGATGGTATACTAGCTGTATACGACGGCGGATACCAAACTTTCAGGAAAATATCGAGGAGTAATTCACTACAAAAGTAAGCGACCCTCCGGCATATAATCAAATAAAAGTTTTTTGTGGAGGAAAAATACCACTAAGTGGTTATAGCCTGCCATACGCTGCCCACGCGGCGCCCCTGCTGCATTTCATGGTCTTACTCCTTTTATTCCAGTTCATAATAACCCTGTTTTTAGGCATGAAAAAATGTTTTAAAAAAAAAAGTCTACTAAAACAGTAGACAAATGTGGAGAACTGTTTTATATTTGTCCAGTAAATTAGTAGACTAATAGCTTTTTACATAAAATTCAACCTTTTTAACGCTACATTATGAACAAGCCAGCAATGATTGTTATTGCATCGTTATTTAGCCTAACTGCGTCGGCCCAGCACGTTGTACGCGGTGTTATTAAAGACAGCACCGGCGCACCCGTTGCCAACGCCACGGTGGGCATTAAAGGAACCAATGCCTATACGGTGGCTGGCGCCACCGGCGAATTCAGCATTACCACTAAAAAAGAACCTCCCTATACTTTACGGATAAGTTCTGTTGGTTTTCGTACAAAAGAATTGCAGGTTACCGAAAATGCTGAGGCTGCTCTGGAAATTGCATTAACACCCAGTAATGAGCTTACCGAAGTAGTTATCACATCGCGCCGCCGTGTTGAATCGGCACAAAGCGTGCCCATTCCCATTTCGGTAGTGGGGGGGGCGCAGGTAGAAGCCACCGGAAATTTCAACGTAAACCGTTTGAAGGAAATGGTGCCTACCGTACAGCTCTATTCTTCCAACCCAAGAAATACCACGTTGAACATACGCGGCCTGGGATCTACTTTTGGTCTTACCAACGATGGTATTGATCCCGGTGTGGGTTTTTATATTGATGGGGTATATTATGCTCGTCCCGCAGTTACCACACTCGATTTTATTGATGTGGAGCAAATAGAAGTATTGCGTGGTCCGCAGGGTACCCTGTTTGGCAAGAACACCACCGCCGGCGCCTTTAATATCACCACCCGTAAACCCAGCTTTACACCCGGTGCGTCTTTCGAAGCCAGCTATGGCAATTATGGTTATATACAGGCAAAGGCTTCCATCACCGGTGCTATCATCAAGGATAAACTGGCCGGCCGTTTTTCTTTCTCCGGCACACAGCGAGATGGTACTATATATAATATAGCTACGCAGAAATATACCAACGATATCAATAACCTGGGCGCCCGCGCGCAATTGCTGTTCAAGCCAACCGACAGAACCTCCATCAACCTGGCCGGTGATATCAACAGGCAACGCCCCGATGGCTATGCGCAGGTATTTGCCGGCGTAGTGACCACCCAACGCGCGCCTTATCGCCAGTTTGAACAGATTATTGCCGATTTGAATTACACATTACCCAGCCGCAATCCCTTCGACCGCCTTATTGATCACAACACGCCCTGGCGATCGGGTAACGACCTGGGTGGCGTATCGGTGAATCTTGATCAAAAGATCGGACGTGGTACCCTCACCTCCACAACCTCCTGGCGTTACTGGAACTGGGATCCTTCCAATGACCGCGATTTTACCGGTTTGGCCGTATTGAACAAATCACAAGCCACCTCCAAACACCAGAACTGGACACAGGAAGTGCGTTATGCCGGTGATTTCAACACCAGCCTGAGTGGTGTAGTGGGCGTTTTCCTGATAGGGCAGGACCTGAAGACCGATCCTGCGCATATTGAAGAATCGGGTGCAGCACAATGGCGTTTTTCAAAAAGCACCACAAGCGATAAATGGAGCACACCCGGCTTGTTTGAAGGATATGGCATCAGCACCAGGTCGAGGTTGAAAACATTTGGCGCTGCTGTATTCGGACAACTTGACTGGGCCATTACCCCAACATTGCACGTATTGCCCGGTATACGTTTCAACTATGATAAAAAAGAGGTGAATTATGACCGCCGTACATATGGCGGACTGGAAACCACCGATCCCGAGTTGATTGCCCTGAAAGCGCTGGTGTACAGCGATCAGGCATTTGATGCAGAAGTAGACGAAAACAATTTTTCAGGCCAGTTGACCGTGAACTATAAACCTTCCCGCCGTTTGAATGCATTTGCCACTTTTTCTACCAGCTACAAACCCGTGGGTGTAAACCTGGGTGGATTGCCTACATCGAGCGGCAAGGTGATGCTGGAACTGGCGCAAATAAAACCCGAATATGTAAAACAATTCGAGGCCGGTATAAAAACCAAACCCAGCTACTATTCTACATTAAACGCAGTTTTCCATTATACCAATGTGGATGATTACCAAACGCAGGTGCAATCGGCCGAGGTAGGCGTAAACCGTGGCTACCTGGCCAATGCTGAAGAGATTCGTGTGTTGGGCGTGGAAGTGGATTATAATGTAGCCGTAAAAGACTGGCTCACCTTATATGCCAATGGCGCCTGGACTGATGGAAAATATGTTTCGTTCAAAAACGCGCCGGTGCCCCTGGAAGAAACCGGCGGTCCTTCCGCTTACAAGGATATCAGTGGTAGCGAACTGCCCGGTATTTCAAAATGGGCCGGTTCACTGGGTGGCGAACTGTTCAGCAAACAAACCAAAGCATTGGGTAATGAAGGCCGCTTTTTCCTGGGTGCAGACAGTTATTTCCGTTCCAAATTCTCATCCAGTCCTTCGCCTTCGCCTTATCTCTATGTTCCCGGTTATGCCTTGCTGAATGCACGTATTGGTTTCCGTGCACAAAATGGTTTGTCGTTTTTTGTATGGGGCCGCAACATACTGGATAAAGATTATTTCGAGCAGTTACTGGTGGCGGCAGGTAATGCCGGTCACTATGCCGGTGTACTGGGCGATCCGCGCACTTATGGCGTAACGGTGCGTTATTCATTATAACCTTATTGATACACTATCTGTGCAGCAATCGCATGCAACCTACCGGGCTGGCCGGTGGTTGGCTACCCGGTAGTGGCGATTGTTGCACAGGTAAAAAAAAATCATGCATTATTTAAACATTCCGGGCTTGTACAATTCAGGCGAAATGCACTGGCAAACACAATGGGAACGATTATATCCGGCCAACTTTTCACGCGTTCAGCAGGCATGCTGGGACCGGCCGGTAAAAGAAGAGTGGGTAAACACCCTGGACAAAGCCATTCGTCAACTGGATGCGCCTACCATACTGGTGGCGCACAGCCTGGGATGTATAACTGTAGTGCATTGGGCCGCCCAGTATGCATCGCCTTTTATAAAAGGCGTCCTGCTGGTGGCTCCGGCCGATGTGGAGAAAAGCGCCAGGGAATATATTCAAACATTTGCTCCTGTTCCCTTGCAGCAATTGGCCATTCCGAGTGTGGTGGTGGCCAGTATGAACGACCCGCATTGCGCTATCGATCGTTCCGCCAAATGGGCTGCCTACTGGCGAAGCCGTTTTGTGCCTGTGGGGCATTTGGGCCATATCAACAGCGATTCCAATATACACGACTGGCCCGAAGGCATGGCAATATTGCAGGAACTGGAGAATGCCATTGGGGTAAGGCAGTATAGTGCAGCATGTTGAACTTTTTTGCAGAAGAGGAGAGTGAACCGATGAGGTCATAGACCCCGTGGCGCATTTATTGCGTGCCATACTATACTAAAATGTATTGTATGGCAAACTATCATCATTACCAGGCCTGTATTGACGCTTGTTTACGTTGTGCGGCCATTTGTAATCATTGTGCTTCTTCCTGTACAAAGGAGGCGGATGTAAAGATGATGGCGCGATGCATCCGGCTTGATATGGAGTGCGCCACTATTTGTTATGCAGCGGCCCAGTTGATGAGCCTGGGCAGTGAAAGGGCTATGGACATTTGCCGTATTTGTGCCGATATATGCGAAGCCTGTGCGGCCGAATGTGAAAAGCATAATAACGAACACTGCCAGGAATGTGCGCGGGCCTGCCACCAATGCGCCGAAGAATGCCGTCATATGGCATCCGAGGCTGTATAAAATAATTCGGGCCGGTTAGTTGACCGGCCCGAATTATTTTATTTCCGGTTGCTGCATCTTGTCCATTTGCGTGGCCACCATGGTATCGGGCATTACGTTGCTGCCGGCCACCATGGCCTTGTTCTTAAAGCCTGAGACTACCTTGTCGTCCCCCTTCATCAACGCTTCATAACCATCCCGGGCCACCTGGGCGGGATCGGATAATTGGGTGTCCAGGATTTTCGAATCCAGCATATCGGCCTTATTAAAGAAATCCGTGTTGGTGGCGCCCGGTTGCAGGGCGGTGATGGTCACCTTCGTGTCTTTCACTTCCCTGATCAGCGCCTCGGTAAGGTGCAGCACATATGCCTTGGTGGCATGGTACACCGCTTGCCAGGGACCCGGTAATTCAGATGCAATGGAAGCCAGTTGCAATATCCTGCCCTCGTTACGGATTGGCAGGGAAATAGTTGTGCATACAGATAAGAGCAAAGAATATGCAGGGTGGTAAACAAACCCAGTTTGCGTAAGGTATCGAAGGAAAGTTGAACGGGATATGTAAAGAACTTACGCAGGAAATAAATACGTGACAGCCTTTTGCGCACCAGCATGGTTTTTTCGCCGGTGGTCACTTTGCTATTAGTAATGGTGGTGGATTGGTTTTGATACGTGACGGTCACTTTTTCCTCATCATGTTGCAGGGGCAATATACTCAGCCACCATTCCATCACGCGGTCGCTTTTGGAAAAAAAACGATGTCCGCCGATATCCATCCTGTTGCCTTTGTATGCGATGGTTTTTGATATGCCACCGGTATAGCCCGATTTTTCAAGCAGGATAGGTTGTATATCGGTTCTTTTCAATAGTTCATAAGCAGCGGTCAGGCCGGCAGGGCTTGCGCCAATAATAATGGCTTTCTTTCCCATTGTTACAGATTATGGGGCAAAAAAATACTGGCAGCTTTTTGAAAAGCCGTTTAAAACAGGTTGGCAGTTATGTTGGTACTGTTACCTCGAAGCAGAGTGGATGTGAAAGTAACTTCGCTGATATCCGGAGTGGCGGGAGGTAAATCGATGCTTCATGATGATAAGATTTATGAATGGGTTGAACGAATATGATAAGCACACTGTTTGCGCATTCAAAGTTAACATCAACTTTATCCAAAATCGTTTTTTAGTACCGGTATTTCGTAGCCAGTTTCATAGAATTCCATAAAAAATTCTATGATTTTGGTGCATTTCTGTAAGGCGCATACCCGAAACGTTTGCGGAAGGCGCGGCTAAAACTTTGCGGATCGCTGTAACGTAGTATCTCTGCCACCTGTTTGCCTGAAAATCTTTTATCATCGATCAGTTTAAACGCCAGTCGCATTTTTTCCTCGAAACTGTGTTGCAGCACCGAGTAGCCGAATATTTCCCTGAACCCTTTTTCCAGTTTATAGGTACTGATCTTGAACTGATCGGCCAGTTGTTGCACTGAAATTTTTTTCGGGGTGGCCGACAGGAACTCGGCTACCTTATATAAATTATGCACATCCTGCAAATTCAACTTGATAGATTTGCGGGCAGGCATGTCGTTCATTACGCCCAGGCATGTGTGAAGTAGATTTTCCACCACCTCATCGGGCTCAAAGCTTGATTTTATGTCGCTCGAAGGCCATTGCAACAGTTTGTCAGACCAGCGTAATACTTCCGTTGAGGCAATGGCATTTTGTGATCGTAACCGGGCTGGCTGCCGGCGGTTGACCCTGTACATAAATTCCTGCAACAGGTTGGGATAACCGGCTTCAAATGAACGCAGGTATTCTTCGGTAATAATGATGTCCATAAAACTGACTGATTCATTGGGACCCAGTGTAAATTCAGCAGAAAAATGAGGAATGTGCAGCAGGTTAAAATCACGTTGATGAAAAACCATCCTGCCCAGATGGGGTAGCTGAAAAACATGGCTCTGCGCATGTCCCAGGCGCAGCGTGATCATGGGATCAGTTACCCAGGTAAAGGTGTCCCTGATGGTGATGCAAACTGGTATAACCGGGCCTTGAAGTTCCTGCCTTTGAACTCTTCGAAAATAAAATAAAAATCATGGTTATTGGTTGCCACCTGCAAATGTGAGCCAGGAAACCGGTTTGAAACAGTAGGGTGGGAGTGATGGTCGGCAACCCGTACTTCACCTCTCCAGGAAGAAAAAAGTTTGTTTAGCATAGCGATAAGGCTTTTTTAACAGCATAAAAATAGTTGCACACATGTTGGAGTTGTGGGTATTGACTACATGTTGCAGTAGAATAAGGCCAATGATTGAAGAAAACCTTTCGCTAATTACAGTAGTTGCCAGATTTGCAAATGTGGATTTTTTTGTAAATTTTCAAAACATAATCACGATATATTTCAATAAAAAAATCACTGAAGCAAATCAGGTGTTGAATTTGTATAATGTTGCCGGTAATGTTGCGGGTCACCCTTTCCATTTGCTTCCTGTCCATCTGTATCTGCATACAATAAATTAGCTGTCGATTCATATATAAATGGCCTAAAAATTTTATCTTTCTGTATATGAACTCGAAAATGATTGGGCAGGTGTCTCCCGGCTTCCTGGCGGGGGGCGGTGAAATGGGGCAGTATATCAGGGATTACGACTGGTCGTGTACGCCGTTGGGCCCTGCTGAGCTGTGGCCACAAAGCCTTCGTACCTGTGTGCGGATCATGCTTACCTCGCGGCAGCCTATGTGGATAGGCTGGGGCAGGGAACTCATCAAATTGTACAACGACCCCTACAAAGCCATTGTGGGCGGCAAACATCCCTGGGCCCTGGGCAAACCCGCCTCACTGGTTTGGAAAGACATATGGCGGGATATTGAGCCCATGTTACAGACGGTGATGCAACGCGACGAGGGCACTTATGTGGAATCGCAACTGCTGATTATGGAGCGCAATGGCTATCCCGAAGAAACCTACTATACATTCTCCTATACACCCATTCCCGGCGACGATGGACAAACAGCCGGTATGATTTGCGCCAATACCGATGATACCGACCGGATCATCAGCCAGCGTCAATTGCGCACCCTAACGCAACTGGGTAAAAGGCTTACCGATGTAAAATCAAATGAAGAGGTCATCAGTAAAACCATACAAACCCTGACCGAAAACCCCTACGATTTTCCATTTGCCGTTTTCAGGATATTGAAGAATAATAAGGCTGTTAAAGTGATGACCACGCCCATGGGCGATGCTGCCGCCATGGTAAACACCGAGGTAGACCTGGATGCTGACGATGGTATAGCTGTCACCCTGCGCAGGGCGCTCACTACCCGGCAATTGCAGATATTCGAGAATAAAACGATGAAACTGGGTAAAATGCCCAAAGGCGCCTGGGAAATACAGCCCAAAACGGCCATCGTATTGCCCATTGCCCAAACCGGCGTACGCGATCCGTATGGTTCTATTACCATCGGTATGAACCCATACCGCCTGCTGGATGAAAAATACCGCAGTTTTTTTGAGCTGGTAGCCGACCAGGTAGCCACCAGCTTTTCAGATGTGCGGGTGCTGGAAGAAGAAAGAAAAAGAGCGCAGGCCCTGGCCGAGATTGACCGGGCCAAAACCACCTTCTTTTCCAATATCAGTCACGAGTTTCGTACGCCGCTCACCCTGCTGCAGGGTCCCATTGAAGACGTAATGCATTCTGCCAAGGACGACGAAACCCGCATCAAACTGGAAGTGGCCTACCGGAATGCGATCCGTATGCAAAAACTGGTGAATACCCTGCTTGAATTTTCGAGAATAGAGGCCGGCAGGGTGGAGGGCCGGTTCCAGCGTGTTGATATAGGCACTCTTACCGAAGACCTGGCCAGCACTTTCCGCTCGGCCATTGAAAAGGCCGGCATGCAACTGATTATTCACCGCGGGCCGGTGACCGACGAGGTATATGTAGATATTGATATGTGGGAACGCATCATCCTGAACCTGGTGAGCAATGCCTTTAAATACAGCCATCAGGGAATGATAGAGGTTTCTATTCAGCAGGTGGGCCATGAAGTGCAGGTGGCGGTGAAAGATACCGGCCTGGGAATTCCCGAAGATCAACTCGACAAAATATTCAATCGCTTTCATCGCGTGGAAAATACTGCAGGCCGCAGCCAGGAAGGCACCGGCATTGGCCTGGCCATGGTAAAAGAACTGGTCAAACTTCACCAGGGATCCATACAGGTGAGCAGCTCACCGGGCAGGGGCTCAGTGTTTACCGTTTGTATACCGGTGAAGGCCGGTCATTTGCCACCCGACCGCATTGTACAGGCCGGTACCGTGGAACCGGTTTTCAGGCATTCCACGGCCTTTGTGGAAGAAGCCCTGAAATGGCTGCCGGAAACCGCCAAACACGCTGCAGAAACACTGCCAATACCCGCCTTTGATGATAAACCTTCGGTGTTGATAGCCGACGACAATGCCGACATGCGCGACTATGTGCAGCGCCTTCTCTCAGACCAGTTTACTGTGTATACGGCGGTAGACGGCGAAGAAGCATTCAAAAAAGCGCTGGAAAATAAACCCGACCTGGTGTTGACCGACGTGATGATGCCCAAACTGGATGGTTTTGGATTATTGAGGAAAATACGCAACCGCGCAGAAACAAAATATACACCAATAATCTTCCTGTCGGCCAGGGCCGGTGAAGAGGCCAAGGTAGAAGGGCTGGATGCCGGGGCCGACGATTACCTGGTAAAACCTTTTTCAGCCAAAGAGCTCATCGTACGCGTCAGCAACCATATTCGCATCAACCAGGTGCGGCGCGAAACCGAACATCAGTTTTACCAGCTTTTCCTGCAGGCGCCCGCCATCATCAATCTGGTAAGAGGTCCGGAGTTCAGGTATGAACTGTTCCATCCCAAAAACAAAGAAATCTTTGGTGATGTGGATTTTACCGGCATGACCATCAGGGAAGCTTTTCCTGAACTGGAAGGGCAGGGTATTTTTGAAATGCTGGAAGATGTTTACAGAAATGGCCGGTCTATTTATCAGAACGAAAGGCATATTGTTTTTAAATCCAAAACAGGTGAGCCCATAGATGCCTATCTGAATTTTATTTACCAGCCCTGGTACGATGTGCGGGGGAATATCCAGGGCATCATGTCCTTTGCCAATGATGTAACAGAAATTGTAAAGAGCAGGCAAAAGATTGAAGAAAGTGAGAAAAAATACCGCGAGCTTTCACAACAGCTGGAATTGATGGTGGAAAAAAGAACGGGTGAGTTGCTGCGCTCCAACAACGACCTGCAGCAATTTGCGCATGTAGCCAGTCACGATCTGAAAGAACCCGTACGCAAGTTCAGGATCTTCATCGACAGGCTGGAAGATGAATACGGCCAACTGCTGCCCGAAAAAGGCAGATTGTACCTGCAGAAAATGAAACAGGCTTCCAACCGCATGTCGTCCATGATTGAAGGCGTGTTGCGCTATTCTTCCATGAACATCAGCGATCAGAATATTACCGTGGTAGACCTGGACCAGATCGTAGATACCATACAAACCGATCTGGAGCTGACCATTCAGCAAAAAAATGCCACCATTCACAAAAGCAGGCTGCCCGTGCTGGATGGCGCCCATGTATTGCTGTATCAGCTTTTTTACAACCTTATTTATAATGCCCTGAAATTTTCGAAGAAAGAACAACCCTGCCAGATCCATATCGGTTCAGAAACCATTTACGAAAATGGGATGGACTATGCGAAGATTGCCATTTCCGATAACGGGATTGGTTTTGAACCGGCATATGCCGATGTGATCTTCGATACGTTTACGCGGTTGAATCCCAAAGACGAATATGAAGGAACCGGCCTGGGGCTGGCATTATGTAAAAAGATCGTTGAACGCCACCACGGCAGAATCATAGCTGCCGGGGAAAAAAATAAAGGCGCCTGTTTCACCCTCTGGCTACCCTTTACGCAAACCGAAAAAAGTATTTAAGTGCATGATGGCGAAGCGTTTTTTGTTGATAGATGACGATGCCGATGATAGTGAAATGTTTCTGGAAGCTTTGTCGAAAGTAGACCCTTCCAGCAAATGCAATTGTTTCCCGCAGGGCAGGCTGGCGCTTGCCCGTTTAACGTCGTATGAACTGGAAGCGCCCGACGTCATTTTCCTGGACATCAACCTGCCCGTTATGAGCGGCTGGGATATTTTGACGGAATTGAAAAGGATGGATACATGTAAAGACATTCCCGTGATCATGTATTCCACCTCCTCCCATCATCGCGATCAGGAATTGGCCAAAGAACTGGGCGCCCTGTGCTTTTTTACAAAACCCAATAATTACAGGCTGTTGATAAAAATGATGGAGATTGTTGTTGAAAATTTGAACAACAATTCAATTTCCCATATCTGCCCGGCCGTCAGGGAACTCCTGCATTAACCAGAAGCTTTTGCATAAACAGGTACCCATATGGCATATTTTTTTTAGTCAAATTGCATCATGATGAAGACCTTATTGATCGGCTTACTATCACTCATCATCCTGGGCGCCTGCCAGCATCCAACCCGCACAAGCGATGCCAACCAGACTGCGTCATCCGATACGGCGGTTACTGCCACACAAACAGATGTTGTTTCAACTTCCGTGCCCGATGACAAACTGATCATTGCCGGCAAACAGATCGGCCACATCACACTCGGTCTGCCGGCCGATTCCCTGCAACCCCTGCTGGGCCGCCCCGACCGCTCCGACGCGGCCATGGGCAAGGCCTGGCTCAGTTGGTATGAAAAAAGAAGAGACGAGCACAACAACCGCATTGCACTAGATATATTTACCAGCTATGCCGACAGCACCATGGAAAAACGCACCGTGCAACAGGTACGCACCACTTCCACCGAATATGCCACTGCACGGGGCATCAAAGTGTACAACGATCTTGCTGCCATACAACTACAATACCCCAACATGCATTTCGAAGGCCGGTACAAGGAGCTGAACAACGACCGGGTATTCAGTTTGTACGACGACAGGAAAAGCGGCATTGCGTTCGAAATAGTGGAAGCCAATGGCCAGCAAATTTGCATTGGCATACTGGTGCATTTTCCCGGTAAGAAGGTGATGGAAATATCGCCTTTGCTATCAGACAAATAATGATCATTTGTAGCTAACTTGCTGTATGCACTACAGACAATTTCAAGGCGTTCAGGTGGCAGAAGTAGGCCTGGGCACCTGGCAGTTGGGAAGCGCCGACTGGGGACAGATCAAAGAAGAAGAAGCCTTTAACATATTGCAGACTTATACCGATGCCGGCGGCAATTTTATCGATACCGCCGATGTGTATGGTATGGGCATCAGTGAAATCATCATTGGAAAATTTCTCAAAACCGTTAACAAGGAGATTTACGTTGCCACCAAGCTGGGCCGTCGTGGCGATGGTGGTAATGGATGGCCGCAGAATTTTACCTATGATGCCATGAAAAAGCATGTGGAAGATTCATTGCATCTCCTGGGGCAATCGCAATTGTTCCTGGAACAACTGCATTGTATTCCTGCCGAAGAACTGAAGGCCGGACATGTATTCAATCATTTTCGCTCCCTGCAGCAACAGGGTTTAATCAGGTATTGGGGCGCCAGCGTGGAAACTTCTGAAGAAGCGCTGATTTGCCTGCAGCAGGAAGGATTGGCCTCCCTGCAGATCATCTTCAATTTATTCAGGCAACATGTGGCCGATGAAGTGTTTGCCAAAGCAAAGGAAAAGAATGTGGCGCTCATTATTCGGGTGCCACTGGCCAGCGGGTTGTTGAGCGGGAAATTCAACGCCGATACCGTATTCCACAAAAACGACCATCGTAATTACAATGCCAATGGCGAGGCCTTTAATGTCGGTGAAACCTTTTCTGGCATCGATTTTAAAGAGGGGGTGCAACTGGCTGGTGATATTAAATCCCTGTTACCCGATGAGCGCATGGCCAGCTGGGCCATTCGCTGGATACTTGACCATCCCGAGGTGACTACCGTAATACCCGGCGCTACCAAAACCAGTCAGGTGCAGGGCAATGTGCTGGCTTCTGCACTGCCGCCCTTACCAACAAACACGCATGCGCAGCTAAGAAAATTGTATAATGAACGCATACAAGATAAGATAAGAGGGCATTTCTGATTTCATGGTGCCACCTGGTTTCATCGCTAACCAATTTTGGTTAGCGATTTTTTTATGCCATAAAGTGTTGTTATACAATATGTTGCAAGGGGTACTAAAAAATATTCAAATTTTTTTCAATTATTTTTTGTCATACCCGGACCTCCGGTGTCTTTACTATATACGTCGCCGATTCCTTTTTTTAAAATAATTTGACATTAACCAAAGCCTTCCTAAGAAGGGTCCATTGTTTCAATGGACCTATTTTTTTGCCTCTGCCCGTCATACATGAAGCCGCAATCGGCCTGCCCGGTCTTTAAATGCCTGTATATATTTTGCCTTCATATCGTCGGAGAGAAAAGACTGGCTGATCATGGTGACCACCTGGTCGCCGGCGGCCAGCAACCGGTTCAACATGCGTTCGGCACGGGAGGGGAGGATACCGATCTTTTGGGCCAGGGTCATAAATTCCGGCTTACCATAAAACCCGTAATTACTGCAGAACGGGCTGTGGTGGTCGCCTTCAAACAAATTCAGGGCGGTATCTGTTTCTCCCGGCATATGAAGTGCCGTACTCATGAGATCGTAGGCGGGGCTGAGTGTATAGTTGCCCATATCGGTTTGTATGATGGAGAAGTTTCTGAGATGGGCATCTCCGTTGGAGAACAGGTAATTGAACAACAGCAAACGAAAATAATTTTCCAGCGCGGGCAATGAGGCCGCCACATGTTTGCGTATAAGCAGCCCGATGTGCTCGTAGGTGCTTTCGTATTTAAAGTTTTCGCCACTTGTATGCCTGCTTTGGCCGCTGAGCTGCGCCATATCTTCCTGCAGGTATCTGGTGCCGTCTTTTTTTACATCGAAGCGGCGGGTGATATAGGCGGGCGTACCATCCTTGAAATTAATAAGCGCATTGGCCGCCGTGCGAATACCATATACCTGCGAAGCAATTTGCATGGTCAGATGCTCATTCTCCGGTGCGGCTTCGGGATCTTTGATATGCAGGGCTGGTTGTATGGGTTTGAGAATATACTGCCCGCCTTTTTCGGTCAACTTCAATTCTTTTCCTTCCAGCACCAATGAGTATTTAAGCTGTACGCCTGGTATAGATATTTTTTTTGTTTTTTCGTGGTATACCGGCAGGTTTTCTGGTTGGGGCGTTTCAAAACGTAAGGTGGCAGGCACCTTTGCGCCATCGAACAACAGTTTGCGACAACTTCGGCAATAGCCTTCCGTATCTGGTTTATAACATCCCGGGCACATGATTATTCAATTATTTCTTTTACAGTAATAGCACCAATGGTATCTTCTGCGGCTGTTTTTATCAGGCGGGTAAAATCATCGTTTTCATCTATCTTCAACAAGCGGCACTGGATATCTTTATTGATGCCTTCAGCCAGCAGGCCGGCAAAAAATGAAAACAATACCTTGCTTTGATACGCCTGGCTGGTTTTGGGCAGGGTGAGGCTCACAGGTGGCTTGCCGGTATCGGCCAGGTAAACCTCTGTATAAGTAAAACGATAATCGTCGGGCGCCAGTTTCTCCAGGTGACCCGCCAGTACACCATTATAATATACTCCTGCTTTAGCCATAGGTTTTTAGTTGGGCTGCTTTACCTGCAACTTTAGTTCCATTCTCAGTACTCGGGCAATTTTTTCAATGGTTTCGAGAGAAGGATTACCCGTACCCGACTCAACAAGGTGAATGGTTTTGATGGTAACCCCGCTCATTTCGGCCAGATCACTTTGTTTCAGGTGCAGGAACACCCGCCCCGGATTTGATGATTTTTCCCAATTCTGACGATGTTATCGGTGATATATTTCATATGTAGTCTCAAGACTATAAATTTTTCCCGGAAAATGTTCCATCATCACCCACCAGGTACAACAGGCCATCGTGGTAATTGATGGATGAACCGGATGGGAAACGTTTCAGTAAATTCCCTTGACCACATAATAAGAAGTATTTTATTTGGTTACAGTAGACCGGGCATGCGCCCGGTTTTTTAGTAACAAATAAGTCTACTTATTTTGTAGACTAAACAAAACGCACTAATATTGCCCTTGTATTAATAAAAATGCCGGAATTGTTACGAGCAACTCCGGCTGATAAAAAACAAGGCTTGGACTAAATGGCGGCTCAGTGACTGGAATCACAGGCTGCCTGCCTTATTATTTAATTACCAAAACAAAGATAATGAAGAATATTGTCAGCCTGCTGATTTTAGCGTTGACAGGCGTATTCTTTTTCCCGGCAACCTACGCTCAGGACCCGGACGCTGCAAAGGCCGCAGCCATTAATGCCAGTAACATCCATCTTTCCGGACAAATCATCGACAAAAAAACAAAGGCCCCGTTACCGGGCGCTACCATCCACTTGCAAAACACCACCCACGAAGTACTCACCGACGACCAGGGCAGGTTCAAATTCCTCACCGGTCAAAAACTGCCGGTGGTTTTTATAGTAAGTTATGTAGGTTACCAAACAAGAGAGGTTACCATTAACCAGCGCGAGAACATTGTAGTGGAGCTGAGTGAGAGCAATACACAGCTCAGTGATGTGGTGGTGGTAGGCTATGGCACCCAGTCGCGTAAAAACCTCATCAGTTCAGTAACCAAAGTCAATGCCGGCGAAGTAAAAACTATACCGGTGGCAAGTGTGGATGCGCAATTGCAGGGCAAAGCCTCGGGGGTACAAATCAACTCCAATACTGGTGTGCCGGGCGATGGTGTTTTTATTCGCGTACGTGGTGCCACTTCCATCAATGCCAGCAACGATCCCTTATATGTGGTAGACGGGGTTTTTATTAATAATACCAGTTTGCAAACAGTGAATACGGGCAACAGGGCCACATCGCCCATTGCCGATATCAATCCGGCCGATATAGAAAGTATTGAAATACTCAAGGATGCCAATGCTACCGCCATTTATGGCGCACGTGGCGCCAATGGGGTTGTGATCATCACCACCAAAAGGGGTAATTACAATGCGCCGCCGCGTATACATCTCAACATCAGTCAGGGCTGGGCTAAAGCGCCCAAATTGTGGGACCTTACAACTGGTCCCGAACATGCCACCATCGTAAATGAATTTTATGCCAATTCTTACCAGGATGCCGTGGCGGCTAATGATGCGGCGGGTATGCAGAAGTACCGCTATCTGCCTTTTCGGGCATTGACCGATAATCCATCGGCATCACCGGTGCCCCGTGGTTTGCCCGAGGAGCAACCTACCTTTGACCGCCTGCATAAATTATTCCGTACGGGTCAGTTGAGAGACTATGAATTAGCACTACAGGGGGGAAGCAAAACAACCAAATATTATCTCGGCGGAGGGTATACCAAACAGGAGGCCAATATCAGGCCGGTTGATTTTGGAAGGGCCAGCTTCAAACTGAACCTCGATCAAAAGATCAATGACAAAGTGCAGGTAGGCGTAAGCAACAGTATTTACCGTTCCAAACGAAACCAGGCCAGGGCAGGGGATGGGCCGGCCGGCGGCATGTTGCAGTCTGCTCTGCATACAGCTACCTATCTGCCCGAAATAAATGCCGATGGTTCACCGGCCCGTTGGGCGGGCTTCGACAACTTGGATGTGCTCATCAATAATTACGATGTAAACACTGTGAGCCTTCGTTATATAGGTAACCTGTACCTGGATGCCGAGATTCTTCCCAATCTGAAATTCCGTAGCAGCTGGAGTCTCGATTACAATAACTACGATGAATCGGAATACTGGAACAGTCTCACCCAACTGGGGGCTCCACCTACCAATGGCCGCGCTACTTCTGTGCTTACCAAAAACACCACCTGGATCAATGAACAAACGCTTGCCTATCGCAATAACCTGCCTGGCGGGCATGCCATTGGTATTCTGTTGGGCAATACCATTCAAAGCAATATCCTGAAAAGGGATTCGCTGGGCGGCACGGGTTTTCCCAACAATTCATTTACTTCCATTTCCGCGGCGGCTACCAGAACTTCCTCTCAACTGAATTCGAAAGGTAACCTGGTTTCTTTTTTCTCCAGAATAGATTATAATTATGTAGGCAAATACTTTCTTGAGTTCAGCATACGCGCCGATGGTTCATCGCGGTTTGGTGCCGACAACCAATACGGTTATTTCCCTTCGGTGGGCGCCGCCTGGCGTTTGAAGGAAGAAAATTTCCTGAAAGACCTGCATTGGTTAAGCGATCTGAAACTGCGTGCCAGCGTGGGATTGACCGGCAACCAGAATGGTATTGATGATTTTGCCGCCAGGGGTTTGTGGACAGGCGGAGCAGGTTATCCCGATAACACAACCGGGGGCGATCAACCGGGTATTGCACCGCAGCAACTTTCTAACAGCAACCTGAAATGGGAGAAAACACGCCAAAGCAATATAGGCGCGGATATTGGTTTGTGGAACGGTCGCGTGAATGTGGAGTTTAACCTGTACTCCAAGATTACCACCGATGCCCTTCTGCAATTACCCATACAATCCATTTCAGGTTTCAATGCCTATACCACCAATATGGGTGAAATCAGTAACAAGGGTTATGAACTGAGTATCTTCAGCACCAATATCAAGAACAGGGAATTTACCTGGACTACCGCCTTTAATATATCGGGCAACGAAAATAAAATAGAAAAGCTGCCTACAGCAGTCACTTATTATAACCGCAATTGGGTGCGCCTGCAACAGGGTTATTCCCTGCTTTCTTTCTGGTTGTATAAGCAATTGTATGTGGATCCGCAAACAGGTCAGGCGGTGTTTGAAGATGTCAATAAAGACGGACAGATCACCGTAGCCGACAGGCAGATACTGGGCAGCGCCATACCCAAATTTTTCGGAGGCATCACCAATAACCTGCGTTATAAGGATTTTGACCTGGGTATTGCATTTTCCTTTCAATACGGCAACAAGGTGTTTAATCTCAACCGTTTTTTTGGCGAAGGCGGCGGCACCCGCGATGCCAACCGTGTGATCTTTGCCAGCCAGTTAAAAAGATGGCAAAAGCCCGGTGATATCACCGATGTGCCCCGGGTAACAGCTTACGGATACAATTACACGCTGGAGCAAAACAGCCGCTTCCTGGAAGATGGGTCCTTTATCAAACTGAGTTTGCTGAGCCTGGGTTATTCCATACCCAAGTTGATACTCAGTAAAGCTCATATTCAAAACCTGCGTGTTTTTGTAACCGGCAGCAATTTGTTCTTTATTACAAAATACGCTGGTCCCGATCCGGAAGTGAATGTAACGGCCAGCCAGAATGTACAGGGGCTTGACCTGGGAACGCCGCCGCAATCGCGGACCCTGCAATTTGGATTGAATGTTACCTTCTAAAATGTCAAAACAGCAATCATGAAATACATTCCATTTATAGCTTCTTTACTATTACTGGTTTCCTGCAAAAAATTCCTGGATGTGGATCCGATTGATGCTGTATCTGACGGGCAAACCATAGTAGACAAATCCTCTGCCGAAACTGCCGTGCGTGGCATGTACAGGTCGCTGGCGGCTGATGGCTATTATGGTCTTACTTTTCCCGCCATCGGTTATCTCTCCGGCGACAATGTGCAGTGGACGGGCAGCCAGTCTATCGTACAGCAATTCATCACTCATAATGTACGGGCCGATAATGCATACATTGGTAATGCCTGGTCGGCTATTTATGTTACCATCAACAGGGCCAACCATATTCTTGCCAAAGTGCCGGCGGTGAACGATCCTTTGTTTGCGCAAGATTTACGGGACCAGCTGACTGGTGAAGCCTATTTTGTTCGTGCGCTGGCATATTTCGACCTGGCGCGCACCTGGGGTGGCGTGCAAATTACACTGGAACCTACCGAATCGGCTTCCGGTAAAAATGGTATTAAACGCAGCACACTGGCGCAAACCTATGCCCAGGTACTGAGCGATCTGAATGCGGCCGAGCCATTGCTGCCGGAAACCACCAATCGTTTCCGGGCCACCAAAAAAACAGTATGGGCATTAAAGACCCGCTATTATTTGTACCAGCAGGAATGGGCACTGGCCGAAGAATATGCCACTAAAGTAATTGATGATGCCGCCAACTACCAACTGGTACAACCTTACAGCGCCTGGTTTGCCAACAATGTGGTAGCCACTCCCGAATCGGTATTTGAACTGAGCTACAGCGCTACCTATACCAATGGCCACCGCAACCAGTGGCAGCCGCCGGCCAATGGTGGTACCCGGCAATGGGCGCCGGCCGATCAACTCATCACACAATTGAACGATGCCGCTGTGGGTGGTAATCGCAATGCCATCATTGCAACAACATCGGCCGGTTTATGGTATGGCAATTTGTATTACCGGAGCCCCGCTACCGACCCGGCCTATGTCATACGCCTGGCCGAGTTATACTTGGCAAGGGCTGAGGCGCGTGCACAGCAAAATAAACTGACTGAAGCTGCCGCCGACCTGGATGCGGTACGCAGCCGGGCGGGCTTACCTGGTACCACGGCTTCAGACAAAGGCGAACTGCTGCTGGCGGTTGAAGCCGAAAGAAAGCTGGAATTTCCCTTCGAACCGCATCGCTGGTTCGACCTGGTACGTACCGGCAGGGCAGCCGCAGTGCTGGGGGTGACCAACGTCGATAAATATTTGTTACCCATTCCGGCTGCCGATGTATTGATAGATCCTTCACTTGATCAAAATACGGGATATTAAAAATGCACACCATGGCAAAACGCTTCTTTTATATCTACTTCCTGTTAATGGCAGTGCCCTTGGACTGGAAATATTACCAGCAGGTATTTTCCATCAACTGGACCCACCTGCAATACGGAGATATTTTTATACTGGCGCATTATGCGCCCCAATTTGTAGCGGGCCCTAACAGTTTTTACAACTGGTTGTTTGTGGCGGCACTGGCTATCATAGGCGCTATCGTGTGGACCTGTGTTGATAAAAACAAAAACCGATCCCGGGATCAGGTGGATTACCTGGTAAGAGCTATTGTGCGTTACCGACTGTCCATTGCCGTGATAGCTTATGGCCTCATCAAGGTATTCCCCTTGCAGGCGCCTTATCCCTCTATCAGCAACCTGAATACAGCCTATGGCGATTTTACCCGCTGGAAACTGTTTTCATTAAGCCTGGGCATTGTGCCTGGTTATGAAAGTTTCCTGGGTGTGGTGGAACTGATAGCCGGTTTATTATTGCTGAACAGGAAATCGGCTTCGGTGGGCGCCTTCTTTATACTGTTGTTTACAGGAAATGTGGCTATGTCTAACTGGGCTTACGAAGGTGGCGAACTGGTGTACAGTTTTTACCTGTTATCGCTTGCCCTGTTTGTACTGTCATTCGATTTTCAGCGTCTTATGAATTTACTGGTATGGCAGCGCCCTACGGCGCCCAACCAGTTCAAACCCACCATTGCAACCACATGGAGGCTGGCATGTAAAACCCTGGTGATTGTATTTTTTGTGGGTTTGTATGGTTTTAAAACAGCCACGGGCGAAACCTATCAATATCCCACTACGCCGGGTTTACAAGGTTTGAGCGGCATTTACAATGTAAAGGTGTTTCGTATCAACCACGATACCATTGCTTATTCCAGATACGATCCCGTGCGTTGGCAGGATGTGGTGTTTGAGAAATGGAACACCATCAGTATCCGTTCCAATCGCCCGGTCATCATCGACTCCAACAATACCGAACGTGTAACGGCGCCTGAAAACGATCGTACCTACGAACTGGAAGGGGCTGCCGGCCGGCATTATTACAGTTACGAGCCCGATACGGCCACCCATACATTGTTACTGCAGAACAAAAACAAACATTACCGGAACGAGCGTCTGTTGTTACACTATACGCAACCCAACGATTCCACGCTGGTGTTACAGGGGATGGATGCAAACAGGGATTCGATATTTGTAACCCTGCAACGGATCAATAAAAAATATTTACTGGAAGAAGTAGCTAAACAGGGACGACGTAAACCCATAAAACTTTAATTATGCCAGTAGCAGAAAAAGTTCGCAATGTGGTCAGTACATCGCATACCACAATGGACAAGCAGGTGGCTCCCGTTGTTGCCTGGAAACCCTATGAGCGGGTATTGTTCAGAATGGCCTTTATTTTCTTCATAGCCATTTGTATTCCCAACAGCCTGGAGTGGTACAGGATCGTATTGAATATCCACTGGACACACCTGCATTACCGCGACCTGTACGATATTGCCCGTTTTGGTTCGGGCATCAACCTGTTTGGAAATAAATTATTTGGCAGTACCCTGTTGGGATATGCCAACTGGATCATTACGGCATTGGTAGCCATTGCGGGTGGTTTGATATGGACATTTATTGTGCAACGCAGAAAAACCGAAAGAAAAGAATACCGTCTTTTGTATTACTGGCTCAGGGTAGTGGTGCGCTATCGTGCGGGCATTGGCATTATTGGTTTTGGATTTACCAAGTTGTTACCGGTGCAAATGCCCTATCCCTCGCTGGGGTTGTTGAATACCAATTTTGGCGATTTTACCGCGCAAAAGATCTATTGGTTATCCATCGGCATCGTACCCTGGTACCAGGTATTTGCGGGTGTGGTGGAAGTGCTGGCGGGCGCCCTGTTGTTTTTCAGGCGAACTACCACCCCTGGCGCCCTATTGCTGTTTGGCGCATTGGGTGATATCGTATATGTAAATTTTGCTTATGATGGCGGTGTGCATGTATACAGCAGTTATTTTGTTTTGCTGGCCGCCTTCCTGCTGGTTAATGATATACCCAAATTGTATAACCTGCTTATCAGGGAACGCTATACCGTACCGGTTAACTTTTATCCGGTATTTAAAGAAAAATGGCAACGTTATGCCCGTGTTGCTTTGAAGACGGTTACTGTATTTGTGTTCCTGGTGTTGTTGTTTTATTTGCAACTGATCAATTTCCTGTACGACCCCTATAAACAGCCCTCAGTGGCGGGCGTAAAACAATTGCGTGGCAATTATGCCGTAACCGAATTTCGCATCAATAACCAGTTGATCCCTTATTCACCCCTGGATACAGTGCGATGGCAGGAAGCCACTTTTGAAAACTGGACAACGCTTACATTCCGCGTTAATAAACCGGTACCACTCGATCTCTCGAATGGCGGCGGCGATCCGCAAAGGGATATCAACAGAACATTCGAACTCACAGGTGTGGGCGGCGGCCAGCGCGTATTCCATTATGCTGCCGATACGCTGAACAAAGTATTATACCTGCAGGATAAATACAAGGAAATACCCGACAGAAGGAACCGCGCTTCGGGCGTAGGCGGTGATGGCGGTACCGACAGAAACCTGGATGTACAAAGAAACCAACAACAGGTGGCGCTTGCCGGCGATTTTATTCCGCCGGAAGCTTTACAACATATCGGCAATGAAGTAGACAAGATACATCCACTGGCGGCATCTACCCGGCGTAAGCGGGAATATGCCCAGGCGCCGAAAAATGAAAAAAGGAACCGCATGATATTGAAATACGATACCAAAGATGGTTCGCGTGTTATTTTATCGGGCATCAATGAAAACAGGGATTCCATATATGTGGTGCTCGACAGGATCAACAGGAAATATACGCTTACAGAAAGCAGTTTGAAGGCAGGTAAATATTGATATGAAGAAGATCATTGTTATGGCGTTGTGTTTTGCATCGTGCAGGCAGCAGGTGAAAAAGGAGACTGATCCCTGGCCTGCCAGCTTTGGATTTGGCCGGATAGCCACACAGGAGGAGATTGCCCGGCTGCACATAGACATTCACCCCGATGGAAAAGGTTTACCTGTGGGTGAAGGCAATGCCAAAACCGGTAAATCGATTTATGTTGCCAAATGCGCAACTTGTCATGGTGTGGGTAAAGAACCCGATACCCTGCAATTATTGGGACCGATGCTGATCACCAAAAATGAAAAAACAAAACTAAAAACAATTGGCAATTACTGGCCTTATGCCACCACGCTGTTCGATTATATACGCCGGGCCATGCCTTATAACGAACCCGGTTCATTAACCAATGATGAAGTATATCATTTAACAGCCTATTTGCTGCAGGCCAACAAAGTGATCTCCGAAAACACGGTTATCACTGAAAAAACATTGGCAACCATAAAAATGCCAGCTCATGACCGCTTCATCGATGATGACCGGCGTGGCGGCAACGAGGTACGATGATATGAATGATCATATATTCAACAAGCCGGTGCACCGGCGAATATTGCTGGGAGGTGCCGCTACGGCAGCTGTTGTATTGCTGAAATCGGCCTATGGGCAAACCATACAAACAGCCATCAGTGAAACGGAGTGGAAAGATCCCACCAAATTTCAGGGGCTGCCGCCCGGCAAACTGGGCATACGCTCGAAGTTTGAAAACCCGGTAAAAACACCTTCCGCCACTTCATCGCGCACACCATTACAGGATTTGTATGGCGCCATCACTCCCAGCGACCTGCATTATGAACGGCACCATGCAGGCGTGCCGGCCATCGATCCGCACAAATATGAGTTGCTGATACATGGTATGGTGAATAAACCTATGGTATTTACACTGGCCGATCTGAAACGGTTTCCGGCGGTATCGAGAATTTGTTTCCTGGAATGTTCCGGTAATTTCAGGGGAACCAAAGAATATTTGACACCGGGCGAAATCTGTGGGTTGACCAGTCAAAGCGAGTGGACGGGTGTGATGCTGTCTACCCTGTTTCGTGAAGTGGGTTTAAAACCCGGCGCCACCTGGTTCCTGGCCGAGGGGTCCGACGCCGCTGTGATGACCCGCAGCATACCCGTTGAAAAAGGTATGCACGATGCCATGATAGCTTATGCACAAAACGGCGAAGCCATTCGGCCCGAACAGGGGTATCCGGCGCGACTGCTGTTGCCGGGCTGGGAGGGAAATACCAGTGTGAAATGGATCAGGCGCATTGAGGTAGCCGACCAGCCCTTTATGACCCGTGAAGAAACTGCGAAATATACCGAACAGGTGAAGGGTGGAAAGATCAGGAGGTTTAGCTTTGTAATGGATGCCCGTTCCATTATTACCTATCCGGCTTATCCGCAGCAGGTTGAAAAAGGATATATAGAAATAAGAGGCATTGCCTGGAGTGGGTGGGGAAAAATTAGGGGCGTGGAAATAAGCACCGATGCCGGCAAAACATGGCATGCTGCCCAATTGCAGGAACCGGTGCTGGATAAAGCGCATACTGTTTTCCGGTACATATGGAAATGGGACGGCGCACCCACCGAGATCATGAGCCGGGCCATTGATGAAACCGGCTATGTGCAACCCACCATGAAACAACTGGTGGCAGCTAGGGGCAGGGATATGGGTGGTTATCATTTGAACCCCATTACCTCGTGGTTGATTCAAAACGATGGAAAGGTTATATTACGTCCTGAAAAATGGAGATGAATAATTACGACGCTATAATTGTAGGCTCCGGCCCCAACGGCCTGGCGGCTGCCATCACGCTGCAGCAGGCCGGCTTGCGGGTACTGGTACTGGAAGGCAGCGATACCATTGGCGGTGGCTTGCGTACCAAACCGCTTACGCTGCCGGGGTATATGCATGACGTGTGCTCGGCCATTCATCCCATGGCGGCTACATCGCCTTTTTTTGCAAAGCTGCCCCTCCGGGAACATGGACTGGAATTTATATATCCGCCTGTGGCGGCGGCGCATCCCTTCGACGATGGTACGGCTGCGGTATTGCAGCATTCACTTGCCCATACTGCACAATTGCTGGATGTGGATGCACAGCAATATACCAAACTGGTGGGGGCTGTGGTGAATATGTGGCCCGATATTGTTGACGATATATTGGGGCCCCTGCATTTCCCCCAACATCCGCTGACACTGGCCAGGTTTGGTATGAACGCCTTATTGCCGGCAACCACCATTGCCAAAAGATTTGCTTCTCCCAAAACAAAGGGCTTGTGGGCCGGTATGGCGGCACATGCCATTCAACCGCTCGATAACGCCACTACGGCCGCCATAGGCCTGGTATTAATGGCCGCCGGGCATTTGCATGGATGGCCGGTGCCCAAAGGTGGTTCGGTATCTATTGCCAATGCGCTGGCTTCTTATTTTACCTCTTTGGGAGGAAAAATTGAGACGGGTCGTTATGTGCAGTCATTCGACGATTTGCCGGCGGCCAAAGCCATCCTGCTGGATGTTACGCCGCGGCAATTATTAAAAATGGCGGGCAATAAATTGGGTGGTTTGTATAAATGGCAACTGGAAAAATTCCGCTATGGTATGGGGGTGTTTAAAATAGACTGGGCTTTGAGCCATCCCATTCCTTTTACCGCCGCTGCCTGCCGCCAGGCCGGTACGGTGCATTTGGGCGCTACCCTGGAAGAGATTGAACTGAGTGAAAAACTTTCCTCCAGGGGGCGGCATGCTGAAAAGCCATTTGTGTTGCTGGCGCAACCCAGTTTGTTCGATGATACACGCGCGCCTTCGGGCTGCCATACGGCCTGGGCTTATTGCCATGTGCCGCATGGAAGCACGCAGGATATGACCGATGCCATCGAGAACCAGGTGGAACGTTTTGCACCGGGTTTCAAGGATTGTATACTGGCGCGCCATACCTTTAATACCGTACAAATGGAAGCCTATAATCCCAATTATATAGGGGGTGATATTAATGGCGGTATACTGGACTGGCGGCAATTGTATTCCCGTCCGGCCGTACGCATTTCGCCATATAGTATACCCCTGAAAGGAGTTTATATTTGTTCATCGTCTACGCCGCCGGGCGGCGGCGTGCATGGCATGTGCGGCTATCATGCCGCGCGCAAAGCCCTGAAAGATGTTTTTGGTTTAACCTCAAAATAAATAACTGTATTATGTCGTATCAGCCTGTAGCAGCCGATGAACTGGCCGCACCCAAAAAAAGCAGAAAAGCTATTGCCGGCAAATGGTCAGAAGATGTATGGGCCTTGCTGATAGGAGGGTTGATCATTGTTGCCATACTCGGCCTCACGTTTTGGATAGATGGCTTCCAATTCACCATGCCTTCCTGGAAATGGGCCAGTGGAGAAGAATTAACCAGGAATGTATTATCGTTGACAAATATTGCCGCCATCCTGAAAGTGGGACTGGTAATGGTGGTGCTGGCCGGGGCGGCTATCTGGTTATCGGGCGGCCATGTAAAAAAGTTCGTTGCCGGTTTTGCACTCATCTTTGTGCTGGGTGTAGTATCGCTGATCATTGCGGGAAACGAAGTGATCAACTATTACGGCCTGGAATATGTGATATTCGCCCTCATCATTGGCTTAACCATCGGCAATGCCACGATGATTCCTTCCTGGTTGCGTGAAGCGGCACGCTCGGAGTTTTTTATCAAAACAGGTTTGGTGATCATGGGCGCAAGTATTTTGTTTACCGATATCATCAAGGCTGGTTTGCCCGGTATATTACAGGCAGTGCTGGTGGTAAGCACGGTTTGGTTCATTGCCCTTTGGATAAGCCGCAAGCTGAAAGTGGATGATGAATTTGGTGTAATACTGGCATCGGCAGTAGCCATCTGCGGTGTATCGGCGGCCATTGTGGCCAGCGGCGCCATACAGGGCGATAAAAAGAAATTATCGTATGTATCTACACTGGTATTGCTGGTGGCCATTCCCATGCTGGTATTGCAGCCCTGGCTTATCAAAGTATTGCATATTCCTGAAATAGTGGGTGGCGCCTGGCTGGGCGGCACGCTGGATACAACGGCTTCTGTAGCTGCGGCCGCTCAACTGGTTGGACCGGCGGCTACCAAAACCGGTGTCATCATCAAGTTCTCGCAGAACATACTCATTGGTGTGGCCGCCTTTTTTATCGCCATCTGGTGGGCTTACCGTAAGGTAAAACCTGCCGGCTACAAAACCACCGGTGAAACACCCGGTTTAGGGGTAGTATGGGAACGCTTTCCCAAATTTGTATTGGGCTTTATTGCCGCTTCGCTTATATTTTCATTTTTAATACCGGCCGATACAGTGAAAAGTGTAAGCGGTGTTTTAAACGGATTCAGAACCGTCTGGTTTGCGCTGGCTTTTGTGGCTATTGGACTGGAAGCGCGTTTTGCCGACCTGGTGAAAATAGAAGGTGGAAGGCCTGCCCTGGCATTTATTGCTGCCCAGTTCTTCAATATACTGTGGACTTTGTTATGGGCTTATGTTCTTTTTGGTGGTTTATTATTCCCGGCGCCGGATATACAATAAGATAAACTAAGGGGTGTAAACACAACCCTGATCCCAAATACTGGCTAATGCATACACCAATAATTGATTCAATTTTCCCCCGGCAACGGAAAGCCTTTTATTGTTCATATCCAGGTTCACATTTACCGGCATAAACACCAATCCATCTGCCGTAAATATTTCAAAACCGATCCGGTCTGCATAGATCACCAGGTTCAGTTTGCCTTTTACCAGGGGCACCCGGGCCTTTTCACCGGAATGTTGTTAATATAATCCTCGAAGTGCCATGTAACGCCCAGGGAGTATCGGGAGTAGTGAAGCATGGAATAAATTGTACCTATTCCTCCTACTTCCTGCTTCCTGCTTCTTACTTCATACCTCAATATCCACCCATACCGGTGCATGATCGCTGGTTTTTTCCCAGCCACGCACATGTTTGTCTACACCAGCGTTTTTGAGCCTTTTCACCAATTGTTTGCTCAATAAAAAATGATCAATGCGCAAGCCGGCATTACGGCCATAGGCATTGCGGAAATAATCCCAGAAAGTATAGATGGTTTCTTCGGGATAAAGCAGGCGGATAGCGTCTGTCCAGCCCTGGTCAACCAGGTTTTTAAAGGCGGCGCGTACTTCGGGTCTGAACAGGGCATCATCTACCCAGCGTTCGGGTTTGTACACGTCTTTTTCGGTGGGCATTACATTAAAATCGCCGGCCATTATCACCGGTTTGTTGGTAGCCAGCAATTCGGCGGCATGGGCAGTGAGCCGTTGAAACCATTTCAATTTATAATCAAACTTGGGTCCGGGTGCAGGATTGCCATTGGGCAGGTACAGGCAACCGATGGTAATGTTTCCCACCAGGGCTTCTATATATCGGCTATGCATATCTTCTTCGTCGCCGGGCAAAACGCGCCGCAGTTCAATGGGGGGAGCATGACGCGAAAGGATGGCTACCCCGTTCCAGCTTTTTTGCCCATGCCATATGGCCTGATAACCCAGGTCCTGTATGGCCTGGAGGGGAAATTTTTCCTGGGGTGCTTTCAGCTCCTGTAAACAAACAATATCCGGGTTGGCTTCCTGTAGCCAACGCAGTAGTACAGGCAGCCGGCCATTCACGCCGTTCACATTGTATGTAGCTATTTTCATTGGTAGTAATTATCAGGTAACCGGTTGAACGGGCAGGTAACACCTGAATGTAGCCCCTTTGCCCGGCTCGCTCTCCACTTCCATAAATCCGCCATGGGCTTCCACGATCTTGCGGCAAATGGTAAGACCAATGCCCGAGCCGGGATATTCCGAACGGTCGTGCAGACGCTCGAACATACCGAATATCTTTTCTGTATTGGTTGCATCGATGCCTATGCCATTGTCGGTAAAGTTAAGGCATATATATTCCTGGTTGCTTTCCTTATCAAGTTTTGTTGCCGAACTGCTGATGGTGAGCACAGGCTGGTTGCCGGGCCGCTGAAATTTGATGGCATTGTCTATAAGGTTGTGAAACAGGTTCTGCATCATGGGTTCCGATCCGGTAATGGAGGGCAGAGGATGTATAATGATCTGTGTGCCGCTGTCCCTGATCTTGTTCATCAGCGAAACCTGCGCTGCACGGGCCACCTGGTCAAGTTGTACGGTGGTTTGTTCACCGCTGAAACTGCTGGCATTGGAAACCGCCAGTATATCGTCCAGCAACAGTTTCACCCGGTGCAGGGAGGCCTGCATACGGCGAAGCCCTGCCTTACTGCTATCAGATAAACGGTTACCATCGTTGATCATTATCAATTCAAGAGAGGTATACACTTTTTTCAAAGGCTCTTTCAAATCGTTACCGGTAATGGATGTAAATGTGGCCAGCTCGGCATTGGCCTTTTCCAGTTGCCGGTATTTTTCTTTCAGTTCGGCATTCAACCTTTGCAGTTGCTGCTCGGCCCTGATGCGGTTGGTGGCATCGTGAATAATATTCGTGACGCCTATGATATGTTCTTCCTCGTCTTTAAGTGGTATAAAATGATTTTCGAAGTGATCGCGGTTAAACAATCCGGGTTTGGCCGGCAGAAAAGACCTTTTACCTGTCAATGCCAGTTCAAAGGCATGAAGCATATCGGTATCCAAACCCAGTTGGGGAAAAACTTCCATCAAATGTCTGCCTATGATTTCATGTTTTTTAACACCGGAGATCATCTCTGCGGTTCTGTTCCATGCTATCACCTTCCATTCAGTGTCGATAGCCAATACCCTGTCAATGCTTGCATCGTTCAGCATTTCAGCAAGCTTCACGTCGTGTTCAAAATTGTCATTGATCATCACGCAATGATTTAGCAGGTGAAGGAAAAGCAGTCTCCTTCAGGCAGGATATATGATAAGAATCAGCAAATACGATACCGGTGGAGCGGCTGGTATGTAAATATACTAACTACAATAATTAAACTATGTCTGTAAAAGGTATGATTGCCCGGTATCCGGCCAATCATTCCCGGTAAGCTTATACCTGCTTATCAATCCGGCTATTTAAGGTGTGTTTGTTTTGGATGGCATTTTGCTTTTCAGCCAGTAGTTGATGATATGGGTAAAGGTTTTTTTGAGTTCGCCAAAACTATTGTCCTTGATAAAAAAGCCATGTACCGACATATCGTAGGCCCGGGTGATTTGTGATTCGGTGGCATGGGTTGACCAGAATATAAAGGGAACACTTTTAAACTTTTTGGAATTGTTGGCCAGTAACTGCGCGCGCAGTTCAAACCCATCGGTTTTAGGGAGATTCACATCGCTGATGATGATAAAAGGGGCGGTATCTATCTCCGACAGGCGCAGGATAGCCTGGTCTGCGTTATCGAAAAATACCAGTTCGTTTGTTAAATTCAGCTCATTCCATACTTCCTGAACCATTTCCCGGTCGTCGGCATCGTTATCGATGACCCAAATAGCACCTGTTTGCATATGTTAGTTCAATTTTCGATAACTCATCTTAAAATTGTATGCCACCAGGTGTACCGGGAGGAGATTATTCCCCCCAGGCGGTAATCACCAGGCGCCGGCTACCGCCATAATTGCGGTGCTCGCATAAATAAATACCCTGCCAGGTGCCCAATGCCAGCCGCCCGTTGTGTACGGGTATAAGCACCGAACTGCCCAGCATGGCTGCTTTCAGATGTGCCGGCATGTCGTCGGGACCTTCATCGTTGTGTGCATAATCGGGATCATTCTCGGGAACCGCTTTATTGAAATAGGTCTCGAAATCGATGCGCACCGTGGGATCGGCATTTTCATTAATGGTCAGCGAAGCCGAGGTATGTTGAATAAAAACCTGGCAGATGCCGGTCTTTAGTTCAGCCAGTTGCGGTAAGGCCTGTATGATATGATGGGTAATGAGATGAAAGCCCGGGGATGTTGTTTCAGTGTGATTGTTTGTTGATACATTTTCATTCGGGCAATTTACTAAACAATGCCCAGCCTGTTCATGAGCCCCGGTTTGTATATTCATTTTTATTAAAAGCGAATGCATGGCGGCCGTAAAAATGCAATGGCACCGCCGCCGGATAAACGCTGCCAGCTGTTATTTTGGATAATTTTTTGTACATTCAGGAAATTTTATCCTGAAACACCTGCTTACCATATTAAGTATAATATGGCTGATAGCCTGCAGCGACCGCCACGCAGTCAGCAGGGATGCTGTGAGTTGCGCAACCTACCAGCCATAATTATATCAATCCCTGTTCCATGGCTTTTCTAATGAGCCCGGCAGTATTTTTCACGCCCAGTTTCTGCAACATATGGTTGCGATGGTTTTCTACCGTATGCGGACTGATATGTAGTTTTTCGGCTATCTGTGGATTGGTATATTCTTCTGCTATCAGTTGCAGTATCTCAATTTCGCGGCGGGTCATTACCTGGGCGTTGTCGTTACCAAACAGGTTGCCGGTGAGTTCTGCCTTAATTTTTTCATGTATCACCTGGTAGCCTTCGTATACCTGATGCACAGCCGAAATAAGGGTGGCCGGGTCCACGTCTTTCAGCAGATAACCGCTGCATCCCTGCTTCATCATTTTTTTTACCTGGTGCAGAATCTCGATATTCGAGAGGGCAATGATGCGTATGTTGGGAAATTTTTTGCTGATGATGCCTGCCAGCTCTATGCCGTTCTTCCCGGGCATTTGAATATCCAGCAGCAATACGTCGGGTTCCTGCTGCTGTAAACCGGCCAGCAGCTGCTCGCCATTGGTATAGGTGCCGGTAAGCACAATGTCCTCTTCGCCTGAAAAAATCTTTTGAAGTCCGTTGATGACCAGCATATGGTCGTCGGCCATAGCCACTTTGATCATAGTTACATGCCTTTTATCACGTTGATACAATATGCTCTTTTTCCAATGGTACTTCCAGGTAAATACCGGCGCCATGGCCCGGCAGGTTCTGGATGGTGATGCTGCCCTGTATGGTGCGTACCCGGTCGGCAATGCTTTTTAAACCCATTCCGCCGTTTTTAGCCATCACCTGTTCGGGCATGCCGATGCCGTTGTCTTCTATACTCAGGTCGAACAGGTGGTCGCTGAAACCCATTTGCACCAGCGCCTCCGTGGCCCTGGCATGTTTCAGAATATTATGCACCAGTTCCTGCACAATGCGGTAAACGGCCAGTTCAAATGCCGGGCTGAATGTACGAACGGGGCCCGATGTTTGAAAACGAATACGGGTGCTGCTGTTGCGTCCCACGGTTTGACAAAAATAAGATACGGCTTCCACAAGCCCTTCCTGCAATAAAATTTCCGGCATCATATTGTGCGCAGTTTTGCGCAGCTCGACCGAGGCTTCGGAAAGCAGTTTCAATCCATCGGTAAAATCTTCCTTATTGTGCAGGTGATAGGTAGCGCGTACGGTTTCGAAATTCATTTTTGCTGCGGCCAGCAATCCGCCAATGCCATCGTGCAGTTCACGCGCAATACGGGTTCTTTCTTTTTCGGCGCCCTCGATGGTGGCATTCAAATTGGCGATCTCCATTTTTTGCCTGAAACTGTTGATTTCTTCCTGTTGCAGGTGTTGTTTGTGGCGGATATTACGGCGCCACATGGCAAATACAATCACCAGGAAGATGGTGAGCATGGATATGCCCAGTATCCAGAAATTACGGTTGCGTACACTGTTCTCGGTTTGGGCAATGATGAGCTGCTGCTGCGCCAGCTCCTTGTCTTTTTCCGCCACGCGGTATTTGATCTGCAGGCGATGCATCATGTCGAGCTTGTCTTTTTTCATGAGGCTGTCGTGCAGTTGTATATAAGTGTTTTTGTAATCGATGGCCTTACTGGTCATGCCCAGGGCTTCATAGGCATTGCCAACTATTTTATAAGCTTCGATCAGGTCCTTGCCATACATATCCTGCTGGCCCACGGTGGTAAAACCGTTTTCGAATGCCTGTATACAATCCACGTATTTTTGCTGCTGGTACAAGGCCCGCGACAGGTACAACTGGGCCATGGTCAAATAACGGGGAAAGCCCGCCAGTTTATCTTTCAGTGCCAGTATACGGTTAATATATTCGATGGCCTCTTCGGTGCGGTTTTCTTCCAGGAAAGTTTCACATACGTTCAGGTACATGGCCGATTCCCAGGTAACATTGCTGGTGCCGGCCCGTTGTCGTAGTTTTAAAAATTCAAGATAGTAGTGCCGGGCGCTGTCGTATTGTTTGATGCAATAATAATAGGCGCCCTGCAGCATGAGGCTGGTAAAAGCCTGTACAGAACTGTCTTTCAGATCTTTTTCCGCAGCTTTGGCCTTGTTGATGAATACACGCGTAGGTTCAATATAACCGCTGTTGATGTCCCAGTTGGTATTCAGCCAGAACAGGGCCAGCTGGCTGTACACCGATACCTTGTATTCGGCATCGGTGATGATGCCCTGTTCTATTACATCATTCAGCAGGTAATAGTAGTAGGCAGAAGAATCGATGACGCCTTTGGTTTCGTACGATTTGGCAATGACATTATAGGCCTTGTAAATGATGGTTTGTTTTTTGTGGGCGAATTTTTTCCGCGCCTCGTATTCCTGCAGGGCCAGGTGGGCATAACGAATGGCCTCGTCGGGATTATGACTGTAATGCCAGGCTGCCAGTTCGGTGAGGGAACTAACAATACGGTCGTTGAAATTGCAGTGATAACTTTGTTGTACCGCCAGGTTCAGGTAATAATACACACTGTCGTTGTGGGTTTCCATCAGTCGCCTGGAGTTGCTTATATATCGATCCACTGCCGCAGTGTCACAGTTTTCCAACAGCATGATGGTGCTTCCCGACTGGGCATCAGCAGTTAATTCCCCCAAAACAAGTGCCCCGAATAAAAAGCATTTCAACGCTACAATTATTGCCTCACAGGTTCTCCATGTTTTAACCAGGGTAATGGTACAACTACGGATCATATATCACTGAAAATTAAGTCTTGGTTAGCGTAACACTGGCAGGCAATGACTAAATTAGGTGTTTACATTCAAATTTAAAATTGAATGTTTACATTCATATCCTCCTCCCGATCATAAGTTAATTTCACAAGGGTTTTAAATATACCGCTTGCTCCCTTACGGTGTCGCTTCCATAATTTAATGACCATACCAAACTAACTGTTGATATGCAAAATTTTTGTAGGATCAATTTATTTGTATTCGTTTTAATTTTAATACTTACTGCTTCTACCAACGTGCTTGCCCAGGATGTGGCCATTGGCACCGGCACCACCAGCAATACCGAGTGGGTATATCCAACGCCTTTTCCCGATAAAGACGGCTCTACCCGAACGCAGTTCCTGTACCTGGCATCGGAACTCACCGCCGCGGGCATGACCCCCGGCACCATCGACGCCATCCGGTTCACCGTCACCGATCTGGGAATCTATTTTGATCCTGCTACCTCCGTCATCGACAGGCTATCCATTAAAATAGGAGGTACCTCAACTACTTCGTTGGACGCCAACGCCTGGGAAACGGTACCTAATATCGTGCGTGATGCGGCAGATTACTTACCGGTGCCGGGTGTAAACTCGTTTACATTCAGCACGCCGTTTTTCTGGAACGGTGTAGACAACATCGTTCTGGAGATATGTACCGATGGAACGATATCCGGCTCCCGCAATGGCCAGGTGCAGGTGCAATGGACCACCGGGCTCCCCTTCAATGGTTCGCATACCATCGGTGAACTATTTACGGGTGGCATGTGCGATGCCACTAATTACAACAATCAGGGCGATCAAACGAGCCGGCCCAATATCATCTTCCATTTTACCCCTGCACCGCCCTGTACCTCGGCCGGACTTACCGCCGGCAATGCCGTAGCAAAAGTGAACAGAGTATGTAGCGGCGAGCCTATTGAGTTGAGTCTCAGCGGTAGTACCATTGCTACCGGATTATCTTATCAATGGCAATCCTCTACCGATCACGTAAACTGGAGCAATATAACCAATGGTACAACAGCGGCCATCACTACCAAACAAAACAGCACTACCTGGTACAGGGCCATCGTTACCTGTGCTTCGGGTGGATCGGCCACTTCGGCCGAGGTGCAGGTAATTACCCCATCCCCGTTATCAGGGACATTTACCATCAACCAAACGTTGCCTGCGGGTGGCGGCAATTTCAAAACATTCAACGATGCCTACAATTATATCAAATGTGGTATCGATGGTCCGGTGGTATTCAATGTGGCGCCCAACAGCGGCATCTATCACGAACAACTGATCGTAAGTCCCGTTCCCGGCGCTTCGGCCACCAATACCATTACCTTTAATGGCGCGGCGGGCGCGGCAATAGAATTTGCGGCGGAGAATACCAACAACCGCGCTACCATCAAATTGGACGGGGCCGATTTCGTTGTATTCAATAACCTGGAAGTACACGCCACCGGCGCCACCTATGGTTACGGTTTTCATTTGACCAATGATGCCGATAACAATGTGATCAATGGTTGTGATATACGCACCGATTCAACAAAATATACCACCAATTTTGCGGGCATTGTGGTTAGCGCGGGCAACAGCGCTACGGCGCTGGGTGCGGCTTTGTGCGACTGGAATACTTTCAGCAATAACCGCATCACGGGTGGCAATTATGGCATTACCCTGGTGGGCAATGCCAACGAAGCCAATGGCAATAACCAGATCATCAACAATACCATTCGTGAATTCAGCGGACAGGCCATTTATGTGGCTTGCTCGTTTACGACACTTATAGAAGGCAACCTCATCAAACGCGACCAGCGCAGTGAGAACTACAATACATCTTACGGCATTTATGCTACCAATATCAATGCAAAAATGACCGTATCGAAAAATACCATTACCCATATGTATAGCGGCGGGGCAGGGGAAGCCACTTTCTATGGCATTTATTTCAATTCAGCAGCCGCACTGGGCGGACTGGAAAACATAGTAAGTAACAACCTCATCTACAATATTAATGGAGGTGGGTCGGTATATGGTATCTACAACCAGTTTTCGCATAACACTTTTTATTATCACAATACTGTTTCGCTCGATGGCAATGGTGTATCATTAAGTGCCGATAAATTTACCGTCGGTTTTTATCTTGATGGGGCTACCGGCGTGCGTATCCACAACAACAATATTTCGGTTACCCGATCGGGACCCACCACCAATGTGGTGATGTATTTTATGTCGCTGCCATCGGATATTCAAAGCGACAACAACAACCTGTATTTTACCAGCGGCACCGGTGCCCGGCATACCGGTTTTGTAAATGGCGCCCCGAGCGACCTCCTGAGCGACTGGCAAGCCGCCTCAGGAGTGGACGCCCATTCCATTACCGCCGACCCCCTGTTTGCCAATCTGCCCGAAGGTGATTGCACACCCGGCAACCCCGCACTGGACAAGGCAGGCATGGATGCGGGCATCACTACCGATATCAAGGGCGTCACCCGCAGCACCCCGCCCGATATCGGCGCTTTCGAGTTTAATCCGCCGCCCTGTACAGTTCCGCCTACACCCGGTACAGTGGTATTGAGTGTAGGAAATATTTGTGTTGATAAATCATTTACCATCAGTCTTACGGGCCACAGCGTAGGCGCCACTCAAACTTACCAGCTGGAAGGCTCCACTTCGCAAACCGGACCTTTTACGCCTATCGGCAATCCCAGCCTGAACCCCGTGTTCAGTTTGGCGGCTACGGCCGATATGTGGTACCGCATCACTACCACCTGCAGCGGCCAGTTGGCCAGTACGCCCCCCGTTCAGTTAGTGGTGAACCAGTTGTTCCCCGCCGGTACCTACACCATCAACAAGAATGCACCGGCCAGCGCTACTAATTTCCAGAGTTTTGCGGCCGCATTGAGTGCATTGAATTGCGGCATTGCCGGACCCATTGTATTTAATGTGGAAGCCAACAGTGGTCCCTATGAAGAACAACTCATCATTCCCGCCATCAAAGGTGCTTCGGCTACCAACACCATTACTTTTAATGGCAATGGCAATACCCTGCATTTCAGTTCAGACGATTATGAAGAAAAAGCAGTGATCAAGCTGCGCGATGCCGATCATTTTATATTCGACAACCTGGTGATTGATGCCACCGGTACCGGCAGTTATGGCTTTGGCATTCACCTGCTGGAGAATGCAGACAGCAATATTGTGAGAAATTGTACTATCCTGTGTCCCACCACCGGTAGCAGCGATGGGTATGCCGGCATTGTAATGAGCGCCACCAATGGCGAAATGTATGCCACCGGTGATACCTGGTGCGATTACAACCTGTTTGAGAACAATACCATCAAAGGTGGTTACTGGGGTATATCCTTAGTGGGTGATCCGGTGTACAACCAGTTCTTCGATAATTTTATCAACGAGAACAGGGTCATCAATAATACCATCGAAGATTTTTACGAGCGTGGTATTTACATCATTGGTACCGATAAGGCCGTGGTGCAGGGCAATACCATTTCACGCCCCACCCGCGCCAATGCCGGTAATTTTTATGGCATTTATTCCGATGGTACCAATGCCGACCTGCTCATCAATGGCAACCGCATTTTCAATCCTTTTGGCGCCAACCCCAATTCTACCCAAAGTTTTTATGGCATGTATTTCGAAGGAGCCGGTCATGAACGCCCGGCATCCATTACCAATAATGCCATTTATTATATCAATGGCCGCGGAACCCAGTATGGAATTTATCTCACCTTCCTGTATGGTTTGAAAGTGAACCACAATACCATTGCGCTCGACGACCGCTCGGTACCCGTTTCGGTGACCAGCACTACCTGTGGTATTACCGTGAATAGTTTGGGCGAAGTGGAAATAAAGAACAATATGGTGACCATTACCCGTAGCGGCAGCGGATACAAATATGGCTTCAATGTGGCATCGGGCGATGTGGTGAACCTGGACCTGAATAATAACAACTACTTTATCAATGGCGCCGGTGGTAATAACCATACTGGTTACCGCAATGGCCCGCGTACCACCCTGGCCGACTGGCAAAGCGCTACCAACCGCGACCTGAATTCGTACAGCATCGACCCCTTGTATTTCGATGTGGCTGCCGGCAATCTGTCGCCCACTATTGCGCCGGTTGACAACCTGGGCACACCGGTGGATGTAGCCAGCGATATTATGAACCAGGTGCGGCATAACACCACCCCCGATATAGGCGCCTGGGAATTTTCGCCCGTGTCCTGTATCAGTGGCATTGCTGCTGGTACCGCTTCTGCCACACCCAACTCGGATATTTGTATGGGTACTGTTGTTACGCTGAACCTGACCGGTAATACCGTGAGCGGTTACCAGACTTATCGTTGGGAAAGATCGGCCGATGGCGCTACCGGTTGGGAATCAATCAGCGATACCCTCTATGTTTCCGAATTCAAAACCGAAGTATATACCAATAGCTGGTACCGTTGTATTGTAAGCTGCTCCGGTATCAACGATACCTCCACGCTGGCGCAGGTACAACTGAACCCGCCCATGGCCGGTGGCGTATATTCCATCCAACCCGATGGCAGCGGTGACTTCACCAGCTTTACAGCCGCCGTGGCTGCCCTGCAATGCGGTATCGATGGCGCCGTGACCTTCGAGGTAGCACCCGGCACCTATAACGAACAGGTATACATGCGCCGGATTCCCGGTGCTTCCGAAACCAATCGTGTTACTTTCCGCTCGGCCAATGGCGATCCGGCTTCGGTAACGCTTACCTATGCGGGAACCGTCAATGCCAATTTTGTGCTGAAACTGGACAGCGCCCATTATATCACTTTCAGGGATATGTCTATTACCGCCACTGTGGCTGCCAATGCCCGGGTTGTGGAACTGGCCGGTAATTCATCGTACGACAGCCTGGTGAATAATATCATTACCACCCTGGCCACCAGCAATACCAGCACTGCGCGTGCCGCCATCTTTGGTTCGTCTCTGAATGGCAATGGCATAGTAATCATGGGCAATACCATCAATAACGGATCGAGCGGTATTTACCTGGCCGCTACATCCATCAACCGTGGCAGAAACCTGGTGATCACCGGTAATACATTGAAAGGATTTTACCAGTATGGTATTTACACCACCTTTAACAATCATGTACGCATCACCAATAATACCGTAACTGTGGCAGCGCCTGCCAACAGTACTGCCTATGGTATTTATACCGCCGATGCCGATAGTTCGTTTGTAACCAGCGGCAACCAGGTGCAGGTGAGCAATACCACCACTACCATACATGGTATGTATTTCGTGCGTACTACAGGTTTGAATGCCACGCCGGGTGTTATTGAGAATAACAAGGTAATTGCCGTAACTAATAATAGCGGCAGCCTGTATGGCATTAATATCAATAATGCATCGTACAGCCGTATCATCAATAATGTAATCAGTATTCAAACCAGTGGCAACCAGTCCTATGGTTTGCGCAGCAACAGCAATATAAGAGCCCGGGTATTCAACAATACCGTGGTGAGCCGTGCCAGCTCGGCCAATGATAATGTAGTGGCCTGGGTTGGCGATGGTGGTTTCAACGACCTGTATTATGCCGATCTCCGCAACAACATCTTCTCGCACGAGGGTGGTGGCGTAGCCTTGTATGTGAATGACCTTAACTGGCGGCAACTGGACCAGTTGTACAGCGATTACAACCTGCTGTACACCACCGGCGGCACTCTGGTACAACACGGCGGTACTGCCTATGCTACCCTGGCTGAGTGGCAAAAAGGCGGCGACCTGGATGTGAATTCCATTGTATACAAGCCTGCCCTGGTAAGCGCTGCCAACCCTGCGCCCGATGTGAATGCGCCGGATGTATGGGCCATACATGGCCGCGGTATACAGATCACCGATAACGATCGCGATCACAATAACCAACCGCGCCCCACCAGCCTGAAGGCGGGTGTGCCCGACCTGGGGGCATATGAATTTGAACCTGCCTCGGTACCCACAGCGGCTGTGGCCAGCCCGGCAACGCCTGCTGCCAATACATACCAGGTATTTATGCTGGGCACCGATACCGTGGCCATCATACACTGGGGTGCAACGGCGCCGGCCGGCATTACCATGAGAAGGTATTCCGGCGCCCAACCCAATGGACTGGAGCCTGGTACAGATTACATGTACTTCTACAACGATGTAGTGGTAAGCGGTGGCGGTACTTACGAATATTCTATTGATCAACGTTACCTCGATCCCTGGAGGGGCTTTATAGACAATGAAGAACGCATTCGTCTGGGTAAAACCGATAATGCCGGCGCCTGGAGTGTAGATGCGGCCAGCCAGGTAAATACGGTGGGCAATAGCATTACTCAATCAGATCTTGATTTTATGGATCAGTTCACTGGTCTTACCAACCCGGCTATACCATACCCGCCTGTAGACAGTTCCCGCAACGATACCCTGAACCTGGGTCTTCGTTTCTGGGTGGGTTATGGCCATAATGAATACATCGACAATTTTACCGTGAGAATGGGTGGTGGTGAAAAAGATGCCAACGTAACCGTTAAAGTGCATGGCACCAACTGGGTACGTCATTATTTTGTGCCCGCGCATACCTTTGTGATCAGCGATCCCATCCCACGCAGGGGTGCTTCGGGCGCCGAACTGTTGACCGAAGGTCTTTCAGACAGGGGCATCAGCATTGAAAGTACCGAACCCATTGCCGTATTCACGTATAGCGAAGGCGAATTGTCATCCACCGGTTCTACCATGTTATTACCGGTGAGCGCTTACGGGTATGAATATTATGCATTAACCTATTCGCAGTACAACATAGAGATCAGTAATACTTTTAATGTACACTCCTGGTTTTATATAATTGCCGATCATGATAGTACCCTGGTAGAGATCACACCCAGTAATCCCACCTTGGGTGGAAGGGCCAAAGGCGTACCCTTTACCGTGTTGATGAACAAGGGAGAAGTATACAATGTACTGGGCGCCATCAAAACGCAAAACGAAAATTTCGATCTCACCGGCAGCCGGGTACGTGTGTTGAGCAATGCATCGGGTAACTGTTATCCGGTAGCCGTGTTCTCCGGAAATTCCGATGCCTATATTGATTGTTCTGAAAGTTTTGTGCCTTTTGGTGGATTCCTGATACAACAGAATTTCCCCGTGCAAACCTGGGGAAGGCGATACCTTACCGCGCCCACCCAAAGAAGCCTGGAGCCCACCGTGCCGCAAACCAACTTCTATCGGGTGCTGGTTCAGGACCCGGCTACCGTGGTGAAAGTGAATGGCGCCACCCTTACCGGGCTCATCAACAACAGCTATTATCAATACATGAGCGCTACCGCCGATTATATTGAGGCCGACAAGCCCGTGAGTGTAGCCCAGTTCATCCCCGGCGCCAGTAATGAATGTGATTTTGGTTTAAATACCGATCCGGAAATTTTCTACCTGCCACCTATGGGTTGGGGTATAAAAAAAGCCGATCTTTACCGTACCGAGTTGCGTATACGCAACGATAACTACCTCACCGTGATCATTCCTACTGCCGGTTTGAATTCACTATTGATCGACGGCAGCAATAAGTTCGACAGTACCTATACCCATCCCAACCTGCCGGGCTACAGCGTAGTAGTAAAAAGATGGGAACCATCCGAAACCACCAGTACCATTCAAAGCGACTCTATGTTTACGGCTATTGGCTATGGTTTCGGAGGAGGCAATTCCTACGGCTACATTGTAGGTAAGGCCATCAACAGCAACCAGCCCATCCCCGGTATTACCAATAACTATGATTCAAGCGGTCATTTCAGCGCCTTTACCTGTGTGGGCACACCATTCCGGTACAGCGTGCTGATACCCATGGTGCCCACCAGCATCACCTGGAGGTTTAGCCAGGCTGCCAATATGGTGCCCGATGCCGACAGTGTGCAGGTTGATCCCGTGGCCACCGATACTGTTGAGATCAATGGCCGTACCTATTACCGATTCGATTTACAACAGGATTATGTATTCCCCGCTACCGGCGAATACACCATACCCGTAGAATATATACATCCCGTGATAGAAAATTGTATACATACCGAGAAAAGAATGTTCACCGTGAAAGTGGTGGCCACACCGGTGGTGGATATCAATTATGTAAGTGCGGGATGCGTAAGCGATACCATCGATTTTTCGGCCACCGTGCAGGCAGAGAATGGGGATGAGGTGCATGCACTGCACTGGAATTTTGGCAACAACACAACATCCGATGAATTGATGCCCCGCAAACTATACACTGCTGCAGGCAGCTACGATGTGAAGGTAGACGCCATTACCAAAGTAGGTTGTATTGCATCGGGCACGGAAACCCTGGAACTGAAAGGTCCTGCCGCCTTTGAATTTGTAAGTGATACTGCAGGAGCTTGTCCTGGCAATGCGGTTACACTGTCCATTAAAGATCCCGAAACAAATGTAACCTATAACTGGTACGAAACCGAAACAGGTGGCAGCATTGTGCACACCGGTGCCAGCCATACCGTCAACCAGTTGAACGATGAGGTGACCCTGTATGTATCGGCTGAAAAAGACGGCTGCACCAGCAAACCGCGTAAGCCGGTTACCGCCATCCAGTTCCCGGCCATCACGGCGCCCGTGGTGCGTGTAGATACGGTGGGTGTGAATGTAGTGCGTTTTGCCTGGGATGCCGTACCCGATGCCGATAGCTACGAGGTATCGGTTGATAACAGCGTCAGCTGGACAACACCTTCATCGGGCGCTAATGGCCTCACGCATACCGTGAGCGGTTTAATGCCCGGTCAGCGGGTGACCATACGCGTGAAAGCCATTCATCCCAATGGATGCGAGGATGCCATTTCGGTAGAAGTGTCTGCCACCACCATACCCGACCAGGTATTTATACCCAATGCCTTTTCGCCCAATAACGACGGACTGAACGACGAGTTCAAGATAGAAGGATATGTGATCAGGAGCATGCAATTGCGTGTGTTCAATCAATGGGGCGAACTGGTATTTGAAACCAGCAACCAGAACCAGGGATGGGATGGTAAACATAAAGGCAAACTGCAGCCATCGGGTGTATACATGTATGTATGCAGCATGGTATTGCAGGATGGATCGAAACTGGTGCGCAAAGGCGCCGTGAACCTTGTTCGATAAAAGAAGGGGACAGGCCCCGCAAAAAAATGATGAATTTGAAGCTTGTTATTATACTGATGATGGGTGTATTCCAGTGCATGGCCCTGGCCGGACAGCAATTTTCCAATCGCGGAAGAGATTTCTGGACCGGCTATGGCCTGCACAATATGATGGAAATAGGGCAGACCAATGGCCAGGAAATGGTATTGTACCTGAGCGTTGAAGAACCTGCCAATGTAACGGTGACCATTAAAGGCATCAGTGCTACCACCGTGCGCAATTACAGCATACCGGCCAATACGGTGATCACCACCGAACCAATGCCCAAGTCGGGCACGGCCGATTGCCGTTTATACGATTACCCGCCTTCTTTTGGTGGCCAGGGTTCCGACCGCCTGTTCGACCGTTCCATACATATTGAAAGCGATGTGCCCATTGTAGCCTATGCGCATATCAGTGGCGCCGCTTCTTCCGGTGCCACCATGCTGATGCCCGTGGAATCATGGGGCTATCATTATGCTTCGGTAAACAGCCAGCAAAAGCTCATTAACGCCGGTGGACTGGAGGCGTATTCCTGGTTGTTTGTAGTGGCCAATCACGATAATACCGTGGTGGAGATCACGCCCAGCGTGCCCTTGCGCAATGGCCGTCCCGCCAATGTGCCTTTTACCGCCACCCTCAACAAGGGACAGATTTATCAGGTGGTGGCCGCAGCCATCAATGGCGCCAATGGACATGAACTGACCGGCACCATTATTAAATCGATACCCAATGGCCAGGGCGGTTGTTATCCCGTGGGTGTTTTTGCCGGCAGCAGCGGCACTGCTATTACCTGCGATGGCAGCAACAGTGGCTATGCCGATAATCTTATTCAACAGATATTTCCCATTCATGCCTGGGGTAAATTGTATTTAACTGCGCCTTTTTCTTCTACCACCGGCGCTACCGTATTCAATGAATCTATTTTCAGGGTGGCTGTGAGCGACCCTGCTACCGTAGTAAAAAGAAATGGCATACCGCTTACCAATTTGCAAAGGAATTTTTATTACGAGTTTCTCAGTTCAACAGCCGATGTAATAGAAGCCGATAAACCCGTGCTGGTTACACAATACATTCCTTCCATGCCGGGTGGCGGTATTGATCCTGGTTGTAAATTCTTTGGCGATGGCGACCCCGAAATGGTGTATTTGAGTCCTATGGAACAAGCCATTAACCGCATTGGCTTTTACCGCAATACCGATGCGAATATTTCAGTGAATTACCTCACGTTGATCATTCCCACACCGGGATTAAATTCGCTGAATATTGACGGTAGTACCAATTTCACCCATGTATATCCCCATCCCAATATGCCCGGCTATTCCGTAGTAGTGCAGCGATGGGATGCCGCCAGGGCGCAAACCAAGGTATACAGCGATTCGGCTTTTACGGCAGTTACTTATGGGCTGGGCTTTTACGACAGCTATGCCTACAATGCCGGCACCTATATCAACAACCTGAATGGAAAACTGAGCCTGCGTAATACCGAGGCATCTGCCGGAACGGAGCATCCGTTCACCTGTACTTTCAGCCCGGTGGAGCTTTCGGTGCTGATGTCGTATGAACCCACCCGGCTGGTATGGCATTTAAGTGAGTTGACGCATATGACGCCCAATGCCGATGTTGTGCAAACCAACCCAACATATACGGGCACCGTGGTGCACAACGGTATTACGTATTATAAATATACCCTCCCAGGTACCTACCAGTTTACCCAGGGAGGTACTTTCCGGTTTGCCATCAGCAGTACCCATCCTTCCATACCCAATTGTAACAATACCGAAAGATTGTTGCTGGATGTGCCTGTAAAAGATTTCAGCCAGGCAGCCCTTTTTAAACAAATGCACAGCAATTGCCTGCCCGACCTGGTGACCTTTGAATTCGACCCGGCCAACATGGGTAATTTCGAAGCAGACCGATGGTTATGGACATTCCACGATGGCCGTACCGGCACCCTCGATACCGCTCAATATCTGTATACTGCCTCGGGAAACTTCGATGTGACATTAAGGGTGGTATCGGAAGAAGGTTGTGTGGATGATACCACAGTTACCGTGGCTATCAGTTCACCCTCCGGCGTAACCGGCAGCGTATCGCCTTCTATAATTTGTGAAAATGGTTCCGTAAACTTTACCGGAACGGTTACCGGCGCTGCGCCCGTCACCGATTGGTACTGGGATTTTGGCAATGGGCAAACCTCCACCGAGCAATCACCCGCCAATATTGTATACGATCACTACGGCAGTTATACTATAAAAATGGTGGGTAAAACCGGTGGTTGCACTACCGATACCGTGCAGCTATCGGTATTGGTGAACGACAATCCATCGCCCTTATTTGCATACCCCGCCGGTTGTTTACCTGTAACCGGGCTGGTGAATTTTCAAAGCCAGACCAGCACGGCCGATGGCAGCGCCATCACCACGCATGCCTGGGATTTTGGCGATCCCAATGCCACGCCGGCCAATCCCAATACATCATCTGATGCCAATCCCAGTCATAACTATAGTGTAGGTGAATACAATATACGGTACACCGTTACCAGCGATAAGGGTTGTACCAACGATACCGTGGTGCACGCCAGTTTTAATCCCGCGCCGGCCTTGCGTTTCGATCCATTGCCCGATGTATGTGAAAATGCGGCCAGCCTGTCTGTTGCTTTTGCCACTGTTACCAATGGCGTTTCCGGAACCGGTATTTACAAAGGACCGGGTGTTACACCGGCCGGTAGTTTCACGGCCGCCCAGGCGGGTCCGGGTATGCATTTCATCTGGTATGTGTTTACCACCACGGCCGGCTGTATCGATTCTATTTCGGCGCCGGTAAATGTATTGCCCGCGCCGCAGGCCGCCTTTAATATTACCGAAGATGCCTGCCTGGGCAGTGCGGTTACCCTTACTGATCAATCCACCACCACCGGTGCACCCATCACGGCCTGGGAATGGCAGTTCGGTGATGGCAGCACCATCAGGGAAACCAGCAATGCCGCTTTTACAAAAAATTATACGGCCGATGGGGTGTACACCGTAAGCCTGGTGGTCATCGACAGCCGGGGATGCGCCAGCAATGCCGTGATGAAAGCCACCACCATTCATCCCATTCCGGTAGCCGCTTTCGATTTGCCCGATGTGGTGTGTATGCCCAGGGGAGAAGCGCAGTTCATCAACCGTTCTACGGTAAAAGGAAACGAAACGCTGAACTATGAGTGGAATTTTGGCGATGGTTCTGCCGTATCTACCGATGCGGATCCGGTACACCATTATATTACAGCGGGCAATTACCCGGTAGTGCTTACGGTTACTTCAGCTTTTGGCTGTACCCATACCAGTACACACAATTTATCATCCTTTGCCCAACAGCCGGTGGCTGCCTTTAAGGTGGCGCCCGACCAGGTTTGCCAGGGTACGGATGTGTTCTTTACCGATCAAAGCAGTTCAGCATCGGGCCCGGTAAACGGATGGAACTGGCGCTTTAGTGATGGCACCACGGCTACATCGCGTCATGTAACCAAACGTTTCACCAGCGCCGGTTTGCACTACGCTTCCTTAGTGGCCACCAATTCGGCTGGTTGTGACTCTGATTCTCTTGTAAAAGAAGTGCTGGTGCATGTGCAGCCTGTGGTGGATGCCGGTCCGTCCTTTATGGTGGCTGAAGGCACGGTGGTGACCTTTAATCCGCAGGTAAACGATCCCAACCTGGTATTTAGCTGGACACCACCTGCAGAATTGAACGATGCTTCGTTGCTGCGTCCTTCGTTCAGGGCCACGCACGATCAAACATTCCGGCTCACCGCCAGCGACGCCATTTGTTCGGCCTCCGATACATTAACGGTTAAAATATTAAGACCTGTAAAAATACCCAATGCCTTTTCGCCCAACGGCGATGGTATTAACGATACCTGGATCATCACCAACCTCACCGATTACCGGGACAATACGGTGGAAGTATTCAATCGTTATGGCCAGCGGGTATTTTATTCACTGGGGTATACCACACCGTGGGATGGCCGGTATAAAGGCAACCCGGTGCCTGCGGGTGTGTATTATTATGTAATCAATTTAAAGAACGGATTTGGAAAACTGACCGGATCGATCACCGTGCTGCGATAAAAAACCAATTGCAAACCAAACTAACACTGAGAGCATATGAAACGAATTGTCATTGGCATATTGATGGTACTGGCGCTGGGCAACAGGGGCCTGGCACAGGTGGACCCGCATTTTACCCAGTACTATGTGCATACCTCGTGGCTGAACCCGGCGCTTACCGGGTTGTTTGATGGCGATTACCGTGTGTCGGCCATTTACCGCAACCAATGGGGCAATGTGGCCAGTCCCTTCTCTACTATTGGTGCAGCGGCAGAACTGCCTACGGGAAATAATATCAACCTGGGTTTAAACCTCATCACCCAAAAAGCAGGCGATGGCGGTTATACCTATACCACCGGATATGGCAATTTTAATTATACCGGCGTACGTTTTGGCGCGCAGGAATACCAGCGTATTGCCATGGCCATACAGGCCGGTTTTATACAGCGCCGTTTCAATCCCTCCAAACTGGTTTTTAGCGATCAATGGAACCCCGCCACAGGCACATTGCAACCCACAGGAGAAGTGTTCAATAAAACCTCCTCGGTGAATTTCGATGCAGGCGCCGGCATATTGTATTACGATGCCACACCCAACAAAAAGGCCAACCTCTTTGCCGGTTTTTTTGCCTCGCATATCACAGGCCCTGAAAATGAATTCATCGATAACGAAAAAATGCCTGTTCGCTATACCGCGCATGCCGGGGTTCGGTTAACCCTGAGCGAAACGGTGAGCCTTACACCCAATGCCATGTATTTGTCGCAGGGTACCGCACAGGAAAAAATGCTGGGTTTATATGCGCAGTTGCGTGCCGCTGCCAGCTCCGATGTATTGCTGGGCGTGAACTACCGCATGGATGATGCCATTGCCGCCCATGCGGGTTTTACCTATAACAATTTTGTGTTCAGCGCCAGTTATGATATCAATACTTCCGATTTGGGAAAGATGGTACGCGGTACCAATAGTTTTGAATTATCCATATCCTATACCGGCCGTAAAAAACTAAAAACACCGGAAGTGGAATTTGTTTGTCCCAGACTGTAAACAACATAGCATGAAGACCCAATTTACAATCATACTCATCATTGTTAGTTTTTCTGTTCAGGCCCAGTTTGGTTACGATTACCTGAAGGCGGCTGATCGTTATTTTAAAAACGGTGATTATTCCTCTGCTGCTGCTTATTACGAAAAATACCTGCAGGGCGGCGCCAAAGGAGCAGGCGCCGAATACGATCCCTATAAAGTATTGCGCGCCAAAAAGCCGGCGGCCACAAAAAACAATAACCCGGTATTGTATCACCTGGCCGAAAGTTATCGGCTGCTCACCAACTACGAAAAAGCCGAACCCGTGTATCAGCAATTGGTAAACAGCAGCGGCGAGGTGTCGCCCCTGGTATATTATCATTATGCCACCGTATTGAGGGCGCGGGCTAAATATGCTGAAGCCGAAGACGCATTGAACAAATTTCTGGATAAGTATACCACCGAAGATACCTACCTGGCCACGGCCAAACGCGAATTGCTGAACCTGCGTTTTATACAGGAGCAATTAAAAAAAGACATCAGTGAATATACAATACAAAAAATAACACCGGCCAAAGAAGGTGCCAGTTATGCACCCATTTGGACTGCTGACAACAAACTGCTGTTCACCGCCACCTGGCCTGAGGCCGGCCAATCCAAAAAACACCTGAACCACCTGTACCAGGCATCTTTTGCCGGCAGCGAGATCAACGAAGTAACCACGGCAGGTTTGCCCGAAGCTGCTATGCACGAAGGCACCCCTGCCCTCAGCCCCGATGGCAATACCCTGTACCTGACCCGCTGGACGGTGAAGGATGGTAAAAAATCGGCGGCTATTTATAAAGCCACCAAAAACGGCGATGCCTGGAGCGCTCCCGTTGCTTTGAACGAGATTGTGAACGAACCCGGCGCCAATGCCCAGCAACCCGTGCTGGTATTGGGGGGCAAATATTTATTGTATGCTTCTGACCGCAAGGGCGGTGAAGGCGGCTATGATTTGTGGACCGCCGAATTGAATGAAGAAGGCCAGCCTATAAGTACCACGAACCTCGGCAATACCATTAATACGCCTTTCAATGAAGAAGCGCCCTATTACCATGCTGCTTCGCAACACCTGGTATTTGCCAGCAATGGCAGGGTAGGTATGGGTGGTTACGACCTGTTTTACAGCAAGGGTGAACCCGGTAACTGGACTGCACCGCAAAACTTTGGTTACCCGGTAAATTCAGTGAAAGACGATATTTATTTTGCTGCGCATGCCGCTTCCAAAAATATTCTGGAGAATGTATTGATAAGTTCAGACCGCAGCGCCGTTTGTTGCCTGGAGCTTTTTCATATTACCAAAACCTATAAACAATATTTCAACGGGGTAGTGGTGGATTGCGCTACCCAACAACCCATACCCGGCGCCGTAATAGGCGTTACCGATGCCAGTGGTAAAAAACTGGCTGATCTGGTTACCAATAACCAGGGCGCCTACAGAATAGAAACCGAACCGGGCCTTACCCTTACCATAGAGGGCCGCAAAGAAAACTACGAGTCCGCTACCATCACCAGCGGCGACGATTCCACACTTAATCAACTTTGCCTGGCGCCCGTCAAAAAGGTGCTGTTTACCGAAAGCAAACTGGAAATACGAAATATTCTTTTTGCCTATGACAAGGCCGAGATACCCGAAGACGATTATGCCTTCCTGGACGAGGTAGCCGAATACCTTAAAAAACATCCGCAGGATGCCATCGAAATTGGTGCGCATACCGATGGCAAGGGGTCGGCAGCCTACAACAAAAAATTATCGGCCCGCCGTGCGCAGGCCTGTTACGATTACCTGGTGAAAGCCGGTATTGAAGGCTGGCGCATGAAAACAAAGGGATATGGCGAATGCTGCCCGCTGGAAAAAGAAACCACACCCGATGGAAAAGATGATCCTGCAGCCCGTGAAAAGAACAGGCGTATAGAGATAAAATTATTATAATGAAAAACCTGCAGTTCATATGGGGTTTGTTGTTGATAGGGTTGCAAAGCCAGGCTCAACAACAGCCCCATTACACACAGTATGTGATCAACAACTATATCATCAATCCTGCTATTGCAGGCATCGAGAATTATACGGATGTAAAGATCGGGCACCGGCATCAGTGGACGGGCATCACCGATGCACCCATAACCACTTACCTCACCGTGCACATGCCCATCGGTAAAAAAGACGACAGAATCACAGCTACTTCATTCAATATCCCAGGCGAAAACCCGCGTGGCAAAAACTACTGGCAGGATTATACTGCTGCCGAACCGCACCATGGTATTGGCCTCAAGGTCATCAACGATCGCACCGGTCCGCTGAACAGGTTGGGCGCCTATGTTTCTTATGCCTATCATTTAGGCATCAGCGCCCAAACCAGCATAGCCGCCGGCTTTGAAGCCGGTTTGCGCAATATCAGCCTCAACCGGAGCAAACTCGATTTCGGCCAGGCCAATCCCATGGACCCCGCGGTGATCAATTCCGGCGAGATCAACAGCATCAAACCCGATTTTGGCGCCGGCATCTGGATCTATTCCGCTTCTTTTTTCATTGGTGTGGCCGCCCAGCAAATCATTCCGCAGAAAGTGTATTTTACCGATAACCGGGTGGACCAGATTGGCTCTGACCTGGTGCCCAATTTTTTTGCCACGGCTGGTTATCGTTTTTTTCTAAGCGAAGATGTTTCGGCCCTGCCCTCGGTGATGCTTAAATATGTACAGCCTTCGCCCGTGCAGTTAGATATAAATATGAAACTGCAATACCGCGATTTGTTATGGGTGGGCGCCGGTTATCGTATAGAGGATGGATTTTCAGGTATGCTGGGTTTGAACATTTCCAATACATTTAATGTAAGTTATGCCTACGATTATACTACATCGCCCCTGCAATCGTTCAGCCGTGGCAGCCATGAGCTTGTGCTGGGCTTTTTGATAGGCAACAAATATGGCGACTGGTGTCCCCGTAATGTATGGTAAAACAACTGCGTTTTTGTGCCAATTTTTCTTGAGCCCCCATTCCTGCCACCCATACCCCACACCATCTTAGTGCCCAGGTTTTACACTACTGATAACCAGATTTTTGATGATTACGTCATTTTCAAAATTGTCCGGTTTTGATATAGACGGTTGTTCGCTGGTGAACATTTTAATGTAGGTTTGTGTCGTATCTCGCAGCTTTTATCATTAACAGTATGTCTCTCCTGGTTACAGGTTCCTGAATATTTATTGTAGCAAAAAAACTGATTGCTGACGCCGGTGTACACAACACTTGCCATGTATCGTATTGTTTAACTTAAACCAAAACCAGGTATGCAACATCCCAATGCTACGGGCTATGTATTTGCCGGCACGGTAAAAACATGGTCCAGGTTTATGAGAATGATTCCCGTTTTATTGCTCGTCTTTTCCCTTCAGTCTGTTGCCAGGAACACTCCGCCTGTTGTGCAGGATGTAACCGGGGTGGTGAAAGATGCAGAGGGTGCACCGGTGGAAGGTGCATCGGTGTATATTCAACCTGTAAACAGGGGAACGGTCACCGGTAAAGACGGCCGTTTCAGTTTCACCGGTATTGAACCGGGATCCTACACGCTGGAAGTGTCTTTTGTTGGTTTTGAAACCTATACCACCAGCATCACGGTGAAAGAAGGAAGCAGCACACCCATTTCCATCACCCTGGTACGCAGCGATAGCAAAACAGAAGCCGCTGTGGTGGTCACTGCCTTTGGCGTTACCCAACAAAAAAGGGCATTGGGTTATTCGGTGCAGGAAGTAAAGGCGCAGGCCATCACCGAGTCGCACCAGCCCAACCTGGTGAATGCGTTGCAGGGAAAAGTGGCAGGCGTACAAATCACCAATTCAGGCGGCGCACCGGGTGCTTCGTCCATGATGCTCATTCGAGGCGGCACCTCGTTGAGCGGTAATAACCAGCCCCTGTATATCATCGATGGCATACCCGTCGATAACAGCACGCAGGTAGCACAGGGTACCAACCTGGTGGCACAATCGGCGCCGGCCTCTAACCGCGCTATTGATATCAATCCCGAAGACATTCAAAACATCACCGTGCTGAAAGGTCCTGCAGCCGCGGCTTTGTACGGTTTGCGCGCCGCCTCGGGCGCAGTGATTATCACTACCAAAAAGGGCGCTGCGGGTAAATACACCATCAACTATTCGGGTACCTTCTCCACCGATAAGGTAAACAGACTGCCCGACTTGCAAAGTACCTATAAACAGGGCGAAAAAGGCGTGTTCAGTCCAACGGCCACCTGGTCGTGGGGCCCCCGTTTCGATCCCGGCGAACCCATTTACGATAACCTGGGCGATTTCTTCCGCACAGGTACCACGCAACGGCACGACCTGAGCGTAACCGGCGGCAGCGAACGCACCACCTTTTATGCCTCTGCTTCCCACTTCGACCAGGATGGTATTGTAGAACATACCAATTATACCCGGCGCTCCTTTCGCTTCAATGCCGATGCAAAGATTACCGACAAACTAAAAGTAGGCGGCAATGTAAGTTATACCAATAGCGATCGCCGTTATGTATTGCAGGGCAAGGGTGTGTCGGATGGGTCGAGTGCCAATTCTGCCGGAGGTGGCGGCACTATGCTGGGCGTGATCTTCTGGCCACGAAACGATAATATGAAAAATTATCTTACCCCCGATGGCAAACACCGCACCATCATTGGTTCCGACAATCCTTACTGGAGCACCGCCAACAACCCTATTACCGATGAAGTAGACAGAACCATCCTCATCGGTAATATCGTGTACGATCCTTTCCCCTTCCTGAATATCACCTACCGGCTGGGTCAGGATTATTTCACGGATAATTTCACCAGTGTTCGCGGCGCCGGCACTACCATTCTTTCAGAGGAAAATGGCGCCATTTCGCAGTACTCGCGCAAGTACCGCATTCTTACCAATACCTTACTGGTTACCGCCAAACATTCCTGGAATGATTTCAATGGCAGCTTTACCATTGGTAACAATACCGAGAGTGAACATTCGCAAACCGAATACTGGTATGGAAGAAATTTTATTGGTGGAGATTTTCCCAGCATCAATAATACCAACTCCAACGACCGGAGTGTATCGCAGGGCATCTCGCGCAGACGTATCGTGGGTGCATTCGGCGACCTGAGTCTTGACTGGAAAGGTATTGTATTTCTCAATTTCAGGGGCAGGAACGACTGGTCGTCGACCTTACCCGTGGAAGCGCGATCCTTCTTTTATCCCGCCATCAGTACTTCGGTGGTGCTCACCGATTTGCTGGAAGAAATGGGCGCCGGCACCAATGCCAGCGGTTTTCTTTCCTACGCCAAGCTCAGGGCTTCCTGGGCCAGGGTAGGTAAGGATGCACCGCCGCATGTACTGGCCACTACATTGGCCAATGTTACCAATACCTTCACCATCAACCCGCGTGGTTTTATTTTGAATTCGAATAATTATTTCGGCAATCCCACCCTGCGGCCCGAGTTCACCAATTCCATAGAACTGGGGGCCGAAGCGCGTTTCTTTGATAACAGGATAGGGGTGGATTTCACCTGGTACCGCACACTCTCCGACGACCAGATACTTGGCACCCGCACACCGCCTACGTCCGGTTCCTTCCTGGCCTATTTGAATGGCGGCAGCATAGAGAACAAGGGTGTGGAACTGATGATCAACGGGGCACCCATACGATCACAGAATTTCAACTGGAACATCGATCTGAATTTTGCCAGGAACAGGGCCACCGTGAAATCATTACCCGGAAGTTTGGATCGCGTTGAACTGTCTGATGCCTGGGTGGCCGGTAATGTGGCGCAGGGCGCGGCATTCCTGAACGGCACTTTGTTTGGCATCAACGGCAATGTATGGAAACGCGATGCCAGCGGGCAGTTGCTGCTCGATAACAGGGGGTATCCGCAGGTACAGGCTACCCTCGATTTTATTGGCGACCGCAATCCCGATTGGGTGGGCGGTATGACCAATACCCTGAACTATAAAAATTTGTCGCTGGCCTTTATGTGGGATGTGCGTATTGGCGGTGATATTTTTAATGCCTCTGAAAACTACCTGGTACGTTCGGGCCAGAGTTTAAAAACGCTTAATCGCGGTCAAACCATGGTATTCGATGGCATCATTGAATCGTCGGGCGCCAAGAATACCCAGGCAGTAGAGCTGGATCAGAATTTTTACCAGACCCTGTATGCCAGTGAAGGCCATTTTTTTGTGGAGGACGGTACCTGGTACCGTATGCGATATGCCACGCTCACCTATACGCTGCCCAAAAAATGGTTTGGCAAATTACCGGTCAGCAATGTGCAGTTATCTGCCACCGGTCGCAACCTGATACTCATCACCGACTATTCCGGTGTTGACCCCGAAGTATCGGGCAGTGGCGCCGGTGTAGGCGGCTCGGGTTCTTTTGGCTTTGATAACCTGGGTATACCCGCCACCAAAGGATTTGACTTTACGCTGAAACTAACACTTTAAATCGCGGATCATGAAAAGAACAATTATAGCACTCCTCATCATAGTTACCGGATTATCGCTGGGCGCCTGTAAAAAATACCTCGATGTAAACAGAGATCCCAGCAATCCCTCACAGGTACCGGCACATGCCCGCCTGGTGGGCGCCATCACCACCACCAATGGTGCCTCTATGTGGCGCGGCGCCCGTGAAATTGCCGGCGTTACACAATATGGCACCACCCGTTTCCTGGACGGTACCAACCGCAATGCCGAGCAATGGCGTTTTACCTCCAGCTATTTTTTCTGGCAGAATGCCTATGTTTTTACCATGCCCAATTGTGTTGACCTGATTGTACTGGGCAAACAGGAAGGCAATTTGCATTTTGCCGGCGCGGGACAAATATTGCTGGCGCTTAACCTGGGTATGCTCACCGATCAGTATGGCGCCATCGTAGCCAGCGATTATTACGACGGTATATCACAAATCAAATTACAACCCCGTATGGACGATCAGCCCACTGTGTACAATACCATCGATTCATTGCTCACCGATGCCATTGCCCTGTTGCAGGGCGAGAATACCGTGGGGTTGAATTTCAGCGGCGGCGATATCATGTACCAGGGTGATGTGGAGAAATGGATACGCCTGGCCTGGTCGTTGAAGGCGCGGTATAAAAACCATTTGTCGAAGAAAGGCAGCCTGTACGATGCCGATGCCATCATTGATGCCTGCAACAAAGGTTTTAATGCCGATGGCATGGATGCCGAATTTCCCTATATTGCCGGAGGTCAGCAAACCGATGAAAATCCCTGGTCCAGTTGGGGTGGATTCACTACCACCGTTGATCCGCGCTATTTTACCTGGTCACAGTTCTTCGTGAACCTGCTCACCAAATTCCCGGTTACCGAAACCGCTTACCAGGACCCCCGTATATCCCGCATTATGAAACCTGGTCAGGACGGGGTATACCGTGGCTTGCGTCCTGGCGCCGGTTTGGCAGGCGGACAGGACGGCTCAGGTAATTTCACCGATTCGGCCGATTATGGTCCCTTTAGTAAAAGCGGTTTTTATACTAATACCACTTCGCCCTTTCCGTTTATTACTTATTCAGAAGTAAAACTTATACAGGCAGAAGCCAGTTTGCGCAAGGGCGATAAGGCCGGCGCCCTGGCGGCTTATGAAGAAGGGGTAAAGGCCAATATGCGTAAGCTGGGTGTTACGCCGCAGGAGATCACCGATTACTGGAATGCGCAGCTGAACGATAATTTATCGGCGCATTTTGATAACCTTACGCAGGGGCTCAGCCATATCATGCGGCAGAAATACATTACGCAGTGTTTGAACCCCGAAACCTGGGTAGATATGCGCAGGATGGATTACAGCAATGATATTTACGGACCATCTTTACGCCGACCCGCCAATATCAACACCGTGATCTTCGATCCCAATATGCCCAATCAATGGATTCGCGCCATGGTGTATGAGAACAATGAACAGAACCGGAATCCCGATGCTGTTGGTGATAATACCGAGAAGTACAGGTTATTGACACCATTGTGGTGGGATACCCCTTAAATTTGTACAGGGTGCCATACGCAAAACGTATGGCACTCTTTTAAAATGAAGTATATATTCGTGACCGCCTTGTTGCTGGCAAATTTGTCACACAGTTTTTCCCAAATACTCAAAGAAGAACTGCGTTCCAAAACCGAAAAAGAACTGGCTGCTATTGTAGAAGCTTCCTCCGCTGTTGTTGGCCTGGCCGCCCTGGACCTTACCACCGGTGAAACCTTCACCATCAACGAACAAAAATTGTTTCCACAGGCCAGCGCTATCAAAATACCCATACTAATGGAAGTATTTAAACAGGCCCATCAGCGCAAATTATCATTGACCGATAAAAAGGAGGTGACCCGTGCGGTGCAGGTAGGCGGCTCCGGTATATTGCAACAATTCCAGGATCCCGTGACGGTGAGCCTTCGCGATCTTTGCACGCTGATGATATCTCACAGCGACAATACCGCCACCAATGTAATCATACGCACCGTGGGCATGGAGCGTGTAAACCAAACACTGCAGGAACTGGGATGCACCCATACCAAACTGCAACGCTATATGATAGATACCGTAGCAGCCGCACAGGGACGTGAAAATTTATCTACACCGGCCGATGCCGTGAAGATATTGCAGTTGCTATACCAGGGTAATTTTATCAATAGAGAAGTATCGGACCAGGTGATAGGCGTGATGAAAAAAAATCCGCGCAAAAACAGCCGTATTGCGGCCGCCCTACCGGCCCATGTACCCATTGCGTTCAAACCTGGCGGGCTGGTGGGGGTCTCCACCGAATGGGCCATTGTGTATTTGCACAAAAAGCCCTACGCCATTGCCGTTATGGAAACCGGCCGTGTACCGGGTGATGCCGGTAACACCATGGAAAAATTATCGCAAACCGTTTTTAATTATTTTATTCGTTTGGGGGGTACGCCTTATGGATCGTATTAAGTATATTATACCCGTATTGTTTTTGGTTGCCTGTTCACCGGCAACTTTTCGCATTATAGAGAAACCGGCGGTATTCGATGAAACCCGTAAGCAGTTGTCTATAGAATACCTGCAAAAGCGCCATGGCATTCAAACCAACTCACCCTATATTACGCCAAAGATGGTAGTGCTGCACTGGACCGCCATTCCCACCCTGGAGCAATCATTCGATGCTATGCATCCCGCTGTGTTGCGTGGCCGTGGTGATATTGCCGGTTCCAGCGCACTGAATGTATGTGCCCAGTTTTTAATTGACCGCGATGGCACCATATTCCGGCAATTACCCGATACCGCATTTGCCCGGCATGTGATTGGGTTGAACTATTGTGCTATTGGTGTGGAGAATGTGGGTGGAAGCAAAGCGCCGCTTACCCGCGCCCAGTTAAAAGCCAATGAAGCATTGATACGGCATCTGAAGCGCAAATACAATATCGGGTATCTGATTGGGCATTATGAGTATACCAAATTTGTGAACCATCCTTTGTGGAAGGAGGCTGATACGTCTTATCGCACGGTAAAGACCGATCCCGGAGAAGGTTTTATGAAGAAGATCAGGAAGCGTTTGAAGGATCTGGACTTGAAGGGCGCACCCTGACCACCACGCTTTTACTCACCGGCGTATTGCTTTTTTCCGCCACGCTATCTACCGGCACCAGCACATTGGCTTCGGGGAAATAGGTAGCCACGCATTGGGCAGGAATAGGGTAGGGCACTACCACAAATTGTTCGGCTACACGCCGGCGACCACCGTGATCGTTGTAAATGTCTACCACATCGCCTTTTTTCAATCCCCGCGCGTTCATATCCGTCTGGTTCATGAGTATCACACGCCGGCCATTGTAAATACCTCTGTAGCGGTCGTCCAGTCCATATACCGTTGTATTGAACTGGTCATGACTGCGGATGGTCATCATCAGCAATTCATCTTTTGCCAGATCAATGGTAGTTACCGGCGCAATATTAAAATGCGCTTTGGCAGTGGCTGTATTGAATTTCCCGTCGCGGTTGCAGTTGGGTAAATAAAATCCGCCCGGCCGGCGCACCTTTTCATTATAATTTTCAAATCCCGGAATGGTGCGTGCAATAGCATCCCGTATATGGTCATAGTCCTGCATGTATCCATCCCAGTTGATGCCGTATTTTTTGCCCAGTACCGCTTTCGCCAGCCGGCAAACAATCACCGGCTCGCTCAGCAAATGGTCCGATACCGGTTCCAGCACACCTTTCGACGCTTGTACTACCCCCATGGAGTTTTCACAGGAAATAAACTGGTCTGCATCTTTATCGCTTCTTGCCAAACAGGGCAATATAATGGCTTCGCGGCCATGCACCAGGTGGCTTCTGTTCAGTTTGGTAGATACGTGCACTGTTAATGAACAGTTGCGCAATGCTTCTGCCGTATATTCCGTATCGGGAGTGGCCGATAAAAAATTGCCACCCATGGCAAAAAATACCGAGGCCTTACCCGCATGCATGGCTTTGATGGCGTGTACCGTATCATAACCAGGATGCTGCGGTGGTGTAAAGCCAAAATTGCGCTCAATGGCATCGAGGAAAGCCTGTGGAGGTTTTTCATAAATGCCCATGGTGCGGTCGCCCTGTACGTTGCTGTGCCCGCGAACAGGACAGGTGCCCGCGCCTTCCCTGCCAATACTGCCTTTTAATAACAGCAGGTTCACGACCTCTTTAATAGTATCTACGGCATTCTTATGTTGTGTTAATCCCATTGCCCAGCAGGCAATGATCTTCTTCTTGTCTTTTAATAACTGCGCCAGGTGCTGTATATCCTGCCAGCAAATTCCACAGGTCGCTGATAACTGTTGCGGGTCCTGTTCTTTTAAATGATGGATATAGTCTTCAAAACCCGTAGTGTGTTCTTTTATAAATGCATCGTCAAAAGCACCACCTGTTTGCCACAAGGCATAAGCCAGGCCTTTTAACAGAGCCATATCGCCGTTGATACGAACCGGCAAAAACACATCTGTCAAGGACGAATCTATGCCCAGCAGGCCCTTTACCTGTTGCGGGTTGCGAAAACCCATCAGACCCGTTTCGGGCAATGGATTAATGGAAACAATCAATGCGCCATGGGCCTTTGCTTTTTGCAGGGCGGTGAGCATGCGTGGATGATTGGTGCCGGGGTTTTGCCCCAGTAAGATAATCACTTCTGCTTTATAAAAATCATCCAGTTTTACAGAACCCTTGCCAATGCCCAACGATTCGTTCAGCGCCACGCCGCTGCTTTCATGACACATATTGCTGCAATCGGGCAGGTTGTTGGTGCCATAAGCCCGTACAAACAACTGATACAAAAATGCAGCCTCATTGCTGGTGCGGCCCGATGTATAAAAGATGGCTTCATCGGGTGATGATAAACTATTGAGCACCGATGCAATTTTGTCAAATGCATTGTCCCAGCTGATGGGCTGGTAATACGAACCACCGGCAGGCAGGTACATGGGGTGTGCAATACGTCCCTTGCTGCCGATTTCGTGATCGGTTAATTGATATAACGAGGCGATGCTATTGGCCGCAAAAAATTCCGGTGTGAGTTTTTTCAGGGTGGCTTCTTCTGCAATGGCTTTGGCGCCATTCTCGCAGTATTCGGCAATGCCTGAGCGTTCATCATCGGGATCGGGCCAGGCGCAACTGGGGCAATCAAATCCTTTTTTCTGATTCATGTACCGCAGCGCCTTTAGTCCACGCTTCCAGCCCGCTTCGGCTATTACTTTCTTATAAGCGATGAGTACGGCCGGTATACCCGCCGCCGATTTTTTAATAGCACCCAGTTGTAGTTTTTCCGGTTTCATTATGATTGTATTCTTTCCCAACCCGTATACACATTAAAACGCTCCTCTCTTAAAAATCCAATTAAAGTTATGCCGCAGTCTTTGGCTCTTTCCACGGCCATACTCGATGGCGCGCCTACAGCAGCAATCACCGGTATACCGGCCATATAAGCTTTTTGTATCAGCTCAAAACCGGCTCTTCCGCTAAGCAATAATATGCTTTTTTGCAGGGGCAGGCGTTCATTTAAGAATGCATGACCTATCACTTTATCCAATGCATTGTGCCGGCCAATATCTTCGCGCAGCAGGTGGCAATCACCATCAAAATCAAACAGGGCCGCGGCATGCAAACCACCGGTATGCTCAAACAATACCTGCTGATGTTCCAAAGTTTTTTGTAAGGTATAAAATAATGTTGCCGGCAACAAGATATCATTGGAAGAAGGGCCATGCACCGGTTTATTATAAATGCTTTCTATATCAGTTTTACCGCAAACGCCACAGGAAGCCGTTGCCGGAAAATTTCTATGGACGCCCTCCAGCACCGGTACAGATCCATCTTTCAGGGTAAACACCACATGGTGATCTGTCACATCTATTTGTCGTATCATTTTCCTGTGGGCTATAATTCCTTCCGTATATAAAAAACCAGCCGCCAGTTCCTCATCGTTGCCCGGCGTACGCATGGTTACCGCCATCTTTTGCTGCACATAACCCCCTTCGCCCTGGTAAGCCAGCCTTATTTCCAGGGGCTGCTCCACGGCCAGTTCGTCGTCGGTTTCGGCCAAACCACTCACACTGATCTTTTTGATTGTAATATGTGTCACTTGCATACCCCAATTTACGAATAGTTTAAAATGTAAACGTTATCAGCGGAATTTGGGATAATAAGTGTATAAATGACATATATTTTTTCTTATCTTCATCCTGCTATTATTAATTATTTAACCAACACTAATTCATGAAACGACTTGTTTTGCCAATCATTTGCCAAAGCCTGCTTATTGGTGGCGTTGTGGCTCAAAACAACTTGTCTTTTAAGGTAGATTCTGCTAAAACCCTCATCAGCCGTCACATTTACGGCCACTTTGCCGAACACCTGGGACATTGTATTTATGGTGGTTTTTATGTAGGCGAGAACAATACCAAAATTCCCCATACAAAGGGCGTACGCAACGATGTAATTGAAGCGCTCAAAAAATTAAAGATTCCCAACCTGCGCTGGCCCGGCGGTTGTTTTGCCGATACCTATCACTGGAAAGACGGGGTAGGGCCCAAAGATAAACGTCCCTCAATGGTGAATACCTGGTGGGGCGGCGTTACGGAAGACAACAGTTTTGGCACCCACGATTTCCTGGATATGTGCGAGCTGTTGAACACCGAACCTTACCTGGCGGCCAATGTGGGCAGTGGTACGGTACAGGAACTTACGGAATGGGTGCAATACACCAATTTCGATGGGAAAAGCCCCATGTCGGACTGGCGCCGTCAAAACGGTCGCGATAAACCCTGGAAAGTAAAGTTCTGGGGCGTGGGCAATGAAGCCTGGGGCTGTGGTGGTAATATGACACCCGAACATTATGCCAATATATACCGCCAGTACGCCACTTTTATGACAGGCTGGTCGAACGATACCCGCATTTTCCGCATTGCCTCCGGCGCCAATTCAAGGGATTATAACTGGACGGAAGTGCTCATGAAAAATATCCCGCTCAATATGGTCAGTGGTCTGGCCCTGCATCATTATTCGGTGATAGACTGGAATAAAAAGGGATCTGCCGTAGACTTCGACGAATCGCAGTATTTCGCTACCATGAAACAGGCCCTGTTTATGGATGAACTGGTGACCAAACATTCGACCATCATGGACAAATACGACCCGAATAAACGCGTAGCCCTGGTAGTGGATGAATGGGGTGGCTGGTACGATGTAGAAAAGGGCACCAACCCTGGTTTCCTGTTCCAGCAAAACACCATGCGCGATGCCATCATTGCTGGCGCCACCCTGAATATTTTTCACAAACATGCCGACCGCGTGCGTATGGCCAATCTGGCGCAAACCATCAATGTATTGCAGGCGGTGATATTAACGAAGGAAGAAAAAATGCTGTTGACGCCTACCTATCATGTAATGGAAATGTATAATGTACACCAGGATGCCAGGCTGGTGCCCCTCACCATCAACAGCAATAACTATACCTTTAACAACGAACAACTACCAGCCATTTCGGCTTCGGGCTCTATCGATAGCATCGGCCGTATGCATATTTCCCTGGTGAATATCGATGCCAAAGCCAGCCAGGATGTTTCCATCACCCTGGAAGGCGGTAAATTTAAAACTGTCAGCGGCCGCATTTTGACATCGGGCAAGCTGCAGGACCATAATAGTTTTGACAACCCCGATAAGGTGAAACCCACGGTATTTAAAGGCGCCACCCTCAAAGGCAACAGCCTGTCGGTTAAAATGCCGCCTTTTTCGGTGGTGGTGCTGGAGTTAAATTAATGGTGGCTGGTAGTATACAATTTTTATATTTGGCAAAATTTTCAACCAAAAAAGAATATTTCTATGACCAGATTGATTTGCCACGCCGCTGCCCTCATGCTCATTACCGGCATGGCATCCTGCGGCGATAACCAGCAGCAGGGCGCCGATTCCGATGCCACCGATTCCACGGCAGCAGCCAAACCAGGCGTTACTGCTAAAGACTGGGGAGAAGCCGACGGTAAAAAAGTACAGTTGTTTACACTCACCAATAAGAATGGAGTAACCGTAGACATCACCAACTATGGTGGTATTGTTACCAGTTGGGTGACACCCGATAAGAATGGCAATAAATCGAGCGTGGTGATTGGCCTGGCCAGCCTGCAGGAATACAAGAAAGATCCTCCATATTTTGGCGCCATCATTGGCCGTTATGGCAACCGTATTGCCAATGGTAAATTCCAGCTGGATGGTAAAATTTATACCCTGGCCACCAACAATGGCAAAAACCATTTGCATGGCGGCAACAAGGGTTTCGATAAAGTGGTATGGGATGCCACACCCGGTACCGATGGCAACCCTTCCCTGACCCTCTCGTACCTGAGCAAGGATGGGGAAGAGGGGTATCCCGGTAATTTAAAAGTAACCGTGGTGTATACCCTCACCGATGACGATGGATTGAATATTGAATACAGCGCAGAAACTGATAAAGCCACACCGGTCAATCTTACCAACCACAGTTATTTCAACCTCACCGGCGATGCCGGCAACAGCATCCTGAATCATACTCTGATGATAGATGCCGACAGTTATACCCCGGTTGATGACGGGCTGATACCCACCGGTGAGATCAAGGCCGTAGCCGGCACTCCCTTCGATTTCAAAACGCCCACCGCCATTGGCGCGCGTATTGAACAGGTAAAAGGTGGCTACGATCATAATTTTGTGTTGAACCGTAAAGACAGCTCACTGTCACTGGTAGCCGTGCTGGCCGATTCGGTAAGTGGCCGTAAACTGGAAGTATATACCACCGAACCCGGTTTGCAGTTTTACAGCGGCAATTTCCTGGACGGTAGTTTCAGCAGCAATGGCAAACCTGTGCAATTGCACAATGCCCTGTGCCTGGAAACACAGCATTTCCCCGATTCGCCCAACAAACCCAAATTCCCTTCCACCATCCTGAAGCCAGGAGAAAAATACCATACAGTTACCAAATACAGGGTAACCTTACAATAAAGGAAATCCCCCGGCTTGCCGGGGGATTTTTCTTTATCAGAGCTTTAGCGCCAGGCCCAGCGTGAGGTACGAAACTCCATAACCCAGCTCGGCAAAAGCGCCCAAACTTTCGGTGAACAAATAACGGCCACCTACATAGGCGGTAAAACCAACACCGCTACCATAGCTGCCTTTATACAGATCGCCACCGCCGTTATTATCCTCGTATTTATAGTTCAGTATATTGTATGATAACATGAGGCCCCCGTACAGGTCGGCTTTTTCGGCATTGATGCCGTTAAAATGATAGGCGCTGCGCACACCAATGATGGTGTAATTCCATTTCTCGTCGAACTTATAATCGCCATGGTTGCCGGAATATTTATAGCCCTTGCGTCCTACATAGCCGCCCAGGCTGATCACGCCGGGTCCACCAATATCCCATACCCCCTTTTCGTACTGTACACTAATACCCGGCGATTGCGTGCCATAACTAAAACTGCCGATGGCGCTGCCCAGGCCAATGCCCGCGCTTACCACGGAGCTGCCTTTTTGAAAAAATTGCGCCCTGGCGCCAGCCCCAAAAAACGTAATTGCAAGAATTAAAAAGGTAAGCTTTTTCATGTTCTTTGTGTTCATGCTCGTAATTATTTAAGGTGGCTTCAAAATTATTCAGAGGCCAAAGCATGGCATATACCGGGCTCTGAGTAATTTTAACTACCTGTTTTCCGGTATGTTTAACCGGTTTTTGGAAATATATTCGAAGCGCCTGCCTTTGCCAGATAGTGGTCTTTCCGGTTTTTCCCGTATTCAGGAGTTACAAAATGTATTATTATAATTTATGGGAATGGAGCAATCATTGAAAATTGGCTTGTTTGGAATTGGACTGGATACCTACTGGCCACAGTTCACCGGTTTAAGAGAGCGGCTGGAAGGATACCTGGCTGAGGTGCACGACCGCATGGCTTCCCTGCATCCATATATCATCAATGCCGGTTTGGTAGATTCGCCCGATAAAGCCTTTGAGGCCGGCCGCCGTTTCAGAACAGAAGGCGTGGACATTATTTTTCTATATGTTACCACTTATGCTTTATCCTCTACCGTATTACCCGTAGTACAGCAGGCAAAAGTGCCGGTGATTGTGTTGAACCTGGCGCCCGAAGCAGCCATCGACTATGCCGCCTTCAATAAAATGAACGACCGCACCCGCATGACCGGCGAATGGCTGGCCTGGTGCAGCGCCTGCCCGGTACCGGAGATTGCTAATGTATTTTTGCGAACAGGCGTTCGTTTTTACCAGGTGACGGGTATGCTGCGTAACGACGAGGAGTGCTGGAAAGACATATCGGAATGGGTGGAAGCAGCCAAAGTAGCCTATACCATGGCCAATAACCGCCTGGGTTGTATGGGGCATTATTACAGCGGCATGCTGGATATTTATTCCGATCTCACCCAGCAATACCGTTTCTTCGGCGGCCATATTGAGCTGTTAGAAGTGGATGAACTGGCGGCCCTTCGTCGCGATGTAACGGACGTGGCCATACGCGACCGGGTAAGACTATTTTATTCCACCTTCGATGTACAACCCGATTGTTCGGAAGAAGAACTGCAACGCGCAGCCCGTACATCAGTAGCACTGGATAAACTGGTAGCCCATTATAAACTGGGCTCCATGGCCTATTATTACAAGGGTTCCGGCAATGCCGAAAATGAAGATGCTATTAGCTCCATCATATTGGGCAACTCCCTGCTTACAGCCAATGGGGTGCCGGTGGCCGGTGAATACGAGGTCAAGAATGCACAGGCTATGAAGATCATGGACAGCTTTGGCGTCGGCGGATCGTTCACGGAATACTATGCCATGGACTTTAACGAAGATGTGGTGCTGATGGGACACGACGGCCCGGGCCATATTGCCATAGCAGAAGGAAAGACCAAAGTGCGGCCCCTGTATGTATACCATGGTAAGGTAGGGCGTGGCCTTTCGGTGGAAATGTCGGTGAAGAACGGCCCGGTGACGCTGCTTTCGGTAGTGCAACAGGGCGATGGCAAATTGATGTTGCTGACAGCCGAAGGAGAATCGGTGCCCGGTCCCATACTGGAAATTGGCAATACCAACAGCCGCTATAAATTCTCTATAGGCGCACGCCGTTTTGTAAATGACTGGAACAGTCATGGCCCCGCGCATCATTGCGCGGTAGGTGTAGGCCATATAGCCGGTAAAATCAAAAAGCTGGGTGGCCTGCTGGGTATGGAAGTGGTGCAGGTGTGTTAGTGCTTATTTCACCACCACTACTTCCCAGTGATCGGGTTTTTTAACACTGTGTATGCCCAGGTCCTGATCGTACCGGATAATCTCCAGTTCAAAATGTTCATCACCAAATTTCAGGTTGGTAATGCGCAGGTGTTTTATATAATCCGGCAGGGTAGGTTTGTACAGCATCAGTTTGCGGTTATGTCCGTCTATGCTCAGGCGCAAACAGGCCTGTAATAACATAAATACCGCCGCCACACTCCATGCCTGTGGTGAACAGGCCACGGGATAGGCCGTAGGCGCCTCGCCACGTCGAAAACTAAAGCCACAGAACAACTCGGGTAAACGCTGCAGATCGATGAACAGGGAGGCATCGAACAAACCCTGCACCAGCCGCAGCGCCTTCGACATCATACCGTATCGGGCAAAGCCATAGGCAATAATGGCCGTATCGTGCGGCCATACCGAGCCATTATGATACGACATGGGATTATAGCGGGCTGCTTTGGCCGACAGGGTGCGTATACCCCAGCCGGTAAACATATCTTCGCTCATAAGCGTTTGCGCGGTTTTGGCCGCCCTGTCGGGTGTGGCAATACCGCTGAACAATAAATGCCCCGCATTGGAGGCCACCACGCGGCAGGGCTTTTTATCGCCATCCAGCGCCAGCACATAAGTGCCCAGTTCTTCGTCCCAGAACACTTCATTAAAACGCTTTTTCAAATTGTCGGCTTCTTTCGACAAGGTGCGGGCCAGTTCAAAATGCCCCAGCCGGTGCGCCATACAGGCGGCCTGTTTTTTGGCTTCGTACACATAACCCTGTACTTCGCACAGGGCAATAGGAAAACTGGCCAGTTCGCCATTGGCATGCGATATGGAATCGTGCGAATCTTTCCAGCCCTGGTTGGCCAGCCCGCTTTCGGTTTTGCGCTGGTATTCCACAAATCCATCGCCATCCATATCGCCGTATTTTTTGATCCATTCCAGCGCCAGCAGAATATTGTTCCAGATAGATTGTATAAAAGGAAGATCATTGGTGCGTTTCAGGTAGTGCCCCGCCAGTACAATGAACAGAGGTGTGGTATCGATGCTGCCATAGTACAATTTGAACGGTATCTCCCCGGTTTCGGCCATTTCGCCGGAGCGTGTTTCGTGCAGTATTTTGCCCGGCTCGGCATCCTGCAGTGGTTTTAATTCGGTGGCCTGGCGTTTGGCCTGGTAGGTAAGTACGCCTTTGGCAATATCGGGCGCCACCCACAGGGTTTCCAGTGCTGTGAAAGTGCCATCGCGGCCAAACACGGTATTATACCATGGCACGCCCGCATAGGGATATACGCCATAGGGTGTTTGCACCAGCAGCGAGAGCAGGTCGGCCTTCGACCGGTTGATCCAATGATTGAACTGTTCGTTATCGGTATACACATCGGCAATCAGCGCCCTGCTTTTTTCCAGCCCGGTTTGAATGCGGTTAAAAGCGCTGTTATACGGCTCAAAGGATACCTTATTCCCATAGGTGCGAAACAACGAGGTGCAATTGATGGTAAAGGTTTCTTTGGGCGGAAGCCTTATTTTATAAATGGCCCTGTTTTCTTCCATCGAGAAAGGGATGGGATCGAATTGAATGATGGTTTCCCTGTCTACATTATCCAGACCTCTGTACCCTAACGTTGCCTGGTTGTTTTTGGCAATAAGCGGAAGTTGCATTTCGCCCCGCTGCTTTCTTTCTATACCGCGTATTTCAAAAATATCTTTGAAGTCGGCCTGGAAAGTGATCTGCAATTCGGTTTCGTAGGTTTCGGAACCATAATTGTGCAGCAGGATGAGCTCATGACAGGCGCCGTCCTGCAGGAATTTACTGCGTGAAATATGAATGGTGCCCTTGGGGATCAGCACATCATTGCCTTCCTGTATATCGGGGTTGGTGAGATCAACCGAGAGCATTTCATTTTCAGTTTTGATGGCAGAGCTCAGCAACATAGGCCGGTAATGGTTCAGCTCCAGTTCCATATCGCTGATGAATCGCGTGCCCTTATGATATATGCCCTGTACGCCACTGCCAAATTGTTTGATATCGCCCCATCGGTCAAAAACGCCAAAAGTGTCTCCATAATTGAGCGTGAGTACGCGGTTGTCGGCATAGCTACTGGATGACAGGATATAATACTTGTCGTCGTGCAGTTTAACCAGGGTGTCCTGTTTTTTCATATGTTGAATTATTAAAAGCAGTAGCGAGTAGGGGGCCTACCCGCCACTGGCTGATGCTATTTTCGGTACGAAAGTGATAAAACACCCGCGCCTTCCTGTTGCCTGTGCAGTAATTGTTTGTATAACCGAATGTAGTTTTCCGCCATAACGGTAGCACTGAACTTTTTTTCAAACGTATCACGGCAGTCGCCGCGGTTGATGAGATGAATAGCCTGCAATGCTTCGGCAGCTTTTTCAACATTGTTAACAATAAAGCCCGTTTTGCCATGTTCAACGACCTCCGGTACCGAACCATGGTTAAATGCAATCACAGGTGTACCGCAGGCCATGGCTTCTATCATCACCATGCCAAATGGCTCGGGCCAGTCGATAGGGAACAATAAAGCTTTGGCATGACCCAGCAGTTCATTTTTTTCTGCTTCACCCACTTCGCCCAGGTATTCCACATGGGGCTGAGCAAACAGGTGCCGGATCTCTTTTTCAAAATAACGCTCATCGGCCTTATCGATCTTGGCGGCAATTTTGATTTTCATGTTGGCCAGGCGTGCAATTTCTATGGCGCGGTCTACCCGTTTTTCGGGCGATACCCTGCCGATAAAGGCTACATAATCGCCATCACCCGGTCCCTGTTGGTACAGGTTGGCCGGCAATCCATGATACACCGTACCCACCCAGTTAGCCATATACAGTGGGTTGCGTTGCGATTGTGAAATAGATACCACCGGCATATCCCTGAACTTCCGGTACAGGGGTTTGAGTTCGGGAATGTCAAGCCGGCCATGCAGGGTCGTCAGGGTTTTCAGTTTACCCATCCTGCTAACCGGAAAGTGTAAATAATCGGTGTGAAAATGTAACAGGTCAAATTCGTGCGCACGGTCTAACACTTCCTGCAGCTGCAGTATATGACCGGCCATCTGGTCGGTACAATTCTTTAACCGCAACGCCTCGGGAGTTATGGCCACCAATTTTGCCCTGGTTTGCGAATCACCAGATGCAAATAAAGTTACCTCGTGCCCCAGGTTGATCAGTTCGTCTGTGAGGTAGGCCACAACACGTTCAGTTCCACCATATAATTTGGGTGGCACCGATTCGAATAACGGGGCAATTTGAGCAATTTTCAGCATATGATGACATTCAAATTATTTTCAGCAATTCAAATGCCACCGGGGCTTATTTGCCCAGGGCCTTATTCCGGAATTCGATGGGTGTCATTCCGGTTTTTTCCTTAAACAATTTTGAGAAATAAAAGTTGGATTCAAAGTTAAGTTCGTAAGAGATTTCTTTGATGGTTTTGGAAGGATTGAGTAACAATTCCTTCGCTTTATGAATTTTAAGCTGTATCTGGAACTGCCCGGGGGCCAGACCGGTATAATCCTTGAAAATTTTTCTGAACCGGGAATAGCTGATATGTAATTCATTCGCCACATCTACGGGCGAAATATTTTCCTCGATGTTGGAACGGAAAATCAGGCGCGCCTTATTGACGATATCGTCAATATCCTGCCCCTCGAATTTATCCTGCTGTGAGGCCGAATGGATATAGCCCAGTATGTGCAATACCGTTCCGGCAATCAGGGGCTGGTAGCCCGCCTTTTCGTCCTTTGTTTTATCGATGACCTCGGTAAACAGGTTCAGCAAATGTTCGTGATAACCAATATTCAATACAGGCTGCCCGGGTGTAAAGAATTTTTTTTGCAACAGGTTATGGGCAATGGCGCCGTTGAATCCCACCCAGTATTCATCCCATCCGGTTTTTTCATCGGGTTTGTACCGGTGCCTTTCACCGGGGAACAATAATAACACCGAACCTTCCTGCACAGTTTTGTTGGCGGCATTTTTTGAATCGAAAATACCCCTGCCCTGGGTAATATATATGACCTGGTATTCCTGAAGTACCCTGCCTTTTTGCCAGTTGAAATAATGATGCGAGGGGTGGTTCGAATAGGGGTAGGCGGTGCCCGGCGCAATGCGCGTGCACCCGGTGTTTAGCACACTGAGTCCCCAGCTTTCGTCTTCTTCACTGACAGGCAAATATTTGTAATAGTTGATCATTGTTCGGTTTAAGTCACGGCGGCCTTTATCAAAATGTACAACGCAAATATCAAATCATATATCGGGCTGTATAAGGTATAAAGATAATTTTAATCTTCATTTCAAGTTCCTGTTAAACCCTATAAAAAAGATTGCAAACCATATACTGATCGGTATGAACCTGAAAGCAACTGTAGACAGTCAATTGGTGGAATTATGGCGAACGGGTGATGAAAAAGCCTACCGAGCCCTTTTTGACCGCTATTTTTACCGGTTGTTTCATTATACCCTGAAATTCATACCCGACAGGCGTGTATCGGAAGAGATTGTGATGGATGTAATGCTGGCCGTATGGCAAAAAAAACAACACCTCAATACTAATTTATCACTTTCGGCATATTTATACAAATCGGTCAGGAATCGTTTGATAGATCATTTGCGAAAACAAACCGTACCCACTGTGTCGCTTGACCAAACCAGTATAGAACCCTGTTCTTCTTTTATCACTGATGGCAGGCTGCTGCACAAGGAAATGGAACACATTTACAAGGCGGGGCTCAACCGGCTGCCGCCGCAGAAAAAACGCATCTTTACCATGAGCCGCGAAGAGGGCAGCTCTTACCAGGAAATTGCCGACCGCCTGCATTTATCGAAAAATACCGTGGAGAACCATATGGTGGCCGCCATCCGCTTATTGAAAGATCATATGCGTGTGGCTACCGCCAGTTGATTGGTGGACAGCCTGCCTCAAAAACGTATCTTCCATTATGCGCCCATACCTATTATTCCTGTTGCTTGCCTGTCTTGCCTGTGCATTTCTTAAAAGTCCGCAGGATCCTGCTCCCCTTATCAGCTTTGAGCAAATAAAAAAACATTTTGCAGCGCCCGGTAAAGACTATGGCAGCGCACCGCTATGGGTTTGGCATACAAAGATCACACGCCCCATCATAGACAGTATGATGCAGGAATTCAAAGAAAATGCTTTTGGCGGCGTAATGGTGCATCCCCGGCCGGGTTTGATCACGGAATACCTTTCCAAAGAATGGTACGAGCTGTTTGCCTATACAGTAAAGAAGGGCAGGCAACTGGGTATGAACGTGTGGATCTACGACGAAAATTCCTATCCCACCGGTTTTGGCGGCGGGCTGGTGCCCCACGAAATGCCGGAATCGTACAACCAGGGGCAGATGCTGAAAATGACAAAAGCGACAAATGCGCCAGCCGACACCGCGGGTATTTTTATTGTATTGAAAGAAGAAAATGGCGCCTGGTTAAATGTAACCGGCAAAAAAGATATGGCGCCCGGCAATTATTATATATTCAAAAAAGCTTTTTATCAGAAACAATCACATATGGTGAGTCCGCCCGACTATCCCTATGTAGATCTGATGGTAAAAGGCGTTACCGAAAAATTCATCGACGTCACTTTCAGGGGCTATGAAAAAGCCGCAGGCGCTGAATTTGGTAAAACCATCCCCGGTATTTTTTCCGATGAACCCAGTATACCTTCCCATATGGCCGGCTGCATACGCTGGACTCCCGACCTGTTCAGCACCTTTCAGCAACGCTGGGGTTACGACCTCGTCACTTCTTTACCTTCCTTATTTGAAGAAACCGGCGATTGGAAAAAAGTGCGGCATAATTACCAGGCCACCCTTTTGCAATTATTCATCGATCGCTGGTCGAAACCTATGTATGATTATGCAGAAAAACATAATTTAAAATGGACCGGACATTATTGGGAACATGGATGGCCCGATCCCGGTGAAGGACCTGATAATATGGCCATGTATGCATGGCACCAACAACCCGGTATTGATATGCTGTTCAACCAGTTTAATGAAAGCAGCCCCAATGCGCAGTTTGGTAATATCAGGTCGGTAAAGGAACTGGCCAGCGTGGCCAACCAGTTGAACAAGCCGCGCACCCTGAGCGAAACCTATGGCGGTGGTGGCTGGGAACTGACTTTTAAAGACATGAAGCGGCTGGCCGATTGGCAATATGTGCTGGGGGTCAATTTCCTGAACCAGCATTTGTCGATGATCACGCTTACCGGAATGCGCAAATACGATTATCCCCAAAGTTTTTCCTATCATAGTCCCTGGTGGCCTTATTATAAAACGCTGAATCAGTATTATGCCCGCTTGTCGTATGTATTGTCGCAGGGAAACCAGCTGAATGATATATTGATCATAGAACCTACCACCAGCGCCTGGATGTATTCTTTTCATGGAAGGCATCATCCCCGTATGCGCGAGATAGGCAGGGCGTTCCAGTCTTTTATTACCCGGCTGGAAAAAGCACAGGTGGAATATGACCTGGGTTCGGAAAATATGATAAAAGATCATGGCAAAGTGAAGAACGGGAAATTTGTAGTGGGCAGCCGTGCATATACCACTGTGGTGATACCGCCGGGCATGGAAAATATCGATGCGGCTACTTATACATTGTTGAAACAGTATATACAACAGGGCGGGCGGGTATTGCAATACGAAAAATTACAGCGGGTAGATGGTTCTGAAGCGGAGGGACTGCCATCCACTGTACAACCCTTCCACCTGGATGATTTTACATCTAAGAATTTCAGCATCACCCATAACGGGGGTAATTTATACCATCACCGGCGGCAGCTGGCCGATGGACAATTGTTGTTTCTGGCCAATGCCAGTATGGATTCGGCCACCGTGGCCACCATCCATGCCAAAGGAAAGGATGTAGTGCAGATGGATTTGTTTACCGGTGAGATCATTGACTATCCCGAAACCGGGGGTGTTAGATTCAATGTCACCATTCCTGCCGCAGGTAGTTTGTTATTGTTTATTGCCGATCAGCAGCAAAACGCCCGTAAAAAAACAGCGGCGCCCGGTTCCATTGTAAACACCGCGCCTGCCAAAGTAATTCGCCCGGCAGAAAACGAATTGATGATTGACTTTTGTGATCTGCAATTAAAGGATACCCTGCTGAAAGACTGCCATACTTTTACTGCATCGCGCATAGCTTTTCAAAGGCATGGCTTCAATAAAAATCCATGGGATCACCAGATGCAGTTCAAAGACCGCATTATTGCCCGCGATACCTTTTCACCAGGCACCGGCTTTACCGCCACCTATCGTTTCAACATTGCGGAATCAATGAATTTCAAAAAATTCAGGGCTGTGGTAGAGCAGGCGCATCTATGGAAAGAGATCACCATCAACGGCCAGGCCATACAACCCGAAAAAGGCCAATGGTGGCTGGACCGGTCTTTTGGCGTGCTGGACATTGGGCCGTATTTGCATCCCGGGGAAAATGAGCTGGCCCTGTCCATCGATCCCATGCGTGTGTATGCTGAGATAGAACCTGTGTACATACTGGGGAATTTCAATGTAGCGCCTGCCGCCAAAGGATGGCAGTTGGTAGCGCCCCAATCTCTGCAATTGGGCAGCTGGAAAGATCAGGGTTGGCCCATGTATGCGCATGGTATAACCTATTTTAAAGAGATCATGGTGAACGACCAGGCGGGTTATCAGGTGCAGTTGGGCGCCTGGAAGGGTACCGTGGCATCGGTACAGGTAAACGGTGTGCAGGCCGGCATTATCATCACCGCTACTGAAACGCTGGATATTACCCGATATCTGAAAAAAGGAAAGAACCGCATTGAAGTGACCGTGGTGGGCAGTTTGAAAAACCTCCTGGGGCCGCATCACAACAACCCCAAACCCGGTATGGTAGGGCCGGGACATTGGAGCAATATACGCGCCTGGCCTCCCGGAACGGCTTACCAATTGTATGATTATGGTTTGATGGAAGATTTTAAGCTGCTGAAATACCAGTATCATTGAGGGGGGCATTCAACCATCATATCCGTAAAGATGGACTATTTGTTTTTTTTCATGAACAATCATCTGAAATTTTACCGGGAGGTATTGAAATAAATAGATTTGTTGCATGAAGACATGTTTTTTGTTTCTGGCCCTTACATGTACTTATTTTTATTCCGGGGCGCAGGCCGATACTTCCTATTTAAATAATATTAAAGCCGAGCTGGTTAAAAAATGGCCAAAGAACAGGACCATCAACCTGGTATTTCATGGCCATTCCGTTCCCACCGGTTATTTCAGAACACCGGATGTACGCACGCTGGATGCCTATCCTCACCAGGTGTTGAAAGATCTGAAAGCCCTGTATCCATATGCCGTTATCAACAGCATCACTACTTCTATCGGCGGCGAAAATTCGGTGCAGGGGGCAAAACGTTTCAAAAAAGATGTGCTCATTCACAGGCCCGATGTATTGTTTATAGACTATGCCCTGAACGATCGCGGCCTGGTGCCCAAAGACAGTATAGCCAGTTTGAAAAAAGCCTATGAAGCCACCGAAAAAATGGTGAAAGCTGCTTTGAAGCAGCATATCAAAGTGATTTTGCTGACGCCTTCTCCCGATACACGCGAAAACATATTGCAAGCCAATGCCCTGCTGCAATTGTATGCCAACCAGCTAACGGCGCTGGCCAAAAAATACAATATTGGTTTGGTGGATAGTTATGCCGCTTTTAAAAAACAGGTAAGCGAAGGCCGCTCACTGAATGAACTGATGGCGCAGGTAAACCATCCCAACGAAAAAGGGCATGCGCTCATTGCACAGGCTATTGTAGCATGGTTCCGCTAAAGATCAAACAACGGTTACCTCGATGCCCCGGCTTTCGAGTTGGTTCACATAATGATCAGATATACCCGAATCGGTGATCACCTGGTCTACTTCTTCCAGCCCGCATATACGGCCAAAACCGCGTTTCCCGAATTTGGTGGAATCTGAAAGTACGATCACTTTCTGCGACACCTCTATCATTTGCCGGTTCAGGTGGGCTTCCATGGCGCTGGTGGTGGTGAGTCCAAACTCCAGGTCAATGCCATCCACACCCAGGAACAGTTTACTGCAGAAAAAATCGGTGAGAATTTTTTGCGCATAAGGTCCCGTTACCGAGGAGGAACTTTTGCGCAGGATGCCGCCCAGCTGTATCACTTCCATATCCGGGTGATCGATAAGCGCCAGCGCTACCTGCAAGGAAGCCGTAATAACCGTCAGGTTTTTTTTCACGGGTATTTGTTTGGCCAGCGCCAGTACCGTGGTGCCCGAAGCAATGATGATAGAATCGTTCTCCTCGATGGTTGCCGCTGCTTCCTTGCCGATTTTCATCTTTTCATCCGACTGCATGCGTTCCTTTTCATTCACCGGGCGCTCGATGGTATAAGGATTATTGATGGTGGCGCCGCCATGGGTGCGGAACAGTAACTTTTTGTCTTCCAGTAGTTTCAAATCCTTTCGGATGGTTACAGACGACACATCCAGTTCCTTGCAAAGCTCCAGCACATTAACAAAACTTTCCTTGCTGAGCTTATTGAGTATAAACTGGTGCCTTTCGGTTTGTGAGATCATGTTTGGCGTATTGAGTCTGAGTTCTGAAGTCAGAGGTCTGAAGTCTGAAGCCGGAAAATACGGGAAATGTCTGACTTCTGACCTCCGACTCCTGGCTTCATTTTCTAAAGTTTCGAAAACTTTTTGGTAAAAGTTTCAAATTGTTTCACTACTATTGCATTAGAACTATTTTGAAACAAAACGAAAGCAACAGTAATAGAATGGAACCTGCTTACGCACAAAATCGTAACTCATTGTTAAACAGGCTGTCAACGCAACCCGAATGGGACCTGGTGGTGATCGGCGGTGGTGCAACGGGTTTGGGCGTTGCCCTCGATGCGGGCAGCAGGGGGTATTCGGTATTGGTGCTGGAACAAGCCGATTTTGCCAAGGGCACTTCCAGCCGCAGCACCAAGCTGGTGCATGGCGGTGTGCGCTATCTGGCCCAGGGCGATGTGCAACTGGTGCGCGAAGCCAGCATCGAGCGCGGCCTCTTATGCCGCAACGCGCCCCACCTGGTGAAAAATCAAACTTTCATTATTCCCATCTACTCGCAATGGGATCGCTTGAAATATACCATTGGTTTAAAATTATACGATTGGATAGCCGGGCGGCTCAGTCTGGGCGCTTCTGTCTTTATATCACGCGCTGCTACCATTGAAAAATTACCCAATGTAAAAACCGAAGGGCTGGTGGGTGGTGTATTGTACCACGATGGACAATTCGACGACTCACGGCTGGCCATCAACCTGGTGCAAACCATATTCGAACAGGGTGGTCATGCCTTGAATTATGTGAAGGTGACCGGTTTGTTGAAAAACGAGCGCAACCAACTTAACGGGGTAATGGTCGTGGACAGGGAAACCGGCCGGGAGTATACCTGCAGGGCCAAAGCCGTGGTGAATTGCACAGGTGTTTTTGTAGACGATATTCTGCATATGGATAATCCCGCCGCCCAAAAAAGCATTACCGTAAGCCAGGGGGTGCACCTGGTGCTGGATAAAAAATTCCTGCCCAGCGAAGACGCTTTAATGATCCCCGCCACCAGCGATGGCCGCGTGTTGTTTGCCGTACCCTGGCATAACAAAGTGGTGGTGGGCACCACCGATACCCCCGTGGGCGAAGCATCGCTGGAACCCAAAGCACTGGAAAAAGAGATTGCATTCATACTGGAAAACGCTTCCAATTATTTTGTACAAAAACCCCAACGCACCGATGTGCTGAGTGTATTTGCCGGCCTTCGTCCGCTGGCAGCCCCCCAAAAAGCCGATCAAGAAACCAAGGAGATCTCCCGCAGCCACAAGATCATCGTGTCTTCCTCACACCTGTTTACCATACTGGGTGGTAAATGGACCACCTTCCGCAAAATGGGAGAGGATATGGTGGACAGGATAGAAAAAGAACTGAACTGGCCGCACAAAAGATCTGCCTCCCGCCAGATGCCATTGCATGGACATATGGACGGGGTGAACCGCAACGACCCCTTTTATTTTTATGGAAGCGATACCGCCCGGGTTAAAAAGCTCATAAACGGACATGCCGGTCGATGGATCAGCGAAACCCTTCAGATTCATGAAGCCCAGGTAATATGGGCGGTACAGGAAGAAATGGCCCGAACCGTAGAAGATGTGTTATCGAGAAGAACAAGAGCCCTGTTGCTGGATGCACGCGAAAGCATTCGCATGGCCGAACCTGTTGCACAGGTGATGGCCGCTTTGCTGGGTAAAGACAAAGCATGGATACAACAGCAGGTAGACGATTACACACGGGTAGCCGAACAGTACATACTGAACTGATATAGTGCTCATTTATGCCATTGAAAAAAGGAGAACTTACCTCGTAAGGTATGGGTAGCTGTTTCTGTTTCTTCATCTTAAAATCAAAACGAGCATGAAACCCAAAATTCAACGATTGCGTGTTACGAAACTGGCCATGGCCTGCCTGGCAGTTGCGTTATTGACTGCTTCTTCACTACAGGCACAGCAGGTTACCACAAATGGAAAGATTGTTTCGGCTAAAGACGGCGCACCCCTGTCGGGTGTTACGGTACAGGTGGCGGGTACCACACAGGGGGTAACCACCGGTAATGACGGAACCTTTTCCATCGAAGCACCGGCGGGCAGTAAGCTGGTTATTTCTTATGTAGGTTATATTAATAAAGAACTGAAAGTAACCGGGGCCAATGTGGGCTCAATTGAATTGAACGAAGACACCAAAACCATGAACTCGGTGGTGGTGGTAGGTTATGGTACACAAAAAAAGGTAAACCTCACCGGCGCCATCACCACGGTGAACATGCTGGACAAAGAAGGTCAGCCCATCACCAATGTGAGTAATGCCCTGCATGGTACACCCGGTTTATTTGTGAACCTGGGCAATAGCCAGCCTGGTGTAGACCGCGCCACCATACGTATTCGCGGGGTGGGTACCATGAACAACAACAACCCGCTGGTACTGGTAGATGGTATTGAATACTCCATGGACGAACTGAACCCCAATGATATCGAATCCATTACCGTACTGAAAGACGCGTCGGCCGCTATTTATGGTTCGCGGGGCGCCAACGGTGTTATATTGGTTACCACCAAAACGGGCAAGGGCGCTTCAAAAGTAAACTACAGCTATTACAACGGTATTCAAAAACCCACCAGGCTGCCCGATGCCATCTGGGACCCGATTGTATACATGAAACTTAAAAACCAGGCTGTATTGAACAGCGGCAACCAGCAACCCGATTATTCCGATGCGGAAATTGCCGAATACGAAGCCGGCATGAAAACCGATCCCATTGTATATCCCGCCAACAACTGGTTCGAGATTGCCCTGGGCAAGGGGTATATACAAAAACACGACCTGAGTGTTTCAGGAAGCAGCGACAAGGGCCAATACCGATTATCGCTGGGCTATCTCGACAGGGATGGTATCCTCTTCGGTCCCGGCAACCATGCCAAAAACATTTCGCTGGGTTTGAATGCTACCTACAACATCAATAAAAAACTGAAGGTGGGTATTACTCTCGACGGTTATTACCGTAACTATACAACGCCTTTGTACGATGATACCTGGAATTACCTGTTCCGCACACTGCCCATATTGACCGATCGGCTGGCCGATGGCCGTTATGGCAATTCATGGCTCAGAACTCCGGGCAGGAACAACTGGGAGCATCCCCGCATGCTGGCATTCAATGGCTATTCGCATAAATACGTACAACGCTTCTTAAGCACCCTTTTTGCCGAGTACAAACTGCCTTTCGACATCACCTATCATATCAAGTTTGGTGTGGATAAATACGATGGTTTACGCAACCAGTTCACGCCCCGCATGCAAACCTTCAATCCCAAAACAGGGGCGGCCACCAACTGGAACAGTCCGGCCACGGCGCCCCGTACCGCCAAAACCGATGAAAACGACCTCAACATCCATTTTTACAATACCCTCAACTGGCAGCGCCAATTTAATGGCGTGCACAATGTAACGGCCATGGTGGGCGGCAGCTACGACCGTTTCTCCACCGACGAATTCAGCGCCACCCAAACCGGTTATCTCGATGGTCAGCTGGTTGCCATCAATGCGGGCACCATTCGTAATAACATCACTGGCGCCGGTTTACGGGAAGATATACTGGAATCGTTGTTTGGCCGTGTTACCTATGATTACGATGGAAAATACCTGTTCGAGGCTACCTTCCGCCGCGATGGTTCAGGCCGTTTTGCACCGCATAACCGTTGGGGATCTTTCCCTTCCGCATCGGTAGGCTGGCGCATCGATAAAGAATCGTTCTTTAAGTCGAACCTGGTGAACATGCTGAAGCTGCGTTTTTCCGTGGGCAAGCTGGGTAACCAGGCCGTGGATTTATATAGCTATGAACCAACCGTTGTATTGAAACAGGATTACAGCTTTGGAGGCACCCTGCATTCAGGCGGCGCCATGACCGCTTATGCCGATCCCAATATCAGGTGGGAGTCTACCACCACCTATAACCTGGGTACCGATATCAACCTGTGGAGCAACCGCATTGCCTTGACAGTTGATGTATATAAAAAACGCACGACTGATATCTTACGCGAAGTAAAACTGCCCGACCAGGTAGGCAACCTGAACGGTCCGAAGATGAACGTAGGTACGGTGGATAATACCGGAATAGAATTCACGCTGGCTTACCGCGATCATATTGGTGAGGTAGACTATGAGTTTAACGGCAACGTAGCCTATAATAAAAACAAGGTAGTTGACCTGGGTGGCCAGATCCTGTACAACGATGGCACCAACCTCTCCACCATCACGAAGGCTGGTATTCCCATGAACTCCTACTATTTGCTGGAAGCAGAAGGCATATTTCAAAGTGATGAGGAAGTGGCCAACAGCGCCTTCCAAAGCAATGCCACCAAAGCTGGTTATATCAAGTTCAAGGACCAGGATAAAAACAATATCATCAATGCCGATGACCGCATCATTGTAGATGCCTCATCCATTATGCCTAAATATACTTTTGGGTTCGGGTTTAATGTAGGTTACAAAGGTTTTACACTCAGCGGATTTTTCCAGGGTGTGGCCGGCATCAAAATCTATCCCACCGCCAACCTGGCCTTCCCGTTCAACAACGGCGCCAATGCCACCTGGGAATGGGTTACCGATGCATGGACACCTGAGAACAAAAACGCACGCCTGCCCATCGTGACCGTAAGCACCGGCAGTGCAGACAATTTCCAGCCCAATACTTTCTGGCTGCGCGATGGTTCTTACCTGCGTTTGAAAAATGTACAGTTGAGCTACAATGTACCTTCCAAATGGTTGTCGAAAGTAAAAATCAACCGGGTGAATGTTTTCCTGAATGCTGAAAACTGGCTGACGTTTACCGAGTACAAGGATTTCGATATCGAATCGATAGTAAACGCCTCTACCCTGTATCATTATCCCATGCTGAAAACATTCAGTGGAGGTATCAATCTTACTTTCTAACCCATTTCCTGAATTCAAAAAAATTGCTGATATGAAAAAGTTTGTTTTTTTACTAATAGGCGCCGGATATATCGCAACGGGCTGTAACAAAAGCCTGCTCGATTCCAACCCGCAGGACAAATACCTGGAAAGTACATTCTGGGTAACACCCGAAGCGGCCAATGCCGGCCTGGTAGGTTGTTACAGTATATTACGCGCCAATGGTGTGTATGGCGCTGCCGCCAATTCCACCCTGCCTTTGTTCGAAGAAACCGCCTCGCCCAATGCCTACAACTATGGCAATACACAGGGATATAATTCCATTGCCAACGGGCAGCAAACGCCTGCCACCGCCGGTGTGATCCAGAACCGCTGGGCTGCCTGTTATGGAGGTATAGGCCGCTGCAATACCTTCCTGGCCAAAGTAGATAATGTAGAGGGTTTGGATGAGGCTACTAAAGAACGTATGAAAGGGGAGGCCCGTTTTCTGCGCGCATTTTATTATAACATGTTGCAGGTGCACTACGGCGCCGTACCGTTGATACTCGATCCGCCCGATCCGAAAACACAAAGCGATTTGCCCCGTACCGACCGCACCAAAGTGGTGGAAAGAATCCTGATTGACCTGGACAGCGCAGCCCTGGTATTACCATTGAAACAAAGCGCCGCCAACCATGGCCGTGCTACCAAAGGCGCTGCATTGGGATTAAAAGCAAGGGTATTGTTGTTTGAAGCCAGCCCCTTATTTAATCCGGGTAACGACAAAAACAAATGGAAGGCTGCTGCCGATGCCGCCAAAGCCGTGATGGATTTAGCTGGTTCCGCGGGATACAAACTGTTTGACGGCGGTTACCGCGAACTGTTTTTACCCGCCCATGAAAACAACAGCGAAGTATTGTTCGATGTGCAATACATGTTCCCCGACCAGGGCAGTGCATTTGACCTGATAGCCAAACAATACAATTCCAATGCACCCCTGCTGGACCTGGCCAATGCCTATGAAATGAAGAACGGTTTGCCCATTACCGATCCGGCATCGGGCTACGATCCCGACAAACCTTTCGAAAACCGCGATCCGCGTTTTTACGGGCATATCGTATTCCCCGGCGACTCGTTCATGAATGAAGTGGTAACCCCATCGCGTTTTGCACTCACCGGTTTTGGCGGTAAAAAATTCAGCATTTACGACAAGGGCGAACCACCGGCCGGTCAGAGCGATTTGAAAGACGGCCAGTCGGAAACCAATTTCATTGTATTGCGCTATGCCGACATTCTGTTGATGTATGCCGAAGCACAAAACGAGTTTGCAGGTCCCGATCAAACGGTATACGATGCCATCAATGCCGTGCGCGAAAGGGTAGATATGCCGGCTATCCCTAACACACATACACAGGAAGAACTAAGGGAGATCATTCGCCACGAACGCCGTGTTGAATTTGCCGGTGAAGCCCTCCACTATAATGATATCAGGCGTTGGAAAACTGCCGAGATTGTATTGAATGCCGAAATCAAAAACTGGGAAGGGGATGTGCTGCAGGTAAGAAAATTCAACCCCGAAAGGGATTACTGGTGGCCGATACCGCAAACACAACGCGATTTGAACCCCAACCTGGAGCAAAACCCGAATTATTAAATTATCTTAAAAAAACAAGCGCAATTAGAAGTAATAATTATCTTCAAAACTTTCTATGAAAAGAAGAAAATTTATTGCTGATATGGGATGGCTGACAGGCGGGCTGTTGGCTACCCCATTTATACCGGTTAAGGCTTTTACAGGGAAGGATAAAAAAATCAAAGGCTTTGTGCAGGTAAAGGGTAAAGGCATAAAAGACGTGGTGGTGAGCGATGGTTATTCGGTGGTGGTGACCAATGCGGCCGGTAAATACGAAATGGAACTGCACCCCGATGCCGTGGCCGTTTTTGTATCAACACCTGCCGGTTATGCATTTGCTCATGAGAGCGGTGTGGCCAAACACTATAAAATGGTGAGCGAAATCAAATCACGCAAGGCAGTGAATTTTGAATTGCAACCTTTGTTGAAAGACGATACCGAACACCAGTTCATCATCTGGGCCGATCCGCAGGTAAAAAATGAAAAGGATGTGCAGAAACTGATGCGCCAGCCGGTACCCGATGTGCAAAAACTGGTACAGGCGGCCGGTGCAGGCGCTTTGCTACACGGCATTACTGTAGGCGATATTGTTTGGGACAACCATGCCCTGTATGCCAGCTATAATAAGGCGGTGGCGCAAATGGGCATTCCCTTTTTTCAATGTATCGGCAACCACGATATGGATTATAATCAGGGCGGCGATGAAATGTCTGATAAAACTTTTCAGAGCCATTATGGCCCCACCTGGTATTCGTTTAACCGCGGCCAGGTACACTATGTAGTACTGGACGATGTGCGTTACCTGGGTAAAGACAGAAGCTATGACGGGTATATATCAGCCGCCCAGTTAAGCTGGCTGCAAAAAGACCTGGAACTGGTGCCCAAAGACCGCCTGGTGATCATTTGCGTGCATATACCCGTACACAATGCTGTTAAGAACAACCAGGAATTGTATGCATTGCTGAAAGATCGGAAAGTGCACATCATGTCGGGCCATACGCATTATCACCGCAATGTGATCAGGGATCATATCTTCGAGCATAACCATGGCACTGTTTGCGGCGCCTGGTGGACGGGGCCTGTTTGTGGCGATGGTACGCCCTCGGGTTATGGCGTATACTCGGTAAAAGGCACCGAACTGAGCTGGCATTATCAAAGCACCAGCCTGCCCGCCGATCACCAGATGCGTATTATAACACGTGAAAAAGATGCCGCCAGTAAAAGGGTGCAGGTGAATGTGTGGAACTACGATCCCGAATGGAAACTGGAGTGCTGGGTAGATGGGGCGCCACAGGTACTGGAACAAAACAGGAAAGGCTTCGACTGGGATGCCATTACCCTGTACAAAGGCAAGCACCTGCCCAAATCAAGGCCTTTTGTGGAACCTAAAAGAACCGATCATGTATTTGAAGCCGTGATACTCATCACAGCCAAAGTGGTGAAAGTAATGGCTACCGACCGATTCGGCAAAAAGTATATATCGGAGTATAATGTTTAATTTGTATAAAATCGCTCATATGAAAAAAACAGTTACAAGGTTATTATTGGTGACGATGATGCTGCCTGTTATGGCATCGGCCCGGCAGGCCGCCATAGACAGCAATGCCAGACCCAACAGCTATGTTACCAAAGTAGCACAATTCAGAAGCTACCCTAATTCCAAAAAAGACATTATTTTCCTGGGCAACAGCATTACCGCCGGTACCGACTGGGCCGAACTGTTAGGCAACCCCAACGCGCGCAACCGCGGCATTTCGGGCGATATTACTTTTGGCGTTCTGGAGCGCCTGGACGAAGTGATAGAAGGCAAACCTGCCAAAGTATTTATTCTCATCGGCATTAACGATATACAACGCAATATTCCCGATACGCTTATAGCACGTAATCACCGTTTGATGATACAGCGTATCAAGGCCGGTTCTCCTTCCACGAAAATTTATGTTCAAACCTTGCTGCCGGTAAACAATGAGTTTACCCAGTTCAAAAACCATTACAATAAGGACGAGCATATTCAGTTTGTGAATGATGCTTTACGGAAAACCGCCGCCGAAGAAAAGGTCACCCTCATCGATCTGCATCCGCATTTCCTGGATGCCAGTAAAAAACTCGACAAGCGCTACACCATGGATGGACTGCATTTGAATGCAGCCGGCTACCAGTTGTGGGCCAAAATTCTGAAACCTTATTTGTAATCATTCAATCATAAAACAGCAGCATGCCTCAATACATTCTTTCTTTCGACCAGGGCACTACCAGCTCACGCGCCATTATTTTTGATCACTCGGGAAATATTATTTCCCTGGCGCAAAAAGAATTTACACAGTTGTATCCGCAACCCGGATGGGTGGAACACGATCCCGCCGAGATATGGTCTACCCAATTGGCCGTAGCGGTAGAAGCCGTGAGCAAGGCCGGTTTAAAAGCCACCGATATTGCCGCCATAGGCATCACCAACCAGCGCGAGACCACAGTGGTATGGGACCGGGAAACCGGTCAGCCCATTTACAAGGCCATTGTTTGGCAGGACAGGCGTACCGCCGCTTACTGCGACCAACTGAAACAATCACACGGCAAACTGATACAGGAAAAAACCGGTTTGATAGTAGATGCTTATTTCTCTGCCACCAAAGTACGCTGGATACTGGATAATGTAGAGGGTGCCAAACAAAAAGCGCAGGAAGGCAAACTGGCTTTTGGCACCATCGATACCTGGCTGATATGGAAACTCACTGCCGGTAAAGTGCATGCCACCGATATCACCAATGCCTCGCGCACCATGGTGTACAATATTCATACCTGCAACTGGGATGAGGAATTACTGAAATTGTTGGACATACCTGCTTCCATGTTGCCGGAAGTACGTTCCAGCAGCGAGATCATTGCACATACCGATGCGCAGATACTGGCTGCACAAATTCCTATTGCCGGTATTGCCGGTGACCAACAGGCCGCCTTATTCGGACAAATGTGTACCGAGCAGGGCATGGTGAAAAACACCTATGGCACCGGTTGTTTTATGCTCATGAATATTGGCGATAAACCCATTCTTTCCAAAAACAACCTGGTAACTACCATTGCCTGGAAAATAAACGGACAGGTGAATTACGCACTCGAGGGCAGTATATTCATTGGCGGCGCCGTGGTGCAATGGCTGCGCGATGGACTGGGAATTATATCATCAAGTGGGGAAGTGGAAGCCCTGGCCAAAAGTGTGCCCGATAACGGTGGCGTATACCTGGTGCCGGCCTTTGCCGGTTTGGGAGCGCCTTACTGGAACCAGCATGCACGCGGCACCATCGTGGGATTGACAAGAGGCACAACGTCCGCACATATTGCACGCGCTGCGCTGGAGAGTATTGCCCTTCAAACCATGGATGTGCTCACTGCCATGCAGGCCGATGCCGGTGCAGCTATCAGGGAACTGCGTGTAGATGGCGGGGCTACTGCCAACGATCTGTTGTTGCAGATACAGGCCAATGTATTGCAGGCAACCGTTATTCGTCCGCAAATAACCGAAACCACAGCCATTGGCGCAGCGTACTTAGCCGGTTTGGCTGTTGGGTATTGGAAGAATATTGATGACATCAAAAAGCAATGGAAGCTGAATAAAAGTTTTTCGCCCGATACGGCCAATGCCAGTGAATTAACCAAAGGATGGTTGAAGGCGGTGAAGGCAGCAAAGGCATGGGCGGAAGAGTAGAATATGCAACATTCAACATTTAAAACGCAAACTGTATGTCAGTATTTACCGCCGAATTCGTCGGCACTATGTTTCTCATCTTATTAGGTACCGGGGTGGTGGCGAATGTGATATTACATGGAACCAAGGGCAATAACGGCGGCTGGATGGTGATCACCACCGGCTGGGCCCTGGCCGTATTTGTAGGCGTGGTGGTTGCTGGTCCGTATAGCGGGGCGCATCTCAACCCGGCTGTTTCGCTGGGGCTGGCCATTGCCGGCAAATTTGAATGGGCCCTGATGGGCACTTATATTACCGCCCAAATGCTGGGCGCCATCACAGGCGCTTTCATCACCTGGCTGGTATACCGCGATCATTTCAACCAAACCACCGATGCCAATACTCAACTGGCTGTATTCAGTACCGGACCGGCTATCAGGAATACCATCTTCAATGTATTGAGCGAGATCGTAGGCACTTTTGTATTGATCTTTGTGGTATTCTATTTTACCGATGCAGAGATCAAAAACACCCAAACACCTATTGGACTGGGTTCGCTGGGTGCACTGCCCGTAGCCTTCCTGGTATGGGCCATTGGATTATCATTAGGCGGCACCACCGGCTATGCCATCAACCCTGCCCGCGACCTGGGTCCGCGTATTGTACATGCCATGGTACCCATGAAACACAAAGGCAGCAGCAACTGGCAATATTCATGGATACCCATTTTCGGTCCTTTTGTTGGCGCAGCGCTCGCCGCAGCATTATACCTGGCTTTTAAATAATAAAATATGAAGAACTATAATAGATTTCTTGTTATTGCATGTATGTTCGCCGCCTGTACCGCAACACGCAAACTCAGTTTGCCCGATAACTATCCGTCGTTTTACAAAGAAGGGCATAGGGGTACACGCGGGCTGATGCCTGAGAACACCATTCCCGCCATGCAAAAAGGCGTGGAGGCAGGCGCCAATTGTATTGAAGTGGATATCTATCTTACCAAAGACGGGAAAGTATTGATATCTCACGATCCTTATGTAAACGTAAACCATACCACCTGGTGGGACGGCACCGAAATTCCCAAAGAGGAAGCGAAAAAATATGTGTGGCGCCAGATGAACTATGAAGATATCCGTAAGTTCGATGTGGGCTCCAAACCATTCAAAGGATGGCCGCACCAGCAGAATGTAAAAGCGTATTTGCCTTTGCTGGGAGAACTGATCGATTCAGTAGAAGCTTTTGTAACGGCTAAAAACCTGCCTAAACCCATCTACAATATCGAGCTCAAAACCTCGGTGCGTTTCGATAGCCTGGGCTATAATGCATCACCGGCTGAGGTGGTGGATGCCGTGGTGAAAGAAGTGCGTACCCGTAATATCGGCAACCGATATTATATCCAGTCTTTCGATGTGCGTCCGCTGCAATATGTACGCAAACAATATCCCGAAATACCCATTGGTTTTTTGACCACCGGCAAAAACCTGGACAGCAACCTGAAAGTATTGGGTTTTATTCCGCATATTTACAGTCCCGAACACAGCATCGTTACCAAAGAAATGGTGGATGCCGGGCATGCCAAAAAAATGAAATTTGTTCCCTGGACGGTGAATGAAAAAGAGCGCATGAAAACGCTGATTGAATATGGTGTGGATGGTATTATCACGGATTATCCCAACTATTTTGCAGAAATAGGTAAATGACCATAAGAATACTTTCGCCTGTGTGGGGGCACGAAAACTGGCCCATCAACGATTTCCTCAAAAAAGTGAAGGAAGCGGGTTATGATGGGGTAGATACCTGGTTGTCGGATGACCCACAGGAGAAAAAAGCATTACTGGATGGCCTGCAACAATACGAACTGGTGCTGGTGGCACATCAGCACCAGGCGCATGGCCATGACTTTGAGGCATTCAAAACTTCCTTCCGCCATTATTTACAAATTTGCGCCGAAGCACAACCTATATTGATCAACTCACATACCGGCCGTGATTATTTCAGTGTTGAACAAAACCTGGCCCTGATAGACATAGCACAGGAGTTCAGTGAACAAACCGGTATCATCGTCGCCCATGAAACCCATCGCGGCAGGCTGGGCTCCGCGCCGTTTACCATTACCGATTATTTTGAAGCCCGTGAAAATTTCCTGATCACTGCCGATCTTTCCCATTGGACCTGTGTATCTGAAAGTATGCTGGAAAATTTTCAACCCGCCGTGGAAGAAGCCATCAAACGCACCCGGCATATACATGCCCGGGTTGGCTATGAGCAGGGGCCGCAGGTGCCCGACCCACGTGCTGCAGAATGGAACTATGCCCTGAACAGGTTTTTTACCTGGTGGGATGCCATGGTAGCGCATAACCGGCAACTGGGGCGCGAAGTATTCACGATTACCACCGAATTTGGTCCGCCGCCTTATATGCAAACTATGCCCTATACCCAACAGCCCCTGGCCGACCAGTTTGAAGTGAATAATTTCATGAAAAATATTCTGAAAACACGTTACTGACCCGTTTTAGATGTACGGGCTTCCTTCCAACAAGGGAGCAGCGCTTTTTTGTGCCCTGATATGGCCGGTTTTCTACATATAAATTGTACAACTGACAATTCTGGCATCGTTTCCGTAATTCAATTTGGCCGTGAAGCCGTTAAACAGGAAATTGCAGGCCTGTTTAACTAACTAACCATGAGTATTCTTCAACAATTTTCACTGGCAGGCAAAACGGCATTGGTAACAGGATGTAAAAGAGGGATCGGTAAATCGATTGCCGTAGCGCTGGCCGAAGCCGGCGCCGACATCATTGGCGTTTCCGCTTCGCTTGAAATGAGCGGCAGCGCCGTTCAAAAAGAAGTAGAGGCCACCGGCCGCAGTTTCAAGGCCTACCAGGCCAATTTCAACGATCGCAAAGCATTATATGTATTCATCGATAAGGTAAAGGCCGGGAACAAACCCGTAGACATATTATTCTGCAATGCCGGCACCATCTTGCGCAAACCGGCTGCCGAACATCCTGATGAATACTGGGATGAAGTAATCAATGTAAACCTGAATGCCCAGTTTATTTTAGCCCGCGAATTTGGTAAGGATATGATACAACGCGGAAGCGGCAAGATCGTATTCACCGCCTCTTTGCTCAGCTTCCAGGGTGGCATTACCGTGCCCGGTTATGCAGCCAGCAAGGGCGCCATTGCCCGTCTTACTATGGCCCTCAGCAACGAATGGGCTGCCAAAGGGGTACAGGTAAATGCCATTGCACCCGGTTATATTGCCACCGATAATACTGAGGCGCTGCGTAAAGATGCCGCCCGTGCCGAATCGATTCTGGCCCGCATCCCCGCCGGCCGCTGGGGCGAAGCCGATGATATGAAAGGCGCTGCTGTATTCCTGGCTTCGGCTGCCTCGAATTATGTGACCGGTACTATTGTTACCGTAGACGGAGGATGGATGGGACGATAGGGTTATGAGCAATGAGAATTAAAAGTGAAAAATGAGAAAGTTAAAAAAATACTATCATGGATAACCGATTTGCTATAAGTCCAAACGAAGCGCGCCAAATGGATACGGCCGCTTTGCGTAAGGCCTTTTTAATAGAGAATATTTTCACCAACGATGCACTCAATCTTACCTTAACCCATTACTACCGTTTTATTGCTGGTGGCGCCATGCCTGTATCCAAATCCATTGCGCTGCCCAATCCGGATAAACTGAAGGCGCAGTACTTTCTTGAAAGACGTGAGATGGGCATCATCAATGTGGGCGGCAAAGGCATTATTACTGTAGACGGACAAGCTTACGAACTCGATTTCAAAGAAGCATTGTATATAGGCAAGGGCGCCAAAGACGTAAGCTTTGCCAGTGCCAACAAAACACAACCTGCCAAATTCTACATCAATTCGGCGCCTGCACACCACAGCTATCCCACCAAAAAAATAGCCCGTACACAGGCCGAAGTAGTGGAGCTGGGCAGTGCCGCCACCGCCAATCACCGGGTGATCAACAAGCTGATCGTAAGCAGTGTGCTGGAAGTTTGTCAACTGCAAATGGGAATGACCGAATTAAAGACCGGCAGCGTATGGAATACCATGCCCGCGCATACCCATGACCGACGCATGGAAGTGTATTTTTATTTCGAGGTGCCTGAAGGCCAAAGCGTTTGTCATTTTATGGGCGAACCCCAGGAAACACGTCATATATGGATGCAGAACGAACAGGCCGTGATATCGCCCAACTGGTCTATCCATTCCGGCGCCGGCACCAGTAATTATACCTTTATATGGGGTATGGCAGGGGAGAACCTGGATTATGGCGATATGGATCATTGTGCTATACCGGCATTACGATAAAAAATATATACCACAGTCATTTGCAAGAAACCCCGCCATTGGCGGGGTTCCTGTTTTGGGTACAGGCACGGAAAATAATTGTCGATTTGACAAATAATTGCGATATTGGAATTATGAAACGATTGATTCTTCTTGCCATTATAGGCCTGACCTGTACACCCGCTTTCTGCCAACATACCCTGGTGGTGAACACTGCCCAACCGGGCGCCACCATTCAACCCACCATGTGGGGCGTATTCTTCGAAGACATTAATATGGGCGCCGACGGCGGCATTTATGCCGAACTGGTAAAAAACCGCTCCTTTGAATTTTTCAGACCCCTGATGGGCTGGACAATCAACCGTAAAAAATTTGAAGAGGGCGCCGTACTGGTATTGAACCGGCAAAACGAAAACAGCCGCAACCCGCGCTTCCTGCGCATTTCCATGAACAATACCGCCAAAGGCGACCTGGGCCTGACCAATGAAGGTTTCCGCGGCATGGGCATTAAACAACAGGTACGGTATGATTTCTCCCTGCAATACCGGCAACCTCAGGTCAATACCAAACTGTATATAGAACTTATAGACAGCAACAAAAATATCATTGGCGATACCGTACTCACATTAACCGCTTCGGGCAATCAATGGCATAAAGCTTCCGTAAGTTTTCATGCCCGCGCTACTGCCATGAAGGGAAAAATGAATATCTGGTTTGAAGGCAATGGACAGGTGGATGTGGATATGATATCCCTGTTCCCCGGCGATACCTGGAAAAACCGTCCCCGTGGCATGCGCGCCGATATGATTCAATTGCTGGCCGATATGAAACCCGGTTTTTTACGTTTTCCCGGCGGTTGTATTGTGGAAGGTTTCGATCTGTCGCAACGCTATCAATGGAAAAATACCATAGGTCCTGTGGAAGAACGGCAACTGCTCATTAACCGCTGGAACTATGAATTTGCACACCGACCCACACCCGATTATTTTCAAACTTTTGGGCTGGGCTTTTTCGAATATTTTCAACTGGCCGAAGATATGGGCGCCGAACCGCTGCCCATACTCAATTGCGGTATGGCCTGCCAGTTCAATTCGGCCGAAGTAGTGCCCCTGCACGACCTGGATCCCTATGTGCAGGATGCCCTTGATTTAATTGAATTTGCCAATGGCGATGTGAACACCAAATGGGGTAAGGTGCGTGCCGATATGGGTCATCCTGCTCCCTTCCATTTAAAGATGCTGGGAATTGGCAACGAGAACTGGGGACCCCAATACATTGAACGCCTGAAAATTTTCCAGCAGGCCATTAAATCAAAATATCCCGATATCAAACTGGTATGCAGCGCCGGTACCGATCCCAATGGCGAACGTTTTGAATACCTGGATACCGAACTGCGTAAAATGAAGGCCGACATCATTGATGAACATTATTACCGCCGTCCCGAATGGTTTTTTGAGAACGCCAGGCGCTACGATAATTATCCCACCGATGGCGCAAAAATATTTGCCGGTGAATATGCCGCCCAAAGCGACAGAACCGTCAGCCCCAATAATCGCAATAACTGGCGCACCGCCATTGCCGAGGCCGCTTTTATGACCGGACTGGAGCGTAATGCCGGCGTAGTGCATATGGCATCGTATGCACCATTATTTGCCCATGTAGACGGATGGCAGTGGACACCCGACCTGATTTGGGTAAACAACCTGCAAAGTATTGGCACCACCGATTACCAGGTACAGAAATTATTTGCTACCAATCGCGGCCACCGCGTGGTGCCCATTACTCTCAACAAGGAGGTGGTGGCCGGCCAGGACAGTTTGTACGCTTCTGCCGCAATAGACGACAACGACCTGATTGTGAAACTGGTGAATGCCTCCGGCAGGGAACAAAAAAACACCCTTCAATTACAGGGTGTAAAAAAAACAACCGGTAAGGCAGTTTTGCAAACCATCCAGGCCGGGCTCGATGACATGAATACTTTCGAAAACCCCACAAAGGTGGCGCCGGTTGCTTCGGAAATTAACTTCAAAGGGAAGAGCCTGACGTTCACAGCCGCACCTTATTCATTCACGGTCATGCGTATAAAAATGCCATAACATGAAATGCCTGCTCACCTGGTTGGGGCTGATGGCTTGTGTTGCTACAACAGCACAAACCAATCGTTTTACGGTACACGACCCTGCTATGATCAAACAGGACAGTGTATATTATCTATTCTGCACGGGCATGGGTATTTCGGTGTGGAGCTCCACCAACCTTAAAGACTGGAAAAAAGAGCCGGCTGTATTTTCAAAACCGCCGGAATGGGCGGTAAAGGCCATACCCCGTTACCGCGGGCATACCTGGGCGCCCGATATCAGTTATCACAATGGCCTGTATTATTTATATTATTCGGTATCGGCCTTTGGAAAAAATACCTCCTGTATTGGCGTGGCCACCAATACAACCCTGCATGCCGGTTCCCCTGATTATCGGTGGGAAGATCATGGCAAACTCATTCAATCGGTACCCCGCCGCGATATGTGGAATGCCATCGATCCCAACCTGGTGATGGATGAAAACAATACACCCTGGCTCAGTTTTGGTTCTTTCTGGAACGGCATCAAACTGGTAAAGCTAAACAGCAACCTGCTATCAATTGCACAACCCGAAGAATGGTATACCATTGCCAGCCGCACGCGCAGCACAGGTATACCCGATACTGCTGCCGGCGATGCCGCCATTGAGGCGCCTTTCATTTTTAAAAAAGACAATTTTTATTACCTCTTTGTGTCCTTCGATTATTGTTGCCGCGGAGTGAACAGTACCTATAAAGTGGTGACTGGCAGAAGTAAAAAAGTTACAGGTCCCTATGTTGACCAGAACGGTGTGCCCATGATAAAGAGTGGTGGCAGCCCGGTGGTCACCGGCGATGCGGTGAACTGGCATGGCGTTGGTCACAATGCGGTATATACATTCGACGGTAAAGACTATATCATTTATCACGGTTACGATGCCAAAGACAATGGCTGCCCCAAACTGGTTGTACACGAACTGACCTGGGAAAACGGTTGGCCGCGTGTTAACATGAATCAGGTGGCAGGCAAAAGCATTCCCCAAATTTCCCCGCTTTGATTCATTTATTCCACTGCACGGCCCGCTGGCCGGGGCAATTGATTTGCTGTGCTACAGGAAATAGTAATTATGGGAGATGTTATGAACCTCTCCGGCGCAGATGCGGTGGAGAAAATAAAAAAACTGGCCGAAAGTAAAACGATCATGTTCTGCTCCTTTACCGGGCAGCAAATGACTACCAGACCCATGCACGTGCAGGGTATTGATGAGGATGGCACATGCTGGTTTTTCAGCGATAAAGACAGCGATAAGAACCAACACATCACGGCCAATCCGAAAGTGCAATTGATTTATGCCGATAATTCAGGTTATGAATACCTCAGCATAGAGGGTACGGCTTCTATAGAGCACGATCCCCTGAAGATTGCCTCGCTTTGGAGCGATTGGGCCAAAAACTGGTTCCAGGGCGGCCAGTCTGATCCCAACCTCACCCTGCTGCGTGTACAACCTGAAGACGGACATTACTGGGATACAAAAAATAATAAGGTTGTTTCGCTGATGAAGATCGCCGTAGGCGCCCTTACTGGCAAACCTGCCGATGATGGGCTGGAAGGCGATCTGAAACCCTGACAGCACGGCATAATTTTCTCTGCACTGTAAGTATATACTTGCAGTGCTTTTTTTGTCTGCAATCGTTCCCGGAAATGTAGACACGACACTTATTCGAAGTCTTTTGATCGTATTCAGGATGGCACAGGATGACGATTGCTTTTCTCACCAATAACTTTAATCTCTTTACTTCAAACCACATCCTCTTGCAAAAAGCGCCTATCCGTTACCCGATCTAACGGTGAAATCATAACTATGCGATATGAAACACTTCCAAATCCAGTTGAGGGGTCTCTGGTTAGTTCCCTTGTTCTTAATGCTCATAATATCTTCCCTGAGCGCTCAGGAAAATCCAGATCAAAAAACAGTTACAGGCCGCGTGGCCGACAGCACGGGCAAAGGGATTCCCGGTGTTACCATTCAGGTAAAAGGCACCAACACCCGAACACTCTCGCTCGAGGACGGCGCTTTTTCTATTAAGGTGTCAACGGGTAACGAAACCCTGGTATTCAGTTCTGTAGGTTTCGAACCCAAAGAAGTGCCCGTTGCCGGTCAATCGGCCATCAATGTACAATTGTCTAATGCGGGACGCACGCTCGAAGATGTGGTGGTGATTGGTTACGGTACACAAAAGCGGCGCAATGTAACAGGCGCCGTAGCCTCTTTCGATGCCAGCAACCTCGATGAACGGCCTGTGGCCAGGGTAGACCAGGCCCTGGTAGGGCAGATGGCCGGTGTGGCCGTAAAACAAACCAGCGGCGCGCTGGGAAAAGGGTTCAGTGTACAGGTTCGCGGTACGGGTTCCATCACCGCGGGCAATGAACCTCTGTATGTGGTAGATGGATTTCCGTTGACGCCGGCCTCGCCCGACAGAAACGGCAATTACGCCACGGGTAACCCGCTGGATAACATGAACCCCAACGATATTGAAGATATCCAGGTATTAAAAGACGCTTCTGCTGCCGCCATCTATGGATCGCGGGCTGCCAATGGCGTGGTGCTCATCACTACCAAGCGTGGTAAGCTGGGCAAAGCAAAGATTGATGTGAACAGTTATGTGGGTTATGTAGAACGCTCACGTAAACTGGACATGTTGAATGCCGAAGAATGGATAGAGCGTGCCAAAGAAATCATCGATGCGCAATGGGAGGCCTCAGGCCCGGGCCGCACGGCCAGCCAAACCAATGAGGAAAGGCGCATCATCCTGGGTCTGGCTCCGGGACAGGTTAACACCAGCTATATGACCGATGACCGCTGGTTCCAGCCCGGGCATCCCGGTCTTCGTTTTATAGACTGGCAGGATGAAGCTTTTCGCAAAGGGCTGCAGCAGAACCATCAAATATCGGCCAGCGGAGGCACCGAAAATGTACGCTACTATGTATCCGGTAATTATACCAGGCAGGAAGGCATGGTGATCTATACCGATTATACAGCTTACAATGCCAGGGCCAATGTAGAAGTAACGGCCAGCAAAAAACTGAAATTTGGTTTGAACCTGGCGCCTTCCTATTCCATTGTGAACGATCCGGGTGTGGAAGGCAAGGACAATATTTTTCATCAGATGGTAAGTTTTACACCCGTGCAGGAAGATACCATGGGTTTGTATCCCAACGTGGGCAAGAACGGGCAATACCAGTGGAGCGTATCACCCAATAGTCCCATTGGTAAATTGCAATACACCATCGGCAGAACCAACCGTTTCCGTACCCTGGCCACTGTGTATGGTGAATATCAGATATTGCCCGGTTTATCGTTCAGATCAACCGTGAACTACGATCACAACGATAACAATACCAAAACCTACATACCATATATTGTAGCCAGTAACCTGGAAACACGCAATAAGGATCTTACCAAACAAACCTCCGGTTCTTTTTCCACGCTCAGAAGACAGATATTCGTGAATGAAAATACCCTGTCGTTTTCCAAAACGTTCGGCGGTGTGCACGATGTGTCGGCCGTAGCGGGTTTTGCATATAATTCCGATTTTGTGGCTACCTCCAGGATTGCTTCAACCGGTGGTTTTCGCAGCAATTCCATCACCACCCTCAATGCCGCCTACGACGTAACGGCTACAACCAACGAAGAGCGGAACGTGCTGCTGTCGTATCTGGGACGTGTACAATACAGTTACGATGATAAGTACCTGTTTTCGGCCAGTATTCGCCGCGATGGCTCCAGCCGTTTTGGCGCCAATACAAAATGGGGAGTATTCCCCTCGGCTTCAGTGGGCTGGCGTATTTCAGAGGAAAATTTCATGAAAAACATCGGCTTTATCAACGACCTCAAACTCAGGGCCAGTTGGGGTAAGGCCGGTAACTATAATATTACCAACTATGGTTCACTGCCGTTGCTGGGCAACTACAATTATGTACTTAACAATGCCCAGGCTATTGGGCAGGCGCCTTCCGGTGTGCCCAATCCCGATCTTTCCTGGGAAAAATCAAATACCGTAGATGGTGGCCTGGATATCACTGTGTGGAATAACCGCATCAGTGCTTCCTTCGATATTTACCGCCGCACCAGCGAAGACCTGCTGCTGAATGTGCCCATTCCTCTGGCTACCGGTTTTGCCACCTATTTAAGGAATGCCGGTTCAGTTCGTAATAAAGGATGGGAACTGGAGATCACCAGCCGCAATATCAGTCAAAAGGATTTTACCTGGACCACCTCGGCCAACCTGAGCCATAACACCAACAAAGTGTTATCGCTGGTAGAAGGGCAAAACCAGATACTCATCCCGTCCTCCTTCGATATCAACCATAGTATTTTGCGTGTGGGCGAACCCATGTACAGCATTTTCGTGGTAAAACAGATAGGGATATTAACCCAGGAAGACATCAACAACAAAGTGGCGATGTATGGTTCACAAACCGTGGGCGATCCCAAATATTTCGATGCCAATGGCGATGGGCAGATCGATGCCGACGACCGTGTGATTGTAGGCCATCCCAACCCCGATTATGTATGGGGCATCACCAACAGGTTCAGGTATAAACAATTCGACCTCTCTGTGATGTTGCAGGGTCAATGGGGCGGTTCAATTTATTCACTCCTGGGACGTGCTTTAAGCAGAACAGGGCAGGGCTTTACCGACAATGCGCTGGGTACTTACAGAAGGCGCTGGCGTTCGCCCGATGATCCCGGCGATGGCAGGGTAAGTAAGGCGTACTCCACTTTTGGCCGTATAAAAAACACCGACTGGTTGTATCCATCCGATTATTTCCGCGTACGCAATATCACGCTGGGGTATAACCTCAAGTCGGCCATCAAATCGAATGCTGTACAGGGCGCACGTGTATTCCTGACGCTGGAGAATTTCTGGGGGCATGATAAATATAAGGGCGGCGCCAACCCCGAGGCTCTGAACACCGACCTCAGTGGCAGCAATACACTACCCGAACCCGGCGATTACGGTGGCTTGCCTTTGCCCCGTTCTTTGATTCTTGGCGTAAACTTTACTTTTTAATCTAACTTCAATAGCATATATATGAAGAAGATAATTTTGTGTTTGCTGGTCATGGGCTCCTTATTGGGCGCCTGTGAAAAAAAGCTTGATCAGCTGCCCATTTCCGAAGCCACTACCGAACAGTTCTTTACTTCGGAAAATGATTTTATACAGGCTTCCAATACCATTTACAATGATCTGCGTACCTATCCCGACAGGCAGTTGAACTTATCTGAAACACGTTCCGATAATCTGTATGCCGTATCAGATGGTGGTGTGCGTGACTGGGAAGGCATCAACAGTTTTCACCGAACCATTGCCAGCAATCCCTATGTAATAGAAGCCTGGGCTACCAACTACAATGGTATTTTCAGGGCCAACCTGATGTTGAGTCAGTTGCAGTTGAACGGCGATATCATTTCAGATGCCAATGTAAGAACCAGGCTGGAAGCCGAAGCACGTTTTCTGCGTGCCTTTTTTTATTTCGATCTGTTAAGATGGTACGGCAGGGTGCCGCTCATTGATAAGTTGGTGTCGCCGCCGGAAGCGCTGGAAATAGGCCGTGCGCCGGTAAGCGAAGTGTACGACCTGGTGATCAGTGATCTGCAGTTTGCCATCGACAATTTGCCGGAAACCTATCCTGCAGCCGAAAAAGGTCGTGTTACCAAAAATGCCGCCAGAGGTATATTGGCACTGGTGCATATGACCCGCTCCGGACCTACCTATGATATTGAAGGACCCGGGTTGGGGGTGAATGAATGGGGGCAGGCGCTCACCCTGCTGAATGAGATCATTGCCAGTGATAAATATAAATTCCTGCCCACCTATGAAGAAATATTCGCCTTTAACAATGAGAACAATGCCGAGGTATTGTTCGATGTGCAATACGAGACGGGATTCAACCCCGTGCTGGGCGCCACCTTCCCCTGGTTACTGGTACCCGACGATTGGTTCAGGTCGCAGGGGAAACCGGTGCAGGGCGGTCTCACCATCCGGCCTATTTCCAAAGACCTGTTGAATTCGTACGAAGCCAACGATACCCGTAAGGCATTTACCATACAGAACGGGTATGTATATAACAATGTAGTAGAAAGCCGTTCCTTTTTTGTAAAGTATGTCGATATCGATAAAGTACCGGTTAACCGCATCGACTGGTCCATCAATTTCATCGTTTTGCGGTATACCGATATTATAATGATGAAAGCAGAATGCATACTGCATGGCGCACCCGGTACACAGGCCGATGTGGATGCCATTGTAAACCAGGTAAGAAACCGCGCAGGACTGGGGCCGGTATCGAATGTAACCCTGCCACAGTTGATGGAAGAAAGAAGAAAGGAATTTGCGGCAGAAGGATTGCGGTGGCACGACCTGGTGCGCAGTGGTTTGGTGGAAACCGTTATGACTGCCTGGATACCCGCAGAAGATGTACAACATCAAATGCAGCCATTCAATAAAAATTATATTTTGTATCCCGTACCGCAATCAGAGCTGGATGTAAAGCCCGGATTATATACGCAAAACCAGGGGTACTAAGCAACTATTTAAAGGGGCGCCACGTCATGCATGTGGCGCTCATTTTTTTACCAAACACTATTCATGAATAGAAGGGATTTTATTACACAGGCTTCCGTATTGTCTGCAGCCATGGGTTTATCGGCATGGAACCTGGCCGCTGGTGAAGGCATTAACCCGGCAAATTTCTCCAAACGCCTGCAGCCCGTTGGCCGCGCTCTTGAAATGGAAAACTATTATGTATGGTGCAACAGTCCTATTGAAGGGCCCGATGGAAAAATTCATATCTTCTTTTCACGCTGGAATGCCCAAAAGGGTATGAGCGGTTGGATCAAAGGCAGCGAGATAGCTTATGCCATGGCCGATTCACCGGAACAGCCCTTTCAGTTTGTGGATGTGGTGCTGGCGCCCCGCCCTGGTTATTGGGATGCCACTACCTGTCACAATCCGCTTATTACAAAAGTGAATGACAAATATTACCTGTTTTATATGGGCAATAGCAATGGCAAAACCGATACCAAACGTATTGGTCTGGCTGTAGCCGACCAGTTGCAGGGGCCCTGGAAACGTAGCGATGAACCCATTTTATTACCCGGCCCGGCAGACGCCTGGGATGATCATTGCACCACCAATCCCGCTTTTTTACAAAGAAAGAATGGCGAATGCTGGCTTTTTTATAAATCATGGAATACTGCCGATTACCAGAATACTACCAACCCTACCATCAGGGGAAACCGAAAATATGGGCTGGCCAAAGCACCGCGTCCCGAAGGGCCCTATACAAAAGTGCCGGAGAATCCGGTGATCGATTTTTCAAAAAAAGGCAATAATGCGCAGTTTGAAGACGCCTTTGTATGGCAACAGGGCAAAAAAATATTGATGATTGCCCGGGATATGGGCGTGTTCAGTCATGAAGCAGGTTTGATCATGGAATCAAAAGATGGTATACACTGGAGCGAGCCGCAAATAGCCTATTATGGCGCCGATAAATATATACAGCAACCGCCGGCGCCCAAACATTTGAAACGGTATGGCCGCTTCGAACGGCCGCAGATATTGTTTTTAAATGGCAAGCCGGCATATTTGTTTACTACATCGCAGGGTGGGAAATACATGACCGCCTCGGCCTTTATTTTCAGGATTAAAAGCTGATTAAGTTCAGGATGGCGCAGGATGATGGGCAATTGATCGTCCCTTATTATTACACATCTTTCACGCTGAAAATCGCCATATGAATAAATTATTTGTTGGATTGACGTTTATGGTCACCCTGACCACGCAGGCACAACAGGTTTTGGAGACGGGGGCTCAAAAACCTATGCCCGATAGCTGGATTGATAAAGATACCCATCATAAGATAGTTCGGCTGAGCAACAAACCAGGCAGCAATGCCAGTTTTTATTTTCATAACAATCCGTTCATTGGGAATAAAATGGTTTTTTACAGTACCGATCAGCAAGGCAAACAACTATATACCGTTGACCTGACCACGCGCAACATTGAACAAATTACCCACCAGGCATCGCCCATGAGCGGCGAAATTGTGGGGGCAAAGGGAAGGAATGTGTTTTACCAGATCAAAGACAGTGTATTCCGTACGAATATCGACAGCAAAAAAACAGACCTGGTATTTGTTTTCCCGGACGATTTCAAAGGTACCGTCACCACCCTGAACGCCGACGAAACCCTGCTGGGTGGGTATCGCAGCACAGATGCCGAAAAGGAAATTTATAGAAAGAACCCTGGGAAACATCAATACTTCAACGACATATACGAGGCCAGATTACCGCGTACCCTGTTCACCATTGATGTACGAACCAAAAAGCTTACCAGATTATTTACCGATAGCGCCTGGCTTAACCACGTGCAATTTTCTTCTACCGACCCATCCCTGCTGATGTTTTGCCACGAAGGTCCCTGGCACAAGGTAAACCGCATACATACCATCGATATCAATACCCGTAAAGTGCAGCTGATGCACAAACGAACCATGGATATGGAGATTGCGGGGCATGAATGGTTTGCACCCAATGGAAAAACCATCTGGTTCGATTTACAGCAGCCACGCGGCGCCACTTTTTTTGTGGCCGGTGTGGATGTAAAAACCCTGAAAGATAAAAAGTACAGCCTGCAACGCGATGAATGGAGCATTCATTATACCACCACGCGCGATGAAAAATTATTTGCCGGCGATGGCGGTGATTCCGGCCAGGTAGCCAAAGCAAAAAATGGCCGTTGGATCTATTTATTCCGCCCCAATGGCGATCATTTTGAAAGCGAAAAACTGGTGAATATGCGCCACCATTATTACAAACTGGAGCCCAATGTGCATTTTTCGCCCGATGAAGAATGGGTTATTTTCAGAGCGAATTTTGAAGGTACATCGCAGGTATATGCAGTAGAGATAGCTCGCCACCAACCATAAAAAAGATCCCTGAATGTCACAACGTATCGTTAGCACCTTTATACTGATTCTGGTTACCATTTGTACCCAGGCGCAAATCAAATGGCCTTCTGTTAATTCCACCAGCAAACCCTGGACACGCTGGTGGTGGCTGGGCAGTGCCGTCAATCCCGAAGACCTTACACAGAATATGGAAGCCTATGCCGCCGCCGGATTGGGCGGGCTGGAGATCACACCCATTTATGGCGTGGGCGGTTTTGAAAACCAGTTTGTAGATTATTTGTCGCCGCAATGGATGCAATTGCTTACCCACACACTTAAAGAAGCCAAAAGGCTGAACCTGGAAATTGATATGGCCACAGGCAGTGGCTGGCCTTTTGGCGGAGGTCCGCTGATAGGTCCAAAAGATGCCTGTAAGGATTTTGTGTATACAACCTATTCATTAAAAACAGGCGAAACCTTACACGAACCCGTCAGCTTTACACAGGAACCCATGGTGCGTAAGATTGGCAATACCCTGGGAGTAAACGATGATGCGGGTAATTTACAGGAACCGGTTTTTAACAACAACAACCTGCAGGCCCTGGCCATTGACCAGATCAAGTTCAAAAAACAATTGCCGCTGCAAGTATTGATGGCTTATAACGAGCATGGTCAGGCGGAAGATCTCACTTCAAAAGTAGACGCTTCCGGAAAACTCAACTGGACCGCGCCTGCCGGCAACTGGACTTTATACGCCCTGTTTATGGGATGGCATGGTAAAATGGTGGAACGCGCCGCACCCGGCGCCGAAGGCGATGTGATTGATCATTTCAGCAAGGCGGCTTTGGATGTATATCTCAGCCGTTTTGATAAAGCATTTGCGGGCAATGACATCAGTGGCCTGCGTGGCTTTTTCAACGATTCCTATGAGGTAGATGATGCACGCGGACAAAGCAATTATACCCCTGCCTTGTTTGATGAGTTTAAAAAACGCCGCGGCTACGACCTGCGTTTGTTTTTGCCCCAGCTGTTGTCTAAAAATCCCGATGAAAAAAGCATACGGGTATTATATGATTATCGTCAAACCATTGCCGACCTTATACTGGAAGAATTCACCATTCCCTGGCAGCAATGGGCCAAAGCAAAAGGCAAGATTGTACGTAACCAATCGCATGGTTCACCCGCTAATATCATTGACCTCTATGGCGCCGTGGACATACCTGAAACCGAAGGCACCGAATTGTTGCGGTTCAAATTTGCCGCTTCTGCTGCGCATGTATTGAACAAACCGCTGGTGGCCGCCGAAGCAGCTACCTGGCTGAATGAACATTTTAAATCGTCATGGGCAGACGTTAAAAAAGCGGTGGACAAATATTTTATCGGCGGCGTGAACCATATCGTGTACCATGGCACCAGCTATTCGCCGGCCAGCGAACCCTGGCCCGGCTGGTTGTTTTATGCCGCCGTGCATTTTCAACCCACCAATCCCATGTGGAACGATTTTAAAAAACTGAATGATTATGTAGCGCGTTGCCAGTCGTTTTTACAAAGCGGCCGGCCTGACAACGATGTGTTGTTGTATTTCCCTTTTAGTGACAGGAATTCGGAGGTAAGCAACAGGGGATTGCTGCACCATTACGACGGTATGGAAGGGTTTAAGGGTACCGATTTTGAAAAGGTGGCGGAGGAATTGCTGCATAAGGGATATGCATTCGACCTGATATCGGATAAACAATTGCAATTAGTGACTAACGATGGGGATGGGTTAAAAACTCCTGGTGGTAAATACAAAACCATTGTGCTGGCCAATACAAAATATATCCCGTTGGCTACCTATGAAAAGCTGAAAGCATTGGTGAAAAATGGCGCTACGGTGATTGTGTACAAAAATTTTCCGCAGGGCGCACCCGGTATGGAAGGGGTGGATACAAAATATGAGTTCAACGGGAATTTCCTGAAGGGAGATGATGTGGTGGCGCTGTTGTCGCAATTAAAAACCCGCCGCGAAACCATGTTCGATAAGGGTTTGCATTGTGTACGCCGCACCATTGCCAACGGGAGCTATTATTTTATCACCAATACCGGCGATAAAGCATTTGATGGCTGGGTAACGCTGGCATCCGCCGCACCTCATATCGTTATCTTCGATCCCATGCGGCATAAAAGTGGCTTGGCGAAAACAAAGAGCGGCCAGGTTTACCTGCAACTGCAGCCGGGTGAGAGCTGTGTGCTGCAAACCAGCACTACGGCCCTGAAGGGGAATGCGTATTCTTATTATACGCCGGCCGGTAGTGCTACGACTATCACCGGCAAATGGGATGTTGAATTCCTGGTCGGTGGCCCCGCCTTACCTGGCAGAACTACCATCACCCAAATGGATTCCTGGACCAATTTACCCGATACCGCTGCCAAATGGTTTTCAGGCACTGCCCAATACAGCATTCGCTTCTCCAAACCCAAACAGGCCCCTGCCTACCTGCTGAACCTGGGGCAGGTATACCATACTGCCGTGGTAACATTGAACGGAAAAACCATCGATACCCTCATTGGTCCTGTATACCAGGTGGTGCTACCCGGTCACCTGCTGGCCGCCACCAATACCCTGGAGATAAAAGTCAGCAATGGTATGGCCAATCGCATTGCCGATATGGATAAAAAGAAAATAGCCTGGAAAAAATTTTATAATGTAAATTTCCCCTCCCGGCTGGCAGAGAACCGCCAGCCCAATGGCCTGTTTACGGCCGCCCACTGGCAGCCCGAACCCTCCGGTTTAACAGGGCCGGTAACGCTTACACCATTATCTTTGATGAAATGATCACTTTAAAATGATTTTTTATGACAAAGAAATGTTTGTACCTGTTTTTAATGATGGCCATATCCTATACCACCATGGCGCAAAACAAGGAAGAAGCCGGTGTAAATGCAGCGGTGGAATTGTTGCGCAAAGCCATGATTGACCCCGATAAGGCCATGCTGCAAAAGATTACCAGCGAGCAGTTGAGTTATGGACACAGCAGCGGCAATATCGAAAACCAGGCCACCTTTATTGAAACCCTGGTAAGCGGTAAATCTGATTTTGTGACCATCGATCTCAGCAATCAAACCGTAAGCGTTTCGGGTAATACCGCTATTGTACGCCATAACCTGAGCGCCACCACCAACGACGGCGGCAAACCCGGTACCGTAAATCTGCATATCATGACCGTATGGCAAAAACAAAAGGGACAATGGAAATTGCTGGCCCGCCAGGCGGTTAAATTGCCCCAATAAAAAAGAGTAGGAGATTATAATGAAACAATTGTCGATTGCGTTCCTGTTTGCTTTCATATGTAACAGTTTGTTTGCCCAGTCCATCAACCGCGAGGCCGTTGTACGCCGTCACACCATTCATATCAGTCAACCCGATTCACTGAATTCGCTTACAGTGGGCAACGGTCATTTTGCTTTTACCGTGGATGCCACGGGTTTACAATCCTTTCCTGAATTGTATAAAACAGGTGTGCCCCTGGGTACACAGTCTGAATGGGGATGGCATAGTTTCCCTAATACGGAGAACCTGAAACTGGAAGAATCGATGCGGGAATATGAACTGGATGGAAGAAAGATCAGCTATACCGTACAAATGAAGGAACCGGAACGCAGTCGCAAAGCCACTGAATATTTCAGGGTGAATCCGCATCGCCTGCAGTTGGGACAGATAGGGCTGGTGATCAAAAAGAAGAACGGACAACCGGCTGCCATCGCCGACATACAAAATATCGATCAGCAATTGGATATGTGGACGGGGGAGATAAAGAGTACATTTACTGTAGAAGGCACGTTGGTAGAAGTGCTCACTTATGCTCACCAGGAACAGGATGGCATTGCTGTTAAAATAGTATCTCCGTTACTGGCGCAGAAACGCATCGCCATTCGCATTCACTTCCCTTATCCCAACGGACAGTTTAAAGATGTGGGCGTTAACGACGCGCACAGCGACAAACATATCAGCCTTATCGAGCAACAAAACCAGCAGGGCGCGTTGCTCCGCCATACACTCGATACCAATACTTATTTTGTTCAAACCCATTATGTACAGCCTGCCACCACTACAAAGCGGCGTGCACATGATTTTATAGCGCAACCTGTGGGCGCCAGCAATACCTGGGAAGCATCCTTCTTTTTTTCACCTGGTAAAACAACAGGCGCCGCACCATCTTTTGAAGCCACAAAGGCAAGCAGCATCACTGCCTGGCAGGCATTCTGGCAAAGCGGCGGTGCTGTGGACTTTTCCGGCAGTACCGACAAGCGCGCCATGGAACTGGAACGAAGAGTAATACTTTCCCAATACCTCACCCGCGTCAATTGCGCCTCGTCCTTTCCGCCGCAGGAAACCGGCCTCACTTATAACAGCTGGTATGGCAAGCCCCACCTTGAAATGCATTGGTGGCATGCCGTGCATTTTGCCTTATGGGGCCGCCCCGAACTGATGGAAAAAAGTCTGGACTGGTATTTCACCGTAGCCGATGGCGCCCGGGCCATTGCCCAACGACAGGGCTTCGACGGACTACGCTGGCAGAAAATGACCGATCACCAGGGCCGTGAAGCGCCCTCTTCCGTAGGCGCTTTTCTCATATGGCAGCAGCCCCATTTTATATACATGGCCGAACTCAGTTATCGCGCACGCAAAAACAAACAGGTATTGGATAAATACAAAGACCTGGTATTTGCCACCGCCGATTTTATGGCTTCTTTCCCCACCTACAATCCGCAAACAAAAAAATACAACCTGGGCAAGGGGCTTATTCCCGCACAGGAATGTTTTGAAGCGGTTAAAACTTTCAATCCCACCTATGAACTGGCTTATTGGTCATGGGCTTTACAGGTAGCCCAGCAATGGCGCGAGCGACTGGGAATGCCACGACACAAAAAATGGGATACCATTATCAACAACCTGGCGCCCTTGCCACAGGCTAATGGGTTGTACCTGGCCACCGAAAGCACACCCGATTGTTATACCAACGAACGATATATTACCGATCATCCCGCAGTATTGGGTGCTTACAGTTCGCTGCCGGCAGTACATGGGCTGGATACTGCCGTCATGAAAAGGACTTACCAGCATATAGAGAAAGTATGGAAATGGGAAACCACCTGGGGCTGGGATTTTCCCCTCATGGCCATGACCGCCACCCGGCTGCATTGGCCGCAAAAAGCACTTGAAGCCCTTTTTATGCCTGTGCAAACAAACACCTACCTGGTAAACGGACATAATTACCAGGATGCACGACTCACTATTTATCTGCCCGGCAATGGCGGCCTCTTAAGCGCTGTGGCCATGATGTGCGCCGGTTTTGACAGCAGTACAGAAAATACGCCCGGTTTTCCCAAAGATGGAAGCTGGAATGTAAAGTGGGAGGGCTTGCAGAAGATCTTCTAGGCAGCGTATAAAATAGTTGATTTGTCCTATTAAACATGCTCTACAAAGGTTTAATCCTCCTTCTGTTCATTGCAACTGTAAACCCTTCTTTGAGCCAGTGGCATGGCAAAGAACGCAGCCTGCACTATACCCCCAAGGGCGCTGATTTTGTTACGGTAAATGGCAAATTGCGTTTCAACAGGGCGCTTTACGGCACCCATACCGGTTTCAGGGTGGAAGCGGGCGACCTACCTGAATTTGCTCTATACCTGCCGGGCATGGGCGGCAGTTTCCGGTTGGGATTGATGGCAGGCAACAAGTCCAAATGGCTCATCGATGCAAAGAACATTAAAGCCATCTACCGACCAGGCTCCATGTTATACGAAATAAAAGATCCGCTGCTGGGCAATGGCACCATGCACATCACTGTGCTGCCCATGGCAAATGCGGAGGGCATGATCATCAAAACACAATTCATAAACGTCACTGCCAAAACATCCCTGGTATGGGCTTATGGCGGCGCTACAGGTAAAAAATTCAACCGCGATGGAGATATAGGCGCCGACCCTGAATCTTCTTTTTACCTGCAGCCTGAATACTGTACCAACAACAGCTACACCATCAATGGCAAAACCTTTCAATTGAAATTCGGCAATAAACAACTGTGCGGAATAGTGCCATCTGCATCAGATATAGCAATAAAAGACGCCGCCCTGCAGGAGACGCCTTTGTCGTTTTATAACTCTTCTGCCTCTGCCACACCAGCCATTGGCGGTAAGATGGCCATTACCAATAGCACCAGTTATTTTTCTGTTCAACATACCGATAGTTTGGCCCCCCATCTTCCCAAATTATTTGCGCAGGCCGAAGACGCCCGTAAAAAGCTGGCCGGCCGCATCAAACTGGTAACGCCTGATGTTTATCTGAATACCTTAGGTGCTGCATTGAGTGTGGCGGCCGATGCCATCTGGGAATCGCCTACCTATTTGCATGGCGCGGTAGCCTGGCGCATGCGTTTGCCTGCCTGGCGCGGGGCTTATGTGGCCGATGTATTGGGATGGCACGACCGGGCGCGCACGCATTTCAGCAGTTATGCACTATCACAGGTAAAGGAACCCGCCACGGGGCCCGTGGTATTTGATACTGCCCGCAACCTGGCGCGGCAGCTGGAAAAGATGGGCACCTCTATGTTCAGCAGCGGTTATATTTGCCGCAATCCCAATGGCGATATCAGGCCGCATCATTATGATATGAACCTGGTGTTCATCGACCAGTTGCTCACGCATTTTTATTATACCGGCGATACGGCCTATATAAAAGAAATGTGGCCGCTGATACAACGGCACCTGGCCTGGGAAAAAAGAAATTTCGATACAGACAACGATGGATTGTACGATGCCTATTGCTGCATCTGGGCCAGCGATGCCCTGCAATACAGTGGCGGCGCGGTTACCCATTCATCGGCCTATAATTACCGGGCGCATGCGGCCGCAGCGGAACTGGCGGCCATTATTGGTGAAGATCCCACGCCCTATAAACAGGAGGCCACCAAAATATTTGAAGCCATCAACAACCATTTGTGGATGCCCGAGCTGGGCTGGTATGCCGAATACCGCGATGCCCTGGGTAAGCAAATGCTGCATCCGGCAGCGGGTTTATGGACCATATACCATGCCATCGATAGTAAAGTGCCCGATGCATTCAGGGCTTATCAATCTCTGCGCTATATCGACAAACACATTCCGCATATTCCCGTACGGGCAAAAGGGTTAAAAGATACCGGCTTTTACCTGCTGTCTACTACTAACTGGCAACCCTATACGTGGTCGGTAAACAATGTGGCGCTGGCAGAGAATTTACACGCCGCACTGGCTTACTGGCAGGGCAACCGCAGCGAAAAAGCTTTTCATTTATGGAAAAGCGCCCTGGTAGAAAGTATGTACCTGGGCGCCAGTCCGGGCAATTTTCAGCAATTGAGTTTTTACGATGCCATGCGTGGCGAGCTTTACCGAGATTTTGCCGATCCCGTGGGCATGGCCGGCCGTACACTGATAGAAGGTTTATTTGGCATTCGCCCCAATGCATTCACCGACACGCTTACCATTCAACCTGGTTTACCGGCCCACTGGAAAAATGCTTTTTTACAAACACCCGATATTTCATTTGATTTTAAACGCACCACAACCGGCGATCAATACGTGATCAAACCTGCATACAGAACAAAAATGAACCTGCGTTTGATTTGCAAGGCCTGGCGCGATGATGTGGAATCCGTTACAGTAAACGGCCAGCCATCCAGCTGGCGCGCCCTCAACGATGCCGTTGGCGATCCGCTGCTGGAATTAACGGCGCCCGAAGCCCAACAATATACCATCGTGATCAAATGGCGGGGCATACCCATTGAGCCCATGCGGTACGACAATGTGAATGCAGCGGGCGCACAACTCACGGCGCATACACCGGCCGGTTTTATACAATCCATTTACGATCCGCAGCAGCTATTGCAAAACATCATGCTTACCAGCAATCAACTGCAGGCTACCATACAAAACGCAACGGGCCATAAAACAGCTTTTATTCAATTGCGGCAGGGCGCTTTTGTATGGTGGTTCCCGGTTTGCGTGGAAGTAAAACCACCGGTTGAGATTATCAGCACGGGGCTCAATACCATTCGCCTTAAAAACAATGGTGCAGGCTGGCGGGGAAAATTAATCGTGAATGGTATTTCCGTGCCGGTTGATTCCAACGAAATATCCGTCAACCACCTGCTGCGCGGCACCAATCGGTTCCGCTACGAATGGGGAACAGATCAATTCATTGATACCCTGATCACCAACTGGCAGATACCAGCCCGGCCATTGCCCTTCGAAACCGTTGACCTTTCATCGTATTTCAACGATAAGGTCACGGCTATTTTCAAACAAGCCTATCTGTCACCGCGACCACAATCCCCCACCTTGCAATTACCCACCCAGGGCATTGGCAACTGGTGTTATCCGCTTGTACAGGCTGAAATAAATGACAGCGGTTTGCGACAGGCAGCGGGCGCCAAAAACAGGATCTTATTACCACAACAAATACCCTTTGCCACACCCGGCGATACCTTGTCGAAAAATATCATTTTCACTTCGCAATGGGATAATTACCCCGATTCGGCCGTGGTGCCCCTGCAGGGAAAGGCCACCCATGTTTATTGTATGCTGGCAGGCAGCACCAACCCCATGCAGAGCCGGGTCGTAAATGGCGTCATCCGCGTACGATATGCAGATGGCTCATTGGATTCACTGGCCCTTCGCAATCCGCAAAACTGGTGGCCTATTGAGCAGGATTTGTACGAAGATGGGTATGCCTTTTCTACAGGTGCGCCAAAGCCCCTGCGTTATTATTTAAAAACAGGCAGCACCATACCACCCGCATACATTACTATTAAGGGTTTTACCAATATGGGAATAGAGGGTGGCGCTGCCACCATTCTAGACCTGCCGCTTGATCCCGCCAAAGAGCTGCAATCCATTAGTCTCCATAGCGTTGCAAACGATGTAGTGATCGGTTTAATGGGTGTGACCCTCGTAAGAGACCGGTAAAATTTTCATTTGTTGGAAAAATGCAACCATTAACAGCCAGTTTTCTGTCTGTTGGTCGTCAAATTTGCGTCACAGAGGTTACCCCAAAAAACAATGCATGAGATCAGTTAGTCTGCTTATCCTGTCAATNNTATGTGGCCAGGTNCTTGTAGCGCAATACAAGTTGACGGGAAAGGTAGTAGATGCCCGGAACCGGCTTCCTTTACCGGATGCAACCGTTACAATTATGAACCCCGCCGATTCGGCCACTGTTGGATTTGCAGTGGCTGACAAAACCGGCCTCTTCGAAATAAAAAACATCGTCAAAGGCTCCTTCCTGGTGGATATTACCTTCACGGGTTATAGCGGCTATCATAAAAAGATGGATTTTACCGGCGATCAACTGATAGTGGATCTTGATACGGTATTTATGCAAATGGATACCACCATGCTGGCAGGTGTAGTGGTGACGGCGCCGCCCATTACGGTTAAAAAAGATACAGTGGAGTTCAGGGCCGCTTCCTTCAAAACAAAACCCAACGCCACGGTAGAAGACCTGCTGAAAAAATTACCGGGTGTGGAAGTAGACCGCGATGGCAATATCACTGCGCAGGGTGAAGAGATCACCAAAATATATGTAGATGGAAAAGAATTTTTCGGCAACGATCCCAAACTGGCCACCAAGAACCTGCCTTCTGAATTGATTGAGAGTATACAGGTATTTGATGATATGAGCGATCAGGCCAAGTTCACCCGTATTGATGATGGCAGCCGCCAGCGCACCATCAATATCAAATTAAAAAAGAACCGCAAGCGTGGCATGTTTGGCCGCTCCAGTGCCAGCCTGGGTAATGCCGGTCGCTACGAAGGCAGCGGCTCAGTGAATATGTTCGACGACAGCCGTCAGCTATCCGTTCTGGGTGGCGCCAACAATATCAACCGGCTTGGTTTTTCAAACAACGATCTCATGCGCCTGGCAAATTCCAATAACCGGGGTGGCAGGGGAGGCCGTGGCGGCGGCGGTGGCGGCGGTGGACTGGGGAATGGCAACCTGCGTACCTGGAGCGGCGGCCTCAATTTCCGCGATGAATGGGGCAGGAAAATTCAATTTGCCGGTCATTATTTTGTATCGCATACCAACAACAACAATCGAACAGAAAGTTACCGTCAGAATGTTTTTGAAGACGATTCGGTTTCTTATACCAACCGGAAAGCGTTTAGCAAAAACCTGAACACCAACCATAATATAGGGCTCCGTTTTGAATATGAGATAGACAGCATGAACTCCATTCTGCTCACACCCACCATCAGTATTTCGCGTGCACAGTCCTGGGGTGATGATACCTTGTCTACACGGGCAGCCAGTCCCAAATTCGACTATCTGGCCATTACGGGCGCCAGCCACCGCAGCAACCAGAACAACAGCGAGTCGTTTGGCAATAATCTGTTGTTCAGGCACCGCTTTAATAAACCTGGCCGCACGTTCACCATTGGCTGGAAAACCGAGTTGAAAAACGGCGATGGGGAGGGGTTCAACAAGCTGCCTTATACATTTTATAACAACGATGGTACGCTGGACAGCCTCGATAACCGCGATCAGCAAAACCAAACGCTCAGCAAATCGTTCAACAATACCGTCAGCTCATCGCTCACCGAAATGCTGGGTTCGGACAATATACTGGAGTTGAACTATGCCTATACCGTTAACAAAAGCATCAGCGATCGGGATACCTACGAATACAATCCCATAACAAAGGAATACGATAGCATTAACCGGCCGCTTACCAATTATTTCAGGAATATGTTCACCAGCAGCCGGCTGGGTACCAATTTCAGGGTAAAGAGAGAAAAATACGATTTCCAGGCAGGCGGCGCCGTACAATTTGCCACGATTGATAATCTGAGTAACCGCGCCACTACGGAAAAAGACAGCACCATGCGGCAATCGTATACCAATTTTTTCCCCAACGCCTCGTTCAGCTACAATCCCAAACCACGCACCAGCCTGCGATTCCGTTACAGGGGCAGCACACGCCCGCCCAGCATCAGCCAGTTGCAGGAAGTATGGGACATCAGCAACCCGCTGAACATACGCACCGGCAACGCCGATCTGAAACAGGAGTTCACCCATAATTTTAATATCAGCTACAACAGCTTTAACCTGAATAATTATGTATATGTGAATTTCACCCTGGGCGCCAGCATCGTGAACAACCGCATTGTAAACGCCATCAGTTTTATCGACGATAAAATACAACTTACCCGGCCCGAGAACCTGAATGGCACTCGTAATATGAACTTCAGCGGAACCGTAGGCATTCCTCTAAAAAAAACCACTACCGGACGCCGCAGTCCACTGAACCTGAATCTTACTACCTCGCTTCGTATGAACCGGGATGTAAGCAAATTAAAAGACCAGCTTAATTACAACCATACCCGCGGCGTAGGGCAACGTATTCGTGTGAATTATTTCATAGACGATAAACTGGACCTGGGCGCCAATGCCAGCGTCAACTACAACGATGCACGATACAGCGTACGCAGCGATATGAATTATAAATATTTCGATTATCGCTATTCGCTCGATCTCACTTATACTGTGTTTAAAAGAATTATGATCAACAACGATTTTGATTATTATGTAAATACCGGCCGCGCCGAGGGCTTCAACCAAAGTATCCCTATCTGGAATGCTTATATAAGCTGCCTGTTGTTCAAAAAACAAAATGGCGAGATCAGGCTGAACGGAATCGACCTGCTGAACCAGAATAAATCCATCAACCGTTCGGTGGGAGATAACTATGTAGAAGATACCTATACACAGGTGCTGCAGCGCTTTTTCCTGGTTAGTTTTATGTACAATTTCAATCGTTTTAACGGCAAGGCCATCAATTCGGCCAGGAGAAGATAAAACTACTATGGGTGGCGGGAAAAATTTCCAGAACGGCCTGTACGGGATTGTTCTTTATATCCAGCAACACCACATCGGGGGGGCAGGGAAGCCGTCCTGGAAAGCTGCTCCAGCGAATTGAATGGAACATCAGTACATAAAGATACCACCGGCAACGTCTATCCGTTTAAAACCCGATGGAGTTGCCGCCATCCACCGGTAACACCACACCGGTAATATAACGACTGGCATCTGTGGCCAGGAACAGGGCTGCGTCACCGATATCGGAGGGTGCGCCCATATAACCCAGGGGGGTGCGGCCCATGGCTTTTTCCTTGCGGGCGGTGTCGTTATTGAATGCTTTGGTGGTCATGTCGGTGGCAATAAAACCCGGTGCAATACAATTCACGCGAATACCCTGGGGGGAGAGCTCCACCGCCATGGCGCGTGTCATGCCTTCGATGGCTGTTTTGGAAGCCGAATAGGCAATTACTTTGGGAATACCGTATTGCGCCGCCATGGAACTGATGTTGACGATGCTGCCTTTTTTATGGGGCAGCATATTTTTTACCACCTCGCGTGAGAGAGCAAATACCGCCGTGAGATTGGTAAGTATCACCTTTTGAAAATCTTCATCCGTTACCTCGGTGAATTCTTTTTTCATATTGATGCCCGCATTGTTCACGAGTATATCGATATGTCCGAAACGGGTGATCACTTCTTTTACCAGGTAGGGGATGGCGGCCAGGTCGCTCAAATCGGCCGGCATGGGGATACATAAGTCGCCGAGTTTTTCTTTGGCCTTGTTCAGTTTTGCCTGGTCGCGGCCAACGATAATAGTGGTGATATTTGCCTGTACGAATCTTTCGGCTATTGCCAGCCCGATACCGGAGCCGCCGCCGGTTACCATTGCAATTTGTTGATTTGTGCTCATTATAATAATCCTATATTTAATATATACGAACCACCGATATGGCGCCCCTAAAGGGGGGCGTTGAAATTTGATACATGGTTTGCTACCGATATGGCGCCTCTAAGGGGGCGCGTTTAATTTGATACATGGTTTGCTAGCGATATGGCGCCCCTAAAGGGGGGCGTTGAAATTTGATACATGGTTTGCTACCGATATGGCGCCCCTAAAGGGGCGCGTTTTTTTTGATGCCAATTTGGTACGGTTTATATGCCCCGTTAGGGGCATTATATCGGTTGCTTAATGCCCGAACATCGTGTTCGCCCCTTTAAGCGCGATATATCGGTTTAATTCGGTGCATAGGGAAAACGTAATTCCTTATAATACTTCAAACTTTGTTCGGGCTGTTCATAACCCGCCGGTATAGGCTTCCGCGAAAAAGTTTGAAAATACAGCAGGCATGCATTCCGCCACCAAACCGCTTCTTGAGCCTGTATACCCAATAACATCTTTACCTGTTTGAATCGCTCCTCATCAATATAACCCGCCATATTTTCCCAACACTGCTGCATCCACTTCACCGAGTCGGCGGCGCTGTAATATTTATAACACATTTCTTCCCATAAGCTTCTGCCCGATTGCATGGTAAAGTTCCAGGGCACATGATGAAACCACAACAAATAATCTTCCGGGCAGGTTCGCATATCTTCATATCGTTTGCGCACTTCGGGCGGGTATTGCGCCAATGCATTGCTGCCGGTAGCTGTTCGGTCGAAACCAATGCCCACCGAATCGGCCCGGTGAAAATACACGGGGTTCCAGTCGGCGCGTGGCGCCCGGTCGTACCAGGGGGCGGGACCATAGTGATGACCATAACCCATGATATGATGCAGCCCCAGCGGGGTCATATAGTTCACCAGTATATTATGCGAGGCCAGCATCAGCCTGGCAACACTGTCTACAAATCGTGTATCGTTGGTAAAGGTTTGTTGCAGCCATTCACGCGCAATTTGTTCGGCGCTTAAGGATTGGTCCCAGGCCAATCGGCCCAGTGTATACCAGTTGGCCTGTCCGAACGGATGCCCCGTCCAGTTGATAGCACTGCCTATATTCGATACACCGGCCATTCCGGCTATCGTCATCTTTTCATTCAATACTTCTTTGAACAGGGGGCCCATATACACCAGGTGGGTGGCAAAACCCAGGTATTCCTGTGTAAGCTGCAGCTCCATCATCAATGGTGTTTGGGGCATGGCGTCAAACAAAGGATGATAGGGTTCGCGCGGTTGAAAGTCGATGGGACCATTCTTTACCTGAACCATTACATGCTTGTGAAACTGCCCATCCAGCGGTTTGAATTCGTTATACGCCTGCTTGAAGCGGTCTTCCGGTGTTTCATTACTGTATACAAAGGCCCGCCACATTACCATACCGCCATGGGGCGCTACTGCATCGGCCAGCATATTGGCGCCGTCGGCATGCGTGCGTTTATAATTCTGGGGACCGGGCTGTCCTTCCGAATTGGCCTTTACCAGAAAGCCGCCAAAGTCGGGAATGAGTTGATAGATCTCGTTCACCTTGTCTTTCCACCATTGCCGCACCTGCTGGTCCAGCGGATCGGCGGTTTTTAATCCGCCTATCTCTACCGGCGCACTGAATCGGGCCGTGAGATATACCTTGATGTGATAATCTCGAAATACATTGGCCAGCGCCGCTATTTTTTTCAGACAGGCTTCGGTAAGCACCAGGGCGTTGGCATTAACATTGGTAAGCACCGTGCCATTGATGCCAATGGAAGCATTGGCCCTGGCATAATCAATATACCGCTGGTCGATATAACCGGGCAGCCGCTGCCAGTCCCAGATGGAATTGCCGGCATAACCGCGCTCCACCGTGCGGTTCAGGTTATCCCAATGGTTCAGCAGGCGGTAGGGGATAGATGGCTTGCTGCTGATGTTTAATTGCGTGATGGGTTGATGGGTTTGTATCAATCGCAGGAAATGAAAAACGCCGTATAACAAACCAGCCTCTGCTTCGGCCGTGATGCGAAAGCTGTTATTGGTGCTGCGTATGGTAAATCCTTCAGGGCCCAGACCGGTGGGGCCGGTTTGTACAATCAGGTTGCCTTTCAGGGGTAGTTTTTTGGCGAGCATGCACTCCAGGGCCGTTTGTAATTCTTTACCGGCGGTATTATCGGGCGCCATAATGCCGGTGATGAGCCGACGGTATTCCTGCAAAAGTTCAGGCCGGTCGATCTTTTGATAACGCAGCCATAAATTGTAACCATCTTCAGCCTTTGACCAAAAAAAGAAAAAAAAAGCTACCCAAAAAGCTGCCCAAAATTTCATGATACGTTTTTAAGAGAAGAAGCCCGTATAATGAGCTCTGACCTTAATAATATCGAATCGGTGGCTGTAATGCTGGTTACGCCATTCAGGTGATTGATGAGGTTGCCCACGGCCATTTCGCCCATCTTGTAACCGGGGTAATTGATGGTGGTCAAATTGGGTTCTATGACGGTGGAAACGGGGTCGTTGTTAAAGCCCACAAAGGCCATATCCTGTGGAATGCGGATGCCTGCTTTTTTCAAACCCGTCATACAGCCTACGGCGCCATTGTCGTTGGCTACAAACACGCCATCGGGCAGGGGCTTCATGTTCAGGATGGCTTCAGCAGCCTGCACACCGCTTTCCTGGCTCAGGTTGTTGATGAGCAACAATGCTTCGCTGAAGGGCAACCCGTACTCGGCCAGCGCCTGTTTATATCCCTCCAGGCGATCTACATACACATTGCGTTTGGGGGTGGCCGTAATATGCACAATTCGTTTACACCCCTGCTGTATTAAATGGCTGGTGGCCTCATAGGCTGCCTTGCGGTTATCGATCAGAACGTTGGTGCAATCGGGATGATCCATCACACGATCGAAAAATATAAGCGGTATGTGTTTTTTGAAAAAAGGGTCGAAATGACCGAGGTCTTCCGTATCATAAGCCAGCGATACCAGCAAACCATCCACCCTGTTGTTGAACATGGTTTTGGCATTGGCTTTTTCTTTTACCGCCGATTCGCTCGACTGGCTGATGATGAGGTTATATCCTTCGCTGTTGGCCACGCTTTCAATACCGGCAATCACCGTACTCATAAAATAGCTGTTGAGGCGAGGAACAATTACGCCAATGGTATATGTACGTTGCTCACGCAGGTTGCGGGCAAAATGATTGTACCGGTAACCCATTTCCTCGGCCAGGTCGAATATCTTCTTCTTGGTTTTTTTACTCACTACCGGGTCATCCTTCAAAGCCCGGCTTACCGTGGCTATGGAAATATTGAGCTTGCGCGCCAGGTCATAGATAGTAACTTCTTTAGATTTTATCATACAATCGTTTACATATATGATGATAAAGATAAAGTTAAGGAGTTTTTAAAAAAAATAATGTAATCGGTTACATTTTTGGTATTTCTTTCTATATTAGTGTAGCAAAGGGCTGCCAACCCCTTGCTTGCCATGATGAAAAAGTAAGTAACGCCGCTATTACGTTCCTGCCTTTTTTATCATCCGGTTTCTATTCGCACCCTGTCGGAATGGTGATGATCAGCAACCTGTTCATTCCAAAACTTTCATTCATTACTAAAAACGATTGTTTATGAAATCTGCGGCAACGCCCTCACTGGCAATGAGGTCAAACCGTAACTGGCTGCTTCATGGTTTTAGGTGGCCCGTTATGTTTTGCCTCATGGCCCAATTGCTTTTTTCCCTTCCTCTATTGGCTCAAAACAACATTCGCATCAAAGGCCGGGTAGTGAGCGAAAACGGCCAGCCGGTACCCAATGTGACCATTGCGGTTAAAGGCAGTTCCATAGCCACCAGTACCGATGCGGGCGGTAATTACACACTAACGGCGCCGGCCAACGCCACGCTTGTCATTTCATCGGTTGGTTTCGGATCGCGCGAAATTGCGGTCAGCGGCCGGGAAACCATCGACATTTCATTGAATACGGTGATCGCCGACCTGGACCAGGTGGTGGTAGTAGGGTATGGCACCCAACGCCGCCGCGATGTGACGGGTGCGGTGGCTTCCATCAGCGAAAAGGCCCTGAAAGAGGTGCCGGCGCCCAACGTCATTGCACAAATAAAAGGACGCACACCGGGTGTTTCTATTGTAAGCAATGGCGCTACGCCCGGTGTAGGCGGACAAATACGCATTCGCGGTAACCGCACTATCACCAATTCGCAAAGCTCCAGCGATGCCCTCGATGGTCCCCTGCTGGTGCTGGACGGTATTCCCTATGGCGGCAGCATCAACGACCTCAATCCCGACGACATCGCCAGTCTGGAGATACTGAAAGATGCCTCGGCAACGGCCATCTTTGGTTCAAGAGGGGCAGGCGGTGTGATACTCATCACCACCAAACGCGGCCGTTCGGGCAAGGCGGTCTTTAGTTACGATAGTTATTATGGCATTTCCGGGATCATGGGTAAGTACAAGGTGTTGAATGGTACTGAATATGCCCAATTTAAAGACGATGCGGCTACCTATAACCGCAGTAACTGGCCTGGCAGTGCGGGCACTTCTTCGTACCTGTTGACGCAGGCGGAAAGAGATGCGCTGGCGGCCGGCATCAGTACCGACTGGCAGGATTTGATTTACCAGAATGGATTTACCACCAACCAGCAACTGAGTGTGATGGGCGGCAGTGAAGCCAGCCATTTTGGTTTAAGTGGTGGTTATTATAATGAAGGTGGTATTATTCCCAACCAGAAATTTGAACGCTATACCCTTCGTGCTTCGGTAGATCATCGCGTGAACCGCCGTATCAAAATTGGATTGAATACCATTAATACCTTATCGTATTCCAATACCCCCGGTGGTGGTGGTGGTGTGCCCGGCGGCCTGGTGCGGTTAACGCCTCTGGCTGCGCCTTACCTGCCCGATGGATCGGTGAACTTCACACCTGCTATTGGTTCCATCGATGCGGCAGTCATCAGTCCGCTTACACTAAAAACAAAAAAAGACGCCATATTGAACCGCACCCGAAGGTTGCGCACATTCAACAGTCTGTACGGTGAACTGCTGCTGGCCGAAGGCTTGCGATATCGCCTGAACCTGGGGCTGGACTACAGGCAGGAAAACGGCAACGCATACAACGGCCCGCAAACCTTTACCAATACCGCTGTGTCGCAGGCTTCGTCCAATGCACAAACCATGAATGGAGAATCCTGGTCGTACAATATACAACACCTGTTGTATTACGATAAAACATTTGCCGAAAAACACAAGCTGGGTGTAACGGCTTTGTTTGAAGTAAACAAAGACCACAATGCCAGCAGCACCTTCGATGTAACCGGCGTACCGGCCGATTATATAGCTAATTCCAATTTTGCGTTGGCGCAGGGGCAACCACGCGGTACAGGCGCCTTTACCGAATCGGGGTTGCTTTCCTATATGGGCCGCATCAATTATGGTTTCAACAACCGCTACCTGGTTACGGCCACGGTGCGTGTGGATGGTTCATCTACCCTGGCGCCCGGTTACCAGTATTTCACCTATCCGGCATTTGGCCTGGGATGGAATATGACCGATGAAGCTTTCATGCAGGATATTACCTGGCTTACCAACCTGAAATTAAGAGGCGGTTGGGGGATCAGTGGTAACCGCAACGTAGCTCCCTATCAAACTTTGGGCTTGCTGACCACTTCTACCTATAATTTCGGACAAACGGCGCAGGGGCAACAACTGGCCTATACAGTTACTCAGGTATCGAATCCTTTCCTTACCTGGCAATCCACTTCGCAGTTCGATATCGGAATCGACTTCAGTTTGTTCAACAACAGGCTGTCTGGTACCATCGATGTGTATGAGCAAAAAACCAAGGACATTTTGCTACCGGTCAACCTGCCGCAAAGTAATGGCGCCAACAGCACGGTGCAGAACCTGGGTAAAACAAAAGGCAGTGGCCTTGAAATTTCATTGAGCAGCCTGAATGTGAAAGGCGTCAATGGATTTACCTGGAGCACCGATCTGAATTTCTTTTTCAATCGTGAACAGATCACCGAGCTGACCACCCCTGAGGAAATGTCGAACAAGGGTAATGGATGGTTTGTGGGCGAGCCGCTGAGCGTGATCTACGACTATAAAAAGATTGGCATCTGGCAACTGGATGATAGTGTGAAAGGACTGACAGCAGCCCAAACATCACCGCGGGCTTTTCCCGGGCAAATCAGGGTAGAAGATGTAAATGCCGATGGCATGATAGATGCCGCCGACAGGCAGATCATCGGCAATTTTCAGCCCGAGTGGGAGGGGGGACTTACCAACCGCTTTACCTATAAAGGTTTCGATTTATCGATCGTGATCTTTGCCAGGATGGGTATGAAAGTGCTGGTGCCTTATTTATCGGCCGATGGCGGCGCACAGGGCTTTCCCTTCTTTAACCAGGGACGTGTAAACCAGATAAAAACCAATTACTGGACACGCACCAATCCCTCCAATGATTTTCCCGCACCCGATGCGGGCACCGACCGTTTGAATTTTGGTTCTACGCTGGCTTATCAGGATGGTTCTTTCATCAAATGCCGCAGTATCAATTTAGGTTATGAATTGCCGGCTAATTTGCTGCGGAAGATACAGGTGAACTCTCTGCGTGTGTATGTAAATGCCACCAATCCATTTATTATTTATTCACCTTTTGTGAAGGCAGGTTATGGTCCCGACCCCGAAGGCAATGGCTATGGTGGTGCCGTGAATCCCACCGGCGCTTCCGAAGTGTCGGCCCCCACGCGCCAGGTGAGTGTTAACCTGAACAATCCTTCTATTCGTCAATATACCATTGGCGTTAACTTAAAATTCTAACGATTAAAAACCTGTGATATGAAATCGTTTAAAATAAAAAGCTTCCTGTTGTTGATGGCGGTGGCCATTTTGTGCCACGGCTGTAAAAAAATACTGGAAGAACGTCCTCAATCGAACATATTACCCGAATTCCTGGCTACACCTGCCGGTGTGCTGGGTGGCATAGCCGGTGTATATAACGATATCCGCAGCCAGTGGGGCACAGAAGGTTTCAGCGCTGAAATGGTGGCCGGTACCGATGAGCATTTAGCAGGCGCCAGCGCCAGCGGTATTCAGTTGTATACCTATAACGGGCTAAATCCAAGCAATTTCGGTTCTGCCTGGGGGGTAGCCTTCCAGGATATCAATACCATCAATGGTGTACTGGAATATGGTCAGGCCATCGATTCATCTACCCTGGCGCCTGCTACCCTGCGTATGTACCTGGCGCAGGCCAAATTCCTGCGCGCCTTCTGGTATTTTTATCTGGCGCAAACCTGGGGCGATGTTCCCCTGCATACCCAGTTTATTTCTGTGGCCACCAAATCGGCTTCGCGCCAGCCGGCCGCACAGGTATATGAACAGATCATCAAAGACCTGAGCGAGGCCATTGCTGACCTGCCTAACCGGCCCACTGCACCTTTCCTGGGCAAGGCTGCTACCAAACCCACTGCGCAATACCTGCTGGCCAAAGTATACCTTACCCGCGGATGGCTGAATAATTCAACAGCCGAATTTACAGAAGCTTATAATATAGCCACCGATATCATTAATAACAAGGCTGCCTACGATCTGGACCTTTGGGAGGATTATGCCGATGCATTCAACCCCGCGAATGATTATGGCAAGGAAACCCTGTTTGTAAGCGATCACAGCATCGATCCCAAATACGGACAATATGTAGTTGGCGGACAGGCATCGGGTGGCGCTGCACAAAATCTTACGCCCTGGTTTTATATATGGAACTATCCTTCGAACAGTGGTATCAACTCGTTTAAAAACGCATCGGGTGCACTGATAAACAGTGGTACTTCTACCATGATACGCGATGCCGCCAATGGCCGTCCCTATATTCGTACAAGACCCAATAGCGTGGTGCATACTACGGGTGATAATGCCGGTAAAAGCTACCTGTTGGACCAGGCTTTTGTAAACCGGACTGTTGACAGCCGGTACGATAATACTTTCCAGAAAGTATGGATTTCCAACACCGCCATATCGAATACAGCAGGTGAAACCAATAACAACCGTGGTATCAGCTATACCATGCAGGTAGGTGTGGATACAGCCGTGTGGATGCCCGATTTTGAAGTACCCGGTGCGCCGCAGTTCGATGGCTCACGTCCGTTTAAGGGATTGATCATTCCGCCCAGCCTGTGGTCGAATACCTATTTCCCGTCGGTGAAAAAATTCATGGACCCCAGCCGTGGATCCAATTTCAACGACCCGTCTACCAGGCCGGTGGTATTGTACCGGTTCTCGGATGTATATATGATAGCAGCCGAAGCCGCATTTAAAATGAGCGACAATGTCAATGCCGCCAAATGGCTGAACGTGGTGAGGCAGCGTGCTGCTTTCCGGAAAAGCAATACGCCCCAGCAAAATGCCGATGCGGCTGCGGCCATGACCATTGATCCTGCCGATGTAACGCTCGACTTTATACTGGATGAACGCACCCGGGAGTTTTATGGCGAATGGCAGCGCTGGCACGACCTGGTGCGCACCAAATCGCTGGTACGGCGGGTAAAAGCATGGAATCCCGAAGCAGCGCCTAATATTCAACCCTTTCATGAATTGAGGCCTATTCCGCAATCCCAGATAGACAGGGTAGTGGAAGGGCCGGCATTTGGGCAAAACACCGGGTATCAGTAGGAAGTAGGAGGTAAGTAGTAGGAGATAAGAAGAGCCTGTATTTTCATACTTCCTGCTTCTTACTTCCTGCTTCCTGCTTCATTAAATTGCAGCAAACTTGGAAACATACATACACATGGAATACACAATGCGATGGTTTGGTCCCAATGATCCCGTTCCCCTGGCACATATCCGACAGGCTGGTTGCACAGGCGTAGTCACCGCCCTGCACCATATACCGGTAGGAGATGTATGGACAATAGAGGAGATCAACAAAAGAAAAAACATGATTGAAGAAGCAGGCATGCGCTGGACTGTGATTGAAAGCCTGCCCGTACATGAAGACATTAAAAAACGAAGCGGCCGGTACATGGAATACATAGAGAACTACCGGCAAAGCCTGCGCAATGTGGCGCAATGTGGTTTGAAAGTGGTGACTTATAATTTTATGCCCATACTCGACTGGGTGCGCACCAACATCAACTACACCATGCCCGATGGCAGCAAAGCGCTTTATTTCGACCGCCTGGCTTTTATTGCCTTCGACCTGTTCATGCTGCAACGACCCGGCGCCGAGAAAGAATACACAAAGGATGAGATCGGCAACGCTCGCGCCCGCCTGGAAGCCATGAGCCCTGCGGAACGCGATACCTTATACCGCAATGCCTTACTGGGTTTGCCCGGCAGCGAGGAACCATTTACGCGGGAACAGGTATTGACTGCCCTGCAAACCTATGCCGGCATCGATGCCCAAAAACTGAAAGAACATTTATTTTATTTCCTGCAACAGGTGGTGCCCGTGGCCGATGCACTGGGTTTAAAAATGGCCATTCATCCCGACGATCCTCCTTATCCCGTACTGGGCCTGCCTCGCATTGTTAGTACCGAGCAGGACCTGCAGCAACTGATCAATGCTGCGCCCTGGGCGGCCAATGGTGTTTGTTTTTGTACCGGCTCGCTTGGGGTACGCGCCGATAACGATTTGCCCGGCATCATTCAACGGCTGGGCAATCATATCCATTTCGTGCACCTGCGCAGCACCAAACGCGATGACGCCGGCAATTTCTATGAAGCCGATCACCTGGATGGCGATGTAGACATGTATTCCGTGGTGAAAGAACTGGTGCAATTGATGAAAAGAAGGGGCGAGCAACTGCCCATGCGTCCCGATCATGGGCACCAGATGCTGGACGACCTGCAAAAAACAACCTATCCCGGTTACAGCGCCATCGGCCGTTTACGCGGGCTGGCCGAACTGAGAGGCCTGGAGCTGGCCATCAAAAAAAGTCTGTAAATACATCACTGATCGATGCCGGGCCGTCTAAAAGGAGGGCCCGGCCTTTTACAGGCAATTCCAATCACAATTAAAAAAAATATATTGTATTTTGCGGTTCAGCAGGAATCGATATCCCTTGTGCTGAAAAATCAATGTCCCGTATTGTAGCCCGTCTGTTTAGCCTGATAGTTCAACACGTATGTCCCGCCTTACAATTGTGGCTGGTGATCATTGTTGTACCCGCCATAGGTCGGGCACAAAGCAACGATACATTGCAATACAGTTTGCGTCACTTCAACGACGAGAACGGGCTTCCGCAAAACAGTGTAAAATCTATTGTGCCCGGCGCCAGCGGATTTATTTGGCTGGCTACCGAAAATGGTGTGGTGCGTTTCGATGGACATCATTTTTTGATTTACAACAAAGACAATACCGGCTTTGAATCGAGCCGTATTTATTCCATCATTCCTTCGGGCATACCCAATACCTACTATGCCGTTACCGACAGGGAGCAGGTGGGCGAAATACAAAACGGCACCATCGCGCTTGTTGGTAACGATACCGTTAAACAGAATATTTATTTACAGGGCCATTTGTTAAGCGTCAATCCCGTAAAACAATACACAGCCATCGGGCTGCCCAATATTTTCAGTGAAGGCATTCGTTTCCGTAGTTATATCATACCCCTGGACGCCACTACCTGGTACAGCCTTGATTCGGGCCGCATCTTCATTAACCAGCATGGTCAAAAACGTGAACTGGCCAGGCTACGCGGCACCAGCCCCTATAACTTTTTTTTACTCGACAGCAACCTGTATTACTGGAGTCATCGCCGGGGCGCCATCATACTCGATTCGGCACGGCATACTTTTGTCACTACCCGGGTTACTGGCGATATGGTTCAGTCCAGGGCCTGGAAAACCCGACGCCGTCCCGATAAGATCTACTGGAACATAGCGGCAGGAGAAGTTTTTTTTTACCTGAACCAGTCTCTGTATAAGGTAATAGCCATGCCCGATGGTAGCCTGCATACCCGTTGTATACTCAATCATTTCAACCTGCCGGTGAACAAGGTGGTGTCGGTATATTACGATGAATCGCTGCAGCAGCTTTTTTTGGGTAGTCTTACCAATGGCCTTTTTGTTTTTAAACGCAAACTGTTTATCCCTGTACAAATACGAAAAGAAGGCCAGGAAGTATACTATGCCCAATGGCCTTATGATAATGACAAGGTGATCACTCCCTGGGGGCGTATCTTATCCCCTTTTTACGCCGGGCGGCATTATTCGAAGCTCATTTATAAAAATGTAGGCACTACCGACCAGTACAGCATGACCATGGATACCCGGAAGAATCTGTGGATCAAAAGCAGGAAGTCGCTGTTTCGTTTCGATTCTACCGGCGCCGAATTAACCGCCACCTGGAAATACACCGATGATATTGACCAGATATATGCCGATACTGCCGGCAATGTATGGGTGGGCTTTCATGTAAGAGGATTGTACCATGTACCCGCGGGTCAAAACGATCCTGAATTATACCTGCCCGGTATAAAGAACATCTCCTGTATTACCCGTAGCGGCAGCCACCTGTGGCTGGGTACCTCGCATGGTTTGTACCGCATACATATCGATAGCCGCATCGTAGATACCATTCCGCAGTTCAGGGGCAGGTATATACGCAGCATCTATATCACCCGTCCCGGTGAAGTATGGGTTACTACCTACGACGAAGGTTTTTACCTGTATACCCGTGGCAAACTCACCCGCTTTCCGCAGGATAGGAACAATTATCTGGCTACCGCACATTGTATTGTAGAAGATAAGAAAGGTTTTTTCTGGATCACCACCAATAAAGGATTGTTTCAGGCCTCGAAGCAAGATCTGCTGGATTATGCTGCAGGCCGCCTGCGCGATGTATATTACCTGTACTATACCAAAGAAAATGGTTTTAACACCAATGAGTTCAATGGTGGTTGTATGCCCTGTGCCGTTACCCTCGGTAACGGGTATGTTTCGCTGCCTTCGTTGAGCGGGCTGGTATGGTTCAACCCCGATTCCCTGCGGATGGAACTGCCCGACAAGGATCTGTACATCGATCATCTGGAGCTGGACCGCCAGTTGCTGCCCGTGTCGGATACGATGAGGTTGCCGCGGAACTTTCAACAGTTGAAACTGCATATCACCACGCCCTATTTTGGTAATAAGAATAACATACGCATTGAATATGCCCTGCACGATGGGGGTAACCGCCACGATTGGTTGCGGGTAAGCGACAATAAAACTATTCTTTTATCGGGTATGAAGGCGGGGCGGCATTACCTGGCCATTCGTAAATACAATGGTTTTGGTAAGGATAACTATACCTACAAAAACCTGGTGCTCATCATTGCGCCTGCCTATTACGAAACCTGGTGGTTTCCGCTGGGCGTGTTGCTTCTGGTGTTTTTATTAATATGGGGTTATAGCGCCGTGCGCGTGCAATATGTGCGTACCAAAAACAAACAACTGGAACAGCGTATTGCCGAACGTACCGGCGAGCTGGAGCAAACCCTGGCTGCCCTGCAGGTATCGGAAGAACAGTTGCGCCGGCAAACCCGTATACATGAACGCCTCATCACCGCCATGGCGCATGACATTAAAAGTCCATTGAAATACATGACCGATGCCGCCTGGAACCTGGTGAAGCGATCTGCCAACCAGCAGGGGATAGAAGACATCCAGTTGCAATCACGGTTATTGTTTGAATCGGGTACCCGCATATATTATTTTACCGACAACTTGCTACAATATATCAAGCTGTATGCGCGGCAGGGCATCATTACCATGGAGCCCGTGAACCTGTACAATGTAGTGGACGAGAAGGTGCGCATATTCACCGATATTGCCGCCATACAGTGTACCGTTATTCATAACCAGGTGCCCATGGAAGCGTTGGTGAACAGCAATGCCCGTTTGCTGGGTGTGATCATTCACAACATCATCGACAATGCCGTAAAGGTCACCAATAAGGGCACCATTACCATTACCACTACCGACGAACCCGATCTGCACCGCATTTCCATTGCCGATACCGGTCCTGGTATGCGCGAAGATATCATGGACTGGTGCAATACACAGCCTGCTCCGCGAGATTTACCCGAATCGATGGGGATGGGGTTGATGATTGTGAAGGAGTTGCTGGTATTGGTAAATGGGAGGATGGAGGTTGAGAGGAGGGGTGGAACCATCGTACATATATTGTTGAAGAAATAACGGCGTTATGTCGGGGATTGGCCGCCAGCCGCCGCGATT